>Ga0247807_10000002_pt1 | contig 692955 bp, 618 predicted proteins | sample UWRJL074202C1_FD_179931 | JGI IMG/M metagenome (GOLD analysis project Ga0247807, IMG submission 179931) | Plant litter microbial communities from Arlington Agricultural Research Station in Wisconsin, United States - UWRJ-L074-202C-1 | ecosystem: Environmental > Terrestrial > Plant litter >...
TTGATAATTGATAATTGATAATTGATAATTGATAATTGATAATTGATAATTGATAATTGATAATTGATAATTGATAATTGATAAAAAAAACCTGATGACAAAGTCATCAGGTTTTTTTATTTTTTATGCGCAATCTTGGCATTATCAATTATCCATTGTTAATTGTTAATTAATTACATGTGGATCGAACGTTTTTCAGTAGCATCTAGCGCCGCTTCCTTCACCGCTTCAGCGTAAGTCGGGTGCGCGTGCGACATGCGTGCGATGTCTTCGGCAGACGCTTTGAATTCCATTGCCGTAACCGCTTCGGCGATCAAATCGGCAACACGGGCGCCAATCATGTGTACGCCCAAAACCTCATCTGTTTTTGCATCGGCGAGGATTTTCACGAAACCGTCGGTATCGCCGCTGGCACGTGATCTTCCGAGCGCTTTCATCGGGAAACTGCCCGATTTGTAGTCGATTCCCGCTTCCTTGAGCTGCTCTTCGGTTTTGCCGACAGCAGCCACTTCAGGCCAGGTATAAACGACGCCCGGAATCAGGTTGTAATCGATGTGCGGCTTTTGTCCGGCGAGGATTTCAGCGACCATGACGCCTTCTTCTTCGGCCTTGTGCGCGAGCATGGCGCCGCGAACGACGTCACCGATGGCGTAGATATTCGGAACGTTGGTTTGCAGGTGGTCGTTGACCTCAATCATGCCGCGTTCGGAAACCTTGACACCGGCTTTATCAGCGGCAAGTCCGTCTGTGTAAGGGCGACGGCCGACTGAAACGAGCGAATAATCGCCTTCGAGCGTGATTGTTTCGCCTTTGGCATTGTCGGCCTGGACGGTGACGCTTCTACCTTTGGCTTCGACCGATTTGACTTTGTGTGATGTGTAGAATTTCATGCCTTGTTTTTTGAGGACTTTGGTCAGTTCTTTAGACAAACCCGCGTCCATTCCCGGGATGATCCGGTCCATGAATTCGACGACGGAAACTTGCGAACCGAGTCTCAAGTAAACTTGACCCAATTCCAATCCGATCACGCCACCGCCAATGACGATAAGGTGTTTCGGGATTTCTTTGAGTTTTAGCGCTTCGGTAGAAGTGATGATCCGGTCTTTGTCGATTTTGATGAACGGCAACGTGGATGGTTTGGAACCGGTTGCGATGATGGTATACTTCGCCTCGATTACCTCCGAAGTTTTGCCAGTGACTTTGATGTGTGTCGCGTCTTCAAACGAACCGATGCCTTCGAAAACAGTGATTTTATTTTTGTCCATCAGGTATTTGATGCCGCTTACGTTTTGGTCTACGACCGACGATTTGCGCGCAATCATCTGTTCGATATTCACCTTGACATCGCCCGAAATCTCAATGCCATGCTCCTTGAAATGCGACACCGCATCGTGGTAATGGTGCGACGAATCGAGCAAGGCTTTCGACGGGATGCAGCCTACGTTGAGGCACGTTCCGCCGAGGGTTGAATATTTCTCGATGATGGCGGTTTTAAAACCGAGTTGGGCACAGCGGATCGCGGCTACATAACCGCCCGGACCTGAACCGATAACGACAACGTCAAATGAACTCATGGTGTGGATTTTAATTTTTGTTGCACAAAATTAAGGTTTTTTGTTGGAAACGTTTCCATGAAAAAATTTAAAAATAATTCGTAAAAAATTTTGATTTCAGAAATAATATTCATTTACTTTGCAATTCAAAGTACTTTAATCATGGAAGAAAAGAATTACCTTCAGGACATCAGCGACATCAAGAACATGATGAACCGCTCGAGCCAGTTTATTTCGCTAAGCGGCTTGTCGGGCGTTTTGGCCGGCGTGTATGCTTTGATCGGCGCTTACATCGCCCACGGTTTGATCGAACGCCACGAAGGGGCATACATCATTTTGGAAAGCCATACTTTCAGGGCAATCGTCGTGACGGCCATTGCGGTTCTGGTCCTTTCTTTGGCGAGCGCTTTCATCATGACCTATTTCAAGGCGAGGCGGCAGGGCGAAAACGTTTGGAACAGCACTTCGAAACGATTGCTCGTCAATTTCATGATTCCGTTAATCACGGGCGGAATTTTCGCTGTACTTTTGCTGCGCCATGAAGTGTACGGGCTCATCGCTCCGGTGACGTTGATTTTCTACGGACTGGCGTGTGTCAATGCCAGCAAGTACACGCTGCGCGATGTGCGCTACCTGGGCATCACCATTGTGATCCTGGGATTGATCGCGACCGAATTTTCAGGATATGCATTGGAATTCTGGGCACTTGGTTTTGGCGTATGCCACATCATTTACGGCAGCATCATGTATTTTAAATACGACAGAAACAATTGATAATTGATAATTAACAATTGATAATTTGTAACCCACCATCCATCATTGAAAAACATCATCCAAAATATCAATAAGGCTTTCGATCACCGAATCAGGTTGGGTATCATGAGTGTGCTGATGGTCAATGATTCGGCCGATTTCAACACGCTCAAGGAATTGCTCGGCGTCACCGACGGCAATCTCGCGAGCCATACCAAGGCGCTCGAATCTGAAAATTACATCAAGATCGAAAAGCAATTCATCGGAAAGAAACCCAACACCAGTTACGCCGCTACGCGCGAAGGCAAACAGGCTTTCCGCGATCATATTGAAGCACTCGAAAAATTAATCCAGACCCGAGCCTGAAGGCGAACTGGCGCAGCAAAAGCTAACGCTATTTTTTTATACATTTACTTTGAAATACAAAGTACTTTTAAATACAAAATATGAATCCGATCTTGACCAAATCCTTTATTAAAGAAGCCAGCCTGATTGCGTTGGCGATGTTCAGCCTGAGCCTGTTGCTGTTCCGAATGGTCGTAACCGAATCTATTTTTTATGGTTTTCTGGCCTGGAACCTGATCCTGGCCGGCGTGCCGTATCTAGTAAGTTGGTATCTGGGCGAAAATCCGCAGTTGGCGGCGCGCAAAAAATGGCTGGTCCTGTTTTCTGCCATCTGGCTGTTGTTCCTGCCGAATGCGCCTTACCTGATCACCGATTTCCTGCATTTCAAACGCGAAAGCGACATGCCCGAATGGTTTGACGTGCTGCTTTTAATGTCGTTTGCGTGGAGCGGAATCGCGCTGGCTTTTGTTTCGATGCAGGACATGCAGCGGCATTGGCACTGTCGTTTCGGGCCAATGGTTTCTTGGATTTTGCTGTTGGCCTTCAGCCTGCTTTCGGGGTTTGGGATCTACCTCGGGCGTTATTTGCGCTACAACAGCTGGGACATCATCAGCGATCCGATTGCTTTATTGCTTGACATTCCGCCGCTGCTGTTCGAACTGCGCAGCATCGGGTTTTCGCTGGGCTATGGCGCGTTCGTGTTCCTGTCCTATTCCTTCTTCAAAATCAATTCTGTTCCTAATTTATGAAATCTTTAATCTTCGAAAAAATGTACGAAATCACCAAGAAACCCTATCAGAAATGGTTCAAGAAAAACCAGCCCTGGAACATCGGCATTCCCGATTTACTGAATTATCCTGAGGAAAGCCTCGGTTTCCACCTGGGCCAATTCCTCCATTCGAACCATTTCGAGATGCAGCCCAAGCTCGAAGACCACGACGTCATCCATGTACTCACCGGAATCAAAACCAACGTCGAGGATGAAATCGGGATGCAATTTTATCTGATGGGCAACGGCAAGCGCAGCCTCTATATGTATATGGTGATTGCTTCGGGAACGCTTTTTTACCCGTATCGCTTTGGGGATTTTCTCGATTTTTATGTGCGTGGCAAAAAGGCGCATCATTTTCACGATCTCGAATTCTTCGGGATGCTCGCCCAACCCATCGCCCGGATCCGTGACACTTTTTCAATCACTTAAGATGTCTCCGGTGCAATACCTCAACAAGGGCGGTGAATTTTCGACACACCTGGCCATCGGTTCGTTTGGGATCGGTACTTTATTGCTGCTCGTCTACAAGATCCTGCCCGATTTTCCATTGCTCCTTGCAATCGGATTGCTGTATGTCGTGATTGCATTTGCCGTCAACGCGGTCGTATTCCTGTATTTGTTTTACTGCTTTCTCGTGCAGGCGGCGCAACGTGAATATTTTGCCGTAAAAATGCTGATCATGCTGGCCAATATTCCGGTGGTCGTGTTGTACCTGTATGTGCTTTTTCGCTTTTAGTAACCTTAAAAACGCGTTATGAAAACACTCGAAATTTTCACCTTGTTCCTTGTTCTGTGTTGCTTGTCGTGCCAAAAAGGGCCTGAAAACAAAACGGCATTCGATTCGGCCAAATGGCAAATCAAATACGAACTGGATTATCCGTACAGGGACCAGATGGTAGCCAATCTGATGGCCGGTGACACGCTCAAGCAACTCAGCAAAATTCAGATTCTGGAACTGCTCGGACAGCCCGACCGCAGCGACGGCCTGTATCTTTTTTACCAGATTTCGCAGGAACGCCTCAAGTCATGGCCGTTGCATACCAAGACGCTCGTGCTCAAGCTTTCATCCGAAACGGGGCCGGTCGAAAAAGTCATGATCCACGAATAATCATTCACCAACAATCACATAACCTTTAAACTTTCATTATGGAAACACCCGAACAACAACCGCAAACCGGTTTTTTTCAATCGAACACCGCGCGCATGATTATGGTGGGCGCACTCACATTGGTACTTTTGATTCCGCTGTTCTTCGTGCAGAATCTGATTCAGGAACGCGCCATGCGGCAAAAGGAAGTTATCCTTGAAACGTCTGGAAAATGGGGCAAAAGCGTTTATTTATACGGCCCGATCATCAAGGTTCCATACAAAACGTATTCTGAAACGGTCTCGGTCAACGAAAAAACCAAGGAAGCCACGACGCAGAAAACGGCCTACACGCACTACGCCTATTTCTTTCCCGAAACGCTCAGGAACACGTCGCAGGTCACGACCAAATTGCTCAAGCGCAACAATTATGAATCGGTCGTGTTTTCGTCCGACATGAAATTCGACGGGAAATACCTCACGCCCGATTTCAGCTCGAAGAACATCCCCGACGCCGATATTTTGTGGGACAAGGCCACGGTCTTGATCCGCACGTCGAACATGGAAAGCATCCGCGACGAAGTCAAAATCAACCTGGGCGGAAAAGCGTACACTTTCGAACCCGTTTACAGCAAGGAGGTCGATTCGGTCGCTTCGCTTGAAACCGGCTACCTCGACGCGCAAACGTTTAAAAGCAATGCGCCGGTTCCGTTCCAATTCGATTTGGTTTACAACGGAAGCCAGCAGATCCGCATGGTCCCGATTGGAAAAATAACCGAATCGCACCTGCAATCGAACTGGCCGTCACCGAGTTTTGCCGGCAATTTCCTGCCCGGCGATGCGACCAAAAAAATCACCGACAAAGGTTTTGTGGCCGATTGGAAAGTGCTGCACATCAACCGCGCGTTCGGGCAGCAGTCGTTTGACGCATTGCCCAATCTGGAGGATTTTGCGTTCGGCGTCGACTTCATCATTCCGGTCAACGAATACCAGCAGAACGAGCGCGCGGCCAAATATGGTTTCCTTGTGATCGGGTTGACGTTCTTGATTTTCTTCCTGATCCAGGTGATCAGCAAGGTGCGCATCCACATTTTCCAGTACACGATGATCGGGCTCGCGCTGATCATGTTTTACACCTTGCTCATTTCGATCACCGAACACAGCAGTTTCCTGAAGGCATACGGTATCGCGGGTGTTTCAGTCGTTGCGATGATTTCGCTGTATTCGATATCGATTTTGAAAAGCCGCAAGTTTCCGGTGTTTATCGCGGCGGCGCTGTCGGCGTTGTACGGTTTCATTTTTGTGATCATACAGCTCGAGAATTATGCGTTGCTTTTCGGCAGCATCGGACTGTTCCTGATTTTGGGCGCGGTGATGTATTTCTCACGCAAGATCGATTGGAATTAAGCTGTTAACATTTTATTAAGAAATCTGCCCGGGCGCCATTCCCGGGTGGATTTTTTGTTTATATTTACTTCTTAAAACGCTTGATTATGAGAGCACTTTACTTGTTTATTTTCGTGTTGGGTTTTGGATTTTCGAACGCACAAATCATCAATATTCCGGATGCGGCGTTTAAGAATGCTTTGGTCAATACGCTTTGCGTCAACTCCGACACGGATTTAGGCGGAGATGATGATGTAGATACCAACAACGACGGCGAAATTCAGGTCAGTGAAGCGCTGGCCGTCACTTATTTTACGTTGGCCGACCGAGAACTCACTTCAGTTGAAGGCATCGAACATTTTACCAACGTAGAAAATCTACGCTTACAGTTAAATCAATTGTCACATATAGATGTTAGCGCGTTGCCTGTTTTAAAGTGGCTTGAAATCAGCCAAAATCCGATTCAAACGTTGGTCTTAACGCCAAGTATTACCAATTTGGAATGTTTTGCCTGCGGGCTCACATCGTTGGATTTGTCAGGATTGCCTAACTTACAGGACTTGGAATGTTCGATGAATCAATTGACCGCGCTCGATTTAAGTGCATCAACATCGAGCCAGTTGTCTGTATTTTGCTACCAAAATTTGCTTACTTCAATAGTCGCTAATCCTAGTCTAATTTATTTGAATTGTGACGACAACCTTCTTACATCATTAAATCTTTCGGGGTTAAACGCACTTGGTGTTTTGTCCTGTTCAGACAACAATATTTCTAACATACAATGGCCGTCGAATTTATCGTCGTTTCAATCTTTAAGTCTCGCAAACAATGAATTGACAGTACTCGACACTTCACAAATGACCAACCTAAGGGGACTTAACGTGGCCAACAATCAACTCAATGTATTGGATATTACGCCGTTGACGCAACTTTTCGGATTGGATATTTCGGGCAATTTTTATACGACAGTAGGTCAGCTTCCTGCACAATTGGATTCTTTCGTTTGCGACAATACACAACTTGTTGAATTGAATCTTCCAGCCATTACCCCTGGTGCTTGGGAACCTTACTCGGTATCGGGCAATCAGCATTTGCAATACATCAATGCGAAAAATGGCGCTATGAATATTTGTATGTACGATTGGAACGGAGATTGTTCGGTAGAAATAACTGACAATCCCAATCTTCAATTTGTTTGCATAGACGAAGTTGAATGGTTTAATGTACAAGCTTTAATCGATCAAAACAATCCTTCGTTGGTTGTTTCCACCTATTGTACGTTTACGCCGGGCGGAAATTACAACACTATCAACGGGACCATTCAATTTGATTCATCAAATAACGGTTGTACGTCAAACGCGAATCCTGCCGCCAATATCCGGCTGAATGTTTACTCCATATTTGATTGGGGGGCTAATTTCAGCAATGCATCAGGGCAATACACTGTTTATACTGGCAGTCAATTTCCGATACCACCGACGACCATTACCCCGCAATTTGAGAACCCGTATTATTCCATCAGCCCTGCTTCATATGTATCTACACCGAGTGGATTCGGCAATATAGAAACCGCTAATTTCTGCATCACGCCCAACGGCACCCATCCCGATCTCGAGATTTCATTACTGTCTACAGATGCCGCGCGTCCCGGATTCGATGCCCACTACAAATTCCTATACAAAAACAAAGGCACCGAAACGCAATCGGGAAATGTAACTTTGAATTTTCAAGATGCCATCTTGGATTTTGTTTCGGCCAATCCCATAACAGACGCGCAATCGGCCAATCTCCTGACGTGGAATTTTACCAACCTCGCTCCGTTTGAAACCCGCGAAATCATTTTTACGATCAACGTCAATTCGCCGATGGAAACGCCGGCGGTCAATATCGGCGACATCCTGCAATTTTTCGCATCAGTGAATTCACAAACCGACGAAACACCAAACGATAATACAGCCGTACTCTTGCAAACCGTCGTCGGTTCGTTTGACCCCAACGACAAGGCGGTTGCCGAAGGCGAATTTATCAATGCTTCGCAACTCGGCGATTATTTGCATTACACGATCCGGTTCCAGAACACGGGCACTTTTGCCGCCGAAAATGTGGTGGTCAAAGACATGCTGGCTTCTAATTTCGATTGGACTTCGCTGCAGATTATCGGCACCAGCCACCCGTATCGCGCGACATTGGCAGGCAACAAACTCGAATTTTTCTTCGAGAACATCCAATTGCCGCCCGTTTCCCAAGACGAACCCGGGAGCCACGGATATGTCACTTTCAAAATCAAACCCAAAAATACCGTTGGCGTTGGCGACAATTTGGATAACACTGCCGAGATTTATTTCGACTTCAATTGGCCGATTGTCACCAATCCTGTGACGACAGCGGTTGCGCCTTTGGGAACAACAGCTTTTGAAAAAGAGTTATTTACGGTTTATCCGAATCCGGCCACAGCAATCCTACATATCAAATCGGACGCTAAAATCGATGCGATTACAATTGCGAACCATTTGGGACAAGACGTTTTGAAATCTTCCGATGCGAATTCGATTGACGTTTCGGGATTGGCATCGGGCGTTTATTTGATCAAAGTGGCTTCTGCCAAAGGGAACGAGACACAAAAATTCATCAAACAATAAATCAAGACAAACACCATGAAAAAAAATTACCTGTTATTTTTTGCATTGTGTGCCGGGTTCGCGGCGAATGCGCAAGTCATTAATTTTCCCGATCCTGTTTTTAAGGCCAAACTCCTCGAAGCCGATGTCAACAATAATATTGCGAAGGACGTGAACAACATCAGCATCAAAATCGATGCGAATGCCAATGGTGAAATCGAACAGAGCGAGGCGTTGCTGGTGTATCGGTTGTTGTATCAGGCTGGGCCGCCCATTCGTCCCGTATTTTCCGACCCTGTGAAATCCATTGAAGTCGACCCGATCACCGATGTCACGGGCATTGCTTATTTTACGAACCTGCGAAAACTCGACCTGTCCGATCAGCAAATTGAAACCATCGATTTGTCGGCGCTTGCCTTTTTGGATTATTTCAATTGCAACAACAGCGGCGTGCATACTTTGAACACATCAACATTGTCGGCGCTCACCTACCTCGATTGTTCGCAAAACGCATTGACCGAGTTGAATGTATCAGGAAATACGGCCTTGGTCACGTTGGTTTGCAGCAACAACCAGATCGCGCAATTGTCGCTGATAGGGTTGACGAACCTGGGTTATTTGTATGCTTCCAACAACGCGATGACGGCGATTGACTTTGCCGCAAATTCGAATCTGATCATCGTGTATTGCGACACCAACCAATTGCAACAGATCGACCTGACCGATACGTCGGCCATCGTGCTGCATTGCTTTGACAATCCGAACCTGACTGTGATCAAAGTCAAAAACAATGTCGATTCTCCATTCACGTACGATGTATTTCCACTGCCGCCGTTGAATGCGTTCGAATTCGGAAACTTGCCACTGCTCGAAACCGTGTGCTGCGATGCGGCAGAAGTTGCGGTCATGGAACAGGTTTTGGCGGCACAGCCGGGCGTAACCGTTGCAACCGATTGCATCCCTTCGATCGTTTACATTCCCGATGCCAATTTTAAAAACAAATTGCTCAATACGAATTGCGCTTCTTTTGAAGAAGGCGTTCCGCCCACGAGTTACACCAACCGCGTCGACACCAATGAGGACGGCGAAATCCAAATCAGCGAAGCGCTCGCGGTAAAAGGGTTGAAGGTCAATACGAGCATCATGACCACCGCGGGCGATCTTGAATCGCTCGAGGGTCTTCAATATTTCACCAACCTGCAACGGCTCGTTTGCTACGGCAACCAAATCGAGTCGTTAGACGTTACAATGCTGCAGGATCTTGTCGAGCTCGACTGTCACCACAACCACTTGGCCACACTTGATTTTTCGGGATTGCCGGTATTGGATCTGGTGCGCTGCTACCACAACAGCATCAGCGTCATGCCGCTCGACAACCTGCCGATGCTGCGGTTCCTGCAGGCGTCTCAAAACAGCCTGGGCCAACTCGATGTCACCGGTCTTCCTGCACTCGAAGCGCTATCGTGCGAATCCAATCAATTGACTGCGCTTGAAATACACGACATGCCGACGTTGCGCGAAGTGGAAGCATTCAATAATTTGCTGACCGCTATCGACCTGGACGGATTGACCGAACTGCGTTTCCTGGGCATCGAAAATAACCTGTTCACGAGTTTCAATCTTTCGTTGCTTACCGGTTTGGAAATATTGAACATCAGTTCGAATGCGATCACTGAAATCGATGTCGATGGCCACGCGGGCCTCAACCAGCTCAAGATCGGGAATACTTTGGTTTCGGAAATCGATTGCAGTTTGAGCGGTGTGCGCTATCTGTCGTGCAGTTTCAATCCGAACCTGACCTCGATCAACCTTAAAAACGGCGCAATCAGCACGACCGATACAGATTTGCTCGATTATGCTTTTGTATTTTCTGAATTGCCGCTACTGACCCGTATTTGCATAGACGATGACGAATCTGAGCGCTACAGCGTATCGGTCACCGATTACAATGCGACTGGAAATGTTACGGTTTATACGGGTGACGATTGTTTGACTGAAGTGGTCATGGCAACATCCGAATTTAAATTGTCCGATACTTTGCGTATTTATCCAAATCCGGTTGCCGATCTTCTATATATCGACGCTGCAATTGGGGAGCAAATCACAGACGCCAACATCTACAATTCGCTTGGCCAAAGAGTGCTGATCACGAATGGAGAATCGGAAATCAATGTTTCTGGGTTGGCTTCCGGAATTTACTCCATTAAAGTCGGTTCCGATAAAGGCACATCGACATTGAAATTTATTAAACAATAGATACAATGAAAAAAAACGTATTGCTTTTATTGATTCCTGTGTTGATTCAGGCACAGAATGTCGCTGTATTGACGGCCAAAACTAATGGCTTGGTCTACTCTACTGTGACAAACCGCATTTATGCGAGCATGACTTCCGAAAATGGAGTGAACAGCAACAGCCTTGCCGTTATAAATACATCTTCAGCAGCATTGGAAAACGCACATCCAATTGGTACAAATCCAACCGTTTTGGCAATCGACAATGAAGGCCAGCGTATTTTTTGCGGATTTCAAAATGACCCTTTCGTGAAGCGCTTTGACTTACAGAATAACTCCGTTACACAAACAATACCTTTGGGTTCGGATGCGATAAACGGCAATTTCTATGCGGAAGACATCGTTGTCATGCCTGAAAACAGCAATACCATTGCTGTCGCAAGAAGAAACCTGAACTTTGCGCCCAAGCACGAAGGCGTTGCGGTTTTTGATGACGGTATCATGCGCACTTCTGTTTCTGCGGCGCATTCTGGCGGCAACCAAATCGAAATCGGAAATACCAAATTAATTGGGTTCAACAATGAAACGACTGAATTTGGCATCCGAAGATTTACCGTTGATGCCACAGGGATTTCAGCCTGGAACACCAAACGGCTCGCTGAAATCAAAGGAAATTTGACGTTTAAGGTCTGGGATGATATGGCCTATTTCAGCAATGGAATGGTGGTCGACGTCGCGTCGTCTCCAATTTTCGACGGAACTCTCGAAAACGTAAACGGACCGATGGTGTATGACGCCAATGAAAATCTGATTTGTTATGCCGACTACAGCATCATCACAGGAGAGATTACCCTTAAACGTTTCAATCCCACCGGACATGCGCTTGTGGATTCTTTTCCAATCACGCAGGTAACCGGTGTCGTAAAAAGCATGACTATTTGTGGCGCAGGTTGTTATGCGTTCAATACCGAAAACAGTATTGTGGTGTTTAATATGCTTTTGGGAACGGATGCATTCGCTACAGGCGAAAAATTGTCATTATATCCCAATCCGGCCAATGATAAGGTAAATGTTGTTTGCGAACAGCCAATCCAACAGGTTTTGATTTGCAATGCGATTGGCCAAGTAGTCAAACAGATTGTCGTTTCGGAATCATCTGACTTGGAAATCCACATTGGTGATTTACAAACGGGAACCTATTTGGTTAAATTTGAATCTGGTCAAGCACAAATCACCAAAAAACTCATCAAACTTTAAAGCCATGAAAAACACTTATACTTTTTTGGCCGTGCTTTATTGCTTGTCTGTTTTAAGCTATGGCAAATCGAAAAATAGTCCGGCAGCCATTAGTCCACCTAGGCTTGTGAAAATGATCGTTTTTCCAGGAACTGTGTCTGAGAAGCAGTACAATTTCAATGCGGATGGCTTGATTGCCAACATTCAGAATCATAACGATATTGTCATCGCCAGTTTTACGTATGATGTGAATCAGAACCTATTGACGGCTGACTTTGCCGCTGGTTTTTTTTCCCCGACGGCAGCCCAGTCCAATACATTTGTATATGATTCCTCCAATATTATCGTGATGCGGAATGGTTATCCGGTGTATTATTTTTCTGAAACGAATAGTTATAAAAATACGTTAGATCCCGATCCCAATTATGGCACAACTTGGAAACTGCACTCCAATGGCTTACTTGCAGATGAATGGGCCGCTTACATGGATGAAGGAAATCTAGTAATCGTAGATGGAGTTGGCGCCGGAATTGACGACAGTGGCGATTTGACAGGAAGTTCTCACGATGGCGACTATCCCCATTTCTGGCGGCATTTGCTGGTTGAAAATCCAGCGCAGGCGGGATTTTATCCGCTTTGCAAAGCAATGGCAATTACAAATTTTAATCACAATGGATTTAAATTCGTCGATGCCATGTTTTATTCGAGCCATCTGTATTCCGAAGATTTTTACGATTTACTAGACCCTGAGTCTTACAAATACATGTATGAGATGAATGCATTCAATCAACCCATCAATCAATACCGTACCAATTTTTATCTTGGCGAAGAAGGGAACACTTTTTTGTATGCACTTTATTATTACGAAGGCGACATTATTCCAGATTGATAAAAAAGGCCCGCTGAAATCAACGGGCTTTTTTTATGGATCTTTATTTTCAGATGTTGAGCTTGCTGTTTTTCCTGCTGAACCCGAAATAGATCGACAATCCGACGAGCAGCCAGATCGTGAAATAAATCCAGTTCCACACGCTCAGTTCGGCCATCATGTAAAGGCAGCACACCAATCCGAGCAGCGGAATCAGCGATAAATTTTCCTTGACCGACCAAAACAAGAGCCCCACCATGACGATGAAGAAAATCCACATCGGGATCTTGTGCTTGAACAATGCGAAACCGCTTTCGTATTTGAGGCTGTCGTCGATCGGCAAACTATCGACGGTACTTTTGTATAATGCGTCATCCTGGCTGAATTGGCTCAGCAGCGCTTCCAAATCAACGGTTTTGTGTTCGGCCGTACTTTTGGTGATCAGGAAATCGTAAACGGTCTTGGTTTGCGTTTCGTCGAGTGAAGTCACGATCGTTTCGGGCGAATTGATTTGCTTTTCATTGTTCAGGAAATCCATTGTCGCCTGCTTGTTGTAGGTAAAGGCGACGGTCAAGCCGATAGCGATCATCAATGGAAAGACGAATTTCGAATTGACATATGGCGTCTTGAATTTCCCCCGCGGAATGTCTTTTCTATTCTGCAACACCAAAACCCCGGCGCACACGAGCACAAACGCAAACAAGGTCCCGATGCTGCACAAATCGGTCACCATTGTCAGGTTCAGGAACAACGCCGGAATCGCCACGACAAAACCCGTGACGACCGTTGCATAAGATGGCGTCTTGAATTTGGGATGCACCCGTGAGAATTTTTTCGGCAGCAAGCCATCGCGGCTCATGCTCATCCAGATGCGCGGCTGGCCCATCTGGAAAACCAACAAAACGCTGGCCATCGCAACCACGGCGCTCACGGCGATGATGCCCGACATCCATTTGAGGTCGAGCGTATCGAATACGAACGCCAAAGGATCGCCTACGTTGAGTTGGCTGTAATTGACCATTCCCGTCAAAACCAGCGCAATGATGACGTATAAAATCGTACAGATGATGATCGCCCACATCATGCCTTTGGGCAAATCGCGCTGCGGATCCTTGCATTCTTCGGCTGTCGTCGAAATCGCATCGAAACCGATGTAGGCGAAGAACACTGCCGAAACGCCTTTCAAAACACCGGCGGCACCATTGGGCGCAAACGGATTCCAGTTGGCCGTATCGACATAAAATATTCCGACGGCAATGACCAAAAGAATGATGCACAATTTCACGACCACCATCATGTTGCTTGCATTTCTCGATTCTTTCATGCCGCGGTACACCAATGTCGTAATCAATATGATAATGAACAAAGCGGGCAAATCGGCTACAAAATGAAACGACCCGATCGTGGGCGCCGTCGTCCAGGCCGTGTAAGCCGACTGCAATCCGGCGTCTAGGTTCTCAAAAGTCTTCCCGCCTTGCATGAGCGCCGTCGCATCCCGGAAACCGTTCGAAGCCGTGAGGTAATCCATCTGCGTCCATTGCGGCAAGTTGATTCCGCCGCTTTCGAGCAATCCCGTAAAATAATCGCTCCACGAAATCGCGACGGTGATATTCCCGATCGCATATTCCATGATCAGTGCCCAGCCGATGATCCATGCGATGATTTCGCCAAAAGCCACATACGAATACGTGTAGGCGCTTCCCGAAACCGGCACCATCGACGCAAATTCGGCATACGCAAAAGCCGCAAAACTACAAGCCACAGCGGTAAAGATGAACAGGAAAATCACCGCCGGGCCACCGTCTGCACTGGCTTTCCCGATTGTGCTGAAAATTCCGGCGCCGATAATTGCGGCAATTCCGAACGCGGTCAAATCACGCGCAGTCAAATGTTTGCCGAGAGCGGAATGCCCGTCGGCCTCATTTTTTTCAACCTGTCTTAAAATATCGTGGACGGATTTCTTGCGGAATAAACTCATAAGGAAGTGTGTTTGGTTTTGCCGTTTTTGGCGCAAACAAATATAAAAAAGCAAAAATAAAAAATGCGGGATACGAAATAATAAAATCGGATGGCTGAGAATACCGCAACAGCCGCCAGCGTAAATTGTGCAATTCTCAGCAAACCAGCCACAATAGCCAAACTTTATTCAAAAATTATATTTTATAATGATTTTTGATTGCGCCCACATGCGGTTTCAGACTATTTTTGCACCATCAAAAAATAAATCTAAAAACCATACACATTATGTCATTAGTAGGTAAAAAATTCCCAAGCATTGCCGTAGACGCGATTTCTGCAACGGGCGAAAACATCAAGATCAACATTTTCGAAGAAGCGGTAAACAACCATAAAAAAATCCTGTTGTTCTGGTATCCGAAAGATTTCACCTTCGTTTGCCCGACCGAATTGCACGCGTTCCAAGCCGCGCTTCCTGAATTCAACAGCAAAAACACGATTGTGATCGGTGCGTCTTGCGATACGAATGAAGTGCACTTTGCATGGCTCAACACGCCAAAAAACAATGGCGGAATCGAAGGCGTGACTTACCCTCTTTTGGCCGATACGAACAGGAACCTGGCCAACATCCTTGACATCCTCGATATCGAATCGACTTCTTACAGCGAAGAAACCGATTCTGTGATCATCGAAGGATCGAACGTAACCTACCGCGCGACTTACCTGATCGACGAAACCGGCAAGATCTTCCACGAAAGTGTCAACGACATGCCGCTCGGAAGAAACGTAAACGAATTCCTGCGCCTCATCGATGCTTACGCGCACGTTCAAACCAACGGCGAAGTATGCCCGGCGAACTGGTCTGTAGGCGAAGAAGCGATGTTTGCCACGCGCGAAGGTGTTGCGAATTATTTGAATAACTAATTGTGACGCGCCTGCGGCTTTAGACTTCTGACGCGCTGCGCTTTAGACTGGCTAACGCTTTCGGATCATCCCATAAATATTTAAGCCCTTGATTTTTCAGGGGCTTTTTCATTTGGGCGTGTCCCTGCGGGTCAGGCTCTCGGCTGCACGCGATGCTTGCCTCCATCCTTCACGCGATTATACCAAGAAATTTTTTCATAAACTCAGGGACTTAGGTACTCAGGCACTCAGGCACTTTTCTCTTTCAATTAAAATTCCTACTTTTGAGCCTTAATAAATCAATCCATGGCTACAATCACTTTAGGAGGAAATCCGATACATACCAACGGCGAATTGCCAAAAATCAACACCAAAGCACCCGATTTCAAATTAGTCAAAACCGACCTCTCGGTTGTTTCGCTTTCAAATTTCGCAGGAAGCCGTATCATCTTGAACATCTTTCCAAGCATCGATACTTCTACCTGCGCGACTTCTACACGTACTTTTAACGAAAAAGCAAGTGGGCTCGACAATACACAGGTGCTTTGCATTTCGCGCGATTTGCCCTTTGCGATGAAACGCTTTTGCGGTGCCGAAGGATTAAACAACGTAATGCCGCTTTCCGATTTCAAATCGGGCCAATTCGGCAAAGATTACGGCCTTGAAATCACGGATGGCAACTTTGAAGGCTTGCATTCTCGTGCCGTGGTGGTTATTGACGAAAACGGAAAGGTGATTTATACGGAGCAAGTCCCTGAAATCGGACATGAACCAAACTATGAAGCGGCATTTGCCGTACTTTAACTATGGAATTCGAAAAAGACAATACTTTTTTTACCGGAAGGCTCAAAAGCATGGGCTTCGCGCTCAAAGGCGCCATCAAGCTCATCACGACCGAACACAGTGTCATGGTGCAGTTTTCGATTGGCGTCCTGATGACGGTTGCGGGATTTTATTTCGACATTACGGCGACCGAATGGATGTTCCAGATTTTAGCGATCGGATTGGTCCTCGCGGTCGAAGGCCTCAATACGGCCGTCGAAAAAATAGCCGACTTCGTGCATCCGAAATTCCATGAGCGAATCGGGTTCATCAAAGACATTGCGGCCGGTGCCGTATTCTTTGCGGCAATGACGGCAATTGCCATCGGCGCGATCATTTATGTTCCTAAATTTTTATGACACCAATCCGATTTATTCCCTATTTTTATAGCAATTATTTCAATCCAGAATGGCAAAAACGATAAAAAAGGATTCCGAGAATAAAACTGATCAACCCGCAAAAAGATCCTGGAAAATAACACGACAACACAAAATGCTTTTGGGCAGTTTGCTGGTTTTGTTCGCCATCGCGCTACTCGTCGCGTTCATTTCCTTTTATGTCTACGGACAACAGGACCAAAGTGCGATCCAGGCCATCGGCGACCGCAAAGAAAAAGTGGGCAACTGGCTTGGGAAATTTGGCGCTTACCTCGCCGATTTCTTTGTGTACCGCGGATTTGGCGCAGCTTCCTTTCTTTTCGTCAAATTGTTTTTCCTGACCGGCGCTTTCCTGGCGCTCGATATTCCGCTTAAGAAACTCAAGAACATTTGGTTTTGGGATTTGTTTGCGTTGTTACTGGTTTCGGTGCTTTTTGGCTTTTTTGCCGATTCGATTCCGGAATTGGGCGGCATCGTGGGTTATGAAATGAACCAATTTTTGCAGGATTACCTCGGCAAGACCGGAACCTTGCTCGTGCTCATTTTCGGCATCATCATCTACCTGATTTTCAAAATCAAGGTATCACCCGATGCGATCAAATCGTTCTTCGAGAAAAGCAAAAATGACATTGAACAGGATTTGGCGTCGATGCAACCCGCCGGCGTTTCAGCCGAAGACAACACTGTTTACAACCTCGAAGAATTTGCAGTAAAAGAAGAACCTGAAGAAGACCAAGACGATGATTTGCCCGAACCCGAACTCAAGCCGCATTCGCAATTCGAAATCAATAAAGAAGATTTAAAACCAACCATCGGCCATCCGTCTGAAATCCACCTCGAACCGATAACGAAGGAACAACCGCTGACAGTAACGCCTACGCCTGTTGCCGCACCGCATATTATCCATACCAATGACGAGGCGTTCGTAATTGAACAGGCGCCCGAAGAAGCGACAATTGAAGAAAATTTAGCAGAAAGACTTGTGGCCGATTTCGGTCTATTCGACCCAACGCTCGAATTGTCGAACTATAAATTCCCGACGCTCGACCTGCTCAAGGACTATTCAGGCGGCGGCATCACGATCAATCAGGAAGAACTGGAAGAAAATAAAAACCGGATCGTAGAAACGCTCCGCAACTACAAAATCGACATTGCGCAGATCAAGGCGACGGTCGGACCATCGGTGACTTTGTATGAAATTGTTCCCGAAGCAGGCATCCGAATCTCGAAAATCAAAAGTCTCGAAGACGATATTGCGTTGTCATTATCGGCTCTCGGCATTCGTATCATCGCGCCGATTCCCGGAAAAGGCACCATCGGTATTGAGGTTCCGAACCAGAAACCGACGATGGTTTCGATGAAATCGGTCATCGGTTCGGCCAAATTCCAAGAAGCAGAAATGGAATTGCCGATTGCTTTGGGCAAGACGATTTCGAATGAAACGTTCGTCGTCGATTTGGCCAAAATGCCGCATTTGCTCATGGCGGGCGCGACCGGACAAGGAAAATCGGTTGGTTTGAACGCCGTGCTGACGTCGTTGCTTTACAAGAAACATCCGGCGGAAGTCAAGTTCGTTCTGGTCGATCCGAAAAAAGTCGAACTGACATTGTTCAATAAAATCGAACGCCATTACCTCGCCAAATTACCTGATGCAGGCGATGCAATCATCACCGACAACAACAAGGTAATCAATACGTTGAATTCGCTTTGCGTTGAAATGGACAACCGTTATTCGTTATTGAAAGACGCGATGGTGCGCAACATCAAGGAATACAACGAAAAGTTCCGCAACAGAAAACTCAACCCCGAAAATGGCCACCGATTTTTACCGTACATCGTTTTGGTCGTCGACGAATTCGCCGATTTGATCATGACTGCCGGCAAGGAAGTCGAAACACCGATTGCGCGTTTGGCACAGCTCGCGCGTGCGATTGGAATCCACTTGATCATTGCGACGCAAAGGCCGTCGGTGAATGTGATTACGGGAATCATCAAGGCCAACTTCCCGGCGCGTATCGCTTTCCGCGTGACATCGAAAATTGATTCGCGCACGATTCTCGATACGCAAGGTGCCGACCAATTGATCGGACGCGGCGATTTATTGTACTCGAATGGCAATGACGTCGTTCGTGTGCAATGTGCGTTTGTCGATACGCCTGAGGTCGAAAAGATTACAGAATTCATTGGCGCTCAGAAAGGTTACCATGATGCGTATCTGCTTCCCGAATTCATTCCCGAAGGCGAAAGTGGCATTAATCTTGATTACGACATTTCCGAAAGAGACGCGCTCTTTAGGGATGCGGCCGAGATTATTGTGACGGCGCAACAGGGTTCGGCTTCTTTACTGCAAAGAAAACTGAAACTCGGCTACAACCGCGCCGGAAGACTGATCGACCAATTGGAAGCAGCCGGAATCGTCGGCCCATTTGAAGGCTCCAAAGCCCGAAATGTCAACATTACAGACTTGAGCGCACTCGATCAATTCTTTAATAATGAACAAAATAACAATTAAAATGAAAAGGATTATCCAGATTGCACTGTTACTCATCGTTGGCTTTACTGCAAATGCACAGGACAAAAAGGCCAAAGACTTGCTCGACCAGGTGACGGCCAAAGTCAAAAGTTATGAGAATATTGTAATCGACTTTAAGTATGCCTTGAGCAACGCCAAAGAAAACATCAACCAGGAAAGCAAAGGAAACGTCACATTGAAAGGCAACCTGTATGTCCTGAATTTAATGGGCGTGACCAAAATGTTCGACGGAAAAAAAATCTACACCATCAACCCTGAAGACGAAGAAATCACGATTTCAAAATTCAATGAGAAAGACGACAAAGACCTCTCGCCTTCCAAGCTTCTGACGTTTTTCAATACGGGTTATAAATTTTACTGGGACATTACGCAGAACATCAAAGGCCGTAAAATCCAATACATCAAATTGGTCCCGACCTCGGGAAAAGACCAGCGCAAAGAAATCCTGCTCGGCATCGACAGCCAGACCAAAAACATCTACAACCTCATTGAAGTGGGCAAAAACGGGACGAGAACAACGTTAACCGTTAATTCTTTTAAAACCAACCAACCATTATCGAAAAATCAGTTTACCTTTGCCGAGAGTAAATATCCAAATTACATCATCAACAGGTTAGACTAATTTTGTAGTGAAAATCCTTGACAAATACCTTCTGAAAACCTTTGCGGGTACTTTTGCATCCGTATTTGTGATTCTCTTTTTCATCTTCATTCTACAGACGGTATGGCTTTTCATCTCTGAACTCGCCGGAAAAGACCTCGACTTTATCTTAGTGGTCAAGTTCCTTTTGTTTGCGATGCCGAGGATCATCCCTTTGGTTTTACCGCTTTCCATCCTGCTCGCTTCGATCATGACTTTCGGAAGTTTGGCCGAAAACTACGAATTCGCCGCCATGAAATCTTCCGGAATCTCTTTGCAGCGCGCGATGAAAGGCCTGACGATTTTCATTTTGGTGTTGAGTGCCGCGGCGTTCATTTTTGCCAACAATGTGATTCCGTTCGCCGAATACAAATTCATCAATTTCAGGAAAGACATTGCACAGATGAAGCCTGCGATGGCGATTGCCGAAGGACAATTCAGCGATGTCGGGACTTACAACATCAAGGTCAACAAGAAATCGGGCGAAAACGGCAACCACCTGACCGGCATCACCATCCACAAAAAAAGCAACCAGTTCGACGGCGTCAAAAACGTCATCAAGGCCAAAGACGGCGAATTGATCGGTAACGACAAATCGAACATCCTGCAACTGGTGCTCAACGACGGTTATTATTATGAAGATGTCGTCCCGAAAAAATACGAAGAGAAAAGAAAACTGCCGTTTGCCAAAAGTTCGTTCAAGAAATACATCATCAACCTCGACCTCTCGAAATTGAACAATCCCGAAGGCGTGGATTACGAAATTTCGAATACCAATACGATGCTCAACGTAAACGAGTTGCGCTACACGCTCGATTCCTTGCGCAAAAGCTACAAAAAGGACGTGGTTTCTTTTGGCGACAACATCTACCAGCGCACCGGAATCAATTATGCACACAATGCCAATACGGTTCCCGATTCTGCGAAAAAAGCGCTGCCTTCAATCAAAAGCGAAGTGATGGCGGGACTTTCGAATGCTGAAAAGGCCGAGATTTTGAAAGTCGCCACGGGCAATCTCTCGAGTGCCAAATATTCCATCGACGGCACCAAAATCGAACTCGACAACAAAACGAAACTCATCAACAGCCACTGGATTGCCTTGTATGACAAATTCGTGATCGCCTACGCGTGTTTGCTGATGTTCTTTATCGGCGCGCCATTGGGAGCCATTATCCGCAAAGGCGGACTTGGATTGCCGATCGTATTCGCCATCCTGATTTTCATCATCTACCATTTCATCAATACGTTTGGAAAAAAAGTGGCTTCCGAAAATGGCATCCCACCGTTCCTGGGCTGCTGGATGTCGTCGATCCTGCTCACGCCATTCGCCATATTCCTGACGCACCGTGCGACCAACGACCGACAAATCACAGTCGATTTCGATTGGCTCATCGACCCGATACGAAACCTGTTCAAAAAAGATAAAAACGCCATTGCCGAACCCGATCGCATCATCGATCTTGCCGCCGTTCAAATCCAAAAGGACAGCGAATGGGACGAAATGTCGGCACAGTCTGATGCGGTATTGGTTGGAACCGTTTTCAATGCTTCCAAATTCGGCTATCTGCAAACCAAAAGAATCAAGGCGCTCAAGATCCTCGAAGGCCGTGGCATCCTGCAGGAAGATTTAATGCGCGACAACAAATTGTTCAACCGCGAATACGAATCGCTCGAAAGTACCGCCCAGGAATACCGTTCGGAAGGAAATGCTACCTTTGCACTCTACCTTATTTCGATCGTTTTAGGATTGATCGGGCAAAACAACAGCAAGCTGCTTTGGGTCGTGATCCCGTTTTTCGTTTTTTACATCGCGTTCTTCATCAGCCTTTTCAAGACCGAACAAAAACTGGAAAAGATTGAGAAACTGATCAAGCGCGAAATCGGACCGAACATATACATCGCCATGCTCATTGGCTTTGCCTTTTATTTCATCCTTTATTTCAACAACAGACGCGCACTGCAAAAAGCGCTTCAAGAAAGCAATATCTAGCCATGTTATCTGAAACAAAAATACAACTCAACACCATAGAAGAGGCCATTGAAGACATCCGTCAAGGCAAAATCATTATCGTAGTCGACGATGAAGACCGCGAAAATGAAGGCGATTTTCTCGCTGCAGCCGAATTGGCCACACCCGAAATGATCAACTTTATGGCGACGCACGGCCGCGGACTCATTTGCGCGCCGCTGACGGAAAACCGCTGCAAGGAACTCGGCCTCAATACCATGGTTACGGTCAACACCGACCATATGGAAACGGCTTTTACGGTTTCGGTCGATTTACGCGGACACGGCGTGACGACCGGAATTTCGGCAGGCGACCGCGCGAAAACCGTACTTGCGCTCGTCAATGAAAACACCAAGGCGCACGATTTGGCACGTCCCGGACATATTTTCCCTTTGATTGCCAAGCAAGGCGGCGTATTGCGCAGGACCGGACATACCGAAGCGGCCATCGATTTTGCGCGCCTCGCCGGATTCAAACCTGCCGGTGTCATCTGCGAAATCATGAATGAGGACGGTTCGATGGCGCGTTTGCCCGAATTGGTGGAAGTCGCCAAAAAACTCGACCTCAAACTCGTTTCGATTGAAGACCTCGTGGCGTACCGCATGCAGCACGACAGCCTGATTGTAAAGAAAGAAGATTTTGACGTGGAGACGCGTTTCGGTTCTTTCCGCCTCAGGGCTTACCAGCAAACGACCAACAAGCAGCTGCACATCGCTTTGACCAAAGGAACGTGGAACATCGGCGAACCCGTTTTAACGCGCATCAATTCGACACTTGTCAACAATGATATTCTCGGAACACTTACGCACAATCCCGACAAACAACTCGACGACATGTTTAAGTTGATTGATCAGGAAGGCCGTGGAGCGATTCTGTTCATCAACCAGGAATTGCCTGTGAATAACCTGCTGAATCGCATTTCAGAATTGAAATCGCTGCAATCCCAAGGCATTTTCAAGGCGCCGCAAATCATTATGGACATCAAAGATTACGGTATCGGGGCGCAAATCCTGCACGATATCGACATCTGTAAAATTCGATTGGTTTCCAATTCCGATTCGGAACAGATCAAGCGCGTCGGGATGATCGGCTACGGACTCGAAATCACCGAATACGTTCGGTACTAAATAAAAAATCCTCCAAAAAACGGAGGATTTTCTTTTCACACGGTGAAACAACTTACACTCAAATCTTACCTATAAGATTCCTACCCAATTTTAAGTTAACCCTTACTTTTCTCTAAGAATACGCCTTTTTATTGTATATTTTTGCATCTTAAAAAATAATCTATGGCATCAGGTTTCTTTGCAGTTTTGGATGATATAGCGGCACTCATGGACGATGTCGCGATGACGAGTAAGGTGGCGACACAAAAAACCGCAGGCATCTTGGGCGACGACTTGGCGGTCAATGCCGAAAAGGCCACGGGCTTCCTGTCGTCGCGCGAACTGCCCGTGCTTTGGGCGATTACGAAAGGCTCGTTCCTCAATAAGATCATTATCGTTCCCGTGGCGTTGCTGCTCAATGTATTTTTTCCGATAGCAATCAAGTATGTGCTCATCCTGGGCGGAATTTACCTCGCTTATGAAGGCGCGGAGAAAATTGTCGAATACTTTTTCCACAAACCCAAAACCGGCGAGAAGGTCGTCGCGGAAATCAAGGATGACGGCAGTGAAGCGGAAAAAGCCAAGGTCAAATCGGCGATCATGACTGATTTTATCTTGTCGGTAGAAATCGTCATCATTGCGCTCGGAAGCGTATTGGAGCAAAGCTTGACGCTGCAAATCATTACCGTCTGTGTGGTTGCGGTAGTCGCGACGATTGGCGTTTACGGGATTGTGGCGTTGATTGTGCGTATGGACGATGCGGGTCACAGTTTGATTAAACGCTCTGGCGGAAAAGGATTTCTTTTTCAATTGGGAAACCTGCTCGTGAAGTCGTTGCCGGTGGTGATTAAACTATTGGCGGTGGTTGGGACTGTTGCATTGCTGCTCGTTTCGGGTGGGATTTTTGTGCACAATGTGGAATACTTTCACCATTTGTTTCCGGGGTTGCCGACTATCGTTAAGGAGTTTTTGTTTGGGTTGGTTGTTGGTATTTTGTGTGTAGGAATTATGATGGTATCGAAGAAGATTTTCGGAAAAAGCAACTAACATTTCTTAATTCGCCACAAGAATATTGCTACTATTCAAAACGGTATTTTATAAAACCTGCATTTCGTCGGGAAACGATGCTGAATTAGCGGTTATTTGAAGATAACGCAATTGATTATTCAAAATTTTTATATTTTTTAATAATTTAACGTTATTTGTAAAAATATATCGAAATTTTGTAACATTCTTTCCGTTGCAACGAATACCTTTGACCTCGTTGTGATACCTACGCTGCAACTTAAATCCTCCCCAAATCATGATTAAATCTCTACTATTGGTAACCTCGGTTGCCTTAATGCTTTTGTGCGTTCCTGCACATGCCCAGGCACCCGTGCTTGGATCGGCTTCAACCTTTGCACTTTTCTCGTCGAACGGCGCGGTCAGTAATACAGGCTTGTCGCACCTTACCGGAAATGTGGGCACCAACAACGGCTCCAGCACGAACTTTGGAAATGTTGACGGCGTGATGAACGATGCAAATGGCACTACTGCCCTTACCGCTGCCGCTCTTACCATCGCTTACAACCAACTCAACGCTGCCATCCCGAACTTTTTTCCAGCGCCACTTTTGGGCAACGGACAAACCCTTAATCCGGGTACGTTTTCGATCGGACAAAGCGCAACACTCAACAATACCTTGACGCTCAACGGCGGCGGTGATCCCAATGCCGTCTTTATCTTCAAAATTCAAGGGTCGTTCTCATCGGCAGCCAATGCTCAGGTCTTGCTTACCAACGGTGCATTGGCCTGTAACGTATTCTGGAAGGTGGAAGGACTGGTTGACCTCGCGACGAATACAGAAATGAAAGGAACCATTGTGGCCAACAATGCGGCCATCATCCTCAACAGCGGGGTTTCGCTGGAAGGCCGTGCGCTCTCCACAACAGGTGCCGTTACCGTATCGGGTGTCACCGTCACGATGCCACTTGGTTGCGCCGTACCTGAACTTACCGGACCTGCTGCACCGCAACTGAATTCTGTTGTGTGTTATGCCGTATTCTCAGGAAATGGTGCGGTAGACAACACCGGGGTTACATTCATTACGGGTGATGTGGGCACCAACGTCGGGCTCACCACCGGATTCCAGGCCGACAATACCACGGGCACGATCCACGCCAACCCTGACGTATCGACCGCACAATGTGCCGCCGACCTCAACGATGTATACAGTTACCTCAATACCTTGCCTACCGATATTGAATTGCTTTATCCTGCAAGCTTCGGACAAGACCTTGTACTGACACCACACACCTACCAGATGAATGCGGCCACGGTATTGACCGGGTCGATCATCCTGAACGCCCAGGACAACCCCGATGCCGTATTTGTGATCAAAATCAACGGCGCATTGTCTACCGGCACGTATGGTACAGTTGAACTTCAAAATGGCGCAAAGGCCGAAAATGTGTTCTGGAAAATTGACGGCGCCACGAGCCTGAATGACTATGCCGATTTCAAAGGAACCGTCATTGGCAACAACGGCGCAGTGATCATCAATACGGGCGTTGCCATCGAAGGCCGTATTTTGAGTACAAGCGGCGGCATCAGCACTTTCGGCATCAATGCACACGTTACGCCGGGCTGTGAGGCCTTGGGTACGCAGTCGAATGCCATCGCGGTGCAGCGGGCGCAATTGTACCCGAACCCTTTTAACGGTTCCCTGAATGTCACGTTGCCCGAATCGGGCACAGGCACCTCAAACCTTACCCTATACAATGCACAGGGCGCAACCGTCCACAAAACGGTACTCACGCAAAACCATACTTCGTTTACACTTGACCTTCCTGCCGGCGTGTATTTCTACCGCCTGACGGGTGCCGACGGAACGGTGCAAAACGGAAAACTTATTTCAAAATAGTAGTGATTGCCTTTAGTTGTGAAAAGCCCTGTCGATGACGGGGCTTTTTGATTTGAGATTGTTTAAGTTTGCAACAATAGATTTTAACCATAATAATGAGTTGCCCTAAGCGAAGGGGCCTATAAAAAATAAATAACCTATAAGTTGTTGGCCGACCGGTTAGCAACACCCATCCAAAAAAAATACCATGAAATACCAAATTAAGATCAACAGCCTCGAATCGATTGACGAAATCCCGAATTACTGGACCGAAAACGATTACAGGCAATTGCTCGAATTGTTTGATTTTCCCGATGCCCAAAGCATCAAGGCCGAGAACCTGCTCGAAATGCTGCAAATGGCCATTACCGACTTTGAGCCTGCCGATGCCGCCAAAGTTCTGTTGCAATACAAACTTTCCGATGAACTCAACGAAGGCCAGATCGACCAGATGTCGCACGATATGCTGCTCGACAAGATATCGGAAGAATACCCGAACATTTCGCTGCATTATGCCTTGTACAACATCAACCAGTTGCTGTACAAAGCCTTCAATGGCTCGTTTCCGAATACCAAGGCGACGCAGTTGGAGTTTGAAATCACGAACAACGACGCCAAGACGGCATTTTCCAAGGCCGATTTGTTGCGGTTGCTGCAAAAAGGGCTGGCACCGAGCAACCTGATCGTTCGGATGTTTGAGGAACAATTGACGACCAGTGCCGATTTCCCTGATGCGGACAGTATTTTATGGGAAGTGCGGACGGACGACGGTTTGAATTATCAAGTCGTTACTTCGGAGTATTGGTTGTCGCGCGATGATGTGGTGAGCGGAGATTTCGAGGGAGAAATTGAGGTGGCGGAATAAATTATTTTTGATGGGTTTTAGCGGTACAGCCTGAAATCGAGCAGCTGGCACAGCACAGCGTGTTTCTTCTGCATTTCGTGCAGCACTTCGGTGATGTCGTCGTCGTTTTCGTAGAGCGTAAAGAATATGTTGTCGAGCAAAAGGCTGCTGGCGTCGTCAGTGGCCCTCCCATAACCGGAAATGGCCTTTGCGCCCGTAACGTCCAAAAAATATTGGGCTTCGCGGGCATCTAGGTCGAGTACTTTCGCATTGGCAAAATGCAGGATTTTCCCTTTCAGCTTGCCTTCAAAAACTTCGGCGATTTCTTCGAGGCTGTAGTAATAGTCGTTCAGGCAAATGTTGTTGGCCTCGCCCGGCATGACCAAGTAGATGATTTCGTAATTCTTGAAATGATGGTCGTCGTAGCGCAACGTGTTGAGACTGTCCTCGAGCCCTTCGATGGTGTCGCAGGTTTTGTAGATGCTGTTGATGCCGGTTGCCAGCGCGAGTTGGCCGAGGCTTTTGAACACACCGGTGATCGTGTCATTTGTTGTGTCGTTGACGGCTTCGAGGCAGAAGATGAATTTGTCGTCGGTCATGTGGTGGAATGCGGTTTGGGGATATTAACGTGGGGGTTTTGATTTATTGTGTGATTGTTAGAAAGGTGCGATCGATTCTTTTTTGGAGGTTTGCTTCTATTGTAAATATATTGATTTTTGGGTGTTTATTTTACATTGTTGGAGTCGGACTAAAGTGCAAGTATGTAGGGAGTATATATCGAATAACTTTAAGTATTTATGGTAGAATTGCCCTTGGTTTAATTTACCGATTGAAAAAACACCTTTTTCATACACTATTGATACTATTACAATACACTTAGGCATACACTATCCATACACTATCCATACACTATCCATACACTATCTATACACTATCCATGCATCATGTCCCGTCCTGTCGCGTCATTGTCCTGTGCTAAAATGACTGTACAGATTGAAAAATAAATCCTGTTATTATTATATAAATGTAACTCATAATCCTAAGTGAGCAGTTGGTATTTGGTTATTTTCGCTACTGCGGGTTTTCTTTACCTGATTGGTTGATATTTTAGTGGTATTCGGTTAATTTTCGCTACGGCGGGTTTTCTTTTGTCTCATTAGTTAATATTTTAATGGTATTCGGTTAATTTTCGCTAACGCGCGTTTTCTTTTACCTCATTGGTTAATATTTTTAATAGGTATTCGGTGAATCTTCGCTATCGCTCGATTTGTCTTGATACAAAAGAAACAAAAAATCAAGGCTCATTTTAATTTTGCTTCGCCAGTTCGCTATGCTCGGGTCCTGATTTTCACATTCCCTGCTCCGGCCGCGGCAGCCTATGTCCGTTTGCCCTTTGGGCTGCACTCTCTGGCTGCCTTCCTTCGGCCAGCGTCGCAGGGAATGGAAAAGCTACGGGAATTCAATAGGCCTGGCCGCACGAGGGTGTTTTTCGGGGGGAGGAAGTTAATTTTTCGCTTGGGGGATTCTGATTGGGGTGATGGGTGGATGGTGCAAATTTTAGGGGAATTTTTGGGATTTGCAAATTTGGGGGTTTTGGGTTGGGGGTTGTTTGTTTGGTGGAAAGGTGGGTTTGGTTTGGGTTTGGTTGATATTTTTATTGGTATTCGGTTAATTTTCGCTACTGCGGGTTTTCTTTTGTCTCATTGGTTAATATTTTAATGGTATTCGGTTAATTTTCGCTAACGCGGGTTTTCTTTTACTTCATTGGCTAATATTTTTAATTGGTATTCGGTTAATTTTCGCTACCGCGAGGGCCTTCTTTTGTCTTGAAACAAAAGAAGCAAAAATTCAAGGCGCGATTTTGAATTCCCTGCTTTTCACATTCACGGCTACGGCCACAGCAACCCCAGCCGCTCGTCGTTCCTCCTCGTCTCCGGGATTGCCTTCCTTCGGCCAAGGGTAGACGTGAATGGAAAAGCTACGGGAATTCAAAATAGGCCTGGCCACACTGGGAAGTTTGCCGTGGGGAGGAAGTTTATTTTACGCTTGGGGGATTTGGACGTTTATGCCAATTGTCCTTTTTTAGGAATTTTTACTGGAAATCTATGGGTGTTCTGTGGGTTCGGGTGGTGTGAGGAAGTAGTTTTCGTCGCAGGTAATTTGTGGCTCGTCGGTTTGGGGTGTGGGGCAGTTATCGGGAAAGGAAACTTGCGTATCGTGTACATCCGGAAAATCGTTACCGTTGCGTTCAGCAGCCCTATCGCTGTGCGTTGGGTATTATTCCGCTTCTTCCAACTCCAATTTTTCGAGCAGCCCTCTTTCAGTGACCACTTTGTGCAATTCGTTGCCCAATTTTTCGACAATCACCTTCATTTGGGCGACCTGTTCCTTGCCCGGATTGTTCAGGCGATGGTGCAGGGTCATGTACCTGTCCAGGTACGGAAAGAAAGGTACCGCGAACTCCCCGAACAGGTAGTCATACTTGCGCATCTCGGGCGCTGCATAAATGCACAGTTGCCACAAGGCGTTATTGGACAGGTCATTGGGCAGGTAATACGTATTGACATAAATGTATGTCCTGCAAAATGAGAGAAAATACAGGCTGAAAAGGTACGGCAGGCATTGGTAGTTTTCGGCCGTATCGCTGGCCAGGGTAAAAAACTGCCCGGCGGTATCGTGGGTTGCCCGGTAATGGAAATACAAATCCCCGTGGTATGGCTGGTGCGGCGTTTCCCAATGGATTTCGGGATGGTATGGGCCTGACGACCAGACCAGATTTTCGGCCCGGACCATCGGGGCAAAGAACTGCTGGTATTGGAAAACGTTCTTTTGGATCCAGTAGCGCCCGTGGCTGACCAATACAAAGTCATGTAACACGTTTTTGCTGTTTACCGATTGCGTCAATTGTTTCAACTGGCCGTTGCCCAAACCATCGGCTATCATGAGCAGATAATAGGTCTTTTTGTCGCCGTAGGTTGTTTGGTGGAACAAATAGATCTGCTCTACTCCGACCGCATGTACTATGGCTTGCAGCGCGGCGTCCAAGACGTTGTCTTTTGGCGCGTCATTAAGCAGCGCGGGCGTTTGCTTTTTACCGGCACTCTTTTTTATTAATTTCTTTAGGGCATCAAGGCGGCCTTCGACCAGGGCGTACAGGTTTTTCTCGGCTCTCCCGATGGCTTCGAACATTTCGGTTTCATACAGGACCTCTTCATTGTCAATTGCTTTTGCTGCCTTTGCAAAAAGCTCCGTAAGGTAATATTTGGTGCTGCTTTTCCTTACAAAGGATTGCTGTATTTGAGGGACATGCCTTGCCAGAAGGCTGATCCTTTCATTTAGGGGCAGCGAAGCAAGCCTGCTGCCGGTGTATAATTCTTCCAGATAATCCATGTCGTGTTCGATCAGTCGTCCATAGGCCGTAAACACACTGTTTGTCGCGCCTTCTGCAACCAGCCTTTGCAGCTGTTCGCGCTGCGACTCATGATCGCTATAAAAACGTTCCTGAAAGCCGTTGAATTTTTTCCTGTATTTGCCCCAGTCGCGTGTGGTCACCAGCACCTCCACTGCTTCCGCATCCTGGTAAATGATTACCGAAGGCCGGCAGTACCATTCGAAGAACGGATGCCCCAAGGCCAGCTGGCGGTGCAGCCTTGTGGCATAGATGCACAACACATGAACATTGTAAAGCTCCCTGACTTTGGCTACCCATTTTTGCGACTGGATTTGGTCGGCGTCTGCCTTGTGTGCCAGGTGGATTACCAGATGTGATTGCGGCGTTTCGCGCTCTTTATGGTAAAACAGCTGAATGACCGCGTACTGGCTGACCAATTGCCGCAGGATGTTTTCAAGGAATTCGTTTTCGATTTTTGGGAATGAGGAATGGTTTGAGGTTTTCATGGCGTGGTGTTTTAAGGTTGTTCGTTGTTATATTTCAGAATTCGTCATCGTATTGCTATTTACTTCCTCTTTTCGATGCCCCGTTCGCGGATCAGCCGTGCGGCATCGAGCATCTTGATCAGATGGATGTAATGTGTCATCAGGTCCCAATGCCCGTCATCGGTATATGGCGACAGGGACAGTTCTACCGCTTCGCATAAAAAGAACTCAAATTCGCTCAGGGTTTTGGCCGCAAATGCGTTGCGGAACACGAGGCAGGGATCATTATACTCCTCCCTTGTCAACGATGCCTGGTGCAGGACAGAGGCACAACCTGATGGCGCTGCAACTTTCCATTTTACGCTTTTAAATTGAAGGCAGTAACACGCCTTGAGCAACGAGCGCAGCGCCGTGTAAATCGTAAAGACAGCACCCGGATAGTCTGCCCTGTACACTTGCGTTATCCTCATGTAGACCAACATTTCTCCCAGTATGTGCTTGTAACGGTCGAGGTCGTCGTTTTCGAAAACGGCATCAATTACCTTAAACGGGCTTTCGGCTTCATACCGGATCCAAAAGTTGGTTTCGAACGCTATCTTGCGTTTTTCATGGCCCTTAATTTTGCTATTGTGTAACAAAATTCCCTCCTTGAAAGCGGATAATCTATTCGCCCATCGAATATAATATCCTACGAACCGGATATTTTACCGCAGATTTTTTAACTTTACGCCTCATACAACTAACCGCAATGGCTTACCTTCGAGCCACTAAAATTTAAAACGCCATGGAACAAAAGATACACCAGGGAAGAAATGTGAAACGATTCAGGGAAATGCTCGGCATCAAGCAGGAGGCACTGGCCTTTGCGCTTGGGGAAGACTGGAACCAGAAGAAAATCTCGATGCTTGAGCAGAAAGATGTAATTGAAGCCGACACGCTGAAGCAAGTTTCGGTGGCTTTGAAGATTCCGGTGGAGGCTTTTGAGAATTTTGATGAGGAACAGGCGGTGAATATTATTTCGAATACTTTTGGAGAACATGCTTTTAGTAATTCGTTCAATTATGGAACAATTAATCAGCATCCAATTGATAAATTGATTCAGTTGCACGAAGAAAAGATTCAATTATATGAAAGAATGTTGAAGGAGAAGGATGAGATGATGGTGAGGCTAGAGAAACTGATTAATAAGTAAACAGTATATAAAACCCTTCTATTGGAAGATTTTCTTTTGAGGTAGGATAGTATTATATAGCGAATAATATTTGCTTATATATAAGTTAGCCAAAATTTTATGTACAACAGTATCGATATATCACAACCAAAAGATAAAACCCCATATTTATGGAAATTTTTCGATTTGCATAGATTTATTTATTTACTGACTGAGAAAAAGCTGTTTTTTACCAGGTTAGATAAATTAGAAGATCCATTCGAAGGAGTGGCTACAAAATTTTTACGAAGAGATGCGGAGTTCGCAGACGTTCCAACAAAATTCAGCGATTTTGATAAAAGCGTGCCACTTACAGAAAGACGAAGATTACTAAATGAGAAAAAGTTGCACGAGTACGCAAAACAAACTGAGGTTCAAAAAGCACAAACGACACAATATGTTAACTGTTGGTTTGCCAGTGATAGAGAATCTATGGCAATGTGGAATCTTTACTCCAACAAGGATTCTGTTGCTGTAAAAGTAAACTTCAAAAAACTTAAAAAGCAATTAAAAAATTCGTTTGATGATTTCCAGATTTCTAGGCGCTATGGAACGAATATAATTGGAGAACAAATAACATATTTAAAGTTGAATCCTTTTGATGTCTTGACACCAAAGCAGACTATGAAATATACAGCCTTGAAGAAAGACATTTCTTTTCAATACGAGCAAGAATATCGCTTTCTTATAGTATCAAAAAAAATATCTAAACCCGAACTTTTCTTTGAAATTCCGTTTGATATCCAAAAGATCGAAATGACTATTGTTACGCACCCTAATATGGAAGATTGGAAATTTCAAAACTTAAAAGCAATGCTGAAAATTTTAAAAGTCGAAATAAATATGGAAAGGTCGGCGACAATTCTAAAAAAGGAAAATTTCGGCTAACAGCGCAGTTAAGCAATTGCTGGTTTATCGGTAGCCGGAAGTTGTTGTTTCACGAATAAAGTTTATCTTCGGCAGAGAGAACTCAGTTCGATAGAACACAATTTCGTAACTGCGCGAAACGTTGTGCGTGCGAAATACTAGAAAAAATGACGAATCAAGAACTATTTGAATTTCAACAATTACTTTTGACTTTCAATAAAATGGCGGCACAGGGAATCACGGATATTTATGAAAAATTTCTTCTAAGTGCCTTGCCTAAATCTCTTCCTCTTTTTACTCATCTAATCTCATATAATAGCTTTCCAACTTTAGAAAGAGTTACGATTAATCGAAATATCCTAGGAACAAATAAAAGAATCCGAGATATTAAATTTCTGAAATATCCTCCAGCAGATTTAGTAAAAAAGTATGGACGTTGTAATCTAAAGAACAATAGTATTTTATACGCTGCGCCAATGGTAATGACAGCACTTTCTGAAATGCGACCAAAAGTGGGAGATTTAATTACAAAATCTGTCTGGAAACTTAAAGAAGAACATAGTTTTAAAATCTGTCCAATATTCCATGTGCAACCTACAAATGGAACGACAAATTTAAGGACTATGGAATTATCCGCTAATTTTTATAAAATTGTAGAAAGAAATTTTCATAATGAGAATGAAAAAAAAGCTGTCATTGCGCTATCTGAATTCATAGCTTTTCATTTTAGTAAAGATGTAAATCCGTCAAATGACAAAGATTACCTTTTCAGTGCTTATTTTGCAAATAGGCTTTTAAATGAGCTTGATGGTGGAACTATAGAAGGAATTGTTTATCCAAGTGTGAAAGAAAGATTATCTTTCGAAAACGTGGCATTAAAACCTGAAGTATTTGATAAGTATTATATTCTTGAGGAAGTTCATGAGTCTTATGTAATCAAAGACCCAAGCGATGGTGGTGGTGGATTATTAATGAATGGGATAAACGATTGTAAAGAGTTTGATTTTGCGGAAGGGAAAATACTTTGGAGTGAAACAGTGATGCAACCAAAAGAAGAATTTGACTATTTTAGAAATATATTCAAGATTGATTTAGATTAATGTATTTCGCACAAACGCCGCTAGCCTCTATTGCGGAGTTTTTCGGTACCGGAAATCTATATTTCACGAATAAAGTTTATCTTCGGCAGAGAGAACTTAGCTCGCTTTTCCGCTCCTGCGTAGTTGCGCGAAACGTTAGGCGAATTTTGCTACAAATGCTGGTAAATTCGAGAACTTATTGCAAATGATTTATGAGAGAAAATTCCAATATAATACCTGCGAACAAAGACGAACTTAATTTGTATTGCCAATTGGGCGAAGCTTTACTTAAAACACAAATAGCTGAGCAAGCTTTGAGTTATTCGATCACTCTGAAAATGAATCCAGCAGAAACAAAAGAACGAGCTGATGAATTTTTGAAGCAGCATCAAACGTATACTTTAGGCAAGGCTATTAAAATTGCAATTGACGAAAAACTCTATAGTCTATCACTACAAGATGAATTAACCACTTTTCTAGAACAAAGGAATTGGTTAATTCATAAGGTAATCGTTGGGAATGAGCCAGATTTTAATGCCGGTAAAATAAAAGAGGAATTACTTGATAAAATTAAATCAGTTTCAGACAAAGCAGAAAAAATCCAAAATGAAATACAATATGATATGATTGCTTTTTGTTCATCTAAAGGAAAAAACATGTCAAAAATTTTTGCAATGTTGCAATTACAAGATCGGGGAATAAGAGTTCGAACAAAATCCTAAAAAATTCGCCTAACCGCCGTATTCAAGAACTTGCTGGTTTTCGGTAAGTTGAACGTGTGATTTTTACGAAGAAAGTTCTATCTTGGCAGAGAGAACTCAGCCCGCTGGCATCGCAAATTCGCGAAGCGGCCTAACGTTAAAAGCGATATACTTGAACTAAAGAGGTAATTATAAACTTAAATACTAATATTATGGCAAAAACAATAACTATTAAACTTACTGGTCTTGCAGAAAAGTTCATTGAAAAAATGAAATCTGAAGGCCTTAATGAAGCTGACGTTATTTCGCAAGGCATTGGCATTTTAGAAGAAATTTGGCGAACAAACAGAGTTGCTTTAGTCAAGGAAGAATTTCAAACAAAGTCTTTTCAAATATCAGATGAATCACCCTATAAAGATTTGTATGATAGTGATAAAGTTTTAGAACATTATTACATGATACAAACTCCAAAAACCCTAGGGAAAAATTATCGCAACTAAAAAAATGAATTATGGCTACTAATTATAATCCTGTTAACTCTATACCAGGAGTCGAAATCCAAAGAGAACAAACTCGGACAAAAATAGCACTTATAGCACTGTACAGTTATCTTGGACTCTTAGGTTTAATAATCATTATTGGTTGGTGGGTTCTTTCCCTAAAAGTAGAAGATGTTTTAAAAGTGCTTACTGCGATCGCAGGAATTTTAGGGGGAATTGTCGGAGCAATTATTGGATTCTACTTTAGAGACAATGAAAAAGAATAACATATACCGCTGGTAACACTGCAACTAAGCAATAGCTGGTTTTTCATGAGTTGAACATTCCAATTCACGAAGAAAGTTTATCTTCGGCAGAGAGAACTCAGCTCGCTCTGATCGGCAACATCGTGGAGCGGCCTAACGTTAGCTGCTATAACAACATGAACATGTCTAAAGAAGATGATTTAAACGGAAATCTAGATAAGCTTTTTGCAAATGGTTTTGTGATTAGCGATGACGAAACTAAATATCTTAGTTCTTGGGGAGCCATATCAATGCAAATTCTCGAAGCTAAAGAATGTTTAAATTTTTCAAAAAAGTTTGGCGATAAAAAACCGTTTGAAAAATTTGAGGATTTTGTTTTAGCCAATGCAATGTTTAAAAATTCTATTTTATCTTATGCTAAATGTTTCTCAAGTTCTGGAATTGGTAAAATATCAATTGATGCGAACGAAATATTTAAAAATAATTCTTCGCTACGAAAAGTTCATGACGATTTAATGGATATACGAAACAAATACATTGCTCATAATGACAATAATGATTTTGAGTTTGCTGTAGTTTTACAAAAAAAGGTTGAAAATGCAGTAATACTAAGTCACACTGTTACTTATAAAACTCCTATTAATGATTTTGACAAGTATTTCGAGCTTTTCGAATATTGTTCAAATTTTATTATTAATCAAGTAAATAAAAAAGCTGATAAAATAGAAAAGCGATTAGGAATCAACATAAGATTCAACTAGTTACAGCAGCTAACAGCGCATTTAAGCAATCGAACTCAGCGCATCAAAAACACGTCTCGTGAACTTATAAACAGCTTCATCGATGACATCCATTGAGCCGTATTCAACAAGACTAAAACTTTTTAGATATCCGTTGTTTCCGTAACTTATCTTATCTTCAAATTCGTCCAACATCCCAATGGACCTTAACTTTTCTTTTACGAAAGCTCTTCCAATCAGTCCAGCATTGTCTTTCAACGTGTCCCAGAATACAACATTGGCCGTACCATCCCGCTCAAACCAAACGTCATACTTAAAGTTACTTTGACCGTCAATAAAATTCTCGTATAAATGATAGCTGTCTGCCCTATACCTATAAGGATGACTAAATGGTTTGTAATCATCCCCAATCTTCGAGACAAACTTATCGATCCTGAAACGAGTTATTTTATTATGCAAATCTATAATTAGCTGGATTGTGTTTAATCCATTCTCTTCATTGACAATTTTATAAAACTCCTCAAAAGCGTTATTCTCCATGGCTTTTCCGTTTAGAAGTTGAAGTAGTTTATAATATTCGTTCACAAAGGATTTCGAGTTGTTGTACTTAGCTGTGCTTTCGCATCGCTTAAGCCATCCGTTCGCTAAATCGATGTCGCTATTATTGAACGCTGCCATATTGATGACAAAACTATTTGTGGGATCGAATCTCGGCGCAATTTTAAAACCATCAAGTGACAAATAGACAATCTGCTCGACAATTATGGAATTCTGCGTACAATAATTGTAATATCGCAAGAGCTGACTATCCCCGTCAACAGCATTATTTATTTTATTTTCAATTATAATGGCTTTACTCGTTTTGTAATTTATGATAGCGACATCAATCCTTCCTTGTTCCCTTTCAACTACCGCGTTGGTATAATCGGACGGATTCATTTTTTTTCCGTAACATCGATTGAGAAACATTATGAACTCCGTAAGAAATTTGTTACCCTCGCCGTGACTTCCAAAGGGATTCAATATAGCTTTGATAAGGTCACTATGAAAGTTTTCGTAGTGACTATTATATGAAGAAACTGAAAATGTATTAAAAGAGGATTTTACCTTCTCAGAATGCGCTCTGCTTAATTCCGCTTGAATTTCTATAAATTCACTTCGTTCAATAAACTGTCGCAATTCCACTTCTAATTCTTAAATAATTTAAAACTTATCTCATAACGATAGAAATCTATGTTATTTGTTACAGATAAAGCGCGACGTATCCTTAAGTCATCTTCTAAAGCTATAATAACACCTCTAACTAATTGTCCCTTTTCAGCTAATTCTTCTTTTACGAACCCCATGTATCGTTGAATCTGACCAACAACGCTATCGCTTGCCCGCCCTTTTTTCAATTCAACAACCAGCAATGTTTTTTTATCTTTACTTATTGCGAGAATATCTAGCTTGCCTGTATCGCATGGATACTGCTGACCGATCATTTCTCCGTCTTCTTCAAAAATATCATAATGTTTGCCTAACTCGGTTTGTTTCCAGTTTTGGACCAGAAAATCCTCTAAATGTCTTTCTAAAACAAATACTGAGGGATCGACAATACTCTCATCATTGGAGATTATTATAGTACCACGATGGCCTCCAATAAGCGATTCAATCTCAGCGGCATAGGTAGATATATCGCTTACTGTGCCTATGGATCCAGAGGAATTGCGTAAAGCGTCGCTCATTGCAGCTCTGTCGATACTTACTGGGTACCATTTAACTGACCGCCTATGTTGCAAAGGCGTATTAGGCACATAGAAGTAAGTTGATGCAATTTCTCCAACATAGTAACTTCCCGAACCGTTAGGACAAAGAATTATATCGCCGATTGACAAACCTTTGCTAACAGTCCAAAGCGCCCCGCAGGATAATCCTGCTGAAATTTTACTTTTGTTAGGATGGGCATCCATCCATTTTGGAATAAATTCTTGATTAAAAGTTTTCCAGTTGTCCGGGAGTTTTTTAGTAAGGTCTTCATTAATTCCAAATCCAGTTCCGATATAATTATTATTGTAGCAGTCATCAGCATAAACACTTTTGGCACCCAACATAATTCTGCAATATCTTTTCATGATCTAGTTGTTTTTAACTTGCGTTTTTCAATTGTTCGTAAACTTTCTTCAACATATAATCTTTTACCAATCCACCAAACTCCTTATCGTCCATCATTTTGGAAAATATTTCTTGGTTTTGCTCCATTCTCCCAATTAACTTGTCAAGAAAAATATCGTCGAACCCATATTTGAAATTTTCCAGAGAATTACTTCTTGCTTGCTCTCCAAGCTTTTTATCAAGCATCAGTTCAGCTTCTATTTGCTCAAAAAACAATTTATCGGCGTCATTGAATTCGGTTTGGAATTTCTTGTTGAGAAGGTTGATGATTTCTGACAATGCTGCCTCTTCATCTTTATCTGACCGAATTCCTGCCACATTTTCACCTTCTAGCCCATATTCACCTTGTGGTTCCAAAACAATATTGTGCTCGGCAATTTTTTGGAGGCGGTAGTACTCTAAAGAAACCTCATCACCCAATTTAAATTTATCGTCTTTGCCGCTCCTTGGCAATTTCTTTAGAAGAAATCTGCTGTAGGTGAAAAGCTTTTCTAAATCAATGTCAGAGAAAGGCATTATCTGTGTAAGGAAAGAGTATAAGCGTGTAAACGATTGGAGTGCATGTTTAAAATCTTCTTGGGTAATCGTACTACCGATAGTATCTTTTTCAGAATTTTCTTTAGGCAGCTCCTTGAATCGATCAACTGCTGGATCGATGTATGCATTAAGTATACCTTGCTCTTTTGCGGAGAGTTCTTTTAATGATTTAAAAAAAACATTGCAGAAATTATTCACTTCACTATCCCAGATAATCCTTCCCTTTTCAATTTCTGCTTTCAGGTCGTAAAGGTGATTAGGATCTGTAGAAGATTCAATGGTTGTCAATTCGTAATATGGCTGGAAAGAATCTAAAATGTCCTGTGTTTCGTTTGCAAAATCTAAGATGAAGGTGTCTTCTTTTCCGCTGTGCATTCTATTGAGCCTAGACAACGTTTGTACACATTTTACACCTGATAATCTTTTGTCAACATACATCGTATGTAAAAGCGGTTGGTCAAATCCTGTCTGGTATTTGTCAGCGACCAGTAATAATTGATATTCGTCCGATGCAAATTTCTTTGGCAATTCTTTTTCTTTGAAACCGTTAATTGCCGTTTCAGAAATACCATCAGTATTTCCGTCGTAAATCACTTTGCCAGAAAATGCAACGATGGTTTTGATATCGTTGTAACCCTTTTCTTTTATGTACCTGTCGAATTCATCTTTGTAGCGAACTGCATGCAGTCGTGAACTTGTTACCACCATTGCTTTTGCCTTTCCTCCTATTTTCTTTGACGCAACCTGCCTGAAATGTTCGACCATTACTTCGGTCTTTTGTGCAAGATTATGGGGATGGAAAGATAGAAACCTTCCGATAGCTCGTGAGGCTTTTTTCTTGTTGACTTTAGGATCATCCTCAATCTCTTTCGACAATTTGAAATAGGTTTTATAAGTCGTGTAATTTTTTAAGACGTCTAAAATGAAGTTCTCTTCAATGGCTTGTTTCATTGAATACAAATGGAACGGTTTCGGTTTTCCATCTATATCAGGCGTTCCAAAAACTTCCACTGTTTTTGCTTTAGGTGTCGCCGTAAAAGCAAAGAAACTTAGGTTTACCTGTTTGCCTCTCGCCGCCATCGATTTTCGAATTTCATCTTCAGCATCTTCATCAAGTCCCGAAAAATCATCATCGCGCTCTGCGACTTCCAGCGATTTTGCAGATAAGACTTCTTTCATTTTTTTTGAAGATTCGCCACCTTGTGAGGAATGCGCCTCGTCAATAATCACTGCATATTTTTTGGCCTTGAGTTCACCAATCTTATTGAGTATGAAAGGAAATTTTTGTAGCGTAGTGATGATGATGTTGGAACCCGCCGCTATGGCATCGGCTAATTGTTGGGAATTCTTATCGATTTTTTGCACTACACCGAGCTTGTGTTCGAATTGGTAAATTGTATCTTGTAACTGACTATCTAATACTGTCCTGTCTGTGATTACAATTACAGAATCAAATATGCGTTGGTTGTTTTCGTCGTGAAGGCTTGAAAGTCTGTACGACAGCCATGCTATGGAATTTGATTTTCCTGAACCCGCAGAATGCTGTATAAGATAATTATGCCCTGCTTTATGTTCTTTTGCATGTGCAGTTACTTTTCTAACCACTTCCATCTGATGATATCTCGGGAATATAATGGACTCTTTTTGCTTTTTGATTCCGTTGAATTCAAATTCTTCTACATGAAGGTGCAAGAATTTTCCAATGATATCCATGAAACTGTCTTTCGCCCAGACAGTTTCCCAAAGATATGCTGTTCGGTAGCCGTTGTTGTTTGGCGGATTGCCAGCACCGTTGTTGTGCCCAATATTAAATGGCAAGTAGCGCGTATGTTTTCCTGCGAGTTGCGTAGTCATAAAACATTCGTCGGTATCTACTGCAAAATGTACGAGTGCCCTTTTATTAAATTGAAATATTGGTTCGTTGGGTTCGCGGTCGAATACATATTGGTTTTTTGCATTTTCTACTGATTGCCCCGAAAACTGGTTCTTTAATTCTATGGTTGCTATTGGTAGTCCGTTTAAGGAAAGTACCATATCGAGGGAATTGTTCCCCTTTCGTTCGTAGTAAACTTGGCGCGTCACTGCGAGACGGTTTTTATCATAAAGCAATTCTGCATCAGGATTTAGTGAACTTTCAGGTCTGAAATATGCCATTTTAAATTTCACGCCCAAATCGGTAAAACCTTTTCTGATTACGTCTAACGTTCCGCGGCTTTCCAGCTCTTGCAATAAGCGTTGTATAACTCTTTCTTCGACATTGCTCTTATGTAAATTTGAAATCTTATGCCATTCTTTGGGTTGGGAATTTTTGACAAAGTCTATTACATGACTTGGAAAAATTCCGAGTTTTTCATCAAAGTCCCGGGGATTACCACTAATGTAACCTCCATTTTCAAGAAGTGAAGATTCAATTGCCTCTTCGAAAGTCAACTCGGTGTGTATGCCTTGTGCCATTTTAAATCCCTTTTAATTTTAAGAAGTAGAAGTCGCCAACTTGTTTCCAGTCAAAAGTATATTTATTTTTCAATAAAATAGAGACAAGTTTTCCGCCAATTCCAATTTCAAGACTGAAATTTTCATTAATGACAGTTTGGTGCGAGGTATCGAATCCCCAACTTTTGCCATCTTTTTTATTCGGAAATATAAATGCTCGATAATCTGTCATAGTTAGTTGATAACCTGACAAAGTTGTTTCATCTTGATAATTTTCTAACAGTTGCAAATCTTCGTAAATCCCGTAGCGGAAAAGATCTTGCGCACCTCGTAGTGAACCGGTAGCTGTGCGTGTCTTGTAACATTTCATTTCAATCGGAATACGCAAAACCTGTTCACCTTTTTCCATCTTGATGATAATATCGCACTCCCTTAAACGCCTTTTTATTAAAATACCTGTCTCGAGTTCAATTGTGATTTTCTCATCCAAATGATGAATAATCAAATCGGCAGCTGTTCTCAAAACATAGGCGAAATTCAATTGTAGTGATGCTTCCTTATTGATTTGGATAATCCCGCCGCCGACTTTAGCCGAAAAGCTTTCCCAGCACGTTTCAACTAAATTATTGACTCTGTCAGTTAAGTTTTCCATTAGTTTAAAATGGCGTCGCGCACGTCTATTTTGCCGGTAACGGCTTCACTTATGAGTGCGGTTTTGTATTCTTGAAGTAAATTTATTTCCTTTTCGGTTTTAGACACAATGATATCTATATTAGCAATTTTATCTTTTACGTATTTAACAATTTCGACTTGTTCGTTTATTGAAGGCAAAGGAATTTGAATCAAACTTATAAACTTCTCCCAACTTGCCCTAGGCATTTTTGTTCCATAAGTAGAATTGTCAACAATACTAATTATTGCTTCGGAAATCATTCTAAAGAATAAAAAATCGGGAATTATATTTTCATTTGCACGTAAAACTAATAATTCGCCGACACTTCCACCGTCCACTTCTGCTTTTAAAACTTTTGCTAAATATGGACGAAGTTTACTAAACAAAACGTCACCTTTTTTAAATAAACAAACTTCCCCTTCCATTGAATTTTCAAACGGATTTCCAATAATCTCTCCACGCCAGCTAACAATATTTTCTAACGCGATGATGTATGATGGCTTTACTGGGGCTTTATTAATAATTAATTTGCATAAATATTTTAGCTTTTTTAATTTCCAATGCTCAGGAATTTCTCCAATCCATTCTATACTACTATCTTTTAATTTTGCTTTTGAATTGATTCCTTTGGTAATTGCGTGATTGATTATTGCGATGCGTTCTTCTATCAGGAGTGAGATAAGTTGTTTTTTGTTTTTAATTAAATCGTCAATTGTAGATGTCATTTTATTCAAAAAAATAGCGATTTCTTTTTGTTCATCATACTTAGGTAAAGAGATTTTAATATTCCCGTACAATCCTCTGCTTATCCTCTGCATGGTTGCGCCTCGGGCAATTAATTCAGTATTTTCAAAATACTTCTTTGACGAAAATAGATACAGTAAAAATGCTTTGTGAATGCCTTCATCTGGGCGTAGTATAACATTGTCTACTGAAGTGACAATTCGAGCGCCCAGATTTGGAATAATACAAGCCCGTCCAATTGGAGTATTCAATCTTGAAATCAACAGATCTCCTTCAAAAACCTCCGTACAATTTAATTCTTTGAATGTCTCTTCAGAAATAAACCCACTGCCTTGCTCGGAATAGTAGCCATCTTTAATGTTTCCTGTTGTAATATATCTAATACCATCCTCAGTAATCACTTTACTTTCTATCCAATCGCCATCAATAAATAGCGATCCTTTTTCTTTAGCAAGGTATTTTATCTTGGTGTTTTTCCAATGTACCGGAACCTCTCCAATCCAATCAATTCCTGAATCCTTATACGAATCGTATCTTTTCATTATACAATCACATTTTTGATTAGATTATCAGTCTCAGCTTCTAAAGCCAAAATATCAGCGCGAATTTCTTCAAGCGTGCGCAACGGTTTGTATTCATAAAAGTATTTGGTGAAATTTATTTCATAGCCAACATTCGTTTTGCTTTCATCAATCCAAGCATCTGATACGTGCGGTAAAACTTCTTTTTGCATATAGGCTAGTTGGTCCTCTTTGAGTGGAATATTTTCGGTATCACGTAATGAAGAATCGGCTTTGGGTTTGCCGTTTTTGTCAATGATAATCTCACCTTTGTTATTTCGCATTGGCCTTTCTACCGTTACCTTGGAATAACCAAAATCTTTATTATCGAATATTTTGCTTGTTGCGGATGGTTTAAACTCCCCATAAATATTTGTGATTTCTATGATTTGATCTTTTGAAATCTTATTTCGTTTGTTCCCTAACGATTTTGACATTTTTTTGGAATGTTCAATCGCGTTGATGAGCTGTATTTTTCCTTTACGCTCTTTTTCCTTGCGATTATTAAGTACCCAGATATAAGTGCTGATTCCTGTATTGTAAAACAATTGGGTTGGTAAGGCAATAATGGCTTCGAGCATGTCATTTTCTATCACCCACTGCCTGATGCTGCTTTCGTTTTTTGTGGAACTCGGTGAACCGGAAAACAATGGTGAACCGTTGAAAACAATCGCTAAACGTGAGCCTTGTTCATCTTGTTTCATTTTTGATATGAGGTGCATCAGGAATAGGAATGAGCCGTCACTCTTAGAAGGTAAGCCTGCGCCGAAACGGCCACCATGACCTTTTGTAGCATGTTCATCTAATACAGGTTTTGCAAATTTCTCCCATTTGACCCCGAACGGGGGATTTGTTATCAGATAATCGAACTTTTCATTTGGAAGTTTATCGTCTGAAATGGAATTTCCCTTTTTGATGTTTGATGCGTTCTGCCCTTTTATTAACATATCCGATTTACAAACAGCATAGGATTCAGGATTGAGTTCCTGTCCGAACATTTCGAGACGTGCATCGGGGTTGAGTTCGTGTAGGTATTCATCGGCAACTGATAGCATTCCGCCTGTTCCCGCACAGCAATCATATATCGTTTTTACGACACCTTTCTTAGTTAGAATGTCTCGGTCTTTCAAGAAGAGAATGTTTACCATGAGACGGATTACTTCACGCGGCGTAAAATGCTCCCCTGCTGTTTCATTGGATATTTCGGCAAATTTTCGAATTAATTCCTCGAACATATAACCCATTTCCATGCTTGAAATGGTTTCGGGGTGCAAGTCGATTTCTTGAAACCGCTTGATAATAATAAACAACAAATTACTATCCTCCAATTTGGTGATTTGGTTATCGAATTCAAATTGTTCAATTATTTCACGGGCATCTTCTGAAAAACCATTTATATAATTTCGTAGGTTGGCCGCTAAATTATTAGGATCAGCAATGAGTTTATCAAAATCAAAAAGACTATGATTGTGAAAACTATATCCGGCTGTATTATTTAATATTGGGTCGAGATTTTGGATATTCATTGACTTAGTCTGATCATATCTTTTTAGGACGTCTTTTTTTGAAGCTTCTAGAACGCAATCTAATCTTCTCAGGACGGTCAATGGAAGGATTACTTTACCATAGTCACTCTGTTTATAATCGCCTCTTAACAAGTCTGCTATCGACCAAATAAAATTAGCAGATTCTTTCGTGTTTTTCATTATTCTTTATTCTTGGATGGTTTAATTTAGAGGGCTAAAAATATGATAAAAAAAACGATTTTTGTTAACCAAAAAGTTTTTATTACTTCCTATTAAAATAAATGCTTCCACTGTCGTAATGACTCACTTAACGTTTGACGAAATTGCTGCGCGAGGGATTTTCCTCAATTTCCGAAGTATTCATCAACGCGTATCCGACCATCAAATGACAAACGTAAAAACCAACGAAGCTTTGAGCGGCAAAACTGCATATAGCTGAGTCGCGGCGCCAGCAGGCGGCGAACGCTACCCCTATATCTCACCCCGAAACCCTGCCAATACACTTTTAAGCGTACCAACATTTTCCCCTACCGTATTCCCAAAGAAATCAACCATAATCCTACCAATCTCACTGGCCTTTAAATCCTGCGTATTCCTAACCAATAGCGCCTCCAACCTGTCATAAAGCGCTGGATTCAATGATGCAATCTTAGACATCTCCCTTCCCATCACAATTGCAGCAATCTCAGGCAATTTCCTAACGCCACCGAAAAGTTCATTGTGGTTTTCATAGATTTCCTCGGAATACATGCTGAAAAAATGCTTGAGTATTTTACTTATATCGATTATGTCGTCGCGGCGTATTTCGGGCCTGTCCTCGTATGCGATAAGTTTCAATATAACTATCCCAGGAAGCGTACAGAACTTAAAGCTGTGGATTCCCTCAAGTTCAGCTGTCGGCATACCGTAGTCATAGACTTCCTTAAAGCCGGGTACATTTACACTTGTTAGCCCGATTCCGTCTACGGAAACTTTTGCTTCGTCACTCTCGATGGCGCCAAATGGCAACAAGTCTACAAATGCAAAGTTATTCCAGACGAGCACAAATGCATTTTCACGCGATGAGTGGAAACCTTCTGTATCGATGAGGTATTGCTTAAGAATATCATATTTTTCCTTGTCATCGATAAAAATGGCAAAATCGATATCTCCTGTCACACGGCTCGGGGGAATGCCATTAATAGCTGTCATCCACACGTCGCGCGCAACAGCACCAATTAGGAAAAAATCGATATCGAATTTGGCCAGCCCCCGTTCCAGTGCCGACAGCATTTGTGACAACTGCGGATCCTGCCGCAGTTCCCTAAAACTTATCTTGTAGGTACTCATCGTAAATCTTTTGTGCGGTTTCTGTACACCTCCGGTCTCCTTTTGTAATAAGGTCTGTGTATGCGAGCAATGGATGTACCACGTTGTCGTTTACCTGGTCATAATTCCAGAACTTCTTATACACCTTTACATTCCCGCCGAGGTCTGGCACTAAACGGTAATTTTTGATCAAATCTGTTCGTTCTTCTGTCGTATAAATGGTGAGTTCTTCCGGGCGCAGATAGTTGGTAAACAGTGCACCCGCCGGTTCCCCACCCCAATAAGTCTTGCTGTTGCGAAGTGGTATCCCTTTCCAGTTGTAGAAATCCTCCTCCTTCAGGAACCTGTATGTTCCCATCGCCAAGGCAGGCTTCAGTTTCTTCTCATATTCTACCACCCACCTTTCCAGTAATTTTGCCCTGTCGAGTTGCTGCTCTGTCTTGGTGAGCTGCAGCAACAGACCTTCTTGTTTAAGGCCTGTGAATATGTTATTGATGTTACCCAACCCTGTTCCTGTATGCTCCGCTATGTCGCGATATGTGCGGTTGACCCAAGTTTCGTCAATAAGAAACTGGTATATCACTTTTAGCCCTGTTTTTGTAAATGCGCGATTGCTCTCGTTGTTCGCCGTAGGTGTTATGCGCTTACCTATGATGTTTATGTATAGGCCGTCTATGTTGACGAACATATTGCCGTTGACATCGAGGTAATTAATACGTTGCCGTTGCAATTCGTCCTTTACCTTTGGGAAGATGCGTTCTGCTATAACAATGTAAGGTTTATTCATTAGCGCATTTCTCACAACCTTATCAAGATGCATCGGTCGCAATTCTTTCTTTATGTCGGCGAAAAATTGTACTGGCGGGTGATGTGTTAGGTGTAGTTTTAGTTTCCCATCGGCATAGTCATTCTTTAGCAAGTCCTTCCACTCCACTTTTATGTCTTCCTCCTGTTGTAAGTTATGCAGAGCGTGATGTATGATCTCTTGTTCATTCATTGTTCACATCATTTATATGTTCACGTAAACGTGAACATGTTTAATTCGTGAACAAATATATGTACTATTAGTGGAATAAGCAACCTGATGAGCATCTTATTCCTCTCATGCATCATGAGTATCAGCATTATGAACTTTAATACAGTGCATCTCTCCTTTAGCAATTGGACTAACCTTACCCGCGAGGAACCAACCTCAACGAAGCCTGCGCCAGCGTAAATTTTTTAAGCAGCGTAAATTCCCTAACTTCGCTACACCGGAATTACACCAACAACATGACCTCCCAAACCCTAACCCCACCGCCACCCATTTCCCTCTTCGTCAAATCCATACTGATTTTCGAAGAAACCAACCCCAACCAAAAAACCATACTCCCCTTTTTTGCCGACGGCTACCCGGGCCTCATCTTCCAGGAGACGGACAATGGGCTGGTCGTGCATCCGCACAACAAAAAAATGCCGTCATTATTCCTGTACGGCCAAACCGTCAAGCCGATAGAAATGGCCCTGGACGGAAGGTACAAGCTGCTCATTTTTCAGCTCCACCCGTTCGTACTGGGCAGCTTCTTTAATGTCCCTACCAATGAAATCAAGGATGAATGTTACGACTTGTTGCAGATGGAGAATGGTACCGAGATTGTAAAGAGCCTTAACGCTGTCGATACCAATAAGCGGATAGCCATCATCACCGACCTGCTGTATGGCATCTTTATGCGGAAAAGGGAAATGCTCGACCTTACCATCGCCCAATCGATACAGCTCATTATCGGCAGCAAAGGACAGGTAAGCATCAAGGCACTTTGCAGGCAGCTCCACATCACCGAAAGGACTTTTGAGCGAAGGTTCGTCAAGGAAGTCGGGATTTCTGCCAAGCAGTTTGCCCAAATCAACCAATTCCAGCAATCACTGCAGCAGCTCACGCTGAAAGAGTTCACCAAACTCAGCGATGTGGTCTATGCCAACGGGTTTGCCGACCAATCCCACTTCATCAGGGTATTCAAGGCGTTCACGGGAAGGACGCCCAAAAAGTTCTCAGCCGGAATGCGGTAGGCCATTTTGTCGGTTTTGTTCTATTTTTAGGGAAATACTTCGACAACCTTTGTAAAAAAAATCTTTATGAAGGCAATACTATTTTCCACCGTACTCTTATCGGGATTGGTCGCAGGGCTGTTCTACGCCTACTCGTGTTCAGTGAATCCCGGATTGAAATCCTTATCGGATTCGGAATACATCAGGGCGATGCAATCTATTAATGTGGCCATCCTGAACCCGCTGTTTTTTGTTTCTTTTATGGGCTTGCTGGCGCTTTTTCCTTTATCGGCGTACCAATCTTACGGACAGGGCAGCACGTTCTACTTTTTATTGGGCGCCACGGTGATTTACTTCATTGGCACTTTTGGGGTTACGATCTTCTTCAATGTGCCGTTGAATGACCGTTTGGCGAAATTCCCAATCTTGATGGCCACCGCAGACGAAAGCTCGGCCATGCGCCAGGCGTTTGAAAAGCCGTGGAATACTTACCACACGATAAGGACAGTCGCGGCTGTTGTAGCATTTGGCTTGGCCATCCTGTCGGTCTTCAGGCAAAAAGCGTAAGCGATGAGGGCCATTGCATTAACCGTATTGTCTTGCCTGCTGATCGTTTCCTGCGCGAAGAAGACCTATGTTTCCAATGGCGAATCGATCTATAGGACGGGGAGAAATCTACACGGCGAGAAGCTTTTGGACCGGGAGGCCTCAAGTATAAAAATCGTGAACAGCTGCCAGGGCTGCCACGGTAAATCCGGGGACCGGATGAGCAGGGTATCTGTAAAGTTCAGCTATCTTTCGGACCCTGGTAATTTTGCCGTTGCCTACACCGACAGCCTGTTTTTCCGGTTCCTCGACCATGATTTGAAAAGCGACGGGACGAAGGCAGACATTGGCGTGATCTGGAAGATGAGCGATGCGGATAAGAGGGATCTTTTGTTGTATTTGAAGAAATTATGATGTGCAATCGAAATTGGATTGTGCCGCATTTCACGTAGTGGAGGCACAAAACTTCCACGCGATGAAACCCTCAACGCAGAATAACAATCCAACGCGTCCGGTCATCACCCGAACCGAAGGCGAACGGGCGAAGCAAACAAATGTAAAAAACACATTTGAACTGAGCGCAGCGGACAGGCGCAGCAAATTAAAAGGAGGAAGCCCAGTGGCTTCCGGTAAATTAAAAAGCCAAACTGAGTAAGAGTTGAGTCGCGGCTCAGCGACGAGCGGTTAGCGGTTCAGAGCAATAACCTTTGAATTAAGTCTTTCGGGTTCTATAGCCTATCGGACGATAGTTAACTCTTAATAGTAGTCAACATTTTTCTATCTTTGTACAAACTACAGACGTGAAAGGCAAACAACTTAATCTCTTCGATACCAACTGGGCGTTAAACAATACGCTATATGACGTTTTTGAAAATGATGAATTTTCAGAACTGGAATATAAGTCTGCTGCGGGAGGTTTTCCCGAAAGTTTTTGGGACACCTACTCTGCCTTCGCAAATACTGACGGCGGTGTAATTATCCTCGGGGTCTCTGATAAAAATGGAATCGTAAGGATTGACGGATTGGATCCGAAAAAGGTTAACGGATTGAAGAACTTTTTTTGGACAAACGTCAATAACACGAACAAGGTTAGCAAATCTCTCCTGGAAAATAAAGATGTAAAAGAACTAACCGTCGATGACAAGACGCTACTCGCTTTTAATGTTCCTCCTGCCGCAAGAAAAGATAAGCCTGTATTCATTGGAACCAACCCCTTTGAAGGAAGTTATAAAAGAAACCACGAAGGAGATTTTAAGTGTAAAGATAATGAAGTCAAAAGAATGTTATCGGATTCGATTTCTATCGAACAGGATAATCAAATTTTGGAATATTTTACCGTCGATGACATTGATTGGCCGTCATTTAACCTTTTCAGGCAACTTTTTAAGAATAGTAAGCCCACGCATCCATGGCATTCGAAAACTGATGCTGATTTAATGACTCAAATTGGTGGTTACAGAAGGGATAGGCATACTCGAAAAGAAGGATACACCTTAGCGGGAATGCTTATGTTCGGCAAAACACAAAGCATCGTAGATGATGCATGTGTACCGAATTTTTACCCCGATTATCGATTGATGGGACTCAAAGAATCTGACAGATGGATAGACCGTGTTTATCCAGACGGGACTTGGGAAGCAAATTTAATGCAGTTTTACTGGCGCGTTTGGCCCAAATTGTCTTCAAACCTGCCTAAACCGTTCCAGTTGAAAAATGGTCAACGACTTGATGAAAACCCTACTCACGTTGCATTACGTGAAGCATTTGTGAACGCCCTTATTCACGCCGACTATAACCCGCTTGGAAATATAATTGTAGTTCAAAATGCGGACGGTTATGTTTTTACAAATCCCGGAACTTTACTGGTAACCTTAGATCAGTATTATCAAGGTGGTATAAGCGAGTGCCGGAATCCAAACATTCAAAAGATGTTCATTTTGATTGGGGGTGCTGAAAAAGCCGGGAGTGGTGTGTCTAAAATATTTGCCGGATGGGATTTTGCACATTGGAGGAATCCATACCTGCGTCGTGAGTTCCAGCCTGACAGGGTAACATTGCAACTTCCCATGTTAAGTACCATACCTGACGAGACTTTGGAATACCTTCGAGTGTTATTTGGGGACTCGATTGATACTTTGGGCAAGGACGAAATGACGATTCTGTCTACTTGTCAAATTGAAGGCGAGATAAGTAATACTAGGCTACAGTACATGATTTCTCAGCATAGGAGCGACATTACTAGGATATTACAGGATTTGTGCAAGGACGGCTTTCTTATCGCAGAGCAAAAAAGACGATGGACAACCTATCATTTGAATCAGGAATTTCAGCAAACCTTGAAACCTAACCTTGAAACCTTGGAACCTAACCTTGGAACCTTGGAAGCAGAACCTTTAGAGCAGCGTAGAATGCCCAAGAAAATGAGCAAATTGGAAAGAGACAATATTATTGTGGCCATTTGTACAAATCATTTCCGTACAGCGGACTTCATTGCGAAGTATTTGGAACGGAGCACAGAATATATACGAAATGAAGTTTTACCGCCAATGACCTTGCAAGGGTTACTAATAATGAAATTTCCAAATATTCCTAATCATCCCAATCAGGAATATACAGCGAAAATCAAGGCATAATCAATTTATCCGGAGCGGGATAATTTCCCGCTCTTTTTATGCAATGACGTAACTTTTCACATCAAAAAAAACGGGCTCCCATTAATGGTGGAACTTAATTATATTTGCTGTTCTTTGAGAAAGTTATGCAAGGCGTGATGTATGGTCTCTTGATCATTACTTGTTCAGATCATTTAGATGTTCACGTTTACGTGAACATGTTTAATTCGTGAACAAATAGTAGGTATTATTCGTGGAATCAGCATTATGAACTTTAATTGAGTGCATCTCTCGCTTAGCTCTATTTGATTATTCGATTCGATGCCAAAACTTTATCGGAATTCAATGCAGCCACCAAAGAACTGGAAAAGGGCCAGGTCGTTTATCTGGGCGAAGACGTGAAGGATTATTATAAACTATATCCGATATTGATTTTCGGCTGTGTCAAGAAAATGTTTGATTTCGGTTCAGAGAGCGGCAAAGGTTATTGGATAAAAAGGTCAAGCCAAATCAAGATAAAATGGTTATTGGGAAGCGAAAATTAATTGCCCAAAAACCGTATTTTAATTTTGATTAATTACCGCATTGGGGAAAATGTGACGGCTGCGCATCACTCCTATCTCCCAAAGGATAAAATGACCGCCAGTTGAATTAGTCACATAAGTATTCCGGACGTGAAGATAATGGAGATGCGGGCCTGCAGTAGGGCTGCCTGCCCGCATTGCTGATTTTCAATTGGAATCTAATGCATAAAGATTGAATCTTCTTTTTTCCTAAATTGCGTGTTACCGGAGGTTTTCGCCATGTTTTGCAGCATATTCAAATCGGGGGACAGGCTGTATCTTTGTCGATACAGTGCCGCATGTACAATCCTGAATGCTGCCCTTGCCACATATTCGGCCGCAGTTTCATCTGAACATTCGAAAGTAATGTCATAATTACCGGCCGTGCCAGTGTCTGTAACTTGCCAATAACTGCAAGGTTTACCCGCCAATGCTTGCAGCTGCAACGCAACACGGGCGACAATTTCAGCCATACCGGCGCCACAACCCGGTGCGTTTTTTGCGCCCTTCCCCTGGAAAGAAAATCCAGGGAGGATTTGAGACAACCGAACGATAAACCCATCGATCCCATCAACAGCATACTGGTCGACAAAGCCTAACGACAACCGGAGTGTCATTAACTTTTTCCCATCATCTCCTACGGAAAAATTGGTAGTTGTAATTTTCATAATGTTGTGTTTTGATTGCCTAAAGTTAGTGGGGTACAGTCGTATCTATTTACATGATTACAAACAAACCTTATAATTATCCAATCGTACCCGTCGTCAATAATTGTTGGTTGTTATGTGATTTTGTAAATAAAACAAGTAATCGTGTACGTCTAAAATTTATCGGCATATTAATTTCGGTGGGTTGCAAGATTGTATAACCATTAAATGAATCATTTGCCATGGGTGATATAGCGCGCCGTTTTCCTGAAAATCCACTTCTAATGCCGAAAGACCTTCAGGCGTCGAGTAAAGATTTACAAATCATCAGTCTCCTCAATCCGGCAGTGTTTACTTTTAATGGCAAGACGTGCCTACTGGTGCGGGTCGCCGAAAGTATCTCCCAAAAAGAGGGCGTGATATTCTTCCCTGTCATCAACACCTCGGGTAAGGTTGAAATTATTGAGATCCCGCTCAATGACCCTGATCTTGTTGCCACCGACCCTCGTGTCGTCAATTACAAAGGACTTGATTATTTGACCACGATTTCGCATCTCAGGATGCTGTGCAGTGACGATGGGAAAAATTTTTATGAAACCGGTCACTGCAGTTCTATCATGGGCGTAGGCGAGCTGGAGCAATATGGCATTGAGGATTGCAGGGTCAGCAACATAGGTGACACCTATTATTTAGTCTATACAGCCGTTTCTGAAAATGGTGTGGGCGTAGGCCTGCGCACCACCAAAGATTGGAAAACCTTCGAGACAAAAGGAATGATTCTTCCTCCGCACAATAAGGACTGTGCGGTATTCGAGGAAAAGATTAATGGTAAATTCGTTGCGCTGCACCGTCCGTCGAGTCCGCAAATTGGCGGCAATTACATCTGGATTTGCGAATCGCCTGATGGCATCCATTGGGGGAACCACCAATGCATCCTCAAAACACGCCGCGGCCATTGGGACAGTACCCGTATAGGGGCCGGCGCGGCACCGATAAGAACCGAAAAGGGATGGCTTGAAATTTACCATGGTGCAAATGCCGCCCATCAATACAGCCTGGGTGCGTTTTTAATGGACATCAACGATCCGGCAAAAGTACTGGCCCGCACGCTGGAGCCGATTATGGTTCCGAAGGAAAACTACGAATTAAGCGGCTTCTTTGGTTGTGTGGTATTTACAAACGGACATATAGTGGACGGCGATACGTTGACTATTTATTATGGTGCCGCCGATGAGTTTGTGTGTGGCGCTGATTTTTCCATTAGTGAAATCCTTGCCTCATTGGATTATGAAAGCTGAAATGTCAACGGTAATACAACATCATGCTGCTTGAACAATCATTCTTTTCCGTTAATTATTTTGAGAATATCGGTTACAGGTAACGCAATTGAACCAACTAAAAAAAATTTGTCATGAATACAATTTCACCATGGGCAGCGATTGTCCAGGCGGACATCGAAAAAAGTGAGGTGCTATTTGAAAAAAAAATGTCTGATTATGTTTTCCAACTTTGCTGTACGGGCGATTCGGCTTGGATTACCGTGCAATGGCCCAATGGCGGAAGTGTTGCTTTTCGAGCGGCATTCGGGTTCAACAGCCCATTCGAAGTCAGCAATTTGCTCGAGGACCAAAATGAGGTGGTACTCCAACTGGCAAATAAGATCGGCAAGTATGAAGTGCGGCTGCAATTTGCCGAAAGGGAACCGATGGTTTTTAACTACACAACTGCATTCCAGCCTAATTTTCCCATTTCGATCCCGTTTTGTCCGCGCGACATTGTCCCGCTTACGCAAAACGGGCATATTGAAAACACATTCGGGAAAGTCCACATCAGCCAGGCCGGGACACGATCTGGTTTAATATTTGCCAGTTTTACGAAACCAAAGACCGGTTCGTTCCTCTATTTCCAGAACTTGACGGCCCTTTCCCCCTACTGCGATGCTACCGAAACCTCGCTTGGAAACACTGTTGGCGGCCAATGGCCTGAAATTGGTTTTCAGCTTCCGGCGGTAACCGAACCTCCGTTGCCTGATAAGAAATTTGTAGTTTCGGATGCGTATGTCAAGCTAACGGATGCTATTCCTTCTGATGAGATTGAGATTGCAGCATCTTTCCTTACGCATTTGGCCGATGTCTATTCGGTCATCCCAAAACCCGATACCAATTACAACGAATGGCCAAAAATTTCCGAATGTGTACTCGATGACTTGACCAATAATAAAGGTTGCTGGTCCTACGCCGCATCACATCCCTATCTCAATGCGTATCTGTGCGATTACAAGACGCCACCTGAAATAATGGTGCAGCTTGCGGTCCTGTATGCGGTGACGGAGCATGCCAAGTGGTCAGGCGAAAAGTATACTGTAATCAAAGACCTGAAAGACGGACTTGATGCTTTTTATGATCCTGAATTGCAGACCATTTCGCGCTGGCTTCCTTCACAACGGGACGAACTCGATCAATCGGAAGAGCAAAAAAGTGCGATGGTCATGGATTCCTGGTATTTGCACCATCCTTTGATGAACCTTTCGAAGTTGGCGCTTGATGGCGATAAAGAAGCCGAAGCACTGCTTTTAAGGTCACTGGAATACGCAATCAAAGTTGCACATCATTACAACTATGAGTGGCCGGTATTCTATAAAATGGATACTTTGGAAACCATCAAGGCCGAAACCGCACCGGGAAAAGGCGGCGAGAAAGATGTTGCCGGCGGTTATGCCCACCTGATGTTCAATGTATGGAAACTGACAGCAAACAAGCGGTACCTGAATGAGGCAAAAAAGGCAGCAGGGCAATTGCGCAAAAATGGCCTCCATATCTTTTATCAGGCCAACAATACCGCGTTCTCCGCGTTGGCGATGTTGCGGCTGTACATCGAGACCAAGGAGGAGCAGTATCTGGAAACAAGTTATTTGTGCCTTGCCGGGATCCTGGTCAACGCACAACTGTGGGAATGCAAATATGGATATGCCAAACAGTTCGACAATTTTTTTGGCATATTTCCGCTCAATGATGCGCCTTACAAGGCGGCCTATGAAGAAATGGAGGTGTACGCTGCCGTCAACGACTACATCCGCGAAGCCAATGAAGCAAACGCACCCATCCTTCCGGCTTTGCAGTTGCTGTTGCCCGAACTGGTGCGCTACAGCGTCAACCGGTTGCCTGCCTACTATCCGACACTGCTTCCTGAAGACCTTATTTCGGAAGACGTTAAAACCGGCGAAATCGATCCCGCGATTTGGATTCCGTTGGAGGATTTGTATGACGGCTGGGAAAAACCAGGCCAGGTTGGGCAGGAAGTGTATGGCGCCGGCGTCGGTTTTGGCGTCGTGCCAAGGCAATACCATAAAGTGAAAGGAGAGCGGTTTATAGTATATTGCGATTATCCTGTTTTAAATTTTAAGAGCAGTACGAACAAAAGTGTCGTTCTCAGGACGCTCGGAGTGGATGAATTTAATTGCAAGCTGCGGATCGTATCCGACACGAAACTCAGGCATTCCGGTTTCTTTGTCTCGACCGGAACTGCGAGAAAAGAAACCTACCTTAAACCAATCAAGCAGAATAGCAGGATGATGGAATATGAGGTACCCGGGAACACGTCGGTTAAAATTAAATGGAAATAGTGCATTTAAAATAAAATTACCCCTGCGAAAGAAATGCGAAAGACTTCGCAATTACAGCCTATCGGTATCATTGCGATATTTTGTCGTATTTGAATTAGACGATTTTAAAAGACGCTATTTCAATCCAAATATTCTTTCTTTCCAATTTTTGAATCCATTAAAAATTGGGATACAAATGTAGTGACACTGGTAAAAGTCCCAATTTTATTATCTGGGCAATAGGTTTTGCATAAAAGTATGCACAGCTTAAATTCTTTTACAAAAATATTTTCCTCAGAGCGAGTAATGGTGCTTGTTACGGGTCGCGGCTATATGGTATTTGCAATATTTTAGCCGATAGCACCCTTTTCATTATTATTATTTTTTAACCGAGTAAAAATCAGAAACAATAATAAATCGTAAACATTTCCCGTTATCCACGAGCTGTCTCATTTATTTTTTAGATGAGCCACAAAAGCCCATACCACTTCACGGCTTTTATCCTGCAACGCCAGTGCACCTTTCATTGCCGAGCCTTTGGCCCCGGCACAGATTTCATTTCGCTTAACTAATTCTATTAACCAATAAATTAAACATTATGATTGAACAAGAAGCAATTGACTGGCTCAGGGATTACCAAACGCCGGATATGGGCCCCTCACCCACACCGCCAACAGTAGGATTGGCGGTTTACGTAAAAGGACACAGTTCGCCCAATGATGGCGGCGGCGGGATTTTTATCTGGAGCCGCAACACGTTGTATTTATCGATTCCTGATAATGACGGGACGATTATCAATCCAAGGGTTAGCACCAACCCCTACCATAACCAGGGGCGCTGGGTAAGGCAAATTGACGGGCATGTCAATGTTCGCTACTTTGGCGCACTTGGCGTGGTTTCGCCGGGTGTTGACGATACCGATAAAATTCAGGCGGCGATTGACTTTGCCGCACAGAACGTGCAAAACGTTACCATTACCCGTGGCAATGTGGTGTATCTGCCCAATGGCGAATACAGCGTGCGTACGCTTGTGATGCGTAATGGCGTTACATTGCTCGGCGATTCGAGTGCCACTACGGTCATCAGGAACCTTGAGCCAAAAGAAAATCTCGATCCCTATTTACTGACCATAGATAAGGTAGGTTGCCAGATCAGGATTGAAGGAATCAAGTTCCTCGGTGACCGTAAAAAAGAAGATGCGTCGATTAAAGGATGTTTCTTTTTTACGGGCGGTATCTGGAATTCCAATTTTAAGGATGTTGCGATTTACCAGTTTAACGGACACTGCATTTACCTGCAAGGCGGCGACACCAGGGATCCTGAGTACAAACTCACTAACCAGTTTACTGTTTTTGAGAACGTCCGTGCGGTACGGAACGGTGTCAAGGACATGAATTCGCTGCGCATTACGGGTTCTGCGGGACAATTGACTTTCCTGAATTGCAACTTTGATGCGTATACGAGGATTTGGGAAGGGATACGCGAAAATGTGCTGCCCGGGATCAATGTTTACATCAAAGGCTATGAGACCTATCATTATCCGGCGGTGTTGCAGTTCCTGAACTCTACGTTCCAGTTGTCGCAATATGCAGTTTATATTGATGGCGCCGACACGATTTCACTCGATACGTGTTGGTTCGAATTCAATGAGATTTCGATACACGTAGCCAATTCGAGAAGCATCAATGTCTTGAACAGCCGTTTCAGCAGCGGCGCGAGTTTTTCGGAAACGATCCCGATGGGAACAGGCAGGTGCATCGTCTCAAACAATTCGCAGATGAATGTGCAGAACAATTTTGTTGTTGAGCCAAGAGCTAACAAGCCAGGATTCACGTTCCTGTCGGTAGATACTCCTGAGCGATTGGGAACCAACCTGTCGGGGAACTATTATGAAAAAAACAGCCTTAGTTTTTCTTATGGTGTATTGGCCGATCCCGGGACGATTGGCAGTACGAATTACAACATACAGGTCGATACCACTACCACGATGTACTATACCGATCCGGTCGCGGGCGGGCTTACTTATTACATCAGGAATTTCATTGACATGGGCGGCAACAAGGCGGCCTATGTGACCGGTTCGACCGACATCGTAAAGGTGATCACTTCGAGTGTAAATGCAGGAGAGTATTTGTACATCAGGGCAAAAGACCATCCGATTACTTTTGACAATACCGGAAACATTTTCATGTCGTTCAAGGACAAGCTGGACATAAAGCCGGGCGAGTGTGCGGTATTTATACGTGTAGACACTTACGTCATGAATCCTGATACCTCACCAGATAATTATAATTTGGGTGTTCCTTTTAGGGAGAATTATAATTTGGTTTCGGTGATGGTTTATTGAGTTTTTCAAGTCTTTCAATATTAAGCCTGTTGCAGAAGTTGCAGCAGGCTTTTTTGAGGATAGGAATTTCTTTTGGTTTTAGATTGGTATCCCCTATTGATTTTTATGTTGTAGAGTTAATGATACTTTCTTTTACGGTGTTTCCTGTTTTTCAATTTATAAAGTTATGGTACTGTACTTTATTGTTATTTCACTATCACTTTACCCGTGTGTACACCCGTCTCGGTTTTCGCCGAGACCAGATATATTCCCTTGGCAAAACTGCTCAAGTCGACCTGTATCTTTTTTTGTGAGGCGTCGGTAGTCAACAGTTTTTTACCAAATAAATCGTAGACTGACACATTTTCCAATTGGGCGTTATTAGCCGTTGCAATATTGAGTATCCCATTGGTAGGATTCGGATAATTGATGATGGAATCACTTGATAAATAAGTGGTTGCTATTTTGTTTAAAGACAACAAACTTTCCATGTCGGAGACGTATAATTCCTCGCCGTGCTGATCAGTCAGCGCGCTAAAAAACAGTTTGCTGCCCAAATGACCTAATTCCAGGATCGAGTTGTAACCCGAAAAATTTTCGGCATTTGTAACATCAAAATCGAATTCACCTACTGTGTTTCCGTCAGTATACTTAATCGAATGCGGGAATAAATCGTTGAGATACAGCAGGTTTTCTTCGATACACTCATATTCGCGCATGGATGCCCCTGGTCCAAATCCGTCTAGTTGTACAGTACCTGCAGCAGAACCATCCGTCCTGAATAATTTTTCATCCCATGGGCTTCCGTTACTGGCAAAATAAAGATAACTGCCGCACACACGAAGCGACCTTGGGTAACCAATGTCTATATTGTTTACAAGGACTGTTCCTGCTACGGTGCCGTTGGTCTTCATCAAGGCCATCGCCCCAAATGGGCTGCCCATTTTTACAAAATACAATTCGTTGTTATAAACAATGTACTGGGACAGTGAATAGCTGCCAGGGAAATTCCCGAGCATCATGCTGCCGGCCTGCGTCCCATCCGAAACCCAAATACTGTGTGCGCCATAACTTGAATTATCTACATTTGCGATAAAAAAAAGCATATTCCCAATCACGGCAATTACCTGCGGATACGATTTATAAAGTTGGTTGTCGGGTACCGTAATTACTTTGACGGTTCCTGACTCTGTACCATCTGTCTTCCATATGGCCGGACTTGTCCCATCATTAGCCGTAAAATACAAATGGTTATCGAACACCACACTATTGTTGGCGTAATTGTTAAAACCATATTCTACACCGGGATTGATGTCCTTAACCATATAGGTGCCGTTTTCGGTGCCATCGCTGCGCCAAAGTTCAGCGGCATGCTCAGATTCGGTTGCTGTAAAATAATAAATGCCGTTTAATGCATTGTGCATGCCTAAGCCAATCGGAAACGGGGTTTGGCTCCCAGGAACGATGTCTTTCACCACTGTCGTATGCTGCGAGCTACCATCGCTTTTACAAAGCTCCTTTCCGCTGACGCCATTATTCCCGTCAAAAAACACTGTACCATTCACGTTTGTAAATTCAGGATCGGAAACGTAAACCGCATTGGGAGAAATGTTCGGGTCTTTTACCGCCTTGGTGTTTGCCACTGTTCCATCGCTGGTAAAAAGCTGGCGGAATCCATTTTTTGACGCGGTAAACAGCAATTGTCCGCCTAATTCGGTAAAGGATTCGGGCGTTGAGGAAGTGCCCTGGTTGTAATCTTGTAAAATCTGTGTATGGGCCGTTGTTCCATCGGTGGTCCACATTTCGTTGCCGGTATCCGCATCGTACCCCATAAAGTACACGGTATTATCGTGTTCAACAAAGTCGAGGTCAGAAATCATATCTGCGTTCATGTCGATCAATTCTACCGTACCGGATTCCGTACCATCACTTTTCCAAATCGTTGAATATTCCGACAGTCCGTATGCCGTAAAGAGCAAATAACCGTTTGCGGCAGTCACATGTTCGATATAATTGGATTCGTCGCCGATATCTTTTAAGATGTGCGTACCGACGGATGTTCCATCGGTTACCCACAATTCATAACCAGCGCCATCATCTTCAGTGAAGTATACTTTATCTTCGAAAGTCACGAACGATTGTGGATTTAAAAAACCGTCGGATGATGGGTTAATGTCCATTAATATTGAGGTTCCCGATTCGGTTCCGTCAGACTTCCACACCGCGTACCCTGTGGCCGGCGTAAAAGCCATGAAAACAAGATAGGATGATGAGGCTACACCATGCCATTCATACGCGCTGCCGCCGTTGCCTACATAAATGTCCTTCACCATTGTTGTACCCGCTTCAGTTCCATCGCTTTTCCAGATTTCACGCCCATGTATGCCGTCATTGGCCAGAAAATAGACAATATTATTCATTACCGTAAGGTTTGTATCATTGGCAATGCTGCTTAAAGGGCCGATATCCTTAACCATCGTCGTGCCGACAGCGGTGCCGTCGGTTTTCCAAAGCTCTCTGCCAGAGGCGTTGGTGCCAGCTGTAAAATAAACCCAATTATCAGCGACAGCAAGGTCTCCGCTAAGATAGGATCCTATTCCGGGAACCAAATCCGTGATAATATTTGTACCCGTTTCGGTACCGTCACTTGACCACAATTCATTGCCGTAGGTATTGTTTTGAGCGTTGAATATAAGTTTTCCATTGTACAAGACCATTTTTGAAATAGAAGAACCACCATTTGGATTGATGTTTTTCACCATATAGGTTCCCGCCGCAGTACCATCACTCCTCCACAATTCCGAATCGTACGAATTGCCCGTCTCTGCAGTAAAATATAAAATATCACCTATCGTAAGGTATGCATTGCCATCAGGCCCAGAGGGCCAACCCGGATTGATATCCATGATGAAACTGATTTGGTTGGTATTTGTATCCAGCACATACAATTCGCTCCCGTTACCTTCGGTACCGAATCCTGCAAAGTATATTTTTGATGTTCCTGGGCAAATAAACCGTGGCGCGAGTCCGCTTTCAGAATTCAGATCGATGAGTGTCGTTTGGACAGTCTGCGCAATGGTAGCGGAAAAAAAGCCGCACAGCAAAAGATTGAAAAAGATTTTTTTCATGTCTGTAATGGTTTGGTTTTCAAATATAGATGATTTTAATCCAAGTGAACTATACAATCTTCCAGAAAAAAGAAAAAATCCAGCGGCAGCGAAAACATCCTCCCCTAACTTTTCTTATATTTGAAAGACACTGCTTTTAAATATAAACCACATTTCAATCCAATGGAAAATCCACACACGAGTAATAGCGAACTGGCGAAGCAATCCCAACGCGACACAATCGACACTATCTTTTCCGGCGAAATTCCTGAAAAATACCAAATCCCAGAAATCCACCAACGCGAATACTTACTCAACGGCAAACTCGTCCCGTGGAACGGAGCGGTCGCCGAAGTATTTTCACCCGTTTTTGTATCCGGCGAAAATGGCTTGGAACGCAAACTGTTGGGCACCATCCCGCAGACGACGCCCAAGGAAGCCCTCGAATCGCTCGATGCCGCACTGGCCGCCTATGATGATGGGCAAGGGATCTGGCCCACGATGCCCGTGGAAGGACGCATCAAATGCATGCAGAAATTCGTGTACCTGATGATCCAGCAACGCGAAATCGTGATCAACCTGCTCATGTGGGAAATCGGCAAGAGCCTGCCCGACTCGACCAAGGAGTTCGACCGTACCGTCGATTACATCAACCAGACGATCGATGCGCTCAAGGAAGTCGACCGGCAATCGTCGCGCTTTGAGCAATCGGAAGGCATCATCGCGCAAATCAGGCGTTCGCCGCTTGGTGTGGTGCTCAGCATGGGGCCTTTCAATTACCCGCTCAATGAGATTTTTACGACGCTGATCCCGGCGCTGATCATGGGCAATACCATTTTATTCAAGCTGCCCAAGCACGGCGTATTGGCTCATTATCCGCTGCTCGAGGCGTTCCGGGAAGCTTTTCCTGCGGGAACGGTGAACACGCTTTACGGGAAAGGATCTGAAATTATTGCGCCATTGATGGAAAGCGGCAAGGTGAACGTACTCGCGTTTATCGGCTCGAGCAAGGTAGCGAACGGGCTCAAAAAATCGCATCCGAAAGTCAACAGATTGCGGTCGATCCTGAGCCTCGATGCCAAGAACGCCGCGATCGTGACCAATAATGCCGACCTTGATGTGGCGGTCAACGAATGCTTGCTTGGTGCGCTCTCCTTTAATGGACAGCGTTGTACCGCGCTCAAGCTTATTTTCGTCCAAAAAGAGGTTGCCGACGCTTTTGTACAAAAACTCAGCGCGGCCGTTTCGGCCTTAAAACCGGGATTGCCTTGGGACGCCGATGTGAAAATAACCCCGCTGCCGGAATTGGACAAACCCAATTACCTCAAGACCTGTCTCGATGACGCGCTCGTGCACGGCGCCAAGATCATCAATGAAAACGGCGGGCACACCAACCATTCCTTCGTATTTCCCGCGGTGGTTTATCCCGTCAACGACCAGATGAAGTTGTACCATGAGGAGCAATTCGGGCCGATTATTCCCGTAGTCCCGTTTGATTCGATCGAGGAACCGGTGCAGTACCAAATCGAGGCGTCCCATGGCATGCAGGTGAGTATTTTCAGCGAAGATGCGAAGGAAGTCGCGAAACTCATCGATCCATTCGTGAATCTGGTGAGCCGCGTCAACATCAATTGCCAGTCGCAACGCTCGCCCGATGTGTTTCCGTTTACGGGCAGGAAAGACAGCGCCGAGGGTACGTTATCGGTGTCTGATGCGCTGCGTTCGTTTTCGATACGGTCGCTCGTGGCGGCCAAAGCGACTGATGCGAACAAGCAATTGCTCAACGATATCGTGCGCGACCACGATTCTAATTTCTTGAGTACGGACTATATTTTTTGATGCAGGCTGTCTTTAATGCCAACAGGATGAAACACTTAAAAGCGACTTCATAGAAAACTATGATTTTTAGGTGAAAAATATTTCCGAAATCAAAAAAGGTTGTTATATTTGCAACCGCTAACAAGGAAACGCGTTGGCCCGACTGATTGGAGAAATGGCAGAGTGGTCGATTGCGGCAGTCTTGAAAACTGTTGACTGTAACAGGTCCGGGGGTTCGAATCCCTCTTTCTCCGCAAAGGAAAACCGAAACGAAAGTTTCGGTTTTTTTATTTCCAGCCGCGTCGAAAGCCGCAGGTTTTCGTAAGCGGACGGAAATAAAAAAACGGAAATGCCTTTTGGCATTTGGCTTTTCTTTGGCCAGGATTCCCCGAAACGGGATCATGAAATAATCCCTCTTTCCGCAATTTGGTTATTCATTGCAAAGTCTCCCTCCCGGGAGCAGCGCAGCTCATCCCTTATCATAATTGCACAAGTTTAATTTTGTAAACACTTCCCTATTGCCACATCCGTTTGCGGCTACCGTGACATTAGCAAATAGGAATCTGATACACTATTTAATCACCCCAAGATACACCGCCTTATAAATCAACCCCGCAATATTCTTAACCTGAAGCTTGAAAAAAATATTCTTGCGGTGTGTTTCAATGGTGTTTTTGCTGATGTTTAATTTAAAGGCAATCTCATCGGTCGTAAATTCCTTGGCGATCAGCATGATGATTTCCTTTTCCCTTTTGCTCAATATCGATTTACTGAATTCCAATGAACTGTGGTCTGTAGAAATGCCGTTGAAATGCCGTTCGTTCCTGAGCACGATCCCTGAAATCGCATCGATGAGTTGCTGCTTGTCTGTTTCCTTGAGCAAGAAGCCGTCGATGTCCTTGATCGATTGCATGTTATCGAACATGCTTACGACCAAAATCTTAACGGCCGGGAAATCCTTATTGATGATCTTTATGAATTCGAGGCCGTTCATCTGGGGCATCGAAATGTCGGTGATGATGATGTCGGGCTGGTTCTCCTTTATTTTTAAGAGTGCGTCCCTGGCCGTGTTTTCGGCGAATGCAATCTCAAAATCGCGTTCGTTGGAAAGCACGGAGATCAATCCGTCCAGAAACATCTTATGGTCATCAACTATTCCGATTGTTATCATTGGTTTTGTGGGATATCGACTATTATAAAACTTCCTTCACCAACAATGGATTCAATATTTAAAGTGCCGTGCAACGGTTTCAGGCGGTCGGCAATGTTCTTCAAGCCGATGCCCGAAACACCATCGGATTTGAAACCGACGCCGTCATCTTCGACGATTATATTGAGGAAATTGGCGTGGCGGGTGATCGTGAGGCTGACTTTTGCCGCTTCGGCGTGTTTGGAAACATTGGCCAGCAGCTCCTGGATGATCCGGTAAACCTCGTGGGTAAGCGGTTCCGAAAGCGTCTTGAAGGCATCTTCGGGATAAATGACCATTTCGAGCTTGAATTCATTGCGGTCCTCCAATCCCTTTTTCAATTCGAGCAAAGCCGTAGGGAAATCCTTGCCCTTCAGGAAATTGCTGCTCAGATTGTGCGAAATGTTGCGCAATTCCTGAAACAACCCCGAAAGCCGGTTGATGACGAGCGCAATCTTGTCGTCTTCGAGCGACTCGTTGATGCGGTGCAGATACAATTTGATTCCGGCCAACTCACCGCCAATCCCGTCGTGTATTTCGCTTGCGATCCTGTCCCTTTCCGCCGACTGGCCTTCTAAAATCCCTGACATCCTTTCGACTTCATTTTGCGTTTCCAAGTAGAGTTTTTCCTGTACAAACAACTTGTGTTCGTTGGCATTGATGACTTTTTGCAGCTTATTTTTCTTCCGGTAAAACAACGTCAGCGCAAGCAAAGGCAACGCCACGGCGATACCCAACACAAACACGACCTGCCGCTTGGCGCGCTCGATGGTTTTCTCTTTGGACAGCAGATCGATCTTTAAATTCTTTTTTTCGACTTCATACTTGGTCTGGATTTCATTGAAGGCGATGTTTTTATTGATGTTGAAAATACTGTCATTGAGCGTTTTAAGTTTTTCCTGAAATCTGTAAGCGCTTTTGTAGTCCTTGTTTAAGGCATACGATTTGGCGATGAATTTATACAGGTTCAGTTTTTGGTCGGACGTAATGTTCTTGGCCGATAAAACAAGCGCTTTCTGGTAGTAGGAAAGCGCAGATTGATATTGTTTTTGCGTTAAATAATACCCTCCATAATTAAAATACACGAAGAAAAGCATCGATTCATCCTGCAGTATTTTCTGGATCTTGGCGGATTCGCGTATGTGCAGGAATGCTTGCTTCAGATGGTCGGTGACCGGATAATCGAGGTAAAAACTGCCCAGGTTGGTGTGGATGATGAATTCGGTGGGCAGATCGCGGTTTTGCTTGACAATCCGCAAGGCGTCGGCATAATAGCCCAGGCTTTTTGATTTTTTGGAGGAGGCGTACATCATGGCAAGCGTGATATACCCCTGGCCCAGCAACTTATTGAGGCCATGTTCCTTCGCATTGGCGATATTTTGCTCGTAATAATCGAGGCCTTTGACGGTGTCTTTTTGAATCAGGTAAAGGTTGCCCAGATTGATCAGTGTTTTCGATTTGATCTCGGGCAATGGGCACGCGTCTGAATACTTCAAGGCGGTCAGGTAATATTGCAGGGCCTGGTCGAAATGATCCGCATCTGACGCCATCATTCCCATCTGGCTGTAACTGTAGGCGAGGATCTTGAAATATTTGACTTTGCGCGAATAAGCAATGGCCTTGCTGTAATGTGCCTTTGCTGAAGGATAATCCTCTTTAAGATAATTGTAATAGCCCAGATTGCACAATGACCTTGCGATCAACGAATCATTGCCGATGGCGACACTTTTGCGGTAGGCGTCTGTAATTCGGGAATGGGCTTTTTCAGGGTTTTCTTCGATGTAAATCGCAAACGAATCAATCTCTTTTTCAATGCGCTGCGACATTTTCTGCCCGTGTACCATAACAGGAAAAACGGTGAGGCACGCAATGATAAATTTTAGATCGCAGGTTAAAAACATCACGGTTTTATGGTATGGTTTGGCTAACAAATATAGGCCAATTTTGATAGAAATATTTCTCCTTCTTCATTTAACATCCTAAAAATTAGAACCATGAAAACAAACACCGCCCAACTCTTTTTTACAACTGCATTATTGCTTACCCTCAACTTTGGTGTCGATATCGGCGGACCAACCGTGCCACCAAAACCGCCCACAGGACCGGCCTACCAATCGACAGACCCAAGCCGTGACTTTTCCAATGGCCATGAAAGCATATTAAAGGAAGTAACACCACAATAAAAAGACAAATGAAAGCAAATAAACGTTATGCGTTAACCCTCAAAATGATGAGTCTCAAAAAAGGCTTCCGTGGAATTGTACTGCTCCTCATCCACGTTAATCTCAAAGAGCAGGAGATTAACCCAATCACAATTTAATATAAAATTATTTAATCATGAAAAAATTTATCAGTTTTTTAAAAACGCAGCTTTTTTTGGCAGTTGTGTTTTTTGGCGTAACGGCAAGTTACGCACAAGTGGTATCAGTACCTTCTGGCTGCACAGTGGTTGTGGCAGGTGCAGGCGGTACGCTTGGCGCATTCCCAACAGGCAAAGTGGGTGATGGCGGTGTTGTCATCATGGCCGACCCAAGCGGGGGCGGTACTTTTACTTTTTCCGGCACTACGGCCACTACGGCTTCTTGGTCGCTCAGAGGGGACCTTTCTAATGCTGCAACACCTGGAACAATTCCCGGGTTTACAGGGAATTACAACGGCGTAACACAACCTGCAGCAGGTTTGTCGGCCAACATTATTACTTACAATAAAAACCTGCGCATCACTTCGTCAGAAGCTTTGAATCCAAGCTGGGCCAGAAGTAAAGGGCAAGTTAAAGTAAGCTGGACCGTTGCTCCGTGCAATAGTTCCATCACATTTGATGTGTTTAAAACATTTGCAAATATTCCGCCCATTGTTGGACCAACTTGTCTTGAACCAAATAAGGAATACACTTTCTCTATCGATCAAATCGCCAGTGATAATGCTACAGATAATATTGGGTTTGACAAATATTACTGGAGTGGTTACCAGTCTTTTATTCAACCCAATAGCTCCTATTTTTCAGCAGACAACAGCTCCATCACTTTTAAAACGGTTGCTTCTGGTTTATTACCTTTCACACTTAAATGCTGTGTAGGTAGTTACAACACGACTGCAAACGCTTTTGGGGGTAATGGACCAAGTTATTCGTTACCTGAAGCCTCCTATTTAACCTGTACCACTAAAAGTGTACTATTAGTGCCCACCGGACCTGCGTATGTAACGGCACCGCCTACTTGTCATCCAACGGGCGCTGCTTCATTTAATGTAGTATATCCAAACATCCCGGTAACTGTACCGGCTACTACCTACACATGGTCAGCACCCAATACAGGCTGGACAATCGGAACTCCCGTTGTTGGCGGCACAAACACCACCGTAACGGTAACCACACCAAACAACAACCCCGGTTCGCTCATTCTCACGATCAATGGTCCTTGCTTGCCTGTTGTACTTAGTTATCAAGTCAATAGGAATCTGGCAGCGCCTTTGGCCATTGTGGCGTCAGCGCCGACTACTACTACCTGTATTAATTTAGGCGCATCGGGCAACTACACCATTAGTCCCAATGCAAGCGCCAATCCTGTGATTTGGTCAACGCTTCCGGCCAGCATTACAGGTGTGACGTTATCCAATGCAACTACCTCGACCGTTACGGTCAATATAGCGAGCAATGTGATCGTTCCTTCTTTCACCTTACAGGTAAAATCGAGTATTGCCGCCTGTAATGGCACCTCTATTTCTACCACTATCTACGTACGCCCGGGCACTCCTGTCATCTCAGGCCCAACACCGGCTTGTATTCCTCGTGGTACGACGACGACGACGGCAATCAGTTGCAGTACAGTACCAGGGGCATCCGGATATTCCTGGAATTTGTCGGGAGCACCGGGATGGTCGATCTTTGCCAATGGAAATACGGTGAATCCTACCTTTATTCCTAATGGTACCACCGGTGGCTCCGTTACGCTCTCGGTGACGGCACTTGGGGTATTAGGAGCGGGTTGTGACGGCAATCCTTCTGCTAATTTCACGGTCAACTATTCACCGGTAGCGCCGGCCATCAATGCCATAACCTGTTGGAATACCGCGCCTGTAATGCCTACGAAAACATTGACCATAACCAATCTGCAAAATTTCGGAACCTATACGGTACTTGCCAATCCGGCGTTGTTCAGCAGTTCGAGCGTAGTAGGCAGTACAATCACGCTCAACAATGCCGTTTTCCAGAGTCCGGGATCTTACTCGATTACGGTCAGACACACAAATGGGCCTTGTACTCCTGCAGACACGGTGCTTAACTTTACTGTTGCCACTGCCACTTCTACCGTTGTTTTTAACGGTCCTAACGGTATTGTCGATAATTACACCTATACGCTTGGCTCAGGGGAAACATTCGTAAACTGGATAGTCAATAACAATGTAGTCACTGCAAATGGCACAACGGTAAGTACGGTCTTGAATCAATTGAGTTTGGCCGGCACGACCGTTCCTGCAAGCAGTGTAGGCATTATTGTCAGCGTTGGCGGATGCATGACAAGGGTTTACAGTCCGACAGTGGGCACGAAAGGCGCTGCAAGACACAGCATCACGAACGGCAATTCGACCATCAAGGAAATTGTCATCTCACCGAACCCTAACGATGGTAACTTCACCATTACGGCGCTCGACTTTAAGGAAACCGCCACCGCGATCCTGTATGACATGAATGGTAAAGTGATTGCCACGGTCGTTTTGGAAAAAGGTGAAAATCACATCCAAAAAGGAGGACTCGCAAAAGGAACCTACATCGTATCGCTACTGGTAGATGGAAAATCCGAAGCCAGAAAAATTATCATTAAATAATTAGTTTACATTAAGGAAAGTTTAGGTACGATGTGCCTAAACTTTCTTATTTTTATACCGCTGTTCACCCCTGATCAATACAAAAAACATGAAAAAGATAGTTACACTTTTTTTTATATTCCCACTCTGGTGCTTAGGCTTGTACGCCCAAAAAGAACTTTGGGGCGTTTCGCGATCAACCCTTTATGCTGACGCGCAAGGCAACATCGTCAAGTTTGACATTAATGGTGAACATGCCGAAACAATTCATCATTTCAATTATCCGACAGGAAAATTACCTTCGGGTAAGCTCTTATTGGCCAGCAACGGCAAACTCTATGGCACGGCCACTTTTGGAGGCATAAATAGTACAACCAATACTTCGCAAGAAGATGGCAATGGCGTACTTTATGAATACGATTTGACTTTCGATACTTATCGGGTGGTACATTATTTTAATTTCACCAATCCTACCGATGCCAACATAAATCCTACTTCGAGGTTAATTGAACCTGTAGCCGGAAAAATTTACGGGGGTACACGATACGGAAAGTTTTTTGTCTATGATATTGCTACAGAAACAGTCACATCCCTCAATCACACCTATTCATTTGAGGCAATGGGCGGTATTTATAGCGATTTAATCAAAGCGTCCAATGGTTTTGTGTATGCGGTTTCAGAGACCTCATTTCCTTGTAGCGTTGTAGGACCCAATCAACCCAATCAAGGCAGCATGATTAAAATTAATACTGCTACCAACACCGCGCAAAGGGTAGCTGTTTTTGGATGTTACAGTGGCGCTACAATAAGTGCTTTTGGCGGATACAGCATGGTAGAAACGTCACCCAATACCATATTTTTTCTAACTGCTTCTGGAATATTTATACCAGATGAAGGGTTTGTTACTGCCGGTAGTATTATTGAATTCAACACCGTAACAAATGCCTTGACACAATTGCATACATTCGATCCACTCAACGCCATAGGCTACACTCCCAAATCATTTCTTATGAGTGATAACGGCAATCTATATGGTGTTTGTGAACAAGGCGGCGCTAGTTACAGATCGCCTTTTACAGAAGGTTTACAAAATAAAGCAGGTACATTGTTTGAATACAATCCAAACACAAATACCGTTGCAAAACTAACCGATTTTCTTACTTTTCAAAATTTACCGCAAACAATAATCAAGTTAACCACAGGCGAATTGGCGGGTAATCTTGGCAATGGCAGTATATTCAAATACGACATCAACTCCAATGCGTTGCAGTTTCCAGACTTAGCGACTTATAGCGATTTTCCGAATCAATACGTTACCCGGAACCTCCTCGAAATCTGCCGCAAACCTTCCTATCATTTCTTCGATGTCGATACGTTTGACGCATGCGTGGGCGGAACTTTTACCTACGACATTCAAAACAACAATGCCGCAACCTATCAATGGCTCAAAAACGGTGACGGCGTGCCAGGCCAAGCTTCAGGTGTTTTAAATCTTACCAATCTTCAAACAAGCGATGCCGGAAATTACACCTGCCTGATGACCAATGAATGCGGCACGACAACGACTATGGTTTTGCACCTGACCGTGAATTGTTTGGGAACAGATACTTTTGCCGATCTGGCTCAATCCATTAAATTATACCCCAACCCAACCAAGGATATCCTCAATGTAAAACTTCCGGAAAATATAGCCGTTACAATAAACAATATCAAAATTGCCAATTCATTAGGACAAGTCGTACTCGAACAAAAAACACCAAACAACCCTGCAATTCAGGTGAGCCAACTCCAGACTGGCATCTACTTTCTCTCACTGACCACCAATTATGGCAACTGGAAAGGGAAATTTATAAAAGAGTGACGATCTACCCCAATCCCAATAATTTTACGCAAAAACCCACAATTTTGAGCGGTATCTGTTTTTAATTCCGAATAAATGTCGGAATATTGAGGTGGGATTCAATCCCAAAACCCATTTGAAAATAAAACCCCTATTTGTGTTGGCCAATTTCACTCCTTCAACAATTTCAATTCGTCCAGACCGATTGGCTTTTTTAAAAAGACAAATACATTTCACCCCATCAATAACAACAAAAGTATGGGTCGGCCTTATTTTATGCCTGTATCTGTCCTTCATCGTTATTGTCCTGGAACCTTTCGACACCAGCCAGTTCGAAGCAGAACATAAAACATTACTGCTTTCCGGTTTTGGCATCCTGACCTTTGTTGTATTTGTGATTCAGGGCAGGATTGAAAACATCTGGTATTTCAGGAAGGGCAAGGTTTGGAACGTGTCTGATGAGATCATGGCTGCGGTACTTTTTTGTTTATTTTCCGGGACGGTGCTCTATTTATACAACCGAATCGTAATCAATGGCGTTGAGCTCGCCCTGGCAACCTATTGGCGTTTTCTAAGTTTCACTGTCGTTTGCATGACGCCCGTTTTTATTCCGCCGATGCTTTACCTGAGACAGAAATTCGGCGAACGCATCATTCCGCTCTCCAACCATTCAATCGTACTCACCGGAGAAAACAAGAACGAAATCCTGCGACTCGAAAAAGACGAATTGTTGTTCATCAAGGCGGTCGAAAACTACATCGAGATCTGTTTTGTCGATCACACGCAAAAAGTCGTCTCCAAAACCTTCCGGCAAACGCTTTCCAATGTTTGCGAACAATTGCCTTTTTTAGAAAAATGCCACCGGTCGTATCTGGTCAACCTGAGCACGGTCGCGGCGGTTATCGGAAATTCACAGGCCGCAAAAATCGTTTTTGCAGTAGGCGAAAAGGAAATTCCGCTGTCGAAAACCTATTACAAACACATCAAAAATCGTCTCGTTTGATTTGCAAGCAAATGAGGCTATCGAGTCGTCAAAAAAACCAATCGTTTCATCAAATTTTGTAGAATGACAGCGAATTTCGCAGTTACTTTGGACAACTCATTCAAACCACACCACCATGTACAGCAACCCAAAAATGAAATTCATCGTGTTGAATTTCGCACTGATCTTACTTTTCAATTCATCTCCTGCCCAAAATAACCCATCGCATTTTAAAAGCGAGATCGATTTCGGCAACGGCACCGTATTCTCCACTTTTATGGATGTAGCCATTGCCAAAGGCGAATTTGCAATCACTTCTCCGAAAAATGCCGACGTGCGCATCATGGGCGGCAAGGCAAAATTGGGACGTATGTTGGGAAAATCCCCTAAAAAAGGAATCATCATCACGATCAAAGGCACACAGAAAACGGACAGTTTATTTGGCGAAACCAACATTCCGATGATCGGGAAGCTGAAGTTCAGGGGAATCGTGAAAGGAGAAACGCTCACCGGCGAGTTGATCAAAGACGCACTGTCGATTGGGACGCTGCACGGCATAAAATCTACAGAAGACCGGATCAATTACAGCGCGCTCTACCCGAAAATGATCCAAACGGTACAGGATAACATTTATTCCAAAGATGTGCTGCAAACCGCGGGATGGGCCGAATTCCAAAAGGAAATAAAAGATTTGTGCGAGAACGCACACGACGACATCGAATTGTTTCTGGGCTTCAACATACTCGCGCAAAAACTTCCGTTTACACACCTGACCTTAGCGATTACGCAGGATGTTGCTGATGACAAGCAAACCGAAGGCACGCAGAAATCAGTTGTCCTCGAAGAAAAAAACAGCGCCACCGCCTACCTGCAAATCAAGAATTTCAGCAATTCGACAAAGGAATTGGCCGCAATTTTACCCCAGATCGTAGCCAATCCGGCTTTTAAGAATCTGATCATCGATTTGCGCGACAACGGCGGCGGCGGAATTGAAGCCGCATTTGCCCTCGCCAAATACATCGTAGCCGAAGACCTCGAAGTGGGTTATTTTCCGACAAATAAATTAGATTACTCCGGCTACCAACCTGAATTATTCAAGACGCTGCCTTCGCTTCAGCCCAAAAGCACGGAGGAGTTTGGGGAAGAATTAAAAGCATCGCCAGGCGTCAAACTGATCTTTAAAAAACCCACCAATCCCGTATTCACAGGAAATATTTACGTTCTGACCAACGGCAGGACCGGAAGTACCTGCGAGCCGATCGTTTATGCGCTCAAAAATACCAAACGGGCCACCATCATAGGCGAAACAACCTACGGCGGAATGCTCGCGGCTTCCCCTTTCGTGGTTTCCGGAAAATACACGCTGATGCTGCCGATTGCCGATTTCTACACGTATGACGGAGTTCGCCTCGACAAAGTGGGCGTAAATCCCGATGTTGCCGTCAAATCAGAAGAGGCGCTGGATAAGGCATTGGAAATTATAAACGGTAAGATTTGATGCCAAAAAGAAAAATCCCGAATTATTTTCGGATTTTTTTCTTGAGTGCGGAAGTTTTCAAATCATTCCTTCCTGCCATTTTGCAACAACGCCTTGATCTCCTCGATGTCGCGTTTGAGCGCCTCGATTTCCTGCTGCTGCTCCTGGACCGCCTTGACGAGCGGCACGACGAATTCGGCATACCTCACCGTATAGGCGCCTTTTCCGTTCGGTGGCGGGACGATTCCGCTGAAATCATAACCCGATTGTTGCGCGGCCCGTTCGGCTTCCTGCGCGATGAAGCCTGAAAACAGGATTTTCTCGATGTCGTATTTGCCCGGATAATTGGCGGCCGTGTCTTTTCGGCCTTCATTGAGCAATTCATATTCCTTGTTGTAATTGAAATTGTACGTGACGGGCCGCAACTTTTTGATGAATTCCAGACCCTTGACATTTTCGGAAATATTTTCTTTGGTACGCGCATCGCTAAAAGTCGCAAAATTCACCTGGCCGCCGATCCATGCCACAGAACCGTTCCCGATGTTGATGTGATTGGTAGGCGTCGTCGAAAACCCTGAATAATAACCCAAGCAAGTGACATTATTGACATTGTTCGGAAGCGCCAATCCCGCAGAAACGCCATAGGTAGAATTGTACGAACCCGTCACGTTGAGATTCAATGCGCCATAACCCATAGCGGTATTGTTACTGCCCGTCGTATTGGACGTCAGGCACAAGCTGCCATGAGCGGTATTGTACCACCCCGTCGTGTTCAATATGAGCGCACCCCAACCGGTGCCGCTGTTTTCGTTGCCTGTCGTATTCCGGTTCAACGCGCCGTGCCCGATCGCGGTATTGCGGTTCCCGGTGTTCGCAAACAACGCCGCGTAACCGACAGCCGTATTGGCATATCCCGAAACATTGACGTTCATTGCTCCGGCGCCAACGGCAACGTTCTGTTCGCCGGTCGTATTGCGTTTCAAGGCCTTGTAACCGAATCCGGTGTTGCCCGATGCGGCCGTGTGCATCCTGCCCGATTCGTATCCGAAAAAAGTACTTTTGGAAATGCTGTCGATCTTGCCCGATGGTACATCCCTGACCCGGAAATTGAGCGGCATGTTATCGGTAGTCCCAACAAAATGAGCGCTCGTCGTCCCGCTGTTGCCTTCAAACGACCAGGATGTACTGGTTCCAACGCCACGCCATCCGCCAACAGTCCAATAATAAAATCCCGGGCTGTTGGTGCCTACGGCAGTAGTCAGGAAAACCATCAACCCAACCTGGCTCGTTGTTGGGTTGGTCGTCGGGAATGCATCTATTTTGGGGATAAGGATTCCATCGGCATTGGTTGGCGCGGCCTGATTGGAAGACCTGATATCGAATACAGACATGGGCGTTGCCGTATTGATTCCGACCTGCGCCATCATAGCCGCCGGAAGGATTAACATTGAGAATAATAACTTTTTCATGGTAATGCAATTGATATGGCTTACAAATTTACCGCGCATTCTTGCTGCCTGTTAGCCAAAATCGACAAGCGGCTTGTTTGATAGGCAGACGACACCCAAAGTGCGCCAAAAAAGTGTTATATTTGAGAATCCCAACCCAATACCATGCCTTACAATTGCCTGATCATTGACGATTACGAACTCGACCGGCTGATGACCGTTTCCTATGTGAAGCGGTTTCCGGAACTCGTGATTTGCGGCATTTTCGAATCGGCGGCCGAAGCTTTCCCCGAACTCGGGCACAACAACATCGACGTGCTGTTCCTCGACATCGACATGCCCGAAATGAACGGATTGGAATTCCGGAAAAAAGCGCTAAACGTTCCGGCCTGTATTTTCATCACGTCGCATCCCGAACATGCCCTGGAAGGTTTCGAAGCCAATGCGCTCGATTTTTTAATCAAACCCGTCAAGTTCGAAAGATTTGAAGCGGCCATCCGGCGGCTCAAGGATTACCTCGATTTGCGCCAAAAGGCATCCTTATTTGAGGCGACCGTCGGCGGCGATGCGATTTACATCAAGGAAGGCCGCGACCTGGTCAAGATCAAGATGCACGATATCCTTTACCTCGAGGCTTTGCGCGATTATACGTGTGTGGTGACTTCACAAAAAAAACACTACGTACTCAATACGCTTGGCGTGCTGCTGCAGGAACCCGATTTTGCTTCGTTTGTGCGCATCCACCGCAGCTATGCCGTCCAAAAAGAGTTCATCCGGAAAATCAACATCCACGAAGTGCACCTGCGCAATGATTGGGTGATTCCCGTGGGAAGGAGCTATAAAAAAAGCCTCAAATTATTGGTATGAGAAAGGTATACGCTTTTGTTTTCGGCATCGGATTCCTGTTTTCAAACGCGCAGACGAAAGTGGATTCACTGGTTCGTGCACTTCCGAAAACTACTTCAGATACGACACGCATCAACCTGCTGAATCAAATTTCTGCCCTTCAAACCAACACCGAATTGAAGCATACGTATGCCATCAAAGCGTCGGCATTGGCCATCAAAATCAAATGGAACAAAGGCATCGCCGAAGCCGTATACAGCAAGGCGATGGCGTTTTATTCAGAAAATAATTATCAGAAAGCCGCAGCGTTTTTCAAGGACGCCGGTGAAAAATATACGGCATTGGGCAACACGAAGCAGTCGACCAGAAGTACGATCAATCTGGGCTCTTGTTACCTTTCCCTTGGCCAATATCCCAAAGCCGTCGAAAGTTACCTCTATGCCGTAAAAATGGCCGAAGAACACCAACTTCCTTTCATGCAAAGTGTCGCTTATGAAGGGATTGCCACGGTTTTTTCACGCGAAAGCAATCTCGACAAGGCCATCGCGTATGCGTTGAAAGCCCTCCAAATCAACCGCGAAATGAAGGACAACCTGCGCATAGCGAGCGTTTCCCACCTTTTGGGCGTCTCGTACCATTTGAAGGACGATGTAAAAAATGCGGCCAGATATTACACTGAATCCTTGAAAAGTTACACCGCAATCAACGATTCGATCGGGATGGCGACCAATTATTCGCATTTGGGGCTTATTGAAAAGGAAAGCGATTTCAACAGTGGATTGCAATTCCAGCTCAAGGCGAATGCGATTTTTGAGGGCATCGATCCCAATTTCTACAATGCGATCCAAAACCTGGGCAACCTGGGCAAATCTTATTTTGAAATCTATTCGAGCGACAGTTTGGCCAACGTGATGAAGATCAATAAAAAAGTGGCATTGGACAAGGCGTTCGACTGCCTTTCGACGACGCTCAAACGCAGCCGCGCCACCGACGATCCGCAAAATACCGTTGAAAACCTCAGCGTATTTGCAGAAGTCCAGATGGCGATCGGCAACAGCAACGGTGCTTTTGCCTCGATGAAGGAATACCAGAAACTGCACGATTCGCTTTTTTCGCAAGACAATAAAAACAAGATCGCCACGCTCGAAAGTGCGCAGCAACTCGAACTCAAGGACAAACAAATCCAGCTCAACCAATTGACGATCGATGCCAAGGAAAAACAGAAATGGTACCTGTTTGCAGGTATCGCAGCGTTGATTATCATCGTAAGCCTGCTGTTCATCCAAAGCCGAAACCGGCAGAAAACGAATGCCAAACTCAACCGGCTCAACGCCGAACTGCACGAGGCCAACAACATCAAGACGCGGTTTTTCAGCATCCTGAACCATGATTTGCGCGGTCCGGCGGCAAGCGTGGTGAATTTTTTACGCCTGCAGCAGCAAACCCCCGAATTGCTCGATGCGGCCAAACTCGAAGGCTACCAGAACGAAACGATCCATGCCGCAGAATACCTGCTCGACACCATGGAAGATTTGCTGTTGTGGTGCAAAGGCCAGATGGAAAATTTCAAGCCGGTTCCAGAGCCGATCGAAGTTCACACGCTTTTCGAAAATCTAAGCAAGCATTTTGAAAAGGCGGAAAACATCGCGTTTTCGTTCAGCAATCCACAGGATATGGTCGTTTATACCGATGAGGATTACCTGATGACCATCATGAGAAACCTGACCGGAAACGCCATGAAGTCAATAGGCGTCAATGCCGATGCGGCGATTGAATGGAAAGCCTGGGACGAAAACGGCCAACATTTTCTTTCGATAACCGATACTGGTTCGGGGGCGACCGCAGAAAAATTCAAGGCTTTGTATGACGACAGTGTCGTCAGCGGAACCAGAAGCGGATTGGGCCTTCACCTGATCCGTGACTTGGCCAAAGCCATCAATTGTACGGTGCAATTCCAAACCGATCTGGGAAAAGGCACTACGTTTACATTGTCGCTTGGTAAAATGTAGCGTTTTTCAAAAAAGGTTTTCAACGCCTTCAATACCACCAAAACAGTCAAACTTAATTTAATTTTTTTCTTACAGAATCTAAATTGTTGATGCATTTCGTCGATAAAATTTAACCGTTTAACAGATTGTTGACTTTTTTGCCTCCTTCCAATTTTTTGGTTGTTGAATAATGCAAAGGGCGGGCATTTGGCTGAACAATTGGGGCACACCGTGTTTCGTTTCTACCCCGGCCATTCTGGAACAAGGCGGAGCGGCAGCCATTTCGCCATTGCAGTGCGGCATCACGCTGACCAAAATCAACACCTTGATTGCGACGACGAGTATTGCAAGTGTCACCGGATACCGATTCCGTGTGACCAACCTGACCGATCCATTCGGACCCAATGCCGTACAAACCCTCGATCGCGCACTCAATTGGTTCAGCCTGCAGATGCTCACGCGCTACAATTACGGAACCACCTACCGCATTGAAGTAGCCGTCAAAACGACGGGCAATTTCGGCGGATACGGTGCGCCATGCCAAGTAACTTCACCAGCCGTACCAACGCTGATCAATTGCGGCGCAACGGTAACTTTGGGAACGGCAGCCGTAGCAGCAACAAGCCTAAGTGGCACAACGCAATACCGTTTCCAGATTGTACGGGATTCAGATGGTGCTTCAACGACTATCGACCGGAGCAGCAACTGGTTTACGTTCAATATGGTTCCGGCATTGGTATTCACACCGGGCGCGCTGTACAACATCAGGGTGGCCGTCATGACTTCGGGAACGTGGTCTCCGTTTAGCGAAGGTTGTCAGATTGCGGCTCCGGGCGGAACGACCAAAGGAATTCCGGGTGCAACTCAAACGGCTTCCGAAATGTTCAAAGTGGCCGCCTATCCTAGCCCTTTTACAGCCGATTTCAGTATCGATGTGACGACTTCGAGCAGGGAAACGTCCAACTCAAAGTCTACGACATGCTCGGCAAACTGATCGAATCCAAGTAAGTCAAATTGGAAAATCTGGATTTTGAGAAAGTAGGTTCGCAATATCCGTCGGGCGTTTACAACGTGATTGTAAGCCAGGATGGAGTGGTGAAGTCGCTTCGGGTGATTAAACGATAAAACGAATTTCAATAACCAAAAAGCCCTTTCATTTCCGAAAGGGCTTTTTTTATCTTACATCGCGCGCAACCTTTCCTCTTCCATATCCACGCGGTGCAAATGTTTACGGATGATGGCTTCGTCGAGCAGTTCATAGTTCTTGTTTTTCTGGATGAGCCATTTTCTTTGCTCGTTCAGGATTTCATGATAAATGTGCTTGATTTCGACAGTCATTTTTGCGTCGTCGCCCAAATGCGTCCCGGCTTCCCACTTGGCCGCCATTTGCTGCAGTAATGGCAGTATTTTGAGTTGTTCGGTGTAATTTTCGTTTAGGTTTTTGAGTGCGATTTCAGCGAGCTGCTGGTTAATGATGGTATGGATTTCTTCTTCGGTGTATTTTTGGGGCGGACTCTTGATGTTCAATTTCCTGATCAGCAGCGGCAGCGTAAGTCCCTGCAACAGTAGCGTCAGCAAAATGACGACGAACGTAATGAAAAGGATCAGGTTCCTTTGCGGAAAAGGCGATCCATCCTCGAGCGTTGCCGGAATCGACAAAGCCGCCGCAAGCGAAACCACGCCGCGCATTCCGGCCCATCCCAAAATCAACGGCCCTTTGATTCCTGGGTTCGCAGCATCGGCGACGGTGATGAAATTGCGCGCAATAAGCGTGACGATCACCGCGCCATACGCCGATAAGATCCGAACTGCAATCAGGACGCCCGTAATCAATATTCCGTAACCGACCGCCGTATACATGCTCACGCCGTCGAGACCCGCCGTGATTTCAGGCAGCGCCAATCCGATCAGGACAAACACCAATCCGTTGAGCACAAAACAAAGGCTTTCCCAAACATTGAATCCGCGTACGCGAGACGTACTGCTCAGGAACGAATGCCGGTGGTACGATAGAAAAAGTCCGCCGCTCACGACCGAAAGAACGCCCGAACTGTGCACCTCTTCCGCCGCGATGTACATGATATAAGGCGCGACAATCGAAAGGACAATGTCCATATTGGCATCGGTCGGCAGGTATTTGTGGCCTTTTTTGAATACGAATCCGATCAGCAACCCAATCCCGATTCCGCCAATGATCATCCACGTAAAATTCAGCGCGGCTTCCATCCAGATGAACTGGCCGGTCGCGGCCGCAATCAATGCAAAACGGAAAATAATGAGAGACGATGCGTCGTTGAGCAAACTTTCGCCTTCCAAAATCGACGTCACTGTGCGCGGTACTTTTACAAATTTGAGGATCGCTCCGGCACTGACCGCATCGGGCGGCGAGACGATTCCGCCGAGCAGGAAGCCCAATGCCAACGAAAATCCAGGTATGAAATAATTGGCCACGAATGCTACCGACAGCGCGGTAAGGAATACCACGACGAATGCAAAACTCCCGATGATGCGGCGCCAACGCCACAATTCTTTCCACGAAATGGTCCACGAAGCTTCGTAAAGCAGCGGCGGCAGGAAGATGATGAAAATCAGTTCGGGCTCAATGTGCAGCATCGGCACGCCCGGAATGAAACCGATGGCGAGCCCGGCCACAATCAGCAATATCGGATAGGCCACCTTTATTTTGTTGGCCAGCATGATCAGCAATACGATGGCGACGACGAGTGCGAGGCCAAAGGAAAAATCTTCGAGCATACGATTGGGATTTAAACCATAAAGATATTCGATTTTATTGATTTTTGTAGGCAATATTGTTGCTTTGCGCCATCCGAAATACATAAAAAAAGTGGTGTTTGAAACGTACGCTTTGTTCTTTTGCAGAAAATCGCCTGTTGGAAAATGTTCATTTATGGAACAAGCCATCGGTGAATTTCTGTATGCGCGGGCCGATGAGCAATATCGCCGGAATGACAATGAGGTATGCCGACAGCCACGATTTGAGCCAGACCCCGACGAAATTATCGGTAAAACCCAGGTTGATTGCGATCAGGCTGAACGAAATGAGGCCCGTCGTGACAATTCCCATCAGGAGCGCGAATGCTATTTTTGCTTTCATGATTGTGTTTTAAAGAAAACCAAATTGGCCCTGCTTCCGTTTCAGAAAACAGGACCAATTTTAAGACTTAAACCAGGTTGTACGCTGTTCTAACATTGCCGTGTATCGCTTTAGAATACGGACAGGTTTGTGACGCGCCTTCGATGATCTTTTGGGCAGTTTCGGTCTCCAATCCCGGCAAGCTGATGTTCAAGCGTGCCTGCAGCGAATAGCCGTCGTCTCCCAATACAAGATCGATTTCCGTATCGACCGAATGGCCTTCGGGAAGTTTGATGCCCAAATCGGCTGCGGCTTTTCCCATCGCTCCGATGAAGCAAGCCGACCAGCCTGCAGCGAACAATTGTTCGGGATTGGTGCCAACGCCGGTTGAACCCGGAGCAGACAATTTGATGTCCAACCTGCCATCTGAGCTGCGGGATTCCCCTACCCTGCCGCCGGTGGTGTGCGTTAATGCGGTATACAGCACTTTTTCATTTTTTGTTTCCATTTTTAGTGTATTTAAATTAGTACTATTTGAGCGGTGTTATTTTTTCATGACCAGCAGCGGCTTGCCTGTTTTGACGATGTACGTTGCAAGTTCGGCCGCTTTGGTGTCGCCAACATTCCTGGCCGAATGGTTTTTCCCGGCCGGGATGAAAAGGACATCCCCTGGCTTGAGCGTTACTGGTAATTGTCCTTCAATCTCATATTCGAGCAATCCTTCGAGCACGTAGATGATTTCTTCCCCGGGGTGCGAATGCATTCCGAAAGCGATGCCCGGTTCAAAATCGATGCGCGCCTGGATGGTTTCCGTCCCTGGAATACTGAGGTCGTGCCGTTGCAGATCTGTGCGTTGTATTCCCGATTGCGCCGTTGCATGTTCCGGCATCGTCCATGCGGCAATCGCGGTGATCGCTGCAATCCATAAGTTTTTGTTTGTTTTCATTTTTTGTCTTTTTTAGCTGGATGTTTCGAATGATGGGTCAAAATTAGGACGCCTTTCGAGTGTATTGCGCTAAAAAATAAGCCAATGGGACAAAATGGAAGCCGAAGTGGACAATCTGAAGTTTGGAGGATTTCGGTAACGCTTCTAGCTTTAAATTTTAAAGCCAATCTTTACCCCGCCCCATTTGGATGATTTCCCATAATTGAATTCACGCGTGATGGCTGTCCGGAAATATTCGAAATACAACGCATTGGTTTGCAGCACCACGCCGTAATTGTGCTGTGCCGTAAAACGCGAGATCGACCGTGACGCGATCGTGTACGGACTGTTTCGGTCGAATATCCCGCCCTGCAATGTGGCGTCGTAACCGATCGCATTGACAAAAGGTTGTGAAAAAACATACAGCCGGAACCCGTTTTTATTTTTCACTGGGGTGAACGGACTGTTGATGATGCCAATCGCGCCGTTGAGTCCGAATCCTACATTGGTATATAAAGTCCCGAGCCGCGAAGTGCCATTGGCATTTAATGAAAATAAATTCCGGTACCGGATCAGTTGTTTTTCAACACTGATTTCACAATTGAGGACGATGTCATTTTTGATCTGGTTGCACCAACCATTGGGCCTGTTCGCATACCCGATCGCCTCGTGGATGCCCGATTGCATTTCCTTGCCGCAGGTTGCCGGGCCGAGCCAGCCGATACTCAAAGAAGAAATGAAGCGGGAATGTCGAATCGTATCGGTCGCAACCGCAAAGCTTTTGAGCAATACGACTGAAGCAAACGGACGGTCGTTGCGCTGTATTTCGAAACTCGTGATGCGTTCGGGCGTGAAAACGTTTTGTTCGAACGACAGGCCGTATTTGAATTCGCTGCCTTCGGGCTTAAAGAACAGATGATTGGCCGGGTTCTTTTGGAACAAAGGCGACACCCATTCGAAATGATAGCCACCGGTGTAATCCTTGTCGGATGAGGAAAAATAATCGTTGTCCAAATGCAACCTGAAATAACGGTCGCTTTTGATGTCGCGGAAAGAAGCCGTATTGTCGATCTTCTGCGCACCTAAGTTGTTGTGCGCAAGGGTTAAAAGCAGCAGTAATCGTAAATTTTTCATGGCCATTTCTTTTGAATTCCGGTTGGTCGCAACCGCAAAGGATTGTGGCACAATGCATTCAAAAGACATTCCTTAAAATTTAATCTGCTGATTTACAGATGTTTATAAAATAGACGTTTTTATGATTTATTATATTTAGTATTTTCGGATATTGAATTAGCGACATTTAGACATTTTTTTGAGTCGCGAAAACCCTTCCAAATTGTGTAAATTTACTTTTGCAAACAACCGCAAATCACGACACATGGAAGCCAAACAAATACTGCAACAGCACATCGCCAAAAATGCCACGCTCACTGATGAACAGTTCGACCATGTCTTTTCGCATTTTAAACCGCTGTCGTTCAAGAAAGGGCAAACCATCATCAGCGAAGGCGATGCGGTCGATTGCGAATATTTTGTGCTTTCGGGTTGTCTCAAGGCTTTTTTCATCAACGACGAGATCAAGATGTACATCCTGCAGTTTGCGATGCCAACATGGTGGACGTCCGATTACAGTGCGCTCTACAACCAAACCCGCGCGACGATCCACATCGATTGCATCACCGATGCCGAAGTGCTTTGCCTTTCCAATGCCGATCGCGAAAAACTTTGCGCAGAGCTGCACCAGGTGGAGCGTTTTTTCCGCTGGCGCACCAATAAAGGTTACATCGCTTCCCAAAAAAGGCTGCTGTCTTTGATGAACAACGACGCCAAAAAGCGCTATGAAGAACTGCTGTCGCTGTATCCGCAGTTGTACAATCTGGTTCCGAAACACCTCATTGCGGCATATCTGGGCGTTTCGAGGGAAACTTTAAGCCGCCTTTACAATGCGCATTGACGCTTTTCGAATGTGATGTAGGTCACGCAACCGATTTCAACGTCCGCCTTTCCTTTGTAATGTTATTTAAACACAACATTAATTTTAAAAACAAAGCAAAATGGAAACAACAAAATTTGAAATCGAAAGCGCAAAAAGCCGCATCGATTGGATCGGAAAAAAAGTAACCGGCGCACACAACGGTACGATCGACGTCAAGGAAGGCACGCTGCTGGTTACCGACGGAAAATTAAGCGGCGGGACAATCGTGATCGATACGGCATCGATCAAAATCCTCGACATTGCCGATGCCGATACGAACGCGCAATTCGCAGGCCACCTGGCTTCGGATGATTTTTTCGCGATCGAGAAATTCCCTACGGCGACTTTCGTGATCACATCCGTAAAGGGATTATCGGCCAACCAATACCATTTGGAAGGCAACCTCACGATCAAAGGAATCACGCACACCGCCGGATTGGACGCGGCGATTGAAACGAATGCAGGCGCACTGACCCTGGCCGGGAAACTGATTGTAGACCGTACGAAATACGACATCAAATTCCGCTCTGGAAATTTCTTCAAAGACTTGGGCGACACGTTGATCTACAATGATTTCGAGCTCGACACGCACCTCACCGCATTCCAATCTAAAAACTGAAGCCATGCCATTCGTATCTATAGAATTGACTCGTGAGGGCGTTACCCGCGAGCAAAAACAGCAACTGATCAGCGGAATCACCAATGTCATTACAGACGTGTTGAACAAAGATCCACACCTCACGCACATCGCGATCCATGAAATCGACACCGACAATTGGGGTTATGCGGGCCAGCAAATATCTGTATTGAGAGAACAAGGCATCACGGCCGATAAAAAATAAACCATGAAAAAACAAACGATAATCGTAACCGGTGCAGCATCGGGGATCGGTAAAGGAATAGCCAAATATTTTTTGGACAGGGGCGATAATGTAGTCCTCAACTCGGTGACGCCAAGCGCACTCGAAGCGGCATTCAACGAATTGGGCGCAGGCGATAATATCGCGATGGTTGCCGGAGACGTAAGCGATAAAAAAACCGGGGAAGCCTTGGTTTCCATCGCCATGCAAAAATTCGGTTCGGTAGACGTCCTGGTCAACAATGCGGGGATTTTCGACAGCAAGCCATTTTTGGAAGTGGACGAAGCGTACCTCGATAAATTCCTTACGACCAACTTCAAAGGGACTTATTTCACGACGCAGGCGGCCGTTCCGCAAATGCTGAAGCAGAAAAATGGCGTCGTCATCAATATCGGGACACCATTGGTCCATCACGGATTGGGCGGATGGCCGGCGAGTGCGCCCGTATCGAGCAAAGGTGCGATCCATGCGCTGACGATTCAGCTTGCAGCCGAATTCGGGAAGCAAAATATCCGCTTCAATACAGTCGCGCCGGGCGTGATCCGCACACCGATGCATGGCGACAAAGCCGATTTGAGTGCCGGACTGCATCTTTTAAACCGCGTGGGCGAAATCGACGATGTTGCCGAAATGGTCTACACCGTCGCCAAAAGCAATTTCATCACCGGTTCGATCCTCAACGTCGATGGCGGCAAAGGTGCCGGACATCATTTAAATTAAATAATAACCGCTCTCGCAGGTTGTTGCTTGCGCGGGCATAAAATCAAATACAATGAAAAATACAATTAAATCACTATTGGTTGTCCTTTTTGGAATAGCAAGTCTTGCTACGTACGGACAAAAACAAAAAACAAAAGTACTGTTTGTCCTGACTTCACATGACAAACTGGGCGACACCGGGGAATTGACCGGTTCATGGATCGAAGAATTCGCGACACCTTATTATTTCTTTTTAGACAAAGGAATCGAAGTCGTCATCGCTACGCCAAAAGGCGGACAGGCGCCAATCGATCCGAAAAGCAACGATCCGTCGTTTCAGACACCGGCAACCAAACGCTTCTATGCAGATAAAAATGCGCAAAAGGCATTGCACACCACGCTGAAAATTACCGATGTCAATCAAAAGGATTTCAATACCGTATTCTATCCCGGAGGCCATGGCCCGATGTGGGATCTGGCAACGGATCAAAATTCGATCAAGCTCATCCAGGATTTTTACAACCACAACAAACCGATCGCTTTTGTATGTCACGCTCCGGCCGCGTTGGTCAACGTCAAAGACAAAGACGGAAAATACCTGATCGCCGGTAAAAAAGTGACCGGCTTCAGCAACACCGAAGAAGAAGCCGTCAAATTGACCAAAGTAGTTCCGTTTTTATTGCAAGACAAATTGGAAGAACGCGGCGCAAAATATTCGAAAGGCGGCGATTGGGGTTCGTATGTCGTAGAAGACGGGTTGCTGCTCTCGGGCCAGAATCCGCAGTCTTCAGAAGAAGTGGCCCAAAAACTATTGTCCAAAATCAATTGATCCATTCTTATTATTCAATGATTTGGTATGGTTTGAAAGAAGCTGTACCAAATCATTTTTACTTCAAACACCTTCCCATGAAATCGAATCTGTTCTTTACCCGCTTGATGATGACGCTGATTTTGATCACTACTTCGCTGGGTTCAGCGCAAGGCATGAGTCCCAAAACGTTCAATTCTATTCCTCCAGAAAACATCGTCTGGAAATCTTTTGCTGCTTTTCCCGAAAAAGTAAAACTGGCTGTCTTGGTTGGAAATCCGGCCAACGCCGAACCGTTCATCGTACGCGTGAAAGTGCCGAACGGCGAAAAAATCATGCCGCACACACATCCCGAAGACCGAATTTACACCGTCATTTCGGGCATATTTTACATCGGGATCGGGAATCAATTTGACGAAACGCAATTGCAGGCTTATGCGCCGGGCAGCGTGATCGTTCTGCCCGGGAACACGCCGCATTTCCATCTGGCCAAATCGGGCGAATACGTCACCCAGGTGTATGCGATCGGCCCGCTTGGGTTGGCGTATCAGGATGCGCAATTTGATCCCAGGTTGAAATCCAAACCGTAAAATCTTCACTGCTGAATGTGATAAATCACACACGTTACCCGACGTTTCTGCTGAACTTCGTATCATAATCAAAAACCAAATACAGTGAAAACGCAACATTTTCCACCAAAGGCAATTTTATTAACCGCTTTCGTGCTTTACAATTTGTACGGCATGCAGGCACAAAATAGCAATACCATGAAAAATCAATCAACCGATTCGTTGGCGGTTACGCAGGCGATCGAAAAGTATTATTTCGGCGGACTTTACGAAGGCGATGTCGATCTATTGCGTACCGTTTTCAATCCCGGCACGTTGTTGTTCGGCGATGTCAAAGGCGTACCGTATGCCAAAACGCTCTACCAATACCTCGACGGCGTAAAAAACAGACAAAGTCCGAAGGATTCCGGCAAACCGTTCCATGGCGAAATCACATCGATCCAAATCGTCAATTCGATTGCTGTGGTCGAAGCCAACGTAAAAATGTACGATTTCCTGTACCACGATATGCTCGCATTGCATAAATTAGAGGGCAAATGGGTCATCGTCAATAAGATGCTGACCGATGTAAATCCGTAACTTGCACATTATGTGGTACCATACAAAAGCAACTGAACTTCTTGGGATCGAATATCCGATCCTGCAAGGGCCATTTGGCGGCAACCTGTCGTCGGTCGAACTGACTGCTACGGTTTCAAATGCGGGCGGCCTGGGCGGGTTTGGCGCGTATACTTTGAATCCGAACGAAATTATCGACACCGACCGCCAAATCAAAGCGGCAACCAACAAACCGTACAACCTCAACCTTTGGGTTTCCGATCACGACGTGCCCACAGGCGGGCTGACGGATGTACAATTCGAACGCACCAAAACGGCATTCCAGCCTTATTTCGATGAGCTCGGAATACCGTTTCCCGAAAAACCTGCGCCGTTCCGATCGCGGTTTGAGAACCAGGTCGAGGCGATTTTGGATGCACGCCCGAAAGTGTTCAGTTTCATGTTCGGCGTTCCTTCGGCAGACATTCTGGAGCAAAGCCGCAGGCGCGGCATCGTCACGATCGGCGCGGCCACCACACTCGATGAAGCGCTTATTCAGGAAGCCGCCGGGGTCGATATGATCATCGCCTCGGGGTTTGAGGCGGGTGGACATCGGCCTTCGTTCCTGGCCTCCGCCGAATCGTCGGTTACGGGTACTTTTGTGCTGCTGCAGCTGATCCGCGAAAAAGTAAAAACGCCCGTCATCGCTGCCGGAGGCATTGCGAACGGGAAAGGAATCGCCGCCGCGTTGGCTTTGGGCGCAAGCGCGGCGCAGGTGGGCACCGCTTTTTTGGCGACCGACGAATCGAATGCATTGCCGATACACCGCGAAATGTTGTTTTCGGACGCGGCCAAATACACCACACTTTCGCGCGCCTATACCGGAAGATTGGGACGTGGGATTGCAAGCAGGATTGCAAAGGATTTGGCGGGAAATGAACAGAATATCCTTCCGTTTCCGTTGCAGACGACGCTGATGTCGACGTTGCGCAAAGCCGCCATCGAACAGCAAAAATGGGACATGGTGCTGTTTTGGGGCGGACAGATTGCGCCAATCCTCAAACACCGGAATGCCAAAGAGCTGATGCACGATTTGATTGAAGAAACGACAATCTATTTCAATGGAATGAAAGCGTAATTATTTGAATGATCTATAAATTTCAATAAAGGCAGATCATTTTGGTTTGTCTTTTTTTTGGCATCAATCGAAAAACTTCAACCGGCAATGCCGCCGCTTCGCCTCCCAATCCGTCCACTTCACCGAATTATTTGAAACCCCGGGCGTACCTGTAAATACCTTTGACATCATTTTAAAACCAAAGTCATGTCAAACTTCAAACGTCCAATAATGAAAATGCTTTCCTTAATCATCGCTGCCATTCCCCTTTTCAATACCGATAATGTTGTGGCGCAACAATCCGCACCGCAGCAAACGACATCGCAAAATCTGCTCGGGCCGATCAAACAAATCAATGCGGGCGTACTCAACATCGGTTATGCCGACCTTGGCCTGGCCAACGGAACGCCTGTGCTGTTGATCCACGGCTGGCCATACGACATCTACAGCTTTTCAGAAGTGGCACCTGTGCTCGTTTCTAAAGGATACCGCGTCATCATTCCGTACCTGCGCGGCTTTGGCACCACCCATTTCCTGAGCGATGTAACCCCACGCAACGGACAGCAGGCGGCACTCGCAACCGACATGATTGCGTTGATGGATGCACTCAAAATAAAAAAAGCAGTCGTAGGCGGTTTTGACTGGGGCGCACGCACGGCGGTGATTATGGGTGCTTTGTGGCCCGAACGCGTGAAGGCACTCGTATCGGTTAGCGGTTATATTGTCGTAAACCGTACGGCCAACCAGCAACCGTTGCCTCCTGCCGCCGAATATGGCTGGTGGTACCAATATTATTTTTCAACCGACCGCGGCGCTTTGGGCTACACGCAAAACCGGTACGAATTCAACAAGCTCATCTGGAAACTCGCTTCACCCAAATGGGATTTTGACACCGCCACCTATGACCAGACCGCTGAATCTTTCGACAATCCTGACCATGCCGCAATCGTACTGCACAATTACCGCTGGCGCCTGAGCCTTGCTGAAGGTGAAGCCAAATACGACGATTTGGAAAAACGCCTCGAGGTACGGCCGCCCGTTACCGTACCTGCCATTACGATAGGCAGCGATTTTGACGGTGCCGCCGCCGATGGGAAAGGTTATGCGGGCAAATTCACAGGCAAATATGCACATCGGATATTAAACGGAATTGGCCACGATGTGCCGCAGGAAGACCCGAGGGCATTTGCGCAGGCGATTATCGATGCCGACGGTTATGCCGAAAAGTCGAAGTAATTTGGTGCGATGCGATTGATTTGTTTTATTGATTCCGAAAAGCAACTATGCGAACCTGAACTTCCGATACAGTTTACCAACCGGCGATGGAAGTTCAGGTTTTTGGTGTGATAGATTTCCTGTTGCTCTTTCCAATACAAGGTTGATAAGCCAATTGCATTTTTGATTAACAATACTGGACAAATTAAAACACGATCGAAAAGCAGGATGGGTACCAAAACAATTCCGATTCAAGCCTCCAAATTTGGTGCTGAATTGGACATTTTGCTGCCCCCAATGTCCTTTCGAAGCGTTACCTTTGTTAAAGCCAAATGGGTTATTTATGGAGGAAGACAAAAAAAGATTCGAGGTTTCTTGGCGCGTAATCTGGGGCAGTTCACTGTCGCTGGCCGTGCTTTCGTCGGTTCCGAAGTTTTTTGATGCAGCATTCGACCTCAACGCCGTGCTTGTCAATTCTTCGATTTCGTTTGTCTTTTCGCTTTTCATCTGGTATTACAACATTTATGCATTGCCCAAATACACGTTGCGGCGCACGAGCAAAAATGTCCTCAACGGAAAATTACTGCTCAGCGTCCTGGCCGGGATGATCGTCATGATCGCCATTGTGATCGCCCATCAGGAGCTATTTTTCGTCTCGCAGATGGACGCGCCGATCATGTTTGAATTGCGCGGCGTACTGATCAACCTCATCGTTTACATGTTCGTCCACCTGCTGTTCCAGAATTACCAGACCCAACGCATGGGCATCGAACTCGAAAAGACGATTTCGGTCAATTTGGGCGCGCAATACGAATTGCTCAAGCAGCAGGTCAATCCGCATTTCCTGTTCAACAGCCTCAATACGCTCAAATCGATGGTGGAAATCCAGGATCCGCACAGCGCCGATTTCATCCTCAAATTATCCGATTTCTATCGGTTTACGCTCGAAAGCCGAAAGCTCGACCTGATTCCGCTGCGCGAAGAACTGCAAATCTTGGACGCGTATACTTATTTGCTCCAAGCGCGGTTTGAAGAAGGTTTCGTGTTGGACGAAAGCATCGAATCGAAATTACATGAAGCTTCCATTCCGCCATTCACGCTGCAATTGCTGATCGAGAATTGCATCAAGCACAATGTCGTTTCGCTCGAAAAACCGCTTCGGATAAGGCTGTATACCGAAGGCGATTTTGTGGTCGTCGAAAATCCGATCCAGCTTAAAAAAGGCGCCTTGTCTACGGGCGTCGGACTCGACAACATCAACCAGCGGTTTGTGCACCTGATCGATCAGCCGATCCAAATCCACAAAGACGAAACTACGTTTAAAGTAAAAATCCCGATAATCCATGAATATAGTAATCATTGAGGACGAAGTAAAAACGGCCAAGGCGCTTGGCCAGTTGATCACGAGCATCAGGCCCGATGCGCAGATTCTTTCGTACATACAAAGTGTAGACGGCGCGGTCGAATATTTGACGGACAACGACCATCCCGACCTGATTTTTATGGACATCCAACTCGCGGACGGACTCTGTTTTGAGATTTTCAAAAGCGTCGAAATCGCCTCGCCCGTTATTTTCTGTACGGCTTTCGACGACTATGCGATCGAGGCTTTCAAATCGAATGGGATCGATTATGTACTCAAGCCTTTTTCGCGCGAAAGCATCACACAGGCCATCCGGAAAGCGGCCGAGCTCAAGAATTTTTTCCAGCGAAACAAGAAACCCGATTTCGATTTCCTGCTTTCCAGGAGCGGCGAACAGGCCGGCAAGAAAAGCTTCCTCGTGTTCAAGAACAACAAATACGTGACGATCCAAACCGAGAACATTGCGTTTTTCTACATCAAATATGATGCGCCCACGGCGGTGACTTTTGACAAGGCCGAATATCCGCTGACGCATTCGCTCGAGGAGATTTCTAAATTATTGGCGCCGAATCAGTTCTTCAGGATCAACCGGCAATACCTCGTCAATTTTACGGCAATCAAGGAAGCCGAGCATTATTTTTCGCGCAAATTGATCCTCAAACTGACGGTTCCCACCGAAGACAAACTGCTCGTTGGAAAGGAAAAAGTGACTGCTTTCTTGAACTGGCTGGAGAACCGGTAGTCTATTTCCATTTGCCAATCAGGCGAAAATGACTTCAAGCGTACACGCGATCACGATGATTGCGGCCGCCGCGTAAAGAAAAATCTTTTCATAATGTTGGGATTAAAGATTAAAATTTGTTTTCGCGGCCGCGCCGATCATTCCTGTCGCATTGTCTTGTAGGAATCCGACGATTTCCCATTCGGCAGCCACAAAATCGACCGGTTTTTTGATCAGGAATGTGCCGCTGTTTCGGTCAAGGGGCATGCTTTCCAATGCGCGCACAATTTGCACATGGTGCAATAATTTCCCGCTGTTTTCGCCACGCGCCACCTCGGAAACGGCGGTTTTTTGGACGAGCGCGACCTGGATTTTGCTGTTTGGTTTGATCGTTTTGGTCTTGTACCTTACTTCGAGGACGTTCCCCATTCCGTTGGCGCTGAGTTCGAAATGGTCGGTCGGCGCTACCTCCAATGCTTTGGAAATCCTGCTGTAAAGCGTGCGTGCATCATCACCGCCAAATTCGGAAACGCCATTGATCACGAATTGCGGCGTGTACAGGACGTTTTGTTTCATCCATTGCGAATATTCCTGTTGGCGCGCCGTAAAAAACTGGGCAGAGCCAAACTGGTCTTTCCAACTTTGGTGGTCCCAATAATCAACATGGAACGCGAGCAGAAAGATGTCCTTGCCACTGATTTCATTCTGAATTTGCGCCAAAAGTTCGTCTGCCGGCGGGCAACTCGAACAGCCTTCGCTCGTAAACAATTCGACGACGGCAAATCCGCCCGATTGTTTTTCGAGATACGGTTCCCCGCTCCAATCGCGACTCGGGACCAAAGTATAATAGCACGCAAAGGCAATCAACAGTGTGACGGCGGCTATTCCTATTTTATCATTTGTTTTCATTTTTCAATATTTAAGGTTTATTTCAATATTGAATCAAATGTAACCCCGAGATTCCGCTTCCAAGGAACATAAAATGGCTAACCGTGCAGTATCACTGGCGAAGTGGACGCATCGCACGTCGAAACCGATGGCGGTATAAGTTAAAAAAATCAAAATATTTCAATTCTGAAACGCTTGTTTCAAAATTAATTCTATCTTTGCTCCAGAAAAATACTTCTTATGGCACGCACCGTAGAATTCAACGAATCTGAAACCATTGAAAAAGCAATGAACGTCTTTTGGGAAAAAGGCTATCATGGGACTTCGATGCAGGATTTGGTCGATGCGATGCACATCAACAGAAGTAGTTTGTACAACACCATTGGCGACAAACATTGCTTGTTCCTCAAATGCATCAAAAGCTACGCTGATGGCGTGATGCAGGAAGTGAAAGAAAAAGCAGCCCAGGAGCCGTCGGCGCTCAAAGCGATCACCGACATCATCCGAAACAAAGCCGCATGGGTTGTGGATTGCGACAAAGGTTGTCTGGGCGTCAAAACGATTTTTGAGATTGCGCCTGAAGATGCCGAAGTCAGGAATATACTGAGCAAAAACAACGATGTCTACCTCGAGTTTTTGACCGAATTGATTCAGAAAGCCATTGATGACGGTGAGATGGATGCAGAAGATCCTTCGCTGATCGCCGAATACATCATGACGACTTTCACAGGTTGGAAGCAAGCGTACATCTTGCACGGCAACCCCATCAAGATTAAGAAAATGGCCGAATTCTTAATCAAAAGCATCACGGGATAATTCCCTTTTTTTTACTTCTTTTTTGGAACGTTTATTTCAGAAAAGAGACGGTATAAACAGAATAAATCAGATTACATTTTGGAACATTTGTTTCAGAATTTACATTAATTATTAACCCTAATTTATTGAAAATCAGCTACAATTCTGGAACGAACATTCCAAATACAAAGTCAAAGAAAATCAAGTCACCTTTAAATCACACCAATTATGAAATCAACTGCAATCACATCCGTTAGCCCGCCAAATCCAAACCAAAACCTAGAGAATTATTCTGAATTCCTGCCCAAGACAATTCTCGACCAAATGCCTTTCGGTAAATTCTTGGAGCAATTCCAGAACCGTTTTGCCACCATACGCAAAGCAGTCATTTTGTTGAGCGTGACCGCACTGCTCGTGGGTTGTGGCAACGCCAATGAAGCACCGCCTGCCGCACAAGCCGCCGTACTTCCGGTATTGGACGTCGCCTACCAATCGGCCTCGACAGAAACTGAATTTCCAGTAGCCATCCAAGGCATGAACGATGTCGAAATCAGGCCACAGGTCAACGGCACGCTCGACAGGATCTTCGTAGACGAAGGCGCCTATGTGAGCCAGGGACAGCCGTTGTTCAAGATCAACGAAAATCCGTACCGCCAGCAATTGAACAATGCTTCCGCAAGCTTGAATGCAGCCGAAGCCGCAGTGATCAACGCGCAAATCGAAGTGGAGAAACTCACGCCGCTTACACTAAACAAAGTCGTTTCTGATTACCAACTCAAAACGGCCAAGGCCAACCTGAGCATCGCCAAAGCCAATGTCGCTCAAAACAGGGCCGCCGTTGCCGCGGCTCAAATCAACCTCGATTATACTTTGATCAAAGCGCCCGTCAGCGGTTACATCGGGCGATTGCCTAAAAAACAAGGAAGCCTCATCGGTGTCGCCGATCCCGAAGCGCTGACCAAACTTTCAGATACCAAAGAAGTCTACGCCTATTTCTCTTTGGGCGAAAACGACTTCATCAACTTCAAAACCAATTACCAGGGCGCGACGCTCAATGACAAACTCAAAAATCTGCCGCCGGTTTCTTTGGTCTTGTCCGATGATTCGGTTTATCCGCAACACGGAAAAATCGATATGGTAGACGGCCAATTCGACAAGACCACTGGCGCCATCACGCTTCGTGCGAAATTTCCAAATGCCAACGGATTGTTGCGCTCGGGAAATACCGGGAAAGTCAGGATCAGCATCGCACACGACAACACGATCGTGATCCCGCAAGATGCGACGGTTGAAATCCAGGACAAATTGTATGTCGTTGTCGTCGATAAAAAGAACAGCGTCACGAGACAGCCGATCCAGATTTCCGGAAAAAGCGGCAACAATTACCTGATCAAGGAAGGCATCAAGACCGGCGACCGCATCGTGCTCAAAGGTTTCGAAAACCTGCCCGACGGCGCCACGATCGTACCTGAAAGTCCCAAGAAGATAGTCGCTAAAATATAAGCCAACCCAATAACAATCAAGTAACACCCGAGGCATTTGATATTAAGAGGAGAATGTCCAGTGGACATTCGGAAAATTAATTCATAGCGCAGCGGAAAAAATCACCATCATGCTACAAAAATTTATTGACAGACCCGTTCTGTCGACGGTCATCGCTATTCTTATAGTGATCCTCGGGGCGATCGGATTGAAGTCGCTCCCACTCCAACAATTTCCTGATATCGCGCCGCCTGCCGTTCAAGTGGTCGCCCTTTATCCAGGTGCCAACGCCGAAACCGTTTTGCGTTCGGTTGCGCCTTCGCTCGAAGAAGCCATCAATGGCGTCGAGAACATGAGCTACATGAGTTCGACCGCGAGCAACGACGGTTCGCTTGTGATCACGGTCAATTTCAAGCTCGGAACCAATCCCGATCAGGCGGCCGTAAACGTACAAAACCGCGTTTCGCAAGCGACAAGCCAATTGCCTGCCGAAGTCGTACAGGCCGGAATTTCAACGATCAAAAAGCAGAACAGTTTGCTCATGGTCGTCGATCTATACACCGAAAATGAAAAAGAATACGACCAGACGTTCCTCGCCAATTATGCGCAGATCAACATCGTCCCTGAAATCAAAAGGATTCCGGGCGTCGGGCAATCGCTGATTTTCGGAAGCAGCAAGGATTATTCGATGCGCGTTTGGCTCAATCCGGCCAAATTGGCAAGCTATAATTTGACTCCGAAAGAAGTGATCGGCGCCATCCAGGACAAAAACCTCGAGGCAGCTCCGGGCCGTTTCGGCGAAAGCAGCTCCGAATCGTTCGAATACGTGATCAAATACAAAGGCAAGCTCAACAAGCCCGCCGAATATGAGAACATCGTCATCCGCTCGAATTCCGACGGTTCGGTATTGCGCCTCAAAGATTTGGCTCGTGTGGAATTCGGCGCGTATTCGTATGCCAATTCGACCAAAGTCAACGGCCATTCGGGTTTGAATATCGCGGTGTACCAATTGCCGGGTTCGAATTCGAGCGAGACACAAATCGCCGTCAAGGAAATGATGGAAAAAATCTCGAAGGATTTCCCGAAAGACGTCAAACATTTGATCCTTTACAACACCAAAGATTCGCTCGATTTGTCGATTGCGCAGGTAAAATCAACCTTGATTGAAGCGTTCATCCTGGTTTTCATCGTCGTATTCTTATTCCTCCAGGATTTCCGCGCGACGTTGATTCCGGCCATTGCGGTTCCGGTTTCGATCCTCGGAACGTTCTTCTTCATGCAGGTTTTCGGATTTTCGGTCAATCTGCTGACGTTGTTCGCACTGGTTTTGGCCATCGGAATTGTCGTCGATGACGCGATTGTCGTCGTCGAAGCCGTCCACGAGAAAATGCACAGCAAGAAACTGTCGGCCAAAGCCGCGACCACATCTGCCATGAGCGAAATCACGGGCGCGATCATTTCGATTACCTTGGTGATGTCGGCCGTGTTCCTTCCGGTCGGATTCCTCGAAGGCTCGACGGGCGTTTTCTACCGACAGTTTGCGTTTACGCTCGCGATTGCGATTGTCATTTCTGCCGTGAATGCGTTGACATTGAGTCCGGCGCTCGCAGCGTTGTTCCTCAAGGATGTCCACACCGACGACCACGAAAATCCGGAAAAGCCCAAAAATTTCAAACAGAAATTCTTCATCGGTTTCAACAGCGGATTTAACAAGCTGACGAACCAATACGTCAACAGCCTGCGTTTCCTGATCAAGTTCAAATGGGTAAGCCTTGGCGGATTGGCCGTCGTGATCCTGGCTACTTTTTATATGGTGAAGACTACGCCGACGGGGTTCATTCCGTCTGAAGACCAAGGGTTCATTGCGATTTCGATGGCGATGCCGGCCGGAGCGTCTTTGGAACGCACCAACAATGCGATGACCGAAGTAGAAACTGCGTTGAAAAACATGCCGTCTAAAAAGACGTTCATGAAATTGTCGGGGTTCAATTTGCTGACCGAATCGAGCAGTTCGTCTGCCGGGGTGGCGTTTATTTTGCTCAAACCCGCCAAAGAACGCGGCGAAATGCAGGACATCAACGAAATCATGAACGATGTGCGCGGCAAACTAAGCAACATCAAAGGCGCGAATTTCTTCGTGTTTACGTTCCCGACCGTTCCCGGATTCAACAATGTCGATGGTCTGGACATCGTCCTCAAGGACAAAACCGGCCAAAGCATCAGCAAATTCAGCGGCATCGCCAATACGTTTACGGCCGAATTGATGAAACGTCCCGAAATTGCGGTCGCGTTCACGAGCTTCAAAGCCGATTATCCGCAGCTCGAAATGGAAGTCGACGACGTCAAGGCCGAACAATTGGGCGTCAACGTGCGCGACATTTTACAGACGATGCAAAGCTATTTCGGTAGCGCGCAGGCGTCCGATTTCAACCGATTCGGGAAATACTACCGCGTCATGGTCCAGGCCGATGTTGATGCGCGTACCAATCCGTCGGCGATGAATGGCATTTATGTCAAAAACCGCCAGGGCGAAATGGTTCCGATGTCGACGCTCGTTAAACTCAAACCGGTCAACGGTTCCGAATCGGCATCGCGCTACAACCTGTTCAATTCGATTGCGGTCAATGCGATTGCGAAACCTGGCTACAGTTCGGGTGCGGCGATCAAGGCGGTGCAGGAAGTCGCCGAAAAACAATTGCCGAAAGGCTATTCGATTGAATTCTCGGGACTGACCAAGGAAGAAATCACGTCATCAGGGCAATCGGCCGTCATCTTCGGATTGAGTTTGCTGTTTGTATTCTTCCTGCTCGCGGCGCAATATGAAAGTTACATTTTGCCTGCAGCGGTGATCTTATCGATCCCGACCGGAATCTTCGGCGTATTTGCCGCAATCGGCCTGGCCGGAATCGAAAACAACATTTACGTACAGGTCGCCTTGATCATGCTCATTGGTTTGCTTGCGAAGAATGCGATCCTGATTGTAGAATATGCGTTACAACGCCGACGTGCAGGCAAATCATTGCTAGCAGCGGCTTTGGAAGCGGCGAAATTGCGTCTGCGTCCGATCATCATGACCTCATTCGCTTTTGTCGTCGGACTGCTGCCGATGATGCGTGCGACCGGTCCGTCGGCTTTGGGTAACCATTCGATCAGTATTGGCGCGGCGGGCGGAATGATATCGGGCGTTTTGCTCGGCATCTTCATCATCCCGGTATTGTTTATCGTATTCCAGCATTTACAGGAAAAAGTAACCGGAAAACCTTTGGCGGTTTTGAACAATGAAAAATTGGCCGAGGAACATTCACACTAATAAATCAAATCATGAGACTAACAATGAACACCTATATCAAAATACACCTGCTCATTTTTGCGCTTGCGCTCGGAGCCAGTGCATTTGCCCAGGAAAAGCCGGCGGAAGTTCCGAACAACTTTAGGAACCTGACCGCGGCAGACACTACCAATATCGCCGACATCCAATGGAAAAACTTTTTTGAAGAGGACGATCTGGTGCAGCTCATCGGCACGGCTTTGCAGAAAAACAACGATTTGCAGATTGCCGAAAAGAACATCTCGATCGCCAATTTGCAATACAAACAGGCCAAACTCGGCAACATCCCGCAGCTCAATGCGTTTGCGAATGCATCGTCGACAAGGCTTTCCGACAACAGTTTGAACGGAAGGAATACGAGTTCGTTTTTGGGACAGAAACACGTCGATGATTATTCGGCCGGACTGGATCTTTCGTGGGAAGCCGACATCTGGGGCAAAATCAGGAACCAGAAGAAAAGCGCGCTTGCGTCCTACATGCAAACGACCGAAGCCAAAAAAGCACTGCAAACCGCAGTCGTGGCCAATGTTTCGAACGGATTCTATGATTTGCTGATGCTCGACGCCCAACTCGAAATAGCCAAGAAGACGTTGGTTTTGAACGACAGTACGCTGTTCGTCGTCAACTTGCAATACGAAGCCGGGCAGGTCAATCTGCTCGCCAAGCAACAAACCGAAGCGCAGCGCCTCGTCGCGGCACAACTGATTCCGCAGATCGAACAGAACATCCAGATCCAGGAAAATGCGATCAGCGTTTTGAGCGGAACCTTTCCCGAGGCACAGCAAAGACAAAGCCTGCTCAACAATATTGCGGTCAAGGAAAATTTGTCTGCCGGAATCCCGGCGCAATTGCTGAACAAAAGACCCGATGTGAAGCGCGCCGAACTGGCCGTGAAAATGGCCAATGCGCGTGTCGGGATCACGAAAGCCTATCTGTATCCGGCGCTTACGATTACAGCAACTGGCGGTGCGAATTCATTCGAAATCAACAATTGGTTCAATCTGCCGGCTTCGTTGTTCGGATCGGTGGCAGGCGGATTGACCGCGCCGATTTTCAACAGCAAAAAACTGCGCACGCAATATGAAGTCGCCAAAATGGAACGCGAACAATCGGTGTTGCAATTCAAGCAGACCGTGCTCGTTGCCGTGGGCGAAGTTTCGGATGCGCTCGTCAGGATCGACAAACAGGAAAAACAATATGCGATTGCCAGCCAGCGCGTGGGCACGCTCAAAAAATCAATTACAAATGCCAATTTGCTTTTCAAAAACGGCATGGCGACTTACCTCGAGGTGATCGTTGCCCAAAGTTATCTTCTGCAAGCTGAATTGGAATTGGCCGCAATTAAAAAGGAACGGTTGGCTGCCAATATCGAATTGTATCGCGCTTTAGGTGGCGGTTGGGAATAATATTGGTTGATTTGTTTTTTCTTGATTGGAAGTCCCGGTGTAATGCCGGGATTTTTTGTTTGTACCAATGCCCAATTGTGAAGAATAGCATTTAACTCGCAAAATGCCATCTTTCTTAATAATAATAGCATACCTTGTCCATCCTACTGCCTTTCCAGGCAGTATGTTACTGCTTTCCTGTGCATTCCTGCCAACTTAAAACCGGCATGATCCCTCGCTCAGTCGGTCATTTACATTACGCATACCCAAACAACTCAATGATTATGGAAAAGTATTCAGAAAATATGGGCGGACCGCAAATAAAGCACACGCTCGATTCGCTGTTCGAGGGCGTGCAGATTATTGACTTCAATTGGAATTATTTGTACGTTAATTCTGTTATTGCAGAAAATGACCCGAATAAGAAAGATTTTCACGGCATCACCGTCCTCGAAAAATATCCGGGAATAGAGCATACGGAATTATTTGCGGTTGTTAAAAAGTGCATGTTCGGTCGTGAATCCTATCGGCTCGAGGTCGAGTTTGTGTACGAGAACAGTTTGAAATGGTTTGAAATCAAAATCATACCTGTCGAAGATGGCATTTGCGTTATCTCATTAGACATAACCGAACGCAAAATCGCAGAAGAAAAAAACATCAAGCACAAACGCATATACGCTTTCATCAGCCAGATCAACCAGATGATTGTTCGCCTCGATAATGAAGCCGACTTATTCAAGAATTCCTGTCGCATAGCTATCGATTTCGGCAAATTTCAAATGGCGTGGATCGGGTTGTTTGACGAAGACAGAAAATCGATCTGCATTACCGATCACAGTGGCATTCCCAAAGAGGACATCCATCTGTTTACCAATACAACCTTTAAAAAAAACGGCCCTTTGTCTGAAGTGTTGAAAACAGGCACCAACTTTATCAGCAATGATGTTAGCAATGACGTAAAACTGAAAGATTGGAAATTGTTTTTCCAAAAGCATGGCATACAGTCCATGATTGTCATGCCAATCCGCAAATCAGGGAATATCATAGGCGTTTTCAACCTGTATGCAACGTCGCTCTATCTTCCGCCTGATGAAATAGCGCTGCTTACGGAATTAGCAGGCGACATTTCGTTTGCGCTCGACCTGTTCGAAAAATCAAAAAGACATGCCCTCGCGGAAGAGCAAATCATCAAGAACGAAAAGCGTTTCCGGGCGCTTATCGAAAAAAGCAGCGACATCAAGACGCTCTCTGATGGCGATGGGAAAGTACTGTATGCCAGTACGTCGATCAAGAAAGTGCTCGGTTACACGCCAAAGGAATTTATGCTGCATTCTTTGTTGGACCTATTCCATCCAGACGATGCCGGATTTGTCGTAACTATGCGGGAGAAATTACTCACAGCACCCGGAAAATCAATAAGTAGGCAACTGCGCCTGCGCCATAAGGATGGCAATTGGATTTGGTGCGATGCGACGATCACCAATATGATGCACGAATCGGGTATCGAAGCGCTAGTGTCTAATTTTACCGACATTTCCGACAAAAAAATATCGGTGCAGCAGCACGAATTTGACCGGAACAATCTGGATGCCATCATCAACAATACGAATGACCTCATGTGGAGTGTTGACACCAACTTCAATCTCATCACTTCCAACATTCAATTCAAGCAGATGGTGAACCTGTTCTCTGGAAAATCGATCGAAAAAGGAAACAACACCATGTCTTTTGCCTTTTCGGAAGCGCAAAAACTGCGGTACCATCAATATTATGAAAGAGCACTTTCTGGAGAAACCTTTACCGAAACCGAATACAACCGGCTTCCCGCCGAATTTTGGACGGAAATTTCGTTTTATCCCATTCGTGAAAATCAGAAAGTAATCGGGACCGCCTGCAATGCGCGGGACATCACCAAAAGGAAAAAATCGGAATTAAAACTCAAGAACCAAAACAAAGAACTGCTTAAAACCAACCATGAGCTCGACCGTTTTGTTTATAGCGTGTCTCATGATCTGAGATCCCCGCTCACTTCGATGCTGGGACTCATCTCATTTATTGAAGAAGACAGCCAGGAAACCACTACGCTGCAGCATTTGGCCATGATCAAGAGCAGCATTTTGCGACTGGACGCCTCGATCAAGAATATTCTGAGCTATTCCTATAACAACCGCGCCGAATTGGAGGTATCGGTTGTGCCGGTGGCCGAAATGGTGAACCAAATTATCGGTTCGCTCAGCAACATGCAACATGCCGATCAGATCCTTTTCGACGTCGACATTGACGAACCTGAAGACTTTTATACGGATAAACAGCGGTTCAGTACCATATTGGAAAACCTGATCTCCAATGCCATTAAATACCATTCGGGTGGAGCCGACCAATTCATAAAGATATCCGGGGAAACAGACAGCAAAACCTTGAAAATAAAGATACAGGACAACGGAATCGGAATTGCACCGGAAGATCACGAACGCGTTTTTGAAATGTTCCAACGCTTATCGGGCAATGTGCCGGGCTCCGGCATTGGGCTGTATCTCGTCAAGGAAACGATCGCCAAACTGCACGGCACTTTCAAGATGGAATCTGCCATTGGGATCGGAACCACGTTCGAACTCAGATTTGACAATTTATCATGACTACCGAACCCAAATTCGAAAAAGTGATGATCATAGACGACAACAAAATCGATCTCTATGTAAACGCACAGGTAATCACGCGCAATAATTTCGGAAAAAATGTCCTCTCTTTCAGTGCCGCTACGGACGCGATCTGCTATTTGCAAACGAACAGTCGTGATTTTTTAAAACTACCCAAAATAATTCTGGTCGATATTTATATGCCCGGCATGTCTGGTTTCGAATTCATGGAAGCTTATGACAAGCTGCCGTTAACGCTCAAAAATTTCTGCAGGGTTTACATCATCTCATCGACGATAGACAAACAGGATATCAGCCGCGCCAATTCAGATGTCAATGTGATTGCGTTTCAGGAAAAACCCATTTCGAGGGAATTTCTAAACGAGATATCTGCTTAAACCTAAAATATTCTTGGGCAATTCCGCGACTTTATACGGATTGCGATTTGAGATAGTCGTCGTAATCGCGAATGTAATCGGCTTCGTCGAAAACAGCCGAATTCATCACAAGGCAAACCGCGCCTGCTGAAAAATTGTTGAGTTCGCGCCAGATTCCGGTTCCGATCAAGAGTCCGATATCGGGTTTGTTGAGCGTCACGGTAACCGATTCACTGCCGTTGGTCAGGATCACATCGAAACTGCCCGAAACGGCAATCAGGAATTCCTGCTGGTCGATATGGCTGTGTCCGCCGCGCTCGGCACCGCTCGGAACATCATACAAATAATACACCCTTTTGATCGCAAACGGAATCGTGTTTCCTTCGATGATGGCGTAATTGCCGAACGGGTCTTTGGCTTTGGGAAGTGTGATGAGATGTGGGTTCATTGTTGCGATTTGAATAATTTTGTGGTTTAGACAATCAACCATTGGTCAAGCAACGCTTTTTCAGGAACCCAATCGCGCGAAATGTTTTCGCGAAGCAGTCGGGCCGGAATCCCGCCAATGAGGATGTTATTGCCAAACGACGAATAGTCTTTATTGCACACGCTGTTTGAGGCAACCGTACAATAATCGGGCGTTGTGGTGTTTTGCATGACCGAGATCCGGTTGCCGAAATAATTGTAGTTGCCAATGCGGATTTTTGCGGTCATGGCCAACTTTTCGCTGGTAATCGTATCAATCATCTGATGAAAATTGGAATCCATTACCTGCGATTCAAAACCAATCCGCGCATATTCGCCGAGCACAATTTCGTCATAGCAAATCATTTTTCCGTTTCCGCCAAGCGACGACATGTGGCCCATTTCGCAACGCGCATTTTCATTGACATATACAAAATAATCTTTCCCAAATTGGACATGACCTTTGAAAGCCAATGTTCCTTTGATGCAAATTTCAGCGGTTCCTTTGGAGCGCGTAATGATTTCATACGGCTGCCCGAAACCGATCATGGCTTTCCTGATTGGCGCGTCGATGGTGATTTGGCCCGCAATGGAAGAAAATTTCACACTTCCATAAAAATAAACGGGCAATTTCACAGCAATGGCGAATGGAAATTTCTTAAAATTGAAATACAGCGTCTTGCGCCAGTTGACCGACCAAAAACGCCTGGTTTGATTTCGCATATCGCGGTATGTGGTGCGCAATGCTGTCATTTCCTGTTCCATTTATTGTTGAGGGCTCCCTTGAGGTTGATCTTTTTGTTGAGTTGGTACAAACAATATCCTGATGCCGCCAATACCACACCAAACAACAATCCATACCTCAAATACGGATTCGAAATATAAGTAAATAAAAAACCAATCCCGCACAAAGACAGGCACAAGGCGTAAATTTTATAGAATTCCGAATCGAAATAAAAACCATAACGTCTTTTTGTGATGATTTTGAGCGCGGTAAAATGAATGATGTGATTCGCCAAAAAACTGATACCCAAACCTTCCAATCCGTAAAAATGATAACCCAATATATTGTTGGCCAAAAAAACCGAATTGAATCCGATCGACGTCGCCATAAACAATTTCGAATCGCTTTTTGCAATCAAGATATAGCCCATCGACCACGAAACCGCCTTGAACAACATGCCCAGAATTCCCCAACTCACGAGCATTACAATCGGCAGGAATTCCTTGGAATACAAAAGTTCAACAACGAATGGTGCCAAAAAAAGAAACCCGGCAACAATCGGCGTCATGAGCAAAATCGCCGTAAACGATTGCTGCGTCACAACGACGCGCGTTTGATTGTTGTCTTGTGAGACCGCCGAAAGCCTCGGAAAATAATCGGTTGCCATCGCATTGAAAACCAATCCGACATACGAATTGATGATTGCAAATCCCGCATTGAACAATCCCACCTGGTGCAATCCGCCCGAATGGCTGATGTAAATCTGCAACGCATAAGCCGCCAATGTCGTAAGAATCGTAATAAAACTGAGCGACAATCCGAGCGTGAGCATCGCTTTGCCTTCTGTAATCGCTTGCGCGGTCGTGACGCTTACGGTTTGCGTATGGATTTTCGAAACATAATACGCATTGAAGATAAAACTGACCACGATCGTCACAAGCATCGCAGGCACGATCGCATCAATCCTGAAAAAATAATACAGCGGAACCGTCACGAACAGCCCGAAAAAACTACCGAGCAGATTGGCTTTGGCCAAATACTGGATTTTACGCAAACCTTGTAAAATCACCAGTTGCCCAACCGACAATTGCTTGACGAGTACGGCTGCGGCAATCCATACAAATGAAAAAGTATAATCGTCGTTGCCAAACGTAAGCCGACTCAACAAAGGCGAAAATGCCAACGTCAGCAATGCGCCCAGCGTACCCGTAATCCAGGTCAGGCGCCGCAGTATCGCGATTTCACGCCCCACGCCCGACTGTCCTGTTTCATTGGCGACAGCAATATTTTTGACTGCGCTCGTATCGAGTCCGAAATTGCTCGCCACGCCAATCAAACCGATCGCGCTGTTGAACAAACCCGCAATTCCCATCCCGGCCGGGCCGAGAAAAATAGCAATGATTTTCGATCGGACGACCGAAATGATGATGTTGAAAACCTGAACGCCTCCAAAAATTGAAGTGGCTTTGACGACCTGCTTGTATGAAGTTTGGTCAGACATCTATTGATAATCGTTGAGTGCTTTGATGATGGCGTCTATCTCGTGCGGTTGCAGCACCGGACTCATCGGCAAACTCAATATTTCACGGTGTATTTTTTCAGTGAGCGGAAACGACAAATGGTTCCATTCGGGCAACGCTTTTTGCTGATGCGGCGGCACGGGATAATGGATCAGTGCCTGGATTCCGTTTGCCTTGAGATAATCCTGAAGCCTTTGCCTGTCGTCGGTAAGGACTACAAACAGGTGAAAATTGTGGTGTTGGCCGCCGTTGTATTCGGGTAAAATAATGCGATGATTTGAGATTTCCGACAGGTATCGGTTTGCGATGATTTTTCGCCTCTCATTTTCGGCATCCAAATTGGGCAATTTAACATTAAGGAATGCAGCCTGCAATTCGTCCAGGCGGCTGTTGTAACCGATGTGGTCGTTGTAATATTTGACTTCCGAACCGTAATTGCGCAACGAGAAAATCATCTTGGCGAGCGCTTCGTCATTGGTCGTGACCGCGCCCGCATCGCCCAAAGCCCCCAGATTTTTACCCGGATAGAAACTGAAACCGGCCGCATCGGATAAATTTCCGGCCTTGAAACCTTGCGTATCTGATGCGCCATGCGCCTGCGCCGCATCTTCGACAATCAATAACTGATGTTGCCTCGCAATCCGGTTCAGCGCCTCCATCGTACACAATTGTCCGTACAAATGCACGGCAAGGATCGCCTTGGTTTTGGATGTAATTTTCTCAGTGACGAGATTGGGGTCGAGATTGTAGGTTGCTGCATCGGGTTCCACCAAAACCGGAACGAGTCCGGCCTGCAAGATCGCCAGGATACTCGCAATGTACGTGTTGGCCGCGACGATGACCTCATCGCCTTTTTGGAGTTGGCCGAGCTCGATATACGCCCTGAAAATGAGTACAAGCGCATCGAGTCCGTTGCCCACGCCAATGCAATATTTCGTGCCGCAATACCGCGCAAAATCGGCTTCAAAATGCTTCACTTCGTCACCTAGAATGTACCAGCCTTTGTCGGAAATCGACGCGAGTTTCTGCTCGAATGATTCACGGTAAGGCGCGTTGACTTTTTGCAGGTCGAGGAATTGGATCATATCAAAACATTTTTGAAAAGGCGGTGGTTGGCGGTGTCAACTTCATAGAAATCCTGGGTTACGGTGCGTGAGCCGAAGCTTTCTTTCCAATACAACAAACCCTGGTTGAGGTTTTTGCCGTGGTTTTCGTTGGAAATTCCAAAATCGAAAAACGGCTTGTCCTTGAAAACAGTCGTCAGCAAATGATCGTGCAGCAAATCGAGCGCACCCGATTTATTTTTGTCGGCATTGCCCGAAATGTACTGCGAATGTGCGACATGCTTGCTGATGAAAATGGTCGTTCCGGCGGCGATTTTGCCGTTGTCATACACATTGTACTGTCGGATGTTTTGCGGAAAATGCGCGTGTAATTTTTGAATCTCTGCCAAACTGTGCACGGGTTCGACACCGTGTTTGGCTTGCAGATTCGGGACCAGGATTTCATTCCAAAAACCTGAAAAATCATTTTCTTCCTTGATCTCAAGGTTATTTTTGCGTCCTTTTTTGACGCCTTCCTTGCGGTCTTTCGAATAATGGAAATCCTTGCGCAGATCGATCACGGAAAGGCAATCGCGACGCGTCAGTTTGGCCTCGGCGGTGAAAAGCGCATAATCCATTTCGTGTGAAAAATAGTCGCAATAAATAGGTGGAATCTGTTTGATTTGCAGCGAAACGATTTGCTGTTGGTGCAAAAATTCAAGCAACTGCCCGAAAAGTTGCAACACCGTTTCGAGTTTGGTTTTCTCGGCCAGAATTAATCCGCCGTAAGTAAGCCCCTGGTGCGAGAAAAGTTGGTCTCCCACCCGATTCGCCGGCAAAGCCGCCACGGGTTTTTCTCCTTCAAAAACCAACAATGAAAAATCAGAAAAGCGGTCAGAATGGTAATCCATAAAATCGCGCTCAAAAAGGAAAGTCGCGTTTTTGGCCTTGCGGATAAAAGCGTTCCAAAGGTCGTGATCGTGGGCGTCGTATCTTCTGACAGTGTAGTTTTTCACCTATTCTTTTTAGACATCGGAAAATTAAACAATTATTTTTTAAAACGCAGCCAAACGCGAAAATTAGCATCCAAAAGATTAAATGTGTAACTTTAAACCATTAATGCGTTTCGCTGTGAAAATAAAACTACAAAACCCCTTTTTTATTATACTTTTTTGGATTTCAGGCGTTTGTTCGGCGCAGGACATCACACTTTTTGAGCAATTCAACGGGAAATATGATTTCGTTTTCTTTGGCAATACGCTCAATCCGCATGAAAATGGTTCGGGATTTCCGTGTGAGACGATGACTTCGGCCTCGGCGACGCTCAACCTGAATGCTGGCGACGTGATCGCGAAGGCTTATTTGTATTGGGCCGGATCAGGAACGGGCGATTTCAACATCAAACTCAATTCGGTCGACATTACGCCCGACCGTACGTTCACGCACACGTCGAATACAGCCGGGCTCCAATATTTCAGCGCGTTCAAGGACGTCACGCAACAGGTAGCGGCGACGGGCAATGGCAATTATTTCCTTTCCGAACTCGACGTTTCCGCATTCCTGATCCCGGGGCAGACGTATTGCGGCAATGCGACCAATTTTGCCGGCTGGGCGATTGTCGTGATTTATGAGAATGCGGCGCTTCCGGTCAACCAACTCAACGTTTACGACGGTTTGCAGGGCGTGCCGGACGCAGTGACGATCACGCTCGACAACCTCAATGTGATCGACAATGCGGGCGCGAAAATCGGATTTGTGGCCTGGGAAGGCGACCGTTTGATCGCGAACAATGAGACGTTGCGCATCAATGGGATCCTCGTGGGGAATCCGCCGCTCAATCCGAACAACAATGCGTTCAACGGAACCAATAGTTTTACGGGATCGGATACGTTGTACAATATGGATTTAGACGCGTACGACATTCAGAGCTATATCAATGTGGGCGATCAGCAGGCCGTGATCAGCCTCACTTCGGGACAGGATGTCGTCATGATCAATACGGTCGTGACGAAACTCAACAGCCAGTTTCCAGACGCGACGGTTGCAATCGACAATGTCCAAACCCAATGCAATTCGCGCGAAATCGTGGTCGATTATACGGTTTACAACGTCAATTCGACCGACGAACTCGAAGCCAATGTGCCGGTTTCGATTTACCTCAACGGTTATTATTTCCAGTCGACGCAGACCTCGCAGGTGATTCCGATCGGCGGCAGCGAGACAGGACAAATCACGCTTACAATTCCCCAAATCATTCCCGATACGTTCGAACTGCAATTTGTCGTCGATCAGGATGCCAGCGGAAACGGGCATGTCGCCGAACTCAACGAAGCCAATAACGACTCGAATACCATCACCGTGACGTTCCCGGCAAAGCCCAAATTCAATGTGCTTCCGAATGTGAAATCGTGCAACAAAGGATTGGGACAGGGCATTTATGATTTTTCGGGTCATGTAGATCTGGTGCGGCCGGACGCTTCACTGGTCGTGTCTTTCCACCAAACTTATGAAGATGCCGAAAATGATTCGAACCCGATCATCAACCCCGAAAATTACACGGCAAACGCTTCGCCGACCGAAATTTTTGTGCGCATCGAAAACGAAACGTGTTTTGCGATTACCTCGTTTTTGCTGACGACGCGCAATTGCCCGCCTGTGGTTTTCAATTACATTTCAGCCAACAATGACGGCTACAACGACGATTTTTTCATTTTGGGTTTGCGCGATATCTTTATGGATTACAAGCTTTCGGTGTTCAACCGTTGGGGAAAATTGGTCTGGACGGGCAACAATTATTCGCCGAATTGGACGGGCATCAACAATGAAGGGTACATTCCGGCTTCGGGAATTTCAGCAGACGGCACGTATTTTTACATCCTCGAACTCAACGATCCCGATTATCCCGAGCCGCTGAAAGGCTATCTTTACTACAAAAAATAATCATTTCTCGAGCGGCGACAGCGACCATTTGTATTTGACCGCGATCAGTCGAATGATGATGATCACTGCAGAAGTCCCGATGTAAACCACATCGTCATTGAGTTGCATTTCTTTGAGCGCGAAGAAAATGATTCCGCCGATGATGCAAATCGTAGCATAAATCTGCCTGCGGAAAATCACCGGAATTTCGTTGCACAAAATGTCGCGCAAAACGCCGCCGAAACAGGCCGTCATGGTTCCCAAAGCGATACAGATTATGGGATGCAGTCCGGCCACGATTCCTTTTTCGAGTCCGATGAGCGTAAAAACGCCCAATCCGATCGTGTCAAACAAGAAAAGTGAGGTGCGCAACCGGTCGAGTTTCTTGCGAAAAACGATCGCCAGAACAAATCCGATGCAAATCACATACACATAATTGAGGTCGCGCATCCAGCTCACAGGCGTGAGTCCGATCAATACATCGCGCAGCATTCCGCCGCCCACAGCCGTTACGAAAGCAATGATGAAAACCCCAAACGGATCGAGCTTTTTATTGATTGCGGTGAGTGCGCCCGACATCGCAAAAGCCATCGTCCCGATAATATCCAAAAGGTGAAACATGCGTCAAAGTTTCGCACAAAATTAAAGAAATTCCCACAGATAACGGCTTGGCGTGCAAACATTACCAATTTATCACTAATATTGCAGTCTATTTAACACCGCCTCGTTGAAACAGATTACAAGCTTACAGAATCCCTTCATCAAATCACTGGTACAATTGCAGGAAAAATCCAAAGCCCGCAAACAGTCCGGTACCTTCCTGATTGAAGGCCAACGTGAGATTGCACTTGCGCTCAAAGGCGGATATGAAATAGACCACATGCTCTTTTACCCGGAACTCATTTCCGAACCCCAGATCTTAAAACTTACTTCCCCAAACATCCCGCTGATCGAAATCAACCGCGAGGTGTTCGAAAAGCTCGCCTACCGCGACACGACCGAAGGCATCATTGGTGTGGCCAGGAGTAAATCGCTTGAGTTGTCTGATTTGAAACTGTCCGAAAACCCGTTGATCCTGATTGCCGAAGCGCCCGAAAAACCCGGAAACATCGGTGCCTTATTGCGCACTGCCGATGCCGCTGCGCTCGACGCAGTGATCATTGCCAATCCGAAAGGTGATCTGTACAACCCGAATATCGTTCGATCGAGCGTGGGTTGCCTGTTTACCAATCAGATTGCGACCGGAACGACGGCTGAAATTATTGATTTCCTCAAATCCAATAACATCAACAGCTATTGCGCGACGTTACAAAATTCGACGGTTTACGACACACAGGATTACACCAAGCCGACGGCAATGGTGGTAGGAACCGAGGCGACCGGGCTTACGCAGCTATGGCGGGACGCGGCAACGCAAAATGTCATCATTCCGATGCAGGGTGAAATCGATTCGATGAACGTTTCGGTGGCTGCCGCAATCTTAATATTCGAAGCCAAAAGGCAACGTAGATTTAGATAGTTTGGACAACGCTATTCTCAAATATCAGCCGTTTCTGCCGCCTGTAGTTTGAAATCTGCTGTCTGAAAAAAGTAAAAAATAAGATTAAACAAAAGACAAATGAAGAAGACCCTGTTCCTGTTTTTGCTGGCTTCCGGCATCAGCACTGCTCAAATCACGACGCCCCAAGTCGATGCATTGGTTGAACGAACGCTCCAAACATTTGAAGTCCCCGGAATTGCGGTGGCCATCGTCAAGGATGGCAAAGTCGTGCATTCCAAGGGTTATGGCGTCAAATCGGTGCTGACCAAAGAAAAGGTCGACGCCAATACGCTTTTCGGAATCGCCTCCAACAGCAAGGCGTTTACTGCTGCGGCTTTGGCCATGCTGGTCGACGAAGGCAAACTCAAATGGGATGATAAGGTCGTCGCCTACATTCCCGAGTTCAAGATGTATGACGATTATGTGACGAATGAATTCACGATCAGGGATTTGCTGACGCACCGCAGCGGGCTCGGGCTCGGTGCCGGCGACCTCATGATTTGGCCCGACGGCAATAATTTCACCACCGAAGACATCATCCGCAACTTGCAATACCTCAAACCGGTTTCGGCTTTCCGAACCAAATATGATTATGACAATTTGCTCTACATCGTTGCCGGTGAAGTCGTTCACCGTGCGAGCGGCCTAACCTGGTGCGATTTTATTGAAAACAGGATGATGAAGCCTTTGCAGATGGACCACAGCGCGGGTTCTTTCCTGCGGCTCAAGGACACGTCGAACGTGATCGCGCCGCACGTCCCCACCGACGGCAAACTCAAAGTCATCTCGCGTTACAAAGGCAGCGCGTTTGATGCGGCGGCCGGCATCTATTCGAGTGCGGACGATTTGTCCAAATGGGTCATCATGCAACTCGCACATGGGAAGTACGATAGCGATAAGACGTTATTTTCCGAAAAGCAGCAGAGAGAAATGTGGAGTTCGCAGACTGTGATGCCCAACAATGCAATTCCGCCGTACCGGTCCAACTTCAAAACCTATGGCTTGGGTTGGCAACTGACCGATCTGGACGGCTACAAACAGGTTTCGCACACCGGCGGGCTCGATGGCATCGTGACGCAAATCCTGATGATTCCCGAAATCAACCTCGGCATTATCGTTTTGACGAACCAGCAATCGGGCGCCGCTTTTACGGCGATCTCAAATACAATCAAGGACAGTTACATCGGACTCGGACCCACCGACCACATCGCGGCCTTGAGCAAACAGCGCCAGCAAAAAGAAGACGATGCCGATAAAATCACCGAAGAAGTCTGGACAACCATCGCAAAAAACCAAAAGGACATCCCGAAGCTTCGGGACAAAATCGATTTCAAAAAACTGTCGGGAAGGTTCAAGGACAACTGGTTTGGCGAAATCGAATTGTACGAAAACAAAGGCAGATGGTATTTCAGGTCGATGCGTTCCCCGCAATTGACGGGCGAAGTATTCTTCTACAAAGAGCGCACTTTTGCCGTGAAATGGAACAACCGCAGCTTTCTGGCCGACGCCTTCCTGACGTTTTCGGCTGAAAGCGACAAGATTACGATGAAACCGATTTCGCCCCTGACGGATTTCAGTTATGATTTTCAGGATCTTGATTTTTCGCGGATCAAAACTGCAGATTAGGCACGATTTTCGCGGCCTCTATAACTTGCACAAGTCGAATCTTATCACTATTTTTAGGACTTGAAGTAAGGAAAGCTATGGTTGAAATTGATATCGAAAAAGAAAACAAAGCGATTGCACAGGAATACAAGGAATTGTTGCGCATCAGTTACCAGACTTTAACGCCCGACGACAAGAAACTGATCCGAAAGGCGTTTGACGTTGCCGTTGACGCGCACCAGGACCAACGCCGAAAATCCGGGGAAGCCTATATTTTCCATCCGATTGCCGTGGCCAAGATCGTTGCTTCCGAAATCGGGCTCGGCGCCACCGGAATCGCAGCCGCACTGCTTCACGATGTCGTTGAAGACACCGAAGTCACTATTGACGACATCGAAAAGATGTTCAACAAAAAAGTCGCGCAGCTCGTGGAAGGCCTGACCAAAATCGCGCAGGTCCAGAAAGACCTCAACATTTCGATGCAGGCCGAGAATTTCCGCAAGATGTTGCTGACCCTGAACGACGACGTGCGTGTGATCCTGATCAAACTTGCCGACCGTTTGCACAACATGCAGACGATGGATTCGATGGCCGAAGCCAAACAGATTAAAATCGCATCGGAAACACTTTACATTTACGCACCGCTTGCGCACCGTCTCGGGTTGTACAACATCAAGACCAAGCTGGAAGACCTCGGACTCAAATACACCGAGCCGCAGGTCTACAACGAAATCGTCAGCAAAATCAAGGAAACCAAAGAAGAACAGGACGAATACATCAAGGACATTTCCGATATCTTGAAGAAATCGCTCGATGAGGAAAGCGTCGATTACATCATCAAAGGCCGTCCGAAATCGATCTATTCGATCCGCAGGAAAATGCTCGCGCAAGGCGTTTCGTTTGACGAAGTGTACGACAAATTCGCTTTGCGCATCGTCTATAAATCCAATCCGCACGACGAAAAATTCCTTGCCTGGAAAATCTATTCGATCGTGACCGACCATTACCGTCCGAGCCCGAGCCGTTTGCGCGACTGGATCTCGTCGCCAAAATCGACCGGATACGAAGCGTTGCACATCACCGTCATGGGTCCGAAAGGCCGCTGGGTCGAAATTCAGGTGCGAAGTGAACGCATGGACGAGATTGCAGAAAAAGGCTACGCCGCGCATTACAAATACAAGCAAGGCGCAACCGAGGAAAGCGGGCTCGACGTGTGGCTCAATCTTCTCAAGGAAGCACTCGAAAATTCGGAGACGAATGCCGTCGATTTTGTCGAGGATTTCAAGATGAATCTGTATGCGAAAGAGATTTTCGTGTTTACGCCCAAAGGCGAAATCAAGTCGTTGCCGAAAGGCGCAACCTCGCTCGATTTTGCATTCAGCATCCACTCCGAAATTGGTGTAAAAACCCGTGGAACAAGGGTTAATGGCCGATTGGTCCCGCTCAACACCGAACTCAAAAGCGGCGACCAGATCGAAGTGATCACATCGGCGACGCAAAAACCGACGATCAACTGGCTCGAATATGTGACGACGTCGCGTGCCAAAAATAAAATCAAGAACGTCCTCAACGAGAATACCAAGAAAATTGCCGAAGAAGGCAAGGAATTGCTGATGCGCAAACTCAAGCACCTCAAGATCATAATGGGTGAGCAGGTTGTCAATGAGATGGTCAATTTCTTTAAACTCAAGACGAGCCTGGATTTGTTTTACCGCGTCGGGATTGGTGCGATCGACAACCAGCAGCTCAAGGATTATGCTGCGCAGAAAAGCAATACGCTGATGAATTTCTTCAAAAGCAAAATTACGCGCAAGCCGCATACTGCTGATGAAGACATCAACAAGCAAGTGCTCAGCAGCAATTATGACATGCTCGTTTTTGGGCCCGAACACGACAAGCTCGATTACAAATTGTCGACTTGCTGCAACCCGATTCCGGGCGACGAAGTGTTTGGTTTTGTAACGATCAATGAAGGGATTAAAGTGCACAAGAAAGATTGCCCGAATGCGATTTCACTGCAATCCAATTATGCCTATCGCATCATCGCGGCCAAATGGATCGACTCGTCGCAACAGGAATTCAAGGCGATTTTAAACATCCACGGAATGGATTCGCTTGGTTTGACGAACGAATTGACGAAAGTGATTTCAAACAACATGCATGTGAACATCCAAAGCATTTCGCTCAGCGGCGAGGCCGGAATTTTCAACGGACAGGTGACGGTGGTCGTACAAAATAATACCATTTTGAAAAAACTGATCGACAACATCAGGAAGATAGATGGGATCGATAAGGTGACCCGCGTGTATAAAAATTAACGGTGAATAATTAGCAATTACATTGGAACAACCTTTCTTCGACGACCATTGCCTACTCCAGAAATCTGCCGGAAAAGGCGGCTGGACCTTCCTCACGATGCCGGTCATGAGCCATTTGCCCAAGAAGAAGAACAGCACCGTTCGCGTTCGCGGCTTCATCGACCACTATGAACTTAAGGATTTCAATATCTGGGCGATGAAAAAAGGCACGTTTCTCGCGGTCAAGGCCGAAATTCGCAAAGCCATTCAAAAAGAAGAAGGCGACACCGTAAAAGTGACATTGTATCTCGACGAGCCCCAAATGGTGATTCCCGAGGATTTCCTGGTTTGCCTGCGCGAGGAACCCAAAATCCACAGGCAATTCCAAAAATGGCCCGACGCCAAGCAAAAAGAGACGATCGATTGGATCTTTTCGGCCAAAACGGAAGACGATAAAATTACGCGCATCGCTAAAACAATCGAAAAACTCGAAAATGAGATTGCAATCGACTAATTTTTTACAAACTTATACACCAAATTATTGATTTTGAGGAGGTATACGCCTTCCGTAAGGCCCTCAACCGAAATTGAATCCGTCAGAACACCTTGACTTACATGCGTCCGCTTATGTCGGAGATGGCATAAGCACTGCCCGTTATCGCATCTGTTTGGGTGCTGATGTGCAATACATCGTTTGCCGGATTCGGCCAAAACCTTAAACTTTGCCGGGAAGGAGTATCTACCCCTAGCGTATAACCCGTGGCAACAAAGGGTTTATCATTTCCAATGCCATCGTTGTAAATACCGGAGCAAATGAGCTTGCCTGACGGTGCCAACCTCAGTGTAGAAAATTCTGCAGAAACCGCTATTGGTACGATTGAATTTGGATTGATCTCAACAACACCATTTGCACCGAAGGTTGTGTCTACCGTAAGATCGGCGTTCAACCTCAACAAACGCAATTTATGATTCAGCTTCTGCCCAACAACCATTACAATACGCCCATCCGGCAATAGCACCCAATCCTTTATTTTTCCGATCAATGACGGAAGTGTCGATGCAAATGCAGTGTCGTACGTCCCGTCAGCGTCAAATCTAAAGAGCGTAGAAGAAGAGCCAACATTAGTGGTTGCAATTATCTTTTGATCTTGCAGGACCATTACATTGCCAAACTCACCTTGATGGCCATGCAGCGTCGCAATACCTTCTGCACCAAAATCGGGATCCAGGGCATTGACTGTTTGCGCTTGCAGGGACAACGCGAAAAAACACAGTAGGAAAATTATTTTTTTCATGATTTTCTTTTTTGAACCGACAAGCCAATTTATAGAATTATATACAGATACAGGCACATTTTCGAAAAACTTGAAGTCCAAACACATTTGCAAATCTCAGGCAATCAGCTGCCCAGCCGCGCACGCATACTGTTAATTACTTCTTCAAAACTTTAAATCACTTTCCAATTTCCACTTTCGATTTCAAACTAAAACACTTACCTTTGCCACATGACACTCATCTCAGTAGATAACAGCAAAAATCAGGAGATCGTAAAGAACGTTTTTACGATGTACCTCGAAAACAAAGGCCACCGCAAAACGCCTGAGCGCTATGCGATTCTTCAGGAAATTTACGACAGCGAGGAGCATTTTGACATAGAGAACCTCTACCTCAAAATGAAGAACAAAAACTACCGCGTGAGCCGTGCGACCCTGTACAACACGATCGAATTGCTTCTGGATTGCGCGCTCGTTCGCAAGCACCAATTCGGGCAAAACCAGGCGCATTACGAGAAATCGTATTTCGACAAGAACCACGACCACATCATCATGACCGATTCGGGCGAAGTGATCGAATTCTGCGATCCGCGCATCCAGTCGATCAAAAAGACGATCGAGGAGATTTTCGACATCGAAATCCACAACCATTCGCTGTATTTGTACGGCAACAAGAAGAAATCAATTGATAATGGATAATTAACAATTGATAATGGGCGTTACCTGCGGCCCGGGCTTTCGGTACTCGCTGTTTTGTTCCATTTCATTCACAAAACGAGCTCAAACAATACCTCAATCCCTAACGCGGTCACCAAACCAATTCACAACTCAACAATAACAACAACCAACTCCAATTGATAATTTACAAAGAAAGGCTCATTGTTAATTATCAATTATCAATTATCAATTAAAATGACCGTAGATTTATTACTAGGATTGCAATGGGGCGACGAAGGCAAAGGAAAAATTGTCGACGTCCTGACCTCCAAATACGACATCATTGCCCGTTTTCAAGGCGGCCCGAACGCGGGACACACGTTAGAATTCGATGGCATCAAACACGTTTTGAGAACGATCCCGTCCGGGATTTTTCACCAAAATTCGATCAACATCATCGGGAACGGCGTTGTGATCGATCCGGTGGTCTTCAAAAGCGAGATCGACGGCCTGGCCAAATTCAACCTCGACATCAAAAACAAACTGATCATTTCGAGAAAGGCGCATTTGATCTTGCCGACACACCGTTTGCTCGATGCGGCTTCCGAAGCAGCAAAAGGCAAAGCGAAAATCGGTTCGACGCTTAAAGGAATCGGCCCGACCTACATGGATAAAACCGGCAGGAACGGACTCCGCGTGGGCGATATCGAACTCGAGGATTTCAAGGAAAGATACCGCCATTTGGCCGACAAGCACGAAGCGATGATTGCATTCTATGACGTTGCGATCCAATACAATTTATCGGAACTCGAAAAGGAATTCTTCGACGCCGTGGAAGATCTCAAAAAACTCACGTTCATCGACAGCGAGGAATATTTGCACAACGCCCAAAAAGAAGGCAAATCGATTTTGTGCGAAGGCGCGCAAGGTTCGCTTCTCGATGTCGATTTCGGAACCTATCCATTCGTGACCTCATCGAATACGACAGCCGCTGGAGCTTGTACCGGCTTGGGAATTGCACCCAATAAAATCAAGGAAGTTTACGGGATTTTCAAAGCCTACACGACGCGCGTCGGAAGCGGCCCGTTCCCAACCGAAGATTTTGAGGAAGCAGGCGACATCATGGCCAAAGTGGGCAACGAATTCGGCTCGGTTACGGGACGAAAAAGACGTTGCGGCTGGCTCGATCTGGTCGCGCTCAAATATGCGATCCAAATCAACGGCGTGACGCAACTGATGATGATGAAAGGCGATGTGCTTTCGGGATTTGAAACGCTGAAAGTGGCGACGTCTTACAATTACCAAGGCCAGCCGATCGATCATTTGCCGTACAACATCGAACCCGAAAATGTATCGCCGAATTACACCGAATTCAAAGGCTGGAAAGCCGATTTGACCGGAATGTCGACCTACGACGAACTGCCGTCGGAATTGAAAGAATACATCGCGTTTATTGAAAAGGAAGTCGAAGTGCCGATCAAGATCGTATCGGTCGGCCCGGATCGAAAACAGACGATTATGAAATAAATTTAAAGCCTCGGATTTCGGGGCTTTTTTTATTTAAGTCCACGACCGCAGCTTATTCTTCATTTTCCTGGTGTACGGAATCTCGATACAATAGGTCACAATCGCAGCGAGCGAAATGACGCAAACCAACGCAACAGCGGCGGCGATCCAAAAATGCAAATGCAGTTTCCGGGTGAGGTAAGGAATGATGATTTCAAGCGACACATATTGGTGCATCAGGTAAAGCGCAAACGAAATTTTACCCAAAAACAAAGTGGGTTTCGAAACCACAAACTGCAATTTGCGGTTGACAAACAAGACAAACAGCCCAAAATAAACCATCAGCATTACGGTATATTCCGTCCGCGTGATGTAGGCACCCACATTGCCGCCGTGTCCGAAAAAGCCAACCTGGGCGATCAAACAGAACAAAATAACCGCGTAGTGATGGGCCAATTGGCCCTTTTGTGTATAAATTTTATAGCATACGGTACCGGCCAGAAAAACCGGCATATATTTGAGCAACGGTATCCATTTGTAAATGAAATCAAACCAATATTGGCCTTCGAAAAAAACAATCCCGAGCCATGTCAGTACAATAATCCCAATTCCAATGGAAGTCAGATGACGCAACAAATGCTTGCGGAAAAGTACCAGGATGCCGATGTAAAAAAGCATTTCGATGATCATCGTCCAATAAGGCCCGTCCAAATCTTCAATACCCAGATAAAATTGGAACATGGTCATGTTGCCGAGGTAGCGCAACGATAAATCGGCAGCGACCGACTGATGTTTATTCAAAAAAAGGACCGTCAATTGCAACAGAAAAGTAAACGTCACGCAAGCCCAATACGTCGGATACAGGCGGCTCACACGGTTGATGATAAAATCCATGCTTTTCCTGACCCGCATCAGGCTCATGAAAATTACAAATCCGCTAATGATGAAAAATAAATCGACACCCGTCACGCCCAGCTTAAAACCCAAGGCAGCTTGCGGGCGATACATCGTAAAGTGAAACAAAACCACCATTAAGGCCGCCATCCCGCGCAAAGCATCGAGTTCTTGCAGCCTGGGAACTGGATTGGTTTGATCGGTATTCATTCGAGACTGTTTTGATTAAGCGCCTGTTTTCTATTTTCGAGGAGGACAAAAATCACGACCATCACCCAAAACAAACCCGTCGCAAAAACCATCGGGCCTTTGCCCCTCGGGATCCAATGGCAAAATACCAAAATTTTAAATGTACTGAAAAGCACCATCCAAAACCATTTAAAAGTATCGATGAATCGCTTTTTGGGTTTCTTCCAAAAATGGACGGTGTAAATTCCAACAATGGTTAATATTGATAACGTGAGGATTTCGTTTGCGTACGGCCAATGCATCAGTTTGAACGAAATCCCGATGATTGCTCCAATCGACAACAACAAAATCCATTTGAAATACACGGTTCGAATCAATGTCCCTTTGGAAAGCAACATCAAAAAAGCGGTCAATGTCGCCAATTTTTCACTGTATTCTACCACCAAACCCATTTTCGTACCGTAGCCATTGAATGATGCGATGCCAAAACCGATCAATTCGATCAGGACGCAAAACAAGATCAAGGCAACCCAGTATTTAGTTTGCATCCAACTGGTAGATGAATGATTGCGACGGCTCGATCGAAACGTGTGCCGTCCCTACTCCATTTTTCACGTCAAGTCTGATGTCGCTTTTGCCATACAATTGGTCTTTCAAAGGATGACTCCCGTCTTTAAGGTTCCATTTCGAGATCACATCAGCCGGAACCCTGAGTTCGAAATGGCTCGTCGTAACCCATGAAAAATTCGTGACGACCAACAGTTTTTGAGTGTCAGACCAACGCGCATACGAATAGATTCCAGGCTCATAACCTGAAGTGACATTTCGGTTGGCGCTCTGTATTTCCTGAAATTTTCCGGCCAATGCCGAACTGTTGATCGTGAAATTCAAAAGCCGTTTGTAAAAATCGCGCAATTCCTTTTCTGAAACCGACAATTGTCCGCCGTCGAATTTGCCATTGTTCATCCAACGCTGGTGGTTCGGAACACCGATGTAATCGAAAATGGACGTACGCGAATGTGTCCCGAAACCCGCATCTTCTTTGCCGGGTTCGCCCACTTCCTGTCCGAAATAAATCATCGTCGGCGACGTTCCGATCGTAGCCGAAACCACCATCAGCGGTTTTCCTTTTTCAGCCGAACCGGCAAATTCAGGACTTGCCAAGCGCTGTTCGTCGTGGTTGTCGAGGAAATGCAGCATGTGGTGCTCGATGTCGGCCAGCCCGTTTTGGATGTCCGAAATCGGGTCGGGCAAACTTTTCCCCTGGATGACTTCCTTCAATTTGTCGTAGGTTTCGACCTTATCGTACAAATAATCCATTTTACCGAGGTGGATGTAATTGCGGTATTCGTTCGGATTGTAGACTTCTGCCATCAGGAATGCGTCCGGATTTTTCATCTTGATCGCCGAATTCATGTAGCTCCAAAATTCATACGGCACCATTTCGGCCATGTCGTAGCGGAAACCGTCGACACCTTTGGCCGTCCAATACAACGCGATGTCGCGGAATTTCTTCCAGGAACTGGGCACGTCTTTGTCTTTCCAAAAATCAAAATGCTCCTTGATGCCTTTGTTGCCGAAACCTTCGGGCAGTTGCGGGAAATCTTTCGATCCGTCGGGTTTGATGCCGTAATTGATCTTGACCGTTTCATACCAGTCATTGCTATCGGGCTTGGCCAATCGCGAGCCGTTGCCGGTCCATTTGGCCGGATTTTCATTGAACTTTCCATCAATCAGTGGATTTTTTTCGCCGTTCAAAGGTTGGTACGTATCCGATGTAGGCACCTGAAACGGCTGGCCCGGAATGTAATAAAAGTTGTTGTCGCGTTTGTATTCCACGGAAGTGTCGTCGTCTGCGCCAAAATCACGAACTCCTTTTGGATTGGTTTTTCCTTCGTATTTGCGCGCGATGTGGTTCGGCACGATATCGATGATGACCTGGAGTCCGGCTTTGTGCGAACGCGCAATCAACGCTTCGAATTCTTCGAGCCGCTTCGCCGGATCGACGGCCAAATCAGGGTTGACGTTGTAATAATCCTTGACGGCATACGGCGAACCGGCGCGGCCTTTTACGACTTCCGGATCGTCATTTGAAATCCCGTATTTCGTATAATCGTTGACCAGGGCGTGGTGCGGAACGCCCGTATACCAAATGTGCGTGACGCCCAAATCCTTGATTTCCCTGAGCGCGACATCGGTAAAATCGTTGAATTTCCCGACGCCATTTTCAGCAACCGTTCCCCAGGGTTTGTTGGTCGTGTTCTTATTTCCAAAAAGACGCGTGAAAACTTGGTACACCACCGCTTTTTTCGGGGTGGTATTTTGTGGCTGATTCATAGACTTGTTTTTATTTTGGGCAACGGCAGCAAGCGAAAATGCCAGAACCGTCAGGAGCATTGCTTTTTTCATTGTGGGAAATTTAGTCGCGTAAGTTTACAAATATAAAGATTTGGGAAGGATGTCAAACCGACTTATAAATAATTCTTAATTACCGTTTTCGTTGCTGGGTTTTTCATAAATTTGAACAAAATTTTCGACTTGAAAAAAATCTGGTTTTTGTTTATGGTTTTCCTGCTTTCGGCGGGATGGAACGGAATTTGGGCGCAAGTGCCGAAAGCGGTGCAAAAACCAACGCGAAATACGATTAAACCTTCCGCTGCCAAAGCCACACCTTCACAACCCAAGAAAATCAACGTCGAGCATGCCGATTTTTTCGATGTCAACCAAGTCGAAGTCCCCGATGCTGCCTTGCTCACCGGAAACGTGCGCATCAGCCACGACGGCGTCATCATGAATTGCAACAAGGCGTATTATTTCCAGAAGGAAAATTACATCAAGGCGTTTGGCGATGTGCGAATGGTTCAGGGCGACACTTTATTTTTGAATGGCAAATACGCCGAATACAACGGCAATGTCAAGCAGGCTTTTGCGACCGGAAACGTCGTGATGCGTTCACCCGACATGACTTTGGTGACCGACACCATCAATTTCGACCGCAATTCCCAGGAAGCGTGGTACAATACTTACGGTACGATTACGAATAAGGACAACGTCCTCAAAAGCAAATCGGGCCGTTATTATGTCGCGCAGAAAAAGTTCGTTTTCCTGACTGCCGTGACATTGACCAATCCGAAATATGTCTTGAAATCGAACCATCTGGATTATTACAACAATTCGGGTCACTCCTATTTGTTCGGGCCGTCGACGATTACGAGCGAGCAGAATTTCATTTATACGGAGAAGGGATTTTACGACAGCAAGAAAAACGTCGGGCACTTTTTGCGCAAATCGTACATCAAATACAAAGACCGCCTGATTGAAGGCGACAGTTTGTATTACGACCGCAAAATCGAATTTGCATCGGCGACCAATAACGTGAAGATCACCGACACGATCAACAAAGGCATCATCAAAGGCCATTATGCCGAGGTGTTCAAACAGAAAGATTCGATGTATGTGACCAAGCGCGCGGTGGCGATCAATCTGGTCGACAAGGATTCGGTTTACATCCACGGGAAAATATTGATGATTACCGGAAAGCCTGAAAACAGGATCATCCGCGCTTTTAAAAACGCCAGGTTTTACAAAACCGATCTGGCCGGAAAATGCGATTCGATCCATTCGAGCCAGAAAACCAATATCACGCAACTGATCGGGAAGCCGATTTTGTGGAATTTCGAAAACCAGATGACGGGCGATGTGATGCACCTCATCGGCAACGACAAAACCGAAAAACTCGACTCGCTGAAAGTGCTCAACAATGCCTTTGTCATTTCCAAAGACACGCTCGGGACGGGCTACAATCAGGTCAAGGGACTCAATTTGTATGGGAAATTCAAGGACAACAAATTATCTGAAGCCGATGTTGTCAAGAACACCGAGGTCATTTATTACATGTACAACGACAAGAATGAATTGATCGGCATCAATAAAAACGTGAGCAGCAAAATCAACATGACGCTCGACGAAAACACGATCGATACGATGACATTTTTCACGAACGTCGACGGCGATATTTTCCCTGAAAAAGATTTGCCGGAAAATGCACGCAAGTTGCGCGGGTTCATTTGGCGCGGCGACGAGATCATCAAAAGCAAGGACGACATTTTTCCGCCTGAGGAAAACGAGCTCAACGATAAGATCATCGAACAAAGCAAAGCCGAAATGGCCAAGGAAAATACGCCGATGGAAATACGCAAGGAAACTTTGGATTACGACAAAAATAATCCGCAACCCAAGCCAAAGCCTGAAGCCAACAAACCAACTCCGTAGTAACGAGTGACCGCGTTAGCGATTGAAGCGGCATCCTTTTTTGAAGCGCAGCGGAGAAAAAGATAGAGCGGAAAGCGCGGCCGCAGGCAACGCCCAAATTATCAATTGTCAATTGTCAATTATCCATTAAAAAGTGAATCCTGATTTTATAAAATACCAAGCACAAACTTCACCTTATCCGCTCGGCATGGAAGTGTCGCATGCGGAAGGCTCCTATATTTATGACACGGGCGGCAAAAAATACCTGGATTTTGTGGCGGGCGTTTCGGCGTGTACGCTCGGGCATAAGAATGAAAAGGTCAACAATGCGATCAAGGATCAGCTCGATAAATATTCGCACGTCATGGTTTATGGTGAATATTCGCAGAGTCCGGCCGTTGAATTTTGCAAGTTATTGGCTTCGCTCTTACCCGATTCGTTGAACAAAACGTATCTCGTCAATTCGGGAACGGAAGCTACCGAAGGCGCGCTCAAACTCGTTCGGCGCGTCACCGGGAGAAGCCAGCTCATTTCGTGCCACAACGCCTACCACGGCAATACGATGGGTTCGATGAGCGTGATGGGATTTGAGGAACGTAAAGAACCATTCGGGCCTTTACTTGAAGATGTAGATTTCATCACGTTCAACAACGAGGAAGATTTGCAGAAAATCACGACCAAAACCGCCGGAATCATCCTCGAAAGTATTCAGGGCGGCGCGGGATTCATCCAACCTGAAAATGGTTTTTTGAAGAAAGTAAAGCAACGCTGTGAGGAAGTGGGCGCTTTGATGATTGTCGATGAGATCCAGCCTGGTTTCGGGCGCACCGGAAAACTGTTCGGTTTTGAAAACTACGGCGTCGTTCCAGACGTAATTATATTGGGCAAAGGCATGGGCGGCGGAATGCCCGTGGGTGCGTTTGTCGCCAAGGCCGAATACATGGATTTGCTGAGCCACGACCCTAAGCTTGGGCACATTACCACTTTTGGCGGACATCCTGTCATTGCGGCAGCCTGTTTGGCCACTTTGAAGGAAATTACTGAAACAGAACTGATTCCGCAGACAATCGAGAAGGAAAAGCTGTTCCGGTCGCTTTTGGTACATCCTTTGCTATCCGAAATGCGCGGCAAAGGCTTGATGCTGGCCGCAATGACAGCAGATCCGGAAACCACCAACAAGGTGATTTTCAAGTGTCAGGAAAAAGGCCTGATTTTGTTCTGGCTGTTGTTTGAAGGTTGCGCGATCAGGATTACGCCGCCGTTGACGATTTCGGAAAATGAAATCCGCGAAGGCTGCCAAATAATCCTAGAAGCGATGGATGAAGTAATGAAGGAGAAATAAAAATACCACATGTGAATGATTAAACATAATACGCTGACAGCCAAAAAATAATGTCAGAAATTTGTTAATTAAATTGTTCACAAACTAATGCCAATTGTCCTGAGACCAATAAAACCGTTAGCTACTTTTATTTCAGGATAATTTTAAAGATATACAGTATGCATTTAAGCGACGAAGAAGACAACTACAATTTATCCTTATCAAAATTCGAGTCGATGTTGAAAACCAATAAAGTTTTCTTCTTTGATTCAGAGGAATTCGAAGAGATCATCCTTCACTACCTCGATATGGGTAAAGCATCTCTTGCCAAAAAAGCCTTAAAATTAGCACTCGAGCAACATCCCAAATCAACCGGCCTCAAACTGGTTCAGGTAGAAATGTTGGTCTATGACGACAAGCTCGACCAAGCCGAAAAATTGCTCAATGAATTGTACGCCATCGAGCCTACAAACGAAGAAATCTACATCCAGAAGGCCAATATTTATTCCAAACGCGACAACCACGAGAAAGCCGTCGAGCTGCTCAACATTGCGCTCAAACACACTGACGATTACGCCGATGTATACAATTTGATCGGAATGGAATACCTGTTCATGGACAATTTAGAAATGGCCAAAGAAAGTTTCATCAAATGCCTCGAAGAAGACACCGAAGACCAGGCCGCGCTTTACAATGTGGTGTATTGCTTCGAATTCCTCGACCAGAATGAACAGGCCATCGAATATCTGAACGAATACATCGAAAAGAATCCGTACAGCGAAATTGCATGGCACCAAAAAGGCCGTTTGCATTACGGGCTCAAACAATACGAAGAAGCGTTGCGCGCTTTTGATTATGCGACTTTGATCGATGACGAATTCCTCGGCGCATTTATGGAAAAAGCCAAATCGCTCGAAAGACTCAAACGCTACGAAGACGCGATTGAAGCGTACAACCGCACGATTGAACTCGACGACCCGACTTCCTACGCATTGTTGCGCATCGGGAAATGCTACGAAAAACTTGGGAATTTGGCGATGGCGCTCAAATTTTTCAACAAGACCGTACACGAAGATCCATTGCTGGACAAGGGCTGGATTGCGATTACCGATTTTTACGTACGCCAGAAAAACTTCCAGAAAGCGTTGTTTTATGTTAACAAGGCGTTGAACATCGACAATGAAAACCGTTTGTATTGGAAACGCTACGCCGCGATCAACAAGGAAATGAATTTCTTTGAAGAAGCCGAAGTGGGTTTCAGGAAAGCCGTCGAATTTGGCGATTATGAACTCGACACTTGGTTGTTCTGGGTCGACATGCTTTTGTTCCTGGGCGAATTCGACAGTGCCAGCCAAACCTTGCTGCAGGCTTCGGAATATTTCCCCGAAGAATACGAATTGGAATACAGGCTCGCCGGAATTTCCTACATCCTGCACGAAACCGAAAAAGCAAAATTCCACTTGAGCAACGCGTTGCGTCTCAATTTCGAAAACCACACGATATTGGAAGAGTTGTTCCCTGCGGTATGGGACAAAAAGTCTGTCCAAAATATGATTGCAAAATACAAAAAGGGCTAACGCAACCTGGTTAACAATGCCTAATCGGCCGGGAATGATTCGTTTCCGGCCGATTTTTTTTTACCTTCGCGGAATGGAAAATAAAGTTTTTGGGCTGGTCGGGAAGAACATCGGACATTCGTTTTCAAAGAAATATTTCACGGAACGTTTTGCGAAAGACAATCTCGACGGATATCTGTATCAGAATTTCGACATCGCCGATATTGCCGAATTTCCCGAAATCATCAAAAACAATCCAAATCTGGGCGGGCTCAACGTAACCATCCCGTACAAAGAAAGCGTGATCCCGTATCTCGACAAATTATCCAAGAAAGCCGCGCGGATTGGTGCGGTCAATACGATTCGTTTCACGCAATCAGGAAAGCTCAAAGGCTACAACACTGATTGCTACGGATTTGAGGAATCGCTGTATCCGTTGCTGCAATCGCACCATAAAAAAGCGCTGATACTCGGAACTGGCGGCGCTTCGAAAGCGGTCGCGTTTGCGCTCGAGGAACTCGATATTCTGTATACGTTCGTTTCGCGCGAGCCGGCCGGAAATACGATTGGCTATGACCGCATCAATTCGACTACGTTTGACAATTTCCAGATCATCATTAACTGCACGCCGCTTGGCATGAGCCCGAATGTGGACGCTTGCCCGGATTTGCCGTATGAATTTTTCACGAAGGAACACATTGCCTACGATTTGATCTACAATCCAGAAGAAACTTTATTTTTGCAGAAAGCCAAAGCACGCGACGCCGTTACCAAAAACGGATTGGAAATGTTGATTTTACAGGCGGAAAAAGCTTGGAAGATTTGGCAAAAATAAATCAATCACGATTGTACCAATATCCCTAGCCCTGATTCCCTCACCTATTAAATATTTTGAAAAATAAGTGTCTGATTAATGCTGAAGCATTTGCAGCGGCATCCTTTTTTGCCGAAGATGGGGCGAAAAAGATCAAGCGGATAGCAGGAACAAGCTCCTCCAAAAAAATCAAAAAACGCTGAATCGCTTTAAATTAGCCGATTTTCTTTGAATTTTGGCGCGCCTTTACTATCTTACGCCCTCAAATTTTATAAACCTTACACATTTCACCAAATGTTAGAAGAAAAGAATGATAACCTGTCTCAGCCGGTAAATGAGACAGACGGAACACCGGAACAAACAGCCCAAGCGGCCGAAGGCAATGAAAATGCCGATGCGATGGCGGCAGAACACGAAGAAGCGGCTACAGAAGATGAAGTGATTTTGACCGAGCAACCCGCCGAAACTACCGAACCGATCGCAGAAACGGAAACAAGCGAGCAACAAGAAGAAGTTGCCGCTGAAGTTGCGGAAGAAACGCCAATCGCTGAAGAAGTTGAACAGAAAACAGCCGAAGCCAAAGTTGAATCGGATGCAAACGACGCGGAGGAAATTGCCGAGCCGATTGCCGAAGCTGAAACGGAAGCCATTGCCGCTGAAGAAGAAAACATTCCAGAAACCGAAGAAATTCCGGTTATTGAACCAATAGCAGAAGAGACGGTCATTGAACTGACTCCCGAGCAAGTCGCTGACGACACGCTTGTAATCGAGGACAACTCGAATCTAGATGTGATGGAAACCATCGCCGAGACGAATGCCGAGGAAAGCGAAGATGAGACTTTGCGCCACGACATTCCGATGCAGGATTACGACACACTTTCGATGGAAGAGCTTGTGGGCGAACTCGACAAGCTTGCCGCGAACGAAAAAGTCATGGCCGTTAAGGACCATGTGGAAGAAATCAGAAAATCGTTCATGGCGAAATACCATCATTTTCTCGATGAGAAACGCGACGAATGGCATGCTGAAAACCCTGATACGACTGAAGACTTCCATTATGAATTTCCATTAAAAAAGAGATTCGACCAAGTCTATTCGCAATACCGCGACCGCAAGAATGCGCATTTCAAAAACCTGCAGGGCAATCTTGAGAACAACCTCAAAACGCGTTTGGAGATTGTTGAGGAACTCAAAAACCTGATCAATCCGCAGGAAAACATCAAGGATACTTTAAAACATTTCAACGAAATCCGCGACCGCTGGAAAAATGCGGGCCCGATTCCGAAAGACAAATACAACCACGTTTGGAACAACTACCATTTCCACGTCGAGAATTTCTATGATTATTTGCACCTCGACCGTGAGGCGCGCGACATCGATTTCAAACACAACCTCGAGCAGAAACAACGCATTATTGCGCGTGTCGAACAATTGGTAGGCGAAACCGACATCAACAAAGCGTTCCGCGAATTGCAGGATTTGCACAAAATCTGGAAAGAAGACATCGGGCCGGTTTCACGCGACCACCGCGAAGAAATCTGGAACCGTTTCAGCGAACTGACCAAGCAGATGCACGACAAACGCGAAGTGTTGTTTGAAAAGATGCGTGCCGGCGAAGGGGAAAACCTCGACAAGAAAAAAGACATTATTGCCCAAATTGAAGTTTTGGCGCAAGAGAAAGTCAACTCACATGCGCTTTGGCTGCAGCAGATCGAAAAGGTCGAAGCATTGCGCAACACGTTTTTCGCGACCGGAAAAGTGCCGAGCGAAGTCAACGAAGAAACCTGGACGTCATTCAAAAATGCAGTCCGCGCGTTCAATTCGCTCAAGAATTCGTTCTACAAAGACATCAAAAAAGACCAGAACGACAATTTGAGCCGCAAACAGGCTTTGGTTGCCAAGGCCAAGGAATTGCAGGAAAGCGCTGATTTTGCTGTGACTACGCCAATCATGAAGCAGATCCAGGAAGAATGGAAAACGATCGGACACGTACCACGCAAATTCTCCGATAAATTGTGGGGCGAATTCAAAGCGGCCTGCAACCACTATTTCGAAAAGCTCAAAGAATCGAAAACGGAAGACAATGCCGAAGAAACAAAAGCATTCGACGATAAAAAAGCGTATCTCGAAACGTTGCGTGATTTCACCTTGACGGGCGACCACAAAACCGATCTGGATGCCATCAAGAAACACATCGAAAATTGGAAAGGCTTTGGAAGAGTACCGTTTCCGAAGAGACACATCGAAGGCAAATTCAACAAAATCCTCGATGCGTTGTTTGAAAAACTGAGTCTGAGCAAGAAGGAAACTGACATGATGCGTTTCTCGAACCGCGTGAACCAACTCGCAGAAAGCGACGATACGCGCAAACTCGACAACGAGAAAATCTTCCTGATGCGCAAGATCGACGAAGTGCAGGGTGAGATTTTCCAACTTGAGAACAACATCCAATTCTTCACGAGCAAGGACAAAAATCCGAAGAAAGAAAACCCGATGGTTGCCGAAGTACGCAAAAGCATCGAAAAGCACAAAGAAGAACTGGCCGTCCTCAAAGACAAATTGAAACAGCTGCGCAACATGACGCAAGAATAAAGAAAAGCCTCCATTGCGAGGCTTTTTTATTTAATTAACAGCGGGTTGGCAAAAACGGTTTGCTACTTCCATTCCTTTGGCTTATTTTTGAAAAGTGAAACAGTTTAAAAACATACTATTCCTTCCAGTCATTTTTGCGGCTTTGTTTTTCTTATTTACGGAAAGACAAGCGCCTGAAATGACAAATGTGCCTCAAGATTCCAAATCGGAATTTTCGCAGGAAGGATTGCATGCAACGGCTTTTCTACAACCGGAAACAGCCCATCACATCGTCGCTCCGGTCAAGTCCTTTTCGTTTTTGGTGGCGCGATTGTCTGACTTTCTGGAAACCAATTTCACGCAGTCCATCCGATTAAGCCTCACGAAAACCTTCCTGAGCCAGGACATCAACCGGTGTGAAGCCGTTTCGCTCCTGCTCTTTCCGTTCCACTTTTTTTGGTAATGAAATGCCTTGATTTAGCGCATTAATTTCAGATCGGCAGAACCAGTCTGATCCAATATCTCATTCCTAAAAAAATAATTATGGATACTTCCGTAACACTCATCGGTCTTGTCATTACGATATTGATCACCATCCCTTTGTATAAAGTTTTCCGTTCGAACACGGTCAATAAGAAAAAAATCCGGGAAATCATGTCCCAATATCCGAAGTTTCAATTCACAACATCGGTCACACAGAACAAAAAAACCTACGCGCTTGATGAAAAAGGCAAAGGTTTTCTGCTGATCGATTTCAATTACCAACCCGAAAAGATATCGTTCACCGACCTCAATGAGGTAAATGCCTGTAGGCTGATCCCGACGACCGAGAATTTTTCGGGCGAAATCGTCAAAATCGAAATGGAATTTTCGCATCGGAATTCCAACAAGGAACTCGTGCCGGTTTACAACATCGAACACGACCAGATCACACAGGTTTGCCTGCATGAAGACCACGAACTGGCCAAAGAATGGCAGAAAAAAATCATCCTTACGCTTGCCAATTAGTTAGTTGTTAGTTGTAGTTGTTTTTTTTAGTAGTTGGGGAAAGAGGCTTTCGGGCCTCTTTTCTTTTTTCAAGAATCAATTCATTTAACCGCAAAGTTTGGAAGTTTTGCGCAAAGTTCACAAGCATTGCCTAAGTTTCTTTGCGGAAATCTTTGCGCGCTTTGTGGTAAAAATTATGGTTACTATAAAAAATCATAATTTCTTGGCTTCGTTCCAAAAGACATCCATTTCAGCCAGAGTCATATCCGACAACGGTTTCCCGATTTCCGACGCCTTGCTTTCCAGGTATTGAAAACGCTTGATGAATTTCTTGTTGGTGCGTTCAAGCGCATCTTCGGGGTTGACATTGAGGAAGCGCGCATAATTGATCATCGAGAACAATACATCGCCGAATTCCGCTTCGATCTTATCCTGGTCGCCAACGTTCACTTCGTCCTGCAATTCGCCCAACTCTTCCTGCAATTTGTCCCAAACCTGGTGCGGTTCTTCCCAGTCGAATCCGACGCCTTTGACTTTATCCTGAATCCGCGAAGCCTTGACCAACGCAGGCAAACTTTTCGGAACGCCTTCCAAAACCGATTTCTTGCCTTCTTTGAGTTTGAGTTTTTCCCAGTTTTGCTTGACTTCCTCTTCGTCCTTGACTTCCACATCGCCGTAAATGTGCGGATGGCGGTGGATCAGTTTCTCGCAGATTTCATTGCACACATCGGCCATATCGAAAGTATCGGATTCGCTGCCGATTTTGGCATAAAAAACAATGTGCAGCAACAAATCGCCAAGTTCTTTCTTGATCTCATTGAGGTCGTTGTCGAGGATCGCGTCGCCCAATTCGTATGTTTCTTCAATCGTGAGGTGGCGCAAACTCTGCATCGTCTGTTTTTTGTCCCACGGGCATTTCGCACGCAAATCGTCCATGATGTTGAGCAGGCGTTCGAAAGCGTCGAGTTGGAGTTGTCTGGAATTCATCTGAAGTATTTTAAGTAAAAATAACAAATCCTGCTGCGAATTTCTTCACGGCAGGATTCGTTTTATCATTAGTTTTGAACTTTATTATTCGTTTACGCTTGAATCGGCAGGTTCGGTTTCTTTCTTGTCAGCCTTCGCTGGCGCTTCTTTCGACGTCAAACCTTTCGCCTGAAGAATGTTGTACCAATTCAGCACTTTTTTGATATCCGACGCATACACGCGGTCTTTGTCATAATCGGGAAGGATTTCCTCAAAATACGCGAGCAATTTGGCATTGTCGTCTTTGTGCGAAAGCGCCGGTCCGTTGTCTTCCTTGATGGCGATGTTACGCATCACTTCTGCCAATGGCTTTTCTTCGGTGTTGGTGTACATCGAAATTTCAGAAAGCAAACTGACATTGCTCCTGAGCCCGACGGTAATTTTTTTACCATCCAATAATGATTCGGCTACAAAACCTGAACGCGTTTGAAGTTTCAACGCATACAAACCCGGTTTTCCGGAAATCGCTAATATTTTTTCTAAATTCATTTGGGTATATTTTTTATTTATTTTGCTGCGCTCCATACAATTCGGCTGCGCCTTGGGTCTCTTGATTGTTCTTGGTTCTAATTATCGGCCTTTTTTAGGCGCCACAAATTTCATCTTGTAATCGGGACGCGACTTGCCTTCCATGATGTTTTGCAGTTTCTTTTTGATGAGCTGCTTTTTGAGCGACGAAATCTTATCGGTAAATAAAATGCCCTCGATATGGTCGTATTCGTGCTGGATGACGCGCGCGATCAATCCGTCGAAAATTTCTGTCTTTTTGTTGAAATCGGCGTCGAAATATTCGATCGTAATTTTTTCATTGCGGTACACATCTTCGCGCACTTCGGGAATGCTCAGGCAACCTTCGTTGAAACCCCATTCCTCGCCTTCTTCGTTGAGCATTTTGGCGTTGATGAACGTTTGGCGGAAACTTTTGAGCTCGGTTTGCTCTTCTTTCGACAAATCCTCATCTTCCCCGAAAGGCTTTGTATCGATGACGAAAAGGCGGATCGGAAGGCCAACCTGAGGCGCGGCCAAGCCAACGCCATACGCATTGTACATCGTTTCGTACATGTCGGCTATCGTTTCCTTGAGGTTCGGATAATCGGGTGAAATCGGCTCGCAAACCTTTCTGAGCACCGGATCTCCGTATCCAATAATTGGTAAAATCATTCTCTGTTTATTTTTGAAAACACGTTGTGGTTGGCAAAAATAATGAAAAAATAAACATCGCATGTCGGTGCATTAACATTTGGCAAATTTTTACAATTTTATCTAAAAACAGTGGTTTCTGCGGTAAATTCTTTAACACAATGCGTAACTTTGTGTGAACTTCCCGCGCATGATCGACCGCGTCCGAACATTTACCGACAGTATCAATTTCACCAATGCGATTAAAGTCACGATCGCTTCGGTGATTCCGGTTTTCGTATTGTCGCAGTTCGGGCATTTTGAGATTGGATTTACGATTGCCTTGGGCGCATTCCTGACCTATCCGAGCGACATTCCGAGTAATCTGAAACACAAAATCAACGGCGTACTCGTAGCGGCTTTGATTGTGGCGGCGTGCAATCTATTGGTCAACTTACTGCATCCGTTTCCATGGGTTTTGTATCCCGTGATTGCGGTTTTGATTTTCTTTTTATCGATGATCGCCGTCTACGGAAGCCGTGCCAACATGGTTTCGTTCTCGGGATTATTGGCCGTTTCGCTCGCTTTCGGACACATTCACGATGGCTGGGAAATCGTTCAGAATTCGGGTTTGATGTTGCTCGGCGGATTGTTTTACCTGCTCGTTTCGCTGGTATTTCACCTGCTTCGACCGCACCGCTATGTCGAATTGCAAATCGCAGAATCCATCCGACTGACCGCCAAATACCTCAAACTGCGCGGCGATTTGTGGCATGTCGATGCCAATCGCGCGAAAATCATCGAAAAGCAATTGCACCTTCAGGTCGAACTCAACGCCATCCATGAAAGCATCCGCGAAATCCTGATCCGGAACCGGCCCGATTCGGGAAGCTCGAACCAGAACCGCAGGATGTTGCTGGTGTTCATTTCGCTTGTAGAAATCATGGAATTGGCCTTGTCGACGTCTTTCGATCATTCGAAATTGCATGAAAAATTCAAAGGGCATTCCAAAGTTTTGTTGACCTATCAAAACCTCGCCTACAATCTTGGCGCGACCTTGAAACAACTGTCGAAAGCCATCCTGAACCGTGAGAAATATGTTTCCAGACACGCATTGTTCAAGGACCTGCAAAACCTCGAAAGCGTCATCCGTGATTATGAAAATGAGACAGCTGATGCCGATGGCGTCTGGATGCTGACCAACATGCTGCATTATGCCGAAAAGCAAATCGAAAAGATTACCGTCGTCGAGCGCGCCTTTGTCCAGGCCGTCAGTTCGCAGGACTTGAAAGGCCGTGACAAGGATCTCGAGAAATTCCTCGCGCCGCAATATTATCCGTGGAGCACATTCCGTGAAAATTTGAGTTTTTCATCGACGTATTTCCGGCATGCGCTGCGGCTCACCGTCACGATCTTGATGGGATTCGTCATCGGCGGATTGTTTCCGCTGCAAAATGTCTATTGGATTTTACTGACGATTGTCGTGATCATGCGACCGGGTTACGGACTCACGAAGGAGCGTTCGTGGCACCGTATTTTCGGAACCATTCTGGGCGGATTGATTGCGTTTGCGATGCTAAGTTTCATCCACAATCCGGTGCTGATTGGCACTTTTGCGGTCATTGCGATGATTTTCGGATTTACGTTCACCGCGATCAATTATAAGGTCGGCGCGACTTTCGTGACGATGTATGTGGTTTTTGTGTACGGATTATTGTCGCCCGACATCGAGAATGTCATCCAATTCAGGATCATCGACACGCTGGTCGGCGCTGCATTGGCATTTCTTGCGAATTATTTTTTCTGGCCTTCGTGGGAATTCCTCAATGCGCCCGTTCACCTCAAAAAATCGATCGAGGCCAATTGCAATTACCTGACTGAAATTTCGCGGTTTTACAACGAAAAAGGCAACGTCACGACCTCTTACCGACTCGCGCGCAAAAATGCTTTCATTGAAATTGGCAACCTGATGTCGTCGTTCCAACGCATGTCGCAGGAACCCAAATCGAAACAAAAACAATTGCCGATGTTTTACAAACTGGTCGTTTTGAACCATACCCTGCTGTCTTCGTCGGCGTCGTTGGGAACCTACATCCAATCGCACAAAACCACATCGGCGTCGGAAGCGTTCAACGTTGTCGTATCGGGCGTCATCCGAAATCTTAATCATGCCATGCATTTGCTCGACGGCGAAAATGACAGTGAAAACCTCCCGCGCGAAGACGTCGCATTGCGGTTCACGGAACTGCGCAACATCCGCGAAAAGGAACTCAAGGAAGCGCACCTTTACGATGCCGAAACGTTGGAACTCAAAATGCAGGAAGCGCAACTCGTCATCGAACAATTGATCTGGCTGACGAATTTGTCGGAAAACATCGTCAGCACTTCGGCCAAATTAAAGAAAATTTAATGTGCGATTGTTTTTTCGAGGCAAAGCGCACGAATCGTTCGCGTGACGCCGCTTTCATTGTTGTCGAATTCGGTAATGAAATTGGAAACCTGGATGATTTCGGGATGCGCATTTTTCATCGCATAACTGTAGGTGGCCGCTTGCATCATTTCCAGATCATTGAGGTAATCACCGAAAACCAAGGTCTCATCGGGCGTGACGCCTAATTTTTGCTGGAGTTCGCGCAACGCGTTCCCTTTGTTGGCGGTTGGATTGATGATATCGAGGTATTGCTCGGCACCGACGGCCACATTGAACCGATCGGCGTACTTTTCAAAATATTTCAGGCTGTTGAATTCAGCGCTTCGGAAATCGCACAGCGTTACTTTGAGCACATCGTCATCGACCAAAGTCACGTCCGGGACAATCTCGAGTTTGCGGTAGTATTTTAGCGCTTCATTCAAAAACCGGACATCGTTGCTTTCCACATAAGCGCCGTTTTTGCAGCACAAGATCAGGTAAGCGTCTTTGATTTCGCGGGCTTTGTGCACCAATTCGACCACACCATCGGGCGCAATGGCGTCGAGGTGCATGACTTCATCTTGAAACACGACAAAAGTCCCGTTTTCGGCCATAAAATAAACCGATTCGCGGATGTCGTAGAAATCCTGAACCAACGTGTAATATTGCCTGCCGCTCGCTACGGCGAAGAAAATGTTGCGGCGTTGCAGCTCGGCGAAAACTTCGAAAAAATCAGCAGGAAGTTGTTTGGAATCGCTCAGAAGCGAACCATCCATATCGGTCACAATCAATTTAATCATGGCAGTAATTTGAATTTCAAAGATACGACCTTAGATACTCAAAACCCTTGAAAACATTGGGAATTTACGAAAACGATTGCGGCAAAAAACACTCAAATCATCTTGCGCGACAAATAATCCTGAAGCATAATCGTCGCGGCGATTTCATCAATCAGCGCTTTGTTCTGGCGTTGCTTTTTTTTGAGTCCGCTGTCGATCATCGTCTGGAAAGCCATTTTGGAAGTAAACCGTTCGTCGACGCGAACAACTGGCATTTCAGGGAAAGTCTTTTTGAATTTTTCGACAAAGGCATCAATGATCACCGCACTTTGCGACGCTTCATTGTTCATTTGGCGCGGTTCGCCGATAATGACTTCGGCCACGTTCTCTTTGGCAAAATAATCTCTCAGGAATGTCAGCGCCGTTTCCGAAGCAATTGTCGTCAGTCCCGATGCGATGATCTGCAATTCATCGGTGACGGCAATTCCGGTGCGCTTTTGTCCGTAATCTATGGCGAGGATTCTTGGCATTGGGCAAAGTTACGGTTTTAATGTCCCGATACGCAACAGCAACGGAAAAGTCACTTTTTTATCGCTGTTTTCCCACGAAATCTTCAAATCGTCGCGGATCAGGTCAATCGGATTCTTGCCGTTCTTATTTTTATAATGCTGCGTCGCCGACCAGGTTTCGAGGTAACCGATCAATTGTTCGAACGTCCAATCAAAATGGTTGGTGAACTTTTGCGTTTCGATTTCGTCGAGCGGAAACGGAATGGTCTCATACCTTTCATCGAGGTATTTGCGTTCGGCATCCCAATACGGCCCGACGATTTTGCGGTAATACCCGAGCAATATCTGATCGGAATCGGGATTTGTCGAAAACAATCCGTAGCCCAAAACCGCGAAAATGCCGTCGGGTTTCAAAATCCGGTAGATTTCTTTGTAAAAAGCGTCGAATTCAAACCAATGTATGGCTTGCGCCACGGTAATCAAATCGAATTGGTGGCTGGCAAAATCGGTTTTTTCCGCCGGTTCCTTTTTATAGATGATGTTTTTCTCCGGAACCGCATTTTCGAGTTGCTTTTCACTGACATCGGTCGCATAGACGGTCTTGAAGAACTTCGATAATTTTTGCGCCACCTGTCCGTTTCCGGTAGCGATGTCGAGTGCGGCTTGTTTATTTCTCGAAAATGAGACTACATATTCAATCATCTCGTCGGGATAATGCGGCCGAAACTGCGCATAAACCGACGCCTGTTGCGAAAAATTATCCTTGGTAGTTTTCATCGTAAATCCGTTTCCTGTCCCAATTGGTGTTTTCCCTGACGACTTTTGCGGGAATGCCGGCGGCGATGCAGTTGTCGGGAACGTCGGTCGTGACCAATGAACCGGTGCCTACAATCGAATCGTTTCCAAGCGTTACGCCTTTTAGAATGATCGCATTCGCACCAATCCACACGTGGTTTTTGACGTGGATGTCTTTGGCGTAATTGATTCTTTTTTGGGTCGTATTGTCGAGGATGCTGTGCGAATCGCCTGTGCGCAATTCGATGCCATTCGAAAACATGCAATCTTCGCCGATGATGATGCTTTTCTTGGGTTCGGTGACGGCAAAATGGGCAGATTCGACTGTTGTCCTGTTTCCAATTTCGATCGTACAATCGTCGTCTTCAAAATAAAAATCACCGCCATTGAAACGGCAATTAGCACCAATGACGAGTTTGTGGTTGTTGCCGCGCATGAAAATACGCATGTTGAACAAAAGTGTCCCCGACCGAATTTCGACCAGGTTGTTGTCGCCTTGAATGTCGTATACGCAATTGGTGAGTACGCCTTGGTTCCGAATCACATTGCTATTGCCGCGCACGGGATTGCGGTATTTCGATTTCATGTTGCGGATTTGGGTCTTGACATACAACACTTGTTTGTTATTTTTAAATCTTTTCTTCAATGGTTTTGCGTTGGGTTATGGGGCAAATATAGGCTTTCTGTTGCATTCACAGCATCAGTCATTTGGCGTATTTACAAGTAAGAAAAATCGTCAAAAAATAGTTAAATGAAGTATTTAATCGATGAAATTGACGCGAAAATTATACTACTTCAAAAATTATTGCGTTATTGCAGTACCAAATCGGACATTTAATGACTCTCAAAAAGCTGCTGCCAGTGTTTTTAGTGCTGTTTTCATTGACAGGAATAGCCCAAAACAGAACGTTCGCGTTCAGTGAATTTCAATCCCGCAACGCAAAGCAAGAATGGTGCAACACGCAACGTGTCGGGTCGCAACTCGCACGCTTCACGCCTACAAAAATAGACGTAAAAGCCGATAAAGATTACCACCTCAATATTGTTTCCAAAACCGATTTGCCCGACAACGGCGCCATTTATCTGTGCAAGGACGAAAAGTCAAATCCGGTGACGGTCATGCTCATCGACAACGTCAAAATGTACATTTACAGCCAGTCCAAACGATTCCTGATTAATTTTGATGCGTTTGCGAGCCACGCGCTGATGGCCGACACCGACTAACCGTTTGATTGCGAAACGGTTCTCCCTTAAACTTTTAATTTTACTTTTCCGCACCTTATTTCGGACGGCGACTGCATTTCCAAAAACGCAAATTACCGTTTGATATCGTTTTATTTTTGGAAAATTGCGGTTATATTTGCTCACACTGAAGAAGAAAAATCAAATGCTATGAACCATCTGCGCGCCACTATAGAAGAAGCATGGGAAAACCGTGCGCTTTTGCAACAACCGGAAACCATTGCCGCCATCCGAAAAGCCGTTTCGTTACTCGACGAAGGCACGCTTCGTGTGGCCGAGCCAACACTCGATGGCTGGCAAATCAACGAATGGGTCAAAAAAGCCGTGGTGTTGTACTTCCCGATCCAGAAAATGGAAACATTTGAAGTCGGCATTTTCGAATACCACGATAAAATTCCGCTCAAAAGAGGCTATGCCGAAAAAGGCATCCGTGTCGTTCCACACGCCGTGGCACGTCATGGCGCTTACATCTCCAAAGGGGTAATCCTGATGCCGAGTTACGTCAACATCGGCGCTTATGTCGATGAAGGAACGATGGTCGATACTTGGGCAACCGTTGGCAGCTGCGCGCAAATCGGCAAAAATGTCCATTTGAGTGGCGGTGTCGGAATTGGCGGCGTACTCGAACCGTTGCAGGCCGCACCGGTCATTATCGAAGATGGCGCATTCATCGGTTCGCGCTGCATTGTCGTTGAAGGCGTCCGCGTAGAGACCGAAGCCGTTTTGGGCGCCAATGTGTGCCTGACCGCTTCCACCAAAATCATCGACGTTACGGGCGATACCGCGATTGAAATGAAAGGTGTTGTTCCGGCGCGTTCGGTAGTGATTCCGGGCAGTTACACCAAAAAATTTGCGGCAGGCGAATACCAAGTGCCGTGTGCGCTGATCATCGGCAAACGCAAACCTTCCACCGATTTGAAGACTTCGCTCAACGATGCGTTGCGGGAATACGACGTTGCCGTTTAATCTCGATTGCGCATGAAGATATTGGTGATTCAGCAGAAAATGATTGGCGATGTGCTCGTGAGCAGCATTATCTGCAACAATCTGCGCATGGCTTATCCCGGGGCACAAATCGATTACCTCGTTTACGAATCGACTACGCCTGTGCTCGAAGGCAATACTGCGATCGACAACATCATCCTGTTTAAAAAGGAACACCGCGAAAGCAATCTTGCCCTGTTCAGGCTCGCTTTTAAGATACGCCGTGAAAAATACGATTTGGTCATTGACGCCTATTCCAAGCTCGAAAGTTACATTTTCGTGTTGCTGAGTGGCGCCAAACGCCGGATTTCGTATGAAAAACCCGGACGTAAATTTTTGTATACCGACAATGTTCCGTTTGCCGAATTCCCAAAAACCAATATGGGATTGGCCATTGAAAGGCGTTTGTCATTGCTCAAGCCTTTACACCTCGGTATTCAGGTCGATCCGCTTCCCAAACTTTATGTAACCGAATCCGAAAACCAAAAAGCGCTTGAGTTGTTCGAAAAAAACGGCGTCAGAAAAGACCGCAAAACTGTTATGATCAGTCTTTTGGGCAGTGAAAAACCCAAAACCTATCCGCTCGATTTCATGTCGGAAATCGTAGACTGGATTGCCGAAAAACAAGACGTCAACATCCTTTTCAATTATTTTCCATCACAGATTGAAGAGGCGAGGAAGGTTTATGAAAGCTGTTCCAAAAGTACGCAGGACAAGATTTACTTTGATTTGCTCGGCGACGACCTGCGCTCGTTTATCGCGATCATGAACAATTGCGACATGATTGTGGGCAACGACGGCGGTGCGATCAATATGGCCAAATCGCTTGGAAAGCCTTCGTTCATCATCTTTTCACCGTGGATTGAGAAAAAAATCTGGTCTACTTTTGAAGACGGCATCCACCATGTTTCGGTTCACCTGCAGGAATTCCGACCTGAAATTTTTGAAGGCCGCAGCGAACGTGAACTCAAAGCCAATACGCCCGAATTGTACCAGAAATTCAGTCCCGAACTCTTTAAAAACCAGCTCCTCAATTTCCTTGAGACCAACCTCAACGTTGCCATCGCAGCCGAACCTTTGCAGATTGTACCGGTCAAATTGCCGGTGAGCGCGCTGATCATCACGTACAACGAACAAAACCACATTGCTGCCGTGATGAAAGATCTTGAATTTACAGATGAAATTATTGTCGTCGATTCATTCAGTACCGACCAGACGCCGCAATTGGTCAATGGTTTTGACAGGGCCAAATTCATCCAGCATAAATTTGTCGATTACACGTCGCAACGCAATTTCGCGATTGATTCGGCTAAAAATCCGTGGATCCTTTTCCTCGATGCCGACGAACGTCTGACCGATGAGCTCAAGGAAGAAATTATAGAAACGATTCAGAAGAAAGACGCCAAAAGCGCCTATTTATTTTACCGCACGTTTATTTTCGAAGACCAGAAATTGCACTTCAGCGGCTGGCAAACCGATAAGATTTTCCGTCTGTTCCAGAAAGACAAGGCGCGTTATACGACCGAACGGCTCGTACATGAAAAACTCACGGTCAATGGAAAAATCGGCAAGCTCAAAAACAAGCTGATCCATTTCTCGTACACCGATTACGATTCGTACAAGAATAAAATGGTGAGTTACGGGAAATTCAAGGCCAAGGAAGAATACCTCAAGGGCGTGAACCCGAATTTCTATCATTTTTACCTGCATCCGGCGTATAAATTCCTGTACCAATTTTTGATCAGGCTTGGTTTTCTCGACGGCAGGAAAGGTGTGATTATTTGTTATTTGAATGCGCTTAGTGTGGCCGTGAGGTATCGCGAACTCAAGAAAATGCGTGCGACGAAGTAATTATCCGATCAGCTTTTTGCCCACATAGGCGAAGAAAAAAATCAGTCCGGCCAGCACAAAATAGAACGCAAGTTTCCCGAGCGCGTAAGCCAAACTCACTTCGGCATCAAAAACACTGGCTGCGTCGGCAATCAACGTTTGGAACATCACGACAAAAGAAATCGCAAGAATTCCTGCGACGATGAGGCAAAGAACAGCTATAATTTTTTTGGCTATTTCCAAAACTTCAACACTTTCTTGATCCTGATTTTTTTATGGAATTTGATCTGGAAGTCGTTTGTGTAAAACCACATCTTCTCAAAGATTTCCGATTCGGTTTTGGTCGGATACAACTTGGAATATTCGTTGCTCATGACGGCCACCATTTCCTTTTTAGGCGTCAGTCGCGACAGATTTTTCATGCGCTGGTCGAACGTCATTGACTCGTGGAATTCCATACGGTTCAAGTCAACGAGAAAGAATTCATATTGCCCGTTTTGGCCTTTTCGGATCAACGTATTTCCGGGTGAATGATCGAGAAATTCAATCCCTTTTTCATGCAATCGGAAACAGAAATGCACGAATTGGCGCAAAATAGTATCGTGATCGGGATAATTCGGAACTTCGACCAATTCACGGTACGTCAGTTCGCAAGCCAGATTTTCACTGATGTAGAAACTTTTTTCCAAGCCAAAGAGCGTGAAGTTTTCAGCGTAGGCAATCGGTTGCGGCGTCCCAATTCCGTGTTGCAATAAAATATTGGCGAACTCAAAAGAACGGCGCGCTTTCGACTTCCTGAAGAATTTATAAGCAACCCGATTGACCAGATTAGGGACTTTAAACGACTTGATGTTGGCCGTTTTCCCATCCAAATCGAAAAGCTTGATCTTGTTGCGTTTACCGTCTCCGAAAAGCGTTCCGGTACTGTTGAAATTTTCGATAAAACGGGTTAAATCGGATTGGTATTGGGAAAATTCGGGATGTAGGTGTAATTGCATCAAGTGGGTCTAACTGGGACAAAAATAGGTATTGCTTTTTATTTTTCCAATTTAAGCCATACATTTACTCAAATTTGACAGCATTTATGGCAAAAAAAGTGTTTCTCGAAACGCACAACCTCAAAAACCGCGCGGGCGGACTCGGGACTTTCAATTACGAATTGATCAAAGGCTTCTCACAGCTCGATTTTGGCGATTTGGAATTGACGCTTAATGTGCAGGATCCGGCGAGGCTTCAATCAGAATTCGGCAACCGATTTCATTACCACAAATACACCAATCTTTCGCGCCATAAATTGTTCCGAAACCGAGGTAGATATGACCTGTGGCATTCGGTAAATCAGAATACAAAAGTAGAACCGGCGCGCGTTTCCAACTATCTGCTGACTGTTCACGATGTAAATTTTGCCGAAGAAACGGGCGACAAAAGTTCCAAATTGCACCGCCTTTTCAAAGACAAATTGGTGCGCGCTACTGCCATCACTTACATTTCGGAATTTGCCAAGAAACAGGCGCACGAACATTTTGAAATTCCGAATGTGCCCGAATATGTGATTTACAACGGGAATCCGATTTCGACTTTTCAGGACATTTCGAATTATGTTGCGAATGTTCCCGCCGACAAGCCTTTTTTGTATTCGATTGGCGATTTCCTCGAGCGCAAAAATTTTCTGGCTTTGGTTCAGATGATGCCACTCCTACCCGATTTCAACCTGATTCTTTCGGGCAATCACGACAAGGATTACGGCCATCAAATCAAAAAATACATTACCGAAAACAACCTGCAAAATCAGGTATTCCTGACCGGAAAAGTCGACGATACGGCCAAGCAGTATTTTTATGCGAATTGCCGGGCATTCGTATTTCCATCGATCCGCGAAGGTTTCGGATTGCCGCCGATCGAGGCGATGGCGTTTGGCAAACCGGTTTTTTTATCCGACAAGACTTCGTTGCCCGAAATTGGCGGCGAGCATGCGTATTATTGGAAACATTTCGAACCCGAATACATGAAATCGGAACTCGAAAAAGGACTCGCGCATTTTGATGCGAACAAAGTAGAAATGGAAGCCAATATGAAAAAAAGAGCCGCAAACTTCGATTGGAAAATTGCGGCGCAGCAGTATTTGGACGTGTATCGTGAAATTTTGGCTTTGTAGACCTGTACTGATATCAGTAACGGCATACCAAATTATTTTTTTACATTTTTACAGAAAATCTGCCGTGTAGGTCACAATTTTCTTTTTAGGGAACTTTCCAATAATCCCTTCCCGGGACCAAACTACGCAATTCAGCGTTGCAAGCATTACAGAAAAACTGGAAAATGAATAGCGCCCTAGCTTTCACGCGGCCTGCCGAAGACTATCGAATTACTTCTTGAACAGAAACTTAAACCACTGTCCAAAGTTCTTCTTCCAAATGTAAAACGACGACGGCAACAAACTCGAACCGTCGAAATTCTTCGTGATCTCATCGATCGTATTGCCTTCCACAAAATCGAGTTCGTTCCATTTTTCAGGCTGGATGTAGAAAAATCCGCGCATCGATTGGTAATTCCCTTTGTTCACCGAGCGCCATTTGTCCATAAACGCATCAACGTTGACCTCATCATTATGTCCCCAATTCCTGAGTTTGAATTCGATTTCCTCGTCGGTCCTGGCCAGCGATTCGTGCCACAAAACATTATCGGTATAAATGATCCTTTCTCGGGTATTGCGCGCAACGCGGTAGTTCGGAAACGTCGTCGCCATGAGTCCGCGTGTCGGGACTTTGACATACAACATGCCGCCGTCGGTGTATTTGAACATGTTGATCAGGAAACACGCGAACTGCACTTTGTTCTTTTCGGGATCGTCGAGCAAGTGATCGTGCTGGCGCAAATCGGCCACGAATTTTTTGAAATCGAGAAAATATTCGTCGCTGTCAACCTGGATCAGCCAGTTGCCGATGCCCATTTTGAGCGAAAGCAAATGACGCTCGCGGTTGTCGTTTTCTATCGCCGACAGATGCGCAACGTAAAAATCGTCTTTGTAAATCGTAATCTTATTGTCGACATCGATGGCCTTGAGCCAGTCGTAGAATTCGGGATCTACCTGGAATTGTGCGCCCGACCACGTTCGGTTGAATTTGTCTACCGCGATCAAAATCTCATCGGCTTCGGCATAAACAGGCGGGATCGAATTCTTGAGCTTGATGTAATCGTAGGATAATAAAAATCCGACACATATTTTTTTCATTTCCTATTTTTTAAATTTAGGTAAAAACAACAGCATGAAACTGAGAAATCCTTTGGTAATCTTCCACGCCAACGGATGTTTTTCGATGTGAAACAACTGCTTCGTCCGTTTGGCGTTTAGTTTACTGAGTACTTTGTAATCGTCTGCGAATCGCGGAAAGAACTTGTTGATCGATTTCATGCGTTCTTCTTCGTGCAATTGCTCGTATTTCGGGCTTGACGAAATTCCGGTGAAATCGTAGATCGCGACAATCAAATCAATGTGCTGGTACGGCACGTCCATCTTACAGATCGTGTACAGGAAAAATTCGCCATCCGAATAAATCTTGTAATCTTCGTTGTAAAAGAAATGATCGTAAAACAATTGCCTTCTGATGAACGTCGCCTGATGACACAGCGCATTCGTGTAAAAATACGCGAACGTCAAGTGATCGGGATAGACTTTATGGCGCTCCGAATGCGGTTTCTTGACAATCACATCGCCGTAATAAATACCAGATTTGCCGTCAACCAAAGCATTCGCCTTTTCCAAAACTTCGCTGTTGTGGAACAAATCGCCGCTGTTCATGAACAGGACGAAATCGCCTTTGGCTGCGCGGATCCCTTTGTTCATCGCATTGTAAACGCCAGAGTCCGGTTCGCTCAAGGCATACGTGATTTTGTCGGCGTACTGCGCCATGATTTCCTTTCCGCCGTCGGTGCTGTTGCCGTCGATGACAAGGAATTCGTAATCCTTCCAGGTTTGCCCAATGACGCTTTCGATGGTTTTGGTTAAACCGTCCTTGTCGTTGTAATTGATCGTGATGATGGAAAATTTCGGCATATTAAAACTGGAAATAAATAAATTGCTGGCTCGAGCCCCTGAATTCAAAAATAAGAAAAACTATCACATAATAGAACGTCCAACGCAAAGGCAAAGGCCAACGGTTGGCGAGTTTGGCAATGCCGTATTTTTCCTCGCGTCCGAGCCATTCGACGACAATCAAAATTAAGATCATCCAGATCGTCGAATTCCGGATGCCTTCGGGTTTCGAAAACACCGACGCCGAGAACATTTCGCCAATAAACTGGAACGCTTCCGACAGATTATCGGCACGGAAGAAAATCCATGCAAAGACCGTCAACGCAAACGTCACGACAATCGCGATAAAGTCTTTGAAATTCGGGAAAATCCTTCCAGCCGCTACGATTTCGATGTTGGTTCGATTGGTCTTGAAAATAATCGACGGCAGGATGAACAGCGCGTGCAGCAAACCCCAAACGATGAACGTCCAGTTGGCGCCATGCCAAAATCCGGAGACGAGGAAAATGATGAACGTATTCCGGATGCGCATCCAGTCGCCGCCTTTGCTGCCGCCAAGCGGAATGTACAGATAATCGCGGAACCACGTCGACAGTGAAATGTGCCAACGCCGCCAGAATTCGGCTATGTCACGCGAAAAGTACGGAAACGCAAAATTGCGCAACAAATCAATTCCGAGCAAACGCGCCGTTCCGAGCGCGATATCGGAATAACCCGAAAAGTCGCCGTAAATCTGGAAGGCGAAGAAAATCGCGGCCACTACATGCGTGCTTCCCGAATACGATTCGGAATTGTTGAACACCATATTGACGTATTCGGCACAATTGTCGGCGATCACGACTTTTTTGAACAAACCCCATAAAACCTGCTTCAAACCGTCGACGGCATTGGCGCGATCGAAAACGCGTTTGGTTTGGATTTGCGGCAACAAATGCGTAGCGCGTTCGATCGGTCCGGCCACGAGCAACGGAAAGAAACTGACGAAAACCGAGTAATCGACGAAGTTGCGTTCGGGCTTGATGCGGTCTTTGTAAATGTCGATGACGTACGACAATCCATGAAATGTATAGAATGAAATCCCAACCGGAAGAATCACCTGCAACGTCCAGAAATCGGCATGGAAACCTATGGCAGAAAGCGATTGCGCCAACGATTCGGCGAAGAAATTGTAATATTTGAAGACACCCAGAAACCCGAGATTGATTCCGACGCTGAGCCAGAACCAGAATTTCTTCATGCCTTGCGACCTCGCATCGAACATCTTGAGTCCGGTGTAATAATCGAGAAACGTCGAAAACACGAGCAAAAACAAGAAGCGGTAATCCCAACACGCGTAAAAGAAATAACTCACGACGAGCAACAAAATGTTCTGCAACTTCAGATTTCCCTTGGTCGCAAACCAATACAACGCGAAAACGATCGGGAAGAAAATGGCGAAATCTATCGAATTGAAAAGCATCAGCGTATCAGTTTTTTATAGCGGTCTTTGAACTGTTCGGGATTGGCAAGGTGCATGTCGTCTACGAAATATTGCGAATCGATGTAGATGATGTCGTCAAAATAAGTAGCGAATTCGTGTTCAAGATGGTTTTTGACGAGTTCGTTTTTGTCGAAACCTTCTATGTTTTTGCGTTGGTTTTCATTCGACAACGCCGGAACGAAAATCAATTTGAAATGGTTCTTTTGGGCCAAAGCCGACATCTTATGGATGTATTCGACTGAAATCGGAGAAAAGAAACCATAGTTATTTTTATCTTCCGATTCGAATTCGGGCGCCCAATTATTCGTCAAGATGCAAAAATATTGCGCGATGCCGTGGTACGGAATTTTGGCGATTTGCGTTTCCACCGTTGGCGTTCGATATTGCTTGTACTCGTCCTTGTAAAACGGCTTGACGTAATAATTGTACGTAAACAACTGATTGAGGTTGTTCTGGAAACTCGACGGAATGAATACCGCATAACACGTATCGATCTTATTGCCTGCCTTCATGTAATTCTCGAGCAAAATGTATTGCCCGGCCAAACTGATCGCCTGGTTCGACGCCAACGAATTGAGCGTATCGCTTTCTGCTTCACTGTTGAAAAACTGCCGCGCGACGCTATCGCCGAGCAAAATTTTCTTCGCGCCGTTTTTCTTTTTGCTTTTGCCAATCACGTGGTACACTTCATGCGCCGAAACCTTGCGTTGGTACTTGTCGTTCCTCAAAAGCAGGTACGATTTGACATGAAAGGCAGCCACGCCAATCAGTACAAAAATAATGACCCTGAGAACGAATTGTTTCATGGAGTGATTTATTGGATGCCGTCTTTTTTCATCGCGGCTTTGAGGTCTTGGATCAGCAATTGCGTGCGTTTGTCGGCGCCTAGCTTGTTGAGATGGTACGGCGTATCGAAGATAAATTCGGGCGTCATGAGGTATTCCTGGTGCGTACCCAAAACGGTCAGCGGCTGTTTGCGCAATTCTTTTTCGTAGGCGATGACTTTGGCCTTGCAGAATCCGTACGAAGTCGTCTGGAAACCCGGAAACGTAACATAAAGCGTCGCACCTTTGGACTTGACGGTGTTACTGAAATCGACTACGGCCTGGAGCACGTCGTGGTTGAAATACTTGCCGTCGATGTCTTCGAAAACCACCGGATTGGGCCACGTTTGTCCCCAATGTTCGTCTACATCGCCGTATTTATTGTACGCAGTTTTGGTGTAGAATTCCTTCGTATTCATGTCGTAATATTGCGACGGAACGAATTTCGACAACGCATACCGCGGCAAATAACCATAGGTTTTGAGCAATTGCACTTTCCTGAGTTTGAAATAATCGAGCCGTTTTGAATTGTCCAACAACACACGCACGAGTTCTTCCTGGCCTTCGCAGAAATCACCGTAAAACTGGTGGTATTCTGGAGCCAGCACCACGACATCGCCTTTTTTGATGTATTTTTCAACATTGTCGAGCATGTAATACAGGCCGATTCCGCCGTGGATTCCGGTGTTGATCGGATTGCGGTGCAGTGAATCTTTTACAATCTGGCTGTCAAGCCCGAAACCCATACTCGATCCCGAAACGAAAACAATCCGGGGTTCCTTGACGTTCTCGAGCAACGAATCTTTTGTCCCGGCCGATTGCAACAGCGATAATTTCGCACGTGGCGTTGGCGGCAGCAGGATCCCGACCACGAAAATCAGGATTGGAATCGAAACGAAAAATAAGGTCTTTCTTAAAAATAATTTCATATCCGGATTTTAAAACTGGAAATAAATAAACTGCATTTCATCGTTGGTCTTGAAAATCAAAATAACCAGCACAATCAGCACATAGAACGCCCAGCGCAGCCATTGCGGCCATTTGATCCCGAATTTTTCAAGTGCATATTTGTTCTCGCGCCCGATCCATTCGATCATCATGAAAACGACGATGAGCCAGACGAGTTCGTTGCGAATGCCTTTCGGCGGCGTAAATGTCGACATCGAGAAAATCTCGGCGACATAATTGAATGCATGCTTCATATCGACCGCACGGAAAAAGATGAACGCAAAAACGGTCAAGCCAAAAGTCGTCACAATGTGGAACAATTCCTTGAAAGTCGGGAACAACCTGCCCTTGGCGACGATTTCAATATTGTGCCGGTTCGTATTGAAAATAATCGACGGCATGATGTAGAGCGCATTCAGGAACCCCCAGAAAACGTAGGTCCAGGCCGCGCCATGCCAAAATCCGGACACGAGAAAAATGATGAAGGTGTTGCGCACTTTCATCCACGTGCCGCCCGAGCTTCCGCCGAGTGGAATGTACAGATAATCGCGAAACCAACTCGACAGGGAAATGTGCCAGCGGCGCCAATATTCGGCCGTATCGCGCGAAAAGAACGGAAATGCGAAATTCCGCAGCAATTCGATCCCGAACAAACGCGCCGTTCCGAGAGCGATATCCGAATACCCCGAAAAATCGCCGTAAATCTGGAACGTAAAGAACAAAACACCCATGATGTGCGTACTTCCGGAATGCTCCGCAGAATTGGCAAAAACCATGTTGGCGTATTGCGCACAGTTGTCGGCGATGACCATTTTTTTGAACAAACCCCACAAAATCTGGCGCAAGCCGTCGACGGCCTGGTGGTAATTGAACTGGCGCTTGGATTGGATTTGCGGCAACAAATGCGTCGCGCGCTCAATCGGCCCGGCCACGAGCAATGGGAAGAAACTCACGAAAACAGAATAATCGATGAAGTTGCGCTCGGGCTTGATGCGTTCTTTGTAAATATCGATGACATACGACAAGCCGTGAAACGTATAGAATGAAATCCCGACGGGCAAAATCACCTGCAACGTCCAGAAATGCGCTTCAAAACCCACGTCGTTCAAGGCTTCCGCCATCGATTCGGCAAAGAAATTATAGTATTTGAAAACGGCCAGAAACCCGAGGTTTATACAGACGCTGAGCCAAAACCAAAACCGTTTCATCGCCTGCGATTTGGCGTCGTGCATCTTCAAACCCGTGTAATAATCGAGCAATGTCGAAAAGATCAGCAGGAACAAAAAGCGGTAATCCCAGCACGCGTAAAAGAAATAACTCGAAACCAACAGCAATATGTTCTGGATTTTGAGATTTCCTTTCGTGGCAAACCAATAGAGCAAAAACACTATCGGCAGGAAAATCATAAAGTCGACTGAATTGAAAAGCATGTTTAGTTCTTGTTTTGTTTGGGCAAAAATGCCAATAAAAGGTTCGAGAATCCGCGCAGCATTTTCCACGACCAGCGCGTTTGCTTGATGTACAATAAATTTTTGACGCGCTTGAGTTTCATTTCGCTCATCAGATCAAATTCATCGGCGCCCAGCGCGAAAAATTGCTCGTATACTTTTTTCTTTTCGGTTTGGACGAGGTTGTAGCTGTTCGGGTTCGATGAAATCCCGGTGAAATCATATTCGGAAACCACCATGCCGATGTGCTCGTAAGTGGCTTTCTTGAGGCAAACCGCGACCATAAAAAACTCCCAATCGGAGGCGATCTTAAGACTTTCGTTGTACATGAAAACCGTGTCGAACAGACTTCTTCGGATAAACGTCGCCTGGTGCGGCAAACTGTTGTCGATGAAAAATCCGAACGTCAATTGCTCCGGAAACGTCCATTCTTCCATTTTGCCGGAACGGTTGCTCAAAAAAATCTGGTTGCCGTAATAAAGGTCTTTCGTGCCGTCGATTTTGCGCCCGACTTTCGTCAGCGTATCGTTTTCCAAAAGCGTATCGCCGCTGTTCAAAAACAACAGGTAATCGCCTTTGGCCGCGCGGATGCCTTTGTTCATCGCATTGTAAATGCCGGTGTCGGGCTCGCTCAAGGCGAATGCGATGCTGTCTTTGTAAATATTGACGATTTGCGGGCTTCCATCAGAACTGTTGCCGTCGATGACCACATATTCGAAATCGGCCGAATCTTGTGCGAGCACGCTTTCGATGGTTTTTTTCAAACCTTCGGCATTGTTGAAATTGATGGTGATGACGGAAATCTTCATTACACGTCAAGGAATTTTTCGTGGTACACTTTGGCGATGCCGTCCTTGAGTTCGATCGAATGTTTCCAGCCGAGCGAATTGAGCTTGGTCGTATCGGTGAGTTTGCGCGGCGTCCCGTCTGGTTTTGAGGTATCGAAAACCACTTCGCCTTCAAATCCGACCGTGTCCTTGACGAGATAAGCCAGATCCTTGATCGAGATCTCATTTCCGGTGCCGATGTTGACGAAACCGCGGTCGTTGTAATTAAGCATCAAATACACACACGCATTGGCCATGTCGGTCGCATGAAGGAATTCGCGCAACGGTGATCCGCTGCCCCAAACAGTGACGGTCTTTTCGCCGTTGACTTTCGCTTCGTGGAATTTGCGCAGCAATGCCGGCAAAACATGCGAATTCTGAAGGTCGTAATTGTCGTTGAGTCCGTACAAATTCGTCGGCATCACCGATATGAAATTGCAGCCGTACTGATCGCGGTAGGCGTCGCACATCTTGATGCCCGAAATCTTCGCAATCGCATACGGTTCGTTGGTTTCCTCCAAAAGTCCCGTGAGCAGATAATCTTCGCGCAACGGCTGCGGCGCGAGTTTCGGATAGATGCAGGTCGATCCCAAAAACAGCAATTTCTTCACGCCCGTATTGTAGCTCTCGTGAATGACGTTGCTTTGGATCATGATGTTTTCGTACAGAAAATCGGCGCGATAGGTGTTGTTGGCAACGATTCCGCCCACCTTGGCTGCGGCCAAAAACACGTATTCTGGTTTTTCCTTGTCGAAAAAATCGGATACGGCCTTTTGATCGATCAGGTTCAATTCGGTCGACGTCCGCGTCACGATGTTATTGAAACCGCGCGACTGCAAGTCTTTGACAATGGCGCTTCCGACCATTCCGCGGTGGCCTGCGACGAATATTTTTGAATTGGACTCCATCAATTATTTGAAGTTTTTAAGGTGTAATTCTTTCCTGAAAATGTCGAGATCTGCTTCCATCATTTCCTTGACGAGCATGTCGAGCGTGTATTTGGGCGACCAGCCAAGTTTGGTTTTGGCTTTGGTGTTGTCACCGATGAGCAAGTCGACTTCCGTCGGGCGGAAATAAGCCGGATCGATCTGAACGACGACTTGTCCGATTTGAAACTTGTAATCGGGATTCGAACTCGAAACCACATACGCTTTTTCATCGACGCCTTCGCCCTTGAATTCGAGCGTCACGCCCACTTCATTGAACGACATCTTGATGAAATCGCGAACGGTCGTCGTCACTCCGGTTGAAATCACGAAATCCTCGGGCGTATCCTGCTGCAATATGAGCCACATCGCCTCGACGTAATCTTTGGCATGTCCCCAATCGCGCTGTGAATCGATATTTCCCATGTACAATGTGTCTTGCATGCCAAGCGCCATTTGGGAAACCGCACGCGTGATTTTTCTGGTTACGAAGGTTTCGCCGCGTCTTGGACTTTCATGGTTGAACAAAATTCCGTTGCACGCAAACATGTCGTAGGCTTCGCGGTAGTTGACCGTAATCCAGTACGCATACATTTTGGCGACAGCATATGGCGAACGCGGGTAAAACGGCGTCGTTTCCTTTTGCGGCACTTCCTGCACCAAGCCATACAATTCAGAAGTCGATGCCTGGTAAATCTTGGTTTTTTTGGTCAGGCCGAGCAAACGAACGGCGTCGAGAATACGCAAAGTCCCGATTCCGTCGGCGTTTGCAGTGTATTCGGGAACATCGAAACTTACTTTTACGTGGCTCATCGCACCGAGGTTGTAGATTTCGTCGGGTTGCGTTTCCTGGATGATGCGGATCAAATTGGTCGAATCGCTCAAATCGCCATAATGCAGCTTGAAATGCGGGTGCTCGACATGCGGATCTTCGTAGATGTGGTCGATGCGTTGCGTGTTGAACAACGAGCTTCTGCGTTTGATTCCGTGTACCATATAGCCTTTCGACAATAACAATTCGGCCAAATAAGCGCCGTCTTGCCCCGTAATTCCTGTAACTAAAGCGACTTTCATATGTTTTGTGTTTTGTTTGTCTTTGTTTCTGATTTTGGACTTGCCAAATGAGGTGCAAAAATAGGCAAAATTTCGTTGCGTTTATCACCTCGTTTTGAACTAACTATCCTTTTTGCGATGCGGCTTTTTTGTAGCTTTCGAGACAACCCATGGCCGTTTGTTTCCAACTGAATTGTTGCGCGCGCTCGATTCCTTTGCGGCTGAAATCCTGGCGCAACTTTTCATCTTCGAGCAAACTTTGGACTTTATTTTTCAAATCGTTTCCATTGTGCAATTCGAAATAAACGCCCGCACCGCCAGCGACTTCCGGAAAAGAACTGTGGTGCGCCAAAACGACCGGACAGCCGCAAGCCATACTTTCCAGAACCGGGATTCCGAAGCCTTCGTATTCGGATGGAAATACGAAACATTGGGCCTGCGAATAATACGACGCGAGTTCATTGTCTTCGAAATTCTGCTGAATGACTTGACTTTGAACACCAAGCTTGTGCAGCAATTCCGATTCGTTTTTTTCAAAACCGTTTCCGCCGGCTGCGACTACAAATAGATTCGAATCGGCCTGAAGCAAAGGCGCGACGGCTTCGATAAAGAAATTGAAATTCTTGTAAATGGTGCGGTTGCCGACAAATAAAATGTATTTTTCGGGCAAGCTGACCTTGACTTTCGAAACGGTGTCGATGCTTTGCGAAAGATAAACCACATCGATTTTCGACGCGTCGATGTGCGGGTAAAACTTCAGGATGTCTTTCTTGGTATTTTCAGAAACGGCAATGACGCGCGTTGCTTTTTCGAGCAGCAATTTCTTGCGGGTTACCGTGTATTTGTCGCGCGTGAAATATTGCGGAAACAAATCGTGGATCATGTCGTGCAACGTCAACACAAACGGCTTGTCACCCAAATTCTCCAGAAAATAAGGATCGTAATACGTACTCACAAACACATCGAAATCCTGTTTGGCCAACGCCTTTTTGGTCAGCTTGATGTTTTTCTTGCGGAATTTCTTGACGAGTTTCTTGCGCAAGAATTTCGGAAACATTTTGTTGTGCGCCAGTTTGTTCCGGAAATTATCAAACAATCCGTATTCCTTCAAGTGGAGGTTATCGGAATATACAATCGGGCATTCGATGTCGACACCCGGAATCTTTTGCAATTCGACCAAAACTTCGGTATGGTAACGCGAAATCCCGCCAAATGCCTGCATGTTGTAAGCCTGCGGATCGAGTAATATCTTCATAAGCAATTATTTCCGCCAGAACTTGAGCGTGTTTTTGATGTATTTCTTGTAGTATTTTTTTGGCAATTCGATCGGTTCGGGCGTCGGATGCGTCGCGTTGAACTTGTTGATGAAATCGTGGATGTCCGAACACGCGATGAATTTGAGGCCCATCCAAGCGCCTTTGTAAATAGGGTGCAGATCGTGGAAAGTCATGTAATTCGTCTCGTCGATGCGCATCCAGAAATCGTAAAAGGCATCGCCGTCGAAATCGTCCTTGTGCGACCAGTTCTTGATTTTCTGATGCACTTCATGCGGTTCGCGCGCCCACGAATGGTGCAACACGCGGAAGTTCGTATAGATTTCACGGTTCGTTTTCGACGCCAGGTCTCGCGCAAAGAAATGTTCGCCCACAAGATTCGTCGCAAACGAAAAATCCTCCTCATTGTCGATGTAAATGTAGCCGTGCTTGGTTTTCTTGAACAGCGTAATCCAGTTGCCGCGGATGTTCACGGGATTGAATTTGGGTTTCGAAAGGAAATATTTGTGCTTTTGAAGGAATTGATACACCGCCTCGAAATCGAGGAAATATTCATCGGCGTCGATTTGCAGTTTCCAGCAATCCGGACCCATTTTTTCGGAAAGCATGTTGCGTTCGCGCGTGTCGTTTTCCATCGGCGTGAGCGTCGGGACATAAAAATCATCTTCAAAAAAGACAATTTTCTGATCGGGATCGATCGCGCGGATGTTGTCGAAAAACTTCGGATCAAGGTCGTATTTCTTGCCGGCCCACGTATTTCGGTTCACGTCGACGCACAAAATGATCTCATCGGCATAATCGTAAACGATCGGCAACGCATCGAAAATGTACTTGTAATCATACGAAATCAAAAAACCGATCTTGATCTTACTTTTGCGGAACAGGAAACCCATCTGAAATTGTTTTTACTTGGTCAGTTCGGCCACTTTGGCCTAGTGTGAGCAAAAATAAAGATATTCTGCGTTTTGGGCGTTTTAATTTGTCAACAATTTCGAAACAAGTTCGCGCTACCGGAGCCAGAATCTGAGGTTGTTTTTTAAGTACTTCCGGAAATAATGCCCGGAAAGTTTTACTTGATCCGGCGCAGGTTTGTTCGCATGGAACTTGACACAGAAATCGTGAATATCAGCGCACGCGATGAATTTCAGGCATTTCCAATCTTCGGGATAAACGGGATGAAGGTTCGTGAATTGTGTGTAATTCGCTTCATTGACATTCATCCAAAACTCAAAATAAGCTTCGGTATCGAAATCGTCCTTGTGTCCCCAATTGTTGATTTTCTGGTAAATTTCCTCGGGTTCGCGCGCCCAGGATTGATGGATGACTTCGAAACCCGCGTAAATCTCACGGTTGGTTTTGGAGGCCAGATCACGCCCGAAAAAATGCGCGCCCACCACATTTGTCGCAAACGAGAAATCCTCCTCATTGTCGATGTACAGATAGCCGTTTTGGGTTTTCTTGAACAACGTGATCCAATTGCCGCGAATGTTGACCGCGTTGTATTTGGGCTTCGACAGCAAATATCTGTGCTGTTGCAAGAATGCATAAACCGACGCGAAATCGACAAAATATTCATCGGCATCGATCTGCAGTTTCCAGCAATCGGCACCCATTTTTCGGGAAAGCAGGTTGCGTTCGCGCGTTTCGTTTTCGATCGGCGACAAATTTTCGAGGTAGAAATGGTCTTCGAAAATCGTTATTTTATTTTGCGGATCGACGGATTTGATCTGATCGAAAAAACTTTCATCGAAATCATACGGCTTTCCGGCCCACGACATCCGATCGGCATCAATAGCCAAAATAATCTCGTCGGCAAAATCGTATACGATTCTTAGCGCGTCAAAAATGTACTTGCAATCGTAAGAAACCAGAAAGCCGATTTTGATTTTTGCTTTACCGAAAGTTGGAAGTCCCATGTATCAAATTTTACAATAAATATAAATTCCCCACTGTTCTTAAACTCATACTTAAACGGAAAATTGTAGCATAATTTGTAGCTTTGCCGCAAAGAAAACACAATGCAGGAAGAAATCCAAAAAGCTTTTGATGTCCTACAGAACGGTGGCATTATCCTTTACCCTACAGATACTGTTTGGGGAATTGGTTGCGACGCGACCAACGCTCAAGCCGTCACTAAAATCTACCAGCTCAAGCAACGTGCTGAAACCCAAAGCATGATCGTGTTGATGAATGGCGAAAAAATGATGTACAATGTGTTCCGTGAAATTCCCGAAGTCGCCTGGCAAATCCTCGATTTATCCGAAAAACCGACGACTCTGATCCTGGACAATCCGAGGAATGTCGCGGCAAATGTGATCGGCGCCGACAAAACTTTGGGCATCCGGCTCGTCAGGGAACCGTTTTGCTTCAAGCTCATGGAACGCATGAAAAAACCGCTGGTTTCTACCTCGGCGAATATTTCAGGCCAGCCTACGCCAAAAAGTTTTGCAGAAATCAGCCGCGAAATTATAAACGGCGTCGACTATGTCGTAAATTTGGATCGGGAAAAAATCTCGGGAAAGCCTTCGACGATTATTAAGTTGACGGGCGATTCGCAGGTTAAAATCATCCGAAAGTAATTAATAATGGATAATTAACAATTGATAATTGCAATGCGTTTTGATTGTTGATTGAAATTCTGAATTTGTGGCCAATTACAAACAAGCACTCAACCATAAAATCTTCGAAGTCATCGCGCAGGCTTCGGCCGAACTCGGACTCGAAACCTACGTCATTGGCGGCTTCGTGCGCGATCTGCTTTTGAACCGCGACAACAAAAAAGACATCGACATCGTGGCCGTTGGCAGCGGGATCGGTCTTGCGCTCAAGGTTTCTGAATTGCTTCCCAAAAAACCGAAAGTCCAGGTTTTTAAAAATTATGGCACGGCCATGTTGCGTTTCCAGGACATCGATATTGAATTTGTCGGTGCGCGGAAAGAATCGTACGAGTTCAACAGCCGCAATCCTGTTGTAGAAAACGGCACCTTGGAAGACGACCAAAACCGACGCGATTTTACGATCAATGCGCTCGCACTGTCGCTCAACCAGAATACTTTCGGTGAATTGATCGATCCTTTCAATGGCTCAACCGATCTGGAATATAAAATCATCAAAACACCTTTGAATCCGGATATTACGTATTCGGACGACCCGCTTCGGATGATGCGCGCGATCCGTTTTTCGGCACAATTGGGTTTTGAGATCGAGGCCGGATCGTTGGCTGCAATCGAACGCAATAAAGAACGCATCAACATCATTTCGGGCGAGCGCATCGTTGAGGAACTCAATAAGATTTTATCGACCGACAAGCCTTCCGTTGGGTTCCTTTTGCTTTACAAAACCGGATTGCTCGACCTTATTTTACCCGAATTGACCGCGCTCAACAGCGTCGAGGAAATCGAAGGTCACACGCACAAGAACAATTTTTACCACACGCTCGAAGTCGTCGACAACATTTGCCCGAACACAGACGATGTTTGGCTGCGTTGGTCGGCATTGCTGCACGACATCGGCAAAGCGCCAACCAAGCGTTTCAACAAAAAACAAGGCTGGACGTTCCACGGACATGAATTCCTTGGCGGAAAAATGGTCAAGAAAATCTTCGAAAGGCTGCGCATGCCGCTCAACAACAAGATGAAATTCGTGCAGAAAATGGTCATGATGAGTTCGCGTCCGATCGTGCTTTCGGAAGACACCGTTACCGATTCGGCAGTGCGCAGGCTTGTTTTTGACGCCGGCGAAGACGTCGAAAACCTGATGACATTGTGCGAGGCCGACATCACGACCAAGAATCCGAATAAATTCCGCAAATACCACGACAATTTTAAAGTCGTACGCCGCAAAATCGTTGAAGTCGAAGAACGCGACCACGTACGCAATTTCCAGCCGCCTGTGACCGGAGAAGAGATCATGGAAATCTTCAACCTGCAGCCTTCGCGTGAAATTGGCGTATTGAAAGAAGCGATCAAGGAAGCGATTCTGGAAGGCGAAATTCCGAACGAATACGATGCCGCTTATCAGTTCATGCTGCAACGCGCGAAAAAACTCGGACTCAAAGCGGTCAAATAATCCAACCTATGGAACATTACGCCCAAATCAAGATCGCCTTTCTCACGCCCGAATATCCGCATCCGAGAACACCGGGATTGTGCGGCGGCATCGGCACCAGCATCATGAACCTGGCTCATGCAATGAATCAGGCAGGTGCAACGGTGCGTATTATCGTTTACGGACAAGACAAAGACGAAGCGTTCGAGGAAAACGGCCTCACGATTTACCGCGTCCAAAGCATCGAGGAAGGCAAACTCAAACGCTATCAAACCCAAAAGAAAATCGAGAAGCTGATCCGCTCGTTGGTGAAACACAAGAAAGTGAATGTGGTCGAAGCACCGGATTGGCGCGGCGCGACGTCGTTCATTTCGCCGAATTGCCCGGTTGTGGTTAAACTTCATGGTTCCGATACTTATTTTGGGCATTTCGATCAGAGGCCCGTGAAATGGCGGATCCGGTTTGCGGAGAAACGCGCTTTGCAGAAAGCCGATGCTGTGGTTTCCGTGAGCCAATTTGCCGCAGATGTCACGTCAAAAATATTCAAACTCAGTAAAAAAATCACGGTTATCCCAAATGGGATTAGCAGCGATAAGTTTGAAGTATCACCCGAGAACAAAAGCTGCAATATCCTTTATTTCGGTACTTTAGTCAGAAAAAAAGGCTCGCTTGAATTGCCGTTCATTTTCAACAAAGTCATTGAGCAGAATCCGGATGCACAATTGACACTCGTAGGCTTGAACAGCAACGATGCAACGACCGGCAACGCTTCGGTCTGGAACATGATCCAAGAATCACTATCGCCTGAAGCTTTGCCGAACGCTCATTACGCGGGAAGCGTACCATATGCCGAAATTAAAAATTACATCAATGACGCGGCCGTTTGCGTGTTTCCTTCATTTGCGGAAGCACTTCCGGTTTCGTGGATCGAAGCGATGGCGATGGGAAAAGCGATTGTCGCTTCCGATATCGGCTGGGCCAAAGAACTGATTGTTGACGGCCAGGAAGGCTTTTTAGTTCATCCGACGCATCATCAGGAGTTCGCCGACAAAATCCTGCGGCTGCTTGGCGATAAAAGCTTACAACGCAAATTTGGCGTTGCAGCCAGGCAAAAAGTCGAAAATCATTTCAGCATCGATGCCGTTGCCAAACAAAACCTCTCTTTTTACCTGAACCTCATCGATTCCCAAAACGACATTAAATGAAAAAGAACTTTATTTCCTCGGCTAAAATCTCGCTCGTTTTGGTTTATTTCGTAATCGTGGCGGGCGCTTTGGTGCGCATGACGGGTTCGGGCATGGGTTGCCCCGATTGGCCAAAATGCTTTGGCTATTATATTCCGCCGACCGACATCAAGGAGCTGACCTGGACGCCGAACCATGTGTACGAGAAAGGACAAGTCATCATCAAAGACGAAACGCTGCTCGTGGCAAACGGTGATTTTATGACCGGCAAAATCTTTGACGCGGGTTCGTGGCGGCCTTACACCAAACACGATTACGCGATTTTCAATCCGACACATACCTGGATCGAATATTTGAACCGGCTGGCCGGCGCATTGGCCGGAATCGCAGTCTTTGTAATGGCCGTGCTGTCGATTGGACTTTGGAAAAACAACAAAAAACTGACGTTGCTTTCGTGGCTGGTCGTTTTCCTGATGGGATTTCAGGGCTGGCTAGGCGCGACCGTCGTTTATTCGGTATTGAACCCGATCAAGATTACGCTGCACATGGTGGTTGCGCTTGTCATCGTCGGGTTGATCCTGTACATCATCCGCATGGCGCGTATAAAAATTAATGTTGTTGTTCCTGACAATTTATTCTCAAAATTGCTTTGGTGCGCGCTATTGCTGACATTGATACAAGTCATTTTAGGAACACAGGTGAGACAATTCGTGGACGAACAGGTGAAATTTTTCGGCTACGGCAACATGCAGGCCGTGCTCGAACACCCGACAATCGATTTTTACATACACCGCACGCTATCGATTTTGGTTTTTGCTTTCAATGCGTTTTTGTTTGTCCGCAACAGCAAAATGCGGCTGGGTTTCGACAAGATGAATTGGGTGATGGTGCTGATTGGCCTGGAAATTATTTCGGGCATTGCGATGTATTATTTTGACTTCCCGTTTGGTTCGCAGGCAACACACCTGGTGATGGCCTCGGTACTTTTCGGAATTCAGTTTTACCTGGTTTTAGAAAGCAAAAAGCCGGAAAAATCAATATAGATTAAATCTATTCCTTAAATTTAATTATATTACTTTCAAAGTTTTAAATATCATCACTTCATTTAAAATCAAGTATCAATCCAATTTTTAAAATCAAGCACTTTTTCACGGCTTACAATCACTTCGTCTGCTTTATAAGTCGGCAAAATTACCTTAAGGCGCGAATTGCTGTACATTGAAATTTCCTTGATGGCTTTCATCGGAATAATGAATTTTCGGCTGACACGGAAAAATTCATTTGGATCGAGTTCCTGTTCCAAAACCTCCAAAGTCGAATCAATCAAATAATCGCGGTTGTCGTACGTATGCATGTAAGTGCCTTTGTTTTCGCTGTAGAAACACTCAACATCATCCGTTTGAACGACTTTAAGCTGTTGGCCAATTTTTACCGTAAAACGCTTCTTATGGCTTTTCTCGAACGGATTGACCAGCATACTTTTGATCTGATCAAAATCAATCTGCATGGGTTGCTTTGATGGGATTCTATCTTTGTATTTGCGAACTGCGATTTCCAAATCATCCTCATCTATCGGTTTCAATAAATAGTCTATACTATTTAATTTAAAGGCTTTTAACGCGTATTCATCGTAAGCTGTCGTAAAGATGATTGCACTTTTGACGTGAATTTTTTCGAAGATTTCAAATGACAATCCATCCGACAATTGAATATCCAGAAATATAAGATCCGGATGGCTGTTTTGCGAAAACCAATCGATCGACTCTTCCACCGAATGCAGCATCGTATCGGCAGCAATACCTATTTTTTCAAGCTTGCGTTGCAGTAAGCGGGCTGCGGGCTTTTCGTCTTCGATGATGATGGTGATCATATTTAATGTATTTATCTACTATAATTAATTTTATTATTATGATTTTTAAATGATTACAAAACAACAACCAAAGTATGGTGCTGATTAAATGCTATTCCCATTTGCGGCTTTTCTTCTGTTTATCGACAATTTCCTGAATCTTGCGCTCTTCCCAATCGGAACCTAAAAAAATATTGGTGCCAAATACGCTCAACGCATGGAAACAAACACCGATTCCCCAAAAGAAGGCGGTGGAAAAATTACCGAATGTAAAAAAAGTCTCCCCATCTTCGAGATCCATAAACTTGAGTGCCAGCAAAAAAATATTGACCAACAAGTAAACCGCAAGGTGTTTATAAAATCCTGCAATCGCTTTGACCCGCTTCCTGGCGCGTTCCATCCGCAATTGTTCCATCGTTTCGTGATTTTCCATAGTTTTATTTTTTGTTTTGTTTAGATTGTTCTTCGTCCATGAATTGCTTGAGTTTTCGTTCTTCCCAGCCTTTCCCTAAAAAAGGGTTCCAGCCAAAGGCCGACATGCCATGGAAAAGCAATCCCATTCCCCAGCCCAGCATCGAAAAGTAAAACCAGTAGAATTCGGGCGTGAAATACAAATTGATGAAGATCAGCGTCGGGATTACGACGCAATAGCACGTCAGATTAATGTAGAACGACCTGATTTCCCGTGCCTTTTTCTTGGCTTTTTTATAGATGATTCTTTCGTTGTGTTCCATGATTATTTCCATTTGTTCGATTTTTCTTTTTCGATGAGTTCCTGTATTTTCTTCTCTTCCCAATCGCGTCCGAGGAAAGGCATGTAATTGAACACGCTCGCCCAATGGAACAATACGCCAATTCCCCAACCGACAACCGGGAATAAAAACCACCAATATTGCGGATAGGTCACGAGGTTCAATATCGCCAGACCTGTTGAGATGATTAAGTATATCCAAAGGTTTGCATAAAACCCTTTAATGTCTTCTACCCTTTTCTGGGCCTTGTAGTAGGCCGTTTCCATTTCATTATAATTTGATTCCATAACCGTAACTTGTTTGGTCAGGATCGGAATCCTGACGGTAAATGTTTTTTCATTCTGTTCGATAAGCACCTTGCGGCGCGTGATGATGTCGTAGCGGTTCACGATGTTCTGCAAACCCACGCCTTCCCTGTCCTGCAGTACTTCTTTTTTCTGGAAGACATTTTGGATGGCGAGGTAATCGCCGTCGATGAAAATCCGGATGTGCAAAGGCTTCTGCTCGCTTACGATGTTGTGCTTGACCGTGTTTTCCAATAAGAGCTGCAGCGACAACGGAACCACCTTGGCCTCAGGATCGATAGCAGTTTCGGGCAACTCATAAAACAAGCTGTTTTCGAAACGCATCTTGAGCAGGTTCATGTAGGTTTTGGCAAATGACAATTCCTCTTCAATTCCAACGAGTTCTTTGTCTTTTTGTTCGAGTACGTAACGGTAAACCTTTGAAAGTGAAGTCGTAAACTTTTGTGCATTTTCCGGATTTTCCTCAATCAGCGAACTCAACACATTCAAACTGTTGAACAAAAAATGCGGATCGATCTGATTTTTGAGCGTCTCGAATTTGGCCGATGCCGTACCCGCAATAATCTTCTGCTCTTTTACCTTGTTCTCCTGATACGCCTTGTAGAAATAAAAAGCATAGGCAGATAGCGTAATGAAGAACGTAATAATAATGGCGAAAACGTAGTTGTTTGGCGTTTCTTCGGCTAAAAATTTCGCAAAAGATTCCTGTTCGATCACCACATCCTCAAAGATGCGCAACAGGAAAATCGTAAGCAGCGACACCACGAACGACAGCACAAATCCCAAAAGGATCCGTTTTTTAGAAAAACGTTCGGCCGTAAAATACCGGTCCAGCATCTGGAACACCAAACTGTTCGCCGCATAAAGCGAAAACGTATACAGCATCGTAAAGCCAAACGTAGTAAGCAATCTATGGTCGAATGCAATGCTGCCGCCAAATGCCCAGTTGATTACCACGATCACGCACATGATGCCGATGCCCAGCAAAAACAGCCGAATGATTTCCTTGACTCCTAATTTCATTTGTTCCAATCTTCAAATTGCATTTCAAATTTGACTTCGCCGTTGCCGTAAGACCCGACCGGCGTCCAGCCTTGTCTTTTGTAGAATTCCTCGGCGCGTGTTTTGGGCGCCGTCCCGAGGCAGACTTTGTCTTTGGTTTGTGCGAAATACCAGTCCAACATGAGCTTGTGCAATTGTTTGCCTACGCCGCGGCGGTCGTATTCAGGATCGACAAACAAAGCCCAGATGCTGTTTTCTTTCAAATCGACAATCGAAAAACCCACGATTTTACCATCCATTTCACAAACCCAGCCCTTGCCTTTCTCGGTGATGTAGAACGCCACGTCTTGATCTGGCACCAATGCCGGGTCGCTGAGCGTGTTTTCTGCCACCAGGTGTCGCACTACCTGAATTTGCGCAATATCGTTCAATGTGGCCTCTCTGAATGTCATTTTACTATTGGCTCTTTTATTTTTTATTGCAATCCTTCTGCGTCTCCAAGGCCCTTTCCAATCCCCATTTTGGCGAAAAAGGCGTTTCCGGCTTGAACGTTTCGAAAAGCTTGATCGAACGCTCTACTTCGGCACACATCGGCTTGGTGTCGCTTCCGAAGAATTTCGCGCCGCCAATTTCATAATCGGCTTTGCCAAAAACCACGCGCGGATTATCGGGTGCGATTTTCCCGGCCCTGGCATACATCTCCATCACTTTCGGCGACAGCGTCATGCCGTATGTCATCGGGTCAAAAGCCACCCAACCCGTGTAAATCATCGCCTGCATCACGAGGATTTCGGCATTTTCGGGATTCTTGACCATTTCAACATCGAGTGCTTCCTGCGCCTTGGTCAGCAACGCATTGACGGTTTCCTTGTCTTTGGTCTGGAACGAAGTCGTCGTATTGACCAACGCCACGTAATAATTCGGCAGCCAGTTGTTTTTCTCTGCCGATGCGATCCGTTCAAACATCGCCGAAGCTTCGGTATTCTTGCCCTGGCCCCAAAGTTCGAATGCTTTGGCCATGCCTTTTTCGTAGGCAGTTTGTGCGAATGTGATTCCGCTGGTCATGATCGCTAAAACTAGAAGTATTTTTTTCATATTGAATGTATTTAGGTGTTTTATCTGATTAATAATGAATCGTAATACTGGTTTTCGAATTGGCATTGACGATAAATTTCGCGTCCTCAAAACTCGGCGGACCCATGAATCCTTTGGCATCATTCGAAGTGCCGTAACCTTCCGTCGGGATGCCGAAACCATTCCTGTCGAGCGCGCCGTTGCTGTTCTCATCGTGGTAAACCGAAATCGCGTAAGTGCCTTTTGGAACATCCTTGAAAACCACGCTGGCCGTTCCCGATTTGATGTCGACCGCAGCACTTTTGTAAATGGTCTTGAGGAAACTGAATTCCGAATCGTACAAGCCGACTTTCACTTTGCCGGTGTCGTTCTTGAAACCGGTCATTTTGACTTCAAGACTCACATTCTGCGCCTGTGCAAAACCGCTCATTAAAAATACTAAAACTAAAGTTACAATGGTAAAAATTGAATTCCTCATCTGATCTGTTTTTTGATTATTATTGATTTATCTGATTGTGAAGCAAATGTATTGTTGCTATTGCTGTTTTAAAATTTAAACTAACCCAACTGTCGAATTTAAAGGATGAATCGTCATGTCTTGTGGCCACATCAACTCATAATTCACAACTTATGATTCATAATTCTACAAATTATCGAGCTGATTCGTCTTCTTGTCCTGACTGATCGTCCAAAAGAATCCGACGAAAAAGAACCGGTCGGCCGTTGGCGTAATTTCCCTGCGATCATAAACGCCGTTGGCATTCGGGCTGTTCGCATATTCATAACCGTACACATTCTGCGTTCCCAGAACATTCGAAATCGAGAAATACAAAATCTTCTGCTGGCTCAGCAAATACGCCCAACTCGCACTCAGATTGTTGTAGGCCTTGGTCTTGCCGTTCATGAATTTCGCGTCGTTCGGGTTGTTGTAAGGACGGCCCGTCGTAAATGAATTCGTGAGCCCGAGCTGCGATTTCCAGTCACTGATCCAATATTTCCCTACGACCGACAAACTGTGATCGGCCACAAAACTAGGCGTCACCGAATGCGGATAATCCCTGTAATTGCGCTCGGTGTCGATGTACGAATACGAAATCCAGTATTCGAGGTTCTTGAAGGATTTGCCGTCGCGCCAGAACACATCCAATCCCGCGGCATAACCCAAACCGTTGTTGTTGTAAACCGTCCGGTAAAGCGGCGCTGCAACCGAATCAAACTTGACCAGATTGCGGTAATCCTTGTAGTACGTTTCGGCGCGGAACGTCTGCCTTTCCTTGCTGTATTGGAAATTGAGGATGTAATGCGACGCCTTTTCGCTTTCGAGCATCTGGTAATATTTGAGGTAATCCTGCTTGGGCGCCTGCGTGAATTCGCCGTAAGCCAACGAAAACTGACTGAATTTAGCGACTTTGTACGCGATCGAAATCCTTGGAGCAACGACCGTCTCATCGAGCAGATTGTTATTCGAAGCCCTTACGCCCACTTTGGCGGCGAATTTTTTCGAGAAGAAAATATCCGCTTCAGTATACAACGCCGCGATGTTGGCGTCGTATCCGCTTTGGCGGTCGGTCCCGAAATTGGGCAGGTAATCCTCCGTGAAATTGGTGATGAAATAATCGGCACCGAACGACAGTTTGACGCGATCGGAAAAGCTCTTGCGGAATTTGAGCTTGAGTTGCGCCGCATGCTCCACATTTTTGATGTCATTGCGGTTGAATGCGATTTTATTCTGGCCGTAACCGTAACCCAAACCAGTCGTCAATTGCCAGTTTCCGCCGAAATTGCCTTTGTAGGAACTGTTCAGGTAGAAATTATTGTTGACCAGATTCACACGGTCCTTGACGAGCGGATGGTTGATGTTTTCCTGATTGATGTCGAACCGCGACGCATCGAAAGCCGCATACAACTTGAACATGCCGTTGTTGAAACCGTAGCGGTAGACCGTTTCACCTGACAATCCCTGGTACGGACGGTTCCAGTCGACGTTTTGCGGAATCAGTTTCTGATACGGCGCCAAATCGATGTAGGTCGCATTGACGCTGAGCGAGCTTTTTGCCCATTTTTGTGTGTTTCCGATGCCCAAACCAACGGTCATCAGTGAAATATCGGTTTTGTTCTGATCGGGTTCGTCCTGGGTATTGAGCAACAGCACGCTCGACAACGCTTCGCCATATTCGGCCGAATAACCGCCCGTAGAAAACGAAATCCCGCTGAAAAGGAACGGCGAAAACCGGCCGCGCGTAGGCAAATTGTCGGTTGTCGCGCCATACGGTTGTGCGACGCGGATGCCATCAACAAAAGTTTGCGTTTCATCGGCTTCGCCACCGCGAACGAACAAGCGGCCGCTTTCGCCAACGGTTTGCGTTCCGGGCAAAGTCTGCAGCGCGGCCACGACATCGCCGAGCGAACCCGCAGTCGTGACAATATCGAGCGGCTTGAGCACCGAAACACGTGCTTTGTCGCCCGCTTCGAAAGTTCCGGCAGTGACGATTACGGCGTCGAGCGAATTGACGCTTTCGCGCATTTTGACGACTTGATTGTTGTAATTGGCTGCGTCGATCAGGATTTTTTGCGTTTCAAAAGTCAGCACGCTGATGACAAGCATCTGGTTTCCGGCGGTATCGGTGGTGAAGCTGAAATCGCCATTTTCATCGGTGGAGGCGCCGTCGTAAGTGCCTTCGATAAAAATGTTGGCGCCCGGAACTGGTTTGCCTTTTGGATCGGTGACTTTTCCAGAAATGGTATTCTGCGAAAAAGCGACACTTGAAAAAAGGATTAGGAATAAAGTAATGATTGATCTCATGGTGGTTATTGATTTTACAAGGCAAATATCTGACGGCACACAAATCTATGAAACTAATTCTAACCGAATTGTTGAATTTTACGGATGAGTCGTAAATTTGAAAACAAGCCAGATGCTCGTAAAGTTTGATTATTTTTGAAAGCCTAAAGACCGCACATGAACCGTTTCGACCGCATTACCGCCATATTGATCCAACTGCAATCCAAGAGAATCGTGAAGGCGCAGGATTTGGCCGATCGTTTCGACATCAGCCTGCGAACCGTTTACCGCGACATCCGATCGCTCGAGGAAGCCGGAATCCCTTTGTATGGAGAAGCCGGCGTGGGCTATTCGCTCGTCGATGGCTACCGTTTGCCGCCGATCATGTTCACGCGCGAGGAAGCGATGACGTTCGTTACGGCAGAGAAATTAATGGAACAATTTACTGATGTGGCGACGAAGTCCAGCTACCAGTCGGCGATGTATAAGATGAAAGCGGTGTTGCGCAGCGACGAAAAGGATTTGGTGGACAACATCGGAAACAGCATTTTGATCCGCCGGTTCCAATCAGAAAACAATGCGCCCGACAATGTGCTCGACAGCCTGCTCAAATGCATTTCGGAAAATTGCACGGCGCAGATCAGTTATGCGACTTTCAACAGCGAAGAAAAAACCAACCGCACGATCGAACCGATCGGAATTTACCACGAAAACCAATGGTGGTACGTGATTGCGTGGTGCCATTTGCGCGCAGATTACCGGCATTTCAGAACCGACAGGATCAGTGACATCAAAAATACCGCGACGCCTTTTCATAAAAAACACCCGTCTTTTAAGGAATATATGGAAACGGAGGAAAAGAAACACCAACTCGAAACCGTCATCATCCGCGTCAATAAAAAAATAGCGCCTTACCTGCAGACCCAAAAATATTATTATGGCTTTGTTTCCGAAACCCAAAAAGGAAATCAAATCGAGATGACTTTTCAGACGCTTTTCCTCGAAGGTTTTGCGCGCTGGTTGCTCATGTTTGCCGATCAGGCCGAGATTGTCGAACCTTTGTACATGAAAGACCAAATCAGGGAATTGATCCGGGAGATTTCAAAAAGCCTTTAATTTTTTCACTTCCAAAATCCTGCTGACATACGGTTGTCAGCCAGCGGTCGTTCCTTTGTCTGGTAAATAAAAAATCAGGTCATGGACAATATTCTGGCGCACATCCATATTTTTAAAACCAACATCCAAAAGGAAAATCTGGGCGACATCAAAAAGGCATTCAGGAACAAATCGGTCGCGCAATGGACGGTCGATACGGAAGATTGCGACCATGTTTTGCGCGTCGTATCGCACGAAATGACCGAATCTGAAATCATCCAATTGGTATCGCAATACGGATTTGAATGTGCGGACCTCACTTAAATATCCAGGAGGCCGGCAATTAATTGGTTTGATTTTTTATTTTTGGCAAACGGAGCACTTCATGGCCGTCAATAAATTCAACCGATGAGCAAAGACACAGATATTTTAAATGTAGGATTGATCATCATTTCGTTGTTCCTTGCCTTCCAACTGCCTTTCGAATTGTTCCTTTTTTCGTATGCGGTATTGGGCCCGATGCATTATCTGACGGAAATCAGTTGGCTGCGCGACAAGAATTACTTTGTGCGCGAGCGCAAGGCGATTTGGATTTTGGTGTTTTTTGTTGCGATTGTCACCGTGCCGGTGCTGATGAAATTGTCGTGGTTTTCGGGAATTGAAGACATCAAATTTATTCGAAGGGTGGCTAGAAACATCCGATCTTATTACAGCGAAGTCATTCTGGGCACTTTAATTTTCGCCATCGGATTGATTTATTTTACGCGCAGACTGCACTTGATGTTGTTTCTTTTTGCCAGTTTTATTGTCGCCCATTTGATGCTGCGCAATGTCCCAGGCGTGTTAATCCTGACGGCGGTCTTTATCCCGACACTCATCCATGTTTACGTTTTTACGTTGCTCTTTATGGCGTATGGCACGCTGCAATGCAAAAGCAAACCGGGCATCATCGCCATCATATTGTTGTTATTGGTTCCGGTTTTCATCATGGTTTCAAACATCAATCCGATGGAATACAATGTCGGCAGTTATGCAAGTGAAACGTTTGAAAGTCTGGGTTTTGGCAGCATCCATCGCAGAATCAATGCTGTGTTGCATCCTGGAACGGATGCGACCTTTTCATACGGCTCGGCACTTGGCTTAAAGATTCAGGTTTTTGTCGCTTTCGCTTACACCTATCACTACCTCAATTGGTTTTCAAAAACCCATGTCATCGGTTGGCACCGCAATTTATCGCGCAAAAAAGTCATCGGTGTTTTTGCCTTATGGATACTTTGCATTTCGTTGTATGCCTACGATTACCAATCGGGAATGATTGCCCTACTTTCTTGAGCTTGATGCACGTGATCCTAGAATTCCCTTTAAACATCACTTCCGTCAAAGGGATTTTCCTCCATTTTCGCGCCCGGATTGCAGGCTAGACGAAAATCGTTTCGAGCCCGATGTGTTCCGTATTTTTCTTCTGCCACAAATAAGACAGGAACATTTTGCTGTTCCGAAGCGTATCTACCGCTTTTTTGGTAATGACTTCCTTGTGTTTTTGGTAGTTTTTCCCTTCGGCTTCGTTGAGGCAAAGGTTGATGTCGACAATGGTTGCGAATTCGACCGAATCGTCCTTTTCTCCCGAATGGTCGTCGAGTTCGGTGAAAAATTCGTTTACATTGGTGAGTTTGGCTTTTCCGGCGAGGAAATTATTGGTGATTTCTTCAGAAAGGATTTTTTGCGCCTGCACCGAATCGGGATCCATTTTCCCAATACCGATGTTGCCCGGCAGCCTGAATTGTGCGGTGAACGTTCTCATATTCTTGGTTTGGTTTAGTGTCTCAAATTTATCGAATATTCCTACGAACAGCTTACGCTTTAACAGAACTTTGTTATATTATTCCAATATTTTGCATCAGTAAATCAATCCCTTAGCTCAAAACCATTTCTTTTTCTTGAACAAAACGACCATCCCGACGACAAGCAGGAACATGACCAAAATCACTAAAAAGTAACCGTATTTCCAATGCAATTCGGGCATGAAATCGAAATTCATCCCATACACGCCGACGATAAACGTGAGCGGCATAAAAACCACAGAAACCGCCGTCAGCACTTTCATGATTTCGTTCATGCGGCGGCTTTGCGACGCGAAATAAAAATTAGCCGCACTGTCGAGCGAATTCATGTCGTATTCGATCTGTTCGAGCAATTCGAGGCTTTTTTGGTTGAGCCGGGCGAAAAAAGAATAATTTCCCTTTTCGATCCCATTGTATTCATCGTCGTCGCGGATGCTCTTGAGCGAATACAACGCATCGTGCAGCGGGTAAATCGCACGTTTGAGCAACCCGAAACGCGACCGTATTTTCTGGATCCGCTCGTGAATTTCACGCTTGTCGCTGACTTTGGCCTCGGCCATTACTTTTTCGATTTCATCTTCGTAGGATTCGATCGTGATGTAGAAATTTTCCATCACCGATTCGAGCAGAAGATACAGCAGGTAATCGCTTTTCTTTTTCCGCACAATGCCGCTGTGGGTTTTGATGCGTTCGCGGATGTGCGTAAAATAAGCGCTTTTCTTCTCCTGAAACGAAACCAATAATTTGCCCTTGAGCACAAAACTGATTTGCTCCACGCGCTCTTCTTCGCCATCTTGCGAAGGCAAAACCGATTTGATGCTGAAAAAAAGTACCTTGTCAAGCTCTTCCATCTTCGGGCGTTTCACCACATTGAGGATGTCGCTGATGATGAACGGTTCGAGGTCGAGCGCTTCACAAAGGCCTTTGATCTGCGCGACATCGTGGAGTCCGTGTACGTTGAGCCATTTGACATCGTTGACTTGCTGCGGGTCGTTGATTTCCGATTTGATTTTTTCCAGCGAAACATGCTGGTGTTGCTCATAACCGGCATCGTCGTAAACGAAAAGTTGCATGTCGACCGTTTCCGTCTTGAATTCGCCTGTATATTCGTAGTAATTGGGCTGGACGTTGCGCGATTTCTTGTACTTGATTCTCTCCACAGCTAATAAATTTGACCTAAAGATAGGAGTTTTTAAAATGCCTTTTTACATTTACAGAAAAATCGTATGCAAACGCTGATTACCAACATCAAGGAATTGCTTCAAGTGCGCGAAGCCAATATTAACAAGGTTTCGGGTGCCGAAATGGCGGTTCTTCCGACGATTAAAAATGCTTTTCTTTTAATTGAAAATGACGTGATAAAAGCGTTCGGCCCGATGGAAAATTGTCCGCAAACCGATGCACAGATTATCGACGCGGCCGGAAAAATTGTCCTTCCTACCTGGTGCGACAGCCACACGCATATTGTTTACGCCGGCAACCGCGAGCAGGAATTCGTTGACCGCATCAACGGACTCACGTATGAAGAAATTGCCAATCGCGGCGGCGGCATTCTCAATTCGGCCAAAAAACTGCATGACACTTCCGAGGCCTACATCTACGAGCAATCCAAAATGAGACTGCAAGAAGTGATGCAATTGGGCACGGGCGCGGTCGAAATCAAATCGGGATACGGGCTTTCGGTCGAGGACGAACTCAAGATGTTGCGCGTCATCCGAAAACTCAAAAACAATTATCCGATCGCGATCAAGTCGACTTTCCTCGGCGCGCACGCCTTCCCTACTGAATTCAAGGAAAACCACAAAGGCTACATCGACCAGATCGTAAACGAGATGATTCCGGCCATCGCCAAAGAACGATTGGCAGAATACATCGACGTATTTTGCGAAACGGGCTATTTTTCGGTAGAAGAAACCGAACGCATTCTCGGTGCCGGCAAACAATTCGGCTTGGTTCCGAAAATCCATGTCAACCAATTCAACGCGATTGGCGGCGTGGCTGCTGGCGTCAAATACGGCGCACTTTCGGTAGACCATCTCGAGATCGTAACGCCTGAAGATATTGAAGTTTTGAAAAATACCGATACGATGCCCGTCGCTTTGCCGTCGTGTTCCTATTTCTTGAGCATTCCGTATACGCCGGCGCGCGAAATGATCAATGCCGGATTGCCATTGGCACTGGCCACCGATTTCAATCCGGGTTCGACGCCATCGGGCAATATGAATTTTGTAGTCGCAACGGCGTGCATCAAGATGAAAATGACGCCCGAAGAAGCGATCAATGCCGCCACCATCAACGGCGCTTATGCGATGGGGCTTTCGAAAACGCACGGCAGCATTACCGTGGGCAAAAAAGCGAATCTGATCGTTACCAAACCAATTCCGTCGTTTTACCAATTGCCGTATGCTTTTGGCAGCAATCTGATTGATTTTGTGCTGATTGACGGGAAGAAGATTTAATTCACTTTTATTCCAATAAAAAACTCCCATGTTACAACGGCATGGGAGTTTTTGTTTTTAAGCAGGTGCTTATTTATGCTTATTTCAAAGTGAAACTTGCTTTAGAAACGAGGTCACCTTTATCGAATACGTTGACGAAATAAGTTCCTTTTTCAAAGTTCTCGCCTGGTAAATCCTGCGTGACCTGAACGGGTTTGTTTTCGTAATTGATGTTGGTCACAAAACTGTAAGTAAGCGATTTCTCTCCGAAAGCTTCTGTTTTCTTTTCACCCAAAACGTTGTTCTTGCTGTCGATGATTTGAACGTAATAAGTTCTTTCACCCGGCTTGGCCACCGCATTTTCGTTGATGGTGAAGCTGATTTTTAAAACGTCAGCCTTTCTGGCTTTTTCAGTAGCGACTTGTTTTCCTGAGCTTCTGAGTTTGTAAGCGGCGGTCTGCAAATTGGTGATGTTGAGTTTGGACGCTTTTTCAACCGTTTTAGACAGTTCCTCGTTTTGGCCCACGAGTACTTCATTGTATTTCTTGGCCTCGCCCAAAACCATTACGGTGCTGTCTCTTTGTACAGTCAAGACTTGGTTGTCTTTTTTGAGGGTCTCGTTTTCAGCTACAAGCGCTTTCATTTTAGACTCTAAGGCGAAAAACTGCGCTTTGTATTTTTTCATTGAAGCGGCGTCACCTTTTGACTTCTCAAGGTCCTTCATCAGGTTGACCACTTTTTCTCTTTCTGCAATGAGTTCATCCGACATCGATGTGTTCTCTGCAATGGCAGCATCGTATGTCGCTTTGAGTTCTTCGAGGTCTTTCATGACAGACGCTTTGTCTGTTTTTGTTGAAGTAAGCTCTGTTTGAAGTGCTTTGGCATCTGAGGTCATTTTAAAGATGTATACCAAGCTTCCCACAAGAAGAACTGCCAATATGGCGATGATTGCTTTGAGATTTGAATTATTTTTTTGATTTTCCATAAATAAATTATTAATTTTTAACTAATTAGAATGTTTTTATTTTACAACTTAACAAAGTTATGTTAATATTATTTTACAACAAATCTGTTAACGAAATTTTGTGTAAAAAATTATACATTTGATTTCCTTTAAAACAAATCGATGGACAAACTCATCCCGTTTCTAATCAGCGACCTGGCCAAGATTACGAACCACCGAAGTGGCGAAATCAAGTTCGGCGAGAAAATGCAAACCATCCCGAAAGCTGCCGATATAGCTGCATTCCTGAAAGAATCTACTGCTAAATATGTGTTGTTTGGCATTCCGGAAGACATCGGGATTCGTGCCAATTTCGGTCGGCCTGGCGCTGCATCGGCTTGGGACAGTGCCATTCGCAGCATTGCCAATATCCAGCACAACCGATTCTGCAAAGGAAGTCAATTGCTGGTTTTGGGCACCATCGACGTCGCCGCAGAAATGGAAACCGCCAAAGGCCTCGACTTCCACAACATCAACCACCGCAAGGAATTCAACAATCTTGTGGAAAGCATCGACAAGGAAGTGGCCCACATCATTTCCGTCATCGTCCGCGCCGGAAAAACCCCGATCATCATTGGCGGCGGCCACAACAATGCGTACGGCAATATAAAAGGTACGGCTTTGGCCAAAGGCAAACCGATCAACGCGGTTAATTTTGACGCGCATTCCGATTTCAGGATTCTCGAAGGCAGGCACAGCGGCAACGGGTTTTCGTATGCTTACGAACAGGCGTTCCTCAAAAAATACTTCATCTTCGGATTGCACGAAAATTATACGTCCAAGAACGTGCTCGACATCATCAAGAAAATCGACGACCGCGTGCGTTACAACACGTATGATGAAATTGCGATCCGAAAGGAAAAAGACTTCGGGACCGAAATGGAAGAAGCGTTCAATTTCCTCAAAAACGATTGTTACGGCATCGAAATCGACCTCGACGCCATCCCGAATATCGCGAGCAGCGCAATGACCTTAAGCGGATTCTCCATCGAGGAACTGCGCCGTTTTGTGAGTTATTTTGGAAGTCATGAAAATGCTGCGTATCTTCACATCTGCGAAGGCGCGCCAGATTTGGGTGAAGACAAGAACAACCACCTCATCGGCAAGCTCATCGGATACCTCGTAACCGATTTCATCAAGGCCAATTCGAACATCTAATGAAAAAGTACATTGCCTTATTCTTTTTGCTTCTTGCTTTTGCGGGACACACGCAAACGACCCAATCGATTGCGGGCCAATGGACGATCTCCAAAGTAATCAAGGTGGAAGGCATGTCGGCGGCCAAACTCAAAAAAGGAAAAGAAATGCTCGAAGGCAATGTGATCCTGACTTTTAATGCAGACGGCACCTTCAAATCGACCGCAAGCACCAAAAAAGAAGCGAAAACCTGGCTGTACCAAAGAAAGAAAAAAACCATCCTGATCAACAGCAAATCCGAAAAGCTCAAAATCAAGATCCTCAAATTCAAAACCGAAAGCATGCGTGTCAAGATGCAACTGTCCAAATCGGTGGTAGGTGAATTCTTACTTGTTAAAAATTAACATAAAAGCTGTTTTCGTTACCTTCTTTTTCATTGCTGGGCGTTCAGTCGCAGACAAAGGGAAACGATTACCGGAAAATGGGTATTGTCCAAAATAGCCAATATCAAAGGCGTCCCAGAGGCCGAATTGAAAAAGGTAAAAGCCTCAATGGAGTACGAAGTGTTCTTCTTCTTCAACAAAAACGGCAGTTTCAAATCTTCAGCGGATGCCGAAAATGCACTCGAATCGTGGTCGTTCACCAAAAAAACAAACACCATTTTACTCAAAGGAAAACGCGAAAATTTTGAATGCAAAATCCTTCATTTCAAACCAAAACAAATGCTGCTCCGAATGAACTTCAACAATTCGCTGTTCGGTGAAATGCTGTTTGTGAAAATGTAAATTGTTTCCATTCCGTCAACTGCATTCGACCATAGCGAACCGGATTGGCTCAAACGAAACAAATAAAACCTATCTTTGCGCCGGATTTGTCCCTAATGGCGCTTCCCTTATTTATGTTATTTGAAGATTTATTGCTTTCCAAAAGCATCCAGAAAGCCGTTGAAGAAGAAGGCTATACCGAACCCACACCCATCCAGAAACAGGCTATTCCATTCATCCTTGACGGCCGCGACCTTGTAGGCTGCGCGCAAACCGGAACTGGAAAAACGGGCGCTTTCGCCATTCCGATCATCCACAATTTACACCGAATCGTCGGTACTTCGGGCAAGGCAAAAAAAATCCGCGCGATGGTCATTACGCCTACGCGTGAGTTGGCGGTGCAAATCGGTGAAAGTTTCGACACGTATGGCAAGTACACGAATCTGCGCCAGTTGACTATTTTCGGTGGCGTTTCGCAAGTGCCACAGGTAGACCAGCTCCGCAAGGGCGTCGACATCCTGATCGCGACCCCGGGCCGTTTGCTCGATTTGCACAAACAGGGTTTTATCGATTTGGATCATTTGCATACGCTCGTTCTCGATGAAGCCGACCAGATGCTCGATATGGGTTTTGTAAACGACGTCAAGAAGATCGTCAAACTCACGCCCGACAACCGCCAGACTTTATTGTTCTCTGCAACCATGCCGATTGCGATTCGCGAATTGGCCGAAATGTTCCTCAAAGACCCGGCTTCGGTAACGGTAACGCCCGTTTCGTCGACTGCTGAAAAAGTAGAACAGCGCGTGTATTTTGTGGAAAAAGGCGAAAAAAGAAATTTGTTGTACCATTTGATCCGCAATGAAAAACTCTCGGACGTACTCGTATTTTCACGTACGAAACACGGCGCCGACAACATCGTGAAATCGTTGCGCAAAAAAGGCGTCGCGGCAGAAGCGATCCATGGCGACAAATCGCAGACGGCGCGCCAACGCGTACTCGATGCGTTCAAAGCCAAAGAAGTGGGCGTTCTCGTGGCGACCGACATCGCGGCGCGTGGCATCGACATCGAGCAATTGCCGTATGTGATCAATTTTGATTTGCCGAATATCCCAGAAACATATGTGCACCGAATCGGAAGGACGGGACGCGCGCAACAAAGCGGCATCGCGATTTCGTTCTGCGGAAAAGACGAACATCCGTACTGGAAAGACATCATCAAGTTGATCAAGGTGGATGTGGAGACGATTTCCGAGCATCCCTATCCGTGGCACGAAGGAAGTCCGGAAACGGAAGTCAAAGCCGAACCCGAGAAGAATTCGAACCGCAGCGGCGGCCGACAAAACAACAACTCGCGAAAATCTGCAGGTTCCAAACAAAATAAGAAACGCTGGTATTAATTGCCGGCGTTTCGCCTTTTTATGATCTGGCTGTTGATGATCTGGAATAATTTGACGGGTTCAAACGGCTTGATGATGATGTCGTTCATTCCGGCCGACATCGCTTCTTCGGTGATTTCGCCTTTGTCGAATGCCGTCAATGCTACGATCGGCGTCGTAATTCCCTGGGCACGCATGCGTCGCGTGGTTTCGAATCCGTTGATGATCGGCATGTTGATGTCCATCAGGATGATGTCGTATTCGTTCGTTTCGGTCAACGCAATCGCCGCCAATCCGTCTTCGACGATGTCGCATTTGAAGTTGTTTTTCTCGATGATTTTGCGCGTCACCATCTGATTGATCTTGTTGTCTTCCACGACAAGCACTTTGAGGATTTGGCTTGAAGTCAGGTCGACGTCGATGTTATTGATGATTTCACGTGTTTTGGCCGCATCCGATTCGAACCCGATCGTAAACGCGAAAGTAGTGCCGACGTTGAGTTCGCTCTTGAGCTGAATTTCACTCTGAAACAATTCAATCAACCTTTTTACAATAGACAAACCGAGGCCAGTGCCTTGGTAATCATCATCTTTTCTGCCAATCTGAACAAACTTGTCGTAGATTTTCGCCTGATGTTCTTTGGCAATCCCGACGCCATTGTCGATGATCTTAAACTCGATGAAATGGGTCTTGCCGTCGACCCTGACTTGGTTTGCCGAAATCGTGACCTCGCCTTTTTTGGTAAATTTGAGCGCATTGCTCGTGAGGTTCATCAGGATTTGCGAAAATCGGAGCTTGTCGCCAATCAGGAATTCCGGGATGTTTTCGTCTACTTTGATGAACATTTTGTTCTCGTTCTTGTTGGCGATAAATTCGAGCGAGTTGGTGATGATGCTGATCTCGTCGGGAATGTTGAACGTGAGCGTTTCGAGCACGATGCGCTTCTCCTCTATCTTATTGATCTGCAGGATGTCGTTGACCAATGACAGTAAATAACGCGCCGAAAACTTGAGGGAATTGAGGTGCGGACTTTCGGCGAGTTCCTTGTGTTCGTCCAAAATCATGTTCGTAATCCCGACCACGCCATACAAAGGCGTACGCAATTCATGGCTGATCGTCGAAACGAATTGCGTCTTGAGCAGCGACGCTTCTTCGGCTTTTTCATTGGCGATGATCAGTTCTTCGTTGGCCAAAGTCAGTTCGGCATTGGCTTTCTTCTTGAACAGGTTGTTTTTGTAAAGCGTGTACAACAGCAGCAACAGCACGATCAAAACCACAAAGAAAAGTATCGCTATGATTTGCGATTTCTTGAGGCTCATGGCCTGCATTTCCTTTTCGGATTCGATTTTGTCGATTTCGCGTTTGTATTCGTCGAGCTCGAGGTTCACACCGGCAATGTCGGCTTTCTTGAGTTTTTGCTGGTCGTAAAGTTGGTCGCTGATTTTCTTGAATTTTGCCAAATGATCGTAGGCTTCCTTGTAACGGCCATTCTTGAGCAAAAATTTCGAGTATTCCTCATGCGAATACGACAGGTCGAATTTTTCAGTGCCTTCCGTCCCGAGTTTGATTGCGGTTTGGAAATAGCGTTCGGCTTTGGCATTGTCGTTCTTGTAACTGTAATACATCCCATTGAGCAGGTTGAACACCACAATGGTCGTCTCATCGCCAAATTTTGCGTGGTATTTGTTGATGTATTGCAGATAAGGTTCGCCTGTGTCAAATTGCCCGATGTCGAAATAACCCCAGCAGATGTTGAGTTTTGTAAAGACCAATTGCGTCGTATCGGCTATCTTTTCGCTGTATTCGAGTGATTTCTTGTAAAAGTTGATGCCTTTTTCATATTCCTTCTTTTCGAAAAAGAACATGTTCCCGAGGTTGTTGTTGAGCCAGTTTTTGAGGGTGTCGTTTTCGGTTTTGTTGGCATAGCCGAGTCCTTTGTTGTAGAAAAAAATCGCCTTGTCGACTTCTGAAAGCTCGTCGTAATTCCCGGCAATGGTGTTGTAATTGGTCGCAATCAGGTAATTATCGCCAATCGCAATCGAATACCGCAAAGCAAGCCGTGATGCCGCGAGTGATTTCTCAAATTGCGCATTAGTGAGATAGGCCGATGCCTGGTTTGAAAGCTTGTAGATTTCTTTTTTCGAAGGAATTTCCGATTGTGAAAAGCCTTGAAAAGCAAAAAAAATCAAGCAAAACCATAAGGCAATAATCCGGGTTTGGGGCATGGATAAAATTATTGGCTGGTTCAAATATACAGTTATTAATCAAAAAAAATCCCGACAGTAGCCGGGATTTTTGTTAAAGATTAATTTCGTATTAATTTTCTGTATTTTATTCTTTTTGGCGTCAAATCGACACCAAGGCGTTTCTTCTTGTTTTCTTCGTAATCTGAGAATCCGCCTTCGAAGAAATACACTTCCGAATTGCCTTCAAAAGCCAGAATGTGCGTACAAATCCTATCCAAAAACCAACGGTCGTGCGAAATTACCACGGCACAACCTGCAAAGTTTTCGAGCCCTTCTTCGAGCGCACGCAAGGTGTTGATGTCGAGGTCGTTTGTAGGCTCATCGAGCAGCAAAACGTTGCCTTCTTCTTTGAGCGTCATCGCCAAATGCAGGCGGTTTCTTTCCCCGCCCGAAAGCATCGAGACCTTTTTATTCTGGTCGCTTCCGCCAAAATTGAAACGGCTCAAGTAGGCACGGGAGTTGACCTGGCGGCCGCCCATCATGATCAGTTCCTGGCCGTCGCAGAAATTTTCCCAGATTGATTTTTCGGGATCGATGTTGGAATGCGCCTGATCGACATACGCAATTTTTACGGTATCGCCAATCGAAAATGTTCCCGCATCGGGTTGCTCCTCGCCCATGATCATTCGGAAAATGGTTGTTTTACCGGCACCATTCGGACCGATGATCCCGACGATTCCCGCTTGCGGCAAGGTAAAATTGAGGTTGTCGTACAACAGTTTATCGCCATATGCCTTGACGACGCTTTTCGCCTCGATCACATTGGTTCCGAGACGCGGCCCGTTCGGGATGTAGAGTTCGAGTTTTTCATCGAGCTGTTTTTGGTCTTCGTTCAATAATTTATCGTAGTTCTGCAAACGCGCCTTTTGTTTGGTCTGGCGGCCTTTGGCTCCTTGTCGTACCCAATCGAGCTCGCGCTCCAAAGTCTTTCTTCTTTTCGAAGCGACTTTTTCTTCCAAAGCCATACGACTTGATTTCTGATCGAGCCAAGACGAATAGTTGCCTTTCCACGGAATGCCTTCGCCGCGGTCGAGTTCGAGAATCCAACCCGCTACATTGTCGAGGAAATAGCGGTCGTGCGTGACGGCAATCACCGTTCCGGCGTATTGCGCCAAATGTTGCTCGAGCCACAGTACGCTTTCGGCATCCAAGTGGTTCGTTGGCTCGTCGAGAAGCAACACATCGGGTTGTTGCAACAGCAGGCGGCAAAGCGCGACACGTCTGCGTTCTCCACCCGAAAGGACTTTGATTGGCGTATCGGCATCTGCGGTGCGCAACGCATCCATCGCGATTTCGAGCTTGGTGTCGATTTCCCAGGCACCGGCGGCGTCGATTTTGTCTTGCAATTCCGCTTGACGGTCCATGAGTTTTTGCATTTTATCGGCATCTTCATACACTTCCGGAAGTCCGAACATGTCGTTGATTTTGTTGAATTCGTCGAGCAAAGCCATCGTTTCGGCAACGCCTTCGCGGACGATTTCGATGACCGTTTTGTTCTCATCGAGTTGCGGTTCCTGTTCGAGATATCCGACGGTGTAGCCCGGCGCGAAAACCACATCGCCCTGGTAATTCTTGTCGACACCGGCGATGATTTTGAGCAATGACGACTTACCCGAACCGTTGAGACCGAGGATCCCGATTTTGGCCCCGTAAAAGAAACTCAGGTAAATGTCTTTTAAAACTTGCTTGTTGCTCGAGGAATACGTCTTGTTGACGCGCGACATCGAGAATATTACTTTTTTATCGTCTGACATATAGAAATTTAAATTATATTAAACATTTGATTATCAAAGTTTTAATTTCAACTCGTTTTTGCTTATTCCTATGAAAATCACTCAAATGTTCCCACTTTATGTTCCCACTTTGAAACTAAACCTTATATTAGCCAAAACTTAAAACTATGGCAACAAAGATAGTCTTAAATAAAAAAAAAGCAAGCGATGAGTTCGGTATAATTGGCATCCAATCCTTTAATAATGGAAAAAAGAAGAAAAGTTTGGGGATAAGAATGACAGTTCTGCACTTTAAAGAGCATTTTAATGAAGATTTTCAATTGTTCAGACCTACTCCTGCTTTCGACTATCAAACTATCAATACAAAAATTAACGAAGGTGTCTACCGCTTTGAAAATAACATTCCCGACAAAGTAAAAGTTGAACTTAAGACTAAACCTCAACAAAGCGAAACGCATACTATCCGCCTTTCTTACATGGATTATTTTAAACTGAGAATAAGTTTAAAAAAGACCGAAAGTCATAAATACGCCATGCTTAACGTATATCGAAAGCTGGAAAAATATTTAAAACATCTAAGTAAGGAAGATTTGTTTTTTGACGAAATTAATTCTGATTTCTGGGAAAGGTTCAAACTATATTGTCTTACTGTTCCTGACCCCCGAAAGCTAAAAGAAGGTGGCGTAAAGAATTATTTTGTTGCATTGAAATCAATTATTAACGATGCTCATAAAACAGGATACTACGTATACACGATCAATCCATTTGCGAATTTAAAACTTGATAAAGCAAAGCGGAATGAAAAAAGTCCTTTAAACATCAATCAGGTAAAAGCATTATTAGAATTAGATTTGGAAAACAAATACAGTCTGACAAGGCAAATGTTCTACTTTCAAATATTGGCAAATGGAATGCGATGCTCTGATTTAATGTTTATCAGGTATGCAGATTTCAAACACGACCGTTTGATCTATGAAATGATGAAAACAGGTTCTAAGTTGAAAATCAAAGTCGGTATTAAAATCATGATGCTACTTGCCGAGCAATTAGGTGAGATTGAAGTTTACAACAAATACATAGATGAAGTAAAAATTTACGATAAATCAATCGGAGCTTCGTTGACAATAGAAGAATTGAATACACGAATAAGTGAGCATTGCCCACAAACTGCATTTGTTGAAGGTGAAGACAAAGAAAGCTATAAAGGTTATGTTGTCAAAAAAGGCGATCATATAGCGATGAACTTGATAGACTTCCGTATTGAATTGGCAACTGACATCAACAACTTATTTGTGGATTATATGAAAGAAGTCGTTGCAAAACAAAACCCAAATGATTTTGTGTTTCTCAATGCTTTCAGCAGAAAAGCGGCAATTTATTTTAAAGATTATAAGAAAGGAGATTTATTCACTTTTGATCAGTTGCAGAAATACAAAGCATTAAGAAATTTGTATAATAACAGACTTGGTGTGATCAATGAAATTTATAACTCTAAAATTCCATTAAAGACAAAAGATCGAGATAATTATTTGATTCACCTGTCATCACACGTTGCAAGAAATACCTTCGTGAACATCTTATTGAATGAGAAAGTTGATGTGTACATTATTTCAAAATCGCTTGCACATACCGAGGTCAAAACCACCGACAATTATATCAATACCCGATTTAAAGTAAAAGCTGTCGATACCGGTACGGATGTTATTCAAAGCGTCATATAAGAACTATCCTTTTTGTATTGCATTGTATATACATTGGAGACATTTAAGGATTGATCTATAAAAAATCCTCATTTCCAAAAAATTCATTTTTCGTTATAAATATATAATTCAAGGGCGATCCGAATCGATCTGAAAAATGAATTATAATATGAAAAAGAAGCAATACCTGCACACCAACTTCATCAAGTTTCTGGTTGAGAAATACAACAAGGAAATTCAGGATGAAGAAACGGACTTACCGGAAGATGAAATTATCGATGAAAACGAGGGATCGGAAAAAGATGAGAATGAAGAAGACGAACCGATTGAAGACCTCATCGCCGAATACAAGGATCTGTATAAAAAATTTGAGGACAAGAAGTATGATGCGATTTTTAAAAGACGATGAAATCCTTTACGATGTTGAAACGATGCGTAAAATCCTGAACGTTCCAAAAGCAAAACTTCAAAGGGAATTAAAGAAACAGGATATCGAAATCACAAAATATAAAAATTTGTTCCTCTACCCTGAAATGACATTATTCATATTGATGGAACAAATTGTCATTGAAAAAATAAACCAAGGTTAAATGATCGACTATAATATTATCAGGAAGTTAACGGAGAATATAAAGAAGAACAGGGCAAAATTAGCAGAGGAAACGGATTATAAGGAAAAGCAGAAATTGAGATACAAAATTGAAATTGACGGATTGAAGATAAAAATCGAACAACTGAATTAAACAGAAATCAAACCTTTATAGAATGGCGGGTAATTATACGCTGGGTTCTATACCGTAACGCACTACCAGGGGATTTATACAAAGTGCAACCATAGTAGAAGGAAAGAAGTGGTAAGTATAACGGTGCGTCTTGGAGCATTGACAGTAGCTTTCCCAAACATACATCAAAGACGATAGTATGTTAAGTTATACCCGATACGCTGTTCAGCAATTACGAGGTGGATACTTTGCTAACAACTTGGGGCGACCCTTGTTGGGATAATAGTATCTAAGTTTCCCCTCAATCTGCTCAGACAAGCAGCCCCCACCACAGTCTTAAATGATCAGATCGTAAAATTGACGACTACATTGCTTTTTCAAAGATAAACATTGAAGACATTTCCACACCTAACCCTTCAGCTAAAGATTTAATAGTACAAATAGTTGGATTGATTACACCACGCTCTATTCTTGTAATTTGAGGCAATGATACCTCAGCGAGATTAGCGAGTTCTTCCTGTGAAAAACCTTTTTGCTCTCGTAGTCTTTTTAAATTCTTGCCAAACTCAATTAAATATGCTTTGTCTTTTGTGTATATCAATGTATTACAAACTAAATTTTAGTCTGTAAAATTCCGCTAATCATCAATGATTTATCTAATCATGTATGATTAGTAAATAAATTTATCCGTATGTTTGTTAAAATTTTAAATAACAGACAAATGAATAGAATTTTACTTCTACTTGTAATTTTACTTACACAATTATCGAACGCTCAGGGAACACCCGGAAGTGGAGTAACAATTGATGGTTATACTTATCCGACAGTTATTATTAATGGTCGGGAATGGATGGCAGAAAATTTAAAAGCAACACATTACGAAAGCGGATCATCTTTCTTTTCTCCGGGAAATATTAATCAGTTTGCAACTGCTCCTATCACGAATTATTTTGCAACGGGTCCGTGGGCAACTCCAGCAGTTACGGACACACAACTTGGGTCTGGCAATGGTTACGGGAAGCTTTACAATGCTTCCGTAATTTACAACCCAAGTCAAGTCATTAAAACAGGTTGGAGAGTACCTACTAAAGCAGAGTGGCAATCTTTAATTGCTTATACATCCGGTGAGAACTTGCGAAAAGTTGAAGCAGTATCAGGAACAAACTATTGGACTTGTACAGGGAATTTTCTTGATCAATACGGATTTGGAGCTATCGCAGCGGGTAGAATTGTTATTGACGGAACTACCGCATCATTTCAAGATTTGGGTACCGGAGCTTTCTTTTGGTGCGTGAGTGATTATCTTGCGCAAGAAGGACAAGAAAACATCAACTACGCTAGAATCTTTTGTTCTCTCACTACTCCAAGTTCCAATGACGGAGTCTTAAGTGTTGATTGGACAACGAACAGGAAAAGTGCGTTGTCAGTTCGATTAATTAAAGACGCTCCACTATCAAATGACAGTTTTGACAAATCAAAAGTTTTAATCTATCCTAATCCTGGAAAAGATTACCTCAACATACAATCAGAGAATGAAATTACTGAAATGAGTATCATTGACATTGCAGGCAAAATTATTTACTCACAGAAGAATATTTCAGGTGTTATCAATATTGAGAAATTAGAGCAGGGAATTTATATTATAAAACTTACTTCAATAACAGGAACATCTACAATTAAATTTGTCAAAGAATAGAATTAAAAAACATTCAATTGAAGGTCTGAATATCAGACCTTTTTTTGTTTTACTACATTTGTTAAAATTTAAATAATTGAAAATGGAACAAACTAAACAATCATCATGGAAAAAAGCATCTGAAATTTTAAATGTAATAGGTTCGCTTAGCTTTATAACGTTATTAATATTGAATCTAATTTCATTAAATAACATTATGAAGTCAAACAATTATAGCAACGATATTGTTGGATTATGCATGACAAGATATTCAGATATTTCAACAGACCTTAGAAACTATAATCTCAACAGCAAGAATGACTCGATTAATGCGAATAATTTAATGTACAGATATTTTGATCTAACCAATGAAGAACTATTTTATATTAGAAATGGTGTTGTAAGTCCTGAAGTCAGTAATGATTGGTTAACTGGCATGGTCAAACAACTTAAAAAATTTAAAACTGAAAAGGATTATCAAAAAATATTCAGTGAATATCCAAGAGTATCTGCAACATTCAATCTCGACTTAGACCAAATAAATGGCAATAAAATCAGCATTGAAGTTATTGAAAAATGTATTGGCAATTTGAAGAATTATAATAGCAATAAATAGTCTGACATTACTCATTAATAAAACGTGCCAACAATCTTTTGTTGGCTTTTTTGTACCAAATAGAAAATCGTATCATTTTAATCTGTGATAGCAAGGTTATTTGACACATTAACCGTATCTTTGAAATATAAAATATTAAAACGATACAAAATGAAAGTTGTTATATACGCCAGAGTTTCTACAAACAATCAGGATTACAAAAGACAGACTGAAGAGTTATTGGAGTTTTCTAAAAAGAATAATTACGAAGTGGTAAATATTTTTGAAGAAAAAGTCTCAGGAGGAAAAACAAATGAGGAAAGACATCAACTAATGGAAATGATCAACTTCATCAAATCCAATCAAATCGATAAAGTTCTTTGTTGGGAATTAAGCAGAATAGGAAGAAATACTATTGAGGTACTCAAAACAATTCAATTGCTGAATGAGAATTGTATTTCCCTCTACATTAAAAATCATAACATCGAAACCCTTAACGATAAATGCGAAGTAAACCCCATGTCGCAGTTCCTAATTCAAATCCTTACCTCTGTCAGTGAAATGGAAAAAACACAAATTCGCCAACGAATTAAATCGGGTTACGATAGTTTTAGAAAGAATGGTGGCAAAGTTGGCCGTAAAGATGGATTTAAGAAAAGTCCCGAAACGTTATTAAGCGAACATAAAGACATTGTCAAGTTGTTGAAACAAGGAATGTCGGTAAGAAAAACTATGAAGTTGACTGATAAAAGTAGTGGCACTGTTCAAAAAATCAGGAAAATGTTAAAATAATTTTATATTTTCACGAAATATTTAACTAATTTATTAAGAATGCTTGATCAGTCTTTTTCTCATGAAAATTTTAGAGTTATTATGGATGTCGAAAATAGAAAAGGTAATTATCTTGAGGATAAAGGCTTCTTCGAATCTTCAGATCTATTCAAAAAATCAAGGGAAATAACTGATCAGATTATCGTCTTAAATAACCAAATTTCTATTGAAAGAGTATCATTAAAAAAAATTGTAAATCCTAAGCCCGAAGATTACGAGGAATATAATAATTTGATTGCCGCCAAGGAGGAATTAAAACAAAATCGAGAGATTGAGCGAAAACTTATACTGACTGAACTTAGCCAAAAAACAAACTCAGAGGATTATAAAATTAAAGTCGAAAAAGGACAAATAAAGTTTGGCAGTCAATTATATGTAGCAGAAAATGAACCAGAACATTATTTTGTCTTAAAACAATTACAGCGCAATATCTATAAAACTTTTAAAGTTAAACAGTCTGATAGACGTGAAATTCTCTCTCAATTAAAAACTTTTCTTGAAGACGATTTTCCAAAATATGTTGTTAGAACTGACATAAAAAGCTTTTATGAATCAATACCTCACAAACACCTACTCTCAAAAATTGAGGAAAACAGTTTACTCAGTTATCCATCTAAGAGAATAATAAGAGATATTTTAAATCAATATTGGAAAATTTTGCTTTCCGATGGAGTTAAAAAAGCATCTGATGAAAGAATTGGCATTCCACGTGGTATTGGAATTTCAGCATACTTGTCAGAACTTTATCTTAGAGATTTTGACAGGAAAATTTCGTCTCAAAAAAACGTTAGTTTTTATGCTAGATACGTTGATGATATAATTTTTGTGATCACTCCAAAACTAAAAAGTGAAAATGTTTCAACAGCGAGTATAAAAATTGAATTATCAAAATTATTAGCTTCTACTTGCCATCTTCAAATTAACAATAAAAAAACCACAGTAATTGACCTGTGTTTAAATAGTTCTAAACTTGAGCAATTTATCTATTTAGGTTATAAATTTTCATTGGGATACAGAAATGAAATGGTTGCTGGGAAAAACGAGCTAAATAAGGTTCCTTTAGAAATTACGATGTCAAACGATAAGTTTAATCGATATAAAACCAAGGTTAAGCTTGCCTTTGAAAGCTACTCTAATGAATTTATTAAATATCCTGGTAAACACTCATCTATAAATAGAAAGCTTTTGATTAGAATAAAATTTCTCACTAATAATTTTCAACTTTTTCGTCGAAAGCAAAATGTATTAGTAGGAATTTTTTTTTCGAATGAGTTTATTAATAAATATGAAGATTTAATAAAACTTGATGCCTATCTTAAACGGCAAATAACATCGGTTGCAGCAACTGTAAATCCAAATTTACTTTTGAAACTCAATAGACTGTCTTTCAAAGATGGCTTCAACAAGAAGAGGTTTCTAAAATTTAATTATAAATCATTTGAGAGTGGAAAAGTTTTAGAAATATGGAAAAATATATAATATGAGAAAAAAGGTTCCGATTATTCGCCATAGTGAACGTGTTGTTCTTTCTGATGTACTTCCATACGAAACTCCATTGATTTTCTCAAATAGATATTTTTACAAATATTTGCTTAAAAGAAAAAAGTGCTTAAAAAACGCCAAATTCAAATCAAAACACCGAGCCTTCTCAGAAGTTGAAAAATTGTTATTTACAAATCAAGATGTAACATCTCCATTTGTATTTCATATACGCCATAAAACACATGATTTCAGAACTTTATGCCTAATTCACCCCAGTAATCAGCTAAAAGTTTTAGATTTCTATGACAAATACAGCGAGAGTATTCTTTATTGTTGTTCATTAAGCCCTTTTTCAATTAGGAAACCATCTAAAATTGCAAGATTTTCATTCTATAATGACCTTCTACACAAGAAAAATCAAGATGGGGATTTTGAACACGCACAAGTTGAAGAAGATGATAATGAATATGAGAATTTAAAATCTTTTTTTACATATCAGAAATATAGTAATATTCATAAGTTTTTTGAATCTTATCAATTTCATAGAAGTGAAAAAAAATATAAAAAGCTACTAAAAGTCGACATATCAAAATGTTTCGATAGTATTTATACACATACTGTTTCTTGGGCAGTATTCAATAAATCCATTGTAAAAGACAATATTCCACAATCCCTGAAAACATTTCCTGGGGAGTTCGACTATTTGATGCAAAAGTTAAATGCAAATGAGACAAATGGAATTGTAATTGGTCCTGAGTTTTCAAGAATATTTGCAGAATTAATACTTCAACAAATTGACAGGAACTTGTATGACCGCTTAAAGCTTGATGATGGCCATACTAAAAGTTTAATTCATAAAGTCGATTACGAAATTTTTAGATACATCGACGACTATTTTATTTTCTATAACGATGAGTCTGATTCTCAAAAAATACTTTCTGATTTGAAATTATGTCTTGGTGAATACAAGATGTATATTAACGAGAATAAATCTGCAATATATGAAAAGCCAATTATCACTGAAATCAGTTTGGCTAAACAAAAAATAAGTGATTTATTTAACGATCATTTGAAGCTAAAAGAATCTGTAAATAAGGATGATGAAAATAACTCAACAATATACTTTTCATCAAACAGCGTTATTACAAGATTTAAATCAATCGTCAAGGAAACAAACGTTAGTTATAAGGATATTATGAACTACAGTTTAGCTGTTCTTGATAAAAAGACAGCAAAACTCGTAAATAAATTTTTGCAAGAGAAAAAAACAAATCCAGATTTAGATCAAAAAGAATTTGAAAAGGGATTTTTGGAAATATTGGATGTTTCATTCTTTTTATATTCCGTATCTCCGAAAGTGAATTCTACAATAAAACTCTGTTTGATAATAGATAAGATAATAAGGTTTCTTAAAAAAAATAAAAGCAATTCATACGTTGAACCGTTTTCATTTAATTATAAGCACAACATATTTAAAAAAATAGCAGATGAGATTTTTTTAATTCTACAAATAAATAAGACAAAATCTGAAACTCAAGTAGAGTCATTATATTTATTAATAGCATTATCACAGTTAGGTAGAGAATATAGGCTGAATTTAAAAATTTTGTCTTCCTATTTTCACATCGATACTAAATCGGATGGTTCACTTGTAGCAAATAATAATTTAAATTATTTTTCCATAACTGTTTTACTTTTTTATATAAAAAACATTCATCAATATCGAGACATAAAATATTTTATTAAAGATTACATAAGCGAAAAGTTTCAAACGATAACAGTCGACTATAAGTGGAAAACAGATTCTGAATCTGTAATATTATTAATGGACATTTTGACTTGTCCTTATTTAAATGATTCTCTTGAGATGCTCGAAAGGAAGGAAATAAAAAATCATATAATAGATATTGAAAACTCATTGCTGAAGACTACAACGACTGACGGATTAATAGATTATACTTCTTCGGTTAAAAAAATATTCCAAAAGTTTAAATCACATAAAACCACGAAATGCTTAAAAGATAAAATTATAAGAAAATTCGAAAGTAATCTTGAAGATTATTTAAACGAACTAAATTTAAGAACGGGGTTTGAAGTTTATGCAAAAGAAGAAGTTTTGATGAAATTTGTTGATTATTTTAAAACCAACTTCCAAGATCACATCGATGTCTACAAATACAAAAAACAATTATTATCTTTGGTTGGAATTACTGAGAATCAAACTCATTTAATACAACAAGAAAAATTTTGGTTTGTAAAATGGACAGATTTTGATTTTGGCATGGAACTTCAAGCAAAGCGAAGTCAAGAAGTTTATTAAGATATTGCTACCACCGACAGCCAGAAATGGCACCACACACAAGTAGCTTCTATGTAGCTCTATTATTGAGTTATTTAGAGTTAAATAAAGTAGCCTATGTCGGGGGCTACTTTTTTTATTTCTAAAACACTCAAATGCCATTTTGACACTCATTTTTTTTAGGTATGATGATTGCAATTAACATATTATTAACCAATTAAACCAAAAAAACATGCCTTTACTGACAGCAACAACATTAGCCGTATTATATCCATTTTTAGTGGAATTGGGCAAAAAAGGAATAGAAAAAGTAGTAGATACAAGTAGTGAGAAATTGACCGAGGAAAGTATCAGTTGGATAAAATCATTATTCTTCAAAGGTGACAAACCTAAAAGTGCTTTGAAAGAACTGGCGGAAAATCCTGATAATGTTGAAAAACAAAATGCAATAAAAGCTTTAATTGAAAATTCTATTGAAGATAATCCAGAAGTCAAGAAGTACATCAACGAAATTGCAGAAAAGTTTCCACACATTCAAAATTCAATTAACAACAGTAAGAATGTGATAACTGGTAATGTGAATACAGGAGGAGGAAACTTTATAAATGGGGACAGCAATCAAATATCTTAGTTCGTGGAGGCAGGTAAAAATATAATCAGTAATTCAACGATTAATACTGAAGGAGGTGACTTTGTAAATGGCGATAATAATTTTATCCAAAAGATAATTATTAATCTTGAAAATAAGGAAGCAAGACTAAGGAGCATAATCGAGCAAACTAAAAACGTTTTAAACAAAATTCAATCTGATATATCTGGAATACAACTTAAAAGAAATTTAATTGACCTTCCCGTTACAGATTTGATAAACGAAAATCAATTTATTTTTATTGACGGAGAAGCTGGTTCTGGGAAATCTGCTTATGCTAAACAAATTTTAGAATCGCTTGATGATACATGTGTAATTTCTTTTGCTGCTGACCAATTTTTAAAAAGTTCGTTGATTAATACTTTACATGAAATTAGTGTTGATTTAAGCATTCAAGAAATATTCCGTGAATTTAAAGAATTTTCAAATCAGTTAATTTATATTGACAGTTTTGAAAAATTGTTAGAGGGCGATGCAGAAGCTTTTAGAGAGTTAATAGCGATTCTTAGAGAAAACAAGAATATAAAATTGATTATTTCCTGTAGAAGTTATGCTTTAGAGATTCTAAAATTTAATTATTTCGATAAACAATTATTGCAGAATAATTCAACCGTTGTAAATGTACCTCAACTCACAGACGAGGAATTAGATTACTTTGTCGAAAATATTCCGGAACTAAATAGTATTGTTCATAACGTGAACTTGCTGGAAGTTATTAGAATTCCTAAGTATTTAGCACTATCTCAAAAACTTGTCTCCATAGCTAACAATGATTTATCTGATATTGACATCGTTACATTTAAAAACAAACTGTGGAAAAACATCGTTGGTGGGACTAACGGTTTATTAGAGCAAAAAAGACAAAATACCTTCATTAATATAGCTGTAAAGAGAGCTAAAAACCTGACACTTCTAACTTCAGCAGCTGAATTTGATTCTGAAACTGTTTATGCGCTAAAAGCAGACAGCATTCTCTTCGAGGAAAATGATCTATTTGCTCCATCTCATGATATTTTTGAAGATTGGGGTTTGATCAAATACATTAATTCGTTGAAGGTTGACAATCCTAATAATGACAATTTTTATAAAGCATTGTCTAACGAACCGGCGATTAGAAGAGGGTTTCGATTGTGGGTAGAATCTAAAATAGAAGAGTCTGAGAGGATTTATAATTTCGTCATTGAAACTATCAACAATAAATCAATAGAAAATCATTGGAAAGATGAAGTATTGATAGCTGTTATTAAATCTAATCTGTGCGGAAAGTTTTTCACTGAGCATAGAGAGGAATTATTGGACGACAATTTAAGGTTACTTAAAAAAATCATCCATCTGCTCAAAATCAGTGGAAAAGACTTTAATCAATCTCCAAATAATAAGGGATGGGATGTAGTTATAAAATTCCTGTATGAGAATATTGAAGTGTTGGCAGAAATATATACCCAAATCCTGAGGTTTTTGTATGACTGGGAAAACATCCTGTATTATGGTAAAATAACGACCACAGATACTCCGCAATATGTTGGCAAAATAGTCTATAAAATATTAGAAAGTTTTGACGAAGGAGTGGATTGGATGAATGCGGGAGAAAGTAATTCATTGACCGAGAAAGGAATAAAATTACTTTATCAACTAGCGGAATATATACCTGATGAAATTAAGATATTACTTGATAATCTATTCGTTAAAGATGAGGAGGAGAATTATAAAATTCGAGATAAAAAACGTACGCAAATAAAATATGCTCTATCTCATTTCCATTCAGGAACACTACCAAGATTCTTTCCAGAAGAATTGATTGCATTAGCGAACTTAAAATGGAAATACAAAAAAGTAAAATCCAAAAGTCGATTTGGTTTTGAACATTCAAGCTATGGAATAGATCATCATTTCGGATTGAGGGATAAGCACGACTTAAGTTATTTTCCCCAAAGCGCTTATCAAACGTTCGTCTTTAAACTTCTTAAATTTCATCCCTGGAAAGCATTAGGTTTCATAATAGAGTTTACAAATTATTGCACGGAGCATTACATCAAATCAGATTTTTTAAAAGATGATGGTTTCGCAAGAACATCTGATGATATTAGCACCGTAGATATTCTGTACAATAAAACAAGCTATTCGATTTATGGATCTGCTTATTTATGGTCAATAAATCGTGGTGGACAAGTTACCGTTCCCAATTTATTGCAGTCGGTAGTAGTTGCCCTAGAAAGATATTTATATGAGTTAGGTAAAATCGAATCCGAAAAAATTGACGAAATAATTCAATCATTTTTTGATCAGATATATACGAAAAGTAATTCGGTCGTTCTCCTTTCCGTTCTTGCAAGTATTGCTCAAGCTTATCCTAAAAAAGTCGGCAATAAATTTTTACCCCTATTAACTGACAAACATTTTTTTGAATGGGAAAGTCAAAGATGGATTAGTGAATATTCTGCCGGTTCTTTACTCGGATTACCAAATGCTTCTTGGGAAGCGGATTTGTGTGATGATGAAAGAAAAGAAGCATTGAAATGGGAACATAGACAGAAATATCATAAAGGTCTAAATGGTTTTTTAATCCAATATCAACTTTTCTACGGAAATTTGAATGGTGAGCTTTTTGAAATGTTTGATCATTTGGAGAATAAACATAGTAAAGAAGATGTTTACTTTCTGAAATTGCTATCCGAGATTGATGGTAGGAAACAAAAAGTAGAAGAAGTTGAGCATGATGGAAAAAGAGTGATTCAGATAGCTCCAAATTATTCCCTCGATAATGCTTTAGAATCAGAAATGAAAAAAAATGAGGAACAAGGTAAATTCAGAGATGAATACTCCAGATATAGCTTATGGGTATCACAGACTTTTTTAAAGAAATCAGAAGAAAATAAAACTTATGAATATTGGAAAGAATGTTTAGAATATTCTAAAAATGTTGATACGTCAAAACTAACCTTTATAGACTCTTTCCCTATTGGGACGTTAGCTGCTTTAGGATTGGATTTATTTAGTGAGAAATTAAATGATGAAGAATTTGAATTTTGCGTCCATACAATTTTAGAAATAGCGCAAAAACTTTATGAACGCAAAAAAAGGGAACGGTATGATTTTGAAAATTTAGATTTTTCTTTAAGCATTTATGATAATGATTCCGTTTATGGTTCATTACCGAAATTACTTCTCTTCAAGAATAGATTAAGCGAAGAGCAGATTGATAAAATTAGAGGATTACTATTCCTGTTTGTTAGGGACTTTCACACAGAGTTAGATATTCACTTAAAACATCTATATTACTCATTTAAAAAATATGTTTGGAATGCTGATTACCAATTCGCTTATAACTGCTTTATCGGATTACTTTTATATGCTGAGTTTAACAAAAAACATCCTCACCATTTCCAATATTCAGAAGAACAGCTAAATGAAATTCAAGCTGAAGAAGAGAAGATTTTAGATTTTATTGAAAATAATTCTGATGAATATGAGTTCTCCGATTTGTCTTATTCAAAATATTCTTATTGGGACTTAGATAAAGCAACACATATTTTCCCAATCTACAAGGAATATAACTTTTCATATTGCTATTTGAAAGCGGTTTTTAACGCTCACATGGAATCTTATTCATTAGAAGAAGACAGATATAGATCAACTAATTATTATAAAATTGGTTTGACTATTAAAGAAACGATTATAGATTTTTTGTTTGAAATTCCTTTTAACAAAAACACAAATTCCTTTTTTGAATTTATAATCGATACAGGAGCTAATTACGATTCGAGCAAACGTAAGGGTCATGATGCAATAGAATACATAGAAAAAATCATAGAATGGTTTTGCTATAAAGTCGATAGTAATCACGGTGCTGACGTAATACTAAACAACTTTTGGAATTTTTGGGATACTCTTTATGTTAAATTAAACTCAGGGATTCATCTATTCAATAAAGAATTTTTATTTAATGGAAGCTGGAAGTCAGAGGCAGAAGATTGGTTTGTCCTAAAACATGAAAATCAAGCCGATATTTATCTAAAGAAAATAAGTAAGCTCGATTATATCAATATAAAAGCTCTAATGCAACTTTTATCGGGTATTGGATTTCAAAGCTTAAATCCTCAAGCAATAAAAATCCTGACAAAACATCTGAAATCAGACACGAAGCAATTACTAAGCGTAAATTACTATTACGGAGAAAAACTAATCATGAGATGCTTTAAAAACAAACTCAAGGAAATCAAAGAAGATGATTCATTATTAGAAGAATTCTTATGGTTTTTGAATTTAATGATCAGTCTTGGATCCTCGAAAGCATATTACATTAGAGAAAATTTGATTTTATATAAAAAGTCAAAGTAATAGAATTATTTAAAAAACGGTGATCAGGGACAACAAAAAGAAAAAGTGATACACGAGTATCACTTTTTTATTTAAATCAATTTGATAAGCCCATAGCAACAATATTGATTAAACTTTTATGAAACAATTCTATCATTGTAAACTGATACAATTCTTATCTAAATTTTCAATCAAACATTCCCACTTAAAAACAAAAACTTCCCACTTTAGAGAAGTTTAATTTTTAAATACCTGAAAATAAATACATTAAAATTATTCAATGACTTTTTTATCGTCTGACATAAAAAATATTTTGAATTATAAATTTTGAATGATTAGCAATGTTGGATTTCTATTTCAAATTTACATTTAAAATGATCTAAACGCGTCCTTTGAGTGAACTGAATACCCATGCGTTGGCCAAAAACCCTACGCCAACAGCACCAAATCCCCAACCGGCTACATCGTCATATTTGAAAGCGCCCATTCCGATCAGCAGCAATCCCATCACGATCATTATAAAGGTAGCCCATCCGAGCACGGTGTTTTTGTTCATCATTGCCATATTCGTGGTGTTTGTAATTTTGGGAGACAAATATCGTCAAATAAATCCAATATGAAAATAAAGAAACGACAACCTTAAAATTACACAATTATTTCAAACAAAAAAATCCCGCACAAAGTACGGGATTGGGGAATATAAAAGTCTGTTTTGTTTCTAGATCGTGGTGTAATCGAAGCTTGCGAAATTGTTCTCCTGATTGTTGCTGTCGATGACGTAACCTTCGGCATCAAACGTATTGTCTACGATAATCGGCACCGCGTTGGCTCCGGCATAATGCTTGAACGGACGGTATCCGCCGAATGCGCACGATTGCAACGCTTTGCCCGGCAGCGCAATCGCCAATTGCAACGTCACGCGGTTTGAATTGTACAAAGGTCCTTTCTGGCCGGCTTCGTAATAATAGGTGTTGCCGTTCAGGAAATGTCCGAGGTTGTCGAATCTTCTGACTTCGATCACGTCGCCGTCGTTGTTCAACAGGTATTCGTAGCGTTTGTTGTTTTGCGTATTGTCGAAAATCTCGTAGTATTGCTGGGCTGCGTTGTAAGCGACCGTGTTGGCCACGCCATCTTTAACGACTCCAATAATGTGGTGATCGGCTGAATAGGTAAACTCGACATGGAATGCCACACCGTTCATCTGCCCGGTAACCTTGCTGATGTTTCCGCCGCTGTACGTGAGTTTATAGAATCCATTTTCCGATTCCGCTTTCCTGAGCGTATGATCGGGATTGTACTCGAGCAAAAAAGAGTTGTTGTTGAAGTGAACCTCTTTGGCCACTTTGGCGTTTTGAGCCGGAGGTGCGGTTACTGATGAAACGCTGTCTGAAGAACAAGACGCGAAAAAAGGAAGTACCGCTAATAAGGTTAAGGTAATGTTTTTCATTGGGGTGAATTTTAATTACACCACAAAGAAAACGCGGTTTTTTTGAACCAACCTACAAAAGTCGTTCAATAGCATGAAAACTCTTTAAAGTGCAGAAATCAAGAAGTCTGGATCAATTAAAAACCTTAACGAGCATCTCTTTGAGCAAATCGCCATGACCCATATTGTTGGCTCCTACGCCTTTGCTTTTGAGATCGACGTCACGCAAAGCCGCAACGATCTGGCTGACTTTCTTCATCGGATAATTGCGCAGCGCCACGTCATAATCCTTTAAAAAATACGGATTGACTTTAAGCACCGACGCGACATTCTTCGGATTCTTGTCTTTGAGCCCGTGGTATTGCAACACATTGACAAAAAAACTGAAAATCATCCCGGTCGTCATGACCATCGGGTTGTCTTTGGGATTGTCGGCGAAATATTGCGCGATCTGGTACGATTTGAATTGGTTGCGTTCGCCTATTGCCTTGCGCAGCTCGAACACATTGTAGTCTTTGCTGAAACCGATGTTTTCCTCAATCTGCTTGGCCGTGATCGTGCTGCCTTTGGGAAGGATGATTTGCAGTTTCTCGAGTTCATTGTTGATTTTACTCAAATCGGTGCCCAGGAAATCGACGAGCATCGCATTGGCTTTGGGCTCGATTGTAAAACCTTTTCCTTGCAAAACCCTTGTAATCCATTGGCCGACCTGGTTTTCGTACAGTTTTTTGCTTTCGTATACGAGTCCGTTTTTCTCGAGTTGCTTGGTGACTTTCTTGCGTTTGTCGAGCGTTTTGTATTTGTAGCAAAGCACGAGAACGGTGGTTGGCGTCGGATTTTCGGCGTAGCTTTCGAGCTTGTCGATCGTTTTGGCCAGATCCTGCGCTTCCTTGACGATCACGACCTGGCGTTCGGCCATCATCGGGTAGCGTTTGCAGGTGGAAACAATATCGTCTACCGATACGTCGCGGCCGTAAAAGACCGTTTGGTTGAATCCTTTTTCCTCTTCAGACAACAGGTTCTGCTCAATATAATCAGACAGCTTGTCGATGTAGTATGGCTCCTCGCCCATCAGGAAATAAACCGGACGGATGTTGCCGCTTTTGATGTCGTTGACTATTTTGACGATTTCGTCCATCAGAGGAATTGGTTTTCGGATTCCAAAAATAGTGTTTTGTTGCAGAAATGGCAATAAGAGTTATCAACCAAAAACCGAAAGTTATAGAAACAACAAAGGGCCAGCGTAAGCTAGCCCCTTGCTCACTAACCAAGTAACCAATCAATCATGAAAATCATGCATGCATGATAATTTTCCTGATACTGTACGTTGTATTAGTATGAAGTAAAATTACTTGTTGTTTGAAGCGCAAGTGTTACATCATTTCGCGGAATAGTTTTAAAATATCAGGATGCCGCGTTAAGGATGGAAGCGGCATCCTTTCAATTCGTCCCGAAAACTTCGGGATGCATTAAAAGATAAAGCGCACAGCCTGGCCTGTAGGGACACGAAGGCTTTAGCCGAACTGGCGAAGCAAACGCCCTCAACAAAATCATGCAACTATTCCTAAGAATCGTGTAAAATAATTGGGTAGAATTTGGTCAATTTTACCAAACTAAACTCTACATCATGAACGTTAAAAGAATTTTTGGCACCCTACTTACAGTACTCGGCATCATCGGGCTGATTTATGCCGCTTATGTTTTCGCCAATACAGGCGGCGAAACGCGTGACATTAAGTCATTGGCCATTTTCGGCATTCTGGGCATTGTGTTTTTCCTTTCCGGAATCAGCCTTGTGCGCAATACCAAAGATGAAGCATAAGTACTAAAATCCTTTGTTATGAAATCCCTCAAATCCATTTTTACAACGGCGATTTTGCTGTTGCTTATTGTTTCGTGCAAGAAAAACGACGGCCAATTATCGACGAAAACCGAAGACCGCATTGCATTCGAATCTGCTCAGATCGACGCATTTTTATCCAAACACCCAGAATTTCAAAGCTACAAGCCTCAGTTTTCAGAATTGTACCAAAAACACGGTTACCATTACATTTGGTATGATAAGGATGGCCGTGTTGATTTTTCAGAAGTGTTGTATAACCGCGTCAACCAGATCGGTGACGATGGCGTGATGGCAGCGATCCCGTACAAATCGCAAATTGACGAAATCTTTGCAGACGACAGCAACAAAGCCAAGATCGACAACGAATTGCTGATCAGCGCGATGTATTTTTTCTATGCGCAAAAGGTACTCGTGGGCGTCGATGCGAAAAAAAGCAAATCGACCGGCTGGTTTTTGCCGCGCGACAAAATGGATTATGTGGCGTATCTCGACGATTTGTTGCGCGATCCCGATAAACTCGAAGCAGACCAATCGGAAAACATCAGCCAATATTACCATCTCAAGAAAGCGTTGCAGAAATACCGCGCGATCAAGGAAAAAGGCGGCTGGGGAACGATTGCGTTTCCTTCTGACAAAAAAATATTGAAATCAGGCGACAACGATCCGGCGATTGCACAAGCGCGTAAAAGATTGGCGGCTTCTGGCGAAATGGCCAACGACAACGGCAGTCCGGAATACGATTCCGATCTCGCAAACGCCATCACCGCCTACCGCAAACGCAACAATATTCTGGGCGAAAACCTGACACCCATGCTCGCCGAACATCTGAATGTCTCTGTGGAAGAAAGAATCAAAACGATCATCGTGAACATGGAGCGTTGCCGTTGGATTACGCCTGAGATTGCCGAATCGAAAGAATTGATCGCGGTGAATATTCCGGCGTATCGGTTGCACTATTTCCGCGATGGCAAGCCGATTTTCGAATCGAATGTGGTCGTTGGAAAAGAAGCCAATCAAACGGTAGTGTTTTCTGGGCAGATGAGCTATCTCGTGTTTAGTCCGTATTGGAACATCCCGAAAAGCATCGTCGAAAAGGAAATCAAGCCCGACATGGCCAAAGACAAGAATTACCTCGAAAAGCACAATATGGAATGGAACGGGAACAACCTGCGCCAAAAACCCGGTAAGGACAATTCGCTTGGGCTGATCAAATTCATGTTCCCGAATTCAAACAACATCTACCTGCACGATACGCCGGCCAAGGATCTTTTCGGAAAAGACTATCGCGCAAAAAGCCACGGTTGCGTACGCGTCGAAAAAGCACGTGAAATGGCGATACTGATTTTGGACAACGACAAGAATTGGAACGCGCAAAAGATCGACGAAGCGATGCATGCCGGAAAGGAAAAACAATACACTTTGAACCATAAGATCCCGGTATACATCGCCTACTTCACGGCATGGGCCGACGAAAGTGGAAACACTGCTTTTTATCCGGATGTTTACGGGCGCGACAATAAACTCGCACATTTGCTTTACAAATAAAAGCGTTTTTTACCGCAAAGAGGCAAAGTGAGCAAAGCTTGGCGGCCTTGCGGAAAACTTTGCGCCTTTGCGGTAAAGAAATGCTTGCCGTAATTAAAGGATTTCGTTTCTTTGCAGCATGCAGCGACTCAACTTCGGCAATTACAATTTTCGTTTTCGGAATTCGGGTGAAAAAGTTTCGGTTTTCGACGAAATCCGCCGCAAATTCATCATCTTGACACCGGAAGAATGGGTGCGACAACACGTCGTACATCACTTCCTGTACGAAAAGAAATTCCCCAAATCGCTGATCAATGTTGAAAAATTGCTCACGATAAACGGTCTTACGAAAAGATATGATGTCGTCGTATTCCATCCCGACGGTTCAATTTTCATCCTCGTCGAATGCAAAGCGCCGCAAATCAAGATTTCGCAAATGGTTTTCGACCAGATCGCACGCTACAACCTGACCATGCAATCGCAATTCCTGATGGTCACGAACGGTCACGATCATTACTTTTGCCGCATGGATTATGAAAATGAAAAGTACATTTTCCTCGAAGCCTTGCCCGAATACGAACTAAGATCGAGCCTATGAAAATTGGTGTCGTCATACTCAATTGGAACGGCGCAGATTTGCTTCGGAAATTTCTACCGTCGGTTGTGGAATATTCGCCGGAAGCGCAGATTTACGTGGCCGACAATGCGTCGACTGATAATTCGATAGCCGTTTTGGAAACAGAATTCCCGTCGGTAAAAATCATCAGGAACACCCAGAATTATGGCTTTGCCAACGGTTACAATGAAGCATTGAAACACGCTGAGGCCGATGTTTTCGCGCTCGTCAATTCGGATGTCGAAGCGACTCCAAATTGGCTCGTCCCAATTATCGACACTTTTACATCGGATCCAGATACCGCGATCATCCAACCCAAAATCCTCGATTTCAAAAACAAGGAATACTTTGAATATGCCGGTGCGGCGGGCGGTTTTATCGACCAATACGGCTATCCGTTTTGCCGCGGAAGATTGTTCGACACATTGGAAAAAGACGAGTCGCAATACAACGACGATTGTGCCATCTTTTGGGCGTCGGGCGCGTGCTTTTTCATCCGAAGTGAAGTTTATCGCGAACTGGACGGTTTCGACGGTGATTTCTTCGCCCACCAGGAAGAAATCGATTTGTGCTGGCGTGCGTTCAATAAAAATCACAAAGCGAGATACGTCGCAAAATCGGTCGTTTACCATGTTGGCGGCGCAACCTTGCAACACGGAAATCCGCGCAAAACCTATCTTAATTTCCGCAATTCGCTGTTCATGCTGACCAAAAATCTTCCGATGCGGAAATTATTTCCGGTTATTTTTTCACGCATGATTTTGGACGGAATGGCCGGAATGCAATTTATATTCGAAGGAAAATTCACGCATTGCATGGCCATCTTAAATGCACATTTTTACTTTTACTTCTCATTTTCAAAGTTTTACAAAAAAAGAACCGCCAAGCAGATCCCAAAATATTATAAGGTAAACAGCATTGTGTATAAATATTTCGCGCAGAAACGCCGTAAGTTTACAGAGTTGTTTTAACAATAGTTTAAGTTAGAATGGACATTGTTCAAACATTAAAATGTTAAATTTGTAATTCAACCGAAATCAATTAACTCATGAAGAAAGTAATTTTAGCCTTATCGGTTGTTGCGATGCTTGCGACAACATCTTGCGGAACCAAAAAGAAACTCGCCGCGTGCGAAGCCAAGAACAAGGAAATCCAGGATTTGCTCAACACAGCAACCGTGAAATTGAACACGTGCCTGTCTGAGAAAGAAGCGATGTTGGGCCAGATGGACTACCTCAAAAAGAACAACAACGACCTCATCAACAATATGGGCAACATGACGACTTTGTCTACCAAAGGTGCGCAGAACATCGAAAAAGCCCTTGAGTCGATGAAAGAGAAAGACCTCAAAATCACGCGTTTGCAAGATGCACTGACCAAAAAAGACAGTGTTACTTTGGCGTTGGTAACAAGCCTCAAAAAGGAAGTCGGTATTTCCGACCCGGACATTCAGGTGAATGTTGAAAAAGGGGTCGTTTTCATCTCGATCGCCGACAAATTGCTGTTCAAAAGCGGCAGCTATATGGTAAGCGACCGTGCGAAAGAAGTGCTTGGAAAAGTCGCCAAAGTCGTCAACAGCAAACCGACATTCGAATGTATGGTCGAAGGCCACACCGATAACGTTCCTTACAAATCAAACGGAATCCTGCTCGACAACTGGGATTTGAGCGTGAAACGTTCGACTTCTATCGTTCGCGTCCTGACCGATCTGGGCGTTCAGCCGAAACAATTGATCGCAGCCGGACGTGGCGAATTCGTTCCATTGGTCGACAACAACACATCAGATAACCGTCAAATCAACAGAAGAACGCGCATCGTAGTCATGCCGAAAATCGATGAGTTCTATGAAATGATCGAAAAGGAAATGAAAAACCTGACACAGAAATAATCGTCAGAAAGCAATAAAAAGAAATCCCGGTCAATGAATGATCGGGATTTTTTATTTGATCTTAATCAGCTTGTCGTTTTTGATCGTATATTGTCCTTTGGGCAAACAATCCCCGGCAAAACTTTTGGGTTTGAAATCTTTGGAAGCCGTGTAAATCGAAGTCAGGTTGCCTTTTCCAAGAAACACGATTTGCGCGCTGCAACCGGTTTGCACCACGTCTTTCCCATCCTGATTCTGGTCGGCAACGTTCCAATTTTCTTCATTGGATTGCTGCAGAATCGGCATCTGTTTCTGATTGACCAAATCGACAATGCAGAAATATGAATGCGATTCCGCATGGCCTTCACCCGAATTTTTCGCCGAAGTCACATACGTTAGATACTGTTCGTCTTCGGTCAGCTTGACATTCTCGGTCGTTTGTTCGCCGTAAATCGAAAACACAATCCAATTGTCACCTGCTTTTTTAAACAACGCCAATTTTTCGCTGCCGCTTTTGTCCTTCCATTTCGAAACAAGGAATGTATTGGATTTGACGTCGGGCGAACCGAGCACTTTCTGGTATTCGGCATCACTGATTTGATCGATCGTTTGGAGCGGCACGAATTGGTACGGCGTTTCCTGCGCCGATACAACCGCACCGCAAAACAACACCGCGAGCCCAAGCCCTTTATTCAATAATCGATACATCGCCTTTTCCTTCACGTATTATCACTGGTTCGAATCCTGATAAATCTACAATCGTCGACGGTTCATTGCCGCCGTAACCGCCATCGATGACCACATCGACAAGGTTTTGCCATTTCTCGAAAATCAATTCGGGATCGGTCGAATATTCCAAAACCTCATCTTCGTCATAGATTGACGTCGACACGATCGGGTTGCCCAGTTTTTCGACCAGACAACGCGCGATATTGTTGTCGGGCACGCGGATCCCGACCGTCGTTTTCTTCTTGAATTCCTTCGGCAAAGTCGTACTTCCGGGCAAAATAAACGTATACGGCCCCGGAAGCGAGCGTTTGAGCAACTTAAACGTCGACGTGTCAATCTGTTTCACATAATCCGACAGGTTGCTCAAATCGTGGCAAACGAATGAAAAATTGGCCTTGTCGAGCTTGACACCCTTGATTTTGGCTATCTTTTCAAGCGCCTTCGAATTGGTAATATCGCAACCCAATCCATAAACGGTATCGGTCGGATAAATCACGAGGCCGCCGTCGCGCAGGATCTTGACAACTTTGTCGATCATCGCTTCGCTGGGTTTGTCTTCGTAAATCTTGAGGAATTGCGACATTTTGAAAATTATGAATGTTGAATTGTAAATGTTAAATGAAGATACTCAAAATTAATCGGCAACATTTATATAATTTAGATTTTTGTTTGGAGCTTTTTCCCGCTTTGCTTCGCCAGTTCGCTATGCTCGGGTCCGCAATATCTTTTGCCCTGCGGACAAAAGGATATTTGCTGTAATCGGGGCTAGGGTTCGTCGATTAATTGAATTATCAATTATCAATTATCAATTATCAATTATCAATTATCAATTATCAATTATCAATTAATTACCCGATAATATCCAATTTCGCAAACCGCAACAACAACTTCTTGATTCCGCCCACCTCAAAACGGATCTCCGCTTTCTTGTCCGCGCCGGCACCTTCGAGATTGACGATTTCGCCTTTGCCGAAACGTTCGTGCATGACCATATTCCCAACGGTCAATTTGCTGTCGAACAAATTCGGGTTAGAACTTGACGCGGTTCCATTCGAAACCGGCTTGAGCTTGCGCACACTGAGGTTTGATTTGGGTTCGTTGTCGGTGAGCCATTTGGGTGGCGTTCCCGCAACCGGCTTGGCCAAACGCAGTTTCGACTTGTCGACATCGCCAAAAATATCCGAATCGATCAAAGGTTTGTAACGGTAATTGCTTTCTTCTCCGGTCAAATATTCCAGATATTGCCCGTCAATTTCATTGATGAAACGCGACGGCTCGCTGTCGGTCAGTTTTCCCCAACGGTAACGCGATTGCGCATACGTCAGGTAGGCCTGGTGTTCGGCACGTGTCAAGGCGACATAAAACAAACGGCGTTCTTCTTCGAGTTCGCTTCTCGTACTCATACTCATGGCGCTCGGGAACAAATCCTCTTCCATCCCAACCACGAAAACATGCGGGAATTCGAGGCCTTTTGCGAGATGGATCGTCATCAAGGCGACACGGTCGTCATCGCCGGTATCTTTATCCAGATCGGTCGCCAGCGCCACATCTTCGAGAAATTCGGAAAGCGCGCCGCGCGCTCCATCGACCTCATTTTGCCCTTCGACGAAATCCTTGATACCGTTCAGCAAGCTCTCGACCAATTCCAGTTTGACAATTCCTTCCGGCGTCGCATCCTTCTTGAGTTCCTGGACCAATCCGGTTTTCTTGGCGACATGATCGGCGATGTAAAACGCATCGTGGTTTTTCTCGATGATCTGGAAACTCTTGATCATGTTGACAAAATCGGTCAATCGGCCTTTGGTGCCCGCGTTGATCTTGAGATCGATTTTGTCTATGTTCTCCATCACCTCAAACATCGAACGTTTGTAATGGTTGGCCGCAATCGTGATTTTCTCGATTGTCGTATCGCCGATTCCGCGTGCCGGATAATTGATCACGCGCACCAATGCTTCCTCATCTTTGGGGTTGATGACGAGCCGCAGATAGCACAAAACGTCCTTGACTTCCTTGCGTTGGTAAAATGACAATCCGCCGTAAATGCGGTACGGGATGTCGCGTTTCCGGAGCGCATCTTCCATCGCACGCGATTGCGCGTTGGTTCGGTACAAAATCGCGAACTGGCCGTTCATCATTTGCTTGTTCATCTTTTCTTCCCAAATCGTGCTCGCGACGAAACGGCCTTCTTCGGCGTCGGTCATGCTGCGGTGGACCTTGATTTTTGGCCCGAAATCATTGGCCGTCCAGACCACTTTGTCGAGTTTGGTCTTGTTCTTGTCGATGATCGTATTGGCGGCTTCGACGATATTTTTGGTCGAACGGTAATTCTGCTCGAGACGGTAGGTCTTGACGCCGTCGTAATCTTTCTGGAAATTGAGGATGTTGTTGATGTTGGCCCCGCGAAACGCATAAATACTCTGCGCGTCATCGCCAACGACGCAAATATTCTGGAACCGGTCGGAAAGTGCGCGGACAATCAGGTATTGCGAATGGTTCGTATCCTGGTACTCGTCGACCATGATGTAGCGGAAACGGTCCTGGTATTTGGCCAGAACTTCCGGGAAACGCGCGAGCAGTTCGTTGGTTTTCAAAAGCAAATCGTCAAAATCCATCGCGCCGGCCTTGAAGCAGCGGTCGACATAATTTTGGTAGATGTCTCCGAGACGCGGCTTTTTCGACATCGCGTCGGCTTCTATAAGTTCGGGATTGTTGAAATAGGCTTTGACCGTAATCAGGCTGTTTTTGTACGACGAAATGCGACCCAGGACCTGCTTCGGCTTGTAAATGTCCTTGTCGAGCTGCATTTCCTTGATGATGCCTGAAATAAGGCGAACCGAATCCTGCGTATCGTAAATCGTAAAATTCGACGGGTAACCGAGCTTGTCGGCTTCGGCGCGTAAAATTCGCGCAAATACCGAGTGGAACGTTCCCATCCACAAATTCTTGGCTTCGACCGAACCGACGATGCTCGAGATGCGGTTTTTCATTTCGCGCGCCGCCTTGTTCGTAAACGTGAGCGCCAGAATATTGAACGCATCTACGCCCTGACTCATCAGGTAGGCGATGCGGATCGTCAAAACGCGGGTCTTGCCCGAACCTGCTCCGGCAATGATGATCATCGGGCCGTCTTTGTGGAGGACCGGTTCGCGTTGTGCTTCATTGAGCTGGTCAATGTATTTCTGCATAGTCATTTTCAAAAGGCCAAAAATACGGATTTACTGGGTAACTCTGTTACTGTTTTTCTGTTAAAGACGAACAATTTACCAACAAAAAAAGCCTCTTTTTCGGATGCTTCAGACTGGAAATCATTTGTAAAAAACGTCGTATCCAAAACGAATCAAAGTGCCGACAACGACGACGAGAAAGAAAATCCGGATGAATTTGTTGCCGCGGCTGATGGCGAGCTTCGCGCCGATGAATCCGCCGAGCGCATTGCAAACCGCCATCGGAATGGCGATCGCCCAAATGATTTTACCTTTGACCACAAACAGACAGATGGATCCAAAATTGGTCGCGAGATTGACCATTTTGGCATTGGCCGACGCGTGTAAAAAATCAAATCCAAGCAAACTGATGAAGGCCACGACGAAAAAACTTCCGGTTCCTGGACCGATGAAACCGTCGTAAAAACCAACGACAATGCTGATGATTACGGCGTATAACAATTGTTGGCGAACCGAATGCGACTTGTCGGTATGCTGGCCGAAATTCTTTTTCGCATACGTGTAAACGACAAGCAACGACAGGACCACGAGCAACAGCGGCTTCATGAAATCATTGCGCATGTGCGTGAGCAAAACCGAACCGAGATACGCCGACGGAATCGCGAGCGCCATCATCACCAGCAGCAATTTCCAATTGAGCTTGACGCTTTTGAGATATTGCGCGGCTGCAAACGAAGTACCGCTGAACGCCGGGATTTTGAGTGTCCCGATAATATTCGCCACAGGAACGTTGGGCAAAACGATCAACGCAACGGGCGTTTGTATGAGCCCGCCGCCGCCCACGATCGCATCTACAAAACCTGCCGCAAACGAAGCGATGCACAATAAAACGATGACATAAGTTTCCACCCAGAAAAATTTTGCCAAATGTAGCCAATTAAAATAATGCGATTTTGGGTTTTTGTTGGGTGTAATATTTTATTTTTGCTTCCGTTATCAACAAAAGACAAAATATGGACACCGATAAAATCCTCGAACTTTTATTCTATTGCCTTCCGGCTGCGATTACGGGCGGAATTGCGTATTATTTTTTCCAGATGCACATTCAGAATGAGGAAAAAAGAAGGCGTTTTGCATTGATGCGCGAAAACCAGAAAGACGCCTTGCCGTTGCGTTTGCAGGCGTATGAAAGGATGGCGTTGTTTATGGAGCGTGTCGATCCGGCCAAGTCGTTGATCCGCATCCAGCCGATTTCGGATGACAAGGACGATTATGCGAATTTCGTGATTGCGCAGATCGAACAGGAATACGAACACAACCTCACGCAGCAGATTTACATGACCGACGATTGCTGGCAAATCATCACGACGGCCAAAAATGCGACGATCCAGATGTTGCGCAAAACGGCCAACGACGACGCGGTCAAAGACGCAAACCATTTGCGCGAAACGATCTTGAGCGGGATGTTTGACAAGGCTACGCCGAGCAGCGCGGCATTGGCTTACATCAAAAATGAAGTCAAGGGATTTTTGTAGAATCCAGATCTTTTAATAAAAAAAGCCTTCTCAAACGGAAGGCTTTTTTATGCTTTTGATTTAATGACTTGATTCTGTTTTCGGACTAAAGTTGCGGCCTGCGTTTGACATGCGCCACTCCTGAAATCGTATGCATGTCGACACCACCAACACCGGTATAAAAGACGCCGCCGAAATTCATATCGATGTATTCGCCAACGGCCCCGCAATGGTTCAACGTAAACGAAACCGTATTGCCCGGAAACAAGCCGGTACAGTGATACGTAGTATTGCCGCGCGTGACCCATAAATTTACCACATTATAGCTGTAAACTCCGGGTGTCGTCGCATTGGAGTACAAAAAGATCTGCGCGTTGTCGCCCGGCACATTCCCTCTGATGGTATAGGCAAAACTGCCCGATTCGTTGATTTGGCCCGGGCCAATGACAGGCAGAAAGAAATGCTCCCCATCAAAATCATAACTGATGAATTCGGTTATTGCGTTACAGGCCTGGACATCCCCTACATTCTGGATTGCGGCAGATGTGAACAATTGGTAAATCTCACCGGTGGTTTGCAAGGCGTCAAAATCATAACCCTGCACGGTAAAACTGTTGCTGAGATTGCACGCAAGCATTTCACAGCTGAAATCGCCGCTCGTGATCGGAACAAATTGTGATTGCGCTCCAGCCTCGATCATCAAATAACCATTGGTGACCGGCGTGTTGTCGCATTTAACGAGGCTTCCGACAATCTTTTTGGTAGTGACCACATCGTCTGCCAGAACGATATCGGGCAATTGCGTAGTGGCGCTGAACGGCCCAGCCTGAAAAGATTCGATCGTATTGCCGCAAACATCCCTGACAATGATCGTAAGTTGCCTGTTGGCCGGCGCAAGTCCGTTGATCTCACCAGTGATATTGGTATATGCCGATGCAATCGTATCGCCGCTGACAATCGTAACTTCCACATTATTCAAACCAATTCCGGCCTCATTTTTAACAAAAACACCGAGCGTAATCACTTCGAAAAGCGCATCGCAATTCCACCACGAGAAATGCGAAACAGTACCCACATATTGATTGCCTTGCTTGGTGGCAGAACCTTCCTGTTTCCAATAGCCATTGGCCTCATCGAAATGCCAAAGCGGAATCGTGGCGGGCGCCGTAGCCAATTGTGCCTCATCGATTTTCATCGTGATTTCGGCGGTGTGTCCCGAAGCGATCTGCAATTTCTGTCCGCCGCTGCCGCGCAATTCTGCATGCAGCATACCGAAAGTCTGGAGTCCGACAGCCTGCCCCGACTCGCTTTTGGCATACAACATTCCGGGCATCAGCGCACCGATATTGACATCCGAAGATTCCAGATGAAAAACCGAAACGCTCACGTCTCCCGAATAGGCATTGCCATTGGCATCTTCAAACGCGCCGTCGAAATCGATCTTGGTTCCGTTGGGCAAATCGACCGCAGCCGGAGTTCCCGAAACGATTGTCGCGACTGGCGTTGAAGGCAAAAGCATGATTGAAATGTTGTTTTTTCCGATCGTGGGCACCAAAGAACGCGATCCGTCGATAAAACCTGCTTTGGCTGCGGTGATGTAGGCGAATTTCTCGTGTACGGTTGCCGCATTGATGATGAACACGCCGTTCGCATCGGTTTGCACGGTGGCCGATCCGATCTTGACGGTGGCATTCTGTATGGGATTTTTGTTGACATCGATCACCTGGCCGATGAAATCGCGTTGCACTTCGCTGCCGAAATTCTGCGCGAATTGTTCGTCGGTAACTGGTGCCGCGGATGGGTTCCAACCTGCGTCATCGTTAGGATTACAGCCTGTAATGAAAGCGGCCGTCAGCAATAAATAGACTATTTTTTTCATGGTATTGGTTTTAGTGGTTTGATCAAATTAGACAAAAAACCTTCCCGGTATCAGGGAAGGTCTTTCTCTCACAGCAATTCATCCCAAATTAATTATCTCGTTTAATGTGCGCCGTGCCGTTGAGCGTGTGCACGCCGGTTTCGTCTGTGAAGGTACCATTGAACGTCAGGTCGACGTATTGGCCAACACCGCCAACATTGCTCACCGTAAACACCATCGTGTTGACCGATCCCGAATAAATGTAACCGATGCTTCCCTCGATGGAAAAAGTACTGGTGGTGTAAACCCCTGGTGTGATGATCGTATTTGCATATATTGTGAATCCGTCCTGAGTTGGACTATAGGCTGAAATCCATGTCCAGTTTTCTTCGATACTGAGTACTGCCGAAGTTTGCGTTACTAAAAATACGACTGGATTGCTGTCGATTTGGTACGACATGAATTCGCTGATGGCCGTACAAGCCGCAATATTGCCCACATTGGTAACCGGAGCAGTATAGGTATAATGCAAGGAATCTGTTTCCTGGAGACTGTCGTAATCCATGCCTTTCAATACAAAATCATCGCTTGGTGCCGAATCACATACAATCGTATTGAAACTGAAACTTCCATTGGTTACCGATGAAAAAGAAATATAGTTGTTCGCGCTTCTAAAAAGCACATATCCGTTGGTGACGTTGGAATTGTCGCATTTCACAAGATTTCCTTCAATCGCAACCGAATTCACATCGGGACTGTCGATGATCAAATCCGGCAAAGTCGTATCGGATGCAAATGGCCCAATGGTTTGCGTAGCCAATATCTGATCGCCACAAACGGTATAGTAATAAGCATTCATAACCAGCATTTCATTGGCCGGAATCAAACCTGCAATATGTCCCGCGCTATCGCTTGTAGCGCCTGCACCGCCAATCTGGCTTGCTCTTACCAACGATACGTAGATGCCTGGCAGTGGATTTCCATTTTCATCCAATACGGTCAACGAAAGTGTGACCGTCGGGAATTGCGCATCGCAGTTCCACCATGAGAAATGCGAAACCGTACCTACATATTTATTGCCTTGTTTGGTCGCCACGCCGTCTTCTTTCCAATAGCCGCCCGCTTCATCAAAATGCCAAAGCGGAATCGTGGCCGGTGCCGAGGCCATCTGCAAAGCGTCGATCTGCACACTGATTTCAGCGGTATGGCCTGAAGCGATTTGCAGTTTTTGTCCGCCGCTGCTGCGCAATTCCACATGCAGCATCCCGTAAGTTTCGAGCATCCTTTCCTCGCCCTGTGCGTTTTGCGCATAAAGCATTCCGGGCATAATGTCGCGCAGGTTACCGTTGGAAGGTTTCAAATGGTACATCGAAACATTGACGTTGCCCGAATAAGCGTTGCCGTTTTCATCTGCAAAAGCGCCGTCGAAAACCACCTGTGTCGCCCCGTCGAGAATGACAGTGCTGGTTTCGCCCGACTGGATCGCTACCGTCGTTTCCAAAGGCAGCAGCATGATGCGGATGTTGTTTTTTCCGGTTGTAGGCACAAGCGAACGCGAACCGTCAATGTATCCAGCCTTGGACGCGGTGATGTAGGCGAATTTTTCATGGACGCTCGCGGCATTCACGATAAACACACCGTTGATATCGGTTTGTACTGCGCTGGTTCCGATTTTGACCGATGCATTGGCGATCGGCTGGTTGTTCAAATCGACCACCTGACCGATAAAATCACGCGTCACCGACGGACCGAAATTTTCGGAAAAGTTCGTCGTCGGATTCGGATTGTAGGTGGTTTCATCGTCATTCGGATCGCAGGCGATAAATGACAGTGAAGCCAACAACGCCATTGCTAACAGTTTCAGGTTTTTCATAGTGGATTCTTTTTTGATTGGTTTACACTAAAACAACCCACTTTCAAAATACCCTACCCCAAAAAAAAGCCTCCGAAAAACGAAGGCTTTGGTTTTATTTTTTGATGATCTTTTCGGTGGCTTTCTGATGCCCGTCGAATTCAATCTGCAGCACGTAAATCCCTTTCTGCAACTGCGATAAATCGACCGCATCCGAAGCGCCGCGTGTGACTTTCTGCCCAAGCATGTTGTACAATTCAAATGCTTTTACAGCCGATGAAGATTGGATTCTCACCACATCTTGCGTCGGATTTGGATACAGGCTGTAATCGAGCGAAGTAAAATTTTCCGTCGCCAAAGTAGCCGTCGTTCCCTGCAAATAAACCGAAACCGGAATATAACCTTCCTGGTTTACGAAAACCGCCGTCGGCACCGTGATTTTAAAGATGTGGTCGCCCGCTGCGAGATCGCCGAGTGCAATCGAGCGAATCGGGATGATTTGCCCGGGACACCAGTTGCTGAACGATGCCCATTCGGCTTCGGTGCGCGGTGTCGGCCCATAAATTCCATTTCCCTGCGTATTGTAGACGCGGTACGGTTCGCACGAGACCCCGCCCGGTTTGTAAAGCGCCACGTGAACGCCGTCGAGGTAAATGTGGTGGTTTCGCCTGTTGTATTCTTCGCCGCCCGCATTGGCGCCGTGGTTCGAAGTGATCAGGTGGAATTTGGCTCCCGAAAGATTCTGCGGCACATTGAAAATAATCGTACGCGCCGTCGTACCGATCGCGTCGGTCGCACCCACTTCATAATTGTTCAGGTTCTTTTTGAAATTGAGCGGCAACAGGAAGTTGTAAGGGTCGATATCGGGCGTACCAGTTCCGATAAATTCCAACGTGCCGTAAAAAACATCGATGCGTCCGGCGCAACCTGCGACCTGTGTCTGTGCGGCATACGGTACGCCAAAAACCTCCAATTCGACCCAAATATCATAAGCCGCCAGAATCGCCGGATCTTTGAATATTTTGGAAACATTATCGATGGGGAACGTATACGGAACTTCATCGGGCAGCAGATTTTTATTCATGAACGGCGTAATGAAACGGCCCAGTTCGATGTGCTGCACATCATTCGGATTGTAGGTCGTCGAACCGATCGGCACAAAAGCCAGATTGACATTCCCGATCCGGTCATAATTGTCGCACGCGGCCTTGATCGTGACATTCATCGTGAGCGTGCTTCCAAAAGCGGCGAGTTGTTCGCTTGTCAGTTTTTTGGCGTAACAATCATTGCGGTGGCGGATGACGCCCTCGGGAACCGGATGCGTAGGTAAATCGACGAGCGCGGCATAACCGTCGTAAAATAAGATCTCATCGAAAACCGTAACAGATTGTGCTTGCGCAGCCCAACCGAAAAAGGCCAGGCAAAGGAGTAATAGTTGCTTCATAGTTGGTGTTGTTAAAGGTGCGCCTAAATTAGGCATAAATCTTCAAACAAACCAACAAGAGGCTCAAAATGAACTATTTGTTTTCGCTCATGAGTTCGCTCTTGTTCTGCGCATATTCATAACCTTCGTGCCACCATTGCTTCATCTTTTCCTTGTTGAAAATGAGCGCGTTTGTCGTAAGCGACGTCGGCGTATAATACAAATTGAGTTTCACGTTCTTATTCTTGGCGGCCAATTTACCAATCGTAATGTCGTGCTTTTCGACCTGATCGAGCAATGTTCCGAACAAATCGACCATCAATGAAAATGGGTTTTTTCCGATGACCTTGGGCGTATGGTTGGTTTCCATTTCCAAAACGACCACGTCGATTTCTGTGGCACCGCGCTGGATGGCCTCGCGGATCGGCACGAGGTTAGAAAAACCGCCGTCGCCGTATAAATTCCCGTTCCTTTCGACTAAACTCATGAACGGCACATAGTTGCATGAAATCCATATCCAGTCGCAAAATTCCTCGTACTCGAAATCGCGGATGCATTTGTATTCGACCTCATTTTTGGAAATATTGGTCACGGTCACCACAATGTCGCATTTGGTCTTGCGCAGCGCATCGAATTCTTCGCGTGTAAAACTCTCGCGGATGTAACGCCGCAAATGCTTGCTTTCGCCAAAAGTGCGTTTCTTCTTGAAAAACTGGCGCAGCACATTCATGTGGTTGATCGTGACGATTTCGACGCCATTCCTGACTTTCACGACAAACGGATTCACATTGAAAATCTTGTGCTCGTCGACACTCGTATAAATGTCGAAAATCTTGTTGACCTTGCCGAGCGCCAAATGCGGAATCAACAAACTCCCGGTAGAAGTCCCAAGCAATAGGTCGTACTGGTATTTGTGCTGTTCGATCAGGTATTGCGCGACTCCGCCCGCAAAGGCGCCTTTGCTTCCACCGCCCGAAATCACGAGTGCTCTCATAGTTTTCTATTCTTCCAGCAAGCGCTGCAGTTGTGTTTTTTCGCGGATCGGGAGCTCCGCGCGTATCTTGATGAACAGGTCCCGGTATTTTTTTTCCTTGAGCAAGATACGAATATTGTCTTTACAGAATTTGACGAATTGCCAACGGTGGTTGCCCGTCCCGTAAGCCAAACTGCGCAGTACGTCTTCGGTTTTGAGGTCGAGATTGATCAGTTTGTCGAGTGCATTCTGCTGCAATCCCGAATCGTAATTGGTCCCGGTATACGACAACAATTCGCGGTAAATCTGGAATTTCTCGTTCTTGTCTTCCGATGTGGCGTACGCAAGCGAAAGATGCAATAATCTCAAGTTCTTGTCCTGAAAACCGACCCATGATTTCGACAATTCGATGTAGCGTTTGCGCTGGTCGGGAAAGATTTTCCACAAGTTGAACAACGCGATTTCCTGCGTTTCATACGATTGATCGTTGAGCAATGTCTCGTATTCTTTTCGGAAACTTTCCGGAATCGTCTCGACGGTCGAGGCGACGGCCTGTCGCACATGGAGGTCGTTGGTTTTCAAGGCTGCAGAAAGGATTGGCTGCTTCGCGTCGAACGGTTTTTCGAGCAATTGGTACAGCAGCAATTCCTTGATCGGGTAATATGCGCGGCCTTTGATCATCCGGAGGATCTGGTCGCGGTCTTTTTCAATCGAAAGCGGCCTGTTGCGCAATTCGACGTATTGTTTGATCAGGTCGCTTTCGCCAACCAGAATCGCTTCGGCGTCGGCAATCGGGAAACCGCCTGTTTCAAGCCATTTCTTTCTAAAAGCAGCCGCATCGAATTTGGAAACCGCCGCCACTTCCGCCAGGAAATCATCGGTCGTCACATTTTTGAAAGCGTATTTCTCGAGGTAATTCTTGACGGCCAGGTTGAATTTCTCGCGCCCGATTTCGGTTCTGATCGCATGCAACGCCCACGCGCCTTTCTGGTAAAAACTGAGCGAACTCGCCTTTTCGTTCCACAGCGGAATCGTATCGGTTTTCGCCACCGACTGCAGTTGCTGCGCCATGTTGAACAGTTTGTTGTAAAAATGGTCGTTGCCCGAAACTTTCTGCTCGGCCAGCAACGCATAATACGTCGCAAAGCCTTCCTGGAGCCAATGGTCTTTTCCCGATTGCGCCGTGACCAGGTCACCAAACCATTGGTGCGCAAGTTCGTGCGCGTTGATATTGACATAATTCCGGTCGTTGAAACCGATGCTGTCTACGACAAAATCGCGCGAGAAAATCGTCGCCGATGTATTTTCCATCCCGGCGTATAAAAAGTCGCGCACGGGAATCTGGCGGTACACTTCCCATGGATATCTGACACCGATCTCGTCTTCGAGAAAATCGAACATATCCTTGCTGTAGCGGTACGTCGGTTCGTAACGGCGCTTGTCTTCGTCCTCATAATAAAAATACAGCGGGATGCCCGATGCCGAATTTGTCATTTTTTTCTCAAAATGTCCGATCGCAAGCATGACCAGGTAACTGCTCATCGGTTGTTTCATGCGGTATTGCCAGATGTAATTGTCGCCTAGCTGGTTGCGGCTCAACAGCGTTCCGTTGGCCACGACCTCGAAACTTTTGTGGAAAGTGACGTCGAGATTGAAGATTACTTTCTCATTGACGTCGTCGAAACTGGGCAGCCAATGGCTCGTGTATTTGCCTTGGCCTTGCGTCCAGACCTGGCCTTGCACTTCTTCGGGCGTGTCGATTTCCTTGGTGAAATCCCAGTTGACGAAATACATGGTCTGCGTCGGGAAGGCTTCGTAATGGAACGTTAGCGTGTTCTCGCCTTTGCGGAAACCGTCGAACAGCAGCAATTGTTTGTTGGTGTTTTTGAATTTGACGACGTTGCCGTTGATCTTGACGTCAGTGAATTCCATTTTTTGCGCGTCGATGCGGATGGTGTCGCGTTTTTTGTCGGTTACTTCAAACGTATAGGTTCCGTTTCCGACCACATTCCGCTTGACGGGATTGATTTCAATCTGTGCCAAAATCGTCTTGAAATCGACTGCGGGCTTGGTTTGCGCGAATACGGAAACGGAAAAAAAAGCAAAAAGTAACGAAAATCTCATGTGGTATTTTTAGGCAAATGTAAATTTAAGTGTTTGTCAGAAAAGATGACACTCTTTTTAAGGGAAGTTTAAGAAGACCGGTGAGTATGGGTTGGATTGATTACAGAATTTCTGTTTCCTAATTTTCAAATAAGACTTATCTTCGTCCGGTCTGCATAATTCCTAATTTAAAATTTATAATTTAAAATAATGTTGCTCCAAACCCCAATCGAATACCTCAAAGGCGTCGGTCCCAACCGCGGCGCATTGTTGCGTAAGGAATTGGGCATTCACACCTATGCCGATCTGGTCAACTTTTACCCGAACCGTTACATCGACCGCACACGTTATTACAAGGTCAACGAATTGCGCGACAATCCGGCGGAAGTGCAACTGATCGGCAAAATCATCCACCTTAAAACGGTCGAGCAAAAACGTGGCAAACGGCTCGTGGCGACCTTTACCGATGAAACCGGCCAAATGGAACTCGTGTGGTTCCAAGGCCACAAATGGATCCGCGAAAGCCTGCAACTCAATGTGCCGATCGTCATTTTCGGGAAAACCACGGCGTTCAACGGCGTGTTCAACATGGCGCATCCCGAAATCGAACTGCTCAAGGAACACGAACAAAGCCTGCGTTCGGCGTTGCAACCGGTGTATCCGTCGACCGAAGCGCTCACCAACAGGGGCGTCTCCAACCGCGTCGTCAATAAAATGATGCAGCAATTGTTTGTGGAAACGCAGGCCAATTTCACCGAAACGTTCCCGAATTGGCTGCTCGATGAACTCCAGCTGATCCCAAAGAAGGCGGCCATGTTCAACATCCATTTTCCCAAAAGCGCCGATGCGTTGGCCAAGGCGCAATTCCGGCTCAAATTCGAGGAATTGTTCTTCATCCAGATGCAATTGATCACCAAAAACCTGATCCGGAAGCACAAGATCAAAGGCCATCCGTTTACGGTCGTCGGGAGTCATTTCAATGATTTTTTCAACAACCATTTGCCGTTCGACCTGACCAATGCGCAGAAACGCGTGATCAAGGAAATCCGCAACGACATGGGCAGCAATGCGCAGATGAACCGATTGCTGCAAGGCGACGTGGGTTCGGGAAAGACGATTGTGGCGTTGATGAGTATGCTTTTGGCGTTGGACAATGGTTTCCAGAGTTGCCTGATGGCGCCGACGGAAATCCTTGCGAACCAACATTTCAAAGGCTTGTCGGAACTCGCGGTCGGGCTCGGCATCAACATCAAGATCCTGACGGGTTCGACCAAAACCGCCAACCGCAAAATCATCCATGAGGAACTCGAAAATGGGACGCTCGACATCATCATCGGAACGCATGCGTTGCTCGAGGACAAAGTGCAATTCAAAAACCTCGGATTGGCCGTGATTGACGAGCAACACCGTTTCGGCGTCGAGCAGCGTTCTAAATTGTGGGCCAAAAATGAAATTCCGCCGCACGTGTTGGTGATGACCGCCACGCCCATTCCGCGTACGCTCGCGATGAGTTTGTATGGCGATCTCGACATTTCGGTCATCGACGAATTGCCGCCGGGAAGAAAACCGATCCAAACCGTACATCGTTTCGACAGCAACCGGCTCAAGGTCTGGAAGTTCATCAAGGATGAAATCGCCAAAGGCCGGCAGATTTACATCGTTTATCCATTGATACAGGAATCTGAAAAAATGGATTTCAAGGATCTGATGGACGGTTACGAAAGCATTTCACGCGATTTTCCTCTGCCGCAATACGCGATTTCCATCGTCCACGGCAAAATGAAACCCGCCGATAAAGATGCCGAAATGGAACGCTTCTCCAAAGGCAAAACCCAGATCATGGTCGCCACGACGGTAATTGAAGTGGGCGTGAATATCCCGAACGCCTCCGTCATGATCATCGAAAGCGCCGAACGTTTCGGACTTTCGCAACTGCACCAATTGCGCGGTCGTGTGGGCCGTGGCGCCGAACAAAGTTATTGCATCCTGATGACGGGCCACAAACTCAACAACGACACCAAAACGCGCATGGACACGATGGTGCGCACCAACGACGGTTTCGAAATCGCCGAAGTCGACCTCAAGCTGCGCGGCCCGGGCGACATCATGGGAACCCAGCAAAGCGGCGTGCTCAATCTTCAAATCGCAGATATTGTAAGGGACAAAGACATTTTATTGCTGGCCCGGCAATACGCGCTGCAAATCCTAAAGGACGATGCGCCGTTGCAGAAACCCGAACATGCGGTACTCAAATCGGTGTTTCTCGAATTGTCCAAGAAGAAAAACATCTGGAATTACATCAGCTGAAATGTTTGTCTATACAGATGTTAAATAAAATTTAACTACCAAAACATTTCGCACAATAAGAATTAGTTTTGTTTGCAACCCAATTTTAGCGGCCGCCACAAGTCGCTGTAACTCATCTTTATGAAAATCAAATACCTTGTCTACACCATCCTGATTGTAGGAATTGGCGCTTTTATCGCCTATCGGATTACAGAAAATAAAAGCGAAAAGAACGACGCCAAAGAAAAAGATGGTAAAAAGAAACCGGCCGGCGTGACCGGAATGGTACTCAAACCACAGGTTTTTGCAGATAATCTCGCACTTTCGGGATCGATCGAAGCCAATGAACAGATTGAAATCCGCAGTGAAGTTTCAGGCGTAGTCGAAAGCATCAATTTTTCCGAAGGCGCTACCGTTTCCAAAGGACAGGTGCTTTTTAAAGTGAACGATATCGAACTGCGCGCGCAACTCGCCAAGACCAAAACCGCTCAGGCATTGGCTTCCGAGAATGAACGCCGGGCGAAATTATTGCTGCAAAAAGAAGCCATCAGCCAGGAAGAATACGACATTGCGAGCGCCGACTTCCAATCGGCAAAAGCCGAAACGCAACTCATCAGCGCACAATTGGCCAAAGCTTCGGTACGCGCGCCGTTTTCGGGAAAAATCGGTTTGCGGTACATTTCGAAAGGGACTTATGTGACGCCAACGACGGTCATCGCGAATCTCGTCAACACCAACCAACTCAAGATTACGTTCTCGATTCCGGAAAAATACGCGCCGCTGATGAAAATCAACAGCCAATTGTCGTTTTCGACATCCGATTCGAAAGAAAAATATTTCGCCAAAATATACGCCATCGAACCCGGCGTCGAAGTAGCCACACGAACACTCAAAATGCGCGCGGTTGCTGAAAATCCCGATGGAAAATTGCTTCCAGGAACGTTCGCCAACGTATCGCTGCCACTCGATAAGATCAACGACGCGCTGCTCGTGCCAACCGAAGCGCTGATCCCGATCCAGGGCGGAAAGAAAATCTTCATCGCCAAAAACGGCAAAGCCAAAGAAGTCATCGTCGAAACGGGCGCGCGCACCGATAAGAATGTACTCGTGACTTCGGGTCTCAAGGCCGGCGACACGGTCCTGACCTCGGGCGTCATGTCGCTCAAGGAAGACAGTCCGGTAAAAGTAAAAATCGCCCAACCATGAGTTTATCCACGTTAAGCATCAAGCGACCCGTACTGACGATTGTGATGAACCTCGCAATCATCCTTTTCGGGATCATCGGGTATACGTATTTGGGCGTACGCGAATTTCCGTCGATCGATCCGGCGCAGATTTCGGTCAGGACGACCTATTCGGGCGCCAATGCCGACATCATCGAATCGCAAATCACCGAACCTTTGGAGAAAGCGATCAACTCGATTGACGGAATCCGGAACATCACCTCTTCGAGCAACCAGGGTTCGAGCAACATTACGATCGAATTCAACCTCGACAAAAATCTAGAAGAAGCCGCAAATGACGTGCGCGACAAGGTTTCGCAAGCTGTTCGGACGTTGCCGCAGGACATCGATGCGCCGCCTGTGGTTTCGAAAGCCGATGCCGATTCGGAACCGATCATCACGATGACGGTGCAATCGGACACCAAAAACGTACTCGAACTTTCCGATTATGCAGACAACGTCATTGCCCAGCGTTTACAGACGATTCCGGGCGTAAGCAGTGTGCAGATTTGGGGCCAGCGCAAGTACGCGATGCGGTTGTGGCTCGATCCGGTTCGGATGACGTCGTACGGAATCACGGTTTCGGATGTACGCGCCGCCTTGGACGCGCAGAACGTCGAATTGCCGTCTGGAAAATTGACCGGAGCCAACACCGAACTGACCGTCAAAACCATCGGAAACCTTTCCACCGAAGAAGAATTCAACAACATCATCATTCGTGCGGAAGGCGAAAAAACCATCCGCCTCAGCGACATCGGCAAAGCCGCACTCGAAGCCGAAAACCTCGAGACGAAACTCAGCGATTCGGGACAACCGATGGTCGGAATGGCCATTATTCCGCAACCCGGAACGAATTACCTCGATATTGCCGATGCGTTTTACAAGCAATACGACCAACTCAAAAAAGACCTGCCGCCGGGTTTCAAGCTCAACATTGCGATCGACAATACGACATTTGTGAAGAAAGCCGTGGTTGAAGTCGCAGAAACCCTGCTCATCTCGATCATACTCGTGATACTGATCATTTATTTGTTTTTCAGGGATTGGGCGATTGCATTCCGACCGCTGATCGATATTCCGGTCTCGTTGATTGCGACGTTTTTCATCATGTGGCTTTTCGGATTTTCGGTGAATGTACTGACATTGCTCGCCATCGTACTCGCCACCGGATTGGTCGTCGATGACGGAATCGTGGTCACCGAAAATATTTTCAAGAAAGTCGAAGAAGGCATGTCGCCGATCGAGGCCGCGATCAAAGGTTCGAACGAGATTTTCTTTGCCGTCATTTCGATTTCGATTACGCTCGCGGCAGTATTTCTTCCGGTGATTTTCCTCGAAGGATTTGTGGGCCGGTTGTTCCGTGAATTTGGCGTCGTCATTGGCGCGGCGGTATTGATTTCGGCATTCGTTTCGTTGACGCTTACGCCGATGCTGAACGCGTACCTGATGAAAGGCGGCCAACAGAAAAAATCGAAATTCTACAATTGGTCCGAACCGTATTTCGAAAAACTGAACAAAGGTTACGCCGAATCGTTGGGCAATTTCATGAAACGCAAATGGCTCAGTTTTCCAATCCTTGCTGTTTGCATCGGACTCATCGTTTTGTTCTACACTTCAATCCAAAAAGAGACCGCGCCCTATGATGACCGCAGTTTTTTAAGCATGAACGTGACGGCTCCCGAAGGCGCTTCGTATGATTACATGGACCGTTTCATGACCGAAATCACCGACCTCATCAACGATTCGATTCCCGAAAAGAAAGTCAGTCTGATCATTACGGCCCCGGGTTTCGGTGCGTCATCGGTGAACAGCGGCCGCGCGCGTATCGCTTTGGTCCAGCCCGGTGAACGCGACCGTTCGCAAAAGGAAATCGCCGAAAAACTGACCAAATGGACCAAGCAATATTCGGAGGCCAAAGTCAACGTTTCGGAAAGTCCGACGATTGCTGTGAACCGTCGCGGCGGATTACCGATCCAATACGTCATCCAGGCGCCGAATTTCAAGAAATTGGAAGAAAAGATTCCGCTGTTCATGGACGAAGCGTCGCAAGATCCGACGTTCTCGAATACCGACGTCAACCTCAAGTTCAACAAACCCGAAATTTACGTCAACATCGACCGTGAAAAAGCCGAAAGTTTGGGCATCTCTGTACTCGATGTCGCGCAAACGCTGCAATTGTCGCTCAGCGGACAACGTTTCGGTTACTACATGATGAACGGCAAGCAATACCAGGTCATGGGCCAATTCGACAAAAAAGACCGCGACCGCCCGATGGACCTGACGTCGATGTTTGTCAGGAATGACAAGGGCGAATTGATCCAGCTCGACAATGTCGTTCACATCGAAGAACAAAGCAGCCCGCCGCAATTGTACCACAACAACCGGTACATGTCGGCCACCGTTTCGGCCGGACTCGCGCCCGGAAAAAGTATCTCGGACGGAATCGAGGCGATGGAACGCATCAAGGAAAAAGTACTCGACGCGTCCTTTACGACCGATTTGCAAGGAGAATCGCGCGATTTCGTTGAAAGTTCATCGAATACGGCGTTTGCATTCGGTCTCGCATTGTTATTGATTTACCTGATTTTGGCGGCACAGTTTGAAAGCTTCATCGACCCGTTCATCATCATTTTGACCGTGCCGATGGCGGTTGCCGGCGCATTATTTTCGCTGTGGTTGTTTGATCAGACGTGGAACATCTTCAGCCAGATCGGAACCGTCATGCTCATCGGGCTCGTCACCAAGAATGGCATCCTGATCGTCGAATTTGCGAACCAGTTGCGCGAACAAGGCAAACCGAAGCTCGAAGCGATCATGCATGCCGCAGAATCGCGTTTGCGTCCGATATTGATGACGAGTTTGGCCATTGCGCTCGGTGCGTTGCCGATTGCGATGTCGCTCGGGGCGGCGTCCACAAGCCGCATCGGAATGGGCGTTGTGATCGTTGGTGGCACTTTATTTTCGTTGATCCTGACCTTGTTTGTCATTCCGGCGATTTACCTGATGTGGTCGCGCGAAAAGAAACACCGTCCCGAATTCGATAACCTCGAAGAACTTGAAAAAGTATAAACCATGATGACCAAGATTTTTCTACCTATCGCCGCTTTATTCCTTGTCTTTTCTGCGAAAGCGCAAACCGTCTTGACGATTGAAGATGCGGTCAGGATTGCGCTCGAAAACAATTACGACATCAAGATTTCGGCCAACGATCTAAAGGTCGACCAGACGAATGTGACCATCGGAAATGCAGGAATGTTGCCCAAAGTTACCGCTACGGTCGTCGACAACAACGGCATCCAATACAGTTCTCAAACGCGTTCGGACGGGACGGTCAACACATTGGACAACGCCAAAAACAACAGTTTGAACTACGGCGTGGGGCTCGGATGGACGATTTTCGACGGCTTCCGCATGTTTGCACGGTACGACCAGCTCAAGGAAATCCAGAAACTCGGTGAAGCGGAATACCAATTCATGGTACAGACGCGCGTGGGCGATGTCATGACCACTTACTACGATTTGGTGCAGCAACAGCAGCAACTCAAGGCTTTGGATACGACGCTGATCATTTCGAGGCAACGCGTGGAATTGGCGCAAAACCGTTTTACGATCGGGAAAGCGTCCAAACTGGAAGTGCTCAATGCGCAGGTCGACCTCAACACAGACGAAACCAACCTGGTGCGCCAGAAAGAATTGTACGCCAACACCAAAACGCAACTCAACGAATTGATGGCGCGCGATACGTCGCTTGATTTTACGGTCAGCGAATCGGTGACGGTTGACGACCAACTGCAGCTTGGCGAACTCACGTCGTTGGCCGAAAAACAAAATCCGCAATTGCAGGCGCAACTGATCAACAAGCGCATTTCCGAACTCAACCTCAAGCAGGTCAAGGCGACGCGCTATCCGACGATCGGCGTGAGTACGGGTTACAATTTCGCCGAATCGGAGTCGAGCCTGGGCTTTACTTCGCAGTCGTATTCGCGCGGCTGGACGTATGGTTTCAATGCGACGCTCAATTTATTCGACGGAATGAACCAGAACCGTTTGGAAAAAGTGGCGAAACTGCAAATCGAGAATTCGGATTATTTGATCCAACAACAGAATTTGAGCCTCAAATCGCAATTGACGACGGCCTATCAAACGTATCTGACGAATCTCGAACTGACCAAACTCGAAGCCAAAAACGAGGACATCGCCGAGCAGAATCTGCAGATCACGCTTGATAAATTCCGTATCGGGACGATTACCACATTGGAATTCCGCACCGCGCAACTCAATTACATCAATGCCAAGGTGCGCAACAGCAGCGCGCAATTTCAGGCCAAATTATCTGAAGTCGCCTTAAAACAACTCGCCGGAAACCTTACTTTTTAAGAAATTATCCTATTTTTGGGCAACATTTTTGAGATATGATTTCTTACAACACCAAAGACTGGTTCACGTTTATTTTCCGTTTCCACAAAGCCGACACGTTCCGGCAGCTTTTGCCGATCATGCTCGCCATTGGCCTGTATTCGGGCATTATCGGCTACCTCGAAGTGGAAATCTGGCAGCTCACCGAAACCAGTTACGTCAAGAACATCACGATCATGCACAACATGCTTGGTTTTGTGATCTCGCTGTTGCTGGTTTTCCGAACAAATACGGCGTACGACCGTTGGTGGGAAGGCCGGAAGATGTGGGGCGCGCTCGTCAACAACAGCCGGAATTTTGCGATTAAATTGTCGGTGATGCTTGCCGACGAACACGACCGCGCGTATTTCCGCAAGTTGATTCCGGGTTATGCGTCGATTTTGCACAAGCATCTCAACAACAGCGAGACCTCGCAGCAATTGTTCGACGACCTTGATCTTGAAATCGATCACCACAAGCACCAGCCCAACCATATCGCCAAAATGATGTTCCAAAAAATCAATGACCTGTACGTTTCCAAAAAAATCACAGGCGACCAATTAATCGTTTTGAATGCCGAAATCCAATCGTTTACCGATATTTGCGGCGCGTGCGAACGCATCAAGAACACACCGATCCCGTATTCTTACAGTGCCTTTTTGAAGAAATTTATTTTCTTTTACGTGATGACGTTGCCGCTCGGTTATTCGTTCAGTTTGGGTTATTATGTCGCGCCGGTCGTGGTTTTCATCTTTTACGTTTTGGCGAGTCTGGAGTTGATTGCCGAGGAAATCGAAGATCCGTTTGGCGATGACGAGAACGATTTGCCTACCAAAAAAATCGCATCCAACATCAAAAAGCACGTACAGGAATTGTTATAAAAAAAACGGAGATTAAAAATCCCCGTTTACTTTATTGATGCTTTCGCGTTCACGTGCCGAAGCCGCATGTTTCGTATGTGTCCTGCCATCTTCCTTATCGCTGGGCTGGCCCAATGAATCCATCATCGTGGCAATTGCGCTGTCAGGCATAATCGTATTCATCGCGTTTTCCATTTTATTGATGCCTCCGGGCAATACCGTTGCTGCGCCGCTCATCAATCCTTCGTAACCGGCTTTGGCGACTTCTTCAGGCGTGTAAATCATGCCTTCTTTGTAATTCTTGGTGTGTTCCGATTTGGCTTTGTGGAAGAAATCGGTGTCGGTTTTATTGGGTTGCAAAGCGGTGATGGTGACTTTGGAATTTTCAACTTCTTTTTGCAACGCTTCGGTAAACGAAAGCACGAAAGCTTTGGTCGCGGCGTAAACCGACAATTGCGGCGACGGCGCTTTGGAAACCGACGATGCGAGTTGCAGAATCCGGCCGCTGTTGCGATAAACCATCTCTTTTAAATAATATTTGGTCAGGCTCACGAGCGCGACAATATTGAGTTGATGATGTCAAGTTCGCGCGCGAGCGCTGTCTCAATAAAAAGCCCGCCTTCACCCTGCCCGGCATCATTGACAAGGATATCGATCGTGATGTCATTATCACGTGTAAAGGTGTAGATTTTTTCGGCCGCGCCGTGTTCGAATAAATCTATCGGAAAAATATGAGTGTGAATGGTATTTCCAGATGCTTCTTCCATTTCGCGGGCGGTTTCCTGTAGGTTTTTTTCGTTTCGCGCGACGAGAACGAGATTGTAATTGTCCTTGGCAAGAAGTTTGGCCAGCTCATATCCGATTCCGCTTGTTGCGCCGGTTACCAGTGCGTGTTTTTGATTCGTTTCCATAGTAATATATTTTGAATTGAATTACAAAGCTATTCCCATTAATAACCGATTTGTTACACGATTCTTGATTTATATATATAAAATGCCATTTGGGAATTGAAAATCTGAGTAGAAGTCTCTCCATTTTGATGTTAAATTGGCGCGTATAAAGATAAATTCACTTTGATTGATTACATTTAAGGATAACCGCTTCAATTCTTGGCGCGGTCTGTCTAATCTTCGACAAGCCGCAAATGTAGTTGCATCAAAATGATTTGTACAGCACAATCTGTTCAGGTTATAACACGAATTGGGCGCATGCGTAATTTTAACGCGGATTTATTATCGCATCAACAAAATGAAGCTGTAAAATTTCGGAATGTTCAGCGATCGCCGTCGGGTGTTTTGAATTGCATGTCGATTCGGTAATCGGAATCGGCGTCATTGTCTTTAGATTCGGCGTGCAGGAAATTCGAAACCGTTGGTGTAAAATCTGCTTTGCTGCTGTCGTGAAACGCTTTGTCGCCGGTGTTGAATTCTTTTCCGGGAATGTCGTCGGGACTTTTATGCGTCACCGAAAACGGGTTTTCTTCAAACGATTCGTTTCCAGGTTTCGCGTCCATTTTGTTCGGTGCATTGCCGTCGCCGGGCACTTTGTAACCATCTACTTTTTTATTGTGTTCGCCTTCGTAGTTAGGATAATCCATGATTTCAGCATTTTAGGTTTTCTCAAATGTAGGCGCAGGATTGGCGTTTTGGCTTACAGAATTCGGCCGAAATTTTACACGATAAACTGCAACTTTGCCGATTATTTATGTGGAATCGTTTCGCGACAATTGTTATCTTTGCGACCGTTATAAAAAATCCGAAATGAAAATCTCTTACAACTGGCTCAAACAATTCATCAAACTAGACTGGAAATCTGAGGATACCGCGGCTTTGCTGACCGATCTCGGACTCGAAGTGGAAATCGTCGAAAAATACCAATCGGTAAAAGGCGGACTCGAAGGAATTGTCGTGGGTCATGTGTTGACGTGCGAACCGCATCCGAATGCCGACCGTCTCAAAATCACAACGGTTGATCTGGGCGATGGCGCTCCCGTACAAATTGTTTGCGGCGCATCAAATGTGGCGGCCGGGCAAAAAGTGCCTGTCGCGACCATCGGTTCGACCTTATACGACAAGGACGGCAATGCGTTTGTGATCAAGAAAGGCAAGATCCGCGATGCCGACAGCCACGGTATGATTTGTGCCGAAGATGAAATCGGGCTCGGATCCAGCCACGAAGGCATCATGGTTTTGGCCGACGATCTCAAACCCGGAACTTCCGTCGCCAAAGTATTCAAGATCGAAAACGACGAAATATTTGAAATCGGCCTCACGCCAAACCGCGCCGATGCAATGAGCCATCTGGGCGTTGCACGTGATTTGCGCGCCGGGATGTTGCAGAAAGGCACGCCGGTGGAATTGATTACGCCTTCGGTGAGCAATTTCCGCGTCGACAAAAGGATCCTCAAAATCGATGTGGACGTCAAAGACATCAAGCTCGCCCCGAGATATTGCGGCGTGACGATTTCTGGAATTACGGTAAAACCGTCGCCGGAATGGTTGCAAAACCGACTGCGATCGATCGGACTCAATCCGAAAAACAATATTGTAGACGTGACGAATTATGTGTTGCACGAACTCGGCCAACCTTTGCATGCTTTCGACGCGTCCAAAATCACCGGAAAAGTGCAAGTCAAGACGTTGCCTGCCGGAACCAAATTCACGACACTCGACGATGTCGAAAGAACGCTGCACGAAGAAGACCTCATGATTTGCGACGACAAAGGGCCGTTGTGTATTGCGGGCGTTTTCGGCGGGAAAAATTCGGGTGTGACCGAAGGCACGAGTGCGATCTTTTTGGAAAGCGCGTATTTCAATCCGGTCAGCATCCGAAAAACGGCCAAACGCCATACGCTTTCGACCGATGCGTCGTTCCGTTTCGAGCGCGGCATCGACCCGACGATTACAGAATATGCGCTCAAACGCGCGGCCTTGTTGGTTCAGGAAGTGGCCGGCGGCGAAATCACGTCTGACGTAGTCGACATCTATCAAAAGAAAATCGAGGATTTCCCGGTTTTCTTGAATTATGCCAAAGCCGCGAAATTGATCGGACAGGATTTGCCGAAAGAAACGATCAAGAAGATTTTGGCGTCGCTCGATATCAAGGTCAACAGCGTCACCGATGCGGGTCTCGGACTCACGATTCCGGCGTACCGCGTAGATGTGCAGCGCGAAATCGACGTGATCGAGGAAATCCTGCGCGTGTACGGTTACAACAACATCAACTTCACGAAGAAACTCAACGCGACCGTTTTCAATGCGCCGCGCACTGAAGATTACAAAGTACAGAACATCGTGGCCGCGCAACTCAATGCCGCCGGTTTCCACGAAATGATGGCCAATTCATTGACGTCGCCGGAATACATCGCTTTGAGCGAAAATCTTTTGGCTGAACACAACGTGACAATGCTCAATCCGCTCAGCAGCGAATTGTCGGTGATGCGCCAATCGTTGCTGTTCTCGGGACTGGAAGCCGTTTCCTACAACATCAACCGGAAAAATTCGGATTTGAAATTGTTCGAATTCGGGAAATCATACCATAAATTTTCGGAAGGAACCGAAGAGCACAAACATTTGACGCTGTTCGTTTCGGGAAACAGGAATGAAGAAAGTTGGGCCAACACCCAAAAACCTTCCGATTTCTTTTTGTTCAAAGGCTATGTGAATGCCATCCTTTCACGCCTCGGAATTGAAAAAGCGCAAAACCAACCGCTCATTTCAGATGTTTTTGCGGAAGGGATTTCGATGGCGATCGGAAACATTGTTTTGGTCGAATTCGGTACCGTCAAAAAATCGGTACTGAAACATTTCGACATCAAGCAGGAAGTGTTGTTCGCCGATTTCAACTGGGACCAGATCCTCAAAATCGTTTCCAATAAAATCAAATTCGCCGACATTCCGAGATATCCGGAAGTGCGCCGCGATCTGGCTTTGCTCGTCGACAACGGCGTTTCATTCGAATCGATTTACAAGATCGCACGCCAATCCGAAAAAACGTTGCTCAAGGAAGTGAGCCTGTTCGACGTTTACGAAGGCAAAAACCTGCCTGAAGGCAAGAAATCGTATGCGGTGAGCTTCATCATTCAGGACAGTTCCAAAACTTTGACCGATGAGCAAGTCGAAAAAATCATGGGCAAATTGCAGCAGAATTTCGAGAAGGAACTCGGCGCTACGCTCAGATAAAAATAGTATCTGTTGTTATTTCCTAATAATTTATCCCTGTCGATTTGACGGGGATTTTTTTTAATAATCTGTTAAACCGTAGCCTTCGGTTTTTAAAAAATGACTAGTTTTAAATTTCAAATCAAGCACCTATGAAAATACCGCAGCAATACCTTCCCGTCATGCCTTACCTGATCCTGAGCGATGCCAAGGCTTTCCTCGATTTTACAACTGCCGTTTTTGACGCCAAGCCGCAAATGGTCGAACGCGATGAAAACAACGAAATCCGCCATGGGGAAATCCGCATCGGCGAGGCCGTGATCATGTTCGGGCAATCGGGTGAAAACTGGGCAGCGAAACCCGCCGGCATGTTCATTTATGTGGAAGATGTCGACAAAGTGTATGACGCCGGTTTGCGCCAGAAAGCCATCAGCCTGATGCCGCCAGAGAAGAAAGATTACGGCTACACGGCTGGATTTGAGGATTATTTCGGCAACCAATGGTGGTTGGTACAAGGGGAATAAATTCTTATATTAGCAGAAATTACAACTAAAAACAAATCATATGAAGACCAAAATTTTAGCAATTGTCGCCTTTTTATTTACGGCAGGAATCGCTTCGGCGCAGTCGATGGACAAATGGCCGGCGCTGAAGGATTTACACAGCGTGATGTCGACCACCTTCCATCCGGCCGAAGAAGGCAACCTCGAACCGATCAAATCGCGTTCGGAAGAGCTCATGAACAAGTCGGCCGCGTTACTCAAATCGGATGTTCCGGCAGATTTCAGGACGAATGCGATCCTCAATTCGGCCGAAAAACTGCAACTCAAGACCAAAGCCATCCACAAATTGGTCACGAGCAAGGCACCGGATGCCGACATCGTAAAAGCATTGACGCAGGCGCACGACATTTTCCATGAAATCGTGGGATTGTGTACCGGAGAAAAATATTAAATTTTGATTACAGGATTTGAAACCCGATTGGAAACGATCGGGTTTTCTTTTGATCCAAAACCACAAACCCATTTTCCCGTATATGTGGTATGGGAAAACTGGTAACTTATACACTTCTTTTATTGTTGCCGGTGTTGGGTTTCGGACAAAAAATCGACAACACATCATCGGTTCGCGATTTGAAAAGCGATCATTATTTCCGCTTCCATTACGACAATGATTATTTTACGGCGACCGATATTTACTACACACAAGGCTATGCGTTTGAAATGACGTCGAAAACATTCCGGAAAAATCCAATCAATTTTCTATTTGTCAAAGCCAAAAACAGCGCCTCGATTTATGGTTTGTCGCTCGAACACATCGGTTTTGCGCCAACGACCATCAAGTCGGATTCGATCTTGTATGGCGACCGTCCATTTGCTGCGGCGATTGCGCTCAAATCGTTTCTGGTTTCGACCGATACGGTCCGCAAATCACGGATTGCGTCTTCTTTGGGAATAGGGATTCTCGGGCCGGGCGCTTTCGGAAAGGAAATGCAAACGGGCATCCACAGCTGGATTGGCGACGAGACGCCACACGGCTGGCAACACCAAATCAAGAACGATGTGTTCCTCAATTACGAAGTGTCGCACGAACAGCAACTGGCGCGGTTTCGCAATCTTTTTTATGTGAATTCGAATGCGAAATTGCAGTTGGGAACGGTGAATACGAATGTTTCGGGCGGATTTACGGCAGCGTTCGGCAAGGTCAATTCGCCTTTCACTTCGCTCAAAAAGAACAACCGTTTGGAGATTTATGCGTATTTCCAGCCGATGGTTACGCTGGTGGGTTATGATGCGACTTTGCAAGGCGGATTGTTCAATCGCGAAAGTCCGTATACGATTGCAGATTCGGATGTCAACCGACTTACATTCCAGCAGAATTACGGTGTCGTGCTGCAATTCAAACATTTGTATTTTGAATATTCGCGCGCCGAAATCACCAAGGAATTCCGCACCGGCGACTACCACAAATGGGGCGGCTTCCGCATCGGATTTGAGTGGTAAAAGCATCACAAAATTGGAAATTTGGCAAAGCAAAGCCAACAGATTGCGTATTTTTGCAATCCAACATTTTCCTGATGAACCGAATCACTTCTGCCCGAAAACTGCATTCCAGCCTTCAAATTTTGCGCAATGGCAAACTCATCCTCGCTTCGCTTTTGGTCGGTTTCCTTTCGGCCATGCTTGCGTTGGCGCTCAAACACGTGACTGAAAATTATGAGCGCATCCTTTTTGCGCAATCGCAAAGCAACCGGTTGTATTTGTTTTTGTTTCCGGTTCTGGGCTTGTCGGTGATTTATTTTTTGCGCCAATATCTGTTCAAGAAGAAAGAGAACAAAGGCATCCGCGAGATTTTCGAAAGCACGCAGTCGAACAAGAAAAGCCTGCCGCTTTACAAGATTCCGTCGCATTTCATCAATGGGTTCCTGACGGTTATTTTCGGCGGATCGACGGGCATTGAGGTTTCGACGGTTGTGGCCTCGGCGACAATCGGTTCGGTCGCGCACCAGAAAGAAAATTTACTTCGGAAATACAAAACCGAACTCATTTCCGCAGGTGTCGCGGCAGGTGTTGCGGCCTTGTTCGGCAGTCCGCTCGCCGGATTTTTATTTGCATTCGAAGTCATTGCAAAAAAACCGACCAGGGCATTTTTCGCCACGACGATCCCGGCGGTGCTCGTTGCATTCGGGCTCGTTTTTATCCTGGACGAAAAACCGTTGTTTGCATTGGATGTTGCGGTTTGGCATTGGCATGCGGTGCCGTGGTTTGTGTTGTTGGGCGTTTTGGCCGGACTCCATTCGGTTTACCTGACGAAAAGCGTGTTGTTTTTCAAAACGAGATTCGCGCGCATTTCCTCGCATTACCATCGGATTCTGTTGGGTTCTGTATTGTTGAGCCTCGCCTTGCTGGTTTTGCCGCAATTGTATGGCGACGGCTATCATGCGGTGACCGAATTGCTTTTTCCACATTCCAAAATAATCTGGACGCCTGTGCTGGTTTTGACCATTCTCGCAGTGATTTTGCTCAAACCGATTGCCACTTCCATCACACTGGCTTCGGGTGGCGACGGCGGTGTTTTTGCGCCGAGTTTGTTCATCGGTGCGTTCCTGGGTTTCGGAACCGCCACGGTACTCAATGCGTTTTTCAATGCGCAGGTGATTCCGGTTAATTTTGCCATCATCGGAATGGCGGCCATGCTCAGCGCGAGCATCCATGCGCCGTTCACTGCATTGTTTTTGGTGTGCGCACTCGTCAATGATTACAAGTTGTTCTTTCCGATATTGGCCATTTGCCTCGTCTCGAAATACGTCGCCCAATGGGCTTATCCGTTTACCGTTTACACCTACGTCCCAAAAACTGCCCAATAATGCCTGTACAGAAAATTAAGCGCGGCTACCGCAAGACGAAATACATCCTTTACAAGGAAACGCTGATCGATTTCACGGAGAATTTATGGGCGTTTTTGGGTTCGTTTGTCGGCATTGGGATCATCGCTTACCTGCAATCGCGAACGTTGCCCGATTCGGATGTGGTTTATCTGATCGGATCTTTTGGCGCCTCGAGCGTGTTGGTTTATGGCGTGATCCAGAGTCCGCTCGCGCAACCGCGCAACCTGATCGGCGGACATTTGGTTTCTGCCATCGCAGGAGTGACCGTTTTGCAATTCGTCCCTGATGTGGTTTGGCTTACCGCGCCATTGGCCGTTTCGTCTTCGATCGTTTTGATGCAGATCACGAAGACCTTGCATCCGCCGGGCGGCGCGACGGCGTTGATTGCGGTTACCGGTTCGGCGCAAATCAAGGAAATGGGTTATTGGTATGTGATTACGCCGGTGATGAGCGGCGCTTTGATCCTGTTGGTTGTCGCTTTGGTGTTCAACAATCTGACTTCCAAAAGACATTATCCGAACCACCAGAAATACCGCAAAATCAGGAACCACATTCAGGGTTGTTTTAAGAAAGGTGTGCCGAGGTTGTAATTTACAGTTTTTCTGCAGGGACTGCATTTAAAAAATTCGTATTTTTTCCGTAAGGGAAGGGGGCATGAAGGTTTACCCTACGAAATAATATCTTGCCTTGACTGCAGATAATCTTCCTTTTTTGTTAAAGTTCATTCGTCCGGAGTGGATTTGCATCTGGATTTTTCCTTATCTGTTTTCTCGAATTGTTGATTACTTTTTCTTCGCGAAACCGATATAAATTTTACCTTTGCGCATTCTATAAAAATTACGGTTATGATTTACAAATTCAGGGTGATTCTCGACACGGAAGATGATGTTTTTCGGGATATCGCCATTCAGGAAGACGATACGTTAGAAGATTTCCACAATGCGATTGTAAACGCGTTCGGCTTTGACGGAACAGAACTCGCTTCCTTCTACACCTGCGACGACAAATGGAACCAGGACGAGGAGATTTCGCTTTTCGACACCGGAGATGTGGCAGGCGAACAGAAAATCATGAGCGATTACCCGCTTTCTGAATTGCTCGACCAGGAAAATACGAAGATTATTTATGTATATGATTTCCTGAACATGTGGACATTCCTCGTCGAATTGGCCGCAATCGAAGAACCGGAAGCCGGACAAATGTATCCCGATTTATTGTTCACCCACGGAATCATGCCCGCAAGCGCTGGCGATGCGGCATTCGAATCGGATGAAATGCGCAACGACATTTACGGCGAATTTGAAGACGATCTAGACGAAGACGACCTTGATATGTTTAATGATGAGGGCGGTGAAAGTTTTGAGGATTATGGCTTTGAGGAGAATTGGAACTGATTCAATTGATTTGATTTTCCTTCTTTAAAAAACTTCGTTTCAACAGCAATACTTTTCTAATTGGCAATTACACATTGGCAATTATCAATTAAAATATGATAAATCTATACAACACCCACATCGAAACGCTTTCCATCCACCGCGTTGGAAACAAAAGCCGCAACGAAGCCATCTTCCTTTCGGGACAACCGTTCAGCATGAATGACGAAATCGCGCCGCTGATCAAGGAATTTTTCCTCAAATCGTTCCGCGAAAAGGAAGAAAACTATTACCAGTTTGCGCACGAAATCGATCTGGAATACAACGACATGTACAAAATGGCGTCGGAGATTTTCGAAAATCCGTCGAATGCGCATGAGGTTTCGAAGAAAATCACCAAGCACCTTTTTGAACAGTCGAACCATCCGCACATCAAGAACGGTGAGGTTTACGTGGCTTACCTGACCAATTTGAGCATCGACAATAATGTGGTGGATGCGGTAGGCATTTTCAAAAGCGAACTCCAAGCCGATTTCCTGCAGTTTGAAGAAAGGGGAACGACGCTCGAAATGATCTTGCAGCACGGCATCAGCCTCAATAAACTGGACAAGGGCTGCTTGATTTTCAACCACAAAAAAGACGAGGGCTACAAAATCCTGACCGTCGACAGCAACCGTTACGATGCGCGTTATTGGCTCGAGCACTTCCTTTCGGTCGATGCGTTTGAGGATGAGAATTTCATCACCAAAAAATACCTCAAATTTTGCCAGGGATTTGCGAAAGATGTCGTACTTCCGGCCGAGGACAAGAAGGAAGAAGTGATGTTCATGAACCGTTCGGTGAATTATTTCGCCAAAAACGACCAGTTCGAGGAGACGAATTTCCTCAATGAAGTCCTCGACAATCCCGACCTGATTCCCGAATTCAAGAATTACAAAGTCGACAAGGGCCAGAAATACAGCATCGAGGACGTCACGACTTTCCCGATTGCGAACGCTGCCGTGACCGATGCGCGCAAAACCATCCGAAATGTCATTAACCTCGACACGAACATCCAGATCAAGATGGATTTCATCAATCCAGAAAGTGCCGAGAAATATGTAGAAAAAGGCTGGGATGAAGAAAAACAGATGTATTATTATTTGGTTTATTTCAATAAGGAACAGAAAAGCTAGAACGCAGTTCAGACATAGGAACACTCAAATCCCCAATCTTACGGTTGGGGATTTTTATTTTTGTAGGTTTATTTTTCGTATTCGGCGGATTTTAACACCATTCATCGATTTTGTTTGGCGCAACCCATCGGTTTATCTATGTTTACCGAACCAAATCTACATCGCATGAAATCAATAACTTACAAAGAAAATTCTTTGCGCGGAAAATTATTGTGTTCGCTCTTCGGACACAAATTCGTGACTACCAAAACCATCACCGATCATTTCAAGGAATTCGAATGCTCGTGCTGTCATCTTCAGGTGACCAACGACATCAGCGGACATAAAATTTCGCTGACGCAGGAACACCGCGAGATCAACGAAGCGCTCATCAGCCTTTACCAGAGACGGCATTCGCACGCTTGAATTTTTTAAAAAATTTCCGGTAACATTTTCTTATCTTGTTCGTTTTTAAACCGAAATCAAAAAACGAACATCTTGGAAACCATACTCTCAATCAAAAACCTCAACAAACGTTTCGGGCCACTCCACGCCGTAAAAAACGTTTCGCTTGAAATCGAAAAAGGCAATGTATACGGGCTCTTGGGTCCGAACGGCAGCGGAAAATCAACCACTTTGGGCATCATCCTGAATGTCGTCAACAAAACTTCCGGCGATTATGCGTGGTTTGGCGGCAAAATGGAAACGCACGAAGCACTCAAGAAAGTGGGCGCCATTATCGAACGCCCTAACTTTTACCCTTACATGACAGCCGAGGAAAACCTCAAGCTCGTTTGCAAAATCAAAGGCACTTCCAATGAAAAAGTGACGGAAAAACTGGAGCTGGTCGGGCTTTTCGAACGCCGCCACAGCAAGTTCAGGACTTTTTCGCTTGGGATGAAACAGCGTCTCGCGATCGCATCGGCATTGCTCAACGATCCCGAAATCTTGATTCTGGACGAACCCACGAACGGCCTCGATCCGCAGGGAATCCACCAGATACGTGACATCATCAAACAAATCGCATCGCAGGGAACGACTATTTTACTGGCTTCGCACTTGCTTGACGAAGTGGAAAAAGTGTGTTCGCACGTGCTGGTTTTGCGCAAAGGCGAAGTGCTGTATTCGGGTTCGGTGGACGGCATGTCGTCCCAGGCCGGTTTTTTTGAACTCCAGGCCGACAACAACGACCAACTCAAAACGGTCATGGAAGGCCATCTTTCAGTGGAAAAAGTGACGATCGAAAACGGAAAAGTGCTCGTTTATCTCAAGAAACCGATCGAACCGGCGGCACTCAACCATTGGCTTTTCGAGCATAACATCACACTGAGCCATCTCAACATGCGCAAAAATACGCTCGAAGAACAGTTCCTTGAAATCACGAAAAACTACAAAAACTAACTGCGGCCATGAAAAGATTACTCCTTATAGAATTTCAAAAAGCCTGGAAAAACAGGGCTTGCCGCGTGTTGACGATCAGTTATTTCGTGTTGCTTTCGTTTTTGGCGCTGATCGCATCGATCAAGTTTGACATCCTCGGCATCCACATCCGGATCGCCGATCAGGGCATTTTCAATTTTCCATACATCTGGCATTTCAACACCTGGCTCGCGGCTTGGGCCAAATTGTTCCTTGCGATTGTCGTCGTGTCGATGATTTCGAACGAATACAGTTATGGGACGCTCAAGCAGAATTTGATTGACGGCCTGAGCAAAAAGGAATTTTTGTTGTCGAAATTCATCACGATAGGCGCTTTTTCATTGCTGTCGACGGTATTTATTTTTGTCCTTTCGCTGATCCTCGGCTTGTTTTTTTCGTCGTACAATGAAATCGGGATCATCTTCACCGATCTCGATTACCTGCTCGCCTATTTCGTCAAACTCGTCTGTTTCTTTTCGTTTTGCATTTTCCTGGCGATATTGGTCAAACGGTCGGCATTTGCACTCGGATTTTTATTCATCTGGTGGATTCTGGAAGGTTTGCTCGAACATCTGATTTTGCCCAGTATCGTGGGAAGCCGCGACATTGCTTCGAAAATCGCCGACTTTTTCCCGATGGAAGCCATGGCCAACCTGATCAAGGAACCGATCACCAAATTCCAGGCATACAAAGCGATCGAAAACCAGGTAAATGCCAATGCGATTCCGAAAGATTACAGCGTGCATTGGTACGAAATTTTGATCGTTGTCATTTGGACGGTTTTTTTCTTCATCATGTCGTTTAAATTATTACAGAAAAGAGATTTGTAGTATCTTCGCCGATGCTATGAATACACTCAGGACCACCCTTTTCACCCTTATTCTCAGCAGCCTGTCTTTTTGCGCTAAAGCCCAATACATACAGGTTGACGATACTTATACCGCGCAACAGCTCGTTGAAAATGTTTTGATCAACAGTCCGTGTGCGAACGTTTCGAATTTTACCGTCAGCGGTGATGCGTTCAGTGCGGGCGAACAGAGTTTTGGTTACTTCAATTCGGGGTCGAGCGGATTTCCTTTTGCCGACGGAATCGTACTGAGCACCTCACGCGCCAAAAGAACCGAAGGACCAAACGACAACCTGATCGATGAAGGGTCGAATGCATGGCTTGGCGATGCCGATCTCGAACAGGCTTTGGGCATTACCAATACGGTCAATGCGACCATCCTCGAATTTGATTTTACGCCACTGACGAGCCAGGTCAGCTTTGATTATATTTTTTCTTCGGAAGAATACCACGGTTCGGCGACCTGCACCTATTCAGACGGATTTGCGTTTTTACTCAAAGTCGCCGGAAGTCCGGGTGGTTACCAAAACCTCGCTTTGATTCCGAATACGACCACGCCCGTTCTAGTCACCTCGGTGCATCCTGAAATTCCGGGGAGTTGCCCGGCGCAGAACGAACAATACTTTGACGCATTCAACGGCAGCAATCACCCAACCAACTTTAACGGGCAAACCGTACCGATGACTGCCAAGGCGACTGTCATTCCGGGAACGACCTACCACATCAAATTGGTCATTGCCGATCACGAAAACATCCGTTACGATTCGGCTATCTTCCTCGCCGGCGGCAGTTTTCAGGTAGGTACCGATTTGGGTCCGGATCAATTATTGTCGACACTGAATCCCGTTTGCGCAGGCAAGACCTTTACACTCGACGCGACTGAATCCGGAAGCAATACGTACAAATGGTTCAAGGACACCGTTCAAATTCCGGGCGAATTCAATCCGACGTACACCGGAAATGCGCCAGGCGATTACAAAGTCGAAATCACTTTGGGTTCAACCACTTGCGTAGCGACAGGTGAAATCACGATTGAATATGCGACTTTGCCAAGTTTAACGAATGCCACACTCGTACAATGCGACGAAGACAACAACGGCAGCGCTGCCTTCAACCTCACGAAGGTCGATGCGATCCTTACGGGCGGCGATCCCGATTTGGACAACATCACTTACTACAACAACATTACCGATGCCAACGATGGCACCAATTGGATCACGAATTTCCTGAATTACGAAAGCATCCCGAAGACGATTTATGCGCGTGCTTCCAACATTTACGGGTGTTTCAGTGTTGCGACCATCGATTTGCAACTGAGCAATCATGCCGTCGCCAATTTCCCGTTGCTCGAAACGTGCGACCTTGATCCGGATCCCGTTCAGGACGGATTTTACCATTTTACTTTGAGCGATGCCGATCCGCAGGTGCTCGCCGGACTGCCTTTGGGATTGGTCGTCGAATATTACGAAACGGTTGAAGATGCCCTGATTCACCCCGAAAATGTCCTGCCGAATATTTTCATCAATACGGTCCAGAATGACCAGATGATTTATGCCAAAATCCTCAATGGCCCTGATTGCTACGACATCATTTCGGTCGAATTGGTCGTCAATACTTTGGCCCCGCCCGATTTTGAGGACGTTCACATTTCGCTTTGCGCCGGTGCTTCGGTAACACTTTCGGTCAACGATATTTACGAAAGCTACATTTGGAGCAATGGCGATACCGATGCGACAACGGTCGTGGATGAAGCCGGCACGTATACCATTATCGTTATGGAAAACAATTGTTCGGCAACCAAAACATTTATTGTAATCAATCCGGATGCTCCCATCATTACATCGGTCGATATTGAAGACATGACGCCCGATCAGAATACGGTGCTGATCCATTTCACAGGAACCGGCAATTACGAATTTTCGCTCGACGGCGTCAATTTTCAGGACAGCCCTTATTTTTCTGAGGTGGCTGCAGGCGAATATGTTATCGTGATGCGCGACAAATTTGGCTGTGGCAGCACGACGAAAAAAATTACGGTGTTCAATTTTCCACGATATTTCACGCCAAACGGCGATGGAATCAACGATTTTTGGACGGTTTCGACACTCAAAGATCAGCCTACTGCAACGGTGAGTATTTTCGACCGTTTTGGTAAACTGATCTGTCACTTTAACGGTGACTCACGCGGCTGGGACGGCAAAATGAACACAAGAGACTTACCTTCAAGTGATTACTGGTTCGTCATTACATTGGAAAATGACAAAGTCATCAAAGGACATTTCGCACTGAAAAGGTAATTTTTCTAATTTATTCCCTACTTTTAACCGATGAAAAAAATTACCCTGTTGTGTTTCTTACTTGTTTTCGCTACTGGTTTCGCGCAATTCAGTAAGACACATTATATCCCACCGGTATCAGGGTCAGACAATCCGGCATCGAGTGCACTCGATCAGTATCTGTACATTTCCACGCCAAGCACGACACCTGTCAATTTCAAGATCATACAGCTGGGCGGCACGATTATTTTGGGAACCGTTTCGAAAAGTGCACCATACGTACACAGCATCGGATCGGGACAAAACACCCAATTGATGACACGTAAAAATGACGTCAACACGATCCGTTCAGACAAAGGTTACATCATCGAAGCCGAAGACATGATTTATGTTACCGTCAGGCTCCTCGCCGGAAACGGCAATCACGCGGGCGGATTGGTATCCAAAGGGCTAGCGGCGTTGGGAACCACTTTCAGGATCGGCGGACTCAACAATATTGATGTCGACGCCGCTTCCTACAGCAACAACCATTATACTTTCGTATCGATATTGGCCACCGAAAACAACACGCTCGTGCAGTTTGAAGACATCCGGCCGGGCGTCGAACTCGTCAATAATGAATTCGCCGGAAATACACCTGCGTGGATTACACTCAATGCCGGCGAAAGTTTCGTGATGGCCGTCGTAGGCCCGCATGACCCCAATCGCGACGGATTGATCGGGTCGCTCGTCGTTTCCGACAAACCGATTGCGGTGAACTGCGGTTCGTTTGCGGGAAGCAACGCCAACACCAACCTCGACCTTGGCTTCGACCAGATCGTGTCGGCCGAAAGGACCGGGACCGAATACATTTTCATCAAAAGTACCGGACAAGATGTCGTGGAACGCGTGCTGCTCGTCGCCCACGAAGACAATACACTCGTGTACCTCAACGGCAACCCAACCGCGAGTTATATGCTCAACCACGGCGATTACATCGAACTCGACGGAACAGAATACAATGCAAACGGCAACTTGTATGTGCAGACTTCCAAAAAAGTTTTTGCGTACCAATCGATCGGCGACAACTCGAGGCCGGATTTTGCCAACCAGAAAATGTTCTTCGTTCCGCCGCTCAATTGCGAAACGCCCCATGTCATCGATAATATTCCGCTGATCGACAAGATCGGGACGCGCACATTTATTGGACGTGTGACGTTGGTGACCGAAACCGGATCGACACTCACCTTCAACATCAACGGCGTCGATTATTCGTTGCTCGCACTCAATTTCCTTCCGGGCGTATTCGTCGACGGACCGACAGCCGTAACGGGCAACGCCAATTACGAAACCTATACCATCACCGGACTGAGCGGAAATGTCGCCGTTTATTCGACGAGCCAATTGTACCTCGCTTGTTACGGTTCGGATGATGCGGCGACTTTCGGCGGCTACTATTCGGGATTTGCGTACAAGCCCGAAATTTCCTTTGTCCCTGTGGACGCCACGCAGCAAAGCTGCATCCCGAACGTCACGCTTTCGGTCAATACGCTGACTGCTTTCGATGTGTTCCAGTGGTTTTTCAATGGTTCGGCAATTCCAGGGGCGACCAGCGGTTCCTACAACCCGACGCAACCCGGCTATTATTACGTTCAGGCAACGATTGCCGCTTGCGGGACGACATTGGTTTCGGATGAAATTCCGATCAGCTCATGTCCCACCGACGTTGACAATGATTCGGTAAACGACAACATCGACAAAGACAATGACCGCGACGGCATTGCCAATTGCACCGAATCTTATGGCGATGTTCCGGTCAATTTCGTTCCCGGAAATAGCGTCATCAGCACTGGAACCTATTCGAACACTTACGGCCAGATGGTTACTTTTGGCGGTGCTGCCCAAGGCGATCATTCTTTTGCAGGTGATGCATCGGGCAATTTGTATTCATCGGTCACGGCCGGAAAAGGAAATACTACCACGAACACCATCAATTTTGCCAATCCTGTTTCGATTGAAGTGGATTATGTGACTTTGGGAACGCCTTCGTTCGAACTCACTTCCGATTCCGAATTCATCCTCAAGACCGATTCCGATAAAACGATTACCGTACTCAATCCGGGCAACCAGTTGCTCATCGATACGAATTACGACGGGATTTACGAAAGCGGCATCACGAGTTATTCTTCTTTTGAAATCCGTTTCCAGATGAACCAGCCGCTTTTGGCTTTCGGAACCGGCACTTTCAGTTTCCACAGTTACCTGACGACTTCTCTCACTTACATCATAAAAAACCTGTCCGATCTAGTCACGGCAAGGGCCAGTTTGATGCTCAAGGCGAAATGCGTCCCGAAAGACAGCGACAATGACGGCATTCCGGACCAGCTCGATCCCGACAGCGACAACGATGGGATTTTCGACAATGTCGAATCGCAGGGAAATGCATTTGTTGCGGCTACAACACCCGATTCGAACCAGGATGGCCTGGCCGATATTTACGGCTCCGGAATCGTCCCGACCGACACCGACGGCGATGGCGTGATGGATTACTTGGATCTCGACAGCGACAACGACGGACTTTACGATCTTGTCGAATCCGGCAGCGGCGTTCCCGATATCAACAACAGCGGAACGGTTGACGGGCCTTCCGGAGCCAACGGTGTTCCTGACAACGTCGAGACTTTTCCGGGTTCCGGTATTTTAAATTACACGCTGGCCGATTCGGATGGTGACAACAGCAACAATTACCTCGAACTCGACAGCGACAACGACGGCTGTCCCGATGTGATCGAAGCCAATTTTGTGGATGAAAATGGCGACGGCATTTTGGGCGACACGACGACGATTGTGAATGTAAAAGGCGTAATCATCAATGCTGTGAGCGGTTACATGCCGCCAGTCAACAACAATTACACGATTGCCGCGCCGATTGCAATCACAACGCAACCTTTGTCGGTTTCCACTTGCGACCAGAGCAACGCCTCGATTGCGATTGTTTCGAATCCCGATCCGATCGATGGCTACGAATGGCAGATTTTCCAGGGCGGGATATGGAGCAATATCATTGACGACGCCACTTATTCCGGCAGCACGACGGCCACTTTGCAAATTGCAAATGCAACGATGGCGATGAATGGCTCAATTTACCGCGTGCACCTGAGCCGGATCGGCAACACCTGTAAGTTGCTTTCGGATGAAGCGACACTGACGGTGAATCCGTTGCCAGTCATCAATACGCCGATCAACCTGATCCAATGTGACGAAGACGGCAACGCCAATGCGATTACCGATGTCAACCTGCGCCAACAGGAAACATTCATTTCGGCCAATGCCGCCAATGAAACTTTTACGTATTACACTTCACAAACTGCAGCAGAAAACGCCGATCCTTTGTTCAGGATCAATACACCTACGGCCTACAACACCGGAAACACTTCGGTTTGGGTAAGGGTGGAAACCGTCAATTTGTGTTACAGCGTCGCGCGTTTGAACATCAGCGTGACGGCAACCAATATCGCTCCTTCTTTTGTACGCATTTTCCGTACGTGCGACGATTTCCGCGACATCAACGGAAACGACACTTCCAACAACAACGACCGCGACGGTGTGTCCACTTTTGATTTCAGCAGCGTGACCGCCGATATCCTCGCGCTGTTGCCGTCGTCTTCGGGTTACAGCATCAAGTATTACCGCAATGCCGCCGATGCCGCCGCCGAAACCGATGATATGGGCAATTCGCTTGAAATTACAGACCTTGTCAATTACCGAAATATCGGTTTCCCGAACACGCAACAAATATGGGTCCGCGTGGAAAGCGACATCGACAACGCCTGTTTCGGTCTCGGGCCGTATGTGACGTTGATCGTGGAGCCGCTGCCCAACATCAGGCTGACCGATGAAAGGCTGATCTGCCTCAATCTTCCGAATGATTTCATCACGCTCGATTCTGGCCTGCCAGCAGGAACCGACCTGACGCAATTTACGTACGAATGGACATTCGGCGGCAACGTGCTTCCAGCAGAAACCAGTCCGACACTCGACGTGAATGCTCCCGGAAGCTATACCGTAAAAGTCACGAGTCTTTTTGGCTGCAGCCGCACGCAAACGATTACCGTAAACGCTTCCGATATTGCGCACGTGGAAGACATCGATGTCATTGATTTGACCGACATCAACTCGATTGCGGTTTATGTGAGCGGTTCGGGCAATTATGTGTACAGCCTCGATTTTCCCGATACCTTCCAGGAATCGCCTTTCTTCAACGATGTGTTGCCGGGCATCCACGATGTCTACATCAAAGACCTTACGGGTTGCGGGATTGTCGGGCCGATTCCGGCTTATGTACTTGGCGCACCGCCTTATTTTACGCCGAACGGAGACGGATACAACGACACTTGGAACCTCAAGGGCGCCAATGCCGATTTCAACCGGAATGCCACCATCTATATTTTTGACCGTTACGGCAAACTCCTCAAGCAAATCAGTCCGATTGGGACGGGTTGGGATGGCACTTTCAACGAAAAACCAATGCCTTCAGACGATTATTGGTTCAGCATTAAACTCGACGACGGAAGGATTGCCAAAGGACATTTCGCACTCAAAAGATAAATCTCCCTATTGATTTAACCCATGATTCATTTTGCGCGGGCGGTTGCCATCGGCTCATTGTTGCTTTTTTCACAAGTTTCCCAATCACAAAATGATTGCGCAAATGCTATTGTCGTTTGTGGAAATACCGGTTTTGCCGGACTTAACGCTACCGGCGTTGGCATGCAGGAATTGGGCAGCAACCACACTTGCGGCAGCCAGGAAAACAACACCATCTGGCTCAAGCTACCGATCAAGACTTCCGGGACGCTTTCTTTTGTTCTTACGCCGGAAAGCACCGACCTGATTGAAGATTTTGATTTTTTTATTTTTGGCCCCAATGTGACGTGCAACAGCCTCGGAATGGCCGTGCGCTGTTCGACTACAAATCCGTTGATGAGCGGCCAGTTGGACAACCTGACCGGAATGAACAATGCGGAAATCGATGTTTCCGAAGGCCCAGGCGAACTCGGAAACGGTTACATCCAGGAAATGACGGTGACTGCTGGCGATGTTTATTACATGGCCGTCGACCGACCGTTTGGCGTAAGCAATTTTTCAATCCAATGGAGCGGAACGGCCACTTTCGAAAGTCAGCCGCAAATGGCGACATTGCCACACAATCTGCAAACCTGCGTGCCAACAGGCAACACCGGATTGTTCAACCTCAATGAAAATTACAACCCGATTATGGGCGGACAGCCTAATTTACTGCTCACCTTCCACACCAGTTCGAACGATGCGATTACAGGTGAAAATTTCATAATCGCGCCGACTATTTTCCAAAATACGGGCAATCCGCAAACGATTTATGCACGGCTCACCAACCCGATCAGTGGTTGTTTTACCATGGCCGATTTTGAACTTTCGATAACCAACGGGCCCTTTGTTCCCAACGATACGGTTACCATTTGCGACGACGGCGCCGACGGAAGCGTGGTCAACGCCCAATCGTTTTTTGATTTGGATGTGGTGACCCAAACCATTATGCCGGGACAAAATATGACCGGATTGACAGTGTCTTATTTCAGTACGGCTCTTGACGCGCAACAAAATCTTGTGCCGCCGCTGCCCGTCCATTTTTACAATACGACTCCGAATCTGCAAAATGTATACGTCAGGGTCAGCAATACGACCGGATGTGTGCTGGCCAAAGAAATCCACCTGCGCGTCAATCCGCAACCCGGGGTTGTTCATGCGACACTTAGCCAATGCGACATCGGACTGGTTCCGGATGGCGTAACTTTATTCGACCTCAACAACGCCATTCCTGCGCTGACAGGAGGCAATACGGCATTGAATGTTGCCTTTTTCGAAACGGGAAATCCGGCGCCTTTGGGTTTACAATACACCAACCTCACGAATCCGCAGACGCTCAATGCCCGAATCACCAACACGATTTCGGGTTGCGAGAGCATCAGTACCGTGACATTGGTGGTCAATACGAGCCCGCCGCCAATCGTTACCATTGCGCCGCAATGCGACATTCTTGGCATTGAAAACGGCATCATCCAATTTGATTTGACATCAGCCAATGTAACGCTATCCCCAACGCAAACCGTTTCCTTTTACCAAAATCCCAACGATGCGTTGCTGGGTCAAAACCAGATTGCCAATGTGACCAATTATACCAATGCGACAGCTTACAATGATGTCGTTTATGTTCGTATTGAAGACAGCGGAAATTGCGTTTCGATCAGCACGTTGGCACTGGTCGTCAACAAACTTCCGAATGTGGAACGCACTACAACCGGACTTTTCGTTTGCAATGACCATCCCGATTATTTTATTACGATCGATGCCGCCATACTCGAAGGCACGCCGCCTGATTACACTTACAATTGGTTCCACGACGCCATCGCGATGGGTGAAACGGGTTACTCGATCTCCATCAATGAAGCCGGAATTTACACCGTCGAGGTGATGCGTTTGGGTTGTACGATTACGCGTATGATCACGGTTCAGCAATCGGCGAATGCCAATATCGAATCGGTTGTCGTCGATGATTTCATCACCGATTACAACACAGTTGCGGTGAATGTACACGGATCTAGTCCGGGGGATTATGTGTTTTCGCTCAATCAGCCGACAGGTCCGTTTCAAGCCTCCAACTTTTTTATGGATGTTGCGCCCGGAATTCACGAACTTTACATCAAGGATTTGTTGGCTTGCGGGGTTTTCGGACCGATTCAGGTGAATGTGCTGGGCATACCGAAATATTTTACGCCCAATGGTGACGGATTCAACGATACCTGGAATATCAATGGTGCGGATGCGCAACACAGCGGCAAGGCGATTATTTATATCTTTGACCGTTATGGAAAGCTGCTCAAGCAGATCAGCCCGCTTGGATTGGGTTGGGACGGCAATTACATCGGAAAACCCGCGCCTGCCGAAGATTATTGGTACACGATTGAACTCGAAGACACCCGAAAGTCCAAAGGACATTTTACATTGAAACGCTAATGATGAAAGTACCCAAGAAAATATTGGCACGCCAGCACGAGATTACGGCCGACTACCTGAAGGAACTCGACAAACACATCTTGGACATTGTCGAAGGACGTGCCGAAAAAATGTTTGAGATCCGTGACATCGCGGGCATCCTGCACATTCATCCGACACACCTGACCAACACGGTAAAGCTCACAACGGGCAACCATCCTTGCTCCTATTACGAGGAAAAAATTCTGTCCGTTGCCAAAAAAATGCTGGCCGAAAACAAAACAAGCATTGCAGAAATCGCGAGGCAGCTCACCTACGATCCTTCCAATTTCACCAAATTCTTCAAACGTTTTGCAGGACAGACGCCCAAACAGTTCCGCGAGGAAATCCTCAGTAAAAAAACTGGAATCCTCACCATTTAAACTGTAACTGTCACCATAATCGCGTTGGATTATCGGGCTAATTTTGTCATACTATTGATAAACAAATTACAATGACAAAAAGCAAAATAGCTTTGGTAACCGGCGGAAGCCGTGGCCTTGGCAGAAACATGGCCATCAGTTTGGCCAAAAAGGGAATCAATGTAATCCTGACTTGCAACAGCAACAAGAACGAAGCCGATCAGGTGGTGGCAGAAATCACCGCGCTCGGGCAAAAGGCAGCGGCGTATCAACTCAACGTGAGCGATCCCAAATCTTTTGACGGTTTCATCAGCGAAGTGACGGCGCATTTGCAAGAAAAAGAAGGCAATCCGAATTTCGACTTCCTGATCAACAATGCCGGGTTCATCCATTATGCTACTTTGGATGTGGCGACCGAGCAACAATTCGACGAATTGCTCATGGTGCATTTCAAGGGCCCGTTCATGCTGACACAAAAAGTGCTTCCATTCTTAAATGAAAACGGCGGAATCGTCAACATTTCCACAGGACTCACGCGTTTTGCCAATCCCGGTTACGGAACCTATGCCGCGATGAAAGGCGCGATGGAAAAATACACCCTTTACTTGGCCAAAGAACTTGGAAACCGTAAAATTCGCGCCAATATTGTCGCGCCGGGCGCCATCGAAACCGACATCCAGGGCGGCGCGGTTCGTGACAATGCCGAACTCAATCAGATGCTCGCGTCGCATACGGCGTTGGGCCGCGTCGGATTGCCCGACGACATCGGTGGTGTCGTGGCGTTTTTGTGTACCGATGATGCGAGGTGGGTCAACGCCCAACGCATCGAAGCTTCGGGCGGAATGAATCTGTAAATCACAGCCGTTAGGCGGAAATGTTTTATCTTTGTAGTGTGAAATACGGTAACCATTTCCGCTTGGCGCCATGAAAAAAATGCTTCTTTTATTGCTTCCGTTTTTGTCGTTCGGACAGGAAATCAAGGTCGGTTCCGGCAGCCTGAAGCAATATTCCGATTTCAAATCACAATACATCACGCCGCGAAAGGTGGCGGTTTGGCTTCCCGATGGCTATTCCGATAAGGAGAAATACGCCGTGGTTTACATGCACGACGGGCAATCGCTTTTTGATGCGAATACGACCTGGAACAAACAGGAATGGAACGTGGATGAAGTCGCAGGCCAACTCATCACTGAAGGCAAAACGCGCAAATTCATTGTGGTTGCGATTTGGAATGGTGTGTTGAACCGGCACAGCGAATATTTTCCGCAAAAGGTGTTTGAATCGCTCACGCAAAAACAGCAGGATTCTTTGTATGCGGTAAGGAGTGGGCCGAATTTGTTGTTTGGCGGCAAAGTCAATTCGGATGCGTACCTTAAATTCATCGTCAAGGAACTCAAGCCTTTCATCGATCATGCATTTTCGGTGAAGACTGGTAAAGAGGATACTTTTGTCGCGGGTTCGAGCATGGGCGGATTGATTTCGATGTATGCGATGTGTGAATATCCCGATGTTTTTGGCGGCGCGGCGTGTTTGTCGACGCATTGGATCGGGACATTCGAACCCAAAAACAATCCGATCCCGAAGTTGTTCCTGAATTACCTCAAACGCAATTTGCCGACGCCGATGACGCACCGGATTTATTTCGATTACGGCGACCAGACTTTGGATGCGCATTACGAGCCGTACCAAAAGGAAGCCGATTTGATCCTGATGGCCAAAGGCTACAGCTATCAGAATTGGATCACGAAGAAGTTTCCGGGTGCCGACCATTCGGAGCATGCGTGGTCGCAACGGCTGGATGTCCCGTTTGTCTTTTTGCTTGGGAAGTAGTTTAACACAAGGACGTGAAGCTTTCACAGAGAACCCGAAGTTTTTGGATTGCCCTAGCCCTGATGGAAGCAAATTATCCTTTTGCGGCGCAGCGCAGCGGAGCCGTAAAAGATAATGCGGACAGCGGGACACGAGCGCAGCGAACTGGCGAAGCAAATAGCTCCTAAAATAAAAAAAGCCACCAACTTTCGCTGGTGGCTTTTCAATTAACATACAACCTTTTTTATTATTTTGAGAAAGTCATTACCGCTTTTTTACCGCCTTGCTCTGTGCTCAGGACCAGTTTGTTTGCCGTAAGTTCTTCTACCGTTACCGTTTCCGGTTTTTTGTTTTCGGTGTCGGTGATGGTCAATTTGGTATCTTCGAGTTTGTAGGTTCCCGTCATTTCTTTATCGAACATTGGGGTCTTCATGGTCATCGTTCCGTCTTCTTTGAAGGTGTAGGCCATTTCAGAAATCATTTTCGCCTTCATTTCTTCGAATTGTTTTTCCTTGCCTTTTGGTACTTCCATGCCCAAATCGATATCGGACAGTTTCCACGCACCTACGATTGAGGCTTCGGCTTCTGGCTCGGCTTCGGCCACAGGCGCTACTGCTGTAGAATCTGTCGTTGTTGCATCGCCTGCTGCATTTTCAGTTTTGTTTCCGCATGACGCAAATACCATTGAGGCTACTGCCGCGACCATAAAAATTGTTTTCTTCATTTTTGTGTTTGTTAGATTTTATTTAATACTCCTCTTAATAATCCTTTTCCTTTGTCGGCCTTTTGTTTTTTGTCGGCCTCTTTTTGTGCTTCCTCGGCTTTTTTGGCGTCTTCGGCTTTTTTGGCATTTTCGGCAACCAACTCTACTTCGCGTTCCTGTTGCCCTTTGGTGTAAAGATAGGTGTTATCGATCGTAAATGTCTGCGGTTTTACGAGATCGACCATATCGCCATACTTTTGGTAACCGATTTTGTCCCTGAATCCGAGGCAAACCCTGAATTTAACCGTTTTATATTTGTAATATTTTCCAAAATACATCAGCTTGTAATTGATGTCGCTGCCGCCGCGGATCCTGTCGATCGCTTCGAAACTCGAGGATTTGTCAGATTCGGTCGGCAATTTATAAAAAGTATTTACATCTGCAACAAATGCTTCGATGGCATTCGATCCTTCCTTGGCGATTTCATAACTTTCGATGACTTCGCCTTTTTCGCCTAGGAACTCTACCCAAAAGTACATCCGGCCGGTTCCGTAATAGCTCAGTTTTTTGGGTCTGTCGAAAGCGACTTCCATTTTTTTGATCTCTTCGCCTTTCAAAACCGTGGCTTCGGTGATGGGCTTGTCGTTGATTTTGACTTTCATCTGGGCGCTTGCAGACGCTCCGATTAAAATAGCCAGTACAATTAACTTGTTCATTTTCTTGTTGGTTTAGTTGATAATCTTGTTGATTTACGAATCAAAAGTACCAACTGCCCAAAATAAAATGCAGGCAAATGAACATGTGCAGCCGCCGGATGAAAATTAGTCGCGTTTGGAAGGAAATTCGTTGAAATGCATTCAACGCAAAGTTTCAAAGGTTACGCAAAGAAAAGGTAAGCAAACTTTCAGCCTTTGCCAAAAGTTTGGCGCACTTTGCGGTTTAACATCTTCAGCAGTTATTTAAAGATTGTCGATCAATGCCAGGAATTCTTCCTTTTTGCGGATCGCAAGCGGAATCTTATTCTTGTTTTTCATTACAATGGTATTGCCGCCTTCGGTCTTGATGAAGTGGTCGAAATACGACAGATTGATCAGGTGCGATTGGTGCGCGCGGAAAAAATTGAACGGCCTGAGCATCGTTTCATATTCCTTGAGCGTCGTGGAAACGACCAGTTTGGGCGCATTGATGAAATAAAAAGTCGTGTAATTTTTATCCGATTCGCAATGAATGATATCCTGAATATTGACCGAATAAATTTTTTCGGCGGTTTTCAAAATCAGTTTTTGCAGGTTTTTCGGGCGTTCGAGATTTGAAAAAAGCGTGTTGAGCTTGAGTTCGAGCACTTCCTTGTTGAGCGATTCTTCGGCTTTGCGCACCGATTCGATGAGTTCCTGCGGATCGAGCGGCTTGAGCAGATAATCGATGGCGCTGAAACGAAAAGCCCGGATCGCAAAATCCTCATGGCCCGTGATGAAAATAACCTTGAACTGGATCGGTTTGAGTTTTTGCAGCAGATCGAAACCCGTTCCGTCGGGCATTTCCACATCGAGAAAAACAATATCGGGCACGATCTGCTTGATCAATCCAATGCCGCTTTCCACACTGTCGGCTTCTCCAATAATCGCGATATTGGGGCAATTCGCCTTGATTACACCGATGTTTTTCTTTCGGATGGTTTCAATATCGTCGATGACTATCGCTCGTAACATGCTCGGTTAATTTTCGTAAAGATACGGTATCTCAAAAAATACGCGCGCGCCGGTCACCTTATTTTCGCCGTCGGTGGTATTTTCGTTTTGCACGTCAAAATCCTTGACTTTGGAAATCTGCCGCAGTCTTTCTTTGGTGATTTTCATGGCGAGCGATTTGTTTTGGCTTACTTTTTCGGTATCGGTAAATCCGATGCCGTTGTCGGTGATCTCAAAAAACAACTTGTCGTTTTTCATCTGGAAGCTGATGTCGATCATGCCTTTGCTCGTAATATTGTGGAAACCGTGCTTGATGGCATTCTCGATAAACGGCTGCGTCAGCATGGGCGGCAACAAAACCATTTCGGGATCGATGGTTTCGTCGACGCGGATCTTGAAATCGAATTTGTTGTCGAACAGCAATTGCTGGATGCCGATGTAATTTTCGATCATTTCGAGTTCTTCGGCCAGCGTGATGTAATTTTCGCCCGAATATTCGAGGATCTGTCGCGTAAGCCTTGAAAATTTCGCGAGGTAATTGACCGCTTCAACGTCTTGCTTGTGGTAAATCAGGCTTTGGATGTTGTCGATCGAATTGAAGATGAAATGCGGATTCATTTGCGTGAGCAGCAATTTTCGGTTCAATTCGCCTTTCTCGAGAATGCTGAGCGCCTGTTTCTGTTTGTTGTTCCGGTACAGCCAATAAGCGCCCGTCAGCAATAGGATCAGCGCGGCTGAAAGGATGATCAAAAGGTTGTTTTTGGCGGCGTTTTCCTGTTCGGTTTTGAGCTTGAATCTGAGCTCGCGCTTTTCGTAATTGTATTGGAGTTCCTGCTGCTCGAGCTCGTTTCGGTTTTCTTCGACCTTGGTAGAATCCTTGAACTTTTGGAACATTTCGAGCATCGCCACCGATTCTTTGTAATTGCCCTGGATTTTATGGGTCTTGTACAACAATTCGGACGCCTGTTCCTGCAAATCGGCATTGTTGATCTGTTGGGCCAGATGGAGTCCTTTTTCAAGGAACGAACGCGCCTTGTCGTAGTTTTTTTGGTGGAAATAGATTTCCCCGAGTTTGACCAGCGTGAAACTTTTGGAAATGTCGCTTTCTGAAATCGTGTAGGCTTTGGTGAGTTTTTTTTCGGCTTTGTCGAATCGGTTTTGCTGCAAATCGACAAGGCCTAATTTGCCCAGCGCAAAACTGATGAAGGAATTGTGCCGGTGCTTTTCTGCGATTTGAAGCGCGACATTGAGATTGGCCGAAGCCTCTTTGTATTTTTTGAGTGTAATGTAGCTTGAACCGATGTTGTAATACATGGCAAACTTCTGCAAATCGTCTTCAACTGTAAGATTTTCCTTCTTTTTCTCAAGATAGGCAATCGATTTCTTCATGTAGACGATCGATTCGTAAAACTGATTCTGCTCGGCATACAAAACACCAAGATTCGAATAGACATAGGAAATCCCGTCGACATTATCCTCTTCGTTTTGTTCGAAAAATTTGAGCGATTTATAGTAGCAATCGATCGCTTCCTTGTACCGTTTCCTGCGCGAAAGCAGCAATCCTTTGCTCACGAGTCCCGAATAATATTCATCGTAGGCGCCGATCTTATAGTATAAATCCAATGCCTTATCCATATAACCCAGCGTTTTCGGGCTGCGCGTTTCCTCAAGCTTCACGCCAACGTTGTTGTAGTAGGCGGCCAGAAACATCGTGTATTCTTTTTGAAGGACGGGATTGTTTTGCTTCTTGAGATTTTGCTTCGCAATTTTCCCCATCAGATCATTGTAAAAGACCACTTCGTTACCCTGGAACAAATTATCGATCAGTAAAGCGATGCTGGACAGTTTGGTGGTGTCGTGTATCTTCGGATTTTTAATAATCGCTTTGAGGGAATCGTTGTTGAGTTGTGCATGCAAGCCAATGCTACAAAGGAACACGAGTGTTGCAATTGCTTTTTTATGGAGTTTAAGATTGGGCATGCGTAGGTTATTTGGTCACAAAAATAGTTTTTTTCTGCAATACAATTCTTCGCACAGGATAAGTGTAGCGGTTGCTTTATTTGATTGCATAAAAAAAACCTGATGAAGTGTCATCAGGTTTTTATGTTTTATGCGCAAACTGCGCATTATATTTTGAAACGTTTTCTATCGGTTTCTGTCAGGTAGATTTTACGCAGACGGATCGATTTCGGCGTCACTTCGACGTATTCATCTTTCTGGATGTATTCCAAAGCTTCTTCGAGTGAGAAGATGATCGGCGGAATGATCCTTGCCTTCTCATCATTTCCTGACGAACGCACGTTGGATTGTTTTTTCTCTTTGGTTACGTTTACAGACATATCATCTGCACGGGAGTTTTCGCCAATTACCTGACCTTCGTAAATCTCTGAGTTTGGCTCAATGAAGAATTTACCACGGTCCTGCAATTTATCGATAGAATAAGGAATCGCTTTTCCTTTTTCCATAGAAATCAAGGAACCTTTGTTACGTCCAGAAATTTCTCCTTTGTAAGGTTCATATCCGATGAAACGGTGTGCCATGATCGCCTCTCCAGCAGTTGCAGTCAGCAATTGGTTACGCAATCCGATGATTCCGCGTGATGGAATATTGAATTTAACAATCATGCGTTCTCCTTTGGTTTCCATAGAAAGCATTTCTCCTTTACGCATGGTCACAAACTCGACCGCCCTACCTGAAAGACTTTCTGGTAAATCGATTGTCAATTCCTCAATAGGTTCGCATTTCTGACCGTCTATTTCTTTGATGATGACCTGTGGCTGGCCGATTTGGAGTTCGTATCCTTCGCGACGCATGGTTTCAATCAAGACGGACAAGTGCAAGACACCGCGTCCGAACACCATGAATTTATCGGCTGAATCAGTTTCACCCAATTTCATGGCCAGGTTTTTCTCCAATTCTTTTGTCAACCGGTCACGGATGTGTCGGGACGTCACGAATTTACCTTCTTTACCAAAGAAAGGCGAATCGTTGATCGTAAACAACATACTCATCGTCGGTTCGTCGATTGCGATTGTTTTGAGTCCTTCCGGATTTTCAAAATCGGCAATCGTATCTCCAATTTCAAAACCTTCGACACCAACAATGGCACAAATATCGCCGGCAACTACTTCTTGTACTTTTTTACGGCCAAGACCTTCAAAAGTGTGCAATTCCTTGATTCTTGATTTAACTATGGTTCCGTCTCTTTTGACCAAAGAAATAGGCATCCCTTCTTTCAAGACGCCTCTTTCAAGACGTCCGATTGCAATACGGCCCGTAAAAGCAGAGAAATCCAAAGAGGTAATCAACATTTGAGGTGTTCCTTCGCCAACATTGGGCGGCGGGACATTTTTGATGACCATATCAAGCAAAGGCTCGATATTGTCGGTCATATTTCTAAAGTCGTCAGACATCCAGTTATTTTTTGCAGAACCATAGACCGTTGGGAAATCCAATTGCTCTTCGGTTGCGCCGAGTTCGAACATGAGATCGAATACTTTTTCGTGCACTTCTTCCGGCGTACAGTTTTCTTTGTCGACTTTGTTGATCACGACGCAAGGCTTGAGACCAAGGTCGATCGCTTTTTGAAGCACGAAACGCGTTTGCGGCATCGGGCCTTCAAAGGCATCAACGAGAAGGCAAACACCGTCGGCCATGTTCAATACACGCTCTACTTCACCACCGAAATCGGCGTGACCCGGCGTATCGATAATGTTGATTTTTGTCCCTTTGTAAACTACAGAAACATTTTTTGACGTGATGGTGATTCCACGTTCACGCTCGAGGTCGTTGTTGTCGAGAATGAGGTCGCCGGTGTTTTCGTTTTCACGGAAAAGTTGGCAATGGTACATAATTTTGTCCACCAAAGTAGTCTTACCGTGGTCGACGTGGGCAATAATTGCAATGTTTCTGATAGATTCCATCTGTGATTTTTAATGGGCGCAAAGGTACACTTTATTTCGAGAAAAAAAATGATTCGCAGCAGCCTTTTCTGTTTGTTAACTTTTTAGCCTGTAATTTGTTAAAAACTCGACTTACACTTTACAGGCACATCATCAATTCCTACAAAAATTTATTTATATTTGGAGGAATGAAAAACAAGGTCAATAAAATATCTTTACTTTTTATTATCTTTTTAATGTTTTTGGCTGTTGTAAGCCACAAACTATTGGCCTCCTTCACTTCCCGCGAAAATCACGAAGGCTTGCATCTGACGATAACACTCTCCATCATCCTGATTTCGGGGATTATTTTCAATTACACCATTTCGAAAAACAACGTCAGGAACAATAAGATCTTCGAGAAGCTCAAGAAAAACAACGACGAGATCCGCGATTCCAACGAACGTTACGACATTGTAGCCAAAGCGACGAGCGATACCATCTGGGATTGGAAAATACAGGAAGACAGTTTCATCTGGAACAAAGGGATCCAGGGGATTTTTGGTTACCGCAAAGAAGATGTGGGCACCACGTCGAAATGGTGGTTCGACCGCATCCATCCCGAAGACAGCATCAAGATGTCGATTAAACTGTATTCGTTCATCGAACAGAAAACCGAGAAATGGCAGGATGAATACCGTTTCAAATGCGCCGACGGAACCTATAAATATGTATTCGACAGGGGCTTTTTGGTCAAGGATGAAAACGGGACGGCGATCCGGATGATCGGAGCGATCCAGGATGTGACCAAGCAAAAGGAAGAAGAGCAGCGACTCAAATTGCTCGAAACCGTGATTACGCAAACCAAGGATTCGGTCATCATCACCGAAGCCGAAAAAGCGAACAAAGGCATTCCCAAAATCGTATTCGTCAATCCGGCGTTTACGGAGATGACGGGTTACAATTCGAGTGAAGTGATCGGCAAATCGCCTACGGTTTTTATGGGCAGGCAATCGGTCAAGAACGACATCAAGAGCTTGTCGCAGGCTTTGCGCCGAAAAGAAGAATTCAAATTTGAGACGCTGAACCATAAAAAGGACGGCGAGGAATATTGGATCAATTTCTCGATGATCCCGATCACGAACAACGAAGGCGAACATTCGCACTGGATTTCGATTCAGCGTGACATTACCGAGGAGAAAAAGCAGGAAAAGGAAAAAGAACAGCTCATCCGCGAACTGACGCAGAACAATAAGGATCTGAAGCAATTCTCGTACATCACTTCACACAATTTGCGCGCACCGTTGTCGAATTTGACCGGATTGCTCAACCTGATGCAGGACATTCCGGTGGAAAACGGGGAATTGAAGGAAATCCTGAACGGTTTTTCGACATCGACGCATTTGCTCAACGAGACGATCAACGACTTGGTGAAAGTGGTTATTATTAAGGACAACCCATCGATCCAGAAAGAAGAAGTCTTGATCAAGGATGTTTTTGAGAATGTTTTCAACCAATTGAGTTTCCTGATCAGTTTGCACAAACCGATCCTCAGGATCGAACTCGAAAAAGTCACAATCCTTAATATCAACAAGGCTTATCTTGAAAGCATCCTGTTAAATCTTTTCACGAACGCGATTAAATACCGTTCTCCTAAGCGCACTTTGCGTATTTTTGTGTCGTCTAAGGAAGTCAATGACGAGATCACGCTGATCTTTAAGGACAATGGAATCGGGATCGATATGGAGCGCAACAGGGATAAGATTTTCGGATTGTACCAACGTTTCCATAATTATCCGGACAGTAAAGGCCTCGGACTCTATCTTGTCAAATCGCAAGTGGAAACCATGGGCGGAAGCATCCAGGTAGAAAGCGAAGTAGACAAAGGCACCACATTTACATTAACCTTTAAAAAATAGAATACCGCATGCTAGATTTGATTTTATGTGTAGACGACGACCCGATAACACTGATGTTGTGTAAAATGGTCATCTCTAAATCTTCGTTCGCCAAAGAAGTCCTTACGGCACAGAACGGCGAGGAAGCCATAAATTATTTTGACGAATTGAAACTGAACAACCTGGGCGCCGAGATTGCGCGTTACCCGCAATTGATTTTATTGGATTTAAACATGCCTGTAATGGGCGGCTGGGAATTCCTCGATGAGTTTACGAAGCCGGAATATGCAGACGTATTCAAGAATACGAAGGTGATCGTATTGTCGTCGACGATCGACCCGAGGGACATCAATAAATCGAAGACGTATCCGATGGTGATCGACTTCATGTCGAAACCGATTACCAAAGAAATGCTCGAAGATTTGAAAAAGATATTCTAAAAAAACAGAACCTAAAATAAAAGCGCTCCGTGGGCGCTTTTTTCGTATCCAAAAGTTCGGACATAAAAAAAGGCATTCAAACGAATGCCTTTCTAATATATAACTTGAAGCGATTACAGTTTCGTAACGTGCTTGGTCAATTTTGATTTCAGGTTGGCCGCTTTGTTATCGTGGATGATATTTTTCTTAGCCAATTTATCTATCATAGAGATTACCGCAGATAACTTTGCAGTTGCATCAGATTTATCAGTCGCTAATCTCAATGCCTTGATCGCATTACGAGTAGTCTTGTGCTGGTATCTGTTTAATACTCTTTTCTTTTCGTTGCTTCTGATTCTCTTTAGAGCTGACTTATGATTTGCCATTTTTTCTTGTAATGTTTTTACTTATTGTAGTCCGTAGGGGAATCGAACCCCTGTTACCAGGATGAAAACCTGGCGTCCTAACCCCTAGACGAACGGACCGTTATTCCTCTAGTTCGGTTTAATTTTTCAATTCCAATTTGATTTGAACTTTGAATCGTAGCCCGTGGGGGAATCGAACCCCCCTTACCAGGATGAAAACCTGGCGTCCTAACCGATAGACGAACGGGCCTGCTGCTGTAATGCGGATGCAAAAATACAACTATTTTTTATTCGTACAATAGCATCCGCATTTTTTTTTATCTTTTTTTAATATGCCTTTGCAAAAAGAACCCTTCCAGTTGAAGGTTTACCTGTAAACACACAGCTCCCCGCCTCTTCTTTACGGTCTAAAGCGATGCAGCGAATCGTCGCTTTGGTGAGTTCTTTGATCTTTTCTTCGGTCTCCGGCGTGCCATCCCAGTGTGCCGAAATGAAGCCGGCTTTGTTCTCCAGAACCTCCTTGAATTCCTCAAAATTAGCAACTTCAGTGATGTGCATATTTCTATAATCGAGCGCTTTGCTGAATAAGTCGGTTTGGATTTGTTCCAATAAATTGCCGATATGGTTCACGACATTGTCTTTCGCAATCACTTCTTTCGTGAGCGTATCGCGGCGCGCGACTTCGAAAGTACCATTTTCGAGATCGTTCGGCCCGATGGCGATGCGAACCGGGACGCCTTTCAATTCGTATTCGTTGAACTTGAATCCCGGCTTGAGCGTCGTCCTGTTGTCGTATTTGACGGATATTTTGCGTTTTCTGAATTCGGCCACCAAAGCATCCGCCACATTATTAATCGCTTCCAATTGTTCGTCAGTCCGGTGGATCGGCACAATAACGACCTGAATCGGCGCGAGGTTCGGCGGCAAAACCAAGCCTTTGTCATCCGAATGCGTCATGACCAAAGCACCCATCAACCGTGTCGAGACGCCCCATGAGGTTCCCCAAACGTGTTCTTGTTTCCCTTCCGCATTGGCAAATTTTACATCAAACGCTTTGGCGAAATTCTGCCCCAAAAAGTGCGAAGTTCCCGCCTGAAGCGCCTTTCCGTCCTGCATCAACGCTTCGATGCAATAGGTTTCTTCGGCGCCGGCAAAACGCTCTGTTTCGGTTTTGAGGCCTTTGATGACTGGAATCGCCATGAAATTTTCGGCAAAATCAGCGTAGACGTGCATCATTTGTTCCGATTCCTGGATCGCTTCTGCTTTTGTTGCGTGAGCGGTATGGCCTTCCTGCCAGAGGAATTCTGCGGTTCTTAGAAACAAACGCGTCCTCATTTCCCAACGCACGACATTCGCCCATTGGTTGATCAGCAACGGCAAGTCGCGGTACGATTGCACCCAGCCTTTGTAGGTCGACCAAATGATCGCCTCGCTCGTCGGGCGAACAATGAGTTCTTCTTCGAGTTTGGCATTCGGATCGACCATCAATTTCCCTGGCTTGTCTGGGTCATTTTTTAAACGATAGTGCGTTACGATTGCACATTCTTTGGCAAAACCCTCGGCATTCTTTTCTTCGGCCTCGAACATGCTCTTCGGGACAAACAACGGAAAATAGGCATTGCTGTGTCCGGTTTCCTTGAACATACGGTCCAATTCGGCCTGCATTTTTTCCCAAATAGCATAACCATACGGCTTAATGACCATACAGCCTCTTACACCGGAGTTTTCGGCTAAATCTGCCTTGACCACCAGTTCGTTATACCATTTTGAATAATCCTCTTCTCTTGTCGTCAGGTTCTTGCTCATAGCGCTTATTTTGGCACAAAAATTGTTTATTTTTATTTAACTAAATAGTTCGGCAAAACTAACTATTTTTGTATAGTCCAACAATAAATTGCTACAGATTATGAAAACCAATTTTTCTTTACTTAAGATTTCTGTCGGCTCAGCTCTTGGATTTTTAGCCCTCTTTACTTCGTGTGGTTCTTATCAAAATGCATCCTACAATGATCGGGATGGCATTTATGGTGCTTCAGGCAATACCGAAAATACCCGCCAAAGCGCTTCACAAAGCAATCAGTATAAAAATTACTTCGGCTCGCTACAAGAAGAAAATGAACCGGATCAGATTTTTACAGATGTTGAAAATTACAAATCCGATAATTACGAAAATTCAGAAAACACCGGCGAAAGCTACAATTCTGGATACGCAAGCTGGGGGAGCAATCCCGACAATGTAACCGTTAATGTTTACGACAACAGCTGGGGCTGGAACAATGGCTGGTATTCCGGCTATTGGGGATGGAACCTGGGCTGGGGATGGAATTCGTGGTACGGCCCTTCTTACTACGGATGGGGCTACAACCCTTATCCTTACTACGGATACGGTTACGGCGGCTGGTACAATTATTATCCTTACGGATACGGCTACAGTCCTTACTACAACAACGGTTACGCTTATTACAACGGACGCAGATCGTCTGGCTACAGAAATGTAGTGAGCACCGGCGGAAGGAGCAATTACTACACCGGAACACGCACCCGCAACAACACTTCATGGAACAACGGAACGCGCACCAGAACCGGAACGAGGTATACTTCATACAACACACCGCGCAACAACAGCGTGAGATCGCAATCCAACAGCAGTACGCGCGATTACAGCAATACGCCAAGGACGTCCAACTCCAACAGCAGTGTGAGATCGCAAACGCAATACAATACGCCAAGAAGCAATAACAGCAACAATTCTGTGCGGAGTTACAACAATTCGACGCCAAGAAGCAACAGCACTTATTCGCCTTCGAATTCGTCAACAAGATCATCTTCGTCTGGCTCTTCAGGAAGCTACGGCGGCGGCGGAAGATCTGGCGGCGGTGGCGGAAGAAGATAACGACATTAACCCATCATACCTATGTTTTGACCCTGTCGATCCATAGGTATTTTTTTGAAAAAAATAAAATCATGAAAAGATACCTATTCCTCATTTTGGCAGGGCTATCCTACTCTGCCGCACAATCTCAAGGCGTCGACGACGCGTTGCGTTATGCACAGGAAAACATCAATGGAACCGCGCGTTTCCGTGCCATGAGCGGCGCTTTCGGAGCCATTGGCGGCGATTTATCGGCACTCACGGTCAATCCGGCGGGATCGGCAATTTTTGCAAACAGCCAGGTTGGCGTTTCGTTGAGCAATTACAATACGAAAAACGAATCGAATTATTTCGGTACCAATACGTCCGAATCGAATGTTTCGTTCGACCTCAATCAGGCCGGAGTCGTATTCATTCTCAACAATCCACGTGAAAATACCGGCTGGAAAAAATTGGCACTTTCCGTCAATTACGACAATACCAACAGTTTCGACAATGTCTTTTATGCAGCCGGCAGAAATACGAACAATTCCATCGCCAACTACTTTTTGAGCTATGCGAACCAACTCGGCTTGTCGGCCAATGATTACGGAAATGCTTATTTCGCCGATCTCACGCTGCGCGAACGCCAGGCTTACATGGGCTATAATGCCTATATTATCGATCCGGTCGCGGGCAATGTCAACAACACCAACTTCATTTCAAACGTCCCAGCCGGAACTTACGCACAGGACAATTACGTGGAAACGACCGGATACAACGGCAAACTTTCCGTAAATGCTGCCTCGGCCTACAATGATCGGTTTTATTTCGGGATCAACCTGAATGCTTATTTTAACGATTACACCAAATCGTCGAGTTTCTACGAAGAAAACAACAATGAGCCGCTCACGGGCCGCCCGAGTGTTCGCGACGTTACTTTCAACAATTACACGCACACTTACGGCAATGGATTTTCGTTCCAATTGGGCGCTATTGCAAAAATTACGCAGTCGTTCCGCGCTGGTTTGGCGTATGAATCGCCGACATGGTACGAACTCAACGATGAAGTTTGGCAGATCGTTTACAGTCACGGACTCAATTACGGCAACGGTACCAATTCGGCCCAGACCGATTCGAATGTGTTGATTCTATACGAACCATATAATTTGCGCACACCCGGAAAATTCACGGGAAGCCTCGGTTACGTTTTCGGGAAAGTAGCCGTCATCAGCGCCGATTATTCGATCAAGGATTACAGCAATACGCGCTACAGTTCCGATGACAGTTATTTCCGGCCGGTAAACAATGCGATGTCAAACAACTTGGATATGGCTGCCGAATTGCGCATCGGTGCCGAAGTCCGCGCCAAACAATGGAGTTTCAGGGGCGGCTTCCGATATGAGGAAAGTCCGTATAAAAACGGAACGACCGTTGGTGATCTCACCAGTTTTTCGGCAGGTTTCGGCTATCAATTTTCCCGAACCCGACTCGACTTCTCGTACACCCACATGCAACGCGAAACACAGCAAGGATTGTTCGCGCAAGGCTTGACCGATGCGGTTAAAAATGACGCGATGAACAACAATCTGTCGATGAGTCTGATCTTCGAACTTTAAACAAAAACATCCCGAAAGAGCCGTTGCGATTGCAGCGGCTTTTTTGTTTTCCACCGCTGTAAGTTTCAAATCAACCGCAAAGTATCCAAAGGTTCCGCGAAGGCACAAAGCTTTGCGCTTTGCGTGAACTCCCTTTCTTTGCGGTAAAGTCATAAAGTTTGTAAAACAGTTTCGGCCAACGAAATAAAAAGCGTACTTTTGCACGCTCAAATCACACACGGTTATAAGCTTAAATTCATGAGAACCAAATCTTTAAAAAAGAACAAGATCAACGTCATCACGCTCGGATGTTCCAAAAACGTCTACGACAGCGAAGTACTCATGGGCCAATTGCGCGCCAGCGGCAAAGATGTCGCACACGAAGCGCCGGCCGCCGAGGAAGGCAACATCATCGTCATCAATACCTGCGGGTTCATCGACAATGCCAAAGCCGAATCGGTCAACATGATCCTCGAATATGCCGACAAGAAAGAGCAAGGTCTCGTAGACAAGGTTTTCGTGACCGGATGTTTGTCTGAACGCTACAAACCCGATTTGCAGAAGGAAATCCCAAACATCGACGACTATTTCGGTACGACCGAATTGCCGTTGCTGCTCAAAGCGCTGGGTGCCGATTACAAACACGAATTGCTCGGCGAACGTTTAACGACCACACCTAAAAATTACGCCTACCTCAAGATTGCAGAAGGTTGCGACCGACCGTGCAGCTTTTGCGCGATCCCGCTCATGCGCGGCAAACACGTTTCACAGTCGATCGAGAAATTGGTCAAGGAAGCGCAAGGCTTGGCCAAAGACGGCGTCAAGGAATTGATCCTGATTGCACAGGATTTGACGTATTACGGATTGGATTTATACAAAAAAAGAAACCTCGCCGAATTACTCGAAGCGCTGGCAAACGTAGAAGGCATCGAGTGGATCCGCCTGCATTACGCCTTCCCTACCGGTTTCCCGATGGATGTTCTCGAATTGATGAAACGCGAACCCAAAATCTGCAATTATCTTGATATTCCTTTGCAGCACATTTCAGATAAAATATTGAAATCGATGCGCCGCGGCACCACACAAGAGAAAACAACCAAACTTTTGAAAGAATTCCGCGAAGCCGTTCCCGGGATGACGATCCGTACTACGTTAATCGTTGGCTACCCCGGCGAAACAGAAGAAGATTTCCAAATCCTCAAAAACTGGGTCGAGGAAATGCGCTTCGAACGCCTCGGTTGTTTTGCCTATTCACACGAAGAAAACACACACGCCTATTTGCTCGAAGACGATGTCCCGGCCGAAGTCAAGCAACAACGGGCCAACGAAATCATGGAAATCCAATCGCAGATCTCATGGGAACTCAACCAGGAAAAAATTGGGAAGACATTCCGTTGCATCATCGACCGCAAAGAAGGCGCGCATTTTGTCGGAAGAACGGAATTCGATAGCCCGGACGTCGACAATGAAGTGCTCATCGATGCTTCCAAACATTACGTCAAAACAGGCGATTTCGTCATGGTAACGATTACCGACGCAACTGAATTTGACTTGTACGGCGAACCGGTTTCAATTGATAATTGATAATTGATAATTGATAATTGATAATTGATAATTGATAATTGATAATTGATAATTGATAATTGATAATTGATAATTGATAATTGATAATTGATAATTGATAATTGATAATTGATAAAAAAAACCTGATGACTTTGTCATCAGGTTTTTTTTATTCTTTATGCACAATCTTGACATTGTTAACTATCAATTGTCAATTATCAATTAACAACCGTTCCTTTAAACGTCAATGTTTTCGGCGCATCTTCTGCATTGGTTGTCACCATAACCGTTTTGGTAAACGCGCCTTTGGCCGCCGCATTATACGTCGCCGTGACTTTGGCCGTCTGGCCCGCCTTGATCGGTGTTTTGGTGTAATCGGTGGCCGTGCAGCCGCAAGACGCTTTCACATTCGTGATGATGATGTCTGTTTTGCCCGTGTTCTTGAATTCAAAATCGATTGATTTGGGCGTGCCTTGCGGAATTTGCCCAATCTCAAGGGTTTCGCTTTTCCACGAAACCGGAGAAGTCCCTTTTGCTTTTACAATCGGATCATTTTTTGTTGTCAATGTCGTGAATGACATCAGTCCCAAGGCCGCAGCCAAAATGGAAATTTTAAGTGTTTTCATAATAATGGTTTTAGTGATTAATTTTCAACAAGTCAAAAGTAGAACGACAATCGCGTGGCGGCTGTTAAGCGGTTTCAAATGTTTGTTAACGAGTTGTTAATGGGAAAATAGCGAACTAATTTTGACTAATTTCGTGTATGGATATGCCCTAGCACCGATAGCAGCGGAAATCCTTTTTTGGATTTTCTAGTAGCGCAGCGGAAAGAAAATCCAAAAAAGATTGCAGCGAATAGCGGGAACTGCTCCCAAAAAAAACTAAACTACTCAGGCGGTCAGCTACTCAGATACTAAAATATAAGCCATACAAATGAAACCCAACAAACTCAACATCGCCCTGCTCTTCGGACTCACCGCCATCATCGGTATTTTGATTGCACAATTGCTTTGGACGCGCCAGGCGTTCACCCTCGAGGAGAAAAAATTGAGCCAGAAAGCTCACATCGCGCTGCTCGAAGTCGCTAAAAAACTGTACGAAGGAACCAATCATGAACTGCCCGCCGAAAATCCGGTGCAGAAAATCTCAAACGATTATTACATCGTCAACGTCGACAACGACTTCGAACCCGAAATCCTCGAATATTATCTGCGCCACGAATTCGACAAGATCAACCTGCAAACCGATTTCGAATACGCGATGTACAATTGCCACAGCGACGAAATGGTCTACGGGAATTACATTTCGCTGACCGAAAAAACAGACACCAAACATTCGGTTTATTTTCCCAAACACAAAAATCTGGTGTATTATTTCGCAATCCGTTTCCCGAATGAAACGAGTTATCTGTTCAGTTCGCTGCGGTTTTGGTTTGTGCTTTCGCTCGCGCTGATCGTGATCCTGGTCGTTTATGTGTATTCGATTTTTACGATCCTGCAGCAACGCAAATATTCCGAACTGCAACGCGATTTCATCAACAACATGACGCACGAATTCAAGACGCCGTTGTCGTCGATTTTGCTGGCGTCGAATTACCTCAAGAAACAGCCCGCGATCCAATCGGACGAAAAGCTCGAGAAATACACCGACATCATCATCAGCCAAAGCGACAAATTGAACGACCACATCGGCAAAATCCTGAATATTGCGAAATCCGAGAATGCGCCGCTTGAACTCGACATCATCAGCCTGCGCGTGGTTCCCGTAATACAGGATGTCATTGAAAACATCAGGCTTAAGTACAGCAATATTTCGGTAAAAGTTCAATCGGACAATGAATATGTGGTAGAAACCGATGCGTTCCATTTCACGAATCTCATCTACAACCTGATTGACAATTCGATCAAATATTGCGAAAACACACCCGAAATCACAATCCGCCTGTCGCACAAAAACAACACGCTCAAAATGGAATTTTCAGACAACGGCATCGGTATTCCGCCCAAAAAAATCGCGTTTATTTTCGATCGGTTTTACCGGATCCCGAGTACGAAAAGCAATGAGGTCAACGGTTTCGGACTCGGATTGTATTACATCAAGAAAATCTGCACTTTGCACCGTTGGAAAATCAGCGCCAAAAACAACGCCGATTTGGGCATCACGATCACGATTTTAATTCCGCTGCAAAAATGAGCCACAAAATCCTGTACGCCGAAGACGACGAAACGCTTGCTTTCCTGACGCGCGACAACCTCGAGCAAAACGGCTATGCGGTCGTGCATTGCGCCGACGGAAATTCGTGTCTTGCCAATTTCAACAGCCAAAATTTCGACATCTGCATCCTCGACATCATGTTGCCAAAAAAAGACGGATTTGAAATCGCTTCCGAGATCAGGAAAATCAATACCGATGTGCCGATTATTTTCCTGTCGGCCAAAACGCTCAAGGAAGACCGCATCAAAGGATTGCGACTCGGTGCCGACGATTACCTTGTAAAGCCTTTCAGCATCGAGGAATTGTTGCTCAAAATTGAGATTTTCTTGAAGCGTTCCAATAAAAATACGACCATTTCAAAATCGATCTACACGATTGGCCGTCACCAATTTGACAGCCGCAATTACACAATTACGAGCCTCAACGAAAAAATTACGCTTACCCAACGCGAAGCCGAATTGCTGCAATTGTTCCTGAGCAACAAAAATGTCGTCCTCAAGCGCGAGGAAATCCTGAAGGCACTTTGGGGCGACGACGATTATTTTATGGGCCGCAGCCTCGACGTGTTCATTTCGCGTTTGCGCAAGATTTTGGCCAGTGAAGAAGGCATCTCGATTGAAAACTTGCATGGAATCGGTTTCCGGTTTTCTGTGCAATCGTAACGGCGGTTTTCAAATTCTAATCCAAAGCCATCGAATTCTCGACAGCCCGATTTTATGAATGAAGTTCCTTTATATTTGTTGCAGTGAACCAAACGACTGCATTTTGAAAAAGAATTACTTTCTAACGTCTATCTGTCTGCTTTTCATAAGCACTGCTTTTGCGCAGCAGCCGGCCATTGACAGTCTCAAAAGGGTGCTGAGAGTTTCCAAAATCGATACGGCGAAAGTCAACCTCTACAACGCACTGTCGCACCAATACCGCGAAAGTAATCCTGATTCGACCCATTTCTACGCCGGCCAGGCTTTGACGATCGCGCAACGCACCAAGTACAATTTTGGCGTCGCCAACGCCTACCTCAACAAGGGCAATGCCAATGTGATTTTGAGCAATTATCCATTGGCACTCAAAAACTTCCTCCAGGCGCAGCATTATTTTGAGGCCGAACTCGAGTCTCCGGACGGCATCCAAACCGAAAGGATCAAAAACGGACTGGCACGCGCATATGCGAGTGCCGGCGTCGTGCATTCGGAGGAAAACAATTATTCGAAAGCGCTCGAGGAATATTTCAAGGCGTTGAAAATTTACCAGGAAATCGGGCAGAAACCCGGGATTTCCAAAGCCTACAACAACATCGGGATCGTTTACAAATCGCAGCAACATTTAAAGGAGGCACTCGGTTATTTTGAAAAGGCGTACCACATCCAGAATGAGATCGGCGAACAAAGCGCGGCGGTGACTTTGACCAACATCGGGGCGATCCATTTTGAACTCGGCAACGATTTCAAGGCGCTCGACTATTACAACCGCGCGAAAAAGTTGTTTTCCAAAATCGACAACAAACGCGGCGAAGCGTTGCTTTACAACTATTTCGGGGAGTATTACCGCAAAATCAAGGATGCCGATTCGGCGTACAAAAATTACCTCGAGTCCCAAAAAATGTATGCGGCGATGGACAATAAATTTGGCGTCGCACTCGTGCTGTACAACCTTTCCCGATTGTACATCGACGGCAACCGTTACGCCGATGCGTTGCAACCTGCCGAGCAATCGCTGGCATTGGCGCGTGAAATCGGTACGCTCGACCAGATCAAGGAATCGGAGAAAATGCTCAGTGACATTTACACCAAACTCGACAACCAGCCCAAAGCGTTCGAGCATTACAAGCAATACATCACCATCAGGGACAGCCTTGAAAACGAGGAGAACACCAAGAAATTCGTACGTGCCGAAATGAACTTCGAATACGAAAAAAAGGAAGCGTTGTTCATGGAACAAACCAAGCGCCACCAGCAATTCCTGCTGTTCCTGATCATCGGCGGATTGTTGCTGTTGGTGCTGATTTTCGTAACCTACAATCGATTGCAGATCAAACGCCGGCTCACGCTGCAGAAAGAAGTCGCCGAATACGAGCAAAAAGCGCTGCACCTGCAAATGAATCCGCATTTCGTGTTCAATTGCCTCGGGTCGATTTCGAGTTTTATCGTACAGAACGGCACGGATTCGGCGATCAAATATTTGTCGAAATTCTCGAAACTGATGCGGCTCACGCTCGAATATTCGAAAGGTTCGCTGATTCCGATCGACAAGGAAATCGAAGGCTTGCAGAATTACCTCGAGCTCGAGCAGCTGCGTTTCAATAAAAAATTCGAATTTCTGATCACGACGAGTCAAGATGTGGAAGACGACATGGCGCTGCCGCCGTTGTTGATCCAGCCGTTCATCGAAAATGCGATCCTGCACGGCATGGTTCCCAAGGAAGGCGACGGCTCGATCGAAGTGCATTTTGGCGTGGCCAACAACCAGCTGGTTTGTACGATTACCGACGACGGCATCGGATACCTGACTTCCAAAGCGCTCAAGGAAAATTCGGTTACCGCACACCAATCGATGGCACTTCAGATTACAAAAAAACGCCTCGAAATGATGGAGGCCACGACCACGCAATCGGCCAGCGTAACGATTGAAGAAATACTCAATTCAAACAACGAAGCCAAAGGCACGAAAGTCGTGATTTCACTTCCGATACAATACACCTCAGATACCAAATACAAAATATGATCACCGCATTACTCATAGACGACGACAAACATTTGCGCAAAGGCATGAAAAGCCTGATGGAACGTTACGCATCCGAAATTGTGATTATTGGCGAGGCCGAAAGCGTCAAGACCGGCATTGTCGCATTGGAAAAATACAAACCGCAGGTCGTTTTTCTCGACATCCATTTGAGCGACGGGACGGGTTTCGACATTCTCGAAGAAGTCTCGCAGCTGCACGGGAAAATCAACACGCACATTGTGTTCATTACGGCACACGAACAATACGCGCTCAAGGCGTTCAAGTTCAGCGCGCTCGATTTCCTGCTCAAGCCCGTCGATCCCGAGGAATTGCAGAAGACGATCGTCAAGATCAAGGAAACGCTCGAGAAGAACAATTCGTTCGAGCACATCGATCTGCTGCTCGAGAACATCCGCAAGAAGGTGGATAATTTCAAGCGGATTGCGTTGTCGACATCAGATGGGATTCATTTGTTTGAGATTTCAGACATCATCCGGTGCGAATCGCAGGACAATTACACCAAGTTTTACATCAAGAACCACAAGCCGTTGTTGATTTCGAAAACGCTCAAGGAATATGAGGAATTGCTTACGGAACACGGGTTCGAGCGCATCCACCAATCGCACCTTATCAATTTGGCGTACCTCAAATCCTACATCAAAAACGACGGCGGTTATGTGATTATGGCCGACAATACCAATATCCCGATTGCCCAACGCAAACGCGAACGATTGCAGGAATTGATCAAAGCTTTGTAACGATTTTTTTTGCCCCGCACCTTAAATCATTAATAATGAAAACCAAAACCCAACACAGCAACGCGAACCTGATGAATAAACTTTATTTTCTTTTTCTGCTTGTGGCAACATTTGGCTATGCGCAGAATGTCACTTTTGCCGATCCGGAACTCAAAGCCGTATTGACGGCTCCGGTTGAAGGATCCGGGTATTATGCGCAAGACATCAACGACAATTTCATTGCGGTTGATGCCGACGGCGACGGCGAAGTGCAGGTGAGTGAAGCGCTCAATGTGTACAAACTGCAATTGGGCATGAATAGTTTTGGGGAAATCAGCGATCTGGGCGGGGTCGAAGCATTTGCCAACCTCAAATACCTAAGGGCGGAATACATGCCGATCACCAATATCGACGCGGTAATCAGCGGCCTGAACAACCTCGAAGGCCTCCGTTTTCTGGAATGCGGGCTCACGACACTCGATCTTTCGACGCTGACGAATTTAACCGATGTTGCAGTCGACCACTGCCAACTCACTTCTTTAAATGTATCGAACCTGACCAATCTCAAATACCTGTCTTGTGGTGTGAACCACCTGACGACATTGGATCTTTCGGATCTGACGAGCATGGAAGATTTCGTTTGCGTTGACAACGACTTAACTTCTCTGGATTTATCCGGACTCAACAACCTTAAATACCTTTATGCCAGTTTCAACAACCTGACCAGTATGGATTTCCATGCGTTGCCCAATTTGTGGCGCATCAATGTGGAACACAACCAAATCGCCAGCATGAATCTGAATGGTTTGGCTTCCCTGGAATGGATTGAATTTTATTACAACCAAATGACGACAGTCGATTTTTCCGGCCTCAACAACCTGCGCCTCATCATCTGCAACAATAACAATTTTACCGATTTGGATTTTTCAGTACTTCCGGCTGCAGAAAACATTGTCTGCAACAACAATCAACTGGTAAGCCTCAACGTTTCAGGGCTCAACAATGTTTGGCAACTCATTTGCAGTTACAACATGTCGTTGACGAATTTACAGATGACCACATTACCTGCGCTTCAAAGCCTGAATTGTATGGTATGCCAGCTTCCGTCGTTGGATCTTTCGGGTTCTCCTTTGCTGCAAGGCGTTGATTGCCGTTGGAACAACCTCACGACGCTCAACCTTAAAAACGGCGCCAATGAATCGGCTGCTTTTGCGAGCAACCCCAACCTGCAATTCGTTTGCGTGGACGATGCGCAATACCAGACGGTGTATGACTTGACACAACAGCCTGTCGGGCTAGGCTATAACAATTTTACAGTCGTCAATTCGTATTGCACGATGACGCCGGGCGGCGATTCCAACCAAATCAACGGCACGGTATTGTTTGACGCCAACGCCAATGGATGTGATTCTAACGACACACCGCATCCGTTTGTCAAGATCGATCTGGACAACAATTCCGACAACGGTTCGGCATTTACGGATGCCAACGGAAATTACACTTTTTACACCAACACCGGAACTTTCACACTCACGCCAAACCTCGAAATGCCTGCGTATTTTACTGTCACGCCGCCAAGCGCAACCGTAGATTTTCCTGTGCCCGACCATTCGGTTTCGCAACAAAATTTTTGCATCGAAGCCAACGGCGTGCATCCCGATGTGGAAGTGATCATCGCGCCGCATACGCCAGCGCGCCCCGGATTTGATGCCACGTACAAAATCGTTTACCGCAACAAGGGCAACCAGACGCTTTCGGGGACGGTGGGTTTTGCTTTTGAGGACAATGTGTTGGATTTTGTAGCGTCGACGCCCAATGCCAGCAGCCAGTCAACCGGTTCGCTTGCTTACGATTATTCGAGCCTGCTTCCGTTCGAATCGCGCGAGATCGTGATTACGCTCAATGTCAACAGTCCGACCGAAATCCCGGCGGTCAACAACGGCGACGCATTGGTTTTTACGGCTGTGATCGACCCGGCGACTGGTGATGATGTGCCGTCCGACAATACTTTTACGTACCACCAAACGGTCGTCAATTCGTTCGACCCGAACGACAAGGTTTGTGTGGAGGGCGATCTCGTCAACCCGAACCAAATCGGCGGTTACCTGCATTACATCATCAATTTTGAAAACAGCGGAACCGCGGCCGCGCAGAACATCGTCATTACCGATGTCATCGACACGGCCAAATTCGACATCGGTTCGCTTCAAATGCTGAACAGTTCGCATCCGGTCAATTTGCGCATCAACGGCAACAAAGTGGAATTCATTTTTGAGAACATCAACCTGCCGTCGATCCTTTCTAACCCGATCGGCGGACACGGGAATGTACTGTTCAAGATCAAGACCTTACCGACGTTGCAGGTGGGCGATATGGTTTCGAATACGGCCAACATCCATTTCGATTACAACCATCCGATTGAGACGAATGAGGCGCGCACCACATTCGCAACACTCAAAAGACAGGAATTCATGACAGACAACAGTGTAATCGTTTATCCGAATCCGGCGAAGAATTTTGTGTCGGTCAAAGCCAACAAGACGATTCAAAACATGGTGCTGTATGACGTTCAAGGCAGGATATTAGAATCTGAAACAGCCGACAAAAATGCGGCAACAATCGATGTTTCGGATTAATCAAACGGCATTTACTTCCTAAAGATTACGACTGCAGACGGAATCAAAGTGGAGCAAATCATAAAAGAATAAATTCAAAACAAAACATAATCAAAAACAACCATTATGAAAAAAATATTACTCTTGCTGCTGCTGTTTGCCGGTTCGGCCTACGCGCAGATCGTGAATATTCCTGATCCCGCCTTCAAGGCAGCCTTACTGGCCGTGAGTCCCAGTAATATCTATGCCAATGCGTACGGTTTGGATTTTGAACCCATGAACACTATAGATGCCAACGGAAATGGCGAAATCGAGCAAACCGAAGCCGACGCGGTGTATTCGCTTATTTTGTTTGACCAAGGTGTCAATTCACTTGTGGGCATTCAAAGCTTCCACAACTTGCATTCGTTGCGATGCGACATAGGCAATATTACGACTGTCGACCTTTCCGGCATGCAGTATTTGAGATTGCTCACCCTTAATTCGAATCAGTTGAGCTCACTCGACATAACGATGCTCCCTGCAATCGAATGGCTTGAATGTGGCAACAACCACCTTACTTCGCTCGATCTCTCCAATCAAACCAACTTAACGGGATTGCAATGCAGCGACAACCTCATTGCATCGCTCAATGTGACCATGCATCCCAACCTGATCCAACTGTATTGCCGTTCAAATCTATTGTCGGAGTTGGATATCAGTGCATCGGCCGCTTTGGAAACATTCGATTGCGGCTTCAATAACATTCCGTCTGTCGATTTTTCGAATTGTTTGAACCTTTCCTATGTTTCGACCACATCCAACCCATTCACTGCGATCGACGTCTCGATGCTTGCCAATCTTGGCGAACTTCACTGTGCCTCGAACAACTTGTCTGTACTCGATGTCTCTGCGTTGACCAATCTCCATCTTCTTGAAGCGACGGGGAACAATCTCACTACACTTGATTGCAGCCATAATACGCATTTGATGGATTTGTATTGCTATCAAAATCAACTTGAAACACTTTACATTAAAAATGGATCGATCGAGAATAACATCGATTTTGGACATGTATTCATGAACAATCCGTTGCAATTCATCTGTGCCGATGATGCGCAAATTACAACGATCCAGGCAACCCTTAATGCCATGTCAAATACAACAATTGCGGTAGGTTCCTATTGCTCGTTTACACCGGGCGGCGATTTCAACACCATCACGGGGACGTTGCTGTATGACGTTGACAATAATGGTTGTGCCGTGGGCGATTTTCCTCCTTTCAACCTGAACATCAACATCGACGATCAAGCCAATACGGGTATTTCAAATGTAAATGGCTCTGGAAATTATGCTTTTTATACTGGTGTAGGCAGTTTTACGATCACGCCACAACTTGAAAATCCGGCTTATTTTACGGTGAGCCCGGCTTCAGCGACGACTACTTTTTCTGCAATGAACAGCCCGACTTTTACGCAGGATTTTTGCGTCACTGCCAATGGCGTGCATCCCGATCTTGAAATCGTCATTGTTCCTTTGGGCTTTCCAAGGCCTGGTTTTACAAGTGCTTACAAAATCATCTACAAAAACAAGGGAACCGAAACACTCGCAGGCCAAGTCCTTTTCTCGTACAATGAGAACCTCATGGAATACCTCGATTCGACCATCTTGCCGGATAATTTCGTGCCGGGAACAATTGGTTATCTATTCACCGACTTCCCTCCGTTTGGCGTAGCAGAAATCGAAGTGACTTTGGGCGTCAATACCCCAACCGACACGCCACCGGTGAACAATGGCGATACGCTCACGCTCACGGCATCGGTAATCCCGAGCCCGAGTGTAGACGAAACGCCACTCGACAACGGGTTTACGTTGACACAGGAGGTGGTGGGCTCGTTCGATCCGAACAACAAAATTTGCCTCGAGGGCGAATTTGCTTCACCGTCCGACATTGGAAAATACCTGCATTACAACATCAATTTTGAAAATACGGGTACGGCCGACGCCGAAAACATCGTCGTGAAAGACGTGATCGATGCGACCAAATTCGACATCAATACGCTTCAGATTGTGGAAAGTTCGCACCCGCTGTACCTCAGAATTGCCGGAGATACGGCCGAGTTCATTTTTGAAGGCATAAATTTATCGCCATCGACCGGACGTTCCGTAATTGGCGGCCATGGCAATGTGCTGTTCAAAATCAAGACGTTGCCGACATTGAACGTGGGCGATATGGTCACCAACCAGGCCGGTATTTTCTTCGATTACAATTTCCCGATCGAAACCAACGAGGCGCGCACCACTTTTGCAGCACTCAGCAATACGGTTTTTGAACACGACAACAGCATCGGCGTTTATCCGAATCCGGCCAAAGATTGGGTACACGTAAAAGCCGATACCGCAATAAAAACCATCGAAATGTTTGACGTTCAGGGAAGGATCCTGCAGCATACGACAGAAAGCAAGCCAACGGCCGACATCGATATATCAGCCCGAGCCAAAGGGATTTATTTCCTGAGGATTGCCACGGAAAAAGGAAGTGAAGTTAGAAAATTGGTCATTGAATAAATTTAGGTTTGACTTCCGAGCCAGAGCGGATGGTGCTGTTTTTCAGTATCATCCGTTTTATTTTTAGGGTATTGTCCGGTTAAATTGTTACTTTAGAAATCCAAACAAACACCATGAGGAAAGCTTTACTCTTTTTACTTTTTATGTCGGGCGTATGCCACAGCCAGATCGTAAACGTACCCGATCCGGGATTCAAATACAACCTGATCATGAATGGCGTGGACGCCAACAATGACGGGAACATCCAATTGTCTGAAGCATTGGCGACCACCACATTGTCCCTGCATCATCTCGTGACCGATTATATTGAAGACGTTACCGGGCTTGAAGCGTTTGTAAACCTGACTTCGCTTGAAATGTCGGGCTGGCCCTCGCTCGAAGGGACGCTCGATGTGACCATGATGCCAAATCTGACCGAACTCTATTGCGGTGTCGATTATCTGACCCAGATCAATGTAGCCGGACTGACCCATCTCGAGACGCTGGTTTGTGAATTCAACCCGATCACTTCGCTTGATTTGACCGGATGCACGAGCCTCAAGTACCTGGATTGCAGCGACACCGGCCTCACCACGCTCGATTTGAGCCAGACGCCCAACCTCGAAACCTTCAAATCTGTTTATTCGAACCTGACCAGCGTCAATTTCAACGCGGCGCCGGCGCTTAAAAGCATTGAGTGCGAGGCCGCATTGTCCAACGTCGATGTGAGCGCACTGGTGCAGTTGCAGGTTCTGAAAATCCCGAACAACAACATTACCAATCTGAACCTGGGTACCATCAACAACCTCACCCAATTGGATTGCAACAACAATGAATTGACGACCATCAATGTAAGCGCACAAACCCAACTGGAATATTTGATGTGCGGCGCCAATCACTTGACCGCCATCGATGTGGCGCCTTTGGTTCATTTGACCCAGTTTGATTGCAGCCTCAACCAAATCACATCACTGAATGTAACGACGCTGACCGCAATCGAAATATTGGGTTGTACAAACAACCTGCTTACCACATTGGATTTAACGGGTTTGGACCATCTCATCAATCTGTACATCAGCCACAATTCCATTGCCAACATTAACCTTACGCCTGCTATTGGATTGCGACAGTTTATTTGCGATTTCAATCCGCTCACTTCGCTCGATTTGAGTGCCAATGTACATTTAGACTACTTGTATTGTGTAGATACAGATGTTTCCGCTTTAGACCTGAGCATGCTGCCCGAATTGAACTATCTGGCTTGCGGCAACAGCCCGTTGGCTGCCATTAACCTCAATGGACCCGGACCTTCCTACATCAACATTTATGATGCACCGTCGCTTACCAGTTTGGATCTTAGCAATGTGGGCCTTCTCGATACGTTCAGCCTTGGTGCGAATTCTTTGTCGTCTGTCGATTTCTCAAATTGTCCGCTTTTGTCGAATGTGAACCTGGCCGGAAATCCAAATCTCACCTACGTCAATCTTAAAAACGGTTACAGCAATTACATGATGGTTGGCATCGGCGATTCGCCCAATCTGGCTTACATCTGTGCCAATGAGATAGATATTGCCGCAATTCAGGCCGATCATCCCCAAATACCTGTGAACTCTTATTGCACTTTCGTTCCGGGCGGCGCTTACAATACCATCAACGGAACGGTGTTATTCGATGCCGATGCGAATGGTTGCGGCGCAGGCGATACGATCCAGCCCCTTGTGAAAATTGCAATTAACGACGGAACGAACCAAGGCGCGGCATTCCTCGACAGCGCATCTGCTTATCGCTTTTACGCCGGCGCGGGCAATTTTACCTTGACGCCTGTTTTTGATGAGCCTTCTTATTTCAATGTTGCCGCAATTCCTGCCGTCCATTTTGCCGATGCCAACGGTGCGAACGCCGTGCGCGACATCTGCATTACGCCCAACGGCATCCAACCCGATGTGGAAGTCCTGATCATGCAAAACCGCAATGCGCGCCCGGGTTTCGACGCCGATTACAGGGTGATTTACCACAACAAAGGAAACCAAACGGTCAACGGCTCGGTCACCGTTAATTTTGACGACAGCCGACTCGATTATGTGTCGGCCGTTCCTGCTGTCGATTTGCAGACGCTGAACAACCTGACCTGGCAATATGCCAATTTGCTTCCATTTGAAACACGTGCGATAGATTTCAAGCTCAACGTCAATTCGCCCATGGAAATACCTGCGGTCAATGATGGCGACATTTTAGATTTTACAGCCGCGTTGGTGTACATGGTTCCCGATGTTACTACCAATACAATTTCCGCGGAATTGCACCAAACCGTGCAAAATTCGCTCGACCCGAACGACAAGACTTGTCTCGAAGGCAACCAGATTTCACCCGATATGATTGGCGACTACGTCCATTACAACATCAATTTCGAGAATATCGGATCGGCACCGGCCCAAAATATTGTGGTGAAAGATGTGATCGACATGACCAAATTCGACATCAATACGTTGCAGGTAATGTATGCGTCGCATCCTGTGGCCACACGTGTCAGCGGCAACATCGTCGAATTTGTTTTTGAAAATATTGAGCTTCCGGGAACGTCGGGCGACAACAAAGGCAACGTGGTGTTCAAGATCAAGACGAGACCGAATCTGGTTTTGGGCCATTCGATTTCGAACAAGGCCGAGATTTTCTTCGATTACAATTTCCCGATTGAAACCAACGAGGCCACATCGACGTTTGCATTGCTCAAGAACCGCGAATTTACAGCCGATTCGACCATCGGAATTTATCCGAATCCTGCAAAAAGCAAAGTCGGCGTGAAAGCCAACAGCAGCATCCAATCGCTGCAATTGTTCGATGTTCAGGGAAGATTATTGCAATCTGCGTCCGGAAATACAAACGAGACTTCAATTGACATTTCGGCACAGCAAAGCGGCATTTATTTCCTCAAGATCAGAACACAAAAGGGAAGCAAAGTAGAAAAATTGGTCAAAGAATAGTTTTACCGCAAAAGCATCCTGGGATTGACGCAAAGTTGCAAAGCTTTGCGTTTTTCTTTGCGTCAACTTTGTAGACTTTGTGGTTAAGAATAATTGACCGCAAAGCATGCCAAGATCTGTGCAAAGTTCCCAAATTTTGTGCTTTTCTTTGTGTAAAACCTTGTGTAATTTGTGGTTATAACACCAATAACCCGAAATCGCGCAACGTTTGCATCGGTTTGGAAAACCAAAACAGCTCAAAATCGGGAAGCGCGTTTTCAAAATCGGATTTGACCTGCTGGAACGTCAGCGCTTTGGAATTGGACACCGAAACTTTACCGAGCAGCTGCACGAGCCACTCGCCTTCTGCCCTGCCCGTCTGGATCGCAAATGTTTCCTTTTTATCGTGGAACGTCAGCGACGCCATTTCCCACGACTGGCCTTTTTTGGATTTGGTGAAATAGTCGACCGACGGTTTCCCGCCGAGCCAGACGATTTTCGCGGTCGGTTTGAGGCTTAGATCGGCGTCGTTGTGCAAGGCATCAAAAATAAAATCTTCGGGGATTTTGGTTCTCGGAATCTTGAAGTCGAACCAATCCTGCAGCGCAAAATCGAAACAAACGCCGTGCATGTAATTGAACAGCGATTTCTTGAGCCCGTAGCTGAATTGGTCGTGGTCGATGCCGGTCGTATCGGTAAAATTGATGTCATTGTTGGCAAACGTCCCGACGATATCGGAATCTTTGACGACGCCGAATTTTTCGGGTTCAATCCCAACCGGACTGTGTGCCGTCATCGCAAATTGGTGCCAGAAACCCGATTGCAGGATCCCGGCCTCAAACATCTGGCGCACCATTTCGAGGCTGTCGATGGTTTCCTGGACGGTTTGCGTCGGATAGCCGTACATCAGGTACGCATGCACCATAATCCCTGATTCGGTGAAATGCCGTGTGACTTTGGCCACCTGCTCGACCGTAACGCCTTTATCGATCAATTGAAGCAACCGGTCGGACGCCACTTCGAGTCCGCCCGAAACCGCAATGCAACCCGAAGCCTTGAGCAAAACACACAGGTCTTTCGTAAAACTTTTCTCAAAACGGATGTTCGTCCACCAAGTCACTGTCAATTTCCTGCGGATGATTTCGAGTGCCAACGCACGCATCAAGGCCGGTGGCGCCGCCTCATCGACAAAATGAAAACCGTTCTGGCCCGTTTGCTCCATCAATTCCTCGATGCGGTCGCAAAGCAAATTCGCCGCGACAGGTTCGTATACTTTGATGTAATCGAGCGAAATGTCACAAAAAGTGCATTTGCCCCAATAACAGCCGTGCGCCATCGTGAGTTTGTTCCAACGGCCGTCGCTCCACATGCGGTGCATCGGGTTGACGATTTCGATGACGGAAATGTAGCGGTCGAGCGGCAAACCCGAATAATCGGGCGTACCGGTTTCGCTTTGTTTGTAATCCTTGCAGGCCGAATTGTTGCTGTAGTTGACTTCGCCATCGATTAAAGCGAACGTGCGCTTCAAATCGGCGATAGTGCGTTTGCCTTCGACGAATTCGACGAGATTCTCAACCGGAGCTTCGCCGTCGTCGAGCGTGATGAAATCGAAAAACTCAAATACGCGCGCGTCCGAAAGCGAACGCAATTCGGTATTCGCAAAACCGCCGCCCATGGAGATCTTGATTTCGGGATGGTACTTTTTGACCCATTGCGCCGAACGGAACGCCGCGTACAAATTCCCTGGAAACGGCACTGAAATCAGCAATAAATTGGGTTGGATCGTTTCGATTTTTTGCTTCAGGACTGCAATCAGGATCTGGTCGATGTAGGTATAATCCTGTTGGAGCGCTGCGTACAATTCGTCGAATGAGTTCGCGCTGCGGCCCAAACGTTCGGCATACCGGCTGAAACCGAAATTCGGATCGACACATTCCACAATCAGATCCGACAAATCCTCGAGGTACAAAGTCGCCAGGTGCTTGGCCTTGTCCTGCGTTCCCATTGCGCCGAAAGCCCATTCGAGTTCTTCGAGTTGCGCAAAACGGGACGCTTCGGGAAGGAAATCTTCCTGGCAGATCTGCAGCGCCAACGTGGGATTTTTGCCTTGGAGAAACGCAATTATCGAATCGATCGTTGCGGTATAATATGATTGCAGTGCGATAATGCGCCGGGCGTTATCAGACCATTGTTTATGTTGCAAACCAACCTGACGGAACAGATTCTCGAGTCCGTTCTTGGAGAAGATTTCCAAAATCACTTCGATGCCCAAATCGGCCTGGACCGAATCGATTCCTTTTGTATTCAGGAATCCTTTCAGGTATGCCGTTGCCGGATACGGCGTATTGAGTTGCGTGAACGGTGGCGTGATGAGGAAAAGCTTGGAATTCATATCGATAAATACGCAACAAAAATACGCCATTATTACAGAAAATCTGTAAATATTAAAAAATGTATATTCCTACATTGTTATCCGGAAATTAAACTATATTGCGACCATTATAACCCTTACCATTGAAACACCTTTTCTCGGCGTTGCTGCTGTTCGCCTTTATCGCAGCGCGCTCACAAAACACGGATGCCCCACAATCTGTATTTTCAATGTCTTCTGAAGTTTTATCCAAGATAAAGCTCGAGGACAGCCATGGCCATATCGTAACGAATCCGCAGCAAAAATTGGCGATACTTGCCAGGCGACAGCAGCTCAAGGATTCTGTTCGGGATTTGGAAAACCGCCTCGTGCTCACGCCCGTCCCGCTTTGTACCAACGGCGGATTTGAGGAGAGCGAATCGGTTGGCGGCGTCATGGTGCTCAAGAATTTCGGATTCAACTATGGCGATGTGCTCAATCCGATGCAATGCCGCGATTTGCCCATGGGTGCGTTGGCAGACGTTTCGCAATATACCCCATTCAACGACAACCAGATGGCCCGGACCGTACCGGCCAATCACCTCGACGAATTCATCGGCGACATTCATGCGTTCGATCAGTATGCGTTAAAGATCAACCACAAGAATTCGAGTTTGACCGTGAGCAAGGTTCAGGGAAAACGCATCAAGACCGACAATGAAACCCAGCTCAAATTCAACTACAAGGCCGTCCTGCAGGTCATTGAAGATACCGACCATACTGAAGAACAACCGTTCATGAAGGCGCGAATCATCAACCAATCCGGTATGGTCGTGGATGAATTTTGCCTGATCGGCGATCTCACCAACTGCATCTTCAAGCAGGCGCCCGTGCTCGAGGCCGACGCCATCGTTTTGTATACGCCGAATTGGCAATCGGGGATCCTTGATATTTCGTCGATTCCGAACAATGAAGAATTTACGATCGAATTCGTGGGTTCGCGTTGTGGCTTGGGTGCGCATTTCGGATATTCCTACATTGACGACATATGTTTGCTGCATACGAATGAAAATCTGCAGGGAAGCATTACGCTCGATCCGCTGTATAAAATTTGCCCGACGTTGCCTTTGCAGGTGTGTGGAAAATTCACGATTCCCAATTCGGGAGGCATATCTGCAACCGTGCAATCGATCAGTTTGCAGGTGCGCAACGCTTCGAATGCGGTGGTGTTCAGTTCGTCTGCGGCCACTATTGATCTGGTCAATAAGACGTTTTGCTTCGAACTCGTGGCAGCCAATTTCCCCGACGTGGTGAATATGGGTTACAATGTTTCGGTTACGATCAATTACGGATTGATCCAAACCGATTGTTCGGGGACCAGTTTCGATATGGCGACCGATGACGACGCCAATCCCGGTTGGGACATTTGGTTTTTGAACTGTACGCCCGACTGCGACATCGATCTGCACACGGCCAACATGACGTTTTGCGATACCGACCACAATGGAACGGAAGTGTTCAATCTGCAAAATCTGAATGCGTTGGTTACAAGTTCCACCGGCATTACCGCCTTCACCTATTATGCGACGCTGGCCGATGCGACTGCGGGAACCAACAACATCACTGCGCCGACAACCTATGTGAGTCCGACCCGAACCGTATTCGTACGCGCCGCCAAAAGCGATACCTGTTTTAAAATCATAGCCGTCAACCTGATCGTAAAAAATCCGGTGGCCACCATCACAGGAATCCTCAATGTTTGCAACGGAAGTACCACACTGACCGCTTCCCCCGGCGTGAGCTATTTATGGGGCGGCGGACAAACCACACCGACCATCTCCGCAACGGCCGTTGGAACTTACACGGTAGCCGTCACTGACATTTACGGTTGCCAGGCGGTAGGAACCGTTACCATACCGAGTTCGATGGTTGCCGCCCAACCCGATATCGTAGTGGCGCATCCTACTTGTTTTACAACAATGGGTACGATTACCGTTACATCTCCAGCATCGCAGTACAGTTTTGACAACGGTGCGACGTGGAGCAGCAATGCCACTTCACCAAGTTTGCCGGTGGGTTTTTACACGGTGATTATTCGAACCGTGATGGGTTGCGAATCCTGGCCGGTGGCGGTGAGCATCGATACCTATCTGTCTACGCGTCCTGATTATACCGATGTCGATCCCGATTTTTGCGGCGATACGGGAAGCATTACCATTACCGATGTCGCAACCGAATACAGTTTTGACGATGGCGTGACCTGGATTGCAGAAAATACGATGAGCGGATTGCCTTCGGGAACTTATAACATCCGTACCAAAGATGCGTTCGGTTGCATCTCCAATTACAACAGCGTCGTGCTCAATGGCGAATTTTTGCTCGAAGCCGATTACGTAAGCCAGAATCCATATTGTGGAAATCCGGGCAGCATCACCATAACCACTCCGGCTGCACAATACAGTTTTGACGGTGGAACAACGTGGCAGGCTACCGATACGCTCGGCAATCTTACAGCCGGCAGTTACATCATCAAGATCAAAGACAGCATGGGATGCACCTCGCCCAACACTTACGTTTACCTGACCAATCTACAGAACACGTATCCTGAATTTACCATCGTAAACGCGGGTTGCGACACCTATGGAAGCGTCACAATAACCACCCAAGGCGATTTTTACAGTTTTGACGGAGGCATTACCTGGGTGACCGACCCGACGATTTCCAATCTGTCCGGGCCGCATACTTACACGATCAAGGTCAAAAAAGGCACGTGTGAATCGCGCACGAGCACGGCTTATTTCAATTCGTCGTTTCTGCCCGTGCCGGTCACTTATGACTATGACGCGTTCATTTGCGACGAACTCAACAATGGCGCGGAAGCAACGGATCTGACCGATTACAATGTGCACCTAGTGGCGAGTACTACAGGCTTTACCTTTCGATATTTCACGAGCGAACTGGCCGCAGACACCGACAGTTGGTCGCAGCAAATCACCAATGCAACCGCTTATGTCGCCGACGTGATGCACCACGAAGTCTACGTCCGCGTGATTTCTACGGACGGATGCCACAACGTTGCCAAAATTACACTCAACCTGATCCAGACGCCACTTTTCAATATGGATGTCGACTATCCGCTGTGCGTCGGAAAAACAGTAATGATTGATGCCGGCTCGGGTTACGATGCCTATCTGTGGTCGACCGGAGAAACCACGCGCATGATTGTGATTGATACTATTGGCGATTATTCGGTTACGGTTTTTGAAGACCACATGACCGTTAACGGGATCGTGACGTGTTCAACCACGCGCAACTTCCATATTTTCTTTTCGGATAAGGCCGTTTGGAAGAAAATCGATACCTACGACTGGACGCGGTACGACAATGCGTTGACGGCTTACATCGACGGAATTGGCGATTACGAATATTCTATCGACAACATCCATTTTCAGGACAGCCCGACGTTCATCAGTTTGCACAGCGGCGACTATACGGTGTATGTGCGCGATAAATTCGGATGCGGAACCATCGATCAAGACGTATTCCTGTTGATGTACGACAAATATTTCACGCCAAACGAAGACAATTACAACGACTTTTGGAAGATCGATTTCTCTGAATACGAACCCAATTTAACCATCGATATTTTTAACAGCGAAGGCAAATTGCTCAAAGTTTTGCAGAACCATGAATCGTGGGACGGCAATTACAACGGCGCCCACATGCCTTCGGATGATTACTGGTTTTTGGTGCATCGTGGAAACGGAAATGAGCACCGCGGACATTTCACGCTCAAAAGGTAGATTTCCCAACCCTTTGTTAAAGCCGATTTTCAACGTTATATTTTTGTAATTTTACGCACCCGACGCAACCAGCGAACGGGAAATAAATCTAGCCACTCCACTATGCCAACCGACTGTATCAGCTACCAGAAATCCGGATATTTCACGCCAATCATGAACGATTATCTGGATCAGGCAGCACAATTACAGCCGTTCTACAACCGATTTCCGACGCTTGAGAATTTCGGCAGACAGATGGAAGAAAAACAGGAAGATTTCAATCCCGAACACCGAAAAACGTTGGTCGAAATTCTGGGACAACAATACAAATCCCTTTCGGTAAGCAACAAGACCAAAGCCAATATTGCCGCTTTGGAGCATCCGGATACTTTTACGGTTACGACCGGACACCAACTCAACTTATTCACCGGGCCGTTGTATTTCCTGTACAAGATCATTTCGGCGATCAATCTTTCCAAGGCACTCAAGACGCAATATCCCGATCGCGATTTTGTGCCCGTGTATTGGATGGCGACCGAAGACCACGATTTTGAGGAAATCAATTATTTCAATTTCAAAGGGAAAAAATTCAGATGGAACCGCGAAAGCGCCGGGCCGGTCGGGCGATTGTCCACGAAAGGCCTTGACGAAGTTTTTGAAGTTTTTGCGCTCGAAGCCGGACTTGGAAACAATGCCGATTGCATCAAGGAACTTTTCCGCAAAGCCTATCTCAACCATGAAAACCTGTCGGATGCCACTCGATTCCTGGCCAATGAACTTTTCGGCTCGCACGGTCTTGTAATTCTTGACGCCGATGAAGCCGAACTGAAACGCGAATTCATCCCATACCTCAAACAAGAATTGCTGCAGCAAACCGCACACAAAAAAGTATCCGAAACGATCGGGCAATTGAACGGCTATGACATTCAGGTCAATCCGCGGGAAATTAATTTGTTTTACATCGGCGAAAGTTTGCGCGAACGCATCATTTTGGAGGAAGGCGTTTACCGCGTCAACAATACGCAAATCCGGTTTACCGAGACCGAGATATTATCTGAACTCGAAAAGCATCCCGAAAATTTCAGTCCGAATGTCATTTTGCGGCCGTTGTACCAGGAAGTGATTTTACCCAATCTGTGCTACATCGGCGGCGGCGGCGAACTCGCCTATTGGCTTGAGCTCCAATCTTTTTTTGAATCAGCCAATGTGACTTTCCCGATTTTGCTGTTGCGCAATTCGGTTTTGTTGGCTACAGAAAAACAAGCGGCAAAAGCAGACAAACTCGGACTTTCGTGGCAGGATTTGTTTGCAAAACAATCTGATCTGGCCAACCGGAAAATTGTCTCATTATCTGAATTCCCAATCGATTTTACGCCGCAAAGAAATCTTTTGCAAGAGCAATTTGCGAATCTTCACCACATTGCCGAACAAACCGACGCTTCATTTTCAGGCGCAGTGAAAGCCCAGGAAGCCAAGCAACTCAAAGGTTTGGACCATCTCGAAAAACGCTTGCTCAAGGCGCAGAAACGCAAACACGCCGATGAGCTGCAACGCATTTTTGATTTGCAAAACGAATTGTTCCCGAATGCAGGATTGCAGGAACGGCAGGCGAATTTTTCGGAATTTTATCTGGAGCGCGGTGACCGTTTGATTGAACAGCTCCTCGCGAAACTGGATCCGTTGTCCAATCGTTTTGACATCTTGGTTTAAATTATAGCATTGCCATTTTTTCGTTAACAAATGGTATGGGTTTTCGACATGATGTGTTAATTCTAACTTGTTGATATCGACATCACCAAGCAATCGAGCGGACGCTATACCGTGGAAGTGTGGTTTGAAGATCATTCAACCGCATCGAAAACCATTATCAAAAAATAATTTCACCCAAATCCCGACAATCACCGTCGGGATTTTTTTTAACATCAAAATCGGTGTCAAATACATTTTCATATTTGAATGTTAAGCATTACTTTTGCACGAATTTAAAAAACAAAAAATGGCAACGAACAGAACTTTTACAATGATCAAACCCGATGCAGTTGAAGCTGGAAACATCGGCGGAATTTTAAATATGATTACCGAAGCGGGATTTAAAATCGTTTCTTTGAAATTGACGCAGCTGACTGTGGCTGACGCTCAGAAATTTTACGAAGTACACGCAGCAAGGCCATTCTACGGAGAATTGGTTGAATTCATGTCAAGAGGCCCAATCGTTGCCGCTATCCTTGAGAAAGACAATGCCATCGAGGAATTCCGCACGTTGATCGGAGCGACCAACCCGGCCGATGCTGCCGAAGGGACCATCCGTAAAAAATACGCCAAATCAATCGGTGAAAATGCCGTCCATGGTTCAGACAGCGATGAGAATGCGGCGATTGAAGGCGCATTTCACTTTGCTGGAAGAGAGCAGTTTTAATTAGACACGGCTGCGCCTTTGGACCCGCCCTTCGGGCTTTGGACGCGCTGCGTTTTAGACATGATTATATAAAATATGAAATCCCACTTCTAACGGAGTGGGATTTTTATTTAATATCGTTTCAAATCCAAAGCGAAGCGTGTCCTAAGTGAACGCCAGCGAAGCATGTCCAAAGCGAAGCGCGTCTATCTCAAAACCACTTCCTTCACCACTTCCCTACCCAATTCCTCATTGATCATCTTGATGATCTTGTCTTTGCCGTAACTGAGTTCCTCGCGCAAAACGGCCGATGTCAATTCGACATACAAAGTACTGCCTTTGAGCGCAATCGCGCGCGTGTAGGTATTGACACCGTTGCCCATCAGGCTTTTCCACGCGTCCTGCACCGAAACCTGATCGATGCCGGGTTGCAGTTTGTTGTTGGAAATGATTGCCTTGAGCACATCGCCGATCGGACTGTCGTTAGGGAGTCTTTTTGCCATCGCCTGTTAAGTTTAGTACGCCCGCCTTTTTATAGTGGTATTCGTTTTTTTGCGTGTTGCGCAACACCATCACCAAATCGGTAATTTCCAACAATTCTTCTTTCCATTTGCTGTAATCGGTGGTGTATTCGAGATAGGGCTTTTGATTTTCAAAAACAACTTTCACTTTTTCCGAAACATCATTGGTCAAAAAAGTGCCATTGAACTGCGGTATCGCTTTTTTCCGAAAACCTTCATTGTCCTTGATTTCAAAATAATCATAGGTGTCGTTGATGGCATAATCTTTTTCCGAACCATCGGGCAAAACGACCTTTTCGATTTCCCAATAGCCGTTGATTTTAGTAATTTCAGAAGGTTTGATTGGATTCGAGCACGCTGCAAAAAGCGAGACGAACAACAACAAGGCAACTGCTTTTTTCATGTTGCAAAAATAGTTTTTTTGAGGAGCTTTTTCCTGCTGTCCGCTTTATCTTTTCATTTTTTTGCAAAAATAAAAAGGATGCCGCTTCCATCAGGGCTAAATCCAAAACCAACAAATTCTGTCTGTCATTAAACTATTTTCTACCTTTCAACTCTAAAGTCTAAACTTTACCAAATGAAGACCATTACCCTTTTATCTTTGGCACTGCCATTATTATTCTCGTGTTCCTCTTCCGAAGAAACGACGCATGACCATTCCACACCAACGCCCACCGAATCGACGTATTTCCCGCCACTTAGCGGAACCACGTGGGAAACCAAATCCGTCACCGATTTGCAATGGGATCCGTCGGCCGTCCAACCGCTGCTCGATTACCTGAACCTCAAGCACACCAAAAGTTTCATGGTCCTGGTCAACGGCCGCATCGTCATCGAAAATTACATGAACGGGCATGCCGCCGATTCGCCGTGGTATTGGGCCAGCGCCGGAAAAACGCTTACCGCTGCCACAACCGGAATCGCTGAACAGGAAGGCTTTCTTTCCATCGACGATCCCGTCAACAACTACCTCGGAACCTGGACAAGCCTCACAGACGCGCAGGAAAACCAAATCAAGATCAAGCATTTGCTCACGATGAGTTCAGGCATTCAGGATGCCGGCAACGACGATTGCGTTTCACCCGAGTGCCTCAACTTTGCCGCCGCACCCGGAACGCGCTGGGCTTACGACAATGTGTATGTCAAATTGCAGGATGCGGTTGCAGTGGCCACAGGCGGAAGCTGGGACAATTATTTCAGCGCCAAACTCAAAAACAAAATCGGCATGACCGGCGCCTGGATCCAAACCGGCGATTTGAGCGTGTATTGGAGCACGACCAGAAGCATGGCGCGTTTCGGATTGCTCATGCTTAACAAGGGCAAATGGGACAGCCAGCAAATCATCAATGAAAATTATTGCACCGCGGCTACAAATCCGTCGCAAACGATCAATAAATCCTACGGTTATCTGTGGTGGATCAATGGCGAAAGCAACTTCCACTTGCCGCAATCGCAACTTGAATTTCCGGGCAGTATCATTCCGTCGGGGCCAACCGATATGTATATGGCTTTGGGTAAAAATGACCAGAAGATCTACGTGGTTCCCTCCAAAAACATGGTTGTGATCCGCATGGGTGATGCCGCCGATGAGGAAACCGCAGCTTTGTCGGATTTTGACGATGTGTTGTGGCAGAAGATCAATGCATTGTTTAATTAGACCGCTGCGCTGAAAGAATAAAGACCACTGCGTTGCAAGACCGCTTCGCTGAAAGAAAGCGCGTAAAGTTGAAAATAGAAAAGCCGAGAATCAGAAATTAATCTTGATCTCGGCTTCTTTTTTATCTTGCAATAAAAGGTCTTGCAGCGCAGCGGTCTTTTCTCTTTCTTCTACTTAAAGAAGGAATCCACAAATTCATACTTATTAAAAACCTGCAAATCGTCAATGCCTTCACCCACGCCAATGTATTTGACCGGAATCTGGAACTGATCGGAAATCCCGATGACGACGCCGCCTTTGGCTGTTCCGTCGAGTTTGGTAACCGTTAACGCGGTCACTTCGGTTGCGGCGGTAAATTGTTTGGCTTGTTCGAAAGCGTTTTGTCCGGTCGAGCCGTCGAGCACGAGCATGACATCGTGCGGCGCATCGGGAACGACTTTCTGCATGACGCGTTTCACTTTCGTGAGTTCGGCCATCAGGTTGACTTTGTTGTGCAGACGGCCGGCCGTATCGATAATTACGATATCGGCGCCTTGCGTGACGGCACTTTGCAACGTATCGAATGCGACTGAAGCCGGATCGCTGCCCATTTGCTGCTTGACGATGGGAACGCCAACGCGGTCGGCCCAAATCTGCAATTGATCGATTGCTGCGGCGCGGAACGTATCGCCGGCCCCAAGCACGACCTTGTAGCCCGCTTTCTTGAATTGGTTCGCGAGCTTGCCGATCGTTGTGGTTTTCCCCACGCCGTTCACGCCCACGACCATAATCACATACGGCTTCGTATTGGCCGGAATCGTAAATTCGGAGGCCAGGCCGGAGTTGGTTTCAGACAGCAAGCCTGCGATTTCATCACGCAAAATGCGGTTGAGTTCGTCGGTGCCGAGGTATTTGTCTTCGGCGACGCGCTTCTCGATGCGTTTGATGATTTTGAGGGTCGTATCGACGCCCACGTCGGAACCCACGAGGACTTCCTCGAGGTTGTCGAGCACCTCATCGTCGACTTTGGATTTGCCCGCGACGGCTTTGGTCAGTTTGGAAAAGAAACTGGTTTTGGTTTGCTCAAGGCCTTTGTCGAGCGTTTCGCGTGCTGCTTCAGTGAAGTTGGCTTCTTTTTTTTCGGAGGAGAATAATTTTTTGAAAAAACTCATTCGTGAATTATGAATTATAAGTTATGACCCGAGGCACAGCCGAACTGTACGGAGCGCAGCGGAGTAAATTTTGAGTTAAAACTTCCGGTTGTTCAAGTGCCTAGCCCTGATGGAAGCGGCATCCTTTTGCGTAGTTTACGAAGCAAAAGATACAGCGGACAGCAGGAATATGCTCCTAAAAAATCAGCGTCACCCGAGCAAAGCGAACGGGCGGCAGCAAATATAGCAATAAAAAAAGCTACTTCCGAGTGAAAGTAGCTTTTGATGTATTGTAAAGCCTGATTATTTTTTTCTCAGGAACTCGTCTGCCAATTCAGGAGCCATGATGCTTTCTACGAAAGTGTAGGCGCCAGTCTTTGGTGATTTTACCATTTTGATTACTTTAGATAATCTTTTGGAAGACGTTTGCAGGGTTGCTACGGTTTTCTTTGCCATGACTTATTCTTATTTGATTTCTTTGTGAACAGTTACTCTTTTGAGCACTGGGTTGAATTTTTTGATCTCCAAACGATCTGGAGTATTCTTTTTGTTTTTAGTAGTGATGTAACGTGAAGTTCCTGGCATACCAGTTCCTTTGTGTTCCGTACACTCTAAAATTACCTGAATTCTATTGCCTTTTTTTGCCATTTTGGTGTATAATTTTTACAGATTACTTTAAAGAAATGAAACCTTCTTTCTCAGCTTTTTTCAAAACTGCAGCAATTCCGTTTTTATTGATTGTTTTAATTGTAGAAGCAGCTACTCTCAATGTAATCCATCTGCCTTCTTCAGGAAGATAGAAACGCTTTTTAACTAAGTTCACAGAGAATTTTCTCTTAGTTTTATTCATCGCGTGGGAAACGTTGTTTCCTACCATCGCTCTTTTACCTGTAAGGTCGCAAACTCTTGACATTATGCTTTTCTTTTATCGTTATTCAAAATCAGGGTGCAAAGAAAAGAAAAATAAACCTTACCGCAAAATAATTATTCTACATTTTTTCCTTTTTTTTTATTTGCTTTTCAGTGGATGGAAAGAATGCCCTTCCTTGCCAAAAAATCCATCATTCAAAATTAACCGAGGGCATTTTTCAAAATTTCTTTTTGCAGCATTTCAAGGCTTTTCATGACGGCGCGATCGATGACTTTTTCACGCGGCTGGCCGAAGTTGTGCTTTTCAGAAACCACACCGTCAGGCGTAGCCAAAGCGATGTAAACCACGCCAATCTCTTCGGGCGTGTCATCCGATGCCGGACCCGCATTTCCGGTCACACCGATGCCGTAATCGCTTTTGAGGATTCTGCGGACGTTTTGCGCCATTTCCTCGGCGACCTGGGCGGAAACAACCGAATGTTTTTCGATCGTTTCGGCGGAAACGCCAAGCACATCGATTTTAATTTCTTTCTGATACGCGACAATGCTGCCGTTGTAATATTTGGACGAACCCGGAATCGCGGTCAACACCTGCGCGATTTTACCGCCTGTGCAACTTTCAGCCGTTGCAATGGTTTTGCTTTTTTGCGTGAGTTGCTTGCCGAGCATGACTTCGATCGTTTCGGAATCGTCGAAACCGACAATGATGTCGCCGATGATTTGCATGAGCGCTTCGACTTTTTGCCCGATGGCTTTTTCGAGCAATTCCTGATCGGTTCCGCGTGCAGACAAACGCAAACGAACGCGCCCCGGACTTGGCAAATACGCCAGTTTGATTAATTCGGGAAGGCCGTTTTCCCAATCGGCGATTTTGTCGGCGAGCGCACTTTCGCCCATGCCGTAAGTCAGGATGGTTTTGTGCAGAATGTACGGCCGCTTGTATTCGCGTGCGATTTTGGGAATGATTTCGTTTTCGACGAGCCCTTTCATTTCATACGGAACGCCCGGAAGCGACATAAAAACGGTGTTGCCTTTTTGCATCCACATGCCCGGCGCGGTGCCGAAATGGTTGAACAGAACGGTCGCTTTCGACGGCACCAATGCCTGATCGATGTTGACCTGCAGCAATGGCATTTTCTTTCCCATGAATTTTTCGAACAGGTTTTCGACATGCGCGAGCACTTTCGGATCGCTGACGAGCTGGTCGTCGAAATAATCGCAGAAGGTTTTTTTGGTGATGTCGTCTTTGGTTGGGCCGAGGCCGCCCGTGATCAGGACAAAATCGACCTGATCCTGAAGTTTGGCGAATGTGTCGAGTATGTGTTGCTTGTTGTCGGAAATGGAAATCATTTCTACCGTCTCCACGCCGATCTTATCGAGCGATTTGGCGATGAAACCTGAATTGGTGTCGATGATCTGGCCGATGAGGATTTCGTCGCCGATGGTGATGATCGCTGCGCGCATTATTATTGTTATTATTTATTTTTATTTTTTATTGCCAATTGCTTGATTCCAAAAGTAGAAAATCGCCATCGATTCCACACTTAAATAAATGTGAAATCGATGACGATATGTTATATTTTCAGTATACCCTAGCCCAGATTGCAGTGGAAATCCTTTGCGGCGCAGCAAGCAAAGATTGAAATGGAAAGCTGGAAATAGCTCCCGAAAACTTACTACGCTAACGCTCCATACAATTCGAACTGCGTTCTCGGGTCAGGCACTCAGCTACTTTACTGCAAATTAAAATCCTTCTTGATTTCCTTGACCGCTTTCTCAATCTGCGATTCTACGCTGTCGAAAACGTCGTTGATCTCCTTGCGTTTGCCTTCGGCTTTGGTCCAGGCTTCGATTTGCAGGATTTCCTCGAACGCATTGTTCATGCCTAAAAGATCGAGCGTCGGCTTGATTTTGTGTGCGTAACTGTAAGCCAATTTGTGGTCTTTCGTCTTGATCCCGAGTTTGATCTGGATCAAATCGAGCGGCACTTCTGTGACAAATAGGCTGATGATTTGGTTTACGAATTCCGCGTCATTATCAGACAAGGCGTAAACTTTGGCGAGGTTATAATTTAAGGCCATTATTTTACTTGTATTGTAAATAGTTTGTAATTCTCTAAATATCCTTCCAAGACGTCGTTGGGCTGTACTGGCGATACACCTTCGGGCGTTCCGGTAAAAATAATGTCCCCTGTTTTCAGTGTAAAAAATTGTGAAACATACGCGATAATGGCGTCGATTTTCCACAACATGTGGTCGGAATTACCTTTTTGAACTGTGGTATTATTTTTTCTGAGTTCAAAATTAAGACTTTCCTGCGAAGAAAAAACTTTTTTCGACATAAAGTCGCCAATAACCGCTGAACCGTCGAATGCCTTCGCTTTTTCCCACGGGAGCCCTTTGTCTTTGAGCTTTTGTTGCAGGTCACGTGCCGTAAAGTCTATGCCTACCGAAATTTCGTCGTAATATTTGTGCGCAAATTTTTCGTCGATGTATTTCCCGACGCGGTTGATTTTGACGATTATTTCGAGTTCATGGTGGACATCCTGCGAAAATTCGGGAATCACAAATGGCGATTCCTTGAGCACCGCCGTGTCAGGTTTCAAAAAGATGACCGGTTCGTCGGGGCGTTCGTTTTGGAGTTCTTCGATGTGTTTGGCGTAATTGCGCCCGATGCAGATGATTTTCATTCTGGGTTCCTGAGTAGTTGCGTTTTTTAGGAGCTATTTCCGGCTATTCTTTGCAATCTTATCAACTAGCTGAGATAATCCGGGCTAGAGTCTGAGCGCAAACCAAGAAACTCAGGCGCTCAGGAACTCAGGCACTAATTTAACTTATTATTCAATTTCCGAAGTTTAATCGCCGTCAAGACCTTCTTCGTATACAATGGGAAATCGGCGTTCTGGATCCAGCCGAAATAACCCGGTTCGTTTTCGAGCACGGTCTCGACGCGCGCGCCTTTGTGTTTGCCGAATGAGAAAATTTCGACGCCTTCCTTATCGAAAATGATGAATCCGGCAAAATCGGCAGAACGTTTCCTGGTCGTGAATTCCGACAGCGATTTCATATCGTTTTCAAGTTCGGGATAGCGTTCGAGTTGCGCTTTCAGGATTTCGTAGGTCGCCATCGTGTCGGCTTCGGCGGAATGCGCATTTTCGAGCGATTTGCCGCAGTAGAATTTGAGTGCGGCGCTCAAGGTGCGTTCTTCCATCTTGTGGAAAATCGTCTGCACGTCGACCGAAACGCGGCTTTTCATGTCAAAATCGACACCCGCGCGCAGCAATTCCTCGGCCAGCAATGGAATATCGAAACGATCGGAGTTGAATCCGGCCAAATCAGAATCCTTAACCATATTATAGACCTGCGCCGCAAGATCCTTGAACGTAGGTTCATTGGCCACTTTTTCATTGCTGATGCCGTGTACCGCGATCACATTGTCGGGAATGACCATTTCGGGATTGACGAGCCAGGTCTTGCTTTCCTTGTTGCCGTTCGGGTAGACTTTGAGGATTGAGATTTCTACGATCCGGTCTTTCGCCACTTCGATTCCGGTGGTTTCAAGGTCGAAGAAACAGATGGGTTTATTGAGTTTGAGTTCCATTTTGTGTTGTTAGAAGGACAAAGGTAATTGATAATTGACAATGGATAATTGATAATTACAAAAAAACCCGCCGGATAATCGCGTCGGGTTGTCTTTTACTTTGAATTACTTCACTATTTTAATCGTTTCCTTTGTTTTTCCTGCTGTGATTTGAAGCAGGTAGACGCCATTCGGAAGTTCGGGCCAATCAAGCCGGATGGTTCGCTGGTGGGAAAATATTTTTTGATCGACCGGCTGGCTGATCATTCTTCCCGACAAATCGAACAGGCCGACAGTGACCGTTTCCTGTTGCTTTAAATCCAAATTGACATTGATGCAATCAGTGAATGGGTTCGGATAGACGGAAAATTTATTTTTCCCAAACGCTGCATTGGAAAGCGCTTCTTCTTCAAATCGCCACAACGTAAAATCAACATTGTCTGAATCTTCATAACCCGTAATACCGCCGAGCACCATTTTCCCGTCGGGAAGCACCAATAAATCGAAGGCAGCTTCGGGTTCATCAAATCCCGTATAAACGAAGCCATTGTTGCCAAAAGTATTGTCTTTGCTTCCGTCTACATTGAGACGCAATATAAAAGCATCATGTGCATTGATATCTGAACCCAGCAACAGCAATTTCCCGTCGGGCAACAGTTTAGAGCCAAAGCTAAAAACGACCGGCGCTGGATTTCCGTTATCAACAACCACTTTCCCACCGATTCCGTAAGAGTTATCTAAGGAACCATCTGCATTGTATTGTGCAATCGCTATTTTTTCATTGGCGTCATCATTGTAAAAATAGATCCCCGTTACGATGAATTTTCCGCCTGGCAACAATTCGATGCTTTGTGGCGTAAAAGCCTCACCTCCTGCAAAATCGGTAAATACTTTCCCATTTGTGCCAAAGTCCGTATCGATTGTACCATCAGAATTGAGCCGCACCACACCCCAATGATAAGAAGTCTGATAATGTGTGAAACCGGCGGCAAGAATTTTCCCATCTGGCTGAACCTTGACCGCCTGTACTTTATCGTTGCTGATAAATCCCGGATTGCCAATACTGCCAAAATTAATGCTGGTTTGTCCATTTGTTCCAAAACCGGTATCGTTCGAACCGTCAGGCAACAATCGCGTAATGGCAAAATTGGGATAGCCATTGGTAGTGAAAGGCCCATAATTATAGCCGCCGATGATGATTTTATTATCCGGTTGAATGTCTGTTGTGTAAGCCTCCTGACTGTCGTCAAACACGATGATTTTTATGCCATCGCTGTCGAAACCCGTATCCAAACTTCCATCGGGATTCAATCTTACCAAAGCTAGGTCATAATGCGTCGTATGAAAAGGAATTGTTCCTGTAACTGAAAAGCTATTGGCCCTGATTAAAATTTTCCCGTCTGCAAGGAGTTTGAGGTCGTTGTATTGATTTTCAACTTCACCGCCAACAGGCACAAGCACCTTGCCTTCGTCCCCAAACGAAGCGTCAAGTGTTCCGTCGGCATTGTATCTGGCGACGGCAATTTTATTATTTACCGGAAAAGGGCCGGGCGTATAAGTCATGTAAGAACCGCAAGCCAATATTTTCCCGTCGGGCTGAAGTGCGAGTGAATTGAGATTGGCCTCATTCACACCAAAAGAGGTCAGTACTCTTCCATCGGCTCCAAAATCGGTGTCGCGTACGAAATTTTGCGCAAATCCATAAAAATTCACACACAACGCTACCGCAACAAAAAGTAATTTTATTTTCATAATGTTTCGTTTGATCGATCAAATATAAAAAAAGCCGCTTCAAAAAAAAGCGGCTTTATCATTTATTGGAAATCTTGATTAAAAACTCTTATTCTCATCAAACGCTTCCATGTATTCTGCAACGCGTTTTACAAAACTTCCGCCGAGCGCACCGTCTACAACACGGTGGTCGTAACTGTGCGACAGGAACATTTTTTTGCGGATGCCGATGAAATCGCCTTCAGGCGTTTCGATTACGGCAGGCACCTTTCTGATGGCGCCAAGTGCGAGGATGCCCACTTGCGGCTGGTTGATGATCGGCGTTCCGAAAACACTTCCGAAAGTACCCACATTCGTCACCGTATACGTCCCGCCTTGCGTATCGTCCGGCTTCAATTTACCGGCTTTGGCGCGGTTTCCGAGATCGTTGACGGCTTTGGCCATTCCAAGTAAATTGAGCTGGTCGGCATTTTTAATGACCGGAACGATCAGGTTTCCGTTCGGTAAAGCGGCCGCCATCCCGAGGTTGATGTTTTTCTTTTTGATGATGTAATCGCCTTCGACGGAAATGTTCATCAATGGGAAATCTTTCAAAGCCTTCGCGACGATTTCCATGAATATCGGGGTAAAAGTCAGCTTCTCGCCTTCTCTCTTTTCGAATGCATTTTTGTTCTTTTCTCTCCAATCCCAAATCGCGGTCACGTCGACCTCAATGAACGATTGCACGTGCGCAGAGGTTTGCACCGATGCGACCATGTAACCCGCAATGAGTTTGCGCATGCGGTCCATTTCCACGATTTCGTCCTGACCGTTCACCGAAACCGGCATTGCTTTGGGTTCAGCAGGTTTGGCAGCAGCGGGCTGACTCGGAGCGGCAACATGCGTTTGTTGCGTTTCCGGAACGACAGCCGGAGCTTCGGCGGGCATTGCAGCAGCAGTAACCGGAGTTGCGGCAACCTGGCCCGTTTTGCGTTGTTCCACATAAGCCAAAATATCGTTCTTCGTCACGCGGCCTTCGCTTCCCGTTCCTGAGATTGCGTCGAGTTCAGCGAGTGAAACGCCTTCTTCCTTGGCAATGTTCTTGACAAGCGGCGAATAGAATCTATCGGAATTGTGGTATTCTTCTTTGGTTGGCGCAGCGGCCGGAGCGGCAACGAATTGTTGTGCGGCTTCGACTGTTTTTTGAATCTCGGCGGCGGCGGGAACTTCTTCGTTGACCGGTTCGGCAGCCGGAGTTGGTTCGGCGGCAACTGGAGCAGCCGTTACTGCTGAAGCAGTTTGCGGCTGAAACGTCGCAACCGTTCCACCTTCGGTTTCAATGATGGCGATGGTTTGCCCAACTTGAACGAGATCGTCTTTCTGGAACAATTGCTCGACCAAAACGCCGGTCACTTCACTCGGCACTTCGCTGTCGACTTTATCGGTAGCGATTTCGAGCACAGCCTCATCGGCCTCGATCTTGTCGCCCACTTGTTTTAACCAGTTGGTAATGGTTGCTTCTGCAACACTTTCTCCCATTTTCGGAAGTTTCAGTTCAAATCTTGCCATGTTGTAAACCTAAAGGTATGTTTTGTGTCTGCGAAATTAATAAAAAATAATTCGGTTTCAATCGATGTCGGACAGTTTTTAGACCATCGGCGGAAGGTTATCGTTAATCGGTCAATGGGATGACTTCGCCGCGGTCGTTGCTCGAATTGCTGCCGATGATGAATCCGGATTTGGGATGCGCGATTTTAAATGTCGCGCCTGTACTGTTCCATTTTTCCATTTCAAAAATAATCTGCTTATAATCAATGTATTCCGAGTCGAAAATGATTTCAGAATGCAATTTTGCACTCGTTTCCCAATCGGCTGTGCTGTAAAAGAAAGTCGGTTTGGATTGCCTGTTTTCGATTTGGGCTTTGAGCTTTTGATCGGCCGAAACCAAAAAATACTGCGCTGGGATTTTGCGCTCGACGACTTTGTTTTTTTTGGCCAACGTGAAAAGGAATGCGCCCGTTTTCATGAAAATGTCAAATAAAAACGAAACCCTGAAATGCTTTCTGTAAAAGAAATCCATTGCCTCGCGGAACCGTTTCATGTACAAACCGTCGCGCACCGTACTTTCGCCTTTGTAATGGATGACGGACGTTTCGTGGAAATAATAATTGGATTTTCCGGTTTTCAAGACCATGTATGACAAATCGATATCGTCTGAATACATGAAGCAATTTTCGTCGAAACCGTCCACCGAGGTGTACGTTTCCTTTTTCATCAGCATGAACGCGCCGACGAGGATTTCGACCTTACCGGTCTGGTTTTCGGTGAGGTGCGACGCATAATATTTCCCGAATGCATCCGACAGTTTGTACAATCCCGTGACTTTCGTAAACGCGACGAATGGCGTCGGGATGCCGCGTTTGGATTCGGGCAGGAATTTTCCCGTGCCGTCGATCAATTTGCAGCCGACGATGCCCAGATCGGTTTTGGACTGGGCGAACGCGAGGACTTTTTCAAAAGTGTCTTCGGCGACGACGGTGTCGGGATTGAGGATGCAGATGTATTCGCCTTTAGCCCTGTCGACTCCAATATTGTTGCCTTTTGGGAAGCCGGAATTTTCGTTGTTCTCGATCAGGATGACATTCGGAAATCTGGCTTTGATCATGTCGCAGCTGTCGTCTGGGGAATGGTTGTCGATGACGATGATTTCGGCGTCAAGGTCCTGGATCGCCTTTTGGACGCTGTGGACGCATTGTTCCAAAAAATAGCGGACGTTGTAGTTGAGAATGACGACGGAAAGTTGCATGTGGCAAATATAGTCAAGAGACCGCTGTGCTGCAAGAGGAAAGACCACTTTGCTGCATGATATTGAAAATGTAATCCAATAAAAAAGCGCCATTTACCGGCGCTTTGCATTTTACCCAGATTCATTTGTTAAAGAATCTCGATCATTCTTTTGGGTTTTGGCAAGGCTTCCTCGCGTTTGGGCAAGCTGATTTTGAGGATCCCGTTTTCATAATTGGCCTTGATATCGTCGTCTTTTACGGTTTCCGGCAATGCAAACGAGCGGCGGAAAGACGAATACGAAAATTCCCTTCTTGTGAATTTGCCTTCTTCTGTGGTCGTATTCTCCGATTTGTATTCGGACGAAATGGTCAGCAGATCGTTTTCGATTTCGATGTTGAAATCTTCTTTGGTTTTGCCCGGCGCAGAAAGTTCTACTTCAAAAGAAATGTCGGTTTCCTTGATGTTAACCGGTGGGACGCTTAAAGTATTTACGTTTTGAGTGCCGCCCATCCAATCTGGTCTGAATAATTCCTCCATAATGGCAGGAAAGAAATTTTGGTTGCTGTTGTTACGCTTTACTAAGTTCATTTTTATTGCATTTTAAAGTTAAACTTGATTAAACATTACGGCGGCATTTTTTCAAGTTTTGTGCCAACGCCAAAAAAGTACAACTTGACATTCCTGGAAAAGACAATTTGACATTTCAGATGAAATTTTGACAGAATTTCCAATGCACGTCGGATTGCGCGAAGGATGGAGGCGGCATCCTTTTATTTTCATGCAATGAATAAAAGATTGCCTCATAATAGCATATTTATTGTTTTTGTGTTCGGCCGATTCTCTTCGCTCGGTAAGCCGACAAGCCTGACGGCGTCCAAAAATGCGATAGACGCAAAATATTGAACCGCCGGCGCGCCATCAAAAATTAAATACAGACTTTTCTTGGCCTGGCGTAGCAATCTTAGCTCTTACAGCACAGCAATCTTTCAGTAAAACGGTCTTTCAGCGCAGCGGTCTTTTTTCTTTGCTCTTTCTTGTCTACTTTTGCGCCATGAATTACCTATCTGTAGAAAATATTTCCAAGTCGTATGGCGAGCGCACGCTGTTTGACAACCTTTCGTTTGGCATCAACAAAGACCAGAAAATTGCGTTTATCGCGAAGAACGGTACGGGAAAAACGACGATCATGAACATTTTGACGGGTGGCGACGAAGCCGATTCGGGTCAGGTCGTCGTGCGCAAGGACATCAAGATGGCGTTCCTGTCGCAAGTGCCCGATCTGCAGGAAGAATTGACGATTGAGGAAAGCATTTTCGCCTCAGATAATGAGATCTTGAAAGTGATCGAGGCGTATGAAAAAGCGCTCGAGAATCCGGAAGACGAAGAAATGTACCAAAAGGCGTTCGACAACATGGACCGCCACAATGCATGGGATTTTGAGACGCAGTTCAAGCAGATTCTGTTCAAATTGAAGTTGGAAGATTTCAAGGTAAAGGTCAAAAGTTTGTCGGGCGGACAGAAAAAACGTTTGTCGCTCGCGATCATCTTGATCAGCCGTCCCGACTTGCTGATCCTCGATGAACCGACGAATCACCTCGATCTGGAAATGATCGAATGGCTCGAGGATTATTTCGCCAAAGAACCGATTACGTTGTTTATGGTGACGCACGACCGTTTCTTCCTGGAACGCGTTTGCAACGAAATCATCGAACTCGAAAACGGCAAATTGTACCAATACAAAGGGAATTACTCTTATTATTTAGAGAAGAAAGAGCTCCGGATCGCCTCTGAAAATGCAAGCGTCGACAAAGCGCAGAACCTTTTCGTCAAGGAACTCGACTGGATGCGCCGCCAACCCAAGGCGCGTACGACCAAATCGAAATCGCGCCAGGATGACTTTTACGTGATCAAGGAAAAAGCGCAAAGCCGCCGCCGCGAGCAATCGGTGGAACTCGAGATCAACATGGAACGCATGGGCAGCAAGATCATCGAGCTGCACAAATTGCACAAGAAATTCGGCGACCGCGTGATTCTTGAGAATTTCAGTTATGATTTCCAAAGGGGCGACCGTGTGGGCGTTATCGGAAAAAACGGCACGGGAAAATCGACGTTTCTCAATATCCTGACCGGTGTGATCTTACCCGATCAGGGAAAAGTCGTCACGGGCGATACCATAAAAATAGGATATTACACGCAAAGCGGCATCAACCCCAAACCTGGCCAGAAAGTCATTGATGTGATCCGCGAATACGGCGATTACATTCCGCTCATGAAAGGCCGGACGATCTCGGCGGTGCAATTGCTGGAACGTTTTTTATTCGACCGCAAAAAACAGCATGATTTCGTAGAGAAACTGAGCGGCGGCGAATTGAAGCGTTTGTATTTGTGTACGGTTTTGATCCAGAACCCGAACTTTTTGATCCTCGATGAGCCGACGAATGATCTCGATATCGTGACGCTCAACGTACTCGAGAATTTCCTGATGGATTATCCGGGTTGCCTGATCGTCGTGTCGCACGACCGTTATTTTATGGACAAGATCGTCGACCATTTGTTTGTGTTCCGAGGCCAAGGCGAAATTGAGGATTTTCCGGGGAATTATTCCGATTTCCGGGCGTATGAAGATTCTGCCGAACCTGCAAAAAAGGAGTTGAATTCGGTTTCGACCGAGAAAAACAGTTGGAAAAAGCAAAACCAAAGCGCCGGGCTTTCGTTCAACGAGCAAAAGGAATTCCAGAAACTCGAGCGTGAGATCAAGGATCTCGAATACGAAAAAAAGCAAATCGAGCAATTGTTCGCCGACGGGAAAGTTGCCGATGCGGATATCGAAAAGAAAGCCAATGAACTGCAAGCGGTGATCCAGAAAATGGAAGAAAAAGAAGAACGCTGGTTTGAACTTTCAAGTAAAATGGAGTAATTTTCACCATTAAGGATTCAGAAAATTAAGCCTTAATGAACTTAATATCCTAATGGTTTAAATGCTTTTTCAAATCAAATCTTATCTCAAATTCCTCTCGAAATCCACGAACCAACATGGCGTGCATTCGCCTTTTGTGTTCGATTTGGTGACGAAATGTTTTTACGACAAAAAGAAATATCCGCAATATAAAATCCTGCAAAACTACCGCAATTCGCTTTTACAAAATCATGAAACGATTGAAGTGACCGACTTCGGCGCGGGTTCCAAAATCTTTAAATCGAACACGCGCGAGATCGCCAAGATTGCCCAAACCGCCGGAATCACGGCTAAAAATGCGCAATTGCTTTTCCGGATTGTGAATTATTTCAAACCCGATGCGGTTTTGGAAATCGGGACTTCGCTGGGTTTGGCGACGTCGGCTTTGGCTTTGGGAACCCGAGCCGAAAGCGAACTGAGCGGAACTAATCAATCGGCGAAAATAACCACTTTGGAAGGTTGTCCCGAAACTTCGAAAACCGCGCAATCTCAATTTGAAAAGTTTGATTTCAAAAATATTTCTTCAATAGTCGGAGATTTTGCGGAATCTATTACCGATTGTCAATCAGCAATCGTCAATTACCAATTGATCTACTTCGACGGCAACCATCAAAAGGACGCCACTTTAAATTATTTCGAATGGCTCTTGCCTACGGCAACGAATGATTCTGTCTGGATTTTCGACGACATCCATTGGTCGCCCGAAATGGAGCAAGCCTGGGAAATCATCAAAAAAAAACCCAAGGTCACGGTCACGGTCGACACGTTTCAATGGGGGCTGGTTTTTTTCAGGAAAGAGCAGGAAAAACAGGATTTCGTGATCCGCGCCTGACACATTAACCGCAAAGTGCGCCAAGTTTTTACGCAAAGATCGGAACAAGTTATAAATACCGCTTGGTGAACTTTGCAAACTTTACGGTAAATAAATCATTTTTGCTTTTCGGATTCCAAGAAATCTATTTGAGTTTCGTAATTCCGATGTTGAAAATCTTCGCCTCGAGGCTCGTCCCCGAATTGTTGAGGACATATTTGAGTTCGAGCGTGTCATTGGCCGCAGCCGAAACACTCAGCGAACCGCTCGTTCCCCATTCGTCGACCGCATCCAAAGTTGCCGTTCCGCGCGACAAATAGCCCACCAATGCATTGTTTTGGTACAAGCCGATGATGTATTTCTTGACGCCCGTTGGCATATTGGTCACCGAAAAACTCGCCGTAACCATGTACACGCCACTCTCGTTGACTTTTATTTTCCCGCTGGAAGGCACGCTGTAAATCGAATTGTCTATCGAAAGCGCATCCGATGCCGTGAGCGGAAAACTGTAATAGGTATTGTTTGCCGTAGAAATAATCGTGTTGCCCGCCGTAAAAACCTTGTTGAGCACGACTGAGGCATTCGAGGTTTCGAAGAAATTGCGCCAACCGTTAGACGTACGCACAAACATCGCGTTGAAAGTCGTGTTGAAAACCATCGATCCGTTGAGCGGCGACGCAATGGCGAGCATCTGTGCATCGGTCATTCGCGGCGGAACGAAAGCTTGGGTCGTACTTTCCAATTGCAGGATTGCGCTTGAACTGGGCGTGGTAGTGCCAATGGCAACTTGCGCCGTACAAAATGCCGTTGCAAAAAACAAAAGGTAAAAAATCTTCATATTAATTGAGTTTGGTGATGCAAATGGTTTGGAAGGCAGTCGTCAGGTTGGTGTTGTTTGCGATGAAATATTTGAATGAGAATTCGTCCCCGGCATTGGCCGCATACATCAAGGTCCCGGTCGTTCCCCAATAATCGGTAGTCGGGTTTTCGAGACGCGAACGCGACAGATACCCAATCAGGGCGCCGTTTTTATAAGCCGCCAAAAAATAATTGCGGTTGCCGGCCGGCATATTGGACGTTGCCAATGACACCGACAACAAATAAACACCGCTTCGGCTGACCTTCACCCTGCCATAATCAGGAACCGAAAAATAAGCCGAACTGTTGGAGATAATATTAGTGGCATTCAAAATCATATTGTAAGCCAGCGCGGGCGAAGTCACAAAAGTGCCGCTGCTGCGCGAAAGGATGATGCTCGGATTCGAATTGATGTCGAAACCGGACCAACCCGCCGGCCCGCGGAAATACGGTAAATTTTCGGAAGTATTGAATACCATCGCGCCAACGGGCGGCGCCGTAATCGCGGTCATTTGCGTATCGGTCATCCGGGGCATGACAAACGCCGCGTTGGTACTTTCGAGCTGCAGCAACGAGCCGGGCGAAAGTTGGGTCGTCCCGATACCGACTTGTGCAAAAGCAAACTGGATGAAAAAGACGGCTGGCAGCAATCTTTTGAAATAATGTGGCATAATCTTCTGGCTAGATTGAGCACAAATGTAATACAAAAATTACATTATGCAAATTTATTATGCATTTCATCGATTATTTTTGCTTTTAGTCGATTTTTTGAATTTCATCGGAATACGATCTATTTTGGCTGATGGCTGGATTTTGGGCGCGACGGCGATTGACATTTGTGCAATGATTAAATTTTTCCGCCGTCGGGCTGTACGCTGTAGTCCTCGCTCGTGCCTCGCTGTGGGCTGCCGCTACCATCCCTCGCGCAACCACACCCTAGCCCCGATTGCAGCAACTATCCTTTTGTCTGGCACGGCAAAAGATAGTGCGAAAAGCGGGAAACAGCTCCAAAAAAAAATGACTGCCAAAACTGACAGTCATCTTTTCTCGAATCAATAATCGAACCTTTTATTTTTTGGCGTCGGCATTTTCCTGTGCTTTTTCACCGATACGGTTCACTTTGAGCATCGGTGCGAATTTCACTTTCAAACCGGCGATTTTCATGTTGTCTTCAGTAGAAAGCCCTTCTTTTTCAACGGTATTTTTACGGTTGTCTAAAGCTTCATACAATACTTTGATTTCGTCCCAGTCTTCGCGGGTGTATTTGTCTTTGTTGTTTTCAACGGCGTGGATGAAATTTTGGTAGGTCGCGTGGATGTTGTCTTTATTGACCCAGTCAAATTTCATATCGGCGCCCACTTTACCTTCACCGAACAAGGCATTTCTCAATGTCATTTTAGGATCCGCTTCTGCGGCAACAGACGCTTCTACTTTGGTTTTGAATTCATTGTATTTGGTTTCCGCGGCATTGATTTTCTCTTCTGCTGCGGCTTTGTCTTTCACTGCGGCCAATGCTGCTTTGGCTTCGGCGAGCTGTTGTTCTGAGCGGGCGGCAATCGCTTCCCAGTTGGCTTTGACATCCGCCTCGGCGATATTGCTCACAGAATCGACATAAGTCGTATAACTGTCAACTGTTTTTTGTGCTTTTTCTTCATTCTCGTTTTTGCAAGAGGAAAGTCCTAAAACCATTACTGCTGCTCCTAATAATAAAAACTTGCTTTTCATAATTTGATTATTTAGATTATTTGTTTTGGTAAAATTAGCTACATCCAACGTTAGAACTTTTTTATAATTGACGTTAAATTTTACATATTATGAATGAAAAGACTACAAAATTATAATTCACCATTTATAATTCATCATTCACAATTCGACTTTTTCCCTACCTTTATCTCAAATTTATAATATGGCCACGCCGCTGATCAAGATTACCAACATCAAAAGGGATTTCATCCTCGGGAACGAAGTCGTCTACGTTTTAAAAGGCATCGACCTTGAAATCAACAAAGGCGAATATGTGGCGCTGATGGGTCCGTCCGGCTCCGGAAAATCGACATTGATGAATCTTTTGGGCTGTCTCGATACGCCCACATCGGGCACCTATATATTGAATGGCAAAGACGTGAGCCAGATGCACGACGACGAACTCGCCGAAATTCGCAACAAGGAAATCGGGTTTGTGTTCCAGACGTTCAACCTGCTGCCGCGCACGACGGCTTTGGCCAATGTGGCGCTGCCGATGATTTACGCCGGCTATTCCAAAACCGATCGCAACGCACGCGCCACCGAAGTGCTCCAGCAAGTGAACCTCGCCGACCGCATGGACCATCAGCCCAACCAATTGTCGGGCGGGCAACGGCAACGCGTGGCGATTGCGCGCGCGCTGGTCAATAAGCCGTCGATTATCCTTGCAGACGAACCGACGGGAAACCTCGACAGCAAGACGTCGATCGAAATCATGAATCTATTTGGTGAAATCCATCAAAATGGCAACACCGTGATTTTGGTGACGCACGAAGAAGAAATCGCGTCGTATGCGCACCGCGTGATCCGTTTGCGCGACGGCATCATTGAGAGCGACACGAAGAATAGTTAATTTGTTATTGCGGATTTGTTTATTCGGATCCAGATAACCAATACCGAATCCACACCCAAGGCGCAGCCGAACTGTATGGAACGAAGTGAAATAAAATTAACTCGTATGACACGAGCGAAGCGACTGCATGCTTCCTATAAAAAACAAATATCAAATAAGCATGACACGAGTGAAGCGACTGCATGCTCCCTATAAAACAAATATCAAATAAGCATGACACGAGCGAAGCGATTGCATGCTTCCTATAAAAAACAAATATCAAATAAGCATGACACGAGCGAAGCGATTGCATGCTTCCTATAAAAAACAAATATCGAAAGCATGAAAGTCTACACCAAAACCGGCGACAAAGGAACCACCGCATTATTTGGCGGGACGCGCGTTCCTAAAGACCACATCCGCATTGAAAGCTACGGCACGATTGACGAACTCAATTCCTGGATCGGGCTCATTCGCGACCAGGAAATCAACCCAACCTATAAAGAAATCCTGATCGAAGTGCAGGATCGGTTGTTTACGGCAGGCGCAATTTTGGCCACACCACCTGACAAAGAAATTTTGAAGAATGGCAAGCCGCGCCTCAACATTCCCAAGATTTCGGAATCAGACATTGAATTGCTTGAAAATCAAATCGATGACATGGAAAACAGTTTGCCGCAGATGACGCATTTCGTACTTCCAGGCGGTCATTTTACCGTGTCATATTGTCATATTGCACGTTGCGTTTGCCGCCGCGCAGAGCGCTTATCGGTGCATTTGAGCCATGAAGAACCCATCGATGCGCTTGTCATCAAGTACCTCAACCGACTTTCTGACTACCTTTTTGTGCTGGCACGGAAGTTGTCGGCCGACCTCAACGCGGACGAAGTAAAATGGATTCCGCGTAACGAATAGCGGTTGCATAGTAAAATGTCGGATTTTTGAACAATTGATCTGTCGCTTAACCCGCATATTTAAAGACGTTCTTGACTTTTTTTAAAATAAATGGAATTTTACTTGACTTTTTAAGTTTAAAATTTATTTTTGCATAAACTAAAATCGACAGAAGATGTATTGGACATTAGAATTGGCATCGTATTTAAGCGACGCGCCGTGGCCTGCAACCAAAGATGAATTGATCGACTATGCCATTCGTGCCGGAGCGCCGCTGGAAGTAGTTGAAAACCTGCAATCTATCGAGGATGAAGGGGAAATCTATGAATCGATGGAAGAAATTTGGCCAGACTATCCAACAGACGAGGATTACCTTTGGAACGAGGATGAATACTAAAAAAATAAAACTATCTTAAAAGTCTCATCAGAGGCTTTTTTTTTGCCTAAATTTGCACACTTTTATCAATAGATAACAAACATTATTATGAGCTTCATTAATAGCATTCTTAAAGTTTTTGTCGGCGACAAATCACAAAAAGACGTCAAAGCCTTACAAGGGAATATCACCAAAATAAAAGGTTTTGAAAGTGCGCTGGCTGCTTTGTCACACGACGAATTGCGCGCTAAAACCGCTTATTTCAAAGACCAGATCAAGCAGGCGCGTGCCGAAAAAGATGCCAAAATCACTTCCCTCAAAGAAGAAGTGGAACAAATCGAAGACATCGACAAACGCGAAGACATCTACGTACAAATCGACGCGCTTGAAAAAGAAGCTTATGAAATCTCAGAAAAAACGCTAAATGAAATTCTTCCCGAAGCGTTTGCTGTCGTTAAGGAAACAGCCAAGCGTTTCAAGGAAAACACCGAAATCACGGTAACGGCTACGCCAAAAGACCGCGAATTGTCGGCCACTAAGACGTATATCACGCTCGACGGCGACAACGCAACCTGGGCGAATTCGTGGAATGCGGCCGGAAAAGAAATCACATGGGACATGATCCATTACGACGTTCAGCTCATCGGCGGAATGGTGTTGCACGAAGGAAAAATCTCAGAAATGCAAACGGGTGAAGGAAAAACTTTGGTCGCGACCTTGCCGTTGTACCTGAACGCACTCACCGGAAACGGCGTACACCTGGTGACCGTCAACGATTATCTTGCGAAACGTGACAGCTCTTGGAAAGCGCCTTTATTCGAATTCCACGGACTCACAGTCGATTGCATCGACAACCACCAACCGAATACAGATGCGAGAAGAAACGCCTACGAAGCCGACATCACTTACGGAACCAACAACGAATTCGGTTTCGATTACTTGAGGGACAACATGGCCCACGCGCCAAGCGATCTCGTGCAACGCAAACACAATTATGCGATTGTCGATGAGGTCGATTCGGTTTTGATCGATGATGCGAGAACGCCATTGATCATTTCGGGGCCGGTTCCGCAAGGCGACCGCCACGAATTCAATGAACTCAAGCCGAAAATCGAAAATCTGGTCAGCCTGCAACGTCAATTGGCGAATGGATTTCTGTCCGAATCCAAACGATTGTTCAAAGAAGGCAACACCAAAGAAGCCGGATTCAATCTATTGCGCGCGTATCGTGCCCTTCCGAAAAACAAGGCGTTGATCAAATTCTTATCCGAAGAAGGTGTCAAGCAATTGCTCCAGAAAACGGAAAACCAATACATGCAGGACAACAACCGCGACATGCACCTGATTGATGAAGCGTTGTATTTTGTGATCGAAGAGAAAAACAACCAGGTCGAATTGTCGGACAACGGAATCAAATTCCTTTCTTCGGATACCGACAGCAATTTCTTCGTCCTGCCCGATATCGGAACAGAAATCGCACGTATTGAAAAAATGGGCCTCGAAAAAGACGCCGAAGCGGAAGAAAAAGAGAAATTGTTCCAGGATTTCGGCATCAAAAGCGAACGCATCCACACGCTGACGCAATTGCTCAAGGCGTACTCGTTATTCGAAAAAGACGTCGAGTATGTGATCATGGACAATAAGATCATGATCGTAGACGAACAAACCGGTCGTATCATGGACGGCCGTCGTTATTCCGACGGATTGCACCAGGCGATCGAAGCCAAAGAAAACGTCAAAATCGAAGCGGCTACCCAAACGTTCGCAACGATCACGCTCCAGAATTATTTCAGGATGTACAACAAACTGGCCGGTATGACCGGAACCGCGGTAACCGAAGCGGGCGAATTGTGGCAGATCTACAAACTCGACGTAGTCGAAATTCCGACCAACCGACCGATGGCCAGAAAAGACAAAGAAGATTTCATCTACAAAACGACGCGCGAGAAATTCAACGCCGTGATCGAAGACGTGACCGAATTGTCGAATGCAGGAAGACCGGTGCTCATCGGTACGACTTCCGTGGAGATTTCAGAATTATTGAGCCGAATGCTCAAGATGAGAAATATTCCGCACAACGTCTTGAACGCCAAAATGCACAAGCAGGAAGCGCAAATCGTCGAAGAAGCCGGAAAAGCCGGAGTCGTGACCATCGCCACCAACATGGCCGGTCGTGGAACCGATATCAAATTAACACCCGAAGTCAAAGCCGCCGGAGGTTTGGCCATCGTCGGTACGGAACGCCACGATTCGCGTCGTGTAGACCGTCAGTTGCGCGGTCGTGCCGGCCGTCAGGGAGATCCGGGCAGCTCACAGTTTTATGTATCTTTGGAAGACAACCTGATGCGTTTGTTCGGATCGGAAAGGGTGGCCAAGATCATGGACCGTATGGGATTGAAGGAAGGCGAAGTCATCCAGCATTCGATGATGACCAAATCGATCGAACGCGCACAGAAGAAAGTCGAAGAGAACAACTTCGGGGTCCGTAAACGTTTGCTCGAATACGATGATGTGATGAACTCCCAACGCGAAGTCGTTTACAAGAGAAGACGCCACGCCTTGCACGGTGAGCGCCTCAAACTCGACATCGCCAACATGATGTATGACACTTGCGAAGTGATCGTGAGCCAAAATAAAGCGACGGGCGATTACAAGAATTTTGAGTTTGAACTGATCCGTTATTTTTCGATGACCGCGCCCGTTTCCGAAAGTGAATTCGAGAAAACCAACGAAATGGAACTGACCGGAAAAGTCTACAAAACAGCACTTCAATATTACACCGAGAAAACCGAACGCAGCGCGCGCGAAGCCTTCCCGATCATCAAAAACGTATTCGAACAGCAAGGCAACCAATTTGAAAGAATTGTCGTTCCGTTTACCGATGGCGTCAAAACGCTCAACGTGGTAACCGACCTCAAAAAAGCATACGACACTGAAGGCCGCACTTTGGTAGGCGATTTCGAAAAGAACATCACTTTGGCCATCGTCGATGAAGCGTGGAAAAAACATTTGCGCAAAATGGACGAACTCAAGCAATCGGTGCAATTGGCCGTTCACGAGCAGAAAGATCCGTTGCTGATTTACAAATTCGAAGCATTCAACTTGTTCCGCAACATGCTCGACGGCGTCAACAAAGAAGTGATCTCGTTCCTGTTCAAAGGCGATTTGCCACAACAGAGCCAGAACATCCAGGAAGCGCGCGAGGTCGAACGTCCGAAGGAAAATTACCAAACATCCAAAGACGAAATTGCTTCGCCAGTTCGGTCTTCGACCTCGGGTCCGAACAGCGATCAGGCCGCAGCCGAAAACCGCGAAGCCGGACAAACGCAACAACGTCAGGTGACCGAAACCATCATTCGCGAAATGCCCAAGATCAACCGCAACGACAACGTGACGATCAAACACGTCATGAGCGGCAAAACCGAAACGATGAAATACAAAAAAGCCGAAACGATGATCAATTCGGGCGAATGGGTAATCGTTCACGAATAAATCCATTAATTCCAAATATAAAATCCCCAATGGTGCTAAACTGTTGGGGATTTTTTATATTTGGATGCAATTCAAAACCCATGAATCAATTTTTCTTCTGCATTTTATTGTTCTTTAATTTCGCAGCTTTTGCGCAAAGTGAAGCCGATTGCCTCAAATTCCACACCGGGACGTTTAAATTTCCTGATCCGAGGTTCCAGACCATTGAAGTCAAAAGATCCGAAAACTGGCAGTCGGAAACCGACACGGCAAAAGATTCTGAAATCGCCGGAAACATCGAATGGATTTCACCGTGCCAATATATGCTGACGTTCAAAACCCAGAAAAAGGCCAATGCCGAGCAATTGATCGGAAAGAAAATCACCACCGAAATCATTGAAGTAAAAGGAAACGAATGCAAAATCCGCATTATTTTGGACGGCGCACCACCGATAGAGACGACGATGATCAAAGTTGAATAATATGAAGAAACTATTTTCGCTGGTATTGCTGCTGTCTTTCGGAACCACATTATCCCAAAGCCTGGAAAGTTTGAAACCGCTGACCAAAAAAATCCACGAGGCGAATTACACGATGGATTTCGAGCCGTTGGCCGAATTGACTCATCCAAGTGTCATCGAACAATTGGGCGGCCGTCAGCAATTTATTGAAAAAGTAGACCGCGATTATCAAAATGAAGGTTTCAGAAAGCGGATTCAAATTGAAAATCCGACATTTCAATATTCCGAAATCAAGAAAATCGACGGCAAAAGCTATTGTGTGGTTTCGTATTACAATCCAATCCGCTATTTCATCGAACAGAAAATGGATGCCGTTTCCGGTGCGCAAAAAGCCGCCGAACTCCAGCAGATCGAACACGCGACGCAAACGATTTATGAGCCCAATCGCAACACAATCAACGTCAAGCGCAATTCCAAATTGATTGCCATTGCCGACGAAACGACGCAAGATCATTGGAAATTCATCAACTTCGACGATGTCGCCCAACGCGAAACGGCCGACAGACTTCTTAACGAAAACATAAAAAAACAATTGGGCCTCTAACCGAAAAGAAATAATTTTATATTTACAAGACTAATCGAATATCAACCTTAAAAAATTATTGTCATGTCAAAAGGAATGGACAAAAAGAAAGAGGTGAAAAAAGAAGCCACCAAAACGATCAAAGAAAAAAGACTCGAAAAGAAAGAGAAAAAAGGCAACAAGAGAGATTAAAAAAAGCACCGGATGGTGCTTTTTGCTTTATAAGTTATCCGGTAAAACCTTGCCCGGATTCAGAATTCCCTTGGGATCGAAAACCTGCTTGATGCCTTTCATCAATAGCAATTGGGTTGGGTTGAACGCAATGTCCATGTAATTTTTCTGGACGTAGCCGATGCCGTGTTCGCCCGAAAGTGTGCCTTTAAAACACACCGTCAATTCGAAAATCTCGCGGATGCCTTTCGGGACTTCCGTTTTCCAGGCTTCGTCGCTCATGTCGCCTTTGACGATATTGACGTGCAGATTGCCATCGCCCGCATGGCCGTAACAAACCGATTTGAAACCATATTTGTTGCCTATCGTTTTGATTCCAGTGAGCAATGTCGGCAGTTCGTAACGCGGTACGACCGTATCTTCTTCCTGTAGATCGAATTGGATTTGACCGCTTCGCCAACGGCACGGCGCAATTTCCACAGGGCGTTTTTCTGGTCTTCGGTGTCGGCGAAAAGAATTTCATCGATTTCAAATTCCTCGAGGACATGTGTGATTTTTTCGGCTTCGGAAAAGAGCACGTTGGGATAATTGCCGTCCACTTCAATCAGCAGATGCGCCTGAACCGCGTCTTTGATGTCGAGGCTCACGTCGACATATTTGGCCGTCCAGTCGATCGCATCGCGTTCCATGAATTCGAGTGCGCTCGGGACAATTCCGGCCTTGAATATTTTCGCGACCGCCTCGCACGCCTGACCTGCGTTGAAAAACGGCACGAGCATCAAAATGTTGTATTGGTTCGCCGGAAGCAATTTCATCACGATTTTGGTGATGATCCCGAGCGTCCCTTCGCTACCCACCATGAGTTGCGTCAGGTTGTAACCGGTAGAATTCTTGAGCGTATTGGCACCCGTCCAGACGATTTCGCCATTGGGCAAGACGACTTCGAGGTTGAGCACATAATCTTTGGTCACGCCGTATTTGACGGCACGCGCGCCACCGGCATTTTCAGCTACATTGCCACCGATGAAACAACTCCCCTGGCTGCTCGGATCGGGCGGATAAAACAGGCCTTTCTCAGCGACGGTCTCGCGCAGGATTTGCGTGATCACGGCCGGTTCGACCAACACTTGCAGGTTCTGCTCATCGATGTGGATGATTTTATTGAAACGTTCCATCGACAAACCGATGCCCTGGTGGATCGATAGCGCGCCGCCACTCAAGCCCGTCCTTCCTCCTATCGGCGTAACCGGGATTTCATATTGGTTGGCGATGCGCATGACGGAAGCGATTTCTTCGGGCGTGCCGGGTTTGAGCAAAACGGCAGGCGGGAAATTGTAATCTTCTGTTTCGTCGTGGCCGTAATCGCGTCGGGTTTCTTCGTCTGAGAAAATAAAGGACGCGCCGACAACCGCTTTGAGTTGGTCAAGTGCATCTGGGTGTATACTTGCATTCATGTTCAAAATTGTGGATTCCCAAAAATACTATTTATTTGGATAACCCTAGCCCTGATTGAGCCGATATCCTTTTATGATTATGAGGAACGAAATAAAAGATAAAGGCGAAAGCAGGTTCCCGGCTCCTACCAATTATTAATTGTTAATTATCAATTATTAATTAACCAATACCAAAACGCCAGCGTCACGAACGACAGCGGAATCCCGATGCCAATCATCATGCTGCTCAATTTGGGTTTGAGACCATAGCTTGTGGCGAGTACCGACGCGGTAATCATGGGTGCCATCGCGGCTTCGGTGATGGAAACATTGATTGCGAGACCGTTTTGTTGCAGGACAATTTTGTACAAAAAATAGAAAAATGCGGGCGTGACCATCAATTTGAAGAACAATCCGAGCGCGAGAAAACCGAAATGTTTGCTGCGTTTGTCGAGCCGCAATTGCAATCCGACGGCCACCAATGCGATTGGCGTGACCGTATTGCCGAGTTTGTGGAAGACGCTTTGCCAACTTTCAACAAATTGGAAATGGCACAGATTCATCGCAATCGCAATAAAAAAAGCGATGAATGGCGGAAACAGGAAAATCTTCTGCGCAATCACTTTTGCATCGGGCTTGCCCCTGGAATACACCGCCGCAACGATAATTCCGAGTGTCGCCATGACCATGAACGAACCGGGCTGATCGACAATGATGGCGGTTTCGAGGCCCTGCTTGCCGTAAAGCGCTTCGATGACGGGAAAACCAACGAAAGACGTATTCCCGAGTCCGCCCAGTAAAATCAGGCAACCCGTGAGTTTGCGCGACCAACCGAAAATTTTGGAAAGTGTGTTGATAAACAGATATGCCAACGCAAATCCGAGCCACGCGATGCCGAGCGGATACAATAATTTCGAATCGATTGCAACATTCGGAATGTAAAACAGTGCGAGCGCGGGCAATGAAATGTGGATAACGAATTGGTTCAACGCCACGTAACTGTTGGCCGGGAACGCCTTTACACGCTGCAAAACGACGCCTGTAATCAGGCAAATAAAAAGTAGAATGATGCTGTCCATAAGTGCGAATCAAAGGTAGCATAAATAATCGCATTATGTAGTTCATCGATTTTAACAGAATTTTATTTCCGTATCGATGAACGTACACTTTTATGGTTTATTTTTGTAACTATAATTATTACAGTATGATTTCGGGTAAATTTGCCATCACGCTCCACATTCTGACGTTGCTTTCGAAGCATCCGGAGGAATATCTTTCATCTGAATTTGTTTCGGCCAGCCTCAACATGAATCCGGTTTTGGTCCGAAAGGAAATTGCCAATCTCAAGAAAAACAGGGTCGTCGAAAGCAAGGAAGGAAAAAATGGCGGTACGCGTTTGCTGCGCCAGGCTTCAGACATTACGCTCGACGATGTGTTTAAGATGACTTTTGAGAATGTGACCTTGGGCTATTCCAAAAACAAGCCGAGCCTCAATTGCCCGGTCGGAAAACAGATCAATGAGAAACTCGGGAATCTGTACGAGGACATGAATCTCAAGATCAGCAAGCAACTCAAGGACATTTCGCTGCTCAATTTCGCGGATACTTTTTAACGAAAAACAACATCAACAGTTCCGGATTCCATCTTTAATTAGATTTGGAATTCGGAATTTTGTTTTTAGAGCCTTTGTCGAACGCCAGTTTTCGTTATTTTTACTTCAGAAAAAATCCAGTTGTGCCGAATCCTAAAAACAATATTTCTGCTTTAAGTGAAAAAGAGGGCGTGAACCAACCGCAGATTGTGAGTTCGGTTGCCGCCGGGCAAATCATTTCACGCAGGCAAAAAACACCGTCGGCCCACGAATTGTTCGAAGGCATCCGCAGCAGAAACATCACTGCTTTGAGCCGCGCGATCACTTTGGTCGAAAGCACCAATCCGAACCATCTCGAAAAAGCCAACCAAGTCATCCAGGCGTGCTTGCCGTTTGCAGGGAATTCGGTTCGCATTGGCATTACGGGCGTTCCGGGCGTCGGGAAAAGTACGTTCATCGAAGCGTTTGGCAAACACCTGACGGCGCTTGGAAAGAAGGTTGCCGTATTGGCGGTCGATCCGAGCAGTACGATTTCACACGGCAGTATTTTGGGCGACAAGACGCGCATGGAAGATCTGGTCAAGGATGCCAATGCGTATATCAGACCGTCGGCGTCTGGTGAGACTTTGGGCGGTGTGGCACGAAAAACCAGGGAAACGATTACGCTTTGCGAAGCGGCCGGTTTCGACACGATCATCATCGAGACTGTTGGCGTGGGCCAAAGCGAAACGGCCGTTCACAGCATGGTCGATTTCTTTCTGCTGCTTAAGATTTCGGGCGCGGGCGATGAATTGCAGGGCATCAAACGCGGCATTATGGAAATGGCCGATGCGATTGTGATCAACAAAGCCGATGGCGACAACATCAAACGCGCGAAGTTGGCCAAGACCGAATTCAACCGTGCGCTGCATTTGTTTCCGGCGAAAAAATCGGGCTGGATGCCAACGGTAGAGACGTGCAGTGCGTTGACCAAGGACGGCATCGGTGACGTTTGGGAATTGATTTCGGAATACCTAAAACTGACCCAATCCAATAATTATTTTACCGAAAAACGCCAGCAGCAAAACCAGTATTGGATGATCGAAACCATTGAGGAACAATTGCGGACGCGTTTCTACAACGACAAAGCGATTCAGAAAATACTCGATGCGCAGAAATTAGCGGTGCAGAACAATGAAATTTCACCGTTTGCGGCGGCGCAAATGTTGTTGGAAAAATACTTTGGAAAATAGTTCTAATTATTATCAAATGCCCGCGTGAGGGATGGAGGCAGGCACCGCGTGCAGCCGATAGCCCGACAGCGGCGCTGATCAATCTTCAATATTTTCGGGAATACGCTGCGCCGGTGGCACGCCCAACAATAAAAATCGCAATAAATAATATTCAATTACTCCTCGTAACGCGCCACTTCGCGGTCGTAAAAAGTGTTCGCCTCTTCGATCAAACCTTCCATGATCTGGTTCAGTTCGCCTTCGTCGAGATCGTCGTCTTCTTCGAGAAATTCGACCTCGTCGTCTTTGAGGTTGATGATGAAGCGCGGATAATCCATATGGATGATGAAGATATCGTCTGGGAAATCAGTGTTGTCGCCGAGTAGAAATTTTGGTAAGTCCATCGATTTATTTTTTATTCTTTATTGTTATTTTTTATTGGTCGGCCGATAGTTTGGCATTGATTGCTTCAAATTCTGCTTTTTCCTGTTCGACGATTAATTTTTTCGTCAGGTAATCGAAGCGAAGATACAAAAATATAGCGGCTGCGGTCAATCCGGCGAGCAATCCGATCCAGACGCCGACGGCACGCCATTCGGTGTATTTCCCAAGGTAAAATGAGATGGGAAAACCGACGATCCAATACGCCACGAAAGTGATGTACATCGGGATTTTAACGTCCTGCAACCCGCGCAACGCTCCCAAAACGACAACTTGCACGCCATCGGAAATTTGGAAAATAGCAGCGACGATCAGCAATTGCGCCGCTATCAGGATGACTTCGGTATTGTCGAGCGCCTGCATTTCGTTGTCCATGTTGAGGAAGAAATGCGGCAGGAAATTATTGAAAACGATGAAGCACAATGCAAAAACCACTTCTATAATGATCGCGAGCAAGAAAATCGATTTGGCCACGACCACCAGATTTTTGAAATCGTTGAGTCCCTTTTGGTTGCTGATGCGGATCATGGCCGTGACGCTCAAACCCATCGCAAACATGAACGTGACGGTTGCCAGGCTCAACGCGATCTCATTGGCTGCCTGGCTCGTTTTGCCGATGTTCCCGCAAAGCCAGACGGCCGAGGTGAACAGCGCGACTTCAAACAGCATCTGCATCGACGACGGCAAGCCGAGGTTGACGATTTTGCGGATGGTGACTTTTTTGATTTCGTCGAACGTGAAACCGTGGAAATAGACGTTCAGTTTTTTGTTGTTGGCCAAAATCAGATGCATGAAAACGACCATCATGATGCGCGAGATGACCGTTCCGAGCCCGGCACCGGTGACGCCCATTTCCGGAAATATCCACACACCGTAAATCAACGCGTAATTGATCGGGACGTGTACGACATTTGCCATCACAATGGCATACATCGAATATTTCGTCATGGAAAGTCCGTCGGCGAATTGCTTGTAGCCTTGATACATCACCATTGGAACCAACGAAAAAGCTGTCCAGCCCAAATACGGCAAAGCCAACGCGATGACTTCGGCGGGCTGACCCATGACGTACATCAATGGTTTGGCAAAAAAGACCAACGCGAATAACGTGATGCCCAAAACCGTACATAAAAACAAGCCGTGGTGAAACGCCGAGCGCACTTTGAGCGTGTCCTTTTCCGCATCGCCTTCTGCAACGATGGGCGTGATCGCGGTTGAAAATCCGATGCCGATCGACATGGCGATGAATACGAAGCTGTTGCCCAACGATACCGCTGCGAGTTCGGCCGATCCGAGATTCCCGACCATGAGTTTATCGACAATCCCGATCAAGGTATGGCCGAGCATTCCCAAAATCACGGGATACGCGAGTTTGAGGTTGTACGAAAATTCTTTGGTGTAAAGCGAAAGGTTCACAGCGTTGATTTTTGCCGCAAAGTTACACGAGTTGTTCTCATTTTACAGCATGGTCAAGTGCACATTTTTAATGAAAAAACGGGCGATTTTCTTAAAGTTTGTTAAAAAAATCACCCAAATAATTTTAACCAGGAGTAAATTCGAACAAATCACAAAAAAACCGATACTTCGCGCAAGACCTTGCGAAGCAATGCTTTAATCGATATTTTACAAAGGATTTGGCAATAATTCCACAGCCGAAAATAAAATCTTGCAACAAAACCTACGAATTATATAACCCCCACGAAAAACGCGATTGATAGTTTTACACTGTTAATTCATGGAAAAATGACCGATTTAACCCAACTATGCCACATAAATCTCACTAATCTTAAATCAATTGATCATGAAAACTAAAGTAAGAAGTCTTTTAATGGTAGGCGCGCTCCTATTTGCCGGCGCGATGCACGCACAAAAGAAGGAAACCGTCGGAACGGTTATCGGTACCACGCCATCGGGATATGACCAGGGATGGCGCCTCGGATTTGCGCTCAACGGCGGCTACATGTTCAACACGGAAAGTGCACTTGGCGGAGGAACCGATGTATTCAGCGGACCTACCGTTGGCGCCGATGTCAGGTTGCAATATGATTTGTCGAGAAGATTATCGGTGACGCTCACTACGGGTTACAACCATTTCTTCATCGACAAGGATTTGAAGGATTTGCCTTTTGTTGAAGTTTGCGACGTGAGTCAGATTCCTGTCAAAGCCGGATTCAAAGCCTTCTTTTGGGAAGACCAGTTTTATGGATTGGCCGAAGTAGGAGCCGGATTTACCGTGTCCAAAAACAGCCCGTTCGCCGAAGACACGACCGTAATTCTTGCGCCAGGAATTGGATGGGCGAACAAATATGTCGACCTCAGCGTGCGTTACGAACACTACACTGAATTTGAAACCGGGCAAATTGCGTTGCGCCTCGCCTACGGTTTCCGTTTATAATACCTAAGCCAGATTACCTTTGAGCCCGATTCGTCGGGCTTTTTTTACGACTCTTCCGAAAGCATCTTTTTGTATTTGGAAATATTGTCTTGAACCTCATCGTCGAGTTCAGGCTCGTCGATGTCTTTGTATTGTTGCAATTCCTCCAGCAATATTTCAGCAAAAATGACACGCGCCATTTCCTTGTCATCGGCCGGAATCACAAACCACGGCGTTTGCTTGGAAGACGTTTCATTGATCGCCTCCTCATAACACTGCTGGTATTCGTCCCAGTGTTCGCGTTCCTTCAAATCGTCCGGCGAAAATTTCCAATGGTGCTTTTCTTCTTCGAGCCGGCGCAACAACCGCTGCCGTTGCTCTTCTTTGCTCAAATGCAAAAAGAATTTCATTACGATGGTTCCGTTCTGGACCAAATGCTTTTCGAAATTGCGGATCTGTTCGAAACGCGTTTCCCAAAAAGACTTCTTGATATCGTCGACGCTGTCAATGCCGGGCAGGTTTTGATCGACGATGTATTCCGGATGCACACGCGTCACCAACACGTTTTCATAATGCGTGCGGTTGAAAATCGCAAATTTCCCGCGTTCGGGCAACGCCAGATAATGGCGCCATAAATAATCGTGCTGGAGTTCGAGTTCGGTCGGTTGCTTGAAACTTTGCACGACCACACCGCGCACATTAAATTCTTTAAAAACCTCGCGGATCAGGCTGTCCTTACCCGAAGTGTCCATGCCTTGCAAGCCGATCAGTACGCCGTATTTTCCTTGCGCGTACATCTTTTCCTGGATTTTTGCGATTTTTTTGCTGATTTCCGTCAGCCGGATTTCGAGTTCGTCCTTATCTGATTTATTTTTGAAAGTCGTAGATACTTTCGAGATTTTTATCGGCTTGGTCACTTTAAAATCTTTGGAGCGAATTGCGGTCATAATTTCGGTTTTATCGTAAATATAAGTAATTTTAGAAGCTGTTTCCCGCTATACGTTACAATCTTTTCCTGCTTCATTGCATTGCGCAAAAAAAGGATTTCCACTACAAATGCGGAGCATTCACTGAACACCTATGAAAAATAAACACCCGGTGAAGTAATCGGGGCTAAAAATCTACCCATGAACACATTCACTTTCGAATTGCTCTTCAACATCATCGGCATCGGCTCGGCATCGGGTTTGATCTACAAAGACAACACGTTGCACATCATCGGTGACAACAGCGGTTTTTTATACGAATACCAAATTGGCGACGCGAGCCTGAACCACCACCGGCTCATCGAGAATCCGTCGGCCAACATCCCCAAAAAACAAAAACCCGATTTTGAGGCGATCACTTCAGACGACGCCAACATTTACGTGTTCGGTTCCGGCTCGACCGAAAACCGCAACAAAATGGTCACCGTCGACAAAAAGACCAAAGCCATCGCCGCGACAACCGATTTGACGAATCTGTATCTGTCGATGCAAAGTTTCGCGAACATTAAACCCGATGATTTCAACATCGAAGGCGTTGTGAACGATGGGGAAACGTGGTATTTCTTTCAACGCGGAAACGGTGCCGGCGGGCAAAATGGCGTATTTACGGTGCAATCGACAAACCTCGAACTCGACTTTGCCGTTGTGTATAATTCGTTCAAATTGCCCAAAATCAGGGGCGTCCGTGCGAGTTTCACCGACGCGGCATTGGTTGGAAATGAATTGTATTTCCTCGCCACATCCGAAGATTCAAAGTCGACTTACCTCGATGGTGAAATTCTGGGAAGCCTGATCGGAAGCATCAATGTCGAAAAGATGAAAATCGGCAAGACCAAAATCATTTCCGAAAAGAATAAGTTTGAAGGACTTACTTTGTTCGCGCAATCCGACAACCAGATCGAATTTTTATTGTGTGAAGACAACGATACGGAAACGCTGGAATCGGGCATTTACAAACTCACACTCAACCGATAATCGAATAGCATCATTTAAAATTTAAAATTTTCATCGGCTTCCAACCTTTTCTTCGCTTTTCTGCTCTTAACAAGAAACAACCACATTGTGATCAACGAAAACCTAATAGCAGCCTGTAAGAAAATGCAACGCGATGCGCAGCGGCAGGTGTACAATTACATGTCGCCCAAGCTGTACTACACGTGCAAGCGGTACCTCAAGAAAGAGGAAGAGATCGAAGAAGCGATGGCCGATGCATTTTACACCATCTTCACCAAAATGGACCAACTCAAGGAAGTCAGGGCTTTTGAAGCCTGGGCCAGAAGAATCGCCGTCAACCAATGTTTGCTGACGATCCGCAAAAACACCAATTTCAATATGTACCTCGACGATGTCAAAATGATGTCGCAACCTTTTACGCCCGAAGTGACGCACCTCGAGGAAGAAGATTTGATGAATCTGCTCAATTTCATACCCGAAGGCTGCCGTACGATTTTCAACCTTTTTGCGATTGAAGGATACGCACACAAGGAAATCGCCGCGATGCTCAACATTTCGGAAGGCACTTCAAAATCACAGCTCAACGTTGCCAAAACCAAACTCAAAGATTTGGTCAATCAGCTCTACTATCAAAAAGCGAAATAATCATGGAGAATCAGGAAAAAATATACGAACAGTTCAAGCAAGCCTCCGATCAGATCGAGTCGAAGGAATTCCCGTCGATGGACAAAGTCTGGTCGCGCGTGGAAGAAAAATTAGACAAAAAAGTACTTACCAAACAAAATAACCTGTGGAAAAAGATTGCGATTGCCGCTTCGGTGCTGCTTTTTTTCACACTCACCTACCAAATCTTTAAACCCGAGCCGCAAAACGTGACGCCAAAAGAAACGGTGGTGGCAAACGATCCCGTTCCTGTTGCGCCTCAAGCCACACCGCAAAATGCCATTGTCGCTTCAGAAGATCAAAATCCGAAAATCAAGAAAGACGCCGATAAAATCCTCAAACAACAACTCGTAATTCCTGCTGCAGTTGTGGTCGAGGAACATGCAAAACCCGACGCCACTTTCAGCGACGACGATCAGGAACCCGAAGCAGACCTGATGCTCAAATCCAAAAAGGCCAGTTCACCCACATCGAGACCCGGGCGTTTCCACAAAGGCAGGGCATTCGATGCGGTCGGTGTGCAACGCAAGGATACCGATATAGAATTTGAAACCGAAACAAAATCGGAAACAAAAATCATAGGCAACGCACAGGCACCGCTTGTCATTGTTGACGGTAAGGCGATTACGGGCAAGGAAGCGCTCGAAATCAATACCATTTCAGACGGTGTCAAAAAGATCGACCCCACGGATGAAAAGGAAATCGTCGTGCTCAAAGAGCCGCTGTACATCATCAACGGCCAGTATTATACGGAACAGGATTTGTTTGGGCCCAATCCAACGAGTCCGTATGCGCCGCTGAACCAGCAGGAAATTGAAAGCATTTCTGTCCTTCAGGGTGAAAAAGCCACCGCCAATTATGGTAAAAGAGGCGAAAAAGGCGTCGTCATCATTCTGACAAAAGACCGAAAACCCGCTTCGCAGAAAACCACCAAAACGGCCGACAAAGCGAAGTAAAATTCACTAACATTAAAAAAACACCGTCATGAAAAATCTAAAAATCTTTTCATCAGGCATTGCTATGCTTGTACTTTTCACCTCATTCGTGGGCGTCAAAACACTGATCCACAACCCCGAAGTGGAGCGAACCATTACCGGAACGGTCACCGAAAGCGGAATTCCAATGCCAACCGTAAACGTCACCGTTAAAGGGACTTCCAAAAAAAGCCAAACCGATTTCGACGGCAAATATGCCATTAAAGCCAAAAAAGGCGACATCCTGCGTTTCAGTTTCGTCGGGTACAAAGACCAAAACATCAAGGTCGGAAATTCCAATGTGATCAATGTCGTAATGGCCACCGATGCCCAGGTTCTGGGTGAAGTCGTTGTCACCTCGCAAGGCATCAAACATTCCAAACATGCCGTTGGCTACGCGGTTGCCAAAACGGAAAGCAAAAGCGACAAGAGGACCGCGCCAAATGTGAGCTCTGTGATGGATTCCGAAAAAGACGAAGAAGTCGTTGTCAATGCGCAAAGAAAGCACCAAGTCATTGCCAATCCCAACGATGAGGATTACGGGACGTTTGTAGAAAATCCTTTTGAAGCACCGAAGAATGCGCCGCTTTCGACTTTTTCGATCGATGTAGACAATGCTTCGTATACCAACATCAGGCGGTTCATCAACAATGGGCAAGCGGTTCCGAAAGACGCCGTCCGCGTCGAGGAAATGGTCAACTTCTTCAAATACAATTATCCGCAGCCAACGGCCGAACATTCGTTTTCGATCCATACCGAATACAGCGACTCGCCGTGGAATGCCAAACACAAACTGTTGCGCATCGGACTTCAGGGCAAAAACATCCCAATGGACAATCTGCCGAATTCAAATTTGGTGTTCCTCATTGACGTTTCGGGTTCGATGAGCGATCCCAATAAACTGCCGCTGCTCGTACAATCGATGAAGATTTTGGTGCAGCAATTGCGCGCCGCCGACAAAGTATCGATCGTGGTGTATGCGGGTGCGGCCGGAATGGTTTTGCCGCCAACATCCGGCAGCGAAAAACAAACGATCATTGACGCGCTCGAAAAACTCAATGCCGGCGGAAGCACAGCTGGTGGCGCAGGGATCGAATTGGCGTATCAAACCGCGCAGGAAAATTTCATCAAGGACGGCAACAACCGCGTGATCCTGGCAACCGACGGTGATTTTAACGTGGGCGCTTCTTCGAATGAATCGATGGAAAAATTGATTGAAGACAAACGCAAATCGGGTGTGTTTTTAACCGTTCTGGGCTACGGAATGGGCAATTACAAAGACAGCAAAATGGAAATCCTCGCCGACAAAGGCAACGGCAATTATGCCTACATCGACAACATCCAGGAAGCCAACCGTTTCCTCGGAAAGGAATTCAAAGGATCGATGTTTGCCATTGCGAAAGACGTCAAGATCCAAATCGAATTCAACCCGAATCAGGTGCAGGCGTACCGTTTGATCGGGTATGAAAACCGTAAATTGCGTCCTGAAGATTTTACGAATGACAAGATCGATGCGGGCGAACTCGGCAGCGGACATACCGTGACGGCTTTGTATGAAATTATTCCGGCAGGCGTAAAAAGCGATTTCGCCGAAACGACGCCGGCGCTCAAATATTCCAAAGTAGAACCGACCGGAAGTGTTTACAAAGACGAACTCGCGACCGTCAAATTCCGCTATAAAAAGCCCGACGGCGATAAAAGTACCGAGATGGTGAATGTGGTGGCGAACCGGGCGGAAAAGTTGCAAAATGCGACGGGCGATTTTAAATTCAGCGCTGCGGTGGCTTGGTTCGGGCTCAAATTGCGCGATTCCAAACTCATTGCGAACAAATCGTCAAACGACATCAAAACACTCGCTAAACAAGGTTTGACCAATGACACCGACGGCTATCGTGCCGAATTCATAAGATTAATTGACGGCGAGGTCAAAAAAATCGCCGGATTGGATTAAGTTGGATTAGTTAGGTTGATAAGGAAAGGCATCGGTTGGTCACTGATGCCTTTTTGATTTATTATTTTTCGTCGGGACCAAAAGACAATCGTATCGAGGTTCCTTGATCCGGCCGACTTTCGATGAATAACTTACAGTTTATTTTTTCGGCGAGTCTTTTTACGAGCTGCAATCCCATCCCGATTCCGCTTTCATTGTCGGTTCCCTTTCTCGAAACGTAACTGTCGTTTAGAATATCAGCAACCATTTCCGAAGTCATCCCAATGCCTCGGTCGGCAATCGTCAGTCCGTTTTGGTCAGACGTAATTTGGATCGACCCATTTTGGGGCGTAAATTTTATGGCGTTGGAAATGACATTGCGCACAATAATGGTGACAATTTCCAAATCTGACTGGATGGTCTTTTGTTTTATATCGACTTTTATGACAATATTTTTGGCTTCGTAAAATATTTTGTAAATCTCCAAGATACTGGCAACCAGTCGATCACAATCGATATCGGCATTTTGTTGTCTGATATTGTTGAAATTCAATTTTGCCCAAGTAAGCGTCCTGTCCAACAAATCCAAGACCTGAACCGATTGCTGGTTGATTTGACCAATCAGCGAAATGAATTCGGTATTCGAAATATCGGTATTGACCGCCATCGCCGAAATCGACATCAGGTTTGCCACAGGACTGCGCAAATCGTGTCCAAGGATCGATAACATCCTGTCGTTATTGCTGTTGATGTCTTTGAGTTTTTGCTGCAGCGTAATTTCCTTGTCTAAGTCGATAAAAGCAATTACGTGGATTTTACTGATGACCGATGCCTTGATTTCATACCAGCGCTTGCTGCCATTTTTACAAGTGACAAGCGATTTCTTCTTCACGAAAGCGCGGTCTTGCCGTTGCGAATCTTTTTCTTCCAAATCCCAGCTGCGGATGACATTTTCCCGGTATATACTATCCGGATAAGCATGTTCGTACCACGATTCGATGGTTGGAATTTCCTCGAGCGTGTATCCGATTTCCTCGAGAAACTTCTCGTTGAGATACGTATTGAGGTGCTTGTCGCCAAAATCTTCGGCAATGATGAATGGATAAGGTAAGAAATCCGCTACTTCCTGTAAAGCTTCGCGTGAGATCCTTGAACCGGTATTTTCTTGCATAGCGCTAAATTGGGACTATAAAAGTAGCGCTTTTCGGGACATGCTTCGATTATTTTTCGATTTCGCGTAAGTTTTCCATTTTCTTGTGTGCCAGGAAACCCTTGATGTCCTCAAAATGTTCCTTGACGCGCTTGTGGCCGAATTCGAACACTTTTTCCGCGAGTCCGTCGAGGAAATCACGGTCGTGCGAAACAAGGATCAGCGTGCCGTCGAAATCTTTGAGCGCGTCCTTGATGATGTCTTTGGTTTTCATGTCGAGGTGGTTCGTCGGCTCATCGAGAATCAGGACGTTGACCGGTTCGAGCAACAATTTGATCATCGCAAGACGTGTTTTTTCACCGCCCGAAAGCACTTTGACTTTCTTCGTAGTATCGTCGCCGCTGAACATGAACGCGCCGAGCAGGCTCTTGATCTGCGTGCGGATTTCGCCCACGGCAATCAAATCGATCGTTTCAAAAATGGTCAGGTTTTCATCGAGTAACGACGCCTGGTTTTGTGCGAAATAGCCGATTTGTGCGTTGTGGCCGATTTCAACTTTACCCGAATCGGGCGCAAATTCTTTCATGATCGCTTTGATCATCGTCGATTTCCCTTCGCCGTTCTTGCCCACGAGCGCGACTTTCTGGCCGCGTTCAATCACCATATTGGCGTCCTGGAAAACGATGTGGTCGCCGTATTTCTTGACCATGTCGGAAACCACGACCGGATATTGCCCGCTTCGGGGCGACGGTGGAAATTTGAGCCGCAGTGCCGAAGTATCGACCTCATCGACTTCGATTGGAACGATTTTCTCGAGCATTTTGACACGCGATTGCACCGACAAGGTTTTGGAGAAAGTTCCCCTGAAACGATCGATGAATTCCTGGTTTTCGGCAATCATTTTCTGTTGCTCGTCATAGGCTTTCTGTTGGTGCACGCGGCGGTCCTTGCGCAATTCGAGGTAATGCGAATATTTGGCTTTGTAATCGTAGATGCGGCCCATCGTGACCTCGATCGTGCGGTTGGTGATGTTGTCGACAAACGCACGGTCGTGAGAGATCACCATCACGGCTTTGGCCGAGTTGATCAGGAAATCCTCAAGCCATTGGATCGATTCGATGTCCATGTGGTTCGTCGGCTCATCGAGCAGAATGAGATCGGGTTTCTGCAACAGGATTTTCGCAAGTTCGATGCGCATGCGCCATCCGCCCGAGAATTCAGAAGTGGAGCGCGTAAAATCCTCGCGCTCGAAACCCAATCCTTTGAGGACCTTTTCGACTTCGGCTTCGTAATTGACTTCTTCGATCGAATAGAATTTTTCGCTGAGTTCGGATACGCGTTCGATCAGTTTCATGTAATCGTCGCTTTCGTAATCGGTGCGGATCGTGAGCTGTTCGTTGATGGCGTCTATTTCGGCTTTCATCTGGAACACTTCGGCGAAGGCTTTGGACGTTTCTTCAAAAACCGTCGCGTCGTCTTTGGTCAGCAAATGCTGCGGCAGATAAGCGATGACGGCTTCTTTGGGTGCCGAAATATTTCCGGTTGACGGCTTGCTCGCGCCCGCGATAATTTTGAGCAGCGTCGATTTTCCGGCGCCGTTTTTTCCCATGAGGGCGATTTTATCATTTTCATTGATGGCGAACGAAACGTCGCTAAACAAAGTGGTTCCGCCAAATTGCACGGAAATATCATTGACTGTAATCATGTTGTAATTTTAAGAAGCGGCAAAGATAGTTCAATCTCACCGAAAAATAATTTCCGGAATACAGATTTTCTGTATCGATAGTATCCTCAAAATGTTATATTTGAGCACCAAACAAAACACCTTATGAAACAGACACTACTCGTACTGACGCTTTTTTGCGCAGCATTATCCCATGCCCAGATCGAATTCGAAAAAGGATATTTCATCAACAATCAAGGAAAAAAGATTGAATGTTTTATCCAGAACCGCGATTGGCAGCACAATCCTTCAAGTTTCAATTACAAGCTCAATGCCGCCGACAGCGAGATCAAAACCGAAAATATATTGGGCGTCTCCGAATTTGCCATCGACAATGTTTCGCTGTACAAGCGGTTTACTGTAGATGTCGAGCGCTCTTCGACAGTTACGGCGCAACTGCAACGCAATAAACTTCCAGTCTATAAAAATGAGACTTTGTTCTTGCAGGCCGTGGTGACGGGAAAAGCCAATCTGTATACTTTGGCCGATGTCAATCTGTATAAATTTTTCTATCAAGTGGGTGACAAACCGGTTGAACAGCTCATTATGATCAGGTACCTCAACAACGATTATTTTGAGGAGAACAATCAATTCAGGCAGCAACTCTACAACAATGTGCGCTGCGAAAATACGCCGGAGAAAAATTTCAAGAACCTCCAATACTATCCGAAGCCACTCGTGGATCATTTCAAGGCCTACAACAGTTGCTATTCGGATGGCGTGATCGCGACGACCGACTTTACGGCAAAAGACAAAGACAGGGATGTTTTCGTATTGCGGGTTACCCCAGGGATCAGCATGGCGTCCTTGAAAATAGACGATCCGAGCCAGTTCTATAATGTGAGTACCGATTTCAAAAAAACAATCGTCACGTTTGCGCTGGAAGCGGAATACGTATTTCCTTTCAACCGCGGCGCGTGGAGCTTGTTCCTCCAACCCGGCTACCAGAAATTTGAAGCCGAAAATGATTACACCAAAGCCAGTGCCGGTTTCAACGGCAACAATCCCATCACGTACCAGGCAACGGTTACTTATGACGCGCTCGAATTTCCGATTGGGGTGAAGCGTTATTTTTTCATCAACAAATCCTCTAAGCTTTATGTGAAAGGGGCCGTGACACTGAATACCACGTTGGGCGCAGAACCGAAAGTGGTTTTCACCAATACCGACAATCTGCCCAATGCCAAAAAGGAAATGCCCATCAGTGCGCGCAACAACCTCATGCTCGGGTTCGGATATTGCTACAACCGCTTCAGTGCGGAAGTGCGTTATAACTTCGAACGCCAACTCAGCAATTACCTTGCGTGGAGCGCCAAATATTCGAGTTTCGGATTCAATCTGGGATACAAACTATTATAGACACATAAAGAACTGCGAGGTTGCTTTTATTTTTCTATGTTGGTGATACTGATACCGCTGGCGAAATGTCAAAACATCGAAATTTTAAAAGGTATCGCACATTTTGACGCGACGCTTTTGAAAAAAAGGTATATTCGTATTCCTTCAACAAAACATCTTATGAAAAAAATTTTACTTGGTTTATTGGCCCTATTGTGTTTCTTTCCTTCCTATTCTCAGGACTTTTGGCGCAAATCTGATGAAACCGCAGCCAGTCGCTCGGGAAAGAAAATGCGCGTATCCATTCCTCAAAAACAGGAATTTTATCAGCTGGACACCAATGCATTTAAGTTGGCTCTTGCCGATGCACCGATGCGCAGCAATTCCGGTTCCAATCTGATTTTGCCGTTTCCCGACAGCAATGGAAACCTGCAGCATTTCCGCATCTATGAAGCGCCGGTGATGCATCCGGAACTTGCTGCGAAATTTCCTGGCAATAAATCTTATGTCGGACAAGGCATCGAAAACCGTTCGTCGATTGTGCGTTTCAGCATCACGATGTTCGGATTGCATGCGATGGTTTTGGCAGCCAATGAAGGGACTTTTTACATCGACCCTTATTCCAATGACGGGAATTTTTATACGGTTTACGCGCGAAGCGGACTGACGACGCCTCATGCGTTCGAATGCCATACTTCGGTAGAAAATAAATTTCAAAGCGGCTCGAATACGGCACAACCGATGGACAATGGCGTGTACCGGACGTATCGCACGGGGATTGTGACCACAGCCGAATATTCTGCATTTCACATTGCGGCTGCGGGCGTCGAAAGCGGAACGTTGGCCGAAAAAAAAGCGGCGGTTTTGGCAGCGGTTACAATAACGATTACACGCGTCAATTCGATGTTTGAACGCGACTTGTCTGTTTTCCTGCAATTGATTCCGAATGAAGATGAAGTCATTTTTGTCGATACCGATAACCTGACCAACGACGATGTGGGCGCGCTGATCAACGAAACCCAAGCCACGATGGACGAAATCATCGGTACTGAAAATTACGATTTCGGGCACGGCGTCGGGACTTCCGGCGGCGGACTCGGCGGCGGCCAACCTTGCGCTGAAGGCGGAAAAGCGTTTGGCGCAACCGGACTCGGTTCTCCTGTCGGCGATCCGTTCGACATCGATTATGTCGCACATGAAATGGGACACCAGTTTGGCGCGGCACATACCTTCAACAATTCTTGTGGCGGCAACCGCGACGACAACTGGTCTTACGAACCCGGAAGCGGCAGCTCGATCATGGCGTATGCGGGCATTTGCGATCCGAACATCCAGGGCAACTCGAATGCGCAATTTTTCGCGGGAAGCATCACGCAAATCCGCAATACGATCAATGGAAACGGTGGAAACTGCGCGGCAGTTACGCTGACCAACAACAATCCGCCTGTGGCAGATGCCGGATCAGATTATACGATTCCCAAAGGAACCGCCTTTATCCTGACCGGTTCTGCGACCGATGCCGATAACGATGCGCTGACATACATGTGGGAACAATACGACAAGGAAATCTCAGTACAGCCGCCCTCTCCAACTGCAACGGATGGCCCCAATTTCAAGCCGCAGGTAATTACAAACATTCCTGTACGTTACCTTCCGCAACTCAGCGATGTTTTGGCCAACAATCTTACGCCAATGTGGGAAGTGATCGCCAATGTAGGCCGTGAATACAATTTTGCTTTTACGGTGCGCGACAACAATATCGTCGGTGGCGAATCGGCGACCGATTACATGAAAGTAACCGTTGCAGAAGCATCGGATCCTTTCGTAATTACCGTCCCGAATACCAATGTGAGTTGGCCAGCCGCCTCGAATCAAATCGTGACGTGGAATGTGGCCGGAACGACGGGCAACGGAATCAATACCGCCAACGTCGACATATTGATGTCGCTCAACGGCGGACTCGATTTTCCGTTTACTTTGGCGACCAACGTTCCGAACGATGGCGCCGAAACCATCAGCGTTCCTTACTTTCCGGGTACCAACAACCGCATTCTGGTTCGTGGGCATGGCAACATCTTTTACGATATAAGCGACCAGAATTTCACCATCACTCCTGCCCCGGCCAATTTCTTATTTGAAAACGGCGGCATACAGAATGTGGATGCCTGTGTAGGCGCAACGATCGATTACAGTTTTTCCCATGAGTATGTGGGCGGATTATCGGGCACGACCGTTTTCTCTGTTTCAGGAACGCCTGCCGGAGTTACGGCTTCGTTCGATCCTCCAACAGCCATCGGACCTGCTATCGTCGCCTTGACGCTGAGCAATACGCAAAATGCCACGCCCGGGTTTTATGAGATGACGGCTACCGCTACATCTGGCGCGGTCGTAAAAATTGTGCACATCTATTTGAATCTGTTGAATGATTCTTTTGGAACTGTAGCCTTGAATACACCGGCCAACAATGAAATCGGTGTCAATTTTTCACCTGCTTTCACCTGGTCGGCCGCAGCCAATGCCTCACAATACACCATTGAAATCGCAACAGATTCAGATTTTACCAACATTGTTACGACCGCCTTGACCACAACCAACAGTTACAATGCCTCTGGATTACAGGAAGACACCATTTATTTTTGGCGCATACGTCCGGAAAATACGGCTTGCGTGGGCAGTTTCGGTGACGCGTTACAATTCACGACGGGACAATTGATTTGTACCGATTTCAACGCGACCGATGTTCCCGTGACGATCCCGTCCGATGAGGCAGCGACAGTTTCATCCTCTTTGACAATTTCCGAAGATTTTAGCATCCAGGACGCCACCGTTACCCTCAATATTTCACATACCTGGGTAACCGATATGGCCGTAAAATTAACCAGCCCGAGCGGAACCGAAGTCACCTTATTCTCACACCAATGCGGCGATAACGATGATGTCGCGGCCACATTCACCGATTTGGGAGCTGCTTTAAATTGCAACGGCACGCCTGTCATCAGTGGATTGGTCAAACCGGTAACCTTGCTGTCTACGTTGACCGGCGAATCGAGCGCAGGAATCTGGAAACTTGAAGTGGCCGACGAATTTGCCGAAGATGGCGGAACGATCAATTCGTGGAGCCTGAATCTTTGTCATGTCGTGCCAACGCTTGCCACGACATCGTTTGCCGGTGCTTCCGATTTTGCAATTCATCCAAACCCGAACAACGGTTCATTTACGGTGCAGGGGAAAAACCTATCCGGTGCCTACCAAATGGTGGTTTACGATTTACGCGGACGCAAAATTTACCAAAAACAGTCGGTTGCAAATGGCGGAAACTGGATGGAGAACATCGATCTGCAAGCGCAATCGGGCATATACCTGATCGAGCTGTCGGGCGAAGGAACCAAGACGGTTAAAAAATTCATTGTCGAATAACCGAAAACATTTTCATAAAAAAAGGCTGCCGTTTGGGTAGCCTTTTTTATTTGGGAAAGCATCAGTTTCCGAAACCGCCGTCGATGTCGAGGCTGGCTCCATTGATGAAACCCGATTCCGGCCCGGCCAGATAAGAAGCCATCGCGCCTATTTCATCTGCCTGCCCGTATCTTGGAACCGACATCAAGGTGCGCAGATAATCGGCGAATTCGCCCACTTCAGGATTGAGTTCGGTATTGACCGGACCCGGTTGGATGTTATTGATCGTGATGCCAAGCGGACCGAAATCCCTTGCAAAGCCACGCGTCATTCCCTGAACGGCCGCTTTGGTCATCGCATAAACGCCGCCTCTGGCAAACGGCATCCGGTCGGCGTTGATGCTGCCGATGTTGATGATCCTGCCGCCGCTCGTTAAATGTCTGGATGCCGCTTTGATCGCGACAAAATGCGCGCGTACATTGATGTTGAGCATTTTGTCGAAATCTTCGAGCGAGGTTTCATCGGGCGAGCCCCAAACGGCGGTTCCGGCATTGTTGACCAGAATGTCGAGTTTTCCGAATGTGGAAACGGTTTTTTCGACGGCTGCGGCCACGGCTTCCGCACTGGCGCTGTCTGCTTGGATGGCGATGGCTTTGACGCCTGTTTTTTCGATTTCGGCTACCAATTCATCGGCTGATTCCTGGTTGTTGGCGAACGTGAACGCTACATTTGCGCCGTCTGCGGCGAATCTTCTGACGATTCCTGCACCGATCCCGCGGCTTCCGCCGGTTACGAGTGCTACTTTGTTTGCTAATGTTGACATGATTTTATTTTTTTAGATTTATAATGAATGAAAATCGCGTTTGGATTGTGGTGATTTTCTTTGACAAAGTTGCGGCAACGCGCCCCTTTGTTCCATTGATAAATCGCAGGAAAAAACATTGACATTTGTCAACATAATTGGAAATTTTGAATGAAGTGGGGATAATCTTGTGATCCGTATCCACGTTTCCTTCGGCAGTCGCTTCGCTCGTGTGTGGGATCGGCAGCCTTTTGCCTTTTTCAGGCAAAAGCTATAGCGGACAGCGTGGGCCTTCGGCAACGCCCAAAAAAAATTATTTCTTGGAAATCTGATTCCTGATGCGGCTCAACGTTTCGGGTGTGATGCCCAAAAACGACGCGATCATGTGCTGTGGCAAGCGGTTCGACAAATCGGGATAGGTTTGCAGGAATTCAAGGTATTTTTCTTCTGCGGTAAATGAAATGTTCGCGTGGACGCGGTTGCGCAACGCGATCAGGCTGCGTTCGAGCAAATTGAGCATGAAGACGTTGAATGCGGGGATTTTGACGTAGAGCATTTCCATGTCGGTTTTGGTGATCAGCACGACTTCCGAATCTTCGTAGGCGTCGATGTTATATTTGGCGGGTTTCTCGTAGATGTAGCTTTCGCGGTCGCCGGCCCACCAGTCTTCGGGCGAAAACTGGATGTAATGCTCGCCGCCTTTTTCATCTACGATGTACGTCCGGAGCAGGCCTTTGAGCACAAACGCATTGTACCGCCAGATGTCGCCTTCCTGCAGCAGGTATTGCTTGCGGCGCAGTTTTTTGACGCGGCACACTTGGCGAACCAGTTCGATTTCGGTTTCGGAAATGGCAAGCCGGCTAGTCAGGTATTTGAGGAAATTTTCCAATTATTGGGTTTTGTTCGGGTTTTCGATTTGGTACCACGCGCACAAATCACCTTCATCCATAAAAGTATTGGTGAATCGCAGCCCACATTTTTCGAGGATTTTTACCGATGCCACATTTTCCACATCCACATACGCGCTGATGCAGCCGATGTTCATTTCGGCAAAGCCAAAATCGATGAATGCGTTGGCCGATTCGGTGCCGTAACCTTTTCCCCAATGGCTTTTGAGGAAGCGGTAACCGAGGTCGTAATTGTCTTTTCGGCCGTTGAGCTCGGCGATGAATTTGAGTCCGGCCCAACCGATCAGTTCGCCCGTTTCCTTCAAAATGACCGCCCAGCGTCCGATGCCGTAATCGAGGTATTGCTGCCGGATGTTTTCGATCATTTGGCGCGTTTGGTCAATGTGTGTAAGTGGTGGCATGCCCACATACCGCACGACATCCGGATCGGAATCGAGCTCGAACAGCGCTTCCGCATCAGAAGGAAGCAATTCGCGGAACAGCAATCTTTGGGTTTCTAAAGTCGTTCTCATCGCATTCCAATTTATTCGTCGTCGGGTTCGAAGAACAATGGCTCGATCATGATTCTGTCGGCCATAAATTCTACCCTTTCGGTTACGTTTGAGGTAAAAAACAAACGCTGCGTCTTCTCGGCGCTGTCAGACAACCGCAAAATCACGGCGTCCTGGCGGCTTTTGAATAACACATCGGCATCGTCTACGACAAACATCTTGATCGTATTCATGTTGAAACCCGCCGTCGAGAACAGCAAATTGACGCGGGCCGGCGTCCCGATCAGGATGTCGAGACCGAGCGAAATGTGGTTTTTATCAAAATCGATGTCGCTTTTGTCGTGCACGCCGTACACACGCAAATCGGTGTAATTGGCATACGTTCGGAACAGCGATGCCATTTCGAGCATTTTTTCTTTGTCTTCAACGAGAATCAGTGCGCGCGTACTTTCGCCGGCCGCCTTGTCCATTTTTTGGACGACGTTGAGCACAAGGGTCGTCGTTTTTCCGGAGCCTCCGGGCGAAACGACGACGCAATCGGCGCCGCTTTTGATTGAAGACCAGGTCGCTTCCTGCATTTCGTTGGCAACGGTCAGGTCGTTTTCGATGAGTGCCTTTTGGAGGCTGGGGTTTATTTTTTTCAGGTTCATTTTTTTTTGTTGTTACACAGCGTTTCGCAGAGAAAAGCGCAGAGCACGCAAAGTTAATTTAAAAACCTCTGTGAACCTCTGTGGTATAACTATTACTTACTTGCAAACAACTTCACGTCATTTTCCGAAATCTCGTTTCCACCCAGGATGATCAGTCGTTCCACGACATTCCTGAGTTCGCGGATGTTGCCGGTCCAATCGTATTCCTGCAGCAATTTGATCGCGGCGACAGAAAACGTCTTGGGCGCATTGCCTTGTTCTTCGGCAATCTTGACCGCGAAATGTTCGATCAGCAACGGAATATCGTCGCGGCGGTCGTTCAACGCGGGAACCTTGACCAAGATCACGGCAAGCCTGTGGTACAAATCCTCGCGGAAACGGCCTTCGGCGATTTCAGTTTTGAGGTCTTTGTTGGTGGCGGCCACGACGCGAACGTCTACCTTGATTTCTTTTTCGTCGCCCACGCGCGAGATCTTATTTTCCTGCAGCGCGCGCAGCACTTTGGCTTGTGCCGACAGGCTCATGTCGCCGATCTCATCGAGAAATATCGTGCCTTTGTCTGCTGCCTCAAATTTACCCGCGCGGTCTTTCACCGCCGATGTAAAGGCGCCTTTGACATGCCCGAACAGTTCGCTTTCGATCAATTCGGATGGGATTGCGGCGCAGTTGACCTCGATCAATGGCGCATTGGCGCGTTCGCTCTTTTCGTGCAGCCAGTGGGCGACGAGTTCTTTTCCGGTGCCGTTCGGGCCAGTGACGAGAACGCGCGCATCGGTTTTGGCGACTTTTTCGATGATGTCTTTGATGTGGTTGATCGCATCGCTTTCGCCGATCATCTCATAATTCCGGCTGACTTTCTTTTTGAGGATTTTGTTTTCGACGACGAGTTGCTTTTTGTCGAGCGCGTTGCGGACGGTATTCAGAAGCCGGTTCAAATCGGGTGGTTTTGAGATGTAATCGAACGCACCGAGACGCATCGTCTGGATCGCCGTTTCCATATCGCCGTGGCCTGAAATCATGACCATCGGGATTTCGGGTTTGATTTTCTTGACCGCTTCGAGCAAATCGACGCCGTCCATTTTGGGCATCTTGATGTCGCACAAGACGAGGTCGTAATCGTTGGCCTTGATTTTTTCGAAGCCTGAAATGCCGTCTTCAGCGTCTTCAACGATGTAGCTGTCGTTTTCTTCGGAAAGTATTTTGGTGAGCACGCGGCGGATGGCGGCTTCGTCTTCGATGATCAGGATTCTTGGCATTTGATACTGTTAATTTGTGGATTCGGTAATTTGTTTAATCGGGAACCGTGTAATCGTTTAATCGGGAAGTCTAAAGGTACGGATTTTCCCCTAGCCCCGATTGCAGCCGGTATCCTTTGTGAGGAACGAACAAAGATAAAGGTGGAAAGCGGGAAATAGCTTCTAAAAAAAATCAGCTACTCAGGCACTTTTCAATATTTCATCCACCGGAACAATTCCTTCCAGGTCGGTTTTTTCCCATACATCAGAATCCCGACGCGGTAAATCTTCGCGGCAAACCAAACGACGCCCAGGAAACTTCCGAACAAAATGAGCATCGACAGCACCAATTGCCACCACGGCACGCCAAACGGGATGCGCATGAGCATGACGATCGGCGACGTGAGCGGAATCATCGAAAATACCGTTGCGACGCTTCCATGCGGGTCGTTGATGACCGTCACAAAACCGATGTAAACGCCCAAAATGAGCGGCATGATGATCGGCAACAGGAATTGCTGCGAATCGGTTTCGTTGTCGACAGCGGCTCCGATCGCGGCATACAGCGAACTGTATAAAAAGTAGCCGCCGATGAAATAGAGGATGAAGGATATGACGAGGGTGGCGATGGGCAGGTTCCACGCTTCGGCCATGTAGAGTTGCATGGTCGACATTTGCTGCCCGGCCGATTGCATCATTTCGGGTGAAAGGCGCGAAGCTGGATTGGCATCGACGCCGAAAAATGCCGAGCCGACAAACATCAGGATGATTCCGACAATCGCCCAAATGAGGAATTGCAATACGCCCGCGAGCGATGTACCGATGATTTTGCCCATCATGAGGTGGAACGGTTTGACCGACGAAATGATGATTTCGATGATGCGGTTGGTTTTTTCCTCGATGACACTGCGCATGACCATGTTGCCGTAAATGACGATGAACATCATGATCAGGTAGCCGAACAGGAATCCGATTCCGATCTTGATTTCGTTGAGTCCCTTGACCGATTTCTCGCCTGAGGATTTGGTCAGGTTGATGTCGACGTCGATCGTCGCTTTGCTGATGGCGGCCGTGTCGAGCTTGACTTGTTCGAAATTGGCGTTGGTCAGTTTTTTGGAAATGGTGCGTTCGAGATCGTGCACAAAACCCGTGCTCGGACTGTCGTTTGAAATGAATTGAATCTTCTTTTCGAGCGTCTTGAGGCTGGCCGTTTTGGGGATGTAGAGCAAACCCTCGTAACGTTCGGTCGTCACGCTGTCGCGCAATACATTGATGTCGACGCTGGACAAATCAGTATACTGGTATTCGTCTGAATTCTTGAATTCGCCTTTGATGATGCCGGTTTCGTCGTGGATGGCGATTTGCTTGACATCGGCTTTGAGGCTGCCTACGTAAGCGATCAGCGCGATGACGGCGGCGAAAATAATCGGGCTCAGGAACGTCATGACGATGAACGACTTGTTGCGCACTTTCGCGATGAATTCTCTTTTGATGATCAGTTTTAAAACACCCATATGAATGATGAATTATGAATTGTAAATTATAAATTAGGCGTTCGGGTTGAAATTGTTCGACGTCACCGTGCGGATGAAAATATCATTGGCCGTTGGGATTTTCTCCATAAAGTGCGTCACTTGTCCGCGTTGTGTGAGAATGGTCAGCAAATCGTTCGGCGTGGCATTGCCGATCTGGATTTCGAGTTTGAGCTCGTCGTTGAGCGATTTGAAATGCGTTTGCGCGACCGTGAATCTTTGGGTCAGGTCATACATCAGGCCTTCGACATTTGCCGTGAGAATGCCGACTTCAAAACTATTGGTGCGGAATTGGCGTTTGACATCGTCGAGCTTTCCTTCGATGAGCTTGTTCGATTGGTGGATCAGCGCAATGTCGTCGCACAATTCCTCGACGCTTTCCATGCGGTGTGTCGAGAAGATGATCGTCGAGCCGTTTTTCTTGAGTTCGAGGATTTCGTCCTTGATCAGATTGGCATTGACCGGATCGAAACCAGAGAAAGGTTCGTCGAAAATGAGCAACTTCGGGCGGTGCAAAACCGTCACGACAAACTGGATTTTCTGCGCCATTCCTTTCGAAAGTTCTTGGATTTTCTTATCCCACCAGCCTTTGATTTCGAGTTTCTCGAACCAATATTGGAGTTGCGTGCGCGCTTCTTCTTTCGACAATCCTTTGAGTTGCGCGAGATACAGGCACTGCTCGCCCACTTTCATCGATTTATACAAACCGCGTTCTTCGGGCAAGTAGCCGATTTGCCTGATGTGATCGGGCTTGAGCTTTTCGCCGTCGAGGATGATTTCGCCGCTGTCGGGCATCGTAATCTGGTTGATGATGCGGATGAGTGAGGTTTTTCCGGCGCCGTTGGGACCGAGCAGCCCGTAAATGCTGCCTTTGGGAACGGTCAGCGAAACTGCATTGAGTGCCGTGTAATCGCCATATTGCTTGACGACTTTTTTGACTTCCAGTATGTTATTCATGGATTGGAGTGATTTTGTTTTGTCGGTTGGCCTTGCCGAATCGACGCGTAAATTTAGCGAATTAGAGCGGAAATCGTTGCAAACGTTACAAACTTGTTTTGACTTTTTTGATAGAAGCTGAAAACGACTTGGTACAATAAAAAAACCCACCCTTATTTGCACAAGGATGGGAAAAATTGCTATGAAAAAGAAATTACTAGTTACCTAGTAACAATTCAAATGTAAAATATTTTTTTAATTTATGAAAACATATCCTTAACTTTTTCAAAAAAAGATTTGTCGCTTTTTTCAGGATTCGGAATGAAGTTGTCTTCCTTGACTGACTTTTCGAAAAATGCCTTCTGTTCCTTGTTCAGGTTTTTTGGCGTCCAGACGTTGACGTGCACGAGCAAGTCTCCGCTGCCATAACCGTTCAGGCTCGGAATTCCCTTGCCTTTGAGTCTCAAAATCTTACCCGATTGGATGCCTTCCTCGAGTTTGATGCGCACTTTTCCATTGACCGCATCGATGTCTTTCGAAATGCCCAAAACGGCTTCCGGAAAACTGATGTACAGATCATAATGCAGATTCTCGCCTTCTCGTTTGAGGAATTCGTGCTCGACTTCTTCAATCGCGACGATCAGATCGCCCGGAATGCTGTTGTTGCCCGGCGCGTCATTTCCTTTGTTGGATACTTTGAGCTGCATGCCGTCGACGACTCCCGCCGGAATTTTGATCGAAACCGTTTCTTCGGCACTTACCATTCCGTGCGCATCGGCGTCGGCTGGTTTTTTGTCGAGTACTTGTCCGGTTCCGGAGCAGGTCGGACAAGTTGAAGCCGATTGCATCCGGCCCAAAATCGTATTGGTCACACGCATCACCTGGCCTTGGCCGTTACACGTTGAACACGTTTTATAGCTTACGCCCTGCGCCTGGACTTTGCGTTTGACTTTGACTTTCATCTCGACGCCGTTCGCAATATCCTCTAGTTTGAGCTTGACTTTGATGCGCAGGTTACTTCCTTTGGCACGACGTTGTCCGCCGCCGCCGCCGAAACCTGAAAATCCGCCGCCTCCGCCAAACGCGCTGCCGAAGATGTCCCCGAACTGGCTGAAAATATCATCCATGTTCATGTGGTGTCCACCGCCGAAACCGCCGGCTTCAAAAGCCTGGTGCCCGTATTGGTCGTACTTGGCCTTTTTGTCGGCGTCGCTCAGAACCTCGTAAGCTTCTGCAGCGAGTTTGAAATTTTCCTCGGCCTGCTTGTCGCCCGGATTTTTGTCTGGGTGAAATTCGATTGCCTTTTTGCGGTACGCTTTCTTGATCGCCGCGGCATCCGCACCTTTGTCGATTCCGAGTATTTCGTAAAAATCTTTTTTCATGTTATTTTTGCCAATTATTGTCCCACAACCACTTTCGGGAAGCGGATAATTTTGTCGCCTAATTTATAGCCTTTTTCAACAACATCGACGATTTTTCCTTTGAGGTCGTTAGATGGCGCGGGAATCTGCGTGATCGCTTCGGCAAAATCGGCATTGAATGCATCGCCCGAACGCACCGAAACTTCTTCGAGTCCTTTTGAAACCAATGTGTTTTTGAGTTTCTCGTGGATGAGCTGTACGCCTTTCGTCAGTGAACCATCACCCGATTTCGCGATTTCTGCCATCGCCCTGTCAAAATCGTCGAGGATCGGCAACAGCGATTGCAGCACTTCCTGATTGGCCGTCTTGAAAAGATCGATCCTTTCCTTTGCCGTGCGTCTTTTGTAATTCTCGAATTCGGCAAAAAGGCGCAGGAATTTGTCTTTTTCCTTGTCGAGGTCTTGCTGGAGTTGCTCTTCAACACTTAGCTCTTCGACGATGATTTGTTCCCCATTGGCATTGCTTTCGATAGTCGTATCGTCAAATTCCTGTTCGTTCTCGGTATTCTCAGTAGTCATCTTATCGTTGTTTTTAAATAAATTCTTGAATTTCATATTTCGGTTTTGCGCGTGGCAAAAGTATTGCCATTTCGTCAAAAATGTCAAATTGTCACCTTGTTTTTTATCCGATAAAATGCAGGCGGAAATTTTAGACGAAAGTTTTAACACAAAAATTAATAGAATTTTAAGACTATTTCGTTTTCGTATTGGTTATGTTTGTTATCCTGAAAAGAAAATCAGGATCGATTGAAATCTTAAGGTTAAGCCCATAAGGCTTTTAAAAATTATTAATTCACCCCTTATATTTAAAAAAAGCGCTGTCAGAAAACAGCGCTTTTTTTTATTGGAGCAGATTGTCGAGTGCCGATTCGAGCGTGGGATATCTGAATTCAAATCCGTTGTCGATGGCTTTCTGCGAACTCACCTTTTGACTGGTAAACAATAGGATGTGCATTTCGCCCAACACCAGTTTCATCAGGAATTTGGGAATATTGGGCAGGAACAACGGCTTGTTGAGTTTGGCCGCAATCGCCTTGGTCATTGCCGCATTTGTGACCGGATTGGGTGCCGTGGCATTGTAAACGCCCTGCCAGCCTTGCGAAATGGCATAATAATATTCGTGCACGAGATCGTCGGCATGGATCCAGGATTGCCACTGCAAACCGTTCCCGAAAGGCGAACCGATGCCGAGTCTGATCGGTTTTTCCAATTCCTTGAGCATGCCGCCGTTTTTGGAAAGCACGAGCCCGGTGCGGATTTTACACACTTTCATGTTGAGCAGTTTGAACTTGTCGACCGATTCTTCCCATTTCACCACGACATGTCCTAAAAAAGAACCGTCCACAGATTTGTGGTCTTCGGTATAGGTTTCGGTCAGACTGTCGGGATAAATGCCGATTGCGGAAGCCGACACGAATTGCGTCACCTGATGCGGATGGTTCTTGAGCAATTTATAAAGCAGGTTGGCCGACATGATGCGGCTTTCGATGATTTCCTGTTTGTAGCTTTGCGTCCAGCGTTTGGAAATGGACGCACCTGCGAGATGCACGATGACATCGACGCCTGTCATGCAATTCTCGTCTATAAAACCTTGTTGCGGATTCCAGTGGAAGCCTTTGTAGTTGGGTTCGTTTTTGAGGTCTTTCTTCGAAGTGGAAAGGTAATGAATACTGTGTCCGTTTTGCAACAGTAAGGCGCCCAGTTCGGTGCCAATCATTCCTGTTGCTCCGGTGATCAATATTTTCATGGGCTGTGTTTTAGTTCTTGGCGAATCTTGCCACGTCCAAATTTACAGCCGTATCGTTGAAATTAAATGTTAATTAGGTTAGGTTTAACGCCGAACAAATTCTATTTTAAATTATCGTTTAGGCATGATTGACTGTGATTTATCACATTTACTTCCTTGTTTTTTTTCTCTAACCTTTCACCTTAACCGTCCATTCAAAATGCAATTCAGAAACCACTTCTGCTTTTTGATTGGTCCCGACGGATTGCATCCAACACGTTTGCCCTTCGCCTGTGGCAATCGTTTGGGCAATCGCTTCACGGATTTTTTCGCCATCGGAACACGTAAATGTAATTCGGCCGGTGGCTTTTTTATGGTAAGCGGCTTTATTGGCGGCGACCAGCATCGAAATATTTCGGCCGCTTAGTTTGATCTGACGCATCACCAAAGCGCCCGTAGACAACTCGGCGGCCATCGCTTGGACAGCGAAATACATCGATTTGAATGGGTTTTGGTTGATCCAACGGTGTGTTACCGATGTCGTGCATTGGGTTTCATCAATCGATTTTGTACGGACGCCGCACCAAAAAGCGGCCGGTAACTTGAAGAATAGAAAAAGGTTGATGCTGCGCGGCGAAATGTCCATATAAAGGTATTTTCCCGAAATATACTCTTTTTATTGAAGCAAATCTCTATTTCTGAATTGTTAAATATTTGTTAATAATTAGTACTATGTAAAACAAGATACTGTCTTTTAGATATATATTTGCATAAGAAATTACTATCTAACCTTTAGAACTATGGAAACCACTACTACTAAAAATACGGCTGCTTTGATTCACCTGAGCACTTTGTCGCAATACCTGATCCCTTTTGGGAATTATATTTTCCCAATCGTCATTTGGAGTTCGACCAAAGACAAATCAGAATACATCAACAGCCAAGGCAAACGCGCCATCAATTTCCAATTGAGTTTGTTTTTGTATTCGCTCGTTTTGGGTTTGATCGCCGTTCCAGTATTGTTTGTTACCGTGTTTAAAAATGTAAGCCTTCGGACGATGGTAAACGGCGACGATTGGTTCATAGAGAATTTCAGCCTGGCCAACGCCACCGGAATGGTCACCGTGGCATTAATCGCAGTGAGTTTTTTCTTCATGCTTAAGGTGGCCGAATTTTTCCTGATCATTTACGCATCGGTGAAATCATCGAATGGCGAAGACTTTCATTATCCGTTGACTATTCCATTCTTAAAATAATACGTTCCGTTTCAATCATCGATTACTATCAATCACATTCAGCGTTTCAATCATCAATCAAAAAGATTTTCAAGGCGAACAGGCCGAAGGCAATCAACAACAATCAATCACAATTATCAAATCATTACAATTAAATCAATCAAAACAAATCAAACCAATCTTCAAAATTTTCCTGGCCCTTGCTGTTTTTAGCCAAGTTTCAGTCTTGGGTCAGGAAAAAATTGGGATTGTCCAATCAAAATCAAATCAACAAATCATCATCATCAATCAAAAATCAAAAAATCATGATCAAAATCTTTACATCGCTAAGTTTATTCCTGCTCGGAATGCTGGCACAGGCACAAACGACACAAACCAGAAATGTCACTAAATTCACCCAAATGGAAGTCGGCAGCAACATCGAAATCACCTGCACCGAAAGCGCCACGCCTTCGCTGACGATCGATGCGCCCGAAGGAAAATTGTCGAACGTAACCACCGAAATCAAAAACGGGACGCTAAAAATCGGCCTTACAAACCAAGACAATGGCATTTACAAAGTACAGGTCAACGCCAACCATCTCAACACAATCAAGGCTTCTGGCGCGAAAGTTTCTGCCCGTCAATGGTCGGGTGCCGAATTGAACCTGATCCTCGAAAACGGCGCGACGTTTACCGGAAACATCGAACCGTCCCAAAAAATGATGCTGCACGTGGCACAAAACGCGACCTTCAACGGACGCGTCAAAACCCAAATCCTCAATGCCGAAATGCACGGCAACGCCAAAATTTGCCTGACCGGAAATGCGCAAACCGTCTACATCGAAGCCTACGACAACGCGCTTTGCCTGGCTGGAAATTTCTCAGCCGAATATATTAAGGTTGATGCCAACGGACAAGCCAATGTGAAACTGCGCGCCCGCAACACACTCGATATCACGGTTGCCGAAAAAGCCCGCGTGATCTACACCGGAAATCCGAATGTGATCCAAATGAATGAGAATGCGATCGCCGTCGGCCCAATGCAAGATGAAGTTTCAGCTGTTGCGGCCAACTAAAAATATTGAAATGAAAACTAAAAAATCAAACAGGAATTATGAACATTGAAAACACAAAAGCCCAGATGCGCAAAGGTGTTTTGGAATTCTGTATCTTATCGGTCCTCAAAGAGAAAGATGCCTACACTTCTGAAATATTAGACACTTTGAAAAACGCTAAACTACTTGTGGTGGAAGGAACTGTTTACCCGCTGCTGACAAGACTCAAAAATGACGGACTGCTCAACTACCGTTGGGAAGAATCGACATCGGGGCCGCCCAGGAAATACTACGGCCTCACCGAAAACGGGAAAATTTTCCTCAATGAACTCAATGGCACCTGGACAGAATTGTCGGATGCGGTAAACATAATCACAATCACAACAAACCAAAAATAAAAGTCATGAACAAAACTGTAAATATAAATTTAGGAGGGATGTTTTTTCACATTGACGAAGACGCATACCAAAAAATGACACGCTATTTCGATGCGATCAAGCGTTCGCTTTCGAATTCTACCGGCCAGGATGAAATCATCAAGGACATCGAGATGCGCATCGCCGAGATCATCACCGAAAAACACACCAGCGATAAACAAGTCATCAACGTCAAGGAAGTCGACGAGATCATCGCCATCATGGGCCAGCCCGAAGATTACCGCATTGAAGACGACGGCGAACCGAAACAGCAAACATCCAATTTCGATTTCGTACGCAAATCAAGAAAACTGTACCGCGATACCGAAAGAGGAATGGTAGGCGGCGTGTGCACCGGACTCGGGCATTACTTCGGGATCGATACCGTTTGGATCCGGATTTTCTTCGTGCTTTTCGTGTGCATCAGTTTCGGAACGGGCGTGATCGCTTACATCGTGCTTTGGGCCGTGACTCCTGCCGCCATCACTACAGCCGAAAAATTGGAGATGACAGGCGAGCCGGTCAACATTTCCAATATCGAACGCAAAGTGCGCGAGGAATTCGAAAATGTTTCCGACAAGTTCAAGAATGCCAACTACGACAAAATGGGAAACCAGGTAAAGACGGGCTTTGAAAGGGTCGTCGGAAACGTAGGTTCGGTTTTTTCAGGCATCTTCAAGGCGTTTGCGAAAGTGTTGGGCGCGCTGATTTCGATTTTCGCCGCAATGACATTGGTTGGATTGGTCATCGGGTTCGTGACCTTGGGATCGACTTCGATTGTGGATATGCCGGTGCAGAATTACATTGACGCACTCAACTATACGAACCTGCCGATGTGGATCATCGGGTTGCTCGGATTTTTCGCGATCGGGATTCCGTTTTTCTTCTTGTTCCTGCTCGGACTCAAATTGCTCGTCGACAACATCCGTTCGATCGGAAACATCGCCAAATACACTTTGCTTGCCGTATGGCTCGTATCGGTTGGCGTCTTGATTACCTTGGGCGTCAAGCAAGCCACCGAAGTCGCGTTCGACGGAAAAGTCATGCAGAAAGAAACATTGCAACTCGCGCCCGGCGATACTTTAAACATCAAATTCCGATTCAACGATTACTATTCGAAAAATGTGCACAACCGCCACAACTTCCTGTTTACGCAGGATGAAAGCGGAAAAGAACTGATCTATTCGAATGAGGTGGCGTTCCACATCCTCAAAACCGATGAGGCTTTGCCTTACATCCAGATTGAAAAACAGGCGCATGGAAAATCGCTCGCAGAAGCCAAAAAACGTGCGGAGAAAATCACTTACGGCTTTAAGGTGGAAGGCAATCAATTGGTTTTCGACAACTACCTGACGACCGAAATCGACAACAAATACCGAGACCAGGAAGTAGAAATTTTCTTATATTTACCAAAAGGAACGGTGTTCAAAACCGACGAAAGCCTCGAAGAATACGACCGCTCCGACGATGATTTCTTCAACCTGCATTTCTCCGGAAATTATAAATATAAAGTGGATGAAGATCAGGTAAAATGCCTGGATTGCCCAGCAGATGAAAACGATTGGAATGACCTCGAAGAAGGCATCGACTCGACCACAAGCGTCATCCTGAACGACAAAGGAATCCTGATCAAGAAGCAAAATTCTGAAGTCAGCAAAGAAGTAAAAAGCGTCAAGATCAACGAAGACGGAATCACCATAAAAACCGAATAACATGAAACGCATCACATTTATTCCGAAAATCATGGCAGTCGCAACGATTGCGCTGTTGTTCACCTCGTGCAAATACGATATCGATCTCGACTTGGGCGGCGAACGCGTCAAAGGCGACGGCAATGTCGTGACCGAAACGCGCAACAACGATACGCCGTTTACCGCGATTGAAGTCAGCCGCGGCCTCGAAGTCGAAGTCGAACAATCGTCTCAAAAATCGATTACGGTGATTGCCGATAAAAATCTGCAGGGCCACATTTCGACCAAGATCAGCAACGGCGTTTTGACGATTACGAGCGATGTCAACATCGATGACGCTTCTTCCAAAAAAATTGTCGTGAAATTGCCGAACATTACGAGCCTCCAGGCTTCGAGCGCGGCGGTCATCACCGGAATCAATACGATCAAGGGCCAGGACATCGGGCTTTCGACGAGCAGCGCAGGCGAAATGAAACTGTCGATCGAAGCAGACAACGTATCGGCCGAAAGCAGCAGCGGCAGCTCGATGAAACTCAAAGGCAAAACGCTCAAACTCGACACCAACACGTCGAGCGGCAGTGTCATCGACGCCGAACAATTGCTCGCCAATGATGTCATCAGCGAAGCTTCGAGCGGCAGCGTAGCCGAAGTGCATCCGCTCGTGAGCCTCAAGGCCGATGCCAGCAGCGGAAGCAACATCAGCTACCACAACGAGCCGAAGAACATTTCGAAGGAAGCAAGTTCAGGCGGCAGCGTCAACAAGGAATGAAGAGAATCCCGTTTGAAACGGGATTTTTTATATCTTGACTCGAAATTATGATGTAACAAAACTACGGGCCATCCGTCCAACACAAGTCATTAATCAAAAAACCAATACACTACCAATGGAATTAACCATCCGAAACCTCAACAAACAATACGGCAACGGCGTTCATGCGCTCAACGATGTTTCACTTACGATCAACAAAGGAATGTTTGGATTGCTCGGCCCCAACGGCGCAGGAAAATCATCGCTCATGCGCACACTGGCGACTTTACAGGACGCCGACAGCGGTTCGGTGACACTGGGCAACATCGACGTGCTCAAGGACAAAGAATCGGTACGCAAGGTATTGGGTTATCTGCCACAGGAATTCGGCGTGTATCCGCGAACATCGGCCGTGGATCTGCTCGATCATCTGGCGTTGCTCAAAGGATTCGAATCGGCTGCCGACCGCAAGCAGATCATCGAGCAACTGCTCGTCAAGGTCAACCTTTGGGAACACCGAAAAAAATACGTGAACAGTTACAGCGGCGGGATGCGCCAGCGTTTTGGGATCGCGCAATGTTTGATCGGGAGCCCGAAATTGGTGATCGTCGACGAACCAACCGCCGGACTCGATCCGGGCGAACGCAACCGTTTCTACAATATCCTGAGTGAAATCGGTGAGAACATCATCGTCATCCTTTCGACGCACATTGTTCAGGACGTCCGCGAATTGTGTCCGCAGATGGCCGTCATGAACCATGGAAAATTGCTTTTCAGCGGCAAGACCGACGATGCATTGCTGCAGATCCGCGACAAGGTCTGGGAGAAAAAAGTCTTCAAGGCCGAACTCGAAAGCTACCAGGAAAAATACAAAGTGATTTCGAACAAACTCGTGGGCGGACAACCGCTGATCCACGTGTTTTCGGATACGAACCTCGACAACGGATTCACCAAGGCCGAAGAAAACCTCGAAGACGTCTTTTTCGCCAAACTCAACAACCTCGTCTAACCCAATATCCCAGTCATTATGTGGAAATTTATACGCTTTGAATTGCGGTATTGGCTCAAGACGCCAATGATCTGGATTTTTATGTTCATTTACGGGCTGTTCACATTTTTCGCGACGGCTTCCGAAAACGTCGTCATCGGTGATACGGCGGGCAATGTGTTCAAGAATTCACCTTACCAGATCGAAAATTATTACGTGACCATGTCGATCGTGTGCCTGCTCATGACGACGGCATTCATGAACGCGACAGCCAACCGCGACTTCCAGTTTGGCATGCACCAATTTGTGTTCTCCTCGCCTATTAAAAAGCGCGATTACTTCTTCGGGAAATTTATCGGGGCCGTGATCGTTGCGGTGATCCCGATGTTGGGCCTTTCGATCGGAACATTGATCGCGCCGCCGTTGGCACAACTTTTCGATATGGCGCCGGCCGAACGCTTCGGCGAAATCTACTGGTCGGCGCACTTGCAAGGGATTTTGTCTTTCGGATTGCCCAATGTGATCATTTCGGGCGTGTTCCTTTTTTCGCTCGCGATCATCTTCAGAAGCACGATCGTTTCATTCGTGGGTTCGATGCTGATGCTCGTATTTTACATCGTTTCGGGTTCGTTCACCAAAGACATCCAGGACGAATGGCTTGCGAATTTGCTCGATCCGTTCGGACGCAAACCGTTCGACATCATGACGAAATACATGACGCCATCGGAGAAGAATTTCGATGTCGTGCCGCTCGCCAATGAATTGCTCACGAACCGTTTGATCTGGCTCGCGATAAGCCTTACGATTTTGTTTTTGGTGTACCTGCGTTTCTCGTTCAACACGCGAAAAGAAAAAGCCAAAAAAGAAAAGGCGGTCAAAGTCATTCCAACGCCTGCGCTGATCTCCAAAGATTTTGAGCCGACAAAAGCCGGTGTGTTTTCTTGGATTACGTTTTGGAATCTCGTGAAATTCGAGACCAAATCGATCATCAAGAACCCGACCTACATCATCATCATGATCATCGGATTGATCATTTTGATTGTCAACTTGTCGACATTGACAAGTGCGTTCGGCACGACGCGCTATCCGGTGACTTATATTGTGATCGACAACATCGAAGACGCCTACAATGCATTCATGCTTGGTTTTGTTGCATTTTATACCGGCGTTTTGGTATGGAAAGAACGCGACGCCAAGATCAACGAAATTGAAGACGCGACGCCCATAAAAACCGGCATGCTGTTTTCATCCAAAGTCATTGCGATTATGGCGGCGATCGGTTTGGTGCTCGTGTTCTCGATTATTTTGGGCATTATTGCGCAAACACTTTACGGTTATACGCGCTACGAAATCGGCCTGTACATCAAATCGCTGCTCGTGATCCGGATGACGAAATTGCTGTTCCTGTGCGTGTTGTCGCTGTTGTTCCATTATTTGATCAACAACCGTTACATCGCCTGGTTTGCGTTTGTCGCGTTTGTGATCGTCAATTCGTTCATTTGGGGATTGCTCGAGATCAACACGAATATGCTCGCGTATGGCTTCCTGCCGAACATCACGTATTCCGACATGAACGGTTTCGGGCCTTTTGTAGGCGGAACGACCTGGTTCAGCATTTACTGGGCGCTGTTCAGTCTCGTGCTTTGCTTGGTGATCGTGTTGTTTTACACGCGCGGCAAGGAAGAAGAATTCCGCTACCGGTGGAGCAATGCCAGGAAAAATTTCGTGCGCGGAAAACTCGCGGTCGGCTTGAGCGTTTTAGCATTCGGCCTTTGTGCGGGTTTCGTGTTCTACAACACCAAAATCCTGAACAAATATGACGCGCCCGACGAAAGCGAAAACAAACAGGTGCAATACGAAAAGAAATACAAGAAATACGAGCACATTGCCCAGCCGCGCTACTCCAAAATCGATTATCAGATCGACATCTTCCCCGAAGAACGCAATTTGACGACCAAGGCGACCGCGTGGGTCAGAAACATTTCGGGCCAACCGATCTCCGAATTGCATTTCACGATGCCAGAACTCAGCGAAGACGTCAAAATCACGGTTCCGGGTAAAATCAAAATCGACGACAAAGATTTACACTATCGCGTTTACACGTTGAACAAACCACTGGTACCGAACGATTCGTTGCAGATTGTCGTCGAACTCCACAAGATCCACAACGGTTTTGAAAACGAAGTCAGTTTTACGCAGCTCACGCAGAACGGGACTTTCTTCAACAACACCGACATCATGCCGTCGATCGGTTACAATAAGGACGCCGAGATTTCGGATAAAAACCGACGCGCCAAACTCAAACTGCCCAAACGCGAACGCATGCCGAAACTCGACGACAGCAATCTCGTGGCGCGCGCCAATACTTACATCGGCAGCGATTCCGATTGGGTAATGGTCAACACCACGATCAGCACATCGGCCGACCAGACTGCGATTGCGCCGGGTTCGCTTGTGAAATCCTGGACGAAAGGCAACCGCAAGTATTTCAATTACAAACTCGACCAGAAAGCGCTCAATTTCTATTCGTTCATTTCGGGCAAATATGAAGTCGCGCGTAAAAAATGGAACGGCATCGACCTAGAAGTGTATTATGACAGGCAACATGCGTATAATGTGCCGAACATGCTCAACAGCATGCAGAAATCGCTCGAATATTACACGTCGAATTTCGGGCCGTATTTCCACAAGCAATGCCGCATCATCGAGTTTCCGCGCTATGCGAGTTTTGCGCAGGCGTTTCCGGGAACGATGCCGTACAGCGAATCCATCGGCTTCATCACCGATTTGCGCGACGTCAAGGAAAAAGACATCGACATGGTATTTTATGTCGTCGCACACGAAATGGGCCACCAATATTGGGCGCACCAGATCTGCGGCGCGAACATGCAAGGCAGCGAGATGATGAGCGAAGGTTTTGCGCAATATTCGGCGCTCATGGTCATGGAAAAGGAATATGGCAAGGACAAGATGAAAAAGTTCCTCAAGTATGAAATGGACGATTACCTCAACGGCCGCAGCAGTGAACTCGAAGGCGAAAATCCGCTCATGAAAACCGAGAACCAGCAATACATCCATTACAACAAGGCCAGCGTCGTGATGTATTACCTCAAGGAAATGATCGGCGAGCAAAAAGTAAACGGCGCGCTTAAAAACCTGATTGTCGAATATGGCTACAAAGCGCCGCCTTATCCGACTTCAAATGCCGCCGTACGCGAGTTCAGGAAAGCCACACCCGATAGTTTGCAATACCTGATTTCGGACATGTTCGAAAAAATAACGCTGTTCAACAACCGCATGATCGACGCCAAATACAAGAAAGTAGGCGATGAATACGAGGTGACGCTCCAAACGACATCCGAAAAGTTCAACGCCGACGCGATGGGCGTGCAACTCAATGTCCCGATTGCAGATTACATCGACCTTGCGGTTTTTGCCGAACCGAAAGACGATGCCGATCTTGGGAAAGTCCTGCTGCGCAAACGCGTGAAAGTGACCAAAAAAGACAATACGTTTACTTTCAAAGTCAAGGAATTCCCTTACCAGGCGGGCATCGATCCGTACAATTACCTGATCGACCGCGTTCCCGATGACAACATCCGAAAAGTAGAAGAATAATCAAGGCATCCCGGAATTTTTCGGGATGTTTTGTTTTTTGACGCAATATGCAGTCGATTAACCGGATATAACGCGCGTCAAAATTGATTTCTAAAATATTTTCATATATTTGGAAACCCCGATTTATCTGCTTAATGTGCCGCAAACACAAAAAAGATTTTGATGAACTTGTTTTCAAAAATAAAATGGATTTTCAAAAGACATCCATTGCTCTACTATTCGAGATACCTCTTGCTAGCCAAAAATTTCAAGGGGAAAAATTCGGATGACGTGGGCTGTTACAACGATATTAACAGTCCGGCTGATGTTCCGAAAATTTATTTCGATGTCAACACAAAGATCGCGCTCTCGCCTGAAATGGATGCTTTTGACAAAGCAATCGCCATTTCCACATACCTGCGCACACACATTAAAGGCGGGCCCGGATTGAGCCTTTCGTCCGACAAGACGCTGCGGCTGATGCTCGAAGGCAAAGGTGGCGTTTGCAATGATTTTTCGCAGGTTTTCAATAATTTCTGCCTGATCAATGACATTCGGGTCAAGGAATGGAATTGTGTGGACCGCTTTTTTAAGACGCGATTCGGGCACACCTTCAACGAAATCTATTCGCCCAAGCACCAAAAATGGATCGCGATCGACGTGCACCAGACGTTCTATTTCACGCCCGAGGAAAACGACACGCCCTTGTCGTCGATCGAAGTATTTAGGCGCGGCCGCGAAGGAAAAAAGAACCGATTCCGCTTTTTCGTGCCAGGTTATGAGGCCAAAACGCTCGACCGCCTCAACAAGATTTACGCGCCATCGGCCATGCCTTTCCTGACGATGAATTACAGGAACAGCGACATCGATCGTTATCTGGATAAATTCAGGGGGAAATTTCCCGTTTTCATCATTTCGACAATCCTGATCTTGTTGCGCAAGAATTTCCATTTCCTGTTCGTACTCGACAATTACAAGGTCAAGCTGCTTCCGAAATATTTCCAGGATTTTGCAACGAAATGAAAGTCTACTTCAATTTTTTAACCACAAAGTGACCAAAGGATACGCAAAGATTCGCAAAGCTTTTTCTTTGCGCAAACTTGGCGCACTTTGCGGTAAATTTGTGCTGAGTGAATTCTAATCACATGAGTAAGAATCAGATATCGTGGCGTTTAAATAATTTCCCCAAATCCAATCATTGCGTATATTTGCGACACTAATCTAAAACCCCATGAAAAAAATTATCCTGCTTTTTGTTTGCATTGTGGCTGGCGGCGCCCTATCCGCGCAAACCAAAGAAAAAATAAAAGGTTCGAAAGTCGTAACGGTCGTACAAAAGGAAATCGGTGAATTCAGGGATCTTGAAGTATCCGACAACCTCGAAATTTTCCTGATCAAAGGCGATAAATGCGGCGTCGAAATTGAAGCCGACGACAACCTGCACGATGCGATAGAAGTGAATTTGCACGGCGACCTGCTCCAGCTTTCGGCTTCGAAAGACGTGACTTCTTCCAAAAAATTCAGCGTTCGCGTCACTTATACTTCCGATTTCAAAATGGTGACGGCAAAAAATCAGGCCAATGTTACGGCGCTGGCCGACATCACACTCGACAATTTCACATTCAAGGCTTTCGACGGCGCGAAGATTTTCGCCAATGTAAAATCGAAGGTTTTCACGCTGATGGCCAACGACAAATCAAAAACCGAACTCAACGTGACGGGCGAAACGACCAATATCGAGCTCAGCAAAAATGCGGCACTCAAGGCGCTCATTTCTTCTGCGACGATCAAGTTCGACATGTATCAGAAATCGACCGCCGTTGTCGAAGGCGATGTCAACGACCTCAAGTTGCGTCTCGACAACAACGCCAATTTTACCGGCAAAAACCTGACGGCCAAAAATGTCAATCTCGTCGCCGAAGGTTACACCGTCTGCAGTATTCTGTGCAACACGTGGATGGCGATCGAAGCTTCGGGAAAGACAGAGATTTCGCTTTATGGCGACCAGAAAATCGACCTGCGGAAATTTCTCGACAGCGCTACCTTATACAAGAAACCGACCAAATAAATCCAATAAAAAATCCCGACGAAACATCGGGATTTTTTATGTCGAACAAACTGCGTCTGCAATTTCTCTTTATTTACTCTTGCGAAGCCAAAAACCGTTCCGCATCCAAAGCTGCCATACAGCCCGTTCCGGCAGCGGTAATCGCTTGGCGGTACACGTGGTCGGCCGCGTCTCCGGCAACAAATACACCTGCTACATTGGTGTGTGACGTTCCGGGTTTGTTGATGATGTAGCCGGTTTCGTCGAGTGTGATGTAATCCTTGAAAATATCGGTGTTGGGTTTGTGACCGATGGCCACGAAGAAACCGGTAGCCGGAATGATCGTTTCAACGCCTGTAGCGCGATTCACGGCTTTTACACTGCTTACGACTTGTCCGTCGCCGATGACTTCAACGGTTTCGGTGTGCATCAGGATTTCGATGTTTTCGGTTTTCCGGACGCGCTCTTCCATGATTTTGGATGCACGGAAATGTTCGCTGCGCACGAGCATCGTTACTTTTTTACACAATTTGGACAGGTAATGCGCTTCCTCACAAGCCGAATCTCCGGCACCGACGATAACTACTTCCTGGTTGCGGTAGAAAAATCCGTCGCAAACGGCACAGGCAGAAACGCCACCTCCGGTTTGCAGATAGTGCATTTCTGATGGCAATCCGAGGTATTTGGCAGAGGCACCCGTTGAAATGATCACCGTTTCGGCGTGGATTTCCTTGACGTCGTTGACCCATACTTTGTGCGGACGCGAGGAAAAGTCGACTTTGGTGACCCAACCGTCGCGCACGTCCGTTGCGAAACGTTCCGATTGCTTTTGCAGTTCGACCATCATTTCGGGGCCCGTGATTCCGTCAGGATAGCCCGGAAAATTCTCGACTTCATTGGTGGTGGTGAGTTGGCCGCCCGGTTGCGAGCCTTGGTACAATACAGGATGCATGTTGGCACGCGCCGCATAAATCGCAGCGGTATAACCCGCAGGCCCTGAACCTATAATTAAGCATTTTATTTTTTCGATATCTGGCATGGTTGCGTAAATTTTGATGGCGCAAAAGTAAGTCAATATAACCGATTTTCAATTCGCCGATAATCGGTTTTTGTTATTTAAGTATTCACAAAAACGCTCTTTTTATAAACAGTTTTTTATATTTTAAAAATTGTTTTGGCAGAGCAGAAAATAGTTATATATTTGCCACCGCTTTCGGGGTGTAGCGTAGCCCGGTCATCGCGCCTGGTTTGGGACCAGGAGGTCGCAGGTTCGAATCCTGCCACCCCGACGGAAGTAAAATCCTTGTTGTGCAAACAGCAGGGATTTTTTATTTTCGGCAAATCGAGCTCGCTCGAATTTGCAAGCAAATAAAAAATCCCTGGGCTTGAAAAGCCGCAGGATTTTGCTTCCAGCATCCTACCCAACTCAGGATCACGCAGTAATCCTGTCAGAAAATCCGATGCTTTAAAGATACCAAGGATTTAAACTTCAAACAGAGCCAGTGTTCAAAATAAAGATAAACTTTCGGCAAATCCTTACTCCGCGTGAGGGATAGAGGCAAGCACCGCGTGCAGCCGATAGCCCGACGGCGGCACCGGACAATTTCAAAAAAACACCATTTTCCTGCCGCCGGCACGCCCAAAAAAAGTTAAATATATTCGTTCAACTGTGCTAAAAAATCGGCGAACGCAGCGATTGATTTTTGCAACTTCAACATTTACAGCGTATATTGAAAAACCAAAAATGACCACATGAGACTCATCCTGATGCTTTGCGCGGCGCTGCTTTTTGGCTGCCAACATGCCGAAAACCGTACGCACAAAGACCGGCTCGAATTGCCGAAATTGAAACAGACGTATAAAAAGGAGCACCATCTTTTTCTCAATTATTACTTCGGGATGTCGGTTGCCGAATATGAAGCGGCGACACGGCACAATTTCATGTCGAACCAACTTTTTCTATCGGGTGAAAAGGAAACGTGCAAGCTCAATCGTTACGGGCACCACCATACGCGCGAGGACATCAACAGCATCGATTCGCACACGGTGGTTTTTTACGAGTTCAATTTGGGGCATGAGGAATTTGAGGCCGTGATGCAGCCTGTTTTCAAATACAACCGGTTGATCAAGATCGAATTGCAGACGCTCAATTGCTTTAATTTCGGCAACCACCAGCATCAATTTTACCGCCAGAAGATCAACGATACGCGGTTGGCGTTGATTGATTTGCATTCGAAGCAATTCGGGGATTATGAAGTTTCGCGCAAAAAACATACGCTGGATGACCTTTCGGTAATCAAGAATGCGGGCGTCAAGATCGAGCATTTCGATACGAACAAATACATTTTCAACTACAACAGCAAAGTGGTGACGATTGAGCAGAAATGCTGCGATTTCAAGCCGGTCGTGATTTATACGCACAAAGCGTTTTACGATTTCCAACACCACAAATCGACCGAAACCGAGCGCAGGTTTGAAAGTGAACTGCACCATTATTCGGAGCCAAGCGAGATTTGATCACCGGCTCGGCCGTTCCTTAAAGTCTTTAACGGATTCGCGGCTCACGGATGTAGCGTCAAAATCTGCCTTTGAATTTTTATTTTATTTGAAAATGCACCAAAGGGCAAAATTCCGGGCAAACACCAAAGCATTCCCAAATCTTGCTATATTTACCGGTACCAAACAATCCCATTATGGAATACGTACTTTTACTACTCGTCATTATATTAGTGGTTTACGCCAAGAATGCCAGTGACACGAGGGCCAACAATATCGATCACAAGCTGCGCGAAATGCACCGCGACATCAACGACCTCAAGAACAATCGTGTGCTCGTTGAAAAAACAACCGAAAAAGTCATCGAACCCAAACCGGTCGTAGAAAAAGTGATCGAACCTCCAATCGAACGCCAAATAGAAGCTCCTGAACCAATGCCAGAGCCCGAAAAACCGGTTGTTGTTGAACCCATTCCGGCGCCAGAGCCCGTTCCCGAACCTGTCGTAATTACTGCAAAAGAAACTCCGGTGTTAACTGCCGCCGATTCGATTTCTACACCACGGCCCGCGCCGATTCGCCCATTCGAGCCTCAAAAATCGTGGTGGGAAAAATTCAAGGACGACAATCCCGATCTCGAGAAATTCATCGGTGAAAACCTGATCAATAAAATCGGCATCCTCATATTGGTGCTCGGCATCAGCTATTTTGTGAAATACGCGATCGACAAAGACTGGATCAATGAGCCGGCACGCGTTGGCATCGGCATCCTGTGTGGCGCTATCGTCCTTGGAGTCGCACACCGCTTGCGCAAAAATTACGCTGCGTTCAGTTCGGTGCTCGTTGCGGGCGCCATTGCGATTTTTTATTTTACGATCGGGATCGCTTTCCATGAATACCATCTGTTCAACCAAACCGTCGCGTTCCTCATCATGGTCGTCATAACGGCGTTCAGTGCCGTGATTTCGCTTTCGTATGACCGACGCGAATTGGCCGTGCTTTCGCTGATTGGCGGATTTGCCGTGCCGTTCATGGTGAGCACCGGAAAAGGCGATTACACCGTATTGTTCACTTACATCGCGATCCTCAATGTCGGGATCCTTGCGTTGGCCTACAATAAAAAATGGAGCATCATCAACATCCTGTCGTACATTTTTACGGTCGTGCTTTACGGCGGCTGGCTCATACAGGATTTGAATACGGAAACGCCGCATCACCTGGGCGCGCTGGTTTTCGGATTTGTGTTCTATTTCATCTTTATCCTGATGAACATCATCAACAATATGCGCACGAAGGGAAGCTTTTCCGGCTTCGAACTGGGCATACTCGTGAGCAATACGTTTTTGTATTATGCGGCGGGAATGGTGATTCTTTCTGATTTTCATCCCGAATTCAAAGGATTGTTTACGTTGTCGCTCGCGCTGTTGAACTTGCTTTATTCATGGTTCCTGTACAAAAAATTCGGTCTCGACAAAACGGCGGTTTACTTGCTCATCGGCATGACGCTGACGTTTGCAACACTCGTCATTCCGATACAATTCGAAGGCAATTACATCACGCTTTTCTGGGCAGGCGAAGCGGTGGTGTTGATGTGGCTCGCACAGAAATCGAAAATCATCGGTTACCGTTTTGCTTCGGTTTTGGTGCACGTGCTGATGTTCATCAGCCTGGTTATGGACTGGAATGCGATTTACAATTCGAACCGCGAACTCACCATCATCGCCAATCCGATTTGCTTCACCGCAATCATCGCCGTGCTGTCGCTGTATGCCGTAATGTGGCTGCTGCGCAACGATTCGGAATCGTATTCGAAATACAATTTGTCTTTCGTCGCCTCCGAATACCGCAGTTTCCTGAAACCCATCACGATTGTGGTGTTTTATTTCACAGGCATGTTCGAGGTGTCCTACCAGGCGTACAACTATGTGTATGGCAGTGCATCGGCGTTTGTATTTCCGGTCATTTGGCATTTGCTGTTCTGTGCGGTTTTGTTTCATTTTTTGGTCCGTTCGAAAGCGATCGCTTATTTGCGGCTGGCATCGATCATTGCAATGGCCAACATTGTCTTGTATGCGATCTTGTTTTCGAACAGTGCGTTTTACGAACACCGCGATTACATCGAATCGGGCGTCCTGCAACGGATTGCGTTTTACCTGCATTATGTTTCGCTGGCCATTGCGATTTATTTCGCCGCCGGAATGTACCGCATGAACCGCGAAAAGCCCGTTTTCAATTTTTACAAAGAGCCGCTTTTTGGGTGGATTTGCGCGTTGTTGCTGATTTTCATCACGAGCAAAGAATTGGTCTTGCACGGGATCGTACTGTCGAATTCACCTGTAACGGCAGCCGATCTGCAAGCGCACAAATCCTATGATTATTACAAGGTCAACGACCTCGATTCGCTGCGTGAAATCATCGCCGATGACAACATCCACCACGCCAAAGATTTAATTTACCGTACCGCGCTACCGGTTTTGTGGGGCATCATGGCTTTTATTTTCCTCATTTTCGGCATCCGAAGGAAAAGCAAAACGCTGCGCATCATGGCATTGGCGTTGCTCGGAATCACGATTTTGAAATTGTTCCTGTACGACATCCGCAATGCTTCTGAAACTGGAAAAATCATTGCGTTCATCTTGCTCGGCGTACTCATATTGATCATTTCGTTCGTCTACCAAAAAATCAAGGTGCTCGTGCTCGACGATCCTACAATTCCAAAATCCAGCGAAACCAAACCCGATGAGCCCGAATAAATTACTATTTTTTCTTTTGTGCGCCGGCGGACTGTGTGCACAACCCAAACTCACCGCGATGATCGAACCCGTGGCGCAAAACGGCCTGCACAGCATTTACCTGCCGTCGCGAATCGTTTCGGCATCCGAATTTAATTTCGCCGATCTGCGCATTTACGACAGCCGCAACAATGAAGTGCCGTATCTAGTCCAGCCCAGTGATAACGTTACGGCGAATTATCAATTCAAGCCGTTCCACATCGTTTCCAAAACGACGGTTCCGAAAAAAAGCACGTCGATCGTCGTCGAACCCGAAAAAAAGGAATTGACCGAAATCACGCTGTACATCGCCAATGCCGAAGTGACCAAAAAGTTCAGCATCAGCGGAAGCAATGACGAGAAACAGTGGTTCGGACTCGTCGATGGCCGCGAAATGCAAGGCATCGAGAACGTCCGCTCGACCTCTGAATACAAAACCATCCCGTTGCCGCGCAACTCGTACCGCTACCTCAGGATCGATCTCGACGACCGCAAGACTTTGCCGCTCAACGTGCTCCAGGCGGGTTATTTCGAATCGGACCAGAAAACCGAAAGGCGTTTCGAGGATCTGCAGCCATCGAAAATCGAAACGTCGCACGACAAAACCAGCAAACGCACGACGATTCATGTGGTTTTCGAATATCCGCAAGCGATCAGCCGCATCGGTTTTGCCGTTTCGGCGCCCAATTTCTTCAACCGACAAGGCCGTATTTACAAAAACGTCAGGTACAAAATCAAAAAACGCGAGGAAATCCGCCAGCACGAATTGTCCGCTTTCGAATTGGGTTCAGACAAGCGCAACGAATTCTACACGTCCGGGCTTTCCGAAAAAGAATTCTACATCGAAATCGACAACCGCGACAATCCGCCGTTGGAATTCTCAAAAATCGGTTTTTCGTACCTCCAAAATGCGATCGCAGCCGACCTCAAGGCCAACGAAACCTACACGCTCAAGGCCGGCAACAAGAAATTGGACGCTCCCGATTATGACCTGTCGCGCGCCAATCCCAAAATGTACCAAAACCTGCCCGAAGCCAGGCTCACACCAATCACATACGTCACTTCGGAAGTGGGAATTGCCGAGACCAATCCGAAAAGTTTCTGGCAGCAATCCTGGTTCATGTGGCTGTGCATCAGCGTAGGCGGCTTAATGATCGCCTATTTCACAAAAAGCTTGGTGCGCGACATGAAATAAAATTATCACCCGGGCAAAATCTTTTTTGCGAATTGGCCAAGCAATTATCAATTATCAATTGTCAATTAATTATTTTTGCCGCATCAACTACTAATAGATACCACATGCTGATTATTGGAATTGCCGGCGGAACAGGAAGCGGAAAAACCACAGTCGTTCACCAAATCATGAATGAATTGCCGCAGACGGAAGTCGGAATCATCTCACAAGACCATTACTACAAACAAACCGACCATTTGTCGTATGACGAGCGCGCCCTGATCAATTTCGACCATCCGCGTGCGATCGATTTTGAACTTTTGGTACAGCATTTAAAGGAACTCAAGGCCGGAAATGTCGTCGATCAGCCCGTTTATTCGTTCGTGACGCACAACCGGACCGACGATACCGTCGTGACGCATCCGCGAAAAGTCATGATCGTGGAAGGCATCCTGATTTTGGCCAATCCCGAATTGCGCGATCTGTTCGACGTCAAGATTTTTGTCCACGCCGATTCGGACGAACGCCTGATCCGCCGCCTCAAACGCGACATTGCCGAGCGCGGCCGCGACATGGAAGAGGTCTTGACGCGCTACCAGAACACGCTCAAACCGATGCACCAGCAATTCATCGAGCCCACCAAAGCGTTCGCCGACATCATCATCCCGAACGACAAATACAACACCGTCGCGATCGATGTGGTGCGTGCGGTAATTAATCAGCGGATTTCGTAAATTTTTAGTATTTTTAGGAGCAATTTCCGGCTATTCGCTTTATCTTTTCTGTTCCATTTCATTGCACAAAAAAGGATACCGCTACTATCCGGGCTAGGCACTCGAATAAAAATGAACAATAGCAATAAACAATAATCATCGTGCCCTACAAAGAAAAACCGTGGTTCAAATTCCTCAGCAACAAATACGTTTGGGTGCTGCTATTTTTCTGCACGTGGATGCTGTTCCTCGACAATTATTCGTACTTCGATCACCGCATCCTGAACCAGGAAATCGACGAACTCGAAGACAACAAGCAATACTATCAGGACGAAATCAAGCGGGACGAGCAAAGCATCAAACAGCTCAAGAATCCTGATCAGGTCGAGAAATACGCGCGCGAGAAATACTACATGAAGAAAGACAGCGAGGACATTTACATCATCGAGTTTGAAGGCGATACCGTTAAGAAAAAATAGAAAAAAGACCGCTGCGCTGCAAGAGCAAAGACCAAAACCAATCCAAAATGGCAAACGATTTATTCAATGACTTCGATCCCGTTTCTTCCAAACAATGGAAGCAGCAAATCCAGTTCGAGCTCAAAGGCGCCGATTACAACGAAACGCTGATCTGGAATTCGCCCGAAGACATCAAGGTCAAGCCGTTTTACCACGCCGACGAAAAGGCCAACAAGCTTACGGTCAAGACACGCGCGACGCAATTCAAGATCGGTCAGGATATTTTCGTGCACGATCTCGACAAATCGATCTGGCGCGCAAACGACAGCATCAGCCGCGGCGCGGAAAGCATCCGTTTTACGATTTCGGATCCTGGTATTGACGTTGCAAAATTACTGGGCAGCCTTCCTTTGGAAAAGGTTTCGGTTTTCTTCGATTTGCATTTTCTCTCAATCGATTTCGTAAAACAGATCGACGCGGCCGCAACCGAAAAGAACGCCACGGTTTTCTGCAACCTCGACCCGATTGGCCAACTCACCCAAGACGGCAATTGGTTTAAAAATACCGACAGGGACAATTTCGAAACTTTAAACACCATTGCAAAAGAGACGAATTCGGTTTCTTTTGTGAGCGTCAACGCGGGTTTGTACCAAAACGCGGGCGCGAATGCCGTGCAACAGGTCGCTTATGCTTTGTCGCACGGCAATGAATACCTGAACCGCATTCCGGAAATCAGCAAACCGATCGTATTCAATGTCGCCATCGGCACGAATTACTTTTTCGAGATCGCCAAATTGCGTGCGCTGCGGTTGCTTTTCGGAAAGATTGCCAGCGAATACGACCACCATCTGGATTGCCATATCGTGGCCACGCCAACGAAACGCAACAAAACGATTTACGATTACAACGTCAACCTATTGCGCACGACAACCGAATGCATGAGCGCGGTTTTGGGCGGCGCCGATACGATTTGCAATTTGCCGTACGATGTCTTGTACCACAAAAGCAACGAATTTGGCGAACGCATTTCGAGGAACCAGTTGCTCGTACTCAAGAATGAAAGTTATTTTGACAAGGTCGACAATCCGGCCGACGGCAGCTATTACATCGAAAGCCTGACGACGCAAATCGCCGAAAAAGCACTGGCGTTGTTCAAGGAAATGGAAACCAACGGCGGATTTCTCGTCAAACTCGGCGAAGGCATCATCCAGAAAAAGATTGCCGAAAGTGCCGAAAAAGAACAGCAATTGTTCGATTCGGGCAAGGAAATCCTGCTCGGAACGAATAAATACCCGAACAAAAATGACCGGATGGCGCACGACCTGGAGTTGTTTCCGTTTGTCAAGAACAAGCCGCGCAAAACGTTGATAACGCCCATCATTCCGAAACGGCTCGCCGAAAAAATAGAACAGGAACGGCTTGAAACTGAAAAAGAATAATGGCGTTCGGATTCCTCCTATCGATTGTTTTTGCCGTGGCGTTTTTTTGCATCGGCATTTTGCAGCTGATCTTAGGACTCACCTGTCGCAATTGGAAACGCGGTCTTTCGGGATTAGGATTAATGGTTTTAGCGCTTCTTTCTTTCGCCGCACCTTATTTGTATATTTTAAACCAACTCAACCTTACGTAACTTCTTTGACCATGAAAAAATTAGCCTTACTCCTATTCTTATTGACCGCAGCCATTGCAACCGCGCAAACGGGAACCGACAACCGCAGCTATTCGCTCAAAGAAATCGATGCCGCACCCGTGCCTGAAAACAATATTTCGCTGGCCGATCATTTCAAAAAGAATTTCCATCCGAAGGAAAAAGTGACCGAAGCGATCAAGGTTTCGTTCGTCATCGAAAAAGGGGGCGTACTCCGCGATGTCAAAGTGTTCAACGAGTTGCCTGAGCCGACCAAAAAAGAAGTCATCCGCGTGATCAAAACACTCCCGAAATGGAAACCCGGAACCAAATCCGGCAAAGCCGTCAGGGTGCTTTACACCGCAACACTCAACCCATAGTCATGCGCAAGAATTTAAGTCATATTACTTTAACCGATACGGCTCCGGCAACGGCATCCGCAACCGATGATTTCGTCACGGCTGAAGGCATTACCGTTCATTCGGCTTATTCGGAAAAAGACCTTGAAAACCTCGAGCATCTTGATTTCGGGGCTGGTTTTGCACCCAACTTACGCGGCCCATATGCGACGATGTATGTGCGCCGGCCGTGGACGGTTCGCCAATACGCTGGATTTTCAACCGCACAGGAAAGCAATGCGTTCTACCGACGAAACCTTGCGGCCGGACAAAAAGGACTTTCGGTCGCATTCGATCTGGCCACGCACCGCGGTTACGATTCGGACCACGAACGCGTCGAAGGCGATGTCGGAAAAGCGGGCGTTGCGATCGATTCGGTGGAAGACATGAAAGTGTTGTTCGACCAGATTCCGCTCGACGAAATGTCGGTCTCGATGACCATGAACGGCGCCGTATTGCCGATCATGGCTTTCTATATTGTCGCCGCCGAAGAACAAGGCGTCAAACCCGAACAGCTTTCGGGAACCATCCAAAACGACATCCTCAAGGAATTCATGGTGCGCAACACCTATATTTATCCGCCCGCGCCATCGATGAAAATCATTGCCGATATTTTTGAATTCACGAGCAGAAAAATGCCCAAATTCAATTCGATTTCGATTTCGGGCTATCACATGCAGGAAGCCGGGGCGACCGCCGATATTGAACTTGCGTACACTTTGGCCGACGGATTGGAATACATCCGCACCGGACTCGCAGCGGGAATGAACATCGACGAATTCGCACCGCGCCTGTCGTTCTTCTGGGCCATCGGCATGAACCATTTTATGGAAATCGCGAAGATGCGCGCCGGACGCATGATTTGGGCGAAATTGCTCCAACAGTTCCATCCGAAAGACGATAAATCATTGGCACTTCGTACGCATTGCCAGACATCGGGTTGGAGTTTGACCGAACAGGATCCGTTCAATAACGTCGCGCGGACGTGCATCGAAGCGGCAGCGGCAGCTTTCGGCGGAACACAATCGCTGCATACGAATGCTTTGGACGAAGCCATCGCCCTGCCTACCGATTTCTCGGCGCGAATTGCCCGAAATACGCAAATATTTTTACAGGAAGAAACCAAAATCACGAAAACCGTCGATCCTTGGGCCGGCAGTTTTTATGTCGAAAGCCTCACGCATGAAATCGCACAAAGCGCATGGAAACTGATCGAGGAAGTCGAAGAACTCGGCGGGATGACCAAGGCGATCGAAGCCGGAATCCCGAAATTGCGCATCGAAGAAGCCGCGGCCAGGAAGCAAGCGCGAATCGACAGCGGTCAAGACATCATCGTAGGCGTCAACAAATACCGACTCGAAAAGGAAGATCCGTTGCACATCCTCGATGTCGACAACGAGATGGTACGCAAACAACAGGTCGAAAGACTTCAACAAATAAAAGGGACAAGGGACAACGAAAAAGTAAAAGAGTTGCTCGGACAATTGATCGATTGTGCCAAAACAGGCAAAGGAAATTTATTGGAACTGGCCGTTGAAGCGGCCCGCAACCGCGCCACATTAGGCGAGATCAGCGATGCGCTCGAAACGGTCTTCGGAAGATACAAAGCACAAATCAAATCATTCAGTGGCGTGTACAGCAAGGAAATAAAAAACGACGAAAGTTTCGCAAAAGCGAAGCAATTGGCCGACGCATTTGCCCAGAAAGAAGGCCGTCGCCCAAGAATCATGATTGCCAAAATGGGCCAGGACGGCCATGACCGCGGCGCAAAAGTGGTCGCTACCGGTTATGCCGATGTGGGTTTTGATGTCGACATCGGGCCGTTATTTCAAACGCCGGCCGAGGCAGCCAAACAGGCCGTCGAAAATGACGTGCATATTTTGGGCGTTTCGTCTTTGGCCGCCGGACACAAAACATTGGTCCCGCAAGTCATTGCCGAACTCAAGAAATATGGCCGTGACGACATCATGGTGATTGTGGGCGGTGTGATCCCGGCGCAGGACTACCAATATTTATTCGATGCGGGAGCCGTTGCCGTATTTGGTCCGGGTACCAAAATCAGTGAGGCAGCCATCAAGATATTGGACATCCTTCTCGAAAGTTTTGAATAATCTAAAAACCCCACCTGAAAGTGGGGTTTTCTTTTTGCACAATAATGCTTATTTTCGGGAAAAAGAAATACAGATGTCCAAACTTCCCCATATCGGAACCAGCATTTTTACCGTAATTACGCAAATGGCGAACCAATACAATGCCATCAACCTGTCGCAAGGATTCCCGAACTTTCCGATCGACGAGCGATTGATTGCGCTCATTGTGGAAAAATCGGCTGAAAATGTGCACCAATACCAACCGTCTTCGGGAAATCCGCAATTGCTGCAAAAAATCGCACAGTTGGTATTGGAATCGTATCAAAGGGCCGTCAATCCCGAAACTGAAATTCTTGTTACGGCCGGCGCGACGCAAGGTATTTTCACGGCGATCCAGGCATTGGTTTCTCGAGATGAAGAAGTCGTCATTCTCGATCCATGCTACGATTCGTATGAAACACCCATTATTTTGGCCGGTGCGAAACCAATCCACATTGCGCTCGGCGATGATTTTTCTCCAGATTGGACAGCGATTGCAAACGCAGTCAACTCCAAAACGCGCATGATCATCATCAACAATCCGCACAATCCCTCGGGAAAAATCTGGACGGAAAGCGATTTTGCCGCATTGGAAAATCTCGCCGCTAAACATCCGAAACTGATCGTGCTTTCTGATGAAGTTTACGAATACATCACTTTCGAGCAACGCCACATTTCGATCCACAACCGCAAGAAGTTGCGCGACAGAAGCATTTCGGTCTCGTCGTTCGGGAAATCATTTCACATTACCGGCTGGAAAGTGGGTTATGCCATAGCGCCAGAAAGTTTGATGCGTGAGATCAAGAAAGTGCACCAGTTTCTCGTTTTCAGCGTCAACAGCTTGTCGCAGGCCGTCCTTGCCGGATACCTCGACATCGTCAATCTGCCGGAACTGCGCCATTTTTACCAACAGAAACGCGATTATTTCCGGAAACTCATGGAACCGACGCGTTTGGAGTGGCTGCCGTGTCAAGGTTCGTATTTCCAGATTGCGTCGTTTGCGCACCTGTCGGATGAAACCGATGTCGGGTTTACCAATCGATTGGTGACCGATTTTGGCGTGGCCGCGATTCCGGTTTCTGCGTTTTATGCCGACGGGAAAGACCTGCGCCGCATCCGGTTTTGTTTTGCAAAAGATAATGAAACGTTAATGCACGCGGCGGCACGTTTGGAAAAACTATAATTAATTATCTTTGGGACCGATCAAAATCTGATGACCATGAAAAAATACCTGCTGATTGCAATCGTCCTAATCAATTGGTGTGCTGCGGCACAAGACACTTTCAATTACAAAACCGATTACGAGAAACTGGTTGCGCGTACAAAAGACAAGAAAGACAAACTTTTTTACGACACGCAAATCAAGCGGTTTACTTCCAATGATGCGACTTTGACGGATTTTGAAACGTTGGCATTGATGGTTGGGTTTAGCGGACGAACCGAATACAATCCGACGAAAGACCTGTTCAAGGAATCGATTATTTACGAACTCAACACTTCCCAAAAATACGCAGAAGCTTCCAAAATAGCCGATAAGGAATTGAAATCTAACCCGTTGAGCCTCAGAGGAATTTACGGAAAATCGTATGCTTTGCTTAAATTACAACAGAAAGACAGCGCAAATTATTATGCCAAACAATGGCAAAAAATCCTCAAAGCGATGTTTTTTAGCGGCAAAGGAACTTCGATAACTGACCCCACTTTTTCGCTTGGGCCAGTGGATGGCAAGGAATTCATCAATATGTTCGTTGGCGCCCAAATCACGGCGAACAAAACCGCGAAAGACAAGGAAGGCCGCGCGATCGAGATTTATGACGTCGTTCTCGACAAGAAAAAAATGACCTTATATTTCATGATCGACCACGCTTCCAAAAGATTGGAAGAAGAAGCCAGATCCAAATAATGAAAATCTTTGACCGTATTATAGCCGATACGCTTGCCCCGCAACAGAAAAACTGTAAATGATTGCCATTTTCTGCTGTTCTGCACTGCATCCCTTGACGCAATAAAGCCACCCACGCGGTGGTTTTTTTATGCCTTTTTAGTAGCTTTGAAAAAATTGCTGCTTCCGATGACGGGATTTACCAAATGTTTGTATTGCTTTTTTTTGCTGTTGAGTTGTGGTGTTTTCCCACAACAAACGGCCAATCCACTGTTGGAAAAAGGTTGGGCGGCGTTGGTGAAAGACAATGAAAACGACGCATTCCGGTATTTTTTTGAAGCCTATCAAAAAGCAAAATTTGCAAACCATACGGAAGACAAAGCCGAGTCGTTGCTGTACCTCGGCATTTGCTCGTTTGGCTCAAGTTCCGAAAAAGGCCTGCAATACGCCACACAATCGCTTGGGGAATTCAAAAAATTGGAGCAGGCCAATCCGCAACGCGCCAAAATCGGACGCGCCAAATGCCTCCAACTCATCAGTACGATTTACAGCCGTCAGAAAAAAAATCAAAAAGCATTGCAGATGAGCCTCGAAGTCGTGCGCACTTTCAAGCATCAAAAAGACCCGACCGGAACTTTAGGGCTTGCCTACTCGAGCATTGCAACACTATACGATCTTCAAAAAAAGGACTCGGTGTTGTTCTTTCTGGAAGCCGCCAAGGCAGAATTCGAGAGCAACCGCAATTATGCCTATTTGCCCAACGCGTACCTTAAAATTGGCGAATGGCTCGTGAAGCGACAGCGCATGGATGAAGGCCGCACACATTTCAATCGGGCATTGCACCTCGCCGATTCGACGCAGAATAGACAGGCGCAGGTTTCGGCTTTGGTCGCGCTCGGAAAATGGAACATCCAATCACATTTGCCCAGCGAAGCCGAGTCGCAACTGCTCAAGGCGCGAAATATCTCGAAGCATTTATCCGATAAACTGTTTGAAATCAAAAGCATCGAAGCGCTCATTGATTTCAAGAAACAGCGGCGCGAGTTTGAGGAAGTCAGCCAATTGCAAAAAGAATTGCTCGGCATCAAGGACCGTTATTATTCACTCGAACGCGAACAGATCGCCAAAAGCCTTGAAGTGCAGTTTGAAGTTTCAGAAAAAGACCGCCAACTCGCGCTGGTTTCCAAAGAGAAAGAAGTCTCGCGGCTCACGAATGTACTTTTGGGTATTGGAATTATCGTATTGATTGTGGTTTTTTCCGCCGGATATTTTTTCCTCAAACGCCTCAACCACCGCGACAAACAATTGCTCAAGGCGAAGGAAGCATTGGTCGAAGCGCTCGAAAAACAGAAAATACTCAAGGAAGCACAATTCCGCAACGACCTTGAACACAAGGAAAGCCAGCTCAGCGCAATCACTTTGCAGATGTTGCAGAAGAACGAGCTCATCGGCGAAATCAAATCGACGATTGAAAAAGAAACGCAACTGTCGGAACAGCAAATGCTCAAAATGGTCAATAAATATTTTGCGCAGAATGACAGTTGGAATGATTTCGATTTGTATTTCGAAAGCATCAACAAGAATTTTTACACGCGACTCAAGCAAAGTTATCCTTACATCAGTGCCAATGACCTTAAAATTTGCGCGCTGATCAAACTCAACCTTTCGATCAAGGAAATGGCTTCCATCTTGAATATTTCACACGATAGCGTCAAGACGGCACGTTACCGATTGCGTAAAAAACTCCAACTCAACACGGAAGAAAACCTGACTGAATTTATTCTTTCGATTTAGCCTTGTCTACCTGAGTTATACAGTAAAATAACGGATTGTCTACCTTTTGTCTACCTGTTTTTTATGGTCACCCAAAATACATTGGGTAGTTTTGTTTTGGGAAATTGCTATGAAAAAAGATTTTCTGTTAACCTTAAACCATCGATTATGAGAAAAATTTACGCTTTATTGCTATTGACTTGCGGCTTTGTTCAAGCGCAGGTTCCGAACGCCGACTTCGAATCGGGAACGGGCTACGGACTCGAAAACGTCACCGCCTGGGGAAAATTCTTCGTTTTCCAAATTACCATTGATATGGAAACCGGCGAAAGCACCCAGGACGACATCATTTTTGGGGACAATACGATCGGGATGTTTTGCACTTCGACTACAGACGCGCACAGCGGCGAACGCGCCATGTTGATCCGGAATGCGTTCAATGTCACGCAAAACCAAGTGATTCCGGGTGAAGCCAATTTGTTCAATACCGAAATCGCCGATACGCCCACGGGTTGGAACTTTGGCGTTCCCGTAGAAGCCGGTGCCGATTTCGACTTTCTTTCGTTCTGGTACAAATTCGCGCCGCTCGGAAACGATGTCGCCGAAGCCAAACTGACTTTGTTTGCCGATGGCGTTGGCGAAGTGGGTTCTGCCAAAATATTGATTTCGGGAGCCGAATCTGAATATACGTATGCAACAGTCCCGGTTACTTTTACTTCCATCGAAACGCCAACCTTTATGACAATTTCATTTACGATGCAGGCCGAAGGATCGACCGCCGTCTTCGGAAGTTATTTGACCGTAGACGATTTGAAAGTCAACAATTCGCCGCTTGGCCTATCGCAATTCAACACGCAGACTTTTAGCGTTTTTCCAACAATTGCCGAGGCAACCGTTCACGTTCAAGGTACATTTACCGGGAAATACCATGTTGGCATCGCCAATGCGGAAGGCAGAATTGTAAAGGAAACAGCCATCGAGATGCAATCCGGCGCAACAAATTCAATCGACGTAAGCCAACTCGCAAGCGGCGTTTATTTCCTCAAAATTGAAAACGGCAACCAATCGGCCACAAAAAAATTCATCAAAAAATAAAACAAATGGTATAATCTGCGTTTTAAACCGGGTCTGTAGCCCGGTTTTTATTTGATTTTTTTACCCGTATGCCAAGATGATGTATGCGAATACTTTAGTGCTTTGCCCTGCCTTTGTGTTGTTTGTGGTTGACTGAATTGGCCAACTTTTCCCTATCTTTCGCAAACAAAACAAGCAACCTATGAATTTTACAGCAAAAATGCTCCGCGACGATGCGCTCAAAGGAAAAACCATTGTCGTAACCGGCGGCGGAAGCGGCCTTGGCAAAGCGATGACCAAATATTTCCTCGAACTCGGCGCCAATGTGGCCATTACGTCACGCGACCTCGACAAACTCCAAACGACCGCTTCTGAATTGGAAGCCGACACTGGCGGGAAATGCCTGCCGCTGCAATGCGACGTGCGCCATTACGACCAGGTCGAAAACATGCTGCAGGAAACATTAAAGGTTTTTGGAAAAGTGGACGTTCTGCTCAACAATGCCGCCGGAAACTTCATTTCGCCTACCGAAAGATTGTCGGCGAATGCGTTCGATACGATCATCGATATTGTTTTGAAAGGTTCCAAAAACTGTACGCTCGCATTCGGGAAACACTGGATCGACACCAAACAGGAATCTTCGACCATCTTGAATATCGTGACCACTTATGCCTGGACGGGATCGGCTTATGTGGTGCCGAGCGCCACGGCCAAAGCGGGCGTTTTGGCGATGACGCGAAGCCTAGCGGTAGAATGGGCAAAATACGGCATCCGTTCGAATGCGATCGCGCCGGGACCGTTTCCTACCAAGGGCGCGTGGGACCGATTGTTGCCCGGCGAACTCAAGGAAAAATTTGACCTGGCCAAAAAAGTGCCTTTGAAACGCGTGGGCGACCATCAGGAATTGGCCAATCTGGCCGCATACCTGGTTTCCGATTTTTCGGCGTATGTGAACGGCGAAGTCATCACGATCGACGGCGGCGAATGGCTCAAAGGCGCGGGACAATTCAATATTTTGGAAGCGATTCCCGAGGAAATGTGGGACATGCTCGAGATGATGATCAAAGCGAAGAAGAACAATTGATAATTGATAATTAACGATTGATAATTATTTTTGAACCATTAGAGATGCCCTAGCCCTGATGGCAGCGGCATCCTTTTTTGAGTTGCAAAACGAAAAAAAGATACAGCGGACAGCAGGAACAGCTTCAAATAAAAAACGCCTTATCCATCGATAAGGCGTTTTTTTTTACTTTTCAGAAACGCCCTCGCCCGGATTGCTTCACTTCGTTTTTATTTTAATTGCTGTTCCGTGAATTTCATTTACAGCCGGCATCCTTTTTTACTGAGGAGCGAAGCTGAAAAGACAACGGTTAAACCCAATACAAAATCACTGAAAAACAATTACTTAACAAACGTTTTTTTTGCCGCTGCTTTAAACTCACAACTTTCGGCTTTTGTTAACAAATTTGACTTGAAAAACCCGCAAATAATTGTATTTTTACGGCTCAAAATTTCAAAAGATAAATGGGCAAAATCATTGCTATCGCCAACCAGAAAGGCGGTGTCGGAAAAACGACTACTTCGGTAAATCTGGCAGCTTCACTGGGTGTTTTAGAGAAAAAAGTTTTATTGATCGATGCCGATCCGCAAGCCAATGCGAGTTCGGGATTGGGCGTTGACGTGGAAGGCGTTGAAATTGGCACGTACCAGATTCTCGAGCACAGCAACAAACCTTCGGAAGCGATTGTCAAGACATCGGCGCCAAATGTCGATCTGATTGCGGCCCACATCGATCTCGTGGCGATTGAGATCGAACTTGTTGACAAGGAAAACCGCGAATACATGCTCAAGCAGGCGTTGGCTGAAATCAAGGACAATTACGATTACATCCTGATTGACTGCGCGCCGTCATTGGGATTATTGACGCTCAATGCGTTGACTGCGGCCGACTCGGTCGTGATTCCGATCCAGTGTGAATATTTCGCGTTGGAAGGTTTGGGGAAATTACTCAATACGATCAAAAGCGTGCAGAAAATCCACAATGCGAACCTCGACATCGAAGGTTTGCTTTTGACGATGTACGATTCGCGTTTGCGCCTTTCGAATCAGGTGGTGGAAGAAGTGCAGAAGCATTTCCACGACATGGTTTTCGAGACGATCATCCAACGCAATGTCAAGCTCAGCGAAGCGCCGAGTTTTGGCGAAAGCATTATCAATTATGACGCAACAAGCAAAGGCGCGACGAATTATCTGCACCTTGCACAGGAAATAATCAAGAAGAACAGCAACTAGGTTTATGACAAAAGTGGTGAAAAAACAAGCATTGGGAAGAGGATTATCGGCGTTATTGAAAGACCCTGAGAACAACATTCAGTCGGTTTCCGACAAGAATGCCGACAAAGTCGTCGGCAATATCATTGAGCTTGAAATCGAATCGATTGAAATCAATCCGTTCCAGCCGCGAAGCAATTTCAACGAGGAAGCCTTGCAGGAATTGGCTACTTCGATTCGGGAACTCGGCGTCATCCAGCCGATTACCGTCCGAAAATTAGACTTCAACAAATACCAGCTGATTTCGGGCGAACGCAGGTTGCGCGCTTCGAGAATCGTTGGATTGACAACGGTTCCGGCCTACATCCGGATCGCCAACGATCAGGAATCCTTGGAAATGGCTTTGGTGGAAAACATCCAGCGCCACGACCTCGACCCGATTGAAATCGCGTTGTCGTACCAACGTTTGATCGATGAAATCCAACTCACGCAAGAGCAAATGAGCGACCGCGTGGGCAAGAAACGCTCGACGATTGCGAATTATTTGCGATTGCTCAAACTCGATCCGATCATCCAGACGGGCATCCGCGACGGATTCATCTCGATGGGCCACGGCCGCGCGATCATCAACATCGAAGACCACGATGCGCAGGCCGATATTTACCACAAAATCATCAGCAAGAACCTTTCGGTGCGTGAAACCGAGGCGCTTGTAAAAGGATACCAGGAAAGCCTCAAACCTTCAACGACAAAGGCTGCGAAGGCAAGCACGTTTAAAGTGGACGACGACCAACAGAAAGCAATTGCGACCTATTTCGGTGCCAAAGTCGACGTGAAAGTCGCAGGCAACGGCAAAGGAAAAATCACGATTCCGTTTCATTCCGCGGAAGATTTCAACCGAATCATCAAACTCATCAAAGGTTAGTGAACAAGCGGCACGTCATATTTTTGATCCTGTTTTTGGCTACCTTTTCGCTTTCGGCACAAACGGGTGGCGAGATGACGATTGTTCAGGATACGACCAAAACCACAAATACGGCCGACGACATCGATCCGCTTTCGCCTGCCAAGGCCGCATTCTATTCGGCGATTTTCCCGGGACTCGGCCAGGCCTACAACAAAAAATACTGGAAAATGCCTTTGGTTTATGCAGCCATCGGTACGAGTACGTATTTTTACATCTGGAACAACAACAATTACAAAGAATACCGCGATGCTTACAAACGCAGGCTCGCGGGCTATACCGACGATAAATTCAGTTTCCTGAGCGACGACAGGCTGTTGACGGGCCAGCGTTTTTACCAAAAAAACCGCGACCTTTCGGCTTTGATCACGGCCGCTTTTTATGTGCTGAACATCGTCGATGCCAATGTGGATGCGCATTTGAGACAATTCAACGTCAGCGACAACCTGACTTTTGAACCCAAGGTTTTTCAGGACGACATTTACAGCAGGCAAAACATCGGATTCACCTTAAACTATCGCTTCTAATGAAAATCGCGCTTTTGGGATACGGAAAAATGGGCCAGGTGATCGAACGCATCGCGCGCGAACGCGGCCATGAAATCGTGTTGCGCAAAAAAAGCACCGATACTTTTGACGGACTCGAAAAAGCCGATGTCGCGATTGATTTCAGCATTCCCGATGCGGCCGTGGGCAACATTTCGGCGTGCTTGAATGGCGATATCCCGGTGATTTCAGGAACAACGGGCTGGCTCGAGCATTATCCAAAAATGGCGGCTTTGTGTGAAGACAAAAAAGGCGCGTTCATTTACGGATCCAATTTCAGCCTGGGCGTGAACCTGTTTTTTGCGCTCAACGAAAATTTGGCGAAAATGATGGCCAACTTCCCGCAGTATAAAGTGTCGATGGAAGAAATCCACCACACGCAAAAGCTCGACGCACCAAGCGGAACTGCGATTTCGTTGGCCAAAGACATTATTGAACATTCGGATTATTCGAGTTGGGCGTTGCCGAATGTGACACCCGCCAAATCCGATGAAATATTAATCGACGCCAAACGCATTGAAAATGTACCGGGCACGCATTCGGTTTTTTACAATTCCGATGTCGATTCGATCGAAATCAAACACACCGCGCACAGCCGCGAAGGATTTGCATTCGGCGCCGTGATTGCGGCAGAATGGCTTCAGGGCAAAACCGGCATTTTCACGATGAAAGACGTGTTAAATTTAAATTAAGATTGTAACATTGCGGTAAATCCATTACTTACCGTTCAATACTAAACGAAAGATTATGACAATTACACAGTGGTTTATTTTCTTCCTGGTTTTACAGGTCATTCACTTTGCCGGAACATGGAAAATGTATGAAGCGGCCGGCCGGAAACGTTGGGAAGCGCTCGTTCCGATCTACAATGCGATCGTCTTGATGAAGATCATCAACCGCCCGACGTGGTGGACGATTTTGCTTTTCGTACCGGTGGTGAACCTGCTCATGTTTCCCGTCGTATGGGTCGAAACGCTGCGCAGCTTTGGAAAAAACACGACAAAAGATACATTGCTCGTATTGTTTACGCTTGGGCTTTACATCTATTACGTCAATTATACCCAGACTTTACAGCACATTCCGGACCGCAGCCTCGCGCCCAAATCGAAAGTGGGCGACACCGTGAGTTCGTTGTTGTTTGCCGTCATCGTGGCGACCATCGTACACGGTTATGTGTTGCAGCCGTTCCAGATTCCGACTTCGTCGTTGGAAAAAACATTGCTCGTGGGCGATTTCCTTTTCGTAAGTAAATTCCACTACGGCGCGCGTCCGCCGATGACCGCCGTGGCGTTGCCGATGATCCATGACTCGATTCCGGCGACCCCGAAATTGAGCGATTCGATTCCGTTCCTGAACAAAAGATCGTATACCAAATGGCCGCAATATCCTTATTTCAGGCTTCCGGCGTTGCAGCACATCGAACGCAATGACATCGTGGTGTTCAACTGGCCGGTCGATACGGTGTATGTGTTCCGCGACCAAGTACAGCGCAAGGATAAAAAACCGATCGACAAAAAATCAAACTACGTCAAGCGTTGCGTCGGGATTCCGGGCGACAGCCTTCAAATCAAAGATGGTTTCGTCTACAACAACGGCAAGCAATTGGTTTTGCCGGAAAGGGCCAAGCCGCAGTACATCCATATGGTGTATTCCAAAAAAGGCGTTTCAACCGAATTGCTGATGCAGGCCGGTTCGACAGAATTCGACCGTACCTTCGAAGTACAATTGACGAGCGCCGCACAAACCGAAGCACTCGAACATTACGCCAAAAGGGCCGAAAAGATCGGAGACGGCGTTTATAAAATCAAAACGGGTGCGTTGGGCATTCCGGCAGAGGTCGTCCAGGCCGTATCGCTGAACATCAAGGAAGTATATGATTATACCGATTCTGCCAATTTGACGTTCGCCGGCGCCGAACAACTCCGGAAAAATTCAAGCATCGATTCGGTTATCCGATACATCGCAAAAGCACCGGACATGTCTGTTTTCCCACAAACCGGAAAATGGAATCCCGACAATTACGGGCCGATTTACATTCCACAAGAAGGAAAAACTGTGGCCTTGACTACCGAAACCTTGCCGTTCTACCGCATGATTATTTCCGAATATGAGAAAAACGACCTCAAAGTCAACGGCGATGAGATCAGGATCAACGGCAAAGTGGCGACGTCTTACACGTTCAAGCAGGATTATTACTGGATGATGGGCGACAACCGCCACAATTCGGAAGACAGCCGTTTTTGGGGATTTGTGCCCGAAGACCACATCGTTGGAAAACCGGTCTTCATCTGGATGAGCATCGACCACATGACTGAAGGCATCCGCCATTGGAAAATTCGTTGGGAGCGCCTGTTTACGACTGTTGGCGGCAGCGGGCAACCGTATTCGTACTTTCACTTTTTCCTGGGCGCGGTGTTGGCTTATTTTGGGATTTCGTATTTTATGGGAAGGCGGAAAGCTGCTAAGGAATCTTAATTGAACGTGAACAAGATTCTGCTATATCCCACGTATTTCCCGTCGATCAGCCATTTTTCGGCCATCGCGCAGGCCGATGCGTTGACGCTCGAAACCGAAGACAATTTCCAGAAGCAAACCAACCGCAACCGCACGTACATCTACAGTCCGAACGGCATCCAGTTGCTCAATATCCCGATCAAGCATTCCAAAAACAGGCACCAGAAAACCAAGGACGTCCGGCTCGAAACGGCGTTCGATTGGCAGAAACAGCATTTCAAATCGCTCGAAGCGGCGTATCGCACGTCGCCTTTTTTCGAATATTTCGAAGACAGCCTTATGCCTATTTTTACCAAAAAGCACGAGTTCCTGATGGATCTGAATCTGGAAACCATGGCCATCGTTTCCAAATGCCTCGGGATGGAATTGCAATACGACAAGACCTTGGAATATTTCCACGAAGTTCCCGAATACACTGATTTTCGTTACCTCGCCAACGGCAAGAAAGACGCCGCCGAATTTGAAAGTTATACGCAGGTTTTTGGTGAGAAATTTGGTTTTTTGAACAACCTCAGCATTTTGGATCTGCTGTTCAACGAAGGCCGTTTCGCGTTGGATTACCTCAAGAAACAGAATTTGTAATCACTCGATCGACAAACGCGCCATGATCGGATAATGATCGGAATTGACGAATTCCGGAAAATCCCTGAAACTCTTTACTTTCATCGTCGGATCGGCAAAAATGTAGTCGATCCGCGCCGGATAATACCGGAAATTGTACGTGCGCCCAAATCCTTTTCCGGCTTCCTCAAACGTATCCTGGAGCGTTCCGCGGATGCTGCGGTACACGTATGAAAACGCACTGTTGTTCATGTCGCCGCAAATGATGATCGGGTATTCGCAGCTTTTTTTGTGTTCCATGACGATCTCGGCCTGTTGCTGCTGCTTGCGAAACGCACGGCTGATGCGGCGCGCCACGACCAGTGATTTCTGCTGGTTGACTTCGTCTATGTTCTCCGACATTTCGTTGACGTCGGGCGAAATCTTGATTGATTGCAAATGCATGTTGTAGACGCGGATGATGTCTTTCCCTTTTTTGATGTCGGCAAAAATCACGCTGTTGTTCGAACTCGGCAAATCGAGATGGCCATCGTTGATGATCGGAAACTTCGAAAAAATCGCCTGTCCCGTCTTGATCTGGTCGCCCTGCATGAAAATGTAGCGGTGCTTGTAGACCTTGAGATCGATGTTGGCCGAATTGTTGTATTCCTGGACGCACAAAATATCGGGGTTCTGTTCATTGATGAACGTCAGGATGTTGGCCGGTACGTCTTCGTCTTCAATCCATTTGAACAGGTTGAAAAGCCGCACATTGTAACTCATCACGACGAAATCCTTTTCTTCACTCGGCAAATCGGTTGCCGAAAACTTGTAGAATTTATTGATGAAGGTGATGCCGAGCAGCAACACCAAACCCGAAAGGACCACCTGCTTTTTGAGCTGCAGAGCCCAGAAGACAAAGTACAATCCGTTCAAGATCAAGAACAACGGCAAAATGAGCGTGAGCACTGACAGGAACGGGAAAAACTTAGGTGCCAGAAACGGCAAAACATACGCAAGGAAAGTCAATACAGCCAACACTATATTGAAAAAAAACATCGTCTTATTGAACCATGAAAGTTTCTTCATCCCAATTTTATTGCCCGCTAATTTAGTAATAGTTGTGCGTTGATGGCCATTGGGTGCCGAATTTTCGACCACCCGCATCCATCATCGCCCAATGAACACTACTCCTTCCCTGCCCGAAACAAAAATTCCTTCTCCTCGGCAGTCAGGCTGTCGTAACCCGACTTGCTGATCTTGTCCAGGATATCGTCTATTTGTTGCTGCGCCTTGTCTTTTGCAACAACCTTAGATACGGTTTTTACAATGCTGCGGTCTGGATTTCGGTGTACTTTTTTAAACGGCGTGTTGTTTCTGGAAAAGCTGATGTTCGAAAAACCGTCGTAGATGAAACCCACAATCTTACTCATATCATAACCCTGCTGCAGCAATTTCACAAACACAAATCCGAAGAAAGCCCCGGCCAGATGCGCCAAATGCCCGCCCGTATTGTCAGACAAAAGATACAACAAATCGATCCCGACCACTACGGCCGTAAAATGCCACAACTTGACATAGCCGATCAGCAACAGCCGAATCACCATATTGGGCGCATACGTTGTTGCCGCAAACAAAATCGCCATGATCGCACCCGAAGCGCCAATCATCGCGCTGCCCCGATCAAACGCCGTGAATATCCCGACAAACACCAATGCCGCAAAAACCGCACTGAGCAAATACACGCCCAGCAGTTGCCGCTGCGAAAAAAAGGTCAGGAAAATGCGCCCCGAAAAGTTAAGCACCATCATGTTGAACAACAAATGCCAAAAATCCCCATGCAGGAATGCATATGTGAGCAACGTCCACGGTTGTTTGAGCACCTCCCAATAATCCGATGAAAGATACAGCCAGGCCGGATAGTCAAAACCGCCTGCCTTGAATTGAAAGAACAGCGGGATAGAAATCAAAAAAGCGCCCACATTCCAATAAATCAGCTTCTGTTCGTAGCCGCCCATTTTGTAGTGCACTTTCAATTCATCCCAAAAATTCATGTATCTTTTATTTGTTTGAAGTTATTTTTTTTGGGCGTTGCCAAAGGCCGGGCTGTACGTTTCAATCTTTTTGCACTCCGCTGCGCTGCGTGAAGATTTCCCTTCGCGTTGCTACGGATAATCCAAAAAGGATTTCCACTTCCATCCCTAACGCACCCACGAATCAAGTCGCTCGAAAAACTCAGCTACTCTCCTCAATTCCAACGCCTGTTGTTGAACTGGTTCTTCTTCCAATACCACATCATGATGAATCCGATCAATGCGCCGCCAAGGTGAGCGAAATGTGCCACGCCGGTTCCGCCGCCAAATATTGAACTTCCCTTTACGCCTAAAAACAAATCGATGGCCAACAATCCCGGCACGAAATACTTGGCCTTGATCGGAATCGGAATGAACAGCATCGCCAATTCGGCATTCGGAAACATAAACGCAAACGCGACAAGCAATCCGTAAATTGCACCCGAAGCACCCAACATTGGGAAATTATACGCCCCAAAAGCCTCATTGAGCATCGACATATCGATTCCTTCGCGCGTTCCGAGCGGAATGCTTTGCCCTTGCAGCAACGCATAACCTTCTGCCGTTGTAAATCCGTGGCTCGTAAGCAAATGCAGGCCTTCCTGCACCTGGTAGTAATTGAGTCCCATTTGCAAAGCCGCTGCGCCCAATCCGCAGGAAATATAGAAGAAGATGAATTTGGTCGGGCCCCAAAAATGCTCGAGCGCGCTTCCGAACGAATACAACGCCAGCATGTTGAACAAAATGTGCGTCAGACTTGGCAATTGCGCGTGCATAAACATACTCGTTATCGGTTGCCAGACCTGAAAATTCGGATTTTCAAAATAATACAGCGACAACATCTGGTAGGCTTGCGCACCTACAATCTGCGAACCGATGTAAACCAAAACATTAATAATCAATAACTGCTTGACAGTTGGCGTAATCTGCATCATAATGCGAATTTTTTATCTAAATCTTCCACCCGCAACGTGATGAAAGTGGGTTTTTGAAACGGTGAAACATTGGGTTCTTTACACGCAAACAAACCATTGACGAGATTTTCCTGCTCTTTCTCGGTCAGATAGGTTCCGGTTTTGACAGCCAGGCTTTTGCACATCGACTTCGCAATCGAATCGTTCTGGCTGAAGCTGCTGTCGGGAATGCCGTCCTGCAAATCGCCGAGCAATTGCTCGAGCACGATCGACACTTCGCTTTCGGTGACGTTCACGGGCAACCCCGAAATCACGACATGGTCGGGATGCATCTCCTCAAACACGAATCCCGTATTGACGAGCGAATCCTTCAGATCAGCAATCAATTCGAGTTCCCCGGTCGAAAAATAAAGGCCCAAAGGAAACAGCAATTGCTGGCTCGAAGCCTGATGCACCGTCATATTGGTAAGGAATTGTTCATACAAAACACGTTGGTGCGCGCGTTGCTGATCGACAATCACCATTCCCGATTTGATCGGATTGACGATGTATTTTTTATGGATCTGGTAAGTTTTATGGACCGCCTGCTCGACTTCATGATCGTCAAACAATGAAGCGGTGACTTCCTCGCTTTCAAATTGGAAATTCGACACCGGGTAATCGGGCGCGTCATTTTCGGTTAACGTATCGGTGTCGTGCTTGAGCCCGACGTACAGGCTTTCCCAACCCGCCGTTTCTTTTGGCCGGTACAAGCTCGAACTCGAATAGGATTTCGTCGGTTTCTCGTCGCCAAACGGATTGAAGCTACCGTCAATCTGGATTGTCGGCACTGCCGCCTCTGCATCTTTGTATTGGTAAGGCGTATCAAGGTTCGGATCGCGCTCAAAATCGAGAACGGGCGCCACGTTGAATTGCCCCAGGCTGTGCTTGACCGCCGAACGCAAAATGGCATACAGCGAATGCTCGTCGTCAAACTTGATTTCGGTCTTGGTCGGATGGATGTTGATGTCGATCGTGTGCGGCGGCACCTGTAGAAACAGGAAATAACCGGGCTGGCAGCCGTCTTTCAAAAGTCCTTCATAAGCCGCCATGATCGCGTGGTGCAGATAGCCGCTTTTGATGAAACGGTCGTTGACAAAAAAGAACTGTTCGCCGCGGTTTTTCTTGGCGAATTCGGGTTTGCTCACGAATCCTGCGATCGAGACAATTTCGGTTTCTTCCTTGACGGGAACCAGTTTTTCATTGGTCTTGCCGCCAAAAATATTGACGATGCGCTGTCGGAAATTGGACGGCGGCAAATTGAACAACTCGCCTCCGTTGTGGTAATACGTAAAATGGATGCCCGGATGTGCCAACGCGACGCGCTGGAATTCATCCACGATATGGCGGTGCTCGACGATTTCCGATTTGAGGAAGTTGCGCCTTGCCGGAATATTGAAAAACAGATTCTTGATGGCAAATGAAGTGCCTTGCGGCAAAACCGCCACATCCTGCGAAACGAACTTACTGCCTTCGATGACGATGTGCGTGCCGAGTTCCTCGTTTTGCTGGCGTGTTTTCATCTCGACATGCGCAATCGCCGCAATCGAAGCGAGCGCCTCGCCGCGAAAACCTTTGGTGTATAACGAGAACAGATCTTCGGCCTGGCGGATTTTGGAAGTCGCATGGCGTTCGAAGCACAAACGCGCATCGGTGACGCTCATGCCCGAGCCATTGTCGATGACCTGGACGAGCGATTTTCCGGAGTCCTTGATGATCAGTTTGATGTCGGTTGCCTTGGCGTCGACGGCGTTTTCAAGCAATTCCTTGACGACCGAAGCCGGCCTTTGCACGACCTCTCCGGCCGCAATCTGGTTGGCAACGTGATCGGGAAGTAATTGGATGATGCTCGACATTTGGGTATTTGATTGGACTTTCAAAAGTAAACAATTAATGTGTTATCGCCTACTTTGGAAATGTTGAAAAAATGATAAAGTTTTGCACATTTGAGGAAGCCAATTGCGGGGCGAAAATGGAAAGCAGATTTAAACGGATGACGCGGATTTACGCGGATTTGATTCGGCACGAATGTTCGCGTTAGCGATAGCAGCGGACCCGAGGCCAAAGGCCGAACTGGCGAAGCAAATCCTTTTTAATCAAAGTGAAACGGAGATTAAAAAGATTACTTCACCTAGTTAATATTTTTAATAGGAGTTCAGTGAACTTCGTTTGCAACGTATAGCGCGACCCGTAGGGAATGCCCAAAAACTAAGCGTTTTTACGCAATGCCGCCATCTTAATCGCCGCAATCGCCGCTTCGGTGCCTTTATTGCCGTGGATGCCGCCGCTGCGATCGATCGATTGTTGTTCGTTGTTGTCGGTGAGCAGGCAGAAAATCACGGGAACATCGCCGGTCACATTGAGGTCCTTGATGCCTTGCGTGACGCCTTCACACACGAATTCGAAATGCATCGTCTCGCCCTTGATCACGCAGCCGATCGTGATGACGCAATCGACGTTTTGCGTTTCGGTCATTTTCTTGGCGCCGTAAATGAGCTCGAAACTGCCCGGAACGTCCCAGCGGATGATGTTTTGGGGAAGCGCGCCGCAATCGAGCAAGGCCGCTTCGGCGCCGGAATAGAGTCCGTTTGTGATGTGATCGTTCCATTCTGAAACCACAATCCCAAACCGAAATTCCTTCGCGTTTGGGAGAGCGTTTTTATCGTAATTCGACAGATTTTTATTTGCGGTAGCCATGTTGTTATTTTAAATGGTGAATTTTAAATTTTGAATTATTGATGCAAAGATCAGCGAATTACTTAAACGAAAATTGGAGCAATACTTTCAAAGTTACTGCTCCAATTTAAAATTTATAATTTAAAACTTAAAATAATCTTACTGAGCCAGCCCGATCAAGGCGTCTACGCTCTGCCCTTCCGGCGTGCTTTCGTATTGTTCCTTGATCTGGTTGAAATATTTCAACGCATCGGCTTTGTTTCCGGAAGCCAAGGCAGCTTGTCCGGCTTTCAGGAGGAAACGTGGCGTAGTGAATTCGTTTTTGTTCATTTCAGACGCTTTGACGTAGTGTTCCAAAGCTTCTTTCATTTTGTTCTGTTGTGCGTAAGCATCACCGATTGCTCCGTGTGCCAAGACAGAAAGCACCATGTCGTCTGATTTGAATTGCTCCAAAGACGCGATCGCTTCCGGGTATTTCTTCAAATTGAGGCTGCAGATTCCGGCGTAGTAATTGGCCAGGTTTCCAGCATCTGTTCCCGAAAATTTATCCGCAATGTCCTTAAACCCGAATTTCCCTTCCGCACCGTTCAATGCCAAAGTAAACAATGAATCGGCTTTCACATCGCCGTCCACCGCTTTCTGGAAATTCTGCTGTGCAGCAAACATTTCATTGGCCGCTTCGTCCTGTTTCGGTCCGGCAACAAATTTCTGGTACAGCAAATAACCGACAACGACCAATGCAAGTGCGCCCAAAATCCCGAAAATCATTTTCTGGTTTTTCTCAAACCACTCTTCCGTTTTGTTCGCGGTTGAGTCTAAGGAGTTGAAAACGCCAGCAGTCGTGCTGTCTTTCTCATCCACATTGATTTGGTCCTCGATATAATTGCCATCTGCTTTTTCTTCTTTCTCTTTCGGAGCTTTGTAACCTCTTTTATTGAACGTTGCCATTTAATTTGAATTTATGAGCCGCAAAAATAAAATTTTTATTCGAACACAAGCAAAAAAAATGCATTTTATATCAACAGTTTAATCGGTTATGTGCTTAATCGTTTAATCGGATCGAGAATTGAACGTTTTGGCATAACGATTAAACGGTTAAACAAATAAACGGTTCGCCAAAAATTGCGTAATTTGCAGCCGGTTTTGAGCCCACTTTTCCATGCACCTGAAACAAATTTCGCTTTTCAACTACAAGAACTTTTCCGAAGCCGATTTCGAGTTCGACCGCAAGATCAATTGCTTTGTCGGCAAGAACGGCATCGGCAAGACCAATGTGCTCGACGCGATTTACCATTTGGCGTACGGAAAAAGCTATTTCAATCCGTTGGCCGTCCAGAACATCAAGCACGGCGAGGAGTTTTTTGTCATCGACGGCGAGTTCGAAAAGAAAGACCGCACCGAACAAATCGTGTGCAGCCTCAAGAAAGGCCAGAAGAAAATCCTCAAGCGCAACAGCAAGATCTACGATAAATTCTCAGATCACATCGGCTTCATACCGCTTGTGATCATCTCGCCCGCCGACACCGACCTGATCACCGAAGGCAGCGAAACACGCCGTAAATTCATCGACAGCGTGGTTTCGCAACTCGATCCGGGTTATTTGCAGGAACTCATCCAATACCAGAAAATCCTGAGCCAGCGCAACGCCCTGCTTAAATATTTCGCACTCAACCACGTTTTCGAAAACGATACGCTCGCGATTTACAACGAACAGCTCGATGCGCTCGGGCTGCGTATTTTCGGGAAACGTAAGGCATTCGTATCCGACTTCATCCCGATTTTCAACAAACACCACCAGGCCATTACCGGTTCGGCCGAAACGGTGCAACTCGTCTACGAAAGCGCGTTGCACCACAAGGATCTGCTGTCGCTTTTGCAGGAAAATTTACAGAAAGACCGCATTTTGCAATACACGTCGGTCGGCATCCACAAAGACGACCTGTCGTTTGAGATCGACCACTACCCGATCAAGAAATTCGGTTCGCAAGGCCAGCAGAAATCGTTCCTGATCGCACTCAAATTGGCGCAGTTCGATTTCATCAAGAAAAAATCGGGCGAGAAGCCTATTTTGCTGTTCGACGATATTTTCGACAAGCTCGATGAAAGCCGCGTGGGTAAGATTGTCGAGATGGTGAACAACGACGATTTCGGCCAGCTCTTCATCTCCGACACGCATCCCGAACGTACGGAAACCATCGTCAAGTCGACCCACCAGAGTTATAAAATTTTCTCGTTGTAAACGGGATTTTTGTACTTTAGCGCTTCCTAATTTCTGATATGAAAACACGAATTTTTACCTTGTTTTTTACTTGCCTGCTGTTTTGGAATTGCAACAGTCAAACGCCCGCGACCGTAGAAACGATTCCCGCCACCGCTTTTGCCGAAAAACTCAAAGCCGTGCCAAATGCGCAGCTGCTCGATGTTCGCACGCCTGAGGAATTTTCGGGCGAACACATCGATCACGCCGTCAATGTCGATTGGAACGGCGATAATTTCGAAAGCCAGGCGGCCAGATACGACAAATCCAAACCTGTTTTCGTGTATTGCAAAATCGGCGGACGTTCAGCTAAAGCAGCCGATAAATTGGCGTCGATGGGATTCACCAAAATCTACAACCTCGAAGGCGGCATCCTCAAATGGAACGCGGCCGGATTATCGGAATCGAGCGACAAAATCATCGGCATGTGCAGCCAGGAATACGGCGAATTATTGCAATCGGATCGAAAAGTGCTCGTGAATTTCTACGCCGACTGGTGCGAACCCTGCAAACTCATGAAACCTTACATGACGACGCTTTCCGAAACCTACAAAGGAAAATTGACCGTCTCGCGCCTCAACGCCGACGAAAACAAGACGCTGATCAAGGAAATGAAAATCGACACCCTGCCCGTGCTGTTGCTGTATGAAAACGGCACCATCGTTTGGCAGCACAAAGGTTTCATCAGCGAAGAAGAATTGAAAAAACACTTATAATCCGATTATGCTTTCAGCCAAAACACTCCAATTTCTTGAGGATCTAAAGAAAAACAACAACCGCGACTGGTTTCTGGCAAACAAATCGCGTTACGAAGAATACAAGAAGGAATACCACAAACTCATCGCGGAATTTCTCGACGCGATGAAGCCGAAAGACAAAAATCTCGAAATGCTCGAGGTCAAGAATTGCACGTTCCGGATCAACCGCGACATCCGTTTTTCGAAGGACAAATCGCCGTACAAATCGCACATGGGAATTTGGATGAATACGAATCCGAGTGGCGTGAACGCGCCGGGTTATTACATCCACATCGAGAAAGGCGCGAGTTTTGTTGCCGGTGGATTCTATTCGCCCGAAGCGCATGAACTCAAGAAAATCCGAAAGGAAATTGCCTTTTTCTACGATGAGTTGGAAGATATTGTGAACGATAAAAATTTCAAGAAACATTTCGACGGACTCGACAAGAACAATACGCTCAAAACCGCGCCGAAGGATTTCGAGAAAGACCATCCCGCGATTGAATTCCTCAAACTCAAAAGCTTTACGGTTTCGCAGAAAATCGCCGACAAGGATTTGACCGACAAGGATTTTGTCAAGAAAACAACCGAAAAACTGATTGCCATCAAGCCTTTGACCGAATTCTTGAACCGCGGCCTTTCGGCAGAATAATTTCAATTTATGGAAATCCAACACGACTTTTCGCTCAAAAAATACAATACGTTCGGCATCGAAGCCAAGGCGAAACAATTTGTCGCCGTGCATTCGACCGACGAACTCCAAGCGATCTTACAGCAACATCCGAACGACAAGAAATTCATCCTCGGCGGCGGCAGCAATATGTTGCTCACGAAAGACATTGACGCGCTGGTCATCCACGTGGATCTCAAAGGCAAGAAAGTGATTGCCGAAGACGACGATTTCGCAACCGTTGAAGCGCAGGCGGGCGAAAATTGGCATGAATTTGTTGTGTGGACGATCGAGCAGGATTTCGGCGGACTCGAAAACATGTCCCTGATACCGGGCAATGTAGGCACTACGCCGATCCAGAACATCGGCGCTTATGGCACCGAAATCAAGGATGCGTTCGTTTCGTGCGACGCGATGGAAATTTCGACGCAGCAAATCAAGACGTTTGCCAATTCGGATTGTCATTTTGGCTACCGCGAAAGCGTGTTCAAACAGGATTTGAAGGACCAATTCATCATCACTTCGGTGGTTTTTAGATTGACGAAACGCAACCATAAAATCAACACGTCTTATGGCGACATCACATCGGAACTGGCCAAGAACAACATCCAGAATCCGGGTTTGAAAGACGTCAGCAACGCCGTGATCGCGATCCGGCAAAGCAAATTGCCCGATCCGAAGGAACTTGGAAATTCAGGCAGTTTCTTCAAAAACCCAATCATTTCCAAATCCGATTTCGAACGGATACACGCCAAATTTCCCGAAATGAAATTCTTTCCCGTTTCCGAAACCGAAGTCAAAGTGCCCGCGGGCTGGCTCATCGAACAGGCCGGTTTTAAGGGCAAACGTTTTGGCGATGCCGGGATCCACAAGAACCAGGCGCTCGTCCTGGTCAATTACGGCAATGCGACCGGGCAGGAAATTTTGGCGGTTTCGAGAGACATCCAAAAGACGATCCTTGAAAAATTCGGGATTGCGATTGAGGCGGAAGTCAATGTGATTTAGACCGCTGCGCCGGCCCGAGGCTTTAGCCGAATCGGGCGCAGCTAAAGAAAAAACAATACAAACAGAAAAACCTGGTGCAATCTTGCAGTGAAACGGTCTTTCTTCTAAAAGTCGAAAAATGTACATCGCAGACCGTTACGCCAACACCGACCAACAAGACATTGAACAATTCATCGCCAAAAACAGCTTCGGGATTTTAGTGAACCAGACCGACGGAAAATTATGGGCCACGCACATTCCGCTCGAATTGGAAATCAACGACAAAGGCCAGCAGGTGCTTTGCGGACACATTTCAAAGGAAAATAATCAATGGAAAGGTTTTGCCGACAGCGACCAAGTGCTCGCCATTTTCTCAGGGCCGCACGCTTACATTTCGTCTTCGTGGTATGATTTTGAAAATGTGCCGACGTGGAATTATTCGGCTGTTCATGTTTACGGAACCGCGCGGATTATGGAAGGCGGCGAATTGGTCGCCCATCTGACGAAGCTCGTCGACAAATACGAAGCCGCTTCCGAAAACCCGGTTAGCGTCGCCGGATTTTCCAAAAAGACAATGATGCAGGCACGCGGAATCGTCGGTTTTGAAATCGTGGTCTCCGACATCCAGGCCGTTCGGAAATTGTCGCAGAACCGCGATGAGAAAAACTTCCACAGCATTATTTCCGAATTGGAAAAAACCGGAAATCCCGATGCGGTTGCGGTTGCGCAGGACATGAAAAAATGCCCGTTTGAAAAATAAGACCGCGAAGATGCGAGACCGCTGCGCTGAAAGAACAAAGAAGAAGAAAGAAGAAAGAGAAAAGAGAAAAGACTGTTGCGTGAGATTTGAAAATGATAGTCGCAAATCTTTTACTCACCCATTTTTCAATGCATAAAGTCTTGGCTCGTGCAGCAGTGGTCTTTTTTCTATTCTTTCTTTTCTTTTCTCTTTCTTCCCAAATCATTACCTTTGCACTCGTTTAAATGACAGATTGCCTATATGTTGACCATTATTTTTTATCTTTTTATCGCCACCGTTGTCCTCCAGCTTTTCTATTACGTAATCGTTTTTGGAAAATTTGCGTATCGCAAAACACTCAAAAGTACGCCGAAAAGGATCCCGATTTCAGTGATCGTATGCGCCAAAAATGAAGAGGAAAACGTGGCCAAATTTGTCCCGTTGCTCGCCGAACAGGATTATCCCGATTTTGAAATCGTACTGATCGACGATGCTTCAAGCGATGGAACGCTCGACCTGCTCGAGGCTTTTGAAAAACAATACGCCAACGTTCGGCTGGTAAAAGTCGAAAACAACGAGGCGTTTTGGGGCAATAAAAAATTTGCGCTGACACTCGGGATCAAAGCCGCCAAGAAAGAATACCTTTTGTTTACCGACGCCGACTGCTATCCCAATTCCAAAAACTGGATCATGGAGATGAGTTCGCAGTTTACCGCGCAAAAAACCATCGTGCTCGGTTATGGCGCATACGAAAGGATTCCGGGCTCGTTCCTCAATAAAATCATCCGTTTCGAGACGATGCTCACGGCAGTCCAATATTTTTCGTGGGCCAAAATGGGCAGGCCGTACATGGGCGTCGGCAGGAATTTGGCGTATAAAAAGGAAGAGTTTTTCAATGTGAACGGCTTCATCGATCACATGAAAGTGCGCTCGGGCGACGACGATCTGTTCATCAACCAGGCGGCCAAAGGCAGCAATACGACCATTTGCGATTCGGCAGAAAGCTTTACCTATTCGATGCCCAAGACATCGTTCAAGGATTGGTTTACGCAGAAAAGACGCCACGTTTCGACGGCCGGACATTACAAACCGTTCGACAAGATGCAGCTCGGATTGTTCTTCCTTTCGCAGTTGCTGTTCATTTTGCTTCCGATCGTATTGCTCGCGTTCCAATACCAATGGATCATTGTGCTCGGATTGATTGGTTTCCGTTACCTTTTTGCATGGATTACACTCGGGATTTCGGCCGGAAGGCTGCGTGAGAAAGACACCATGTATTGGTTTCCGATTATCGAAATAACGCTTATCTTTACGCAACTGAACATTTTCTTCACGAATATTTTCTCAAAACCCGTGCATTGGAAATAAAAAAACACATAGAAAAGGCGAAGAACGGCGACCAGGTTGCGTTCACTTTTCTGTTGGATTTTTACTGGAATGAAGTCTACGGATTCATGCTCAAACGCACCGAAAACGAGACCGACGCCGAAGACATCACGATTGAGACGTTCTCTAAGGCGTTTGACAAAATATCGAGTTACAATCCCGAATTCCAATTCAATACGTGGCTCATTGCGATCGCCAAGAATGTGCACATCGACATGCTGCGCAAAAAGAAATCGGCTTTGTTTATCGACATCACCGATGAGGAAGACCAACAAGCCTACAATGTCGCCGACACTACTCCGTCGGCCGAAGACGAACTGATCGCCAAGCAAAACCTTTCATCCCTTTTGGAATGCATCCGCCAACTCAAACCGCATTACCAGGAAGTGATCCAGTTGCGGTTTTTTCAGGAATTGTCGTATCAGGAAATCGCCGATCTTTTGGGCGAACCGCTCAACAACATCAAGATTAAATTGCTTCGGGCGAAGAAATTGCTCGCGGAAATTATTGAAAGAAAAGGTTAATCGTTGATTCGGTTCATCGATTCAACAATCAACAGTTTACCGATTAAACAAAACCTTTAATCGATTATTTTAAAATACTTAACATTTTACACATTAAACAAAACTATTCCTACGTTATGTGTTAAAATGACCTCCTATGATTTGACAGTACTTAAACCAATTAACACTTGTATTATGTCAAAATTAAGTATTTATGAAAGCGCGTGGCTCAACCTGGTTTTCGAAGGAAAGAACAAGGAATACGGCGCCTACCAATTGCGTAAGGAAAGCCCGAGAACCACATTGTATGCCTTTTTGGCCGGGATTTTATTCATCGCTTCGGTCAGCGGACTTGGGATGTTGCTGAGTTCGTTTGGAAGCAGGCCACCGATGGACACACCGCCATTTATCGAAGACAGTATCCACATTACACCTTACGAAACCAAACCGCCAGTTGCGCCGCCGCTGCCACCCGCACACCATCAATCGGATCCTGTGACCGAAGTAACCGACGCGCGCGACATGACCGACCATCCTGAAATTGTTTCCACCGACGAGGCCGATGATGTCAAAGAAAACACCGATCCGCCAACAGCCCCAGAAGGCCCGACCGGAACCGGAACAGACACAGGAACCACGACCACCGCAACCGGAACCGTTCCAGAGGCACCGCCCGCACCGGCTAACGATGGCCCGATCATCATTGCCGCACTCGACAAATTGCCCGAATTCCCAGGCGGCATCCAGAAATTCTATGCGTATGTGGGCGATAATTTCGAAAAGCCCGAAATCGACGAAACCGTCAATGTTTTGATGTCTTTTGTGATTGAAAAAGACGGCACCATGACCGACATCAAGGTGTTGCGCAATCCGGGATATGGCTTGGATAAGGAAGCGATCCGCGTACTCAAATCGCTGCGCACCAAATGGAAACCGGGCTTCAAGAATGGAACTGCCGTACGCGTGCTCTACACATTGCCCATCAAAGTGACGCGGAATTAATTGCGTTAATGTTTTTGAACCATTAAGAAATTAAGTTTAGTTAAGTTCAACCTTAATAACCTTAATTTCTTAATGGTTCAATTTTTTTATTAATGTTCGATATTGATTATTACGCTTTTTTCACAAACTCCGTCCGCAACACCATCGCCGTCTTATTGACGCGGCAATCAATTTCCGCCGGATCGTCGGTAAGCCTGATGTTCTTGACCATCGTCCCGCGCTTGATCACATCCGAAGAACCCCTGACTTTTAAATCTTTGATCACCGTTACAGAATCGCCGTCCTGCAAAATTTTGCCGTTGCTGTCTTTTACGTCCATGGTTTTGATTTTAGGCAAAAGTAATGATTTTGGTTTGTTTTTTAGGAGCAATTTTCCTGCTGTACGCTCTATCTTTTATTACGCTGCGCTCCATAAAAGGATGCCACTCCCATCAGGGCTAGGGTCACCCGTAAACCGGAAGACTTTTCAATTATTAATTATTATTGTTAATTATTAATTATTTTTGGACAAACCAACCCAAAATGCAAACTTTTACTTTTTCCCAAAAACTCAAACACCTTCTCAGCTTCCCCGTGATCGTCGCCGCGCTCGGCTATTTCGTCGACATTTACGATCTGTTGCTGTTCGGAATCGTTCGCGTTCCAAGCCTCAAAGACCTGAACCTCGATGCCGATGTCGCCGGAACCTTAATCATCAATTACCAAATGACCGGATTGCTTTTGGGTGGCATCCTGTGGGGCGTTCTCGGGGATAAAAAAGGAAGGCTGTCGGTTTTGTTCGGGTCGATTCTGGTATATTCGCTGGCCAATATCGCGTGCGGATTCCTGCCCCAGATCGACGTCACCGACAAAGTGACCTTATACGCCGCGTTGCGTTTCCTCGCCGGAATCGGTCTTGCGGGCGAACTCGGCGCCGGAATCACACTCGTTTCCGAAAGCCTGCCCAAGGAATTACGCGCCATCGGAACGTCGATTGTGGCCGGATTCGGCTTGCTTGGCGCGGTCGTGGCGCAACTCACCGTTGAACTCGCCGGCGATTGGACGTATGCGTATTTCATCGGCGGCGGCCTCGGATTGATGCTGCTGCTTTTGCGCGTGGGCGTTTTAGAAAGCGGTATGTATAAAGAAATTGCACATTCCGAAGTTTCCAAAGGGAATTTCCTTTCGTTTTTTACCAATCGGGAACGCTTCGTCAAATACCTCAAATGCATCGCGATTGGTTTGCCGACGTGGTTTTGCGTCGGGATCCTGGCGATGATGGGCAACCAGTTCGCCCCTGTTTTCGGCATCGAAATCCAACCCGGAAAAGCGATCATGTGGGCGTATGTCGGCATTTCGATCGGGGATTTTGCGAGCGGTTTCATTTCGCATGCGCTGCGTTCGAGAAAAAAAGCGATTTTCTACATGATGCTGTTTACGATCGTCGGGATCGTGCTGATGCTTTTTGGCGGAACGACGAGCGAGAACAGCTATTATTTCTTTTGCGCGTGGCTCGGGCTCGGGACGGGTTATTGGGCGATGTTCGTGACGGTCGCAGCCGAACAGTTCGGGACCAACATCCGCTCGACGGCAACGACCACGGTCCCGAATATGGTGCGCGGGCTGGTGCCGGTAATGCTGCTCGGATTCGATTTCTTCAAACCCGGCTACGGCGTGATTGCGGCCGCGGTGATTGTCGGGATTGTGGTTTTTGCGCTCGGGATTTATTCGACCTTGACGGTCGAAGAAACGCATGGGCGCGATTTGGATTTTACGGAATAGATTGGCTTCCAATTAACGAATCGTTAACCGCAAATCCTGACGCCATTTCCTAAATTTTAGCTTCAAAACTGCGATCATGAGAAAATTAATTTTAGAACAATGGCTTTCGCTCGACGGATACGCGCAAGATCAAAACGGCCAACTCGACTTTTTCCCGAGCACCGAAGCCAATACGTTTTCTGACCGAGACCAACTTGAATTCCTCGAAAGCATCGACACCCTATTGCTTGGACGCAAAACCTACGAACTCTTTGCCGATTTCTGGCCCGACGCCACAACAGATGCCGAAATCATAGCCGACAAGCTCAACAGCCTTGACAAGATCGTCTTTTCAAAAACACTGCAAAAAGCGCCTTGGGGTAAATTTCCCGACGCAAAGATCATTGCCGATGATGTTGTCGAAACGGTAAGAAAACTCAAACAAAAAGACGGGAAAAACATGGTTCTTTGGGGAAGCATTTCACTCGCGCAGGATTTAATCAAGGCCCATTTGATTGATGAATACCACGTTCAGGTTTGCCCGACCCTAATTGGCGGGGGAAGGTTGCTTTTCCCCGAACTGCCGCAATATGCCGGGCTCAAGTTGATCGGTCTGAAAAAATACGACACAGGCGTAGTGTTCCTGCATTATGAACCAAAAAACTGATCCCGATTTTAATTCCGGAAAAAAAACATTCCCATTTCATTTGGGTTAATTTTTTTTTGTTTTTCTTTATAATCGCATTTTGTAAAGAATTGAAATTATGGCTTTTGACATCAGTGAATACCCAAAATTAAAGGACGCGATCCAAAAAGGCAACCTTGTTATTTTTGTGGGCGCCGGCACTTCGGTAAACCTCAAAAACAAAGCGGGAAATCCGATTGGGAATTGGAAAAATCTGGTCAGGCAAATCTTATTGAATTTGGATGGCGACGGTAAAAAATTCGACTATTTGGTTGCGCTACTTGATAAGTACGAGCCGATCGAGGTGCTGCGGCTGATTGAAAAGAACAGCGACATTCAAAAAACGGACGTCCAGGACTTCCTCAAAAAATTCATCAATCTGAGTCATGACAATGATTATGGGCTGCATAAAAAACTGGCCTCATTGGCCAACACCATCATCACCACCAATTATGACGGCGCATTTGAAGAAAGCAACGAATCGCTTGAAGCCAACGTTGCCTACACCGGAAAGAACTATGAATTGACTACACACAAGGACAACAGGCCATTTCTATTTAAGCTGCACGGGTGTTGGCGCGATGCCGACTCGATGGTCCTGTTTCCTTCCAAATATGACGAACTGTATGGCCGAAAATCTACAGATGCGGAACACACCCAAATGGTTTTGAGAAACCTCGTTTACAACAAAAACATTTTGTTTGTAGGTTGCGGAATGGGCGATTTTCAAATCAATCATATTTTTAGCGAAATCAAAGGAATACAGGGCGGATACAATCAACTGCACTTTCTGATTTCAAAAGACAAGCCAGCAAAAGAACTCGATTTCCTAAACCACATCGCCATTGAAGATCATCCGGAGATTGAAAGCATTGTCGATGCGCTGTTGAAGGTAAAAACCGATTGGGAAATCGAAAAAGACCGCGAGAAAATTGAAAACCTCAAAAAAATAGGAGAACTTCAAAATGAGCTTGAATCTTCAAAAAGCAAATACAAGCCGCTAATCAACGAACTGTTCAAGGAGGCCAATGAGTTTGCGTCTAAAGAAGAATACGACAAAGCGATTATAAAATTGAATCAAATTTCCTACATCAATAAATATTATTCCGTCTACAACAATTGGGGACTCTACATCAAGGAAAAATCCAGATTTGAGCAAGATGTGGCAACCAAAAAAAAGGTATTGCTCGAAAGCATCGAAAAATACACCGAAGCGATCAAAATCAAGACCGATTACGACACGGCTTACAACAATTGGGGTATTTCCCTGACCAATCTTGCCAAGCTGGAATCCGGCGAAAAAAGGGAAGCCCTTTACCTTGAGAGTTTTCAAAAGTATGAGAAAGCGACGCTGATCGATCCGAATTATTTTAGGGCCTACAACAACTGGGCAAATGCGATAGGCCATTTCGCCAAGACCAAATTTGATGGCGAAAAGGAAAAACTGCTTCAGGAAAGCGTGGATAAATATGAAACCGCCAATCAGATCAACAAAAACAATCCCGTCATCCTTTACAATTGCGGCCAGGCCTACCGCGAACTTGCCGCCTCGAAAGAAGAAAAATCACGCGCAAAACTTTTCAAGAAAGCCGAAGATTACTTTTTAAAAGCCGTAAAATACGACGGCCAGTTTTATAATCTGGCGTGCCTGTATGCCATTTTAGACCGCAAGAAAGAAGCATACGATTTTCTTGAAAAGTCGATGGTCAAAAATGAAACTTCGATTTCACACATCAAAACCACCGACCCGGATTGGGAAAAATACAGGACAGATCCCGATTTCATCAACCTCATAGCAAAATACCAAACGAATATGCCCTAACAAACCCTTAACGAAATAAACCAAAACAATCCTTATCTTTGTACGGCAAAATCCCCGTTATGGAAACCGTACTCGACAACCAATTGCCCATCGCCAAGCCCAAATGGCTCAAGGTAAAACTGCCCATCGGACAGAAATATACTGAGCTGCGCGGCCTCGTCGACAAATACAAACTCAACACCATCTGTACTTCAGGAAGTTGTCCGAACATGGGCGAATGCTGGGGCGAAGGAACCGCAACATTCATGATCCTCGGAAATGTGTGTACGCGTTCGTGCGGTTTTTGCGGCGTAAAGACCGGAAGACCCGAAACCGTCGATTGGGACGAGCCCGAAAAGGTGGCGCGCTCGATCAAACTCATGAAAATCAAACACGCGGTCGTGACCAGCGTAGACCGCGACGATTTGAAAGACATGGGATCGATCATCTGGATCGAAACCGTCAAGGCCATCCGCAGGATGAACCCTGAAACGACGCTCGAAACGCTGATCCCCGATTTCCAAGGCAACGAACGCAACCTAGACCGCATCGTCGACGCCAACCCCGAAGTCGTTTCGCACAACATGGAAACCGTCAAAAGGCTCACGCGCGAAGTGCGCATCCAGGCCAAATACGACCGAAGCCTCGCCGTCCTCAAATATTTAAAAGACAAAGGCATCCGCAGGACCAAATCGGGCATCATGCTCGGACTCGGCGAAACCGAAGAAGAAGTCATCCAAACCATGCGCGACCTGCGCGACGCGAATGTCGACATCGTCACGATCGGCCAATACCTGCAACCCAGCAAAAAACACTTGCCCGTCAAGGAATTCATCACGCCCGAGCAGTTCCAGAAATACGAGACCATCGGCAAGGAAATGGGTTTCCGCCATGTAGAAAGCGGCGCGCTCGTGAGAAGTTCGTATCATGCGCAAAAACACATTCTTTAGAATAAAGACCACTGCGTTGAAAGAAGAAAGACGCTTCGCCAAAGAGGTCATTCTTTTGAGAATTCTTTCAGCATCGCGGTCTTTCAGTAAAACGGTCTTTTTTCTTTCTTCTTTAACTTATGACTAAAACCAAAATCGCCATAAACGGATTCGGACGCATCGGAAGAAACCTGTTCCGCCTGCTCATCGACCATCCGCAAATTGAAGTCGCCGCCATCAATGACATCGCCGACAACCGCACGATGGCGCACCTGATCAAATACGACAGCATCCACGGCGTTCTCGACCTCGATTGCAGTTACGACGACCGTTCGATCATTGTGGGCGGCAAACACTATCCGTTCGTCCACGAAAAAGACATAGCCAACATCGATTGGGCAAGCCTCGACATTGATGTGGTAGTCGAAGCGACGGGCAAATACAAAACATTCGATGAGATCAACGCACACATTCTTTCGGGTGCCAAAAAAGTGATCCTTTCCGCACCTGCCGAGGTCGACAACATCAAAACGATCGTACTCGGCGTCAACGAAAACATCCTCGACGGTTCTGAAAAAATAATTTCCAACGCGAGTTGTACGACCAACAATGCCGCACCGATGCTCAAAATCATCCGCGATTTGTGTGGCATCGAACAGGCTTACATCACGACCGTCCACTCCTACACCACCGACCAGAGCCTGCACGACCAACCGCACAAGGATTTGCGCCGTGCACGCGGTGCGTCACAATCGATCGTGCCTACGACTACCGGTGCGGCCAAGGCGTTGACCAAGATATTCCCAGAATTCGAAGGAAAAATCGGCGGCAGCGGCATTCGCGTTCCCGTTCCCGACGGCTCGCTGACCGACATCACGTGTTACGTCAAAAATGAAGTGTCGATTGCGCAAATCAACGAGGCATTCAAACTAGCCGCAACGCACGAACTCAAAGGAATCCTCGCCTACACCGAAGACCCGATCGTTTCGGTAGACATCCTGGGCAACCGAAATTCGTGTCTTTTCGACGCACAATTAACGTCTGTAATCGGTAAAATGGTCAAGGTTGTGGGCTGGTATGACAATGAAATTGGGTACTCCTCGCGAATTATTGACCTGATTACTTTAACAGTTCAAAAATAATTTGCTACTTTTAACGCCCTGAATTACAACTAAGCAACATTGATGCGCAGATTTCTAGTCTTTTTTTTCTTTATAACCTCACTCACCTTCGCCCAAAAGCAGCAAAAATCTGCCGTGGCGGATAGCGTCGATTATTACATCGAGTTGTCCAACTTCAACATCAAGACCAACAATTACAAGTTTTCATTGGTGTTTGCGCAAAAGGCCATCGATTATGCCAAGAGCACCTCGAATATTGTCGCGCAGGCCAATGCCTATTCTACGCTGGGTGCGATTTATTTCGAACTCAAGAAATACGACGACGCGATTGAGGTGTATTACAAAAGCGTGTCGCTCTACAACACGATCAAGCCGTCGAGCAATCAGGCGTTTTCGTACTATCGCATCGGTTTGTGCTACATGGAAAAAGGCGATTATTCGAAAGCCGACATCAATTTCGACAAGGCCAAAACGATCTACCAAACCATCCGCATCCCGAATGCCATCGAATTGCTGAACCTGCAAAAAGGCATCGTCTACAAGGCCAAAGGCGAATACAAATCGGCCATCCCGATCTTCAACCAGATCATCGCCAAACCCGACGCCGAAGATACGTTCCGCACCAAGGCAGAAGCGCTGTACCAGATCGGCAACATCGAAATGCAGAACAACCGCAAAAACCTCGCGCTCAATTACCTCAACCGCGCGTACGAACTCAACGGCCGCGACAAGAACATCGAACAGAAAGCCAAGATCTTGTTGTCATTGAGCCAGGTCCACGAACGCCTGCTCGACGTGAACCGTGCGTACACGTTGCTCAAGAAGCACCTGCAGCTCAAGGACAGCATCGCTTACCTGAATACGCAAAAACTCGGTTCTGAAGACTACGTCCAGTTCAAGGAAAGCGAAAGGCTCAAGACGATTGAGCAGATGGACAAGGAAAACAAGGAACAGCAGAAAGCCAATAAAGTCGCCAAGCTCATCAGTATTCTGGCGATCGCGCTGATTTCGATCTTGTCGCTTTTGAGTTTGTCGCTGTACAAAAACAACATCATCCGGAACCAGTCGAATTTACTGCTCAAGGAAAAGAACAACGAATTGCAGATGGCCAAGGAAAAAGCCGAGAAAGCGTCGAAGGCAAGGGCCGAATTCCTATCGACCGTAAGCCACGAATTGCGCACGCCACTCAATGCCATCAACGGAATCACGCATTTGCTTTTGGAAGAAAACCCGAAAGAATCGCAGTTGAATTACCTGACCTCGCTCAAGTTTTCGGGGAATTATTTGCTCACGTTCATCAACGAAATCCTCGAAATCAACCGCATCGAATCGAGTACGATCGAGACCGAAAACATCAATTTCAACCTCAAATTGTTGCTCGGAAACATCCAGAATTCGCTCAAGGAACTCGCCTCGATCAACAACAATGCGTTTACGATCGAGATCGACCAGAACATTCCCGATTTCCTGATCGGCGACCCGACGAAATTGTCGCAGATTTTCCTGAACCTGATCAACAACGCGCTCAAATTCACCAAAAATGGCGAAGTCAAGGTCATTTTGGCGACGAACGAAATCAACGACGAATTCACGTCGATCCACTTCGAAGTGCTCGACACCGGCATCGGAATACCGGAAGAAAAAATCGAAACGGTTTTCGACAGTTTTGCACAAGGCTCGATTGAAATCAACCGAAAATACGGCGGAACCGGCCTCGGACTCACGATTGTGAAGAAACTGATCGACATCCTTGGCGGCAAGATCAAACTCGAAAGTAAGGTCGGAAAAGGATCGTCGTTTACATTCGATCTGAGTTTCAAGATTGGTATCGATACCGCGCACCAGGAGAAAATCTCGATGGATTTTGACGAGTCGATCCTCGACGGCAAAAGGGTATTGCTGATTGAAGACAACAAAATCAACCAGATGATCACCAAGAAAATGGTCGAAAACAAAGGCATGTCGTGCGAAGTCATCGACAACGGTGAAGACGCGATCGAAGCGGTCAAGAATAAGACCTACGACCTGGTGTTGATGGATGTGCATTTGCCCGGCATCAACGGGACCATCGCAACGCAAACGATCCGCACCTTCGACAAGAAAACGAAAATCATTGCGCTCACGGCGATTTCACTCAACGAAAACCGCGACATGCTGATGTCTTACGGCATGAACGACGTGATTACGAAGCCTTTCGACCCGGCCGATTTTTATCGCGTGATTTGCCAGAATCTGGCGAAGTAACATTTTTAAACATTTGAACCATTAAGGGATTAAGTTTCATTAAGCGTTCTGTCTTAATTATCTTAATCCCTTAATGGTCCTTCTTATTTTTAGTAGCTATTTTTAATAACGCCTGATCAGTTCCGCAATAATCCTGCGTACTTTCGGCTCGGCAGTTTTCGCCGCTTCCAAAACTTCCTGGTGTGTAATCGTATCGATGCTTTCCTCATCGCCCATATCCGTAATTACCGAAATCCCGAACGTCTCCAAATCCATGTGGCGCGCCACAATGACTTCCGGAACCGTCGACATCCCGACGCAATCGCCGCCAAGTGCCTTGACCATGCGGTATTCGGCCAGCGTTTCGAAAGTCGGGCCTTGCAAACCAAGGTATACGCCGTCTTTGACATCAATACCGAATTCGTATGCGATTTCCTTCGCGGCATGGATCATCTTGCGGCTATATGGCTCGCTCATATTGACGAAACGCGGTCCGAAAATCGGTTCGTTTTTACCGCGCAGCGGATGCTCGGGCATCAGGTTGATGTGGTCTTTGATGATCACAATCGAACCTACTTTGTAATCGGGATTGACACCACCCGACGCATTCGAAACGATCAGTTTCTCGACGCCCAGATACTTCATCACGCGTACCGGAAACGTCACTTCCTGCATGCCATAACCTTCATAATAATGGAAACGGCCCTGCATTGCAACGACTTTCTTGTCGCCGATCGTTCCGAAAACGAGCGCGCCTTTGTGTCCTTCGACCGTCGAAACCGGAAAATTCGGGATTTCGCTGTAAGGCAACGTGTGCTCGATTCGGATGTCGTCGGTGAAACTGCCGAGCCCTGAACCCAGGATTACGCCATATTCAGGACGGAAATCAATTGTATCGTTGATGTAATTAACGGTTTGTTGTACTTTTTCCCACATCTTTTATATCTGACTTTAAGATTTTTCTGTTCATGCAATCAATTGCGCCCGCTATTATTCCATGCTGTGCGCAAATAAAACGTCCGCCAAAAGTAACAATTATATGGAATTTAAATCCACTTTGCCGAAAAAGACGTGAAAGCAGGTGCATTCTTAGGAAATGATCTTCATGCGGCGGCGAAATCAAAAAAAAAGAGCCGCTGGTTAAGCGACTCTTTGGTATCATAAAATGGAGCTTAGTTCTTAATTACTTTCTTGACCGTATCCCCTTTATCGGTTGTAATTTTAAAGAAATAAATTCCTGAAGCGATGTCGGAAGTGTTGATCGTATTGACGATTTGCTTTAATGGAAGCGATTTGATCAATCTTCCGTTCACATCAAAAATAGCAAGGCTTGCCGTAGTCGATTCAACCAATTCGATGTAGACATTCGCGGCAGTTGGGTTCGGATAAACCTTTACCGTATTGCGTCCGAATGCATCAATTCCCAAAGCAACCGATAGTGTGGCCGCATCCGAATAGATCGCATCGCAAACGTCATTCGATACCTCTAATCTGAATTGCAATCCGTTTAGACCTACAGTCACAACCGATCCGTCAATAGTCATTACAGCGGTTTGCGTACCCGTATAACCGGCACCTTCTGCAACGTCGTTCCACAATACACCATCGTTGCTGACTTGCCATTGCAAAGCGGTTCCGCCTGAAACCGTCGCTTCAAATACGGCATCACTGCCTTCTGTGATAGCGACATCCTGGGGCTGTTCCGCAACCGCTGCTGCAGCTGTAACCGTGAGTTCGAGCGTATCGGTGTGGCATCCATCAACATTGGTATAAACACCTGAATCGGTATAAGTTTGCCCATTCACACTCCATACATACGAAGCACACACACTTGTGGTGGTGGTATTGGTCGTGATCGGTGTAATCGTAAGATCGAGTGTTTCGGTATGGCATCCGTCTACACTTGTATAGATTCCCGTATCGGTATAGGTACTTCCGTTGACACTCCATACATACGATGCACATGCGGTAGTGGTAGTCGTATTGGCCGTGATTGGCATAACCGTCAGATCGAGTGTTTCGGTATGGCATCCGTCTACACTTGTATAGATTCCCGTATCGGTATAGGTATTTCCGTTGACACTCCATACATATGAATCGCAAGCAGTGGTCGTTGTCGTGTTGGTCGTATTTGGCGTTACAGTAACGGCTATTTGAACCCTGTCGCTTTCACAAATGTCGATTGTTTGCGAAACATAATAATTTCCGGTAGCCAGTTGTGTTGTTTCAGATAATGGCGAGCCACCGTCGGCGTCAGTATACCACTTAAGGCCATCGCCTGTCGCTTCAAGATCAGCAACTGTTGCTGTGCCGCAGAAAGACTGTCCGGCAGCTACCGGCGTATCAAGTATACAGTATAAATGCGGCCTGATGAAGTAACTTTTGGAGAAACTGGCGCCAAAATCTTCGTTGTGCGCCCATCCTGCAATCGGGCTGGTTGGCCAATCTACATAAGTCGAACCTGCCGTAAAGATTTTCTCGGTTTGCGCCACAGCCAATGTTTGTCCGTATTCCTGCGCACAAACGATAATGACGTCTCCGGCTGCAATTTGCAATGGAGGATCGATTGTGTACTGCATCAACGAAGCTGCTGCTGCGGGTGCTATCATTTGCGACGTTGTGGCAAATAACAATTCCGGATTTCCGGCTACCAGTTTGAAAATGGCACATCCCATCTCGATCGGAAAAGTTTCTGCATTTCCGTTCTGGAAAATATCAACCGATTTCAAAAGCGTGTTGCTTTCTATCTTGTAGGACTGTCCCAGATATCCGCCGTTTCCGGCACCAATACCTAAAGAACCGGTAACCACTCCATTGTCACGCGCCATATCGGTATCGGTATAAGCAATTGAATAGGTCAGTTCGGTACCGATCGCAGCATTTGTGTCTGCGCGCATCACATTGTATTTAAAAGTAAAAGTGCCCTGTGTTGCAGGCGTGAATGTTTCCGCTACCGTAAGCAAAGCCGAAACATCGTTAACATTGGCCAATGTTACCGTAGGGCTAACAGAAGTAAATACCACGTTATCCCCTGCATCCAGCGCCTGGACCCGAAGATATGCGGTTAGTGCACTGGTACCTGTCGTTTTAATTTTCGAGGAAAAACTTAAAGGCTTTCTTTGATTTAACGGAACACGCGTATATTCCGAACTATTGTTTGCCTCAACCAATTCACCTGCGATTGGAATGATCATTTTCACCGTCACATCGTCAATGCACAGAATAAATTTGTCGGTAGAATTGTTGCGGAAACCAATCCTGACGGTTTGTCCGTTATAAGCGGATAAGCTGACTTCGCGTGCAGTCCAGGTACTGTTTTCAGCTGGAGTCGAAAACAAGACAGTCGAGTTCGTAATCTGGTTGCCGATTACAGCCGTACCGCCAGTTGGGGCATCAGTCATAATCCTTACTTCATAACCATCGCGATAATCTACATCGTAGGCCTTTCCGCGCCATGAAAGCATTGCCAGACCGGTTACAGGGACGGTTACAGGTGGCGTCCACATCCAGTCATTGGCTGCGCCGGCTGGCGTATACCAAGAGTTGCTAAAGGCACAGGAATCAATAACACTGCCGCCGAAATCTTCCCGGCGTTCCCACGCTTCGTTGACGTAAGCCACACTTGCGGCCGGAGTTCGGTTGTCGACATTTCTGAGAAGCCAGCCTGACGGGAAATTGTAGGTTCCGGCACCGCCTGCCGTTGGCCCAGGGATTCCATCGAAATCTTCCTGGAAAATGATCTGCGCGTTTGCAGATCCTACCATAAATAAAAATAGGAGTAAGAATTTTTTCATAGGGTGAAAAATTAAGTTAGTAGAAATGGGGATTTCTTTATGGAGCAAAAGTACAAAAAAAAGTGAAAGAAATGTTAAAATTAAATTTAATGTGGCATTTTGAGATAAAAATCAATCTCAATGCGTGAATTTAATAATCCGTTACCTTATGATTTTTTTTGAAAAGCGGTTTTTAAATAACCATTGATGATTTCATCGAATAATGGCCCTTGATTTTCAAATGTCGTGGCAATCGGCAAATAGAATAATTTATTTTTGTCGATTTTGCCGTGCAGGCGCACATAATCTTTTTCGGTAGTGACAAGTATTCGGTTCTGTGTTTTTTCTTTGATGGCGGCAATATCCTCACTTGAGAAATCATGATGATCTGGAAACTCCAATACATCATCGCGTTCATTTTTGAGAAAATCAAAGAATGGTCTCGGTTTGGCAATACCTGCAAGCAAAACCTTTTCAACATTTTTGATTTCACTCACGGCCATACTTGCGTTTTCGGAATAAATTTTATCATCATAGACAATCGCGGTAAAAAACAAAGGCGTAGAACCATCTATTTTGAGTTTTTTCCTGATTTTGTCTTGTGCTTTGACAGAAAGATCAGGCGGACATTTCGTAACAATCACCACATCTGCCCTTTTTGCACCGCTGCGGCTTTCGCGCAGATTTCCAGCCGGAAGCATCCAATCGTCGGCATACAAATCGCCGTAGGCCGTGAGTAAAATGTAAAAACCGGCTTTGACTTTGCGGTGTTGGAAGGCGTCGTCGAGCAAAACGATCTGTGGCGTCGGATTTTGTTTTAAAAGTTGGGTAATCCCGTTTCGCCTGTCCGCATCAACAGCCACAAGGATTTGAGGAAACTTTTGATAAAATTGAAACGGTTCGTCGCCAATGCGCGCAGGAGTCGCATTTCCATCTGCAAGCACAAAACCTTTTGTTTGCCTTTTATAGCCGCGGCTTAAGGTCGCTATTTTATAGTTCGGGGAAAGCAACCGGATCAGGTATTCGATTTGCGGTGTTTTACCCGTTCCGCCCACACTGAGATTTCCGACAGCAATTACGGGCAAATCGAAAGTATAGGATTTGAAGACACCTGTATCGAATAGAAAATTACGAAATTGCGTTATCCAACCATACAAAACGGCCAGTGGAAACAGTATTTTTCGCAGCAAAATCATATTGCGAAAGTATAATATTTTATCTTTGGAAGGAAAATAATTCGGTTGGCTTCGTTTGAAATGAAAACACTTTTTTACTTTTTGCTTTTTGGAATCGGCTGTACTTTCGCTTCGACAGCGCAAAACAACGACGATACCGCCATTCTAAAAACGATCCTGCAACGCTATTACAAAACCGAAAAGCCTGTGTACAAAGGCCGCAGCCAATTGCTGTATTTGTATTGCCAACGCGCCAACAACAACGAGGAATTGGTCGAGGCGATTCAGGGAACGAAAATCCCGGCCGATTTCAAGCAGGAAATCCGCTCGAAGATTACGGATCTTTCGGAAACGGACTGGCTAGGCGAACTGAGCGTCATCTACGAATCCGACCAATCGAACCTCAAGCAGAAAATCAGCGAATGCCTCACACTTGAAAAATACCACGAAATTTCGCGTCGGCTCAACCTCAACAACCAACGGCTCATGATCATCAGCAAGCCGCTGTATTATTCCAAAAGCAATATCGCGCTGGTCAAAGTGACTTTTTACCGCAACATCGAACACAACAACGGTTCGGTTTTGCTGCTCGAAAAAACGAACGGCCATTGGATCATCAAGGAATACCTGAATCCGTGGTCAACCTAAAATACGTATGAAAATAAAAGAAATCATCCCGATACTCGAAGAAATGGCACCGTTGGCGTATGCCGAGGATTTTGACAACGTCGGACTCCTGGTTGGAAATGCCGAAAACGAAGCGAGCGGAATTCTCGTTTGCCACGACGCGCTCGAAAATGTAATCGATGAAGCGATTGCGAAAAAGTGCAATCTCGTCGTGTGTTTCCATCCGATTATTTTTTCGGGGCTTAAGAAAATCACAGGCAAGGATTATGTAGAACGTGTGGTTTTGAAAGCGATCAAAAAAGACATTGCGATTTATGCCGTGCATACCGCGCTCGACAATCACAAAGAGGGCGTGAACAAGATTTTGTGCGACGCATTGGGTTTGACCAACACCAAGATCCTCGTCCCGAAAGCAGGTTTCATCCGCAAATTGATCACGTATACCGTTCCCGAAAATGCCGAAAAATTGCGCAACGCCTTGTTTGAAGCCGGCGCGGGAAACATCGGGAATTATGAGAATTGCAGCTTCAATTCGAACGGAATCGGGACGTATATGGGCAATGAACACAGCAATCCCGAAATCGGACAGCGTTTTGAATTTGTTGAAAGCAACGAAATCAAGATCGAAGTCACTTTTGAAAAACACCTCGAACCTAAAATCCTCAAGGCGCTGTTTTCAAACCACATTTACGAAGAAGTCGCTTATGAGATTTACGAACTGCAAAACGCGCATCAAAACATCGGTCTCGGCATGATCGGCGAACTCGAAACGGCGCGCAGTGAGCGTGATTTCCTGCAAATGATCAAAGACAACATGCAGGCGGAAAGCGTCAGGCATTCTGCGTATCTGCACAAAAACATCAATAAAGTGGCGGTTTTGGGCGGCTCGGGAAGTTTCGCAATCAAGAACGCCATTGCCGCCGGGGCCGATGCGTTTGTCACGTCCGATCTCAAATACCATAACTTTTTTGAGGCCGAGAACCGTTTGCTTTTGGCCGACATCGGACATTTTGAAAGCGAACGCTATACAAAAAATTACATTGCTGATTTTCTTATGAAAAAAATCACTAATTTTGCAATCATTTTATCGGAAGAAAATACAAATCCAGTTAAGTACTTTTAAATATGGCTACGAATACGAAAGAATTGAGTGTTGAAGAGAAATTAAGGGCGTTATACGACTTGCAATTGATTGACACCAGAATTGATGAAATCAGAAATGTAAGAGGTGAATTGCCACTTGAAGTGGAAGATCTGGAAGATGAAGTGGCCGGTTTGACTACACGTAGCGAAAAACTGAAACAAGATTTAGAATCGATCGAAGAGCAAATCAAGGCGAAGAAAAACGCCATTGATGAACACCAGGTCTCGATCAAAAAATACCAAAAACAACAGGACAGCGTTCGCAACAACCGCGAATTCAACTCGTTGACCAAAGAGGTGGAATTCCAGGAACTCGAAATCCAATTGGCCGAGAAGCAAATCAAGGAAATGAAAGCTTCTATGGAACATAAAAAAGAGGTGATCTCGAATTCGAAAGAAAAACTCGAGGCCAAAACAAGCCACCTCAAACACAAAAAATCTGAACTCGCCGACATCATGGCCGAGACTGAAAAAGAAGAAACGTTCCTTTCTGAAAAATCAGCCGAGTTTGAAGCGTTGATCGAAGATCGTCTTTTGGCGGCCTACAAGAGAATCAGGACCAGCGTTCGCAACGGCCTGGCAGTTGTGTCGATCGAAAGAGGCGCGTCTGCAGGTTCGTTCTTTACCATTCCGCCGCAAACACAGGTGGAGATTGCCGGAAGGAAGAAAATCATCACCGATGAACACTCCGGAAGAATCCTCGTCGACTCGTCGTTGGCAGAAGAAGAAAGAGAGAAAATGAAACAATTGTTTTCACAAATCTAAAATATCAGCCCCGTTTACGGGGCTTTTTTTATGCGCAAGATCAAGATCTTTTTGTTGACCAAATCACTCGGACTGTACCTGAACATACTCAGCTACACGCGCCCGAAGAAAGCGTCGCTGCTCGCCTACCGGTTTTTCAGTGAGCCGCGCATCGGACGTTTGCACAAAGACAGCCTGCCCGAAATTTTACGCGAGACGCAAACCGAAACGTTCCCCTACGACGGCCATCAAGTGCAATTTTACAAATGGCAGGGCAACCAGAATATCGTTTTGCTTGTGCACGGCTGGGAAAGCAATGCGTCGCGTTGGGAAAAATTATTGCCCTATCTGAAACAATCCGGAAGCACCATCATCGCCATCGACGCGCCCGCGCATGGTTTGTCGAGCGGGACAGAATTTACCGTTCCGAGATACGCCGAATTCATCGATGCGGCCGTCACGAAATTCAAGCCCGATGCGATTATCGGCCATTCCATTGGCGGTGCGGCATGCGTCTATTACCAATATTTGCATCCCGAGAATCCGGTCAAGAAAATGGTTTTGCTCGGCGCGCCTTCTGATTTACAGACGTTGCTCGACAACTATGTGAACCTGCTGGGCCTGAATGCCAAAGTCGTACAGTTGCTCGAAAATTACTTCATCGAGAATTTCAAAATCAAGGCTGCGGAATTTTCGGCGCAAATCTTCGGCGCCCAATTGAAACTCAAGGGCTTGATCGTACACGATGTGGATGATGAAGTCGTCGCGTTCACCGAAGCCAAAAAAATCGCCGATTCTTGGAAACACGCCACTTTCCTCGAAACCAAAGGACTCGGCCACAGCATGCACGACGATGATTTGTATAAGAAAGTGTGTGATTTTTTGTTGGAAGATTAGGAGCTAATTCCTGCTATCCGCTCTATCTTTTATTACGCTGCACTCCATAAAAGGATGCCGCTCCTATCAGGGCTAGGGATGCGAATTCAAAGTTCGTCATTCGTTAATCGACATTCATCGGTTCAAAAAATATCGAATGATGAACGAATATTGAATAACGAACTGTACAAAAATATGTTATTTTTGTACAATGGAACAAGAACAAACCCAAGGCCCTGATGGGCCGAATCGTATGGAGCAAAGCGAAATAAAACGCCTCAACAAATACATCGGCGAAACCGGTTTCTGCTCGCGCCGCGAAGCCGATACCTATATCGAAGAAGGCCGCGTGACCGTTAACGGTGAGCCCGCCGTGATGGGAATGAAAGTCACCAATGACGACGAAGTGCGCATCGACGGGAAATTAATCCGCGAGAAAAACGAGAAGCCGGTCTATCTCGCTTTCAACAAGCCGCCCGGAATTGAATGCACGACCAACCTCGAAGTCAAGGACAACATCATCGATTTCATCAATTACCCGAAACGGATTTTCCCCATTGGGCGTCTCGACAAGGCTTCCGAAGGGTTGATCTTCATGACCAACGACGGCGACATCGTCAACAAAATCCTGCGCGCGCGCAACAACCACGAAAAAGAATATACCGTGACGGTCGACAAGCCGATCACGTCGCGTTTCATCGACCGCATGGGCAACGGCATTCCGATTCTGGATACCGTCACCCGCAAATGCCATGTCGAACAAATCAGCAAATTCACGTTTAAGATTATATTGACGCAAGGCTTGAACCGCCAGATCCGCCGCATGTGCGAATATTTGGGTTATGAAGTGACGCGACTCATCCGCATCCGGATCATCAACATTTCGCTCGATTTGCCGCAAGGCCGTTTCCGCGACCTGACCGATGCCGAAATCAGCGAACTCAACCAGCTCATCGAACCGTCGAGCAAGACCGAAGAAGCGAGTTTGCCCAAGGTTGAAAAAGGCGTGATCCCGAAACGCAACATCACGCGCATCAAAGATTCCGAACCAAAAACGGATCGCACCGAACGTAAGGAACGCAAGCCCTACGAAAGAAAAAGCGATTCAGACGCAAACACGGAACCTATAAAACGTAAAGTCGAATTCATCAAAAGGGATGATGCAAATTCGCCGCGCGAAGAACGACCGGAAGTTCCGAGACGTAAAGTCGAATTCATCAAAAAAGATGATACTAAGACCATCCGTGAAGAACGGCCAACGCGCTTCGACGAAACGGAAAGTTCCCCAAATACAGCCGACCGCGAATCCAAATCGGAAAACGCGCCAAAAGGCCCAAAAAAATGGAACATCCAGGTCATCAAAAAAGACGATCCCGATTACCGCAAACCCGATAGTTACCGGGAATAATTGAAAGCCTTCCCTGTGAAGGTTTTTTTTTCATTAAATCTTTCTGTGTCAGTGTCCAAGCGATGGCTTATTGGCTATATTTGTCCAAAACCAACGACTTATGAAAAAACTTTACGTTCTGATTTGCAGTTTTGTATTTGCGGTGACTTATGCGCAACAGATGCAGGAGCCGACATACGACACCAACGGATTATGGCGGAATATCGAAACCCCCACGACCGAATCTGCCGTCGAAACAACGAGCCCGAGCAGCGAAACATTTACGGATGTGCGCGCGCTTTCCGAAATCAACAGTTTAGACGGGCAAGGCTATCCCTGGATTTCGGGTGACGCACTGAGATTGTATTACATCGTCAATGTTTCGGGCGGCTCACAAATTCTTTACAGCGAACGTGCCGACTTCGACAGTGATTTTACCGCGCCTGTCGCCGTCATGACCGACCTGCCGATCACGCCCATCTCGTTGTGGATTTCAAGCGATGAATTGGAAGTTTACGTTTGCAGTTCGTCGAGCATCATTTATTATCTGCACCGAAATTCGGTATCTGAAGCGTTCAACACACCTATTTTAGTAACGTTGACAGGCGGATCCGCAGGCTTTTTCAGCGGCATATCGCTCACACCGGATCAGAATGAAATGTATGCCTATACTTCTTCTCCGGGCGCCATTGCCCGTTATGTCAGGACGGACGTCGCCACATTTTCAAATACCGGAACACTCCCGTTTGGCTCCGGAATCGGCATCAGTCCCGGACAATTGTCTAAAGACGGCCTGCATTTCATCGCTTCGACCGGCGTGTCGCAAAGCCGCACCCTGAAACTGATTTCGCGCGAATCGACGGGCGATCTTTTCGACGGCTTGCAGGCGGAATTAATCGGCGGATTGGACGACCCGAATTTCCTGAGCCATGTGCAAGCTTCTGTTTCAAACAATATGGAATGGATTGCGTTCATTCGCAACACCGACGATACCTGGAACAGCAATCGCCTCTACATCGCGCGCAACGCTGCGCTGTCCGTTATTGGAACGGACCGGGAAAACCAACAGATTGCCATCTATCCGAATCCATCCAACGGAATCATTCATTTCAACTGGAATCATACAGCCGATGCCACGCTTGAAATTTTCAACAGCATCGGGCAAATCATCCTGAAGCAATCGATGTCGGATCGAGTCGATTTAACGCAATTCCAAGCCGGAATTTATTGCGTCAAAATCACCGCGCCCGATTTCTCGGAAACCAAAAAGATCATCCTCGAATAAAAAAAAGCCTTCGATTGAAGGCTTTCTTGTTTATGGATGTGAAATTTTTCGTTGTTCGCGTGCGAGCAGCGTATTCTTGAGCAGCATCGCAATCGTCATCGGGCCGACGCCTCCGGGAACCGGCGTGATGTAGGATGCTTTTTTGCTGACGTTTTCAAAGTCGACATCGCCGGTGATGATGTAGCCTTTTTCGGCGTTTTTATCCTCGACGCGTGTAATTCCGACGTCGATTACGACCGCGTCGTCCTTGATCATTTCGGCCTTGAGGTAATTCGGGACACCAAGCGCCGTGATGATGATGTCGGCCTGGGTCGTGATCTGCGCGATGTTTTTGGTATAGCTGTGCGTGAGCGTTACGGTTGAATTTCCGGGAAATCCTTTTCTGCCCATCAAAATACTCATCGGTCGGCCAACGATGTGGCTGCGGCCGATCACGACGGTGTGTTTTCCTTTGGTTTCGACATTGTAGCGTTCGAGCAATTCCAAAATCCCGAACGGTGTCGCCGGGATAAACGTCGTCATGTCGAGCGCCATCTTCCCGAAATTCTCCGGATGGAAACCGTCGACATCCTTACTCGGATCGATTGCCATCAAGACTTTTTGCGTATCGATTTGCTTCGGAAGCGGCAACTGCACGATGAATCCGTCGATGTTGTCGTCTTCGTTGAGCTGCTTGATTTTTTTTAAAAGTTCGGTTTCAGAAGTCGTGCTTGGCATCTTGACGAGCGTCGATTCGAAACCAACGCGTTCGCAGGCTTTGACCTTGCTGCCCACATACGTCAAACTCGCGCCGTCATTCCCTACGATTACTGCGGCAAGGTGCGGCACTTTTTCACCATTTTTTTTCATGAGGTCGACTTCGGCGGTGATTTCCAGTTTGATGTCTTCCGAGGTTTTTTTTCCGTCCAGTAGTTGCATGGTCTGTAGTTGTATGGTTTATAAAAGAAAAAGGCGCGAACACATCACGCCTTTTGTTTATCTCATTCCTTTCATGCCGCCCATCATTTTCATGAGGTTTTTACCTCCCGGGCCTTGCATCATTTTCATCATTTTGCTCATTTGGTCGAACTGTTTCATGAGTTGGTTGACCTGCTCGATTTTGGTTCCCGAACCTTTGGCGATGCGGGTTTTCCTTTTGACATCGATGATGGCCGGCTTGCTTCTTTCCTGCGGCGTCATCGAGTGGATGATGGCTTCGATGTGCTTGAACGCGTCGTCTTCGATCTCGACATCCTTCATCGCTTTGGAAGCGCCCGGAATCATGCCCACCAAGTCCTTCATGTTGCCCATTTTCTTGACCTGCTGGATCTGCGTCAGGAAATCGTCGAAACCGAATTCGTTCTTGGCGATTTTTTTCTGCAATTTGCGCGCTTCTTCCTCATCGAATTGTTCCTGCGCCCTTTCCACGAGTGACACGACGTCGCCCATTCCGAGGATTCTTTCCGCCATACGCGCAGGATAGAACACATCGATGGCTTCCATTTTCTCACCGGTTCCGACGAATTTGATCGGTTTGTTGACCACCGATTTGATTGAAATCGCGGCTCCGCCACGCGTATCACCATCGAGTTTCGTCAGGATCACCCCGTCGAAATTGAGTCGGTCGTTGAACGCTTTTGCCGTATTGACCGCATCCTGTCCGGTCATTGCATCGACCACAAACAATGTTTCTTGTGGCTGGATCGCTTTGTGGACGTTGGCGATTTCGTTCATCATTTCCTCATCGACGGCCAAACGGCCTGCCGTATCGACAATGACGACATTGAAACCGTTGGCTTTGGCATGTTTGATCGCGTTTTCGGCAATGCTGACCGGATTTTTGTTTTCGGGTTCTGAGTAGACCTCAACGCCAATCTGGTCGCCCACAACGTGCAATTGGTTGATTGCCGCCGGACGATAAATATCACAGGCCACCAATAGTGGTTTCTTGTTCTTTTTTGTTTTGAGAAAATTGGCGAGTTTTCCGGAGAAAGTCGTTTTACCCGAACCTTGCAGACCCGACATCAAAATGACCGTCGGATTGCCCGAAAGGTTGATTCCGGCTACGTCGCCGCCCATCAATTCGGTCAGTTCGTCCTTGACGAGTTTCACGAGCAATTGGCCCGGCTGCAACGTCGTCAATACGTCTTGTCCGATGGCCTTTTCTTTGACTTTGGTCGTGAAATCCTTGGCAATTTTGAAGTTGACGTCGGCATCGAGCAACGCGCGGCGCACTTCTTTCAAAGTTTCGGCTACGTTGACTTCGGTGATTTTCCCGTGTCCTTTGAGGATATGAAAGGCTTTGTCGAGCTTATCGCTTAAATTATCAAACATCGTAATTTCGTTTTATGAAGCTGCAAATATAGGACAAATCCGCCAACGTTCAAAACGCATCAGGCTGCTTTTCAAATAAAAAACCGGCCTGAAAACAGACCGGTTTCTTGGGCATATAACCTAACTACTAACTATCAATTCAAACAAATGTTGATGTCGCCTTCCAAGTTGCGGAGGATTGCAATTTCCGAAGCGTTCAATGTGCGGTTGTACATCCTGATGTCATCGATGTATCCCCTGAAGTTGCCTCCGAAATTTCCGCCGCCCATCAATATGTCGATAAAATCTACAGCAGTGGATCCGCTTTGCAGCACGCCGTCGCGATACAAATACAGGGTCGTGCCGTCATAAGTGACCGCGAGATGGTGCCATACGTTCAATTCACCGAGCATCCCGTCTTGAATCCAACCCGTATCGTAAATCGGATCGTCCATTCCGTTAGCGAAGACATTCGGACTTCGGATTTGCTGGTTGATTTGGTTGCCCAAAGAAACACTCATTTCACTATTGCTGTACAGTCCTTCAAATTCCACCGGCTGATTTTCTTGGCGATTGAACCAAAAACTGATCGTGAAAGCGCCATTTTGCAACAAATTGTTCTGGTCGTTGCCGGCAATTGCGATGAAATTCTCAGCACCTGCGGTATCGAATGAAAATGCGCCGTTTGGATTGCCGCTTCGGTCAGTGACGAAATGGTACATATCGGGCTGCACGACCGGAACGCTGTAACCAGTCAGGTCGGCCACTTGGTTTGCAAACGGAATGTACAGGATCAGTCCGTTGGATAAAATATTGGGATTCGGACAAGGATTGACGATGATTCCGCAATCCTCAAGCCCTTCAATGATGCTGCTGAGCAACTGCGCATTGCTGTTGACCGGACTGGCGACACCGTTTACGATAACGCCTATCGGATAATTGATCGTATAGGTATCGGCCGGATTGAGGTTGATCAAAAAACCGTGCACTTCCGCGTCGTTGTTGAACGTATAGATGACTTGCTGCTGGAAATCGGTATTGTAGGACGACACCGAAATCGGGTAAGCCAAACCGATGCAATCCGTAACCAATGAAGGACAGTTGCCTTGAAGCACATGGAATTGCTGCTCGTCGCCAATCGTTAATTCTTCCTGATTCGGATAAATGACCGTAATCGGAAAACCCAATTCGATGTGGTCGTTATCGCTGTCGATTCGGTTAAAAATACTGTCAATGCTAATGTAATCCGTCTCGTCCTGCACAAACCATTCGGTGCCGTTTGCGATCACTTCAACCGGAAGTTTGACCTTAAAACAACTCGTGCTGTCGAGCACATCGTCATTTGGATAAACCACGTCATCGACAAACGTGACTTGGCTCAGCCGGTTCGTCAATTCAGACGTCATCGTGAGCGTCTCGGGATTGACGTAAGTGGAATGCTCTTCTACCTGACACGAAACCGTTAGCAACGCGGCCGTGAGGACAAAGATTCCAAATATCAAATACTTTTTCATAGTTGCAATTTTTCTTATTTTGGCAGTAAAACAATTCATCGGAAAATTACCCTACCACAAGGAAATGTTTTTTTGGGTTAAATCTTATATTTGGAGAAAATAAAAATATAAAAGTAGGGTTTTTCCCCGCTTCCCTGTTATACAGGAAATTTTTTTGAAAGCCCCGATCGAAACCATGGAAAAAAACGCACCGAACGGCATTTGTGAAGAACGGCTGTTTGCCTCTTTCTTTAAAGCCAATGCCAAAATCCTCGCGAATTACCTGTATTACAAGTTCGGCAATGCCGACGTCGCGCACGATGTGGCGCAGGATGCTTTCATCAAATTGTGGGAAAATTGCGCCAATGTGCCGCCTGAAAAAGCGAAATCGTACGTGTATACGGTAGCCAACAATGCATCGCTGAATCAGATTGCGCACCAGAAAGTCGTACTCAACTATGCCAAAGGTGTGGTTCCCAACAGGCATTCGCCCGAAAATCCAGAGTTCGTATTGGAAGAAGCGCAATTCAAAACCAAACTCGAACGCGCCATCGCACAATTATCCGAAGGGCAACGCACCGCTTTCCTGATGAACCGCATCGACGGAAAAAAATACAGTGAAATCGCCGAAATGCTGAACATCAGCGTCAAGGCGGTCGAGAAAAGAATCAGCGGCGCACTGGTTTCGCTTCGGAAAGAAATCGGAAATATTTAGTAGGGTATTTTTTTACGCAACTGTTTAACAACAAAAAATGCACAATGAAAGAGCAACATGATTTAGCGAAATGGCTGGAAGGCAAGATGAGCGGGAGCGAATTGGACGCTTTTGAACGATCGACGGAATTCGCCGAATATGATAAAATCCGCCGGTACAGCGAGCAGCTCAAAGGTCCTGATTTTAACACCGACGCGATGTACCAGAATGTCATTGCACAGCCCAAAAATAAGGTGATTGCAATGAAACGGAATTGGTTCCTGCGCATCGCCGCCATATTTGTCATCGCACTCGGATTGTTTTTCACCGCCAGAAACACGGTGACCCAAACCGAAATGGCTGCCAACGGCAAGGAACAGGTTTTCCAATTGCCCGACGCTTCCGAGGTGACGCTCAATTCGGGTTCTCAAATCGAATACAAAAAATGGAACTGGTCGAGCAAGCGTTCGCTGCAACTCGACGGCGAGGCGTTTTTCAAAGTCACCAAGGGCAATACTTTTGACGTGTGTACCAATTTGGGAAAAGTCACGGTCATAGGTACGCAATTCAACGTCAAGGCCCGCGGCAAAAGATTTGAAGTACAATGTTTCGAAGGAAAAGTCAGGGTCGAAAGCAGCAACAAGACCGTTTTCCTGACACCCGGAATGTCGATTGCTTTTGAAGACGGAACAGTCATCGAATCCTTGCATTTTGGCGATTCACCTTCGTGGATGCAAAACCAGATTTCGTTCAACGAAGAAAAATTAGACAACGTTATTGCCGAACTCGAGCGGCAATACGCTATTGCGATCACCAAACATAACATTAAAAATAACCAGAAATTCACGGGCACCATCCCAGCCGACGACCTCGACATGGCGTTGCAGATCATCGGTTCAGCCTACAATTTCAAACACACCAAAACAGGAAAAAACAGCATAACATTCATCGGAAAATGATGCGACCCAAAATCAATTCCTTGTGGATTGTATTTCTTTTATTGCTTTCAGCGGCGGCTTTTTCACAAGAAAAGTTACCGCTGAAATCGGTTTTTATGGCCATTGAGAAACAGCACAAAGTCAAGTTTAACTTTACCGACGAAACCATATCCAACTATGAAGCCACGGTTCCCGACGCGTCGCTTCCGCTTCAAAAACAACTCGAATTCCTGCAACAGCAAACGCCGCTGGGTTTTGAGATCCTCAATGACAAATACATTGTCGTCACAGCCGGGAAACCCATTGGCGAAAGCGAAAACCACATGAATTTCGACCTCAATGAAGTCGTCATCGACAACTTCCTGACTTCGGGTATCTCGAAGAAAAAATACGGGAATTTTGAAATAAAGCCCGAGAAATTCGGCATTCTTCCGGGGCTGACCGAACCCGACGTTTTGCAGACGATGCAGCAGATTCCGGGGATTTACAGTTCAGACGAAAGCATTTCAAACATCAATGTGCGCGGCGGCACGCACGACCAGAATTTATTTTTGTGGAATGGGATCCGGATGTTTCAGACGGGACATTTCTTCGGGCTCATCTCGGCGTTCAATCCGGCGCTGGCCAATACGATTTCGATTTCCAAAAATGGAAGTCCGGCCTTTTATGGCGAGAGCGTTTCGAGCGTCGTCGACATTTCCACACACGATTCGGCGATTGAGGAATCGCGTTTTGGCGTGGGCATCAACCTCATCAGCGCTGATTTTTTCGCCAAGATCAAGGCGTCCAAAAAAGCGACTTTCGTGATTTCCGCACGCCGTTCCTACACCGATCTGGCCGACACGCCGACGTATAAAACCTACTACAATCGCATGTTCCAGAACACGATTGTCACCAAAATCGACAACAATCAGATTGTGGATTACCATACCGACGAGAATTTTTTCTTTTACGATTTCACGGTGCAATACCGCCAGAAAATTGGCGACAAGCACGAATTTTTCCTCGACGGCATCGGCATCAACAACAAACTCGACATTCGTCAGGATGCGTTGATCGGCGGCATTTTCAATTCGAAGTTCAGTTCGCTCGAGCAGCAAAGTTTTGGCGGAAACATCAATTGGAAAACCACGTGGAATGCCAACAATTACACGCGTTTCAACGCTTATGTTTCTTCGTACAATCTCGATGCGGTCAACGAATCGATCGAGAGCAATCAGATTTTAAAGCAGCAGAATACCGTTTTGGATGCAGGCTTCCGCATCGAAAACCACCACCAGGTCAAGCCGTCGATGGGTTTCAATTACGGCTACCAATACAACGAAACCGGCATCACCAATTTTGACGACGTCAATGCGCCGGCCTTCAAGCGTAAGATCACTGAAGTCATGCGCAGCCACGCGGCCGTACTCGAATCGGAATATGCGCCGGCCGATAAAAGCATGCTCGTCAAAGGCGGCATCCGCGCCAATTATTTTGAACAGTTGGCCAAATTCGTGATCGAGCCGCGACTGCAGTTCAGTTTGACGCTTACACAGACGCTCAAACTCGAGATTTTGGGCGAACAGAAAAGCCAGACTGCTTCACAGATTATCGATTTGCAGCGCGATTTCCTTGGGATCGAAAAACGCCGTTGGACGCTGGCAGACGGCGATGTTCCGCTGCAGCAAAGCACGCAGTTTTCGATCGGGTTGTCGTTCCAGAATAAAAAATGGCTGGTTTCACTCGATAATTTTTACAAGAAAGTATCGGGTATTTCGAGTCCGGGACAGGCATTCCAGAACCAACTCGAACTGATCAAAATCAACGGCAATTACACCGTCGTGGGTTCTGAAATCTTGATCCGGCGCAGTTTTGAGCATTTTTACAGTTGGCTTGGCTACAGTTTCAACCGCAATGAATACCATTTCGATTATTTCCTGCCGAACCAGTTTGCGAATAATTTTGAAATCCAGCACAGTGTTACCGCGGCGGCGGTTTACGAGCAAAATCGCATTAAAATTGCGCTTGGCGGCAAGTGGAATTCGGGTCGCCCGACGACAACGCCTTTGGGTTTTACGTCGAATGTGATTACATATAATGTCCCGAACGATCAGTTTCTGGACGATTATGTGCAGTTCAACCTTTCGGCTTCGTATTATTGGAACATCGGAAAATCAAGGCTTCAGGCGAATGCTTCGGTACTCAACCTGTTTGACAAGAAGAACATCATCAACCGGTATTACCGCATCAATACGCAGGCCAACGACATCGAAAGTGTGAATACGTATTCGATGGAACGCACGCCGAATTTGAGTTTGCGGTGGTATTTTTGATGCGCGATCCTGCATTACTATAAAGTTTTAATTGATGGTTAAAATTTACAGTTTTTCTGCCGTGGGATTGTTCAAAAAAAATGTAGTTTCACTTCTAAGGGAAGGGGGCAATGAAGGTTTCCCAACGAAATAATTTTGGAACTTTATTACAGAAAATCTGCCCTTTTTGTTAAAGTGTCACCAGATGATTTACCGCGAAGAGAGCGAAGTTTCCACAAGACAGCTTTATCCTTTTATCTTATCCCTTTTCAATCCAACTACATCCTTTCCGGAACCGCAATCCCCAACAATCCAAACGCCGCCTTGATGATATCGGCAACTTTTTTGGAAAGCTGTACGCGGAACTTTTTCTTTTCGGCATCTTCCTCGCCCAAGATCGAAACCGACTGGTAGAACGAATTGTATTCCTTGACGAGTTCGTACGTGTAATTGGCCACGAGTGCCGGACTGTGATTGTGCGCCGCATCCTGGATAATCGCAGGAAATTGCGCGATCAGCTTGAGCAGTTCCTTTTCCTTTTCGTGCAATTCGGAAATGTTGGCTGTGGAAACGGTATCGAAATCTGCTTTGCGCAAAATCGACTGGATCCGCGCATAGGTGTATTGGATAAACGGGCCGGTGTTTCCAGCAAAATCGACCGATTCCTCGGGATTGAATAAAATCCGTTTTTTCGGGTCGACCTTGAGGATGTAATATTTGAGTGCGCCGAGTCCGATCGTGTTGTACAATTTCGCTTTTTCTTCTTCAGAATAACCGTCGAGCTTGCCGAGTTCTTCCGAAATTTGCTGCGCCGTTTGCGTCATCTCGCTCATCAGTTCGTCGGCGTCGACTACGGTTCCTTCGCGGCTCTTCATTTTTCCGGAAGGCAAGTCTACCATGCCGTAAGACAAATGCGTCAGATTTTTTGACCATTCGAAACCGAGTTTCTGCAAGATCAGGAACAGCACTTTAAAGTGGTAATCCTGTTCGTTGCCGACGGTGTACACCATTCCGCCCACGTCCGGAAAATCCTTGACGCGCTGGATCGCCGTGCCGATGTCCTGTGTCATGTAGACCGCCGTGCCGTCTGAACGCAACACGATTTTACGATCGAGTCCGTCTGCGGTCAAGTCGATCCAAACCGAACCGTCGGGATCTTTTTCGAAAATCCCTTTCTCAAGTCCGAATTGCACGACTTCCTTTCCGAGCAAGTAAGTGTTGCTTTCGTAATAATACGAATCGAAATCGACGCCGAGGTTTTTATAAGTCTCCGCAAATCCTTCGTAAACCCAGCCGTTCATTTTTTTCCAGAGCGCAATGACCGATTCGTCACCGGCTTCCCAGTCGAGCAGCATTTGTTGGGCTTCTTGAAGGATCGGTGCTTGTTTTTTGGCTTCTTCTTCGGTTTTGCCTTGTGCGATGAGTGCGCTGATTTGTTCTTTATAGGCCTTGTCGAAAGCGACATAATAATTGCCGACGATCTTATCGCCTTTCAATCCGGTGGATTCGGGCGTCGCGCCATGACCCCATTTCTGCCAGGCCAACATCGATTTGCAGATGTGGATTCCCCGGTCGTTGATGATTTGCGTCTTGTAGACTTTCTTGCCCGATGCCTTGATGATTTCGGCGACCGAATAGCCCAAAAGATTGTTCCTGACATGGCCGAGGTGCAATGGTTTGTTCGTATTCGGGGAAGAATATTCCACCATGACGGCTTTGTCGTTGGGCGTTGGCGTTACGAAACCGTATTGTGTATCGGATTGAATTCCGTTGAAAAAATCGAGGTAATATTCATCGGCGACGACAAGGTTCAGAAAACCTGCCACGACGTTGAAACGCGCGACTTCTTTAACATTTTCGACCAGAAATTGTCCGATTTTGTTCCCGATGTCGGCCGGGTTTCCCTTGATCAATTTGAGCAGCGGGAAAATCACCACCGTAATATCGCCTTCAAAGTCGCGTCGGGTCGCCTGGAATTCGATTTTGTCAATCCTGACGTCGAACAATTCGGCTAAGGCCTTTTCAATTTGCGGGGTAAGAATCTGCGCTAACATATTTACGGTTTTAAGTGCGCAAAGATAGGCATATCTGCGGCAATTTGAAAACGCAACCGGCTCCAAAATAGATTTCACTCCTTTCAAATGCCGTTCAACTGACGTGATTTTTTGTTATCAACATTTTTGTAAACATAAAATGTAAGATTTTTCAATTATAAAAAAACAATGTTATGCATTTCATCGATTTAATTTGCTTTTAAACGATATTTGTTACGATCTTTGTCGGGTCAAAACATTTATTTCTTATTCCCTATTAAGATGCACATGAAAAGATTAATGCTCCTATTCTCCCTGGCATTTGCAGTACCAGGTTTCTCACAAGCGATAACGGTCAATACCAATACGTATTCTGTACCGCAACTCGTTAACAATGTCCTCATCAACTCACCCTGTGTTTCGGCTACGAATATCACTTGGAAGACGGGTACAAATTTCGGTTCCTCCAACGGTATCGGATTTTTCCAGAACAACAATGCGGCGTTCCCAATGCAATCTGGTGTGATCCTATCGACCGGAAATGTCACCAACGCACCAGGACCGAACAGTGTCGATCTCAATGACGGTGGGATGAACTGGCCTGGAGACAGTGATCTCGAAGCGACTTTGGCCGCAGCCGGTATTCCGATGAACTCGGTCAACGCGACGGTTCTCGAATTCGACTTTATGCCGATTTCGCCCAATTTCAGTTTCGACTTTTTATTCGCTTCCGAAGAATACGGAAATTTCCAATGTGAATTCTCGGATGCGTTTGCCTTCCTTTTGACGAATGTAAACACTGGCGTTACCACCAACTTGGCGGTAGTTCCGAGCACGAACCTGCCGATTTCCGTCGTCACGATCAGGGATTTCCTGTACAACTCTTCTTGCCCTTCTGCCAACTCCCAATTTTTTGGAAGTTACAACGGCGGTTCGCAGGCTGCGGGTTCGGCGACGAATTTCAACGGACAGACGAAAGTATTGAACGCTTCGGCCGTGATGGTTCCGGGTACGCCTTACCATATTAAATTGGTGATCGCCGATCGTACGGACAACGAATCGGATTCGGCTATTTTCCTTTCTTCCGACAGTTTCAACATCGGTCAGGATGCGTTGGGTGCCGATTTGACGGTGGCCAACAATACGGCGATTTGCAACGGACAATCGCATGTGATCGATTCAGAATTGGATCCTACGGTTTACTCTTTCGCCTGGAAAAGAAACACCGTAACACTTACCGGCGAGACAGGCCCGACTTTAACGATTACCCAACCGGGAACCTATGAGTTGACTTACGAATACCTGACAGGAAACTGTTCGCCGATTACCGACACGGTAGTGATCGAATTCTATCCCGCACTCACGACACAAAACCCTATTTCACTCTACAAATGTGCCGGAAGCGGTACGTATGTATACGATCTTTCAATCAATACGCCCATCGTAAAAACCGGATTGGATCCGGCCACCGTCGTGACGTACCACGCTTCTCAATCGGATGCCGACCAAGGAACGCCGTCATTGCCTTTGAACTATACGAGCGCAGGAAACGAGACAATCTATGTAAGGATCAAGACACCGAATTCGCCTTGTTACGTGGTAAAATCGTTCCAATTGCTTACCGCACCGGCACCGGTGGCGCATCAGCCGCTCGACCTGACCATGTGTGCACGTTCGCAAACGCTCCAAAATGCAATTTTCAATCTTGCCGCACAAACGCCAACCGTTTTGGCCGGACAATCGAACACGCTGAACGTGGTGACCTACCATACTTCTCAGGCGAATGCCGACAGCGGCGCCAATCCACTCGGCAACAATTACATCGCAGGAAACAACATCGTCATTTACGTCAGGGTACAAAACGCCACCGACGTGAATTGCTACAGCACCACTACATTTACGTTGCACATCGAGGCGTTGCCGCCTGTTGATTCGCTGCAAAACATTGTTTTGTGTGAACCGTATGTTTTGCCGTCTTTGGTCAACGGAAATTATTTTTCTGGCCCGAATGGAACCGGATCACCAATGAGTGCGGGCGACATCATCTCAGAAACGACCACGATTTATATTTTCAACCAACCAGGCGGGCCGAATTCATGTTCGGCGGGAAGCAGCTTTAAGGTAACGATCATCAACCCGTTGACTTTGTCGCCCGGAAATGGAACTTATTGCGGTGTTTATGCCCTGCCAGGTTTGGAAAACGGCGGTTATTATACGGCGCCGGGCGGACCGGGCGGAACTGGAACCTTTTTGGCTCCGGGAACTGAAATCACAACCTCACAAACCTTATACGTATACTTCAAATCGTTGTCACCGCCATTTTGCGTGATCGACACTGATTTCACCGTAACGATTTTGCCAACGATCAACATCGGCGACCACCCCAATGTATTCGACTGTACGAGCTATACGCTACCGGCTTTCAACGGAACGTATTACACAGAACCGAATGCGGGCGGAACCGAACTTCCGGCAGGAACCGTGATTACATCTACACAATCGGTTTATGCCCACGCCAGTACCGGCGCACCAAACAATTGTATTACTGAGAAACATTTCAAGGTTTTCATCGGGATCGATACACCGGCCGACATTTCACAATGCAACGGTTTCACGTTACCGGAATTGTCAATCGGAAATTATTACACCGGACCTGCGGGAACTGGCGACATGATTCCGGCCGGAACGGTACTCGAACAAACTGCGACGGTTTACATTTACGTACCTAAAGCGAATCCGGGCGGAGTGAATTGCACCGACGACGTACATTTCACAGCCTACATCGCGCAGCCGCTGATCGACCACCTGGATAACGTTGTGGTTTGCGAAAGCTATACGTTACCTGCCCTCACAAGCGGAACTTACTATACCGGACCGGAACAAAGCGGAATGGAATTGGCCGCAGGCGATATCATTACGACCTCACAAATGATCTACATTTTCAAAAGATCGACACCAACGTGTTACAATGAAGATACTTTTGTGGTGACGATCAATCCGAAACCGGCGATCGATTCAAGATCGGATATCGATGTGTGCAACAAATATGAGCTCACGACACTGGCCATTGGAAATTACTACACCGGCCCAGGCGGAACAGGCACGATGCTTCCCGCGGGAACATTCATCAGCGAAACACAAACGATCTATATTTATGCAATAAGTACCAGTATGCCCCAGTGTACCGCCGAAAACCATTTCACGATCACGGTTTTCACGATCCAGGCAGACCAACCTGCCGATGTAGTGACTTGCGACAGCTATACTTTGCCAGCCTTGACCATCGGAAATTATTACACCATGCCGGGCGGACCTACTGCCGGTGAAGGTACGATCAGACATGCGGGCGATGTGATCACCGAATCGACTACACTATACGTGTACACCGAATCGGGCGAAAGGATCAACTGTATCGACGAGAATAGTTTCAATATTACCATCAACAAAACACCCTTTATTGCCCCAATCAATAATGAGTATGCCTGCAATTCGTTTGCGCTGGAAGCGTTGCCTGTCGGAAATTATTACACCGGCCCGAACAAAACCGGAACGCAGATGCACGAAGGCGATGTCCTTTCGGCGACACAAACACTCTATGTGTTTTCTGAAACCGGAACCACGCCGAACTGTACCGATGAGAAAAGTTTCACTGTAAACGTTTTCAACGTAGACGAATTGGCCGATGTGACGACCTGCCAAAGTTTTGTATTGCCGCAGTTGACCAACGGCAGATACTTTACCGGACCAAACGGAACGGGTATCGCCATGAACGCCGGACAAACGGTTGCGACAACACAAACGATGTACATTCGCGCAGCGGCGCCATGGAGCCCAACGTGTTTCGACGAAAGTTCGTTTGAAATCACGATTGTTCCTGAGCCTGTTGCCAATCCGGTAAGCACGACGTTGACTACCGTTTGCGACGAAGATGGCATCAATGACGGCATTACGGCGTTCGACCTGACAACGCTCACAACTGCGATTTTAGGCACGCAGACCGGACCGGAATTTACCGTGACTTTCTATCCGACACAGTTGGATGCGACGGCACAGATCAATGCGATCACGTCGACGACCAACCAGATCGCTTTTGCGAGGGTCAGCAACACATTGGCACCGAATTGTTTCGACGTCATGTCGATCGGAATCCTGGTCAACAAAATCCCGGAACCGACTCCTGTTGGCGGCATCATCTGCTACGACAGCAAAAAACAAGAATTGCTGCGCGCTTACACGATCACAAGCGGATTGAGCGCGTCCAATCATACCTTCCAATGGTTCAATGAAGCAGGCGATTTGGTAGGAACCGGAAGTTCATATACCGCAGTATTGCCGGGCGAATATTCGGTGATTGCAACGAGTTCGATTACGGGCTGTGCATCTGCCGAGACTTTCGTGAGCGTATTGCCATCGGAACCGGCCTTGATCAGCTTTACGATTACGGATGATTTTTCCGACAGCCAAGTTGTCACCGTTGAAGCTTATGGCGTAGGCGGCGATTACGAATACCAACTCGACCACGGCCCTTGGCAAGACAGCAATGTCTTTACCGATGTATCTTCTGGAACGCATGTGGTGAACGTAAGGGATAAGAATGGCTGCGGCGATTCGACTTCATCGGCTTTGGTCGTGAATTATCCGAAATACTTTACGCCTAACGGTGACGGTTTCCACGACACCTGGAACATCGTCGACCTTGAGGAACAGCAGCATGCCAAGATCAGCATCTTCGACCGATACGGAAAATTCATCGCACAGATTTTCCCGAACGGACCGGGCTGGGACGGCCAATTCAACGGCCAAGTCTTGCCATCAACCGACTACTGGTTCGTAGTGAACTATGAGGAAGACGGCATCCAAAAAGAATTCAAGGCGCATTTTGCGATGAAACGATAACCCCATCCCGAAACCCCGGGACCGCGCCGCTGCAAACGGCGCAAATACCTAACCCCCAAATCTTTAAGAAGCTCCCCTTTTCCGGGAGCTTTTTTATTGGAAAAAAGTCGGAAAAAATTGTAACATTTGCACCGAAATCGGGTCTAAACGCATAATCATCATCAACCACTCCTAAATGAATCTAAAACTACTCTTCGTGTGCTTTTTCGCGTCGATACTTTCGGTGCACGCACAAAAAAACGGAACGCTTTCCGGAAAAGTCACCGACAAAAACAACGCTCCTATTTCGTACGCGAGCATCGTGCTCAAAGAAGACGGCAAAATCGTGACGGGCGGAATCACCGACGACAACGGACTTTACGAAATCAAAAATCTGGAACTCAAGAACTACAACGTCGAAATCCAATTCATCGGTTACAAGACGTATTTGGGCAAAGCCGATTTCACTACCGGACAGAAATCGATCGCAATCGGACGCACCATCTTGGATGAGGAAGCCACCACGCTCGGTGAAGTTTCCGTCGTGGCCGAACGTTCGACCATCGAACAGAAAATCGACCGCAAAGTCATCAATGTCGGCAAGGATCTGACGACGGCCGGCGCGACCGCTTCTGAAATCATGAACAACATCCCGTCGGTCAATGTCGACCAGGATGGGAAATTGTCGCTGCGCGGGAATGAGAACGTACGGGTACTCATCGACGGCAAACCGACGAACATCGACGCATCGCAATTGCTCAAGCAGATTCCGTCGACATCGATCAAAAAAATCGAACTGATCACGAATCCGAGCGCGAAATACAATCCCGAAGGTATGTCGGGCATCATCAACATTGTGTTGCACAAAAACGCCAACGACGGTTTCAACGCGAGCGTGAATGCCGGAACGACGATTGCGCAGACGCCCAAATTCAACAGTTCGTTCGACACGAATTACAGGACCGGGAAAGTCAATTTCTTTGGGAATTACGGCAACAACCTGGGCAACAAATACAACAACGGCGAAGTGCACCGCAAAGACAGCATCCTCGACCAGACGCTGCGCATGAAGAATGTCGACACCAACCATTTGTTCAAGATCGGGATGGATTTTTACCTCAACGACCGCAATACGATTTCGGTGTATACGAACCAGAATTACTTCCATGGCGATGGTTTCATCAATACCGATTATACGTTTGCGACGCTTTCGGACAACATCGGCTCGCGTGACAAATACCTGACCAACAACAAAAGCGGCGCCTACAATATTGCGTTCAAGCACCTGTTCGCCAAAGAAGGCCACACGCTCGATTTCGAAGCCAACCACAACATTACGGGCAACGACAAAATCATTTTTTTCAAGACCGACGCGACGCCTTACAATGAAACCGACGCGACCGTAAACCGTTGGGATTTTATTTACGACGACAGGAACCAGACGACGATCAACCTCGATTATGTGAATCCGCTCAGCGAGAAATCGACGCTCGAACTCGGCGCCGAATCGCGTACGATCAGGACCGACAACACCTTCCGTTCGTTGCGTACGCGCAGTTTCGATTACACATACGATCTCGATATTTATTCGGCTTACGTGACTTTCGGACAGAAATTCAAGAAGATCAGCTACCAACTCGGCGCACGTGTCGAAAAGTACAGTGTAGACGCGCATCTCGACGACATCAACGACGCAGCGGCAGCATATACGGCGTACAAGGACGATTATCTGACAGTTTATCCTTCGGCCTATGTGACGTATACGCCCACCGACAAGAACAGTTTCCAGATCAGTTACAGCCGGCGCGTAGACCGCCCGAGTTTGGAACAGACGAAACCGAGCCCGGAATTTGCGACGCTCAAATTAACGTCGGTCGGAAATCCGCAGCTCGATCCGCAATTCACCAATTCGGTCGAATTGAATTACACGAGAACGCTGTCGAAAGGTTCGGTTACGGGAGGCGTTTTCTACCGTTTGATCAACGACGAAATCAGCCGCGTTTTGTTTGCCGATCCTGAAAAAGACGGCAACCAGATCATGACGTTCCAGAATTATGACAACAATACGGCGTATGGTTTTGAATTGTCGGCCAATTATAAGATCAATTCGTGGTGGGACGTGCAGCCGGCCATCGACTATTCGAGCATCAGCCAGAAAGGAAATGTTTCGAAACGCGTTGCCGGAACCGACGATTTCGAAACGGTGATCGAAAACATCGACGCCAACGCGTTCAACGCACGTTTGAACAGCAACTTCAAGGCGACGAAGAACATCCGTTTCAACTTGTTCGGATTTTACCGAGGCGGTGTCGAAGGCATCCAGTTTACGAGCCAGCCGATGTATAAAGTGGACGCCGGCGTGCGATTCAGCATGCTCCAAAACAAGGCGAGCCTGAGCATCCGTTTCAATGACATTTTCGATACGATGAAGTTTGCGTTCGATGGCGAAAACCCGTATCCGCAAAAAGGACAGTTCAAGTGGGAGAGCCAATCGATTTATATTGGGTTCAACTACATGTTCGGTGCAGGAAAAAACCGCGCGCTGCAACGCAAGCAACGCGAAGACAATACGAAACAAAACAGCGGTGGATTATTTTAACTTTTCCGCACAATAAAAATTTAATAAATTGCGTTGAAGAATTTTATTTGAGTTTTAAAAAAGAAAACCTCCAGTGTGTGCAAACCGGAGGTTTTTGTTTTTTAGTGGCCGATGTCGTAATACTCGAGGAATTAAAACATATAGTTTTTCTGTAGCGGCTGTATCGAAAAAATCGTATTTTGTATTTGTAGGGAAGGGGGCGTAGGGTTTACCCCTAAAAATAAAATGAACGTTTGGATGCAGAAAATCTGTAGCTTTTGTTAAATGTTAAGAGTCCAACAATCACCACCGAATAATCGCACTTCCCCAAGTAAACCCACTTCCAAAAGCGGCCAGCACCACCAAATCGCCCGACTTGATCTTGCCTTGCTCCCACGCTTCCGTCAACGCGATCGGGATGGATGCGGCGGTTGTGTTTCCGTACCGTTGGATGTTGTTGTAAACCTTGTCGTCACCGAGTTGGAATTTCTGCTGGATGAATTGTGAAATACGCAAATTCGCCTGGTGTGGAATCAGCATATCGATATCGGAAACGTTCAAATGGTTCGCCTGCAAGCCTTCATTGATGACTTCCGCGAAACGCACGACGGCATTCTTGAAAACGAATTGCCCGTTCATGTACGGCAGGTAGCTTTCGTCGTTCGGATCGTTGTCGGCGACGATATCCGAAACCCAGCGGCCGCCCATTCCGGGTGCCTTGACGATGAGTTCTTCGGCGTGCTGTCCTTCCGAATGCAAGTGTGTAGACAGAATCCCTTTGGACAAATCTTCTTCCCTACTGAGCACCGCTGCGCCAGCTCCGTCGCCGAAAATAACCGAAACGCCACGACCGCGATCGGTAAAATCGAGTCCGGCAGAATGCACTTCGGAACCGATCACGAGAATGTTTTTATACATGCCTGTCTTGATGTATTGATCGGCAATCGAAATCGCATACACAAATCCCGAACACTGGTTCCTGACGTCGAGCGCGCCGACCGTCTTGAGTCCGAGGTCGCGCTGCACCAAAACACCCGGTCCCGGAAAATAATAATCCGGACTCAAAGTCGCAAAGATGATAAAGTCGATGTCGTCATGGGCCACACCCGAACGTTCGATCGCAATTCTGGCCGCCTTGACGCCCATGGTTGTCGTCGTGTCTTCGCCTTTGACGATGTGACGGCGTTCCTGGATTCCGGTGCGTTCCTGGATCCATGCGTCATTGGTGTCCATGATTTTCGAAAGGTCGTCGTTCGTGACAACATTGTTAGGCACATAATAGCCGAGCCCTGATATTTTGGAATGGTACATATTGCTGTATTATAAATTTTGGATGTGCTAATTTACGCAAACGGTAAAGTTGGCTGTGGAAAGGTAGGTTTTTTTTGGCGATTGGCAATCACAACGGATGGGAAGTGGATGCTATTTTGCCGTGATCTTATCCAATTTTATTTTGATGACCAACGTCGAATCGGGCGAAACATTACTCGGGTAACTGGTTCTTTTGACCAGGTCATGCGGCGCGATCAGTTCGCGGACCTCGCCCACTTTCATGCCGCGGATTCCTTCATCGACGGCTTGCGTAGCCTGGTTTGCGCCAATCAAGATCTTGACCGGCGAGGTGGAATTGTAATTGGAATACAAAACGGTTCCGTTGCGGTAACTCGTGGTTTCGTAAATCAAAACTTCATCTCGGATTGTACGCTTTTGCCCGACCCTTTCTCGAGGATTATATATTGCAATCCCGATTTCGTCCGGACGGTTTTGTTCGAACATCCGACTGCAATTGATGCTATGAGCGAGGCCAGTAATGATTTGTTCATCATGATCACTTGACAAATTTCACCGATTGCCTTCCTGTATTCGTATGGATGTTCACATAATAAGTGCCTGAAGCGTAAGGAAAGTCAAACGTATACGTCTTTTTCGAAGCGCTGCCAATAACATCGCGTTGCAATTCCTTGATCCTTTTGCCCGAGACATCATACAATTCGAGTACGACGTGATCGCTGTCGACAAATTCAATCGCCACCGACAATTTATCCCTGACCGGATTGGGCGCCACCGCAGCTTTCAACGGCGTACGCGCTTTTTCGGTAAACGGTTTCGTACCGAGTTGCTGGTCGCTGAATTTGTAAATCGTCGCGCCCGAGGCAAAAGCCAAATCGTCGTGGATGATGAAAATACGGTTCAGGTTGCTGCCCACGCCAATGTCGGTCCAAGTCGCGCCGCCGTCATTCGTTTCGAGGAATGGTGAGGCATGCCCGCCCATAAAACCGTGGTCTTCGGTCAGGAAACCCACCGCCTGGATATCGGTGTCGGGGACATCGTGGCTCGTCCAGTTGGCGCCATTATCAAGCGTACGCACGAGTTTCCCAGGATTGGGTGCCACCGATTCGACCGAACCAAACATGCAATTCGGGTTCGAAGCCAAAATCTGCAATTTCCACACATATTCGCCCGGAAGGCCGGTGTTGTAAATTTCCGTCCATGTCGCGCCGCCGTCAATCGTTTTGAGGATGGTTCCGCCATTGGCGCCTTTTCCGGAAGCATAGCCGGTATTTTCATCGATGAATAAAAGCTCGACCAAACCTTCGGCATACGCACCCATGTCGATGTATTCCCACGTTGCTCCGCTGTCGGTCGACTTGATGATGTAAGCGTTTTCGCTGAAATAAGCGCCACATCCGTAAACGGTAGAAGTGCCTACGCAGTCGAGTCCGCAAATGGCCGGTGGTGTGGTCGCAAAATTATTGACGATCGACCACGTCGCGCCGCCGTCGACCGTTTTGAGGAATTTGCCTTGCAGCGTCCCAACAAAACCGATGTCTTCGTTGAGGAATTCGACGTTTCGGAAATAGAAATTACCCGGCAATTCTGTGGTTTGTTCGGCGAGTTGGAGCGTCCAGGTGACGCCGCTGTCGGTCGTTTTGTAAATGGATGCATTCGACCCGTTGGCCGCCCAACCCAAATCATCATTCAGGAAAAACACATCGTCGAAACGCTGGTTGTTGCCGTTGGTTAAAATTCCGGTCAGCGGATGCCATTCGAGTTGTGCAGAAGCCGCCGCTGTGGCCAGAAGCAAAAGAAAGTAATATTTGTTCATGCCGTAATTTTTTTACAAATGTACTATTTATATCGAAATGCCATTCGGATTTAACGCGTTGAATCGAAGCGTGTTTTGAGCGCAAGAGCAACCTGTGATCCGCGCGACAGGAAATCGGGATTTTCGAAAAAGACTTTGCGGTTTTCGTTCCAAAAAGCTTCCACGACATAGCCGTTCCCTTCAAAAAAAGACTGAATCACTTCAACCTTAAAACGTGCAGAAGATACTTGATGCAATTGGTGCGGATGCAGCAAAATCGTCTTTTCAAGGTCGGTTTCCGAAGTGACAAAATGTTTCGGAATCTCGCTGACTTCGCCGAACAAAGACGCCTCGTAAAGCGTTTCGGGGTTTTCGTAAATCGTCTTGGGTTTGTCTTTTCGGATAATCGCGCCGTCTTTCATGATGGCAACCTCATCGGCGAAAGCCAGAATATCGGTGCTGTCGTGCGTCGCAAAAATGCATGTGAGGTCCTTTTTCCTGAGATATGCGAACAGGTTGCGGCGCAGGTTGTTGCGCCTGAAGACATCGATCTGGCTGAACGGTTCGTCGAGCAGCAACACTTCGGGTTCGAGCGCGAGGACACGCGCCAGTGCGACACGTTGCTGTTGGCCGCCGCTTAGATATTTGGCTTTGACTTGCGCATATTCGGTCATTTCAACCATGTCGAGCAATTCGTAGACGCGTGCTTTTTTGCGGTCTTTGTAGATGTTCGACAGGTATTTTCCGATGTTTTCCTCGACCGAAATGAACGGCATCAGATCAAAATCCTGTGCGAGGTATTTCATGAAATCCATTCCGGGAATCAGGTTGAATTTCGGGCCGAGAACGGGTTTATCGCCGTACCCTATTTCGCCTGTATCCAAATCATACAGTCCGTAAATCAATTTGAGCAACGTACTTTTTCCGCAGCCGCTTTCGCCGATCAGCGCCAGGTGCTGGCCTTTCGGAATGGAAAAATCCACCTTTCGGATCACCGTTTTGTCGGAATAGGAAAAAGAAATATCGCGGAGTTCGAGCATGGATCAAAATTAAGCAACAAAACGAATGGTTCTTGAAAAATTTTCAACCAACAATGTGTTTGGATATAAAGGAGAAAGTTTTTAATGCGTTTTGCCGAAATGCCGAAACGCATTGCTTTGTCAAAAAATCGAACGCGCTATCGCAACATTCGGAACACCCAACCCGAACATCTGGTTTAGTTTTGTGGCTAATCCTTACTAAATCAGATTGTCATGAAACCGATGCCCTCCTTTTTGGGAATATTGATGGTGCTGTTGGCCATCCACCTGAACGCACAAGTGGGAATTTCCACGAATATGCCCAATGCGCAACTCGACATTCGCTCCTCTAATCAGGCGGCGCCAGCGATTACCGATGGGATATTGATTCCGAAAGTCAATGCATTTCCCGCAAGCAATCCAACCGTCGCGCAACAAGGAATGCTCGTGTACCTCAACGTTGCCGCCACTGGAAAACCGGCCGGATTCTACTATTGGGATTTCCCGACGTTGGGTTGGATCGGCATTGCGTCTACGATCAATTCCGATAAGGATTGGCTCGAATCGGCTACAGGCTTGGCACCCGACGACACCAACGACGACATGTACCACATGGGCAATACGGCCATCGGGAAAATCACGCCGACGGTCCCTCTGGATATTGAAAACACGACCAAAATCAACAACATCTTGAACACCGGGAATTATTCGAATACGATTTTCGCCACACGTTCGGGGCTTTCCAACGTGCTTGGCGGCGCGACCAACGACGTGATTACTGGTATAAACCAAACGCTTTCGGGCAGCGGAAACGGCAGTCGCTACGGCATGAACAATACCTTTTCGGGCAGTTCATTCGGCGATATTTATGGCACTTACAATTCTTTTGCCCTGACCAGCGGAACGCAATACGGACTCTACAATAATTTCCCGAACAATGGTTTTTCGCCGCACTATGGCGTTTATAATGTTTTGGCCGGTACGGGAAGTGGTTACCAATACGGCGTTTATTCGGCGTTCAACAATACGGGAAGCGGCGAACAGCGCGGCGTGCACAACGTATTCAACGCTTCGGCGGCATTTGGCTCGAGCAAATATGGCGTACACAACCAGATGTTCGGCGCCAATGATTCGTATTATTACGGCATGCTCAACACGATGTCGTCGGGCGGAAGCGGCAATAAATACGGCATTTACAACGATTTGTCGAATGGAACCGGTACGAAATACGGCATTTATACGTCGGCGAATTCTTCCCAGATGCAATACGGCATGTTCAACAACCTGACGATCAACACCGCCGGGTTTGCCTCACAGTTTGCCATACAAAATACGCTCACTTCCAATTCGACCAGCGGCGGCCACCAATATGCGCTTTACAATACCATCAGCGGAACGAGTACGGGCGACATTTCGGGCGTGACCAACTTTATCGACAACACCGGAAATGGCTCGCATTATGGCGTGAACAACGGTTTGAGCGGTTCGGCAGATGGGTATCTGTACGGCACTTCGAATAGCATCAGCGGCAGCGGCAACAGCCCGCATACCGGGACTTACAATGCAATTTCGGGAAGCGGTTCGGGCCAACATTCGACCATTACCAACAGCCTTACAGGAACGGGTACCGGAAACCAATACGGCATCCAAAACAGCATTTCCAATTCTGCAAACAGCGATCATTATGGCATGGCCAGACCATGCAAACCGACGGTGCGGGCAATGTGAGCTGGGCCAATCCGAACGCTGCGATGTCATTGTCACGCGCGAACGTATCGGTCAACCAAAATTTGGCTGCGACAGGCTGGCAAAAAATCATTTTCGATGTCGAATTGTTTGACCTCAATTTGGAATACACGCCTGCAAGCGGACGTTTTACGGCACTCAAAACAGGCTATTATCGCGTGAATGCTGGTTTTCACACCAACAGTATGGCCAACACCCAATTCTACTCGATCGGCGTATTCAAAAATGGCATCCAATACCAGGAAACAACCGAGAATCATTTCAACAACGGACCCGTGACACGAAACATTACTTGCGTGGTTGCGCTCGCAGCAGGCGAATACATTGAGATTTTCGTGCAGAATTACCAGGCCGGCGCACAAATCGATTCGTTTGCAGCAAAAAGTTTTTTTGAAGTCGAACAAATCAGGTAACTTGCTGTCATAAAAAAACAGCTATGAAAATTTTCAGAATTCTCCCGATCGTACTTTTGACGTTTGCCTTGGGTTGTTCCGACAGCGAGGAAACGCCGTATGTGCCAACGCCTGCCCCAACACCGTCCGCATATTTCAAAGGCATGGATCTGTCTTTCCAATCGGAACTCGAAAGCTACGATCCCGTTTATAAGACAAACGGCGGCACGCCCGTCGATTTACTCGAATTCGTAAATGTTTCGGGGGTTAATCTCGTTCGGCTCAAACTGTGGCATACGTCTGAAAATGGTCAGAATACGCTCAATCAGGTGCTCGCCTACGCGTTGAAAATCAAGCAGAACAACATGAAGTTCATGCTCGACATCCATTATTCGGATACCTGGGCCGATCCCGGACACCAAACGCCACCCGCCGCATGGGACGGACTCACGCAAGCACAGGTGCAAACCGAGGTTTACGATTACACCAAAGACGTACTTACCGCATTCAAAAATCAAGGGACAATGCCCGATTTCGTTCAGATCGGCAACGAAACCGACAGCGGTTTTTTATGGGATTACGGCAAAGTCTGGGATGATTTCGCCGACAACTGGCCCAATTATGCCGCGCTCGTTTCCAAAGGGATTGAAGCCGTGCGTTTTGTGAACGGCGATGAAACCAAGATCGTTTTGCACCATTCTAAAGTGGAAAATGCGGTGTATTTCTTCAACGAACTTGCGCCGTTTAATTTGGATTTTGATGTCATCGGACTTTCATATTATCCGCAATTCCAAACCAAGGATCTGACTGTGGTGCAAACCAAATTGAACCAACTTGCAGCTACGTTCGACAAAGAAATCATGATCGTAGAAGTCGCTTATCCATTTACTTTGGGCTGGGACGACAGCCTCAATAATTTTATCGGTTCGGCCGATCAGATCATTCCAGCTTATCCCGCAACACCCGACGGCCAAAGGAATTTCCTCAACCAAATTGATGCGGTGATGCGAAGCATACCGAACAACAAAGGCATCGGCTGGATCTATTGGGCACCCGATTGGGTAGCTTTTGACGGAAACGAAGCCACTACAACCGGCGGATCAAGCTGGGAAAACCAGGCGCTTTGGGATTTCGACCACAAAGCATTGCCCGCGATGGAAGCCTTTTTTCCGCTAATCATATTGCAATAAAAAAGCCGCTCGATGAGCGGCTTTTCAAATATATAGAGACAATTAGTTTCCTTCTTTCTGTGCGTCCTGGACCATTTTTTCGTTGGCCGTGATCGCAAATTCAACACGTCGGTTTTGGCTTCTGCCGTCGGGCGTATCGTTGCTCGCAATCGGATCGGCAATACCGAGGCCGGTCGTCTGGAAACGCGCCGATTTCAAACCTTTGCCGGAAAGATAATTTTTGACCGAAGCCGCTCTTTCACCCGATAATTTGAGATTGTATTCGGCAGCTCCGGTATTGTCGGTGTACCCATAAATCACGATATCGGTATCGGGATATTGGTTGAAAACCGTGACCAATTTATCAAGATTGGCTTTGGCCGTAGAAGTCAACGTCGATTTGTTGGTGTCGAAACGAACCGAATTCTCACCCAAGGTCAGCTTGATGCCTTCGCCCACACGAACCACATCTGCACCCGGAAGTGCATTGTCGATTTCCCGCGCCTGCTTGTCCATTTTGTTTCCGATCACACCACCGGCAACGCCACCTACGACACCACCGAGAACTGCACCAAGTGCGCCGTTTCCGCCTTTGCCAAGGTTGTTTCCGAGGATTCCGCCGATGACAGCGCCTCCAACGGCACCAATGGCGGCACCTCTTTGCGTCTTGTTTGTATTTTTTGCTGCTTCACAGCTTGTAAATGTTGCGCCCGATACGATAATGATCGCCAACGCTATGATAGATAATTTTCTCATGATTTCAGGTTCTTGATTTGGGTTAGTTTACTTTCTGGAATTGGTACACCACATTGGTCATTGTACCGCCAACATTGATTTTATCAACCAACTGGAACGATTCCGACGTTTGATTCGCTACCGAAAGCGCATAACCATCGCGCACTTTCTTGGCTTTTTCGCCAGCGTTCAAAATTTTAAGCACGAATTGTCCGTCTTTGTTGACAAACCATTTGATAGGCGAACTGAATTGCGGACAATCGGCAGCGTTCAATGTCATGGTTCCCGTATCGTTGTTGGAAACGAATTTCCACGTACTGCCTTCAAAACATTTCGAATCGGCCAGGTTGAACGAGGTTACCTTAATGACTTCCGATCCCGGATAACTGACCGAATTGATGATCCAATTTCCTTTGATCGCCGTGTGCGATTTGCTGTCTACTTTAGTGTTTGTTGCCGATGTTGACTTACAACTTCCGAAGACAACCGCAAGCGCAAACAATAAAATTACTTTTCTCATGTTGGTAGGTTTTAAAATTATAGACAAAGATACATTTGTTAAAATTTGCAACTGTTCCAAAATTTCCCAATTTAATATTAAAATTAACATCCGACATTTTGTCACTTTTTGAGCGTTGGTACTGTATTTGAAAACCGGCTGCGAGACAATTTAAAACACATTATATATGACAACAGGAAAAATTAATGTTTCGGTAGAAAACATCTTTCCGTTAATCAAGAAATTTTTATACAGCGACCACGAGATCTTTTTGCGTGAACTCGTGTCGAACGGAACCGACGCAACGCTCAAACTCAAGCACCTCACTTCCATCGGGGAAGCCAAAACTGAATTCGGCAACCCGATCATCGAAATCAAAATCGACAAGGAAAACAAAAAACTGCACATCATCGACCAGGGAATCGGGATGACAGCCGAAGAAGTCGAAAAGTACATCAACCAGGTGGCGTTCTCGGGCGCGGAGGAATTTTTGGACAAATACAAGGATTCTTCGAAAGAAGGCATCATCGGTCATTTCGGACTCGGATTCTATTCCGCTTTCATGGTCGCCGAAAAAGTCGAGATCATCACCAAATCGTTCAAGGACGAACCCGCGGCGCATTGGACCTGTGACGGAAGCCCAGAATTTACGCTCGAACCTTCCGACAAAACCGACCGCGGAACCGAAATCATCCTGCACATCGCAGAAGATTCGCTGGAGTTTTTGGAAGAATCGAAAATCAACGAACTGCTCAACAAATACAACAAGTTCATGCCGATTCCGATCAAATTCGGGACGCGTACGGAAAAGATTGAACAGAAAAAAGGCGAATTCGTCGAATCGGAAGACAAAGACGAAACGTATAAAACGGTTGAAGTAGACAACATCATCAACAATCCCAATCCGGCGTGGACGAAACAGCCAACCGAATTGAGCCCTGAAGATTACAAAAATTTCTACCGGGAATTGTATCCGATGCAATTCGAGGAACCTTTGTTCCACATTCATCTGAATGTCGATCATCCGTTCAACCTGACCGGGATTTTGTATTTCCCGAGACTCGGATCAGACCTGCAAATCCAAAAGGACAAAATCCAATTGTACCAGAACCAGGTTTTCGTGACCGATAACGTAGACGGCATCGTTCCCGAGTTTTTGATGATGCTCAAAGGCGTCGTCGATTCGCCCGATATTCCGCTCAATGTGTCGCGTTCCTACCTTCAGGCGGATGGAAACGTCAAGAAAATCTCAAATTACATCACGCGCAAAGTCGCCGACAAACTCAAATCGCTGTTCACCGAAAACCGCGAAGATTTCGAGAAAAAATGGAACGACATCAAGATCGTACTCGAATACGGAATGTTGTCGGAGCCGAAATTCTATGAAAAAGCAGGCGCGTTTACTTTGTATCCAACGGTAGGCGACCAATTTTTCACGTTGGACGAACTCAAGGAAAACCTCAAAGCGACCCAAACCGACAAAGATGGCAAACTCGTCATCTTATACGCCGGGAACAAGGATGCGCAACACGCTTACATCGATGCGGCCAAGGCCAAAGGTTATGAAGTTTTGCTTTTGGATTCGCCGATCGTCTCGCATTTGATCCAGAAACTGGAAGGAGACAATCCAGACATCACTTTCGTTCGTGTCGATTCGGACCACGTCGATAACCTGATCAAAAAGGACGAAACCACGATTTCGAAATTGTCGGAAGACGAACAAAACAACCTCAAAACCGTTGTCGAGGAAATCGTCCCCAAAACGACTTATTCGGTCCAACTCGAAGCGCTCGACAGCAACGCCGCGCCTTTCCTGATTACGCAGCCTGAGTTCATGCGCCGTATGAAAGAGATGAGCCAAAGCGGCGGCGGCGGGATGTTCGGGATGGGAAATTTCCCCGAGATGTACAATTTGGTGGTGAACACCAACTCCGAATTGGCGACGAATATCTTGAATACCGAAGACAAAACGCACCAGGAACATTTGGTCAAACAAGCTTTGGATTTGGCGAAACTGTCGCAGAATCTACTCAAAGGAGAAGAATTGACGGCTTTTGTAAAAAGAAGTTTTGAGCTGATCAAATAAAGAATTCCAATTATTACCGAAACCTGCAGGTGAAAACTTGCAGGTTTTTTTTATGGAGTTGTATGAAATTTTTTTTTTTTGATTTCACCGGAAATCAATCTTTCCGCTCCAATCCTTGGTCAAATCTGCGACTTCAATCGAAAATCAAAAAAGCTTTCCGGTTTTGAATTACCGAAAACCGAACTGATACATTTTTTTTAAATTTGCTTGACAAAATCACCAATCATGAGTAGAATCCATCTTTTCGAATTTGAAGACCAGCAATGGTTCCCGAAATTCATCCGGAATTACATGACCGATTTCCTGCAATTCCTGGCCAACAAGGCCAACATGTTCCAAAACATCATTCCAATTATTGAAAAAGGACTTGCCAAAAGCGGCGGCAACCAGATCGTCGATTTGGCTTCGGGCGGCGGCGGCGGTTTGCTGCGCGTGAACCAGGAATTGAAGAAAAACAATCCGAACGTCAGAATCCTGCTGACCGATTTCTATCCGAACACCAGCGCTTTCGAATACACCAAGAAACAATCCGACAATTTCGATTACATCGCCACGCCCGTCGATGCGATGCATGTGCCCGAAAACCTCAAAGGATTGCGCACGCAGTTCTTGTCGTTCCATCATTTCAGGCCCGAAGACGCGCGTCAGATTTTGCAGAATGCCGTCGATGCCCAAAACGCGATTGCCATTTTCGAAGGCCAGGAACGCAGTGTGGCGAGTATTGTCGCGATGGTCTTTTCGCCGATTTCGGTGTTGCTGACTGCGCCATTCATCCGGCCGTTTAAGCTCGGGCGCATTATTTTCACGTACCTGATCCCGATTGTGCCGCTGGCCGTTTTATGGGACGGCATCGTGTCGGCGTTGCGCACGTATTCGGAAGCGGAAATGCACGAATTGGTTTCGAAATTGTCCGACAAAGATTCGTTCGAATGGGAAATCGGACGCACCAAATCGGGACCGGCCTACATCCTTTATCTTTTGGGCCATCCGAAACCGTAACCGACAAAATCGAGTCGCTCAGCGAAATCAAGATTTTCGGAAACGTCGGACACGGCATCGAAACGTATGAGAAGCGATGGAATATGTGGCCGAGAAAATCAAAATCACCAATGGCAGAATCCCTTTTTACGGGATTTTTTTTACCTTGACCGATAATTCAACCGTTATGAAAAAAATATCCGCTTTGATTTTCGGAATGCTTTCGATTGCTGTTTCGGCGCAGGAAAAGTACGTTCCAGATGATCCTGAATTGTACCAAACCATCGTCAGGCTCGACAGCATTTTCTTTGATGCGTACAACCATTGCGATACGAAACTCGCGGCTTACGGTGATTTTTATGCCGAGGATTTGGAATTCTACCACGACAAAGGCGGACTGATGCAATCCAAAAAAGACGTTGTCGACGGCACCCGGAAAAACATCTGCGGCAAAGTCACGCGGCACCTAAAACCCGGCAGCATCGAAGTGTATCCGATCAAGGATTGGGGCGCGATTGAAATCGGCATGCACCAATTCCACAACAAAGCCGAACCCGATGCGGTGCCGCACGACAGCAAGTTTATTGTTTTTTGGAAGAACAATAAGGGCGATTGGAAAATCACGAAGGTGGTGAGCCTTCATTAATTAATTGACTAAGCAGCCACTACACCCCTATTGTACTTGTTCCGATATTCCACCGGCGTCAGTCCCGTGATTTTCCGAAACACGTCGCGGAACGCTTTCGTGTCGGTATAGCCCACGTCAAACATGACTTCGCTGATGTTTTTACGGCTCGTCTCGAAACTGCGCTTGGCGGCTTCGATCTTGACACGCTGCATGTATTCGACGACGGTATTTCCGGTGGCTTTTTTGAAACGGCGTTCGAGTGTGCGGCGTCCGACGGCGAATTTATCGGCCAATTCTTCCACCGTGATCTTGTCGTCGAACTTCTCCTCGATGTATTGCTGCGCCTTCTGGATCGCTTCGTCGTCGTGGTCTTTCTGTCCCTGGAACATGATGAACGGCGACTGGCTGAAACGGTCGATGTCGATCATAAACGCCTTCGCAATCACAATCGCTATTTCGCGTCCGGCGAATTTTTCAATCAGGTAAATTAATAGATTCACGAACGAATACGCGCCGCCGCTGGTGTAAATGCCGTCTTCGTCGGTCAGGATTTTGTCGTCGATGACATTGATCTCTGGGTACATTTGGCGGAACTGATTGATCGTGCCCCAATGCGTCGCACATTGTTTGCCGTCGAGCAATCCGGTCGCGGCCAAAAAGAATGCGGCGATGCACAAGCTCGCGACTTCGGTTCCCTTTTTATAATGGTCGATGATCCACGGCAGGAATTCGGCGTTGGCTTCGATGGCTTCCTTGAGATCGCCGTGCATGGCCGGAATGATGATCAAATCGGTGTGTCTGATGTCGGCAATCAAGCAATCGGGCACAATCGTAAACCGCCCGTTGCGCTGCGAGATTTCCTGCGAGATGCCGACGAGCTTGACATCGAAAAACGGCGGCAATCCCATTTTTGCGGCGATGGAATTGACTTCGGTAAAAATCTGGTGCGTGCCGTCGATATTGGGCAAACTCGTATGTCCGAGCGGAACAAGGATGGAGATGTGTTTCATGATTCGGTTTTTATTTCGCTGATTGTGATTGTTTTGCCTTACAAATATAGGAATTCGATTTGTCGCAATCAACCCTTTTATAAGTCGGTTTTGCATAGGTACACATTCAAAACATCCAAATATCTTTGTATGACAAGTACAATCAATTAAATTAAAAATCATGGAAACCAAAGTATTCATCAATTTCGCCGTCAAGGATCTGCAAAAATCAATCGAATTTTTCACCAAGGTCGGCTATACCTTCAACCCGCACTTTACCGACGAAACCGGAACCTGCATGATCATCTCCGAACACATCTACGCGATGCTGCTCACCGAACCGCGCTTCAAGGATTTCACGACACGCGAAATCGCCAACACCAAAACCGCCATCGAGGTCATGAATGCTTTTTCGTGCGAAAGCCGCGAAGCCGTTGATGCGATTTTTGAGAGAGGAATCGACGCCGGCGGAAAAGAATCGGCGCCCACGCAAGACCACGGCTTTATGTATGCCAGGGAATTTGAGGATCTGGACGGACATGTGTGGAGTTATTTCTGGATGGATGAAACGGCAATTCCGAAATAATGGAAGCGGCCGTGCAACACAACATCAAGGAAACGTTTGCCGATCTGACCGGGATTTTGTCGCAATTTGATCAAAGCCAAATCGACAGAATCCCTTTCGAAGGCAGCTGGACGGCAGGCCAGGTTGGCGAACACCTCACCAAAGGCTTGTCGGGAATGCCAGAACTCGTGGCTGGAAAAACCGAAGAAACGAGACGCCGGTTTGATGCCAAAGCCCAATATCTGCGCGACACATTCCTCGATTTCAACACCAAATTCAAGTCGCCCGAATTTCTCGAGCCAACGGAAACCGTCCATTCCAAAGAACAATTGCTCGAAGGCTTCCGAAAGATCGAAAAGGAATTGCTCGACATCGTCAAAAAACAAGACCTGACGCTGACGTTGCTCGATTTCGAAATGCCGCAATCGGGTACGCTGACGACTTATGAATGGCTTGCGTTCCTTTCGGCGCATGCGCAAAGGCACACACACCAACTCAAAAATATTTACCGCCATTTGAACCCATAAATCATGTCGGCCATCAATTCCTACCTCACGTTCAACGGCAATTGCCGCGAAGCCATGACATTTTACCAGCAATGCTTGGGAGGCGAACTGCTGTTTGAAACGATGGGCGATTCACCGATGTCTGCCCGCATCCCGTGTGCCTTCAAATCATTGGTCGTCCAGGCCACTTTGACGCGCGGCGATTGGACGATTGTCGGTTCGGACATGGCCAACGAAAAAGGACTCAAGAAAGGCAATGCCGTCGCGATGATGCTGCATTGCGATTCGGTGGAAGAAGCGCGCTCGGTTTATCGGAAACTCGTCTGCGAAGGCGAAGCGACCCATCCGCTCGACGAATCGCATTGGGGCGGTTTGTTTGGCGATCTGGTCGATAAGTTCGGCAACCATTGGCTGATCCAATATGAAACCAGCGAAAATTATTAAATTCAACACTCAAAATAATCTTATGAAACGAACAACAATCATTTACCGCATCCTTCTGGTTTTATTTTCGATCATGATGCTCATCGACGGCGTCGCCGGAATGCTCGTGCTCGACGAAGGAAAAAAAGCGTTCGACCAACTCGGCTATCCGCATTATGTCATGCCGATCGTGGGCATTTCGAAAATCCTGGGCGTCATCGGTCTTTGGCAACCCAATCGAACACTCAAAGAATGGGCGTTTGCGGGATTTGCTTTTAATTTCGTGGGCGCTTCGGCCTCGTGGGCCTTGAGCGGCGGCCCGATCGCATTTGCCATTTTGCCGCTCGTGATGCTTGTGGTCATGATGGCGATTTATTGGCTTTGGAAGAAAACAGACCCGACAATTGCGCACTGATTCTAACTGACATTTGAAATAAAAACAACTTAAAAATAAAAATTATGGCACTGATTAACCCGCACATCAACTTCAACGGAAATGCAGAAGAAGCATTTCTTTTTTACCAATCCGTATTTGGCGGAACGTTCGCAAACATCGTCCGCTTCAAAGACATCTCAAGCCCAGAATTTCCAATAGCCGACGATCATGCTGATGCCAATAAAATCATGCACATTGCCTTGCCCATCGGAAAAAACGTGCTGATGGCCAATGACGTTCCCGAAATCCTGGGAAAAGTCAATGAAAATGAAAACCGGTCCAAGATTTCAATCAGCGCGGAAAGCCGCGAAGAAGCCGACAAATTATTCAGCGGACTTTCGGCAGGCGGAACTGTTGAAATGCCGATTGGCGACAGTCCGTGGGGATCTTATTTCGGAATGTTCCGGGACAAATACGGCATCGAATGGATGGTCGATTTTGATCCGAAATACAATGGAAAAGTGTAAAATGAGTTTCCGGATTTAAGATTTGTTCACCTCCGAAACCTATAAATTTTGAAACAAATCTTATAAGTATTGACCGCCGATAATTGGGAAATTTGGAATATAATTTTTCAAATCAATCAGACATTTCGGCCATGAAATCCTATCAAAACCTCAACGGAAATTCGACTGTAAAAGCGTTCCAGATTTACGGCGACGGCATCAAAATTCATTTCATTGATGAATCGGTTTATTTGTTCCTGTATGACAATATCGGGCCCGAACTCGTCGATCAAATGAAATCGCTCGCCCATTTCGGAAAAGGCCTGGGCGCGTTTGTCGATTCCGTAGGCAAAGAAAACGGCCAAAAAATCGAATAGACCCATCTTAAAATCCCATAAGATTTACCCGTTTAAGTTAAACCCCGTTGCGTGGCAAATGAAGTAATTTTACCCAAATGCAAGCCGCTATGGAAGAATTCTTCAACGACATCATCAGCTATATCGAGAATTATTACTATGCCGCCGTTAGGATTACGCCAAAAATCCTGCTGGCGGTCATTGTATTTTTGATTGCATGGTTCATCGCTGCGAAAGTGCAGCAATTATCGGGAAACCGATTGCGCAGAAGGATGCGCGATCCGCTTTTGGCCAATTTCATCGCGCGGTTGTTCAAATCGGTTTTGCTCCTCATCGGCGTGTTGTTTGTCTTGCGCATCATCGGATTGACGGGCATTGCGCAGACTTTATTGGCCAGCGCGGGAATATCGGCATTCATCATCGGTTTTGCACTTAAGGACATCGGCGAAAATTTCCTGGCCGGAATTCTGCTCGCCTTCAAACGGCCTTTTAAAATCGGCGATATGGTCGAAACCAACGGCGTCAAAGGCAAAGTCATGGCACTGAACCTGCGCGATACGCAAATCATGAGCGACGGAAAGGATATTTTTATTCCGAATGCGCTGTTGATTAAAAATCCGCTGATCAATTACAACCGCGAAGGCTTTTTGTTGCAGGATCTGACCATCGGACTCGAATACGGCTCCGATTACACGCGCGCGATCGATTTGATTTCGGATACGCTTTCTAATATTTCGGAAGTGACGAACGACCAACACAGCAGTTCGGCGGTCGTGTCCGGGCTCAACGCTACTGCCGTGCAGATTCTCGTTCGGTATTGGGTCAAGACCGATCTCGAACTTTCGAACGGACGCACCAAATCGAAAGTGATGATTGCAATTCTCGAGGCACTCAAAAAAGAAGGATTCGTACTTAAAAAAGAATAGATGAAGCCGTATAAAAACCTTAACGGAAATTCAGGCATCAAGGCCTACGAGCTTCTGCCGGACGGCATCAAGATCCAATTTGCCGACGACAGCATTTACCTGTACAATTACGAATTCAACGGCGAACGCGCGATTAAGATCATGAAGGGATTGGCCAAAAAAGGGATTGGGTTGACGACGTACATCAACCAAGAAATCAGGGAAAATTTTGCTCAAAAAATACAATAGCGATTATGAAGAAAATCCTTTACCACAACAGTTTGTCGATCGTGTTTTTATTGCTGTTTGTTGGCGCAATCGTCGGCCAAATCTATTTCGGTCTTGCCCAATACAATAAGGAAATGATGGAAGACGGCGGAAATCCCGTCCTTCTTTCGGCTTATCTGCAATCGGGCCATTTCGTCGAATCGACTTTCGAAAACTGGGAAAGCGAATTCCTGCAAATGGGATTATTTGTGTGGTTTACGATTTTCTTGCGTCAGAAAGGCTCCTCCGAATCGAAAGATTGCGATGAAAAGGAAGAAGTTGACCGCGAACCCGATCCCAAGCGAAAAGGCGCGCCGTGGCCCGTAAAGAAAGGCGGAATTTGGCTTGCGGTTTACAAACATTCGCTGACGATTGCCTTGTTGTTGCTTTTCGTTGTTTCGTTCGCGCTTCATTTTAGCGGCAGCCGCAGCGACGAAAACCAGATCCATGCTTTAAAAGGCGAGCCGCTGGAAAGTTATACGGATTATCTTGCCGATTCGCGCTTTTGGTTCGAATCGTTTCAAAACTGGCAAAGCGAATTTTTGTCGGTGTTTGCAATCATAGCATTGTCGATTTACCTGCGCCAGAAAGGTTCTTCGCAGTCGAAACCGGTTGATGCGCCGCATGCCGAAACGGGCGAATGATCATTCCTTGATCGGCAGAAAAACATGGAAAGTTGCGCCCACACCGGGTTCGCCGTCGGCAGTGATGTAGCCATTGTGCTTGTGGGCAATTTTCTGGCAGATCGCCAATCCGATGCCGGTTCCCACATATTCCATTTTGCCGTGCAAACGCTGGAATGCCTCGAAAATCCTGTCTTTGTATTGCGGGTCGAAACCGATTCCGTTGTCGGCAATGCTGATTTTCCAGAACAATTGCTTGCCGATCTGTTCTTTTTGAGCGCCGATTTTGATCACCGGCTTGACGTCTGGTTTGCTGTATTTGATGGCATTGTTCAGGATGTTCAGAAACAATTGCTGGAAATGGATCGGGATGACCCTGACGGTCGGCAACTCGCCGCGTTCCACCGTCGCACCTTTTTCCTCGAGCGCCACATCCATTTGCTGCAACACTTCCTTGAGCATCGTATTGAGATTCGTGCGCTCGAACTTTAGTTTCTCCGAATCCATCCGCGAATAACTCAACACCGCATCGATCAGGTTCTGCATCCGGAACGCCGTCGACGTGATGCTTTTGAAGTAACCGACCGATTGCGGCGACAGGCTCTTTTCGTCGTTTTCGGCGATGCGGCTCGTAAACATCTGGATTTTACGCAACGGTTCCTGAAGGTCGTGCGAGGCGATGTACGTGAGCGACGCCAATTCTTTGTTCTTGTTGTTGAGCTGCTCGTTGACGTTTTCAAGATCCAACGCCGCCTCTTTTTCTTTGGTGGTGTTTTTGGACGTGACGGTCACCGAATTGTTGACTTTTTCCATCGCGGCACTGAGCCACAGTGTCTTGCCATTTTGGTCGACGTCGATTTCGTACACATCGGGCTGGCCCGTTTCCATGCAGCGCACGAGCTTGTCGAAAACGCCGTTGCTGAAAATCCCGGGATACATTTCAAAACAGGTTTTGCCGACCACATCTTCTACGGTCAGGCCAAAATTAGCCGGAACCTCGGGATTCGAATACACAATACGGAAATCGTGGATCTTGCCGCGATCGTTGCGGATCGGCTCATAACTCGCAATGCCGTAATAGGTCGAATTGAGCACTGAATTGAGAAAGGCGCGCGACTGCTCGAGTTCCTGCGTCCTGATCTTGACCATCGATTCGAGCGCGTCGGTAAAATCTTTCTGGTCGTGGATGTCCATGCAACTGCCCACATAACCGCGGAAATTGTCATTGATGTCGTACCGCGGCACGCCCTTGTTGGAAACCCAGCGGTATTTGCCATCGATGCGGCGCAAGCGGTATTCCATCTGAAATTCCTTGCGCGCGTCGAAATTGGAATTGTAAATGTTGAGGCAGCGTTCGAGATCGTCGGGATGGACGCCTTCCGTCCAGCCCATTCCGCGCTCCTGTTCGGCAGTGCGCCCCGTGAAATCGAACCAGTTTTTGTTGAAGAAATAACACCCTTTATCGGTTCCCGACATCCAGATCATGACCGGCACCGAATTGGCCATTACACGGAAAAGGTCTTCGCTTTCCTGGCGCCGCAATTCCGATTCGAGCATCAGCGCTTCATTTTTCTTGCTGTCGGTGATGTCCTCGATGACAAGGAAAATCAATTGCGTCTGGTTAGTCTTATCGATAACCTGGCGCGCATTGAGCAACAGCGAGTGCTGGCCGTCCTTGAGCGAAAGCTCGAGTTCGTAGTTTTCGGCACCCAGATTTTCGGGAAGGATGCGCGAAAGCAGGTTCCGGACTTCGGGAACTTCCCATGATTGGTTGTCGATTTCAAACAGCGATCGGCCTTCGGTCACTTCGCGGTCGATGCCGAACATCTCATAAAAATGCGGGTTGGCTTTACGGATGTTGTACGCTCCGTCGAGGATCAGAATAGGATCATGGCTGGCTGCGAGCAGCGTTTCGATGTATTCCTGGGTATAGTCGGTCATAATTTCAGGAGCATTTCCATTGCTTTGGACTGCCCTAAAATAACAAAAAAATACGCAAACCGCTGGTGTGACAGACGTTAAATTTCTGCACAAAAAAAGGAAGCCTAAGTTTCCCTGATTTGCGAATGGTTTCTTTTGAGGAAAAGCGCGGTGATCAGTGAGACGAGCAAACCCACGGGAAGGATCTCGCCGAGCGTCATTGCCACAAACCAAAACGGTTGCTTGTACATTTCCTTGAACGATTCCATTTCGGCGGCCATTGCATTGATATCGACTGCCGAAGTGCCGCTTGCTTTGGCTTTTTCAATTTCTATGGCTGCATATTTGTCCATGAAATCGGGCATGAAATTGTGGTAGACAATCGCCCAGGCAACTACATAAAATGCCGACGCGATGAGACTGATGAACAATCCGATCAGGAATGCCTTTCCAAAGTTGATGGTTCCGCCATTGATCTTGTCGCGGTAATTTTTGATGGCCACGTAGATGAATGAAAACGCTATAAGCATTCCCGTGTAACCGATGATCATGCCGCCCGAACCGTGGTCGCAGCCAATGACGAGCATACTGACGGCCATCCATGCGCTCACAAATAAACCTGCAATCAATCCGTAATTCAATACTGTTTTGTTCATGTCTTATTTTTTAAAGTTGATGCTGCAAATTTGGCCCGAAGGTTTGAAACGGCGTTAATACTTTGGTATGATTTCGCGTATTCAGGGCGTTTTCATACTTTGGTGTTACGGAATCAATCGCAATCTTTTGGCCTTTTCGACGGCTTGGGTGCGCCGGCTCACCTCGAGCTTTTCAAACAAACGCGCGCCATGTGTTTTGATCGTGTTGAGCGAAACGAACAATTCGGCTGCAATTTCATTGTTGCTCATTCCTTTGGCCATGAGCCCGAGCACTTCGAGTTCGCGTTTGCTGATGCCGAGCGATTGGCAGGTTTTAAAATCGAATTGGAAGGCATGCGGCTGTTCCTTTTCGATCACGATCGTTTTGGGTTTCATTAATTTTATCGCAAGCCAAACGCCCAGAATCATAAAAATCGCAGCGATCATACCCGCGTAAATCTCAAAACTGTGGCTGAAAATCAACAACCGAAGCTCAAGCCAACGCAAAAGAAATAGCAATCCGGCCAGCGAAATGCCATAATAAATCGTCTGTTTGTATTTCGAGAACATTCCCACCATTGCGCTTTTATATCTGCCAAATATAAAAAAACCATGCGCCATTTGCAGACATTTGTTACATTCGACACGTGAAAACGATTCAGATCCTTTTATCGCTGTATTTTCTGTTGCTCGCCGGCATTCCGTGTGTCGATGCCGAGACCGCGCACAGCAACCGTAACGAACACCACGAAGATCTGTGTCCGCCTTTCTGCACGTGCAATTGCTGCGGGACGTTTGCGCTTTCGCAATTTCAGGTCGCTGCTTTCACTCCTTTTTGGAACACCACTCGATTCCGGTGGGCAAAATGCCGGAATACCAACCTGTTTTCGTTTCCGCTTTCTTCGGGAGCATCTGGCAACCGCCAAAGATAAGTGCGTAATTAATCGCGCCCTTTCCACATCGGATCGGGCCAATTCATTATTCACTTAAAATTTCACACATGAAGAAAATACTATTGCTGCTGGCATTGTCAGCACATTTTGGCGTATGCGCACAAGAAGTCAAAAAAGACAGCATCGCCAAGGACCAGGAACTCGAAGAAGTCACGATCCAATCTACCCGAACCAGCCGCACGATCCGCAATACGCCCACGCGCGTGGAAACCATCGACGGCGAAGAACTCGACGAAAAAGCCAACATGAGGGGCGCGCCGGAATCACGATGGCGTTGCACGAAAGTACGGGATTGCAGGTCCAGCAAACGTCGGCTAACAGCGGCAATGCGAGCATTCGCGTACCGCTACACGCAATTGCTCAAGGACGGCTATCCCAATTTCGGGAATTTCTCGAGCGGATTGAGTTTGCTCGAGATTCCGCCGCTCGACTTGAAACAGGTCGAAATCATCAAAGGCCCGGCGTCGACATTGTACGGCGGTGGCGCAATTGCAGGCGCGATCAATTTCGTTTCCAAAACACCGAAAGAACAGGCGGAATATTTGTTTTTCATCAACCAATCGCATCTGGGCCAGACCAATATGGGTGCTTACCTGTCGCAGAAAATCAAAAAATTCGGCTACTCGCTTTTGCTGATGAACAACCTCCAAAAATCGTATGACATCGATGGCGATGATTTTTCTGAATTGCCCAAATCGACGACTTTTACGATCAATCCGCGCCTGTATTTTTATCCGAATGAAACCACGACAATCCAACTCGGCCACACTTTCACACAAGGCGATAGGAAGGGCGGCGACATGAATGTGGTTGATGGGAATGCCGATTTGTTCCATACGTATTTCGAGAAAAATGCAACGATGCGCAACATCACGACGTTGGAATTGGACAAGAAATTTGCCAATAAAATGCCTTCAAATTCAAACAAAGCCTGTCGGTTTTTGACCGCAAAATCAACATTCCGAACTATGAATTCGACGGCCGGAATACGAACACTTATACCGACGCTTCGTACATCTGGAACAAGGAATTTCACACCGTGATTGCAGGTATCAATTTTGTCTATGACGATTTCAAGCAGGATTCGGGGCTGCATGATTCGCGTTCATTCACGTCGGGTGCATACGTGCAGCACGCATGGGATTTGACAGATTTTGTCAAGATGGAAAACGGCTTACGCATCGATTATGCAAATTATAGCGAATTCTCTAAAAACCAGTTATTTGCATTGCCCCGTCTTTCATTTATATTTAAGTTGAATGAGAAATGGTCTTCGCGAATCGGAGGTGGTTTGGGCTACAAATTACCGAGCATTTTTACTGAAAAACCGAAGAAATGCAATACCAAAACTTGGCGAAATTGCAAAATGCCAAACCCGAAAAAAGCATTGGCGGAACAGCCGACGTCAATTTCAAGACGAACCTTTCCGAGTCGTTCACATCCAGCTTAAACCAATTGTTTTTCCTTACGAAAATCGAAAGGCCTTTGGTTTTGCAGCAGGATATTTTCGGAACCAATTTTCTGGTCAATGCAAACGACCCGATTTTGAGCAGCGGTTTCGAAACCAACCTTAAATTCATTTACCGCGAAAATTTCAAATTGTTCGTCGGCTACACTTTCACCGATGACAAAGCGGAGTATCTGACCGGCAACCAATTTCTGCCGCTCACACCCAAAAACAAAGTCAACCTGGCGTTGATCCACGAAAAGGAAAGCAATTTTAAATTCGGGCTCGAAGGTTATTTTACCGACCGGCAATGGCTCACGAATGGCAATCGCACCGCTTCGTTTTGGGAACTCGGATTCATGGCGCAGAAAACGCTGTGGCAGCATTTCGATTTCTTCATCAACTTTGAGAATTTCACCGACGTCAAGCAAAGCTATTACAAGCGTGTTGTGAATGGAACGCACGACAATCCCACTTTTGACGAGATATGGGCGTATACGGAAGGATTTGTGTTCAACGGCGGCGTCAAGATCCGGTTGTGAAATTAAAAACCCGCATCATAAATGAGTGCGGGCTTTCAAAATAATAGAATCTAACTTCTATTTATCGCCTTCGTGTTGCATGAAGATGATTTTATTTCCCTCAAAGTTACAAATCCAGTACAAAGATTGGCTTACAGAATTAGTGGATTTTCTTATAGAATTCAACTGAATGTTAAATTGTTGTAAAATAGTTTACGCCGATAATAAAGCACAATCCTGTTTCGTTTTTGAATATATCCGGAAATTTAAATTGTTGGCCGGCCTGTACGGGCCGGTTTTTTTATGCCTTTTTTGTAACCTTTTCCAATAATTCCGTAAGGGAAACTCCACTTTTTTGCAGGTACTTTGTAACCTAGAAAATAGAAAAGCTATGAAAAAGATATTCTTAACTGCCGCTTTTATCGCCATCGGTTCGGTGGCAACGGCCCAGGTCACTGACGACCAAATCCAGCAGCAACCGCCGCGCGACGCGCAAAGACAAACCGAACGCGCCGCCAAGGTAGATGCCGTCAAGCAACAAAGCCAATCCGAAATGGAAGCCGAACAAGCCTCCAAGGCGCAAGGCCAGACGCAAAAACAGACCAAGACGCAACCCGTTGGCATCAATCCGCCCGACACGTTGTCGAAACCGCGCGATCAAAGAAAAAACGATTTATCGAAACCGAAAAAAATCCTGTCGGAAGACAGCAAGCGCCGCAATTAAGGCGCCTGTAATGATTAAATAGTAGGGATCGTTAATTCCAAATGTGCTTTATCGTCCTACTATTGTTATTTGAAAGAGCCTGCTGTAAAGCGGGCTTTTTTGTTTAAACAATTTCGTTCGAAATTTTTGCTTCAAATGCAAAATCAAATTTACATAATTCCGATATCTATTTATAGAATTCCAATGTTTCTGCAAATAAAAAAACCTTCAATCCAAATTTGGAAAGAAGGTTTTTGCACATAAAACCAACATGAACTAAGTGCTTTATTTATTACCGGCTTTGGTGTCGCGGCCGTGCGTATCGCTTTGGCCTTGCATGTTTGGATCAGAACCTGTTCCGGTTTTTGTTTCCGTAACATGGGATTCGATAGTGGCGGTTTTGCCTTGTTTGTGATCTTTGGCATTGCTGCCCGGGCTCGTAACAGTATCGGCATCGGCGGCAGTCCGGTTGTTTTCCATATCAGAATTGACGGTTTCGTCAGACAATTGCGTTCCGGAATCGGTCGTACTCTGGCCTGGCGTCGTGTTGTTGCACGAAAACAAAACGGCCGTAACCAATGCGAGTGCTGATTTATAAATCGTTTTCATGGCCGAAATTTATTCGTTATCTGCCTGCGCGGCTTCGATATTGATGGCGGATACTGCAACTTCGGTTAACAACATGTCGCAGTTTTTTTCTTCCTCTAAAGTTTGGGACAATAATTCGACAGCTTCAGTTTCACCCAATATTTCCGCAAAAACGCGTAATGTTCCGTAGGTTGCAATTTCGTAATGCTCTACTTTTTGTGCGGCAGCAATAATTCCGGCGTCGCGAACGGCCCCAATTTCAGTTTCCTCCATGATGCCCTCGCCTTCTTTGAGCAAGCCGTCCATCGCATCGCATTTCTTGGCAACGGCTTTTTCACCGATGCTTGCAAAAACCTGCTCGAGTCTGGTGATTTGATTTTGAGTTTCAGCCAAATGATTCTCAATACCCTGTTTTAAATCAGACGAAGTGGCGTTCTTGGCCATTTTTGGAAGTGCTTTCGTGAGTGCTTTTTCCGCCCAATAGATGTCTTTCAGGCTGTCTACGAATAAATCGCGCAATCCTTCAGCAGCGGTTCTCTTGGGTTGTACAATACCGTTTTTGGTCTTGGCCGGAGTTTTGGCGGTTGATTTTGCAGGGGTTTTAGCTGCAGTTTTTGCAGTAGCTGTTTTTGAAGCTGTGCTTTTTGAAGCTGTGCTTTTTGAAGCTGTGCTTTTTGAAGCTGTGCTTTTTGAAGCCGACTTGGCTTTTGTTGCTGTAGTTTTCATATGAAATAAATTAATGTTTAACTTGTATTTGTTGGATACAAAATTTGGTTATTATTGGGCAAAGCATTTATACAATTACTATCGAAGCTTATAATGTTTCCGTTTCAGAAAAACAATACCTTTGGATTCAACGCAAGCAATCATGACTTTACCTGAAATCGCAAATTATCGGCTTGTTTCACAACAGCTTACCTTTACAAAAATTAAAACGGCACCCGAAATGACGGCGCATTTTGGTGCCATCCAAGGACAGGAATTCGGGCCGTCGAAATGGGGTTTGGGCCTGCGCCTGCCGCATCTTGACGATACCGATATTGAAAATGATTTTAGCGATGGCCGGATTTTGCGCACCCATTTGTTGCGTCCGACGTGGCATTTCGTAGCCGCCGAAGACATCCGTTGGTCGCTCATGCTGACGGCACCGCGCGTGACCGCCATCAATCAATTCACGTACAGGCGCGAAAATCTGACTCCGCCCGATTTTAATCAATGCAATAAAATTATTGAAAAATCACTCGAAGGCGGCAAGCAACTCACCCGCGACGCGGCTCGTTTCAGTTATGATGAATGCCGAACTCGAAGGCCTGATTTGCAGCGGCGCACGCCAAGGCAAGCAATTTACGTATGCATTGCTTGAAGAACGCGTACCCAAAGCCGTTTCAAAAACGCGTGAAGAAGCCTTGGCCGAATTGGCTTTGCGGTATTTCACTTCGCGTGGCCCGGCGACGGTGAAGGATTTTTCTACATGGTCCGGACTTGCGATGGCCGATTGCAAAAGTGCGGTTGAAATGGTGCAATCGGATTTTGCTTCAATGGAAATGGAAAACGAGACGTATTATTTCAAAGAAGAAATCCTAAGCCAAAAATTCGATCCGGATGCCCTTTATTTATTGCCGATTTACGACGAAATGATCATGGGTTACAAAAACCGCGAGGCAATGCTGCAATATCTGCGAAGTGCAGGAACCAAATGGACATCGTTTTCGGCAACATGATGGTTCACGACGGGCAAATCATCGGCAGCTGGAAACGCACTGTCAAAAGCAAGCACATCGATCTGGTCGCTAACTTCGCGACGCAACCCACCAAAAAACAATGGAACGCCTTTGAAAAATGTGCCAGCCGTTTTGAGGAATTCAACAAAATCCGCGTAATCCATTCAAAACAAAGCCTGTAATCCTGTAAGAAATCACCGCAAAGCTATAATTGCGGCTTGCAACGACATGCGTAATTTTACGAAACAAAATAAAATTACCATGAAAATCAAATCCACACTCCGAACAACCCTGATGGCCTTATGCGGGTTTTTACTTTTCGCCTGTTCGTCACAAAGCAAAATCAGCGGCACAGCATCCGACAAAAGCGGTGCAAACGGCGCAACCAATGGAACCGGGAAAATTGCCAAAAGTTTGTAAGTTACCTAACGCTCCGTTGGCACCCGAAATGAAAGCGAATGATGCAGCAGATTGTGTCCGGGGCGTTTTTGAAACACAACGACTTTTACTCGATTTCCTCCCAATCCTTTTGTAAAACGGCGTATTCCTTCGTCATTCCTTGCTTTTTGAAATAATCGATGAGTCCCGCCAATCTTTTACGGTTGTCGTATTTGAGGGTGTAATTCAATTTGCGCTGGCAATGCGAACAAAGCCTGGTCGTGTGTTCGTCGGTTTCGTCGAGATTATTGGTGCCGTTCATCATACAATCGGCGTCGATGCAGTGGCGCAGCCCGAACATGTGCCCGATTTCATGCGAACAGATTTTGACCAATCGGGTCAGGCAAAGATTGAAATTGGCATCCGTCAACTTTGAATCCTGGAGCCTGTAAATCGAACTCACACCCACTTTGTCGCGGTACGAAGCCAATCCGAACACATAATTCCAGTCGTCTTTCGGATACAGATCCAATGCGGAAAGCCCCATCATCACGATTGCATCGTCTGGTTTTGCTCGGATCAGCACCGAATCGAGGACGTAGCCCGCAAGCAATTGTTCGTTGTTTTCACCTCCGATGCGCCGCGCGTTTTCGGGCACGATATCGTCTGAAATGCCGTCGGCTACCCGAACCTTGAGTTGGAAAAATAGTTCGAGGTAATTTTTCACCAATGCAATTTGACGGCGTTGCAATTCGGTGAACGTTCCGATCGGTTTGAGGTAAATGATATTCCTTGCGTTGGTCGGAACAATGGGTTTTGACTTTGCGAATTGCCCGAAACTTTGCCCTTTTTCTTTGTGTTCATACAACCATTCGCCGCGTTTGGGTTTAGAGAGATTGATGTCGTTTTCGGCAACCGAATGCAAATAATCGTTGCGCTCGTCGGATTGGCAAGATACCATCAGAACCACAAATACAAAGGCTAAATTCCTCATCCGAATCGAATTAATCATTAACAATCCACAACAAAACCGGTTTATCGGAAGCCTGCAATTTTACATCCAACATCCGCATGAAATCGTCCGAAACCGCCGGACAGCCCCAACTCAGCGGCGAATAATCAGGATACGTTTCTTCGTTCGCGACGGCGCTCCACGAATGCAACACTACCACCCTTTTCTCTGCATTGGTGTTGGTCGACTCGAGTCCGTGCAGCCAATATTTGACCTTAATTCCCCAACTACTGTAATCGCGCTTGCCGATCTTGTATTTGCCCAAAGCTGTGCAGTGGCTGTCATTGGCATTGCTGAATTTGGCCTTTTCCCATTTATCGCCGTTGGGTTCCAACTGGTCGCAACTGCCGTGTGTGACGAGATTTTTATGGGTGATTTTCTGCTGTTTGAAGTCGTACACGAAAAAACGGTCCTTCCCCGAATGGATGCTCATGTCGATCAGGAAATAATAATCGGGATTGAAACCGTGGCTTTTGCAATACGCCAATGCCTGACTGTGTTTGCCTGCATAATCTTTAACCGTTTCAGTCTCGCGCGAATTGTTGCAGCACACCAAACAGATGCAAAGCAACAACAAGAAATGTTTCATACGGGGTTTTTGTGGATAACTGTTTTAGCAGGCAAAATATTATAAAAAGCCTCGCTAAATTTGCGTAAATTGCTGTAGCAAAAAATACCATGGTTCTCAAGCAACAATACGAACTCGTCAAATCGGCGCGCAAAGCGTTGCTCGATTATTGCGCGACGATCGCGCCCGCACATTTTGTGGAAGAAAATTCGACCTTTGGCCGCGGCAGCATCCGCAACCTGCTGATCCACAACCTCAACACGTATCAATGGTGGATCGGCAAAAATGCGCTGCAACAAGAAGTCGGATTTACGTCCTATGAATCGGTCACCGATGTCGCCGCAACAAGTGCCCATTTTGAAGCCGTCGATGCGTTTATGGAAACGTTCTTTTTGCAGTTTGAAAACCGCGAGCTCGAGCCGGTTTCGGCATCTTTGCGCGAAAAAACATTTTTGTCGACGCCTCTCGAACTGTTCACGCATGTGATCTCGCACGAATTTCACCACAAAGGCCAAATCCTGTCGCTGAGCCGGCATTTGGGATATTTACCAGTTGATACCGATATTATACGATGAAAAAAATTATTGCTTTTACCTTTCTTGCCTTGGCGCTGGTTTCTTGCAAATCAGCTCAAGACGGCTTCCAATTCGAGAAAATCAGTTACCATTCCGGGCCTTGCTTTGGCGCATGCCCGAGTTACCACATGGAAATCCGCGCCGACAAAACCCTGCGCCTCAAAGGCGATTCGCTTTACAACAAGCGCATGGGCAACCGCGATTTGAGTAAAGTGGGCTATTTTACGGGAAAGGTGGCCGATTCGAGTTACAACAAATTGATCGCTCAATTGCGCAGCGTCGGACTTGACACGCTCAAATTCCGCGGTCCGAATTGTTGCGATGCGCCGATGAAAACCATCATTGTCTATTACAACGGCAAGCGCAAATATTTGCATGCGATGTTTCCGCCGGAGCATGCGCACGGACTCATTTCGGTGCTCAACGACATTTATTCGAAAAGCAGATTCGAACCGACGAGCCAGCGTTTCGACATCGAAAAAGACAGCGTTCCTTTGCAGAAATGAAATTGACAACATGGACCCGATCAAATTCTTATTGGCTTTGTTCTTCGTGCCATCGGTTTCGGCGCAGGTTCCCGATTCTCTTGCCTCGATTTTCCGTTACGAAAAATTATCTGAAATGACTGTTACGACCGACAGCAAAAATTGGAAAAATCGCATGAAAAGACCCGATGCCCACTATATTTTCCATATAAAACGGTATCTTGCCTGATCAACAAGCCAACGATGACGAATTTATCTCCAGACGCGAAAATGACGCCTTTCTTGCCGAAACACCGGAACCGTTTGACCTCATCCGCCATGAATCGCGCCATGCACTCTCGGATGGACTGTCGAAAATGCAGCGGCACCATTGCATACTGAACAAACTGTCGCATTAATGTTTGTAAACTGAAACTCTTTACGCATTAACTGTAACGCCCAAAAATGGACAAAACACGAACTTTATAAAAACCTAAATACTCACCATGGAATTATATGCCAACCTCACCCAAGAAGAAAAAGACAAGCTTTTAAAATTTCCGGCCTACATCACTTTGCTCGCCGCCAATGCCGATGGCCAGCTCGACGAACGCGAAAAGGAAAAAGCCACCGAGTTTGTCAATATCAAGAATTACGACAACAAAGAGCCGCTGCTCGTCAAATATTACACTGAAGTACAAATCGATTTTGCGCGAACGCTCGATTATCTCGACGCGCAATTGCCCACCGACAAAGACCTGCGTGAAGACGCGCTCAAGCAACAGCTCGCGGAACTTGAACTTATTTTGGGGAAACTCGGATCGGAATACATCAAAGCCATGCACCGCAGCATGGAATCGTTCAAGGATTATGTCTCGAAGGCGCACGACAATGTGCTCGAGCATTTCTTTTTCCCGTTTTCGATTAAAGGTTTCAGCGAACAATAAATTATGCAGGTCGTAAAAGGAAAAGGAGTCGTATTGATTCACGGAGCCGGACTGGGCGCTTTCATTTGGCAGGATATGAAATTGGACTGGCAGGTGCTGCGCATCAATTTTCAAAATCGTGGGAATGGCCCGGCCAATGGCGGTTTGCATTATCAGGATTATGTGGATGAAGTGATCCAGCAGATTGAAAACTGGACGGTCGACCAGATTATTATCGTCGGGCATTCGGTTGGCGGATGCATCGCTTTGAACGTCGCGGCGCGTTATCCCGACCGCGTGATCGGATTCATCGGCATTGCCGCAGCGATTCCCAAAAAAGGAGGTTCGTTCATTTCGTGTTTTTCAGGCCCGAAAAATTGGATGCTGCCTTTGATGATGCGTTTCTTCGGAACAAAACCACCCAAAAGAATGATCGAGAAAAGCCTGTGCAACGGCTTGGGAAAAGAGCAACGCGACAAGATCGTTTCGCGATTTACAGCCGAATCGCGTTATTTGTATATCGAAGATTGCAACGCTGCGGTTCCGGCTTGCCCGAAATTGTACATCATCACGACCGAAGACCACGAAATGAGCGAAACCGACCAGAAGAAAATGGCCAAAAACCTTAAAACCAAACAAACCGAAAGAATAGAAACCGGGCATTTGCCGATGTTGGCCAACCCTAAAATGCTGTCGCACCTCATCAATGGGTTCTGCAAAAATTTGTTCCTTCAAAAATAAACGTAAAAAAAGGGAATAACAGAACTGTTACTCCCTTTTCATTTTGACCCGGTCTTCCCGTTTGGTGATTCGGAACACCAGCGTTGTCTCGGATCGTTTTTGTTGATAAAGTAAAAAAGCTGGTTGTGTTGCGTTTTTGTCTCTGATACAAATTTGTAATATCGAGGCAAATAATGACTTATATAATTTGCGGCAATGTTTATACAATTTCCATCTTTTATATTTCAACCACTTTTGCCTGTTTTCGATTTGACTCAACTCCGACACCAAATCAAAAAAAATACGCCTATCTTTGCCCGCTTTTAAAACAAGAAATGACAAACAATAACATCTTAAAAGGCGTGTTTTTAGTCGGATTTGGCGCAACCAGTTACGGCATGCTCGCCACTTTCGTCAAACTCGCATACGCCGACAAAGGATCGACTGGATTGCCTTTTACGCCGGCTGAAGTCATCTCATCGCAATTTGTGCTCGGCATTTTGGCAATATTGATCATCAACGCCATCGGCAAGGCCAAAAAAGGCGCAACCGTCACCAAGGCATCTTCGCGTGAAATCATCCAACTCATGGTCGCCGGAACTTCCACAGGGTTGACGAGTATTTTTTATTACCTCGCTGTGATGTACATTCCCGTGTCGATCGGGATTGTGCTTCTGATGCAAACGGTCTGGATGGGCGTGCTGCTTGAAATGTTGCTCGAGAAGAAACTGCCTTCCAGAATCAAGGTAATTGCAGTTGCGGTAGTTTTGTTCGGAACCGCTTTGGCTACCAATCTGCTCAACAACGACACCCAACTCGACTGGCATGGCATCGTCCTCGGATTGCTCGCGGCGGCATCTTTTACGACTACGATGTTTACGGCCAATCGCATAGCTGTTGGAATTTCATCGGCGCAACGCAGTTTGTACATGCTACTCGGCGGCGCAATCATGGTGTTCTTTTTTGTCATCGCCACGCAAACCACTGCTTTCAATTACGACATCTTTTACAAATGGGGAATTTTGCTCGCGCTTTTCGGAACGGTCATTCCGCCGATGCTGATGAATGCCGGGTTTCCGCTTACGGGAATCGGATTGGGCAGCATCGTTTCTGCGCTTGAATTGCCCGTATCGGTCCTGATGGCTTATTTCATTTTGGACGAAACGGTCGTTCCCGTGCAATGGCTTGGCATCGTTTTGATCATCCTCGCGATTGTGATGATGAACATCAGGATGAAGAAATAAGACCGTCAAAATCTCCTCCTTAATTATCTGATTATCTATTTTTATTGCTAAATTAGCTCAAAATGCGAATGACCCCATTCCGAAAAAGCTGATTATGACGCTGCCCTGGCATTTATATCTGATGGCTTTATTGTATGTCCTTGCCGGCATCAACCATTTCAGGAAGCCGAACCTCTACATCAAAATCATTCCTCCCTATTTCCCGAATCCGAAACTGCTCAACACGCTCAGCGGCGCCATCGAAATCATCCTCGGAATCTTATTGTGCATTCCAATTTGCACGCCTTATGCCGCGTTAGGCATCATCGCGTTGCTGATTGCGGTTTTCCCGGCCAATTTGTTCATGTACCTCAATGACAATGTAAGCCTCGGGCTTCCAAACTGGCTGCTGTTGTTGCGCCTGCCGTTGCAGATTGTGCTGATCATCTGGGCCTATGAATATTCTTTTTTCATCAAGTAACCAATAGTAACCTAAATACAAACCTCATGAAAAAAATTGCAGCAGAATTCATCGGAACTTTTTGGCTGGTTTTGGGCGGATGCGGAAGCGCCGTTTTGGCGGCCAATTTCTCTTCTGATCCGTTTATCGGAATTGGATTGGTGGGCGTTTCGCTCGCTTTCGGACTCACCGTTCTGACCATCGCGTACGCTTTGGGAAGAATTTCGGGCGCGCATTTGAACCCAGCCGTGACCATCGGACTCTGGGCGGGCGGGCGCGTCGAAACCGCCACGGTCTTGCCTTATGTTGTGGCACAAATCCTGGGCGGTATTGCCGGCGCGGGCGTACTTTACCTGATCGCAACCGGCAACGGAAGTGCGGTGGGCGATTTTGCAGCCAACGGCTACGGCGATCATTCACCCGGGAAATACAATTTGATGTCGGCTTTCCTGACCGAATTGGTCATGACGTTCATGTTCATCATCATCATTTTTGGCGTCACTGAAAAAGACCGCGCACGGGAAGCGTTTGCCGGAATCGCGATTGGTTTGGCGTTGACGCTGATTCACCTGATCAGCATTCCGGTGACGAACACTTCGGTCAATCCGGCGAGAAGCATCAGCCAGGCGGTTTTCGTTCAGGGCTGGGCTTTGCAGCAGGTTTGGTTGTTTGTCGCTGCACCGATTTTGGGCGCCATCGTGGGCGGACTCGTTTATAAAAACATTTTAAGAAAAACGGAATTTGAGCCGGAAGACCGCAATGAGTGATTTTTATTAGGAGCTGATTCCCGCTTTCCGTTTCAATCTTTTAAAAAAAGAGATTTCACTTCGCTATCGCTACGTGAAATCCTTTTTGTTTAAAAGGATTTCCACTACAATCGGGGCTATCGCTGCTGCGAGGGCATTCTTTTGTACCTCACCGCATTAATATTTTACAGCGGAGTTCGGTGAACCTCCTTCGTCGGTTTCTGGCAACAAATCGAAGATTCAGCGAAAACCAAAACCAAATATTATTTTGGTGAGCTAAAAGAAGCAAAAATGCCCAGGCGCAAGACCTTTCGACGACCTGCTAGGTCGATTGCACCAACCTCACGAATACTGTTTATTCTAAATTGAACGTGAATTCATCGCTTGAGCCCGAGGCAGCGAAAACCAAATCAAAGCGAATTACTTGAAGTTTTGTAAGGTTCGAATAAAAGTGAAATACAACCTAGCCCCGATAGAAACGGAAATCCTTTTTAAATTTTGCGCAGTGCAACGGAGTAAAATTTAAAAAGATTGCAGTGAATAGCGGGAAACAGCTCCCAAAAACTAACTTTGCAACATGGCCCTTTTCCAACAAGAACCACTTCATTTTAACTTGCCTGACGCCGACATCAGTTATTTCCCCGATTTTTTCAATCGCGAAAAATCCGATGAATTATTCTTGCGATTGAAACAAGAAATTCCGTGGCAGCAAGATGATATTACCGTTTTCGGCAAAACGCACCCGCAACCCAGGCTGACGGCATTGTTCGGCAACGAAGGCAAACCTTATGGCTATTCGGGAATCGTGATGCAGCCGAATGTTTGGAATCCGCTGTTGGCCTATATTAAGGATGCGGTCGAGGCAGTTTCCGGAACGCATTTTACAACCGTCCTTTTAAATTATTACCGCGACGGAAAAGACAGCAACGGCTGGCACGCCGACAATGAAAAGGAACTCGGCCGCAATCCCGTAATCGCTTCGGTGAGTTTGGGTGCGGAACGGTTTTTTCATTTGCGACACAATTTGGACAAGAGTCAGACGCAAAAAATCCTGCTCGAACACGGCAGTTTGCTTTTGATGAAAGGCGCAACGCAGCATTTCTGGAAACACCAGATTCCGAAAACCGCCAAGCCGATCGGGCCGCGCATCAATTTAACATTCCGCATCATCCGATAATTCACAGAAAAAAGTAAATTTGGTCAAACCCCGACGATATGGACCAGATCATTTCCTACTTCACTTCGATTCCACCTTCGCACCGCGCGGCCATTTTAGCGGGCGGCATTGCATTTTTCTGGCTGCTCGAAAGCGTCAGGCCGATGTTTGATCTGCAATACAAAAAATGGCAACACGCCGGAATCAATATCTTTTTTACGTTCACCACGATTGTCGTCAATTTCTTGATGGCGTTTATTTTGCTCATGGCCGCCGATTATGCGGTCAGGAACGACTTCGGGATCTTGAATTGGCTGCCCGAAATGAACATTTGGATTTACACGATTTTGGGGTTGTTGCTGCTCGATTTGATCGGGGCTTATCTCGCGCATTTCGTGCAGCACAAAACGGCGGCATTGTGGCGTTTCCATTTGATCCACCATACCGATACTTGGATCGATACGACGTCGGCGAACCGCCACCATCCGGGTGAAAGCGTGATCCGGTTTGTGTTTACGTCGCTCGGCGTATTGGTTGTGGGAAGTCCGATGTGGATGGTATTTTTGTACCAATCGCTGTCGGTGGTGTTTTCGCAATTCAACCACGCCAACATTTCGCTTCCGAAGAAAGTCGACCAAATCCTGAGCTGGATCATCGTTTCGCCCGACATGCACAAAGTGCACCACCATTACCAATTGCCGTATACGGACAGCAATTACGGGAACATTTTTTCAATTTGGGATCGGGTTTTCGGGACTTTCAAGGTGTTGCGCAAACAGGATATCGTGTATGGCGTCGACACGCACATGAAGCCTGAGGAACACAACAATCTTAAAAACCTGCTGCAGATTCCGTTTCAGAAAAAACGCATAGCGTCGGCACCCGAAAATCATTAAAAAAATCTTGCAGGCGCTGAAAAAGTGATTCTTTTTTTTCTTAATATTGGATTGGAAATGCAACCTTTAACCGAAAAATTATCTGAATTAATTTTCACCTAATGAAAAAGAGTAAAAGAATCGAGCTGACCTACGAACAAAACGAAAGGCTCATCACACTGGCTTTGGAAGAGCGAAATCCATTTGAGATCATCAAGAAAGAGTTTGGTTTTTCTGAACAGGAAGTGCTCGAAATCATGAAAAAAAGGTTGTCCGCAGACCGTTTCGAACTGTGGAAGAAAAAAGCGCAGGCGAGCAAACCCAAGCCGAAACCGCCCAAAATTGACGACTTTGACGAAGACCTCGACGGAAAATACTATTTCAAAAATAAAATAGACTAACCAAACTCCTGCCACGAGGAGTTTTTTTATGCCCGAAAGTACCAAGGCGGTGAATGTTAATCCGATACTAAAAAACCTCGTGCGCCTGTAACTATTTTATACATTCGCACACTGATTCCAAAAAATCCGAAATATCTGATGAAGAAAATATTCCTGACCCTCGCATTGGTTGCTTCCGCCTGGAACTTCGATGCCTTTGCGCAGTCTAAAACAGCCGGCGTTAATGTTGACATCGACCTCAATAATGTGAAAGAGGACAAAGTAATGGTGACCATCACGCCGCCAAAAATCAACGCTGCCGAAGTGTCGTACCACATCCCGAAAATTGTCCCCGGAACCTATTCCGAAGACGATTACGGCAAATACGTCGACAATCTCAAAGCCTATGATGCCAAAGGAAATGCGCTCGTCGTTGCCAAAATGGACGACAATTCGTGGACGATCCGCGAGGCCAAAAAACTCGCCAAGATCACGTATTGGGTCAACGACACTTACGACATCGAGGATTCGCACGACATCTTCTCGCCTGCCGGAACCAACATTCTCGAAGGCAAAAACTTTGTCTTGAACATGCACGGATTCGTGGGTTATTTCGACAACCTGCTCGCCGTTCCGTACCAATTGACCGTGACGCATCCGGCGACGCTATGGGGCGCGACTTCGATGAAGGACACCGATGCTTCGGATTCCAAAGATCTGTTTACGGTTTCGCGTTATGCCGAACTCGTCGAAAATCCGATCATGTATGCGAAGCCCGATTACACCACGTTTAAAGTAAACGACATGGAAATCCTGATCGCGGTTTATTCGCCAACGGGAATCATCACCGCAGAAAGCATTACGCCCGATATGAAAAAGATGGTCGAGGCGCAGAAAAGATTCCTCGGCAAATTCAACTCGACCAAAAAATACAGCGTCTTATTGTACCTGACCGATGTGGAAGGCAAGGACGCACACGGTTTCGGCGCACTCGAACATCCAACGGCAACGACTGTTGTGATGCCCGAAGCGATGCCGGCCGACCAATTGGCCGAACAGCTCAAGGATGTCGTTTCGCATGAATTTTTTCACATCGTGACGCCGCTCAGCATCCATTCGAAGGAAATCCAGTTTTTCGATTACAACGCCCCGAAAATGTCACAGCATCTGTGGATGTATGAAGGCGTGACCGAATATTTCGCGAACCTATTCCAAGTCAATCAAGGCCTGATTACCGAAGACGAATTTTATACGAGGATGGCCGGAAAGATTGCCAACGCGTCGAACATGAACGACACCATGCCGTTTACGCAAATGAGCGCGAACGTACTGAACAAACCTTACAAAGACCAATACCTCAATGTGTATGAAAAAGGGGCGTTGATTGGGATGTGCATCGACATCATCATCCGCGAGAAAAGCAATGGCGAACGCGGAATCCTCGATTTGATGCAGAAATTGGCGATCGCTTACGGACCGAACAATCCATTCAACGACAGTGAACTTTTCGCCAAGATCACCGAGTTGACTTATCCTGAAGTGGGCGATTTCCTCAAGACGTATGTTTCGGGCGAAACACCCATTCCGTACAAAGAATTTTTCGCCAAAATGGGCGTGACCGAAAAAGCGACCAAAGTGCCCGGAAATGTATTCCTCAAAGGACAGATGCCGTACATCACGGTGAATCCGCAAACCAAAGAAATCGTAGTGTTGCCGCAAATTACGCTGCCCGATTTTTATACGTCACTTACGCTCAAAGGCGGCGATATCATTACCGAAATCAACGGCACGGCTTACAACCTCGACAATATTTACGACATGATCATGGGAAGCGCCAACTGGAAAGAAGGCGATCCGATAACCGTCAAGATCAAACGCGAAGGCAAAGAACTGACGCTCACCGGGAAAGTCAAATTGCCTTATGAAGACGCGATGACGTGGGAAGCCAGCGACAAAAGCAAGGACAAATTGAAACAGGCCTGGCTCAAAGGTTAAGAAGATTACTGCGTTGCAAGACCGCTGCGCAGAAAGAAGAAAGAAGAAAGACCGCTTTGCTGACCAGAGGCTTTAGCCGAATCGAGCGCAGCTAAAGAGGCAGACCGATAGAAAACCGGAACCAGGAGCCATTCTTGATTCCGGTTTTTTTTTCTTGCAGCGAAGCGGTCTTGCAACACAGTGGTCTTTCTTCTTTCTTCTCTTGCCTCTTCCCTAAATTTTCCCGTATTTTGCCGCAAATCTATCTCTATGAAATATTCGTTAATGACGCTTTTCGCCATGCTTTTGCTCATCGGTTGCGAAAAGAAGGATGCCGATAAGAACCTGCACATCACCGGAAATGTCAAAGGCCTCATGAAAGGGACTTTGTACATCCAGAAAATCGTCGACACCAGCTTGGTTGCGATCGACACGATCAAGATCGACGGCAATTCTGAATTCGCGAGCGACCTCGACATCAAATCTCCAGAGATGTATTACCTGTTCCTCGATCGCGGGGTGACCAATTCGCTCGACAACAACCTGCCGTTTTTTGCCGAGGCCGGGAACATTCGCATCGAAACGCAACTCGACCGATTTTTGTCGGGCGCCAAAATCACGGGTTCCAAAAACAACGAGAAATACCAGGAATTCAAGAAAGTCAAGACGCGCTTTACCGATCAGAATCTGGTGTTGATGGAACAAAAACTCAATGCGTTCAAAGACACCAATACCAAAAGTATCGACAGCATCGAAGCGTTGCAGAACGCCAACCTCAAAAGGCTTTATTTGTTTACGACGAATTTCGCGCTGACGAATAAGGATTTGGAATTGGCGCCGTATTTGGCTTTGGCCGAAATCCCCGACATCAACCTGAAATACCTCGATACGATCCAGAAGTCGATGACGCCCAAGGTTTCAAAATCTTATTATGGGAAGAAACTGGTGGAATATTACAAACAAAGGAAACTTTCTGAAAAGAAATAATCACAGATATTATAAATAAAAATGCCGTCAAGTAGTTGCCGGCATTTTATTTTACGACTTTATTCCACAAAAAAACCACCACAAAAGTGATGGTTAATTTTCTGAGCCGATAGAGGGACTCGAACCCACGACCTGCTGATTACAAATCAGCTGCTCTAGCCAACTGAGCTACACCGGCGTCTCATTATGGGTGCAAATATAAAAGTGAAAATTAGATTTCCAAAATAAATTTGCAGTTTTTTACCGCTATTTTACCTTACAGGGCGTTGATTTTTTCAACGAGTTGATTAGCAACTTGTTCCAATTCGGTGTTGATTTGCGCGAAATGCGCTTTTTTGTCCTCTACTTTTTTAGCGTTCACTTTCGTGATCAAATTGTCGAAAGCTGTTATCGCTTCATCAATCACCGCATTGCTTGCTTCTGTTGGTTTTCCAGTAGTCGACATTTCAAATAAGTACACCGCCTCGATGATATCACCCAACACATAATTGATGTCTTTCTTCAAATTTCTAACGTTTGCCATTTTGTTTTTGTATTAAAATTTCGTGCAAAAATACAGCTATTTTTTAGATAACACGCTATGAAATATAAATTTCGAGCAGTGCTCCTTTGCCTTTCAGATTCAGCGATTTGATGGCCGCCGGAACCAATACCGTATCACCGGTTTGGTAGGCGTATCGCGCGCCATCGATTTCCATCTCGAAATTTCCTTCGACGCACATGTAGACCGTGAACGATTCGCCATCTTTGCGAACAACGGCTTCCCCGTCAAGCGGAATGTAATTGGTCGTAAAATACGGACAGTCGACCACACCATTCGATTGGTTTTCATGATGCGTATACGTCATTTGCGTTTGCGTCTCGTCGTAATTGATGGCGTCCAAAGCCAAATCGACGTGGAGTTCACGTGTATTCCCATTGGCGTCTTTGCGGTCGAAATCGTAAATGCGGTACGTGATGTCAGACGTCTGCTGGATTTCCGCAATAACGAGTCCGGCGCCAATCGCGTGTACCGTTCCCGTCTCTAAAAAAAAGACATCGCCTTGCTTGGCTTTGACCGTGTGCAGCAATCCCAGAATGGTTTTGTCCTCAAGGCTTTTGAGGTATTGCTCGGGTGAAGATTTGTGTTCGAAACCCACAATGATCCTCGCGTTTTCATCGGCTTGCATGACGTACCACATTTCGGTCTTGCCCAAAGAATTGTGGCGTTCCTTGGCCAATTCGTCGTTCGGATGCACCTGGATCGACAAATCCTCGCGGGCATCCAAAAATTTGAACAGCAACGGAAATTGCTTCCCGAAACGTTCATGCACTTGCGTCCCGAGCAATTCGTCCGGGAAAACTTCGAGCAATTCCGTGAGCGATTTGCCCCGGTATTCGCCGTTCGAAACGATACTTACATCGCCTTTCACATCCGACAATTCCCAGCTTTCGCCCGTGATGTTGGATGTGATCGGTTTGTTGAACATCGATTTGAGTTTGGTTCCGCCCCAGATGCGTTCCTTGAGGATGGGATTGAATTGCAGCGGATAAGCTTTGAATGACATATTTTAATTTTTGTGTAAGACTTTATTGTTTTTGTTTGCCCTAGCCCTGATTGTAGTGAAAATCCTTTTTTGAAGCTTTACAAAAGCGAAAAAAAGATTGCAACGGAAAGCGGGAAAAAGCTCCTAATCGCCTTTGTAACTCACGAAATTGCGCGGCGTTTCATACAATATCACTTCCAGCGCAAGTTCGTTCTTGATCCGGTTTCGCAATTTGTTCCAGGTGACGACGGCAATGTTTTCGGCCGTTGGGTTCAAATCGGCGAATTCGGGCACGTCGAGATTCAGGTTCTTATGGTCGAAGGCGACTTCGATTTCTTCGTAAATCAATCCGGCCAATTCCTTGATGTCGATCACATAACCGGTTTCGGGGTCGATTTCGCCCGTCACGCTGACCGTCAATTCGTAATTGTGGCCGTGAAAATTGGCGTTGTTGCATTTGCCAAACACCGAATCGTTCTTCTCGAACGACCAGTCCTTGCGGTACAATCGGTGCGCGGCGTTGAAATGGGCTTTTCGGCTGACAGTGACTCTCATGACTTTTAGATTGTATGTTTCTCTAAATAATGGTAAAATTCGTCGAAAATGATGCGGAACCAAACCGTGTAATTTTGAGGATGCGACTGCATGTCCTGTTTGACGTCTTCGATCGCCATCCATTTCCAGGCTTCGACTTCTTCGGTATTGATTTGCGGCTGGCCGTTGTAGCGCCCGATCATGACGTGGTCGAATTCGTGTTCGGTGAGCCCGTTGTCGAACGGCGCCTTGTAGATGAAATGGAACAGTTCGGTCAATTCGGCCGTGAAGCCCATTTCTTCGAGCAATCGGCGTTTCCCGGCCCCGATGTTGGTTTCGCCGTCGCGCTGGTGACTGCAACACGTATTGGTCCACAGCAAAGGCGAATGGTATTTTTGATGCGCCCGTTGCTGGAGCATGATTTCGTTGCGGTCATTAAGGATGAATACCGAAAACGCGCGGTGCAAGATGGCTTTTTCGTGGGCTTCGAGTTTCGGCATGAGCCCGATTTGCTGGTCGTGTTCGTTGACGAGAATGACGTTTTCTTCTTTCATAACTTTTAAAAGCTTGTCAAAAATACAAAAAAGAATGCCAACAATGTCAGGGTTTAACGAGATGTAAACAGCCGTTTAAAGGTTAAAATCGGGTTGGCGTTCGGATAACGTCAAAAAAATCCTATTTTTGCGCGACTTTTATTGGAATGTCCGAATGTAAATCCTACATTTCCAATTGGTAACAAACACGTATGCTTTTCAATTCCATCTCGTTTGCCATTTTCCTGCCGATTGTTTTCGCGCTGTATTGGTTTGTGGCCAACAAAAACCTGAAGTTCCAGAACTTGCTGCTGCTCGCGGCGAGCTATTACTTTTATGCGTGTTGGGATTACCGTTTCCTGTTCCTGTTGATCTTTTCGACCTTGCTCGATTATTTCACGGGAATCCAGATGCACGAGGCGAAAAGCGAACGCATGAAAAAATTCTGGTTCTGGCTCAGTATTTCGGTCAACCTCGGTTTTTTGGGCGTGTTCAAATATTACAATTTCTTCGTGCAATCGGCAGCCGATGCGCTTTCTGCCGTTGGCGTCCAAAGTCACTTTTGGACTTTGAGCGTGATTTTGCCGGTCGGGATTTCGTTCTACACGTTCCACGGATTATCATACGTCATCGACATTTACAAAGACCGCATCAAACCTGAAAAGAACTTCATCGATTATTCGGTTTTCGTGAGTTTCTTCCCGTTGCTGGTGGCCGGACCGATTGAACGCGCGACGCATTTATTGCCGCAGATCCAAACCAGACGCGTCTTCAATTCTGCCCATGCGGCCGACGGTTTGCGCCAGATTTTATGGGGCTTGTTCAAGAAACTCGTCATCGCCGACAATTGCGCCGAATACGCCAACATGGCTTTTACGAATTCGGGCGACCATTCGGGAAGTACGCACATCATGGGCGTCGTATTCTTTACGTTCCAGATTTATGGCGATTTTTCGGGCTATTCGGATATTGCGCTCGGGACGGCCAGATTGTTCGGGATCGATCTGTTGCGCAACTTCGCGTTTCCGTTTTTCTCGCGCGACGTTTCGGAATATTGGCGCCGCTGGCACATTTCGCTTTCTTCGTGGTTCAAGGATTATTTGTACATTCCGCTTGGCGGAAGCCGTGGCGGCCAATGGATGAAAATCCGCAATACGTTCATCATTTTTCTCGTCTCAGGATTTTGGCATGGCGCGGCGTGGACGTATGTTTTTTGGGGATTCCTGAACGCACTGTTCATGTTGCCGTCGCTGATTTCGACCAAAAAACCCGATCTCGAAATCGTCGCCAAAGGCCGGATTTTCGCCACGCCAAAAGAAATGGGACAAATCCTGTTGACTTTCGGCTTGACCGTTTTCATGTTTATTTTCTTCCGCGCTGCCGACATGTCGCATGCATTCCAATATCTGGGTGAAATCTTCTCGATGTCGACTTTCACCAAACCGTATGGCATTCGAAACGAAGTTGTCTGGCTGTTGCTCGTCTTTATTTTTATCGAATGGATGGGCCGCGAAGACCATTATGCGCTTGAAAAACTAGGTTTCAAATGGCCGAAACCATTGCGTTTGGCCTTTTATTATGTGCTGATGGCTGTCATTTTCATGTATGCCGGCTCGAGTCAGGAATTCATTTATTTCCAGTTTTAAGATGAAAAGATTTTTGATCAAATTCGCGTTGTTCCTGTTGCCGATTCTTTTATTGGCTTACGCTTTCGACGTGTTCATCTCGTCCAACCTGCGCAAATCGAATGATTTTACCAAAGGTGAAATGACGGTCTGGAACGACCTGTATGACAAAAAAGTCAATTCCGAAATCCTGATCATGGGTTCTTCGCGCGCGTGGGTGCACCTCGATGCGACGATGATCGGCGACAGCCTGCACACGCATGCGTACAACCTCGGCATGGACGGACACAACTTTTGGATGCAGAATTACCGCTTCAATCTGGCGATGCAACAGCCCGTCAAGCCCAAGGTCGTGATCCAATCGATCGACGTGTTTACGTTGGCGCGACGCAAAGATTTGTTCTATTCGGAACAATTCCTGCCCTACATGTACCGCAACGATTCGCTTCAGAAAATCACGAAGCAGTTCATCGGTTTCGAACCGTACGATTACAGCGTCCCATTGGTGCGCTATTACGGAAAAGGAAAGGCGATTCTCGAAGCGTTCAAAATGGCTTTCGGCGGCAAAAATGAACCGACGCGCATTCGCGGCTACCAGGGCCAATTGATCCCGTGGACGAACGAACTCGAGGAAGCCAAAAAGAAAATGGACCATTTCACGGTCAAAATGGAACCGCAAACCGTCGCGCTTTTTGAAAAATACCTGCGATTCTGCAAGGCCAAAGGCATCCAGGTGGTTTTTGTGTACAGCCCCGAGTTTATCGAAGGACAGGATTTCATTGCCAACCGCAAGGAAATGATGGCGGTGTATCAAAACTTCAGCAAGAAATACGACATTCCGTTTTTCGATTATTCGTCCGATCCGATTTCGTATAAAAAGGAATATTTCTACAATGCGCTGCACATGAATAAATTCGGCGCCGAAAAGTTTACGGCCGAATTCATTCAGGATCTGCGTACGCTCGACCTCAAATACTAATGGGCTAAACTTTTGTTAATTAACGCCAATTTGTAAACCAGCCGACATTTTACATCGTAATTTCAATGGAATTTTGTTCCAATAAAACAGAAACCTATGAAACGATTCTCTTATTTGACGTTGGCCGTTTGTTTGCTTTTCGGACTGAACGCGTGCAGCCAGACGTCTAAACCAAAACCGCAAAAAAAAGCGGTTGCAGAAACCACCCGAGCCAAAGGCGAACTGACCGAAGGTAAACCCAACAATCCGTACTATTCCCGAACCGACACGAAGAAACTCAAAGTGTCTGATGCCGAATGGAAAAAAGTACTTTCCCCCGATTTGTATGAAGTGTCGCGGCACGCCGAAACCGAACGCGCATTTACCGGAAAATACTGGGATGCCGATACCAAAGGGACGTATTATTGCGCGGGCTGCGGCAATAAATTGTTCGAATCGACTGCCAAATTTTCGAGTTCGTGCGGCTGGCCGAGTTTTTTCAAACAGGACAATAAGGACAGTACGGTCGAGAAACCCGACAATTCGCTCGGCATCGAACGCATGGAAGTTTTGTGTGCCAGATGCGACGGGCACCTCGGCCATATTTTTGATGACGGTCCGCCGCCAACCGGAAAACGTTATTGCATGAATTCGATCGCACTTGATTTTGAACCCAAGAAATAATATGAAAAAATACCTAATTCTATTGCTGTTGCCACTCGGAATGCTGGCGCAGAAAAACAAGCTGGCAGCTGAACAGAACGCCTCTAAAGCTGCCGGAAATAATTTGGAAACCATCACGCTTGCCGGCGGTTGCTACTGGTGCGTCGAGGCGGTTTATGAAAATCTGAACGGCGTAAAATCGGCCGTTTCCGGATTTGCCGGCGGAACAAAACCCAATCCGACGTATTATGAAGTCGGCGGCGGCGATACCGGTTACGCCGAAGTTGTCCAAGTCACCTACGACAAAACCGTCACGAATCTCGATGAGATTTTCAAAGTGTTCTTTACCGTACACGATCCGACGACGTTGAACCGACAAGGGGCAGACGTTGGCACACAATACCGTTCGGCCATTTTCTACAAAGACGACACGCAGAAAAAAGCCGCACAAAACATCATTGCCGCGTTACAAAAAGCCAAGGTTTACGACAAACCGATCGTGACCAAACTCGAACCGCTGACCAAATTTTACAAAGCAGAAAACTACCATCAGGATTATTACGTAAATAACAAGAACGAACCGTATTGCAAGATGGTGATCCAACCGAAGATGGAAAAATTCGAGAAGGTCTTCAAAGATAAATTGAAAAAGAAATAATACCTAGTAGTTGAAGAGCCGGAAATTCGTTTCCGGTTTTTCTGTTTTTAGCTTAACGCTCAGTTTCGGCTTCGCCTCGGGTGGGCGTGCCGGCGCTTGGGATTGTTGTTCTATCCGAATTTGTCAGGCGCCGTCGGGCTGTACGCGCTACAGGGTAGCTTGCTTCCATCCCTCACGCGACATCCACCGCAAACCAGACCCACATTTAACAAAGTAAATAGATTTTCTGTATTGAAGTCTTGTTTTTATTTTGTTGGGAATAACTTCCATATCCCCTTCCCTAGAAGCGAAAATACCATTTATTAAAATAACCCCATTATAGAAAAACTGTAGGCTTTTAGATTCAAAAGAAAGATTGGCCTATTTCAAAGCTTCAGCGATTTTAATCGCGCACTTTTCACCATCAATCGCAGCAGAAATAATTCCACCCGCATACCCCGCGCCTTCCCCACATGGATACAATCCTTTGATCTGGACGTGCTCGAGCGTTTCATTGTCCCTTGGAATCCGCACTGGCGAAGACGTTCTCGATTCGGGCGCGTGCAAAATCGCGTCATTTGTGAAATACCCTCTCATCGATTTGCCGAATTCGGAAAAACCCTGTCGCAGGATTTGCGTCAGGAAACCCGGAAATACTTGCCCGAGTTCGACCGATGTGGTTCCGGGAACATAAGAGGTTTTGGGAATATCGGCCGACAATTTGGTTTGTACAAAATCGACCATGCGCTGTGCAGGCACTTTTTGTGTCTGACCGGCCAAATCCCACGCTTTCTGTTCGATGGCTTTCTGGAATTCCATTCCGGCGAGCGCACCGTATTTGGCGTAAGGCTGAAAATCTTCCATCTTGAGTTCGACTACGATTCCTGAATTGGCCGTGACCTGATCGCGTTTGGACGGCGACCAGCCGTTCGTGACGACTTCACCCGGACTCGTCGCACACGGCGCAATCACGCCGCCCGGACACATGCAAAACGAATACATGCCGCGGTTGTTGACTTGCTTGACAATCGAATATGGCGCCGGCGGTAAATATTCGCCACGGTAATCGCAGCTGTATTGGATTTTATCGATGAGTTCCTGCGGATGTTCGGCGCGGACACCGAGTGCGAAAGGCTTGGCTTCGATGAAAATTTTCTTTTTATCGAGCAGTTCGAAAATATCGCGCGCGGAATGCCCCGTGGCCAGGATGATTTTGGAAACTTCGATCGCATAGCCGTTTTGCGTGACGACACCTTGCACTTCGTTGTTCTTGACGATGATGTCGGTGAGTTTGGTATCGAACAGGACTTTGCCGCCCATCTCGATGATTTTCTCACGGATGTCCTCGATGATTTTTGGGAGCTTGTTCGTCCCGATGTGCGGATGCGCCTCGATCAGTATTTCAGGCGAAGCACCGAACGCGACGAGCAATCGCAAGATCCGGTCTACATCGCCGCGCTTTTTGGAACGCGTGTACAATTTCCCGTCAGAATAGGTTCCTGCGCCACCTTCGCCGAAACAATAATTCGAATCTTCGTTGACGATGTGGTCGACGTTGATGGCTTTGAGGTCGCGTCGCCGGCCGCGAACATCTTTACCGCGTTCGATCACGATGGGTTTCAAGCCGAGTTCAATCAATTGCAAGGCCGCGAACAATCCGGCCGGACCGGCGCCCACGACGATAACTTCCTGTTGGCTTGAAACATTAGGGTAATCGGGTAGTTCGATTTTGTTTTCTAGGATTTCGTCGCCTGAAAAATAGATTTGGATCTTAAGATTAACCTTGATGGTTTTCTGCCGCGCGTCGATCGAGCGTTTGAGGATTTCGATGTGCTGGATTTCGGTAGCGGAACTGCGGATCAGTTTGGCGACATGGTCTTTGAGCAACATGGCGTTGGCGGCTGTTTCGGGTGAAACCTGGATGAGCAGTTCTTTGGGCATGCGGCAAAGATAATAATTTCGAGGCGTGTACCAAACTGCGTGAGGGATAGAGGCAGGCACCGCGTGCAGCCGAAAGCCCCACGGCGCTCGAATAGTTTGATCTTTACGCCTAATTTGCCGCGCCGGCACGCCCAAAACAAAAACTTGCTTAATTTTGCCGCATGAGAAAAATCAAACTGATCTGGGATTTTCGCGGACCGGCCGCTGCCAAAACTGCCGAGCACCACGAAAAACACCTCAAGGAATACATTGCGATTGAAAAATTGCCACTTGAAATCACGGGATTTCAAATCCTCAATGACATGCATGCGATTGCGTTTATGGTTGTGACCGATGTGGAGATGATTGGTGTTCGCGATGCGTTGAAGCCGCACCGCGCGGAGATTTATTCAATTGATAATTAACAATTGATAATGACTTGGATTGCGTATAAAACCGAACACCTGAAATAATTATCAATTATCCATTGTCAGTTATTAATTAATTCGCGACTTCGGAAATGAATTTGATGCGCATGAAACGCAATTCATCGATGTCGTAATCGCCGTCGAATTCCTTGAGTGCGTCTTCGATGCGATCGGATTCTGATTCCATGAAATATTCGTGGATTTCCTCCTGCTGCTCGTCATCGAGCAGGTCATCGATCCAGTATTTGATGTTGAGTTTGGTACCCGAGTAGACGATTTGCTCCATTTCCTTGATCAGCGCGTCCATGTTCATGCCTTTGGCCGACGCGATGTCGGTCAGCGCCAATTTCCGGTCGATGTTCTGGATGATGTACAGTTTGTTCGCCGAATTTGCGCCCGTAGATTTCACGACGAGATCGTCCGGACGGATGATTTCATTTTCGGCTACATAACGGCTGATGAGTTCGACAAATTCCTTCCCGTATTTCTTGGCCTTGCCCTCGCCTACGCCATGAATGTTCGTGAGTTCTTCCATGTTCATCGGATACTTGAGCGCCATGTCCTCGAGCGACGGATCCTGAAAAACGACAAATGGCGGAACGCCTAATTTCTTGGCGACTTTTTTGCGCAGGTCGCGCAGCATCGCCATCAATGCTTCGTCTGCGGTACCTGAGGATTTTCCCGCGGTTACGATATTTTCGTCTTCGATTTCGTTGTATTCGTGGTCTTCGCTCATCAGGAACGACGTGGGATGCATGATGAAATCAAGCCCTTTGTCGGTTACTTTTAAGATGCCGTACGTTTCGATGTCCTTGGACAGTAATCCTTCGACCAAAACCTGTCGGATCAGTGCCATCCAATGTCTTTCCTCTACATCAGAACCGGCTCCGAAAAACTGCTGCGTATCGGTTTTGTGTGCCTTGATGACGGCATTGATGCGACCGATCAGCGTAAATATGATTTCTTTCGCCTTGTACAAATGTTTGGTGTCGCGAACGACTTTGAGCAATTTGACGACTTCGTCCATCGCTTCGCGTTTGGCTTTGGGATTGCGCACGTTGTCGTCCATGTCGGCGCCTTCGCCCGTTTCGCTGTCGAATTCCTCCCCGAAATAATGCAACAGGAATTTGCGGCGCGACATCGACGTTTCTGCATAAGCGACGACTTCCTGCAACAATGCAAATCCGATTTCCTGTTCGGCGACCGGCTTGCCCGACATGAATTTCTCGAGCTTTTCGACGTCCTTGTACGAATAATACGCCAGGCAATAGCCTTCGCCGCCATCGCGTCCGGCGCGACCGGTTTCCTGGTAATAGCTTTCGAGCGATTTTGGGATGTCGTGGTGGATGACAAAACGAACGTCTGGTTTGTCGATCCCCATCCCGAATGCGATCGTCGCGACAACCACATCGACGTCTTCCATCAGGAACATGTCCTGGTGCTTCGCGCGCGTTTTGGCGTCGAGGCCGGCGTGGTACGGAACCGCGCTGATGCCATTGACCTGTAAAACCTCGGCGATCGCTTCTACTTTTTTGCGGCTCAGGCAATAGATGATGCCCGATTTGCCTTTGTTTTGTTTGATGAAGCGGATGATGTCGGCTTCGATATTTTTGGTTTTGGTGCGTACTTCGTAAAACAAATTCGGACGATTGAAAGATGCCTTAAACGTCCTGGCCTGCGCCATGTCTAGGTTTTTAAGGATGTCTTCCTGGACTTTTGGCGTCGCCGTTGCGGTCAATCCGATCACGGGAACATTGCCGAGCTGTTTGATGATGTGGCGTAAATTGCGGTATTCGGGCCGGAAATCGTGTCCCCATTCTGAAATACAATGCGCTTCATCGATAGCGACAAACGAAATCGGGACGTTCTGTAAAAAGATGACGTATTCTTCTTTCGTCAAAGATTCTGGCGCGACATACAGCAATTTGGTGATTCCCGACGAAATGTCTTTCTTGACTTGTGTGATTTCCGATTTGGTCAGCGAGGAATTGAGTACGTGCGCGACCCCGTTCTCGGAAGACAGGCTCCGGATCGCATCCACCTGATTTTTCATGAGTGCAATCAACGGCGAAACGACAATGGCCGTTCCTTCCTGAATGAGCGCAGGCAATTGGTAACAAAGCGACTTTCCGCCGCCAGTTGGCATGATCACGAAGGTATTTATCTTGAATAGGATGCTTTTGATGACCTGCTCCTGAAGGCCTTTGAACTGGTTGAAACCAAAATACTTTTTAAGTTCTTTGTGTATGTCAATTTCGTTTGGATCCATTCTCGGTAAGTGGTATTCTTTTGTTAATGGTATTCTGGGTAATGGTATTTTCGCTAAATTTGCGTCTCATAAAGATACTACTTTCTTTTAGACATACAAATTTTATAACATTCTGTTTTGACAACAAAAGAAAATATTCTGGCCGCCGCCAAAAAAGCAATTCTGTCCGAAAGCGCGTCCATTACTAAGCTCGTTGATTTTCTCGATGCCGATTTCGCCACCATCGTCGAAACCATTTACCAAACCAAAGGAAAACTCGTCGTCACCGGCATCGGCAAAAGCGCCATCATCGCGCAGAAAATCGTCGCTACGATGAATTCGACCGGAACGCCATCGGCTTTTTTGCATGCATCGGAAGCGATCCACGGCGACCTCGGCATGGTTCAGGACGGCGACGTGATCATCTGCATTTCCAAAAGCGGCAACAGCCCTGAAATCAAGATTTTATTGCCATTCCTCAAACGCCACGGCAACATACTCATCGGCATGACCGGAAACACGACTTCGTTTTTGGCCAAAGGTTCCGATTATATTTTGAATACGACCGTCGATGCGGAAGCGTGCCCGAACAATCTCGCGCCCACCAACAGCACGACCGCGCAACTCGTCATGGGCGATGCGCTCGCGGTTTGCCTGATGGAAATGCGCGATTTCAAACCCGAAGATTTTGCGATGTACCATCCGGGCGGTTCGCTTGGAAAAAAATTATTGCTGCGCGTGGGCGACATGCTCGACCAGACACACAAACCGGTTGTCGCTCCCGAGGCCGACATTAAAAAAGTCATCGTCGAGATCTCTGAAAAAAGACTGGGCGTGACGGCCGTAGTCGAAGACGGAAAAATCATCGGGATCATTACCGATGGCGACATTAGACGCATGCTGAGCGACCGCGATGCGTTTGCCGATCTGACTGCGCGCGACATCATGACCAAGAATCCGAAGATGATCAGATCGGACGATATGGTTGCCGATGCGCTCAATATACTCGAAGATTTCGCGATCACCCAACTCATCGTTGCCGATGACGGCGTCTACAAAGGTGTCGTTCATTTGCACGACATCCTAAAAGAAGGCATCGTATAATGGCGCGCGTGAAGAAAAACATCAACGAAATGTCGTTTCTCGATCATCTCGAGGAGTTGCGGTGGCTGCTCGTCAGGAGCACGATCGCTGTTCTGATTGCTGCCGTTGGGGTTTATGTTGTGAGCGATTATATTTTTGACGAGATCATTTTCGGCCCGACCAATGCCAATTTCATTACCTACAGATGGTTTTGCGAACTTTCCCATTACGTCGGGTTCAAGGACAGCATTTGTGTAGAGAATCTCGATTTTGTGATTCAGAATACGGCCATGGAAGGCCAGGTCAATATTTTCGTGTGGATTTGCGTCGCAGGCGGATTCATCGCCGCGTTCCCTTACATTCTATGGGAATTGTGGAAATTCATCAGTCCGGCCTTGTATCCAAAAGAACGCAAAAACGCCAAACTGTTTATTTTCATCGCGTCATTGCTGTTTTTTCTGGGTGTTTTGTTCGGCTATTTCGTCGTGATCCCGATGTCGGTCAATTTTTTCGCCACGTTTAAAGTCAGCGCTGTCGTCAAAAATGAATTCAACATCGAATCCTACATCAGCATGGTCAAGACCTCGGTGATTGCAAGCGGATTGTTTTTTGAAATGCCGATTGTGATTTATTTCCTGACGCGCCTCGGACTCGTAACGCCGATGTTCCTCAGGAAATACTGGAAATGGGCCGTCATCATCATACTGATCGTTGCGGCAATCGTGACACCTCCAGATGTGGTGAGCCAGATTATCGTGGCCGTCCCGATGTTGCTGGTTTACGAACTCAGCATCGGAATCTCAAGGATGGTTTACCGAAAAAGATTAAAGGAAGAACAACTTAACACCACTAAAAATGGCTGATATTGTACAGGAATTCAATGATTACCGCGCCAAGATGAACGAAAAACTATTGACCGACAACAACAAAGTCATCAAACGCATTTTCAATCTCGACACCAACGCTTACGCGGAAGGCGCGCTCGACGTGAAGACAAAGGAACTGCTCGGATTGGTCGCGTCGGCGGTTTTGCGCTGCGACGATTGCATCAAATACCACCTCGAAACGTCGCACAAAGAAGGCGTTTCCAGGGAAGAAATGATGGAAGCCATGGGCATCGCCACACTCGTTGGCGGCACGATCGTGATTCCGCATTTGCGCCGCGCGTATGAATTTTGGGAAGCGCTCGAAGCCAATTAATAATTAATAATTGATAATTAACAATTAAAGCATTGCGATAATTTGTTAATTTGCGATAAATCCAAGCTTTAGCAATGATATTAAGAGCTGAAAACTTAGTCAAAACATACAAGAAACGAAGCGTCGTCAAGGGCATTTCGGTTGAAGTGAACCAAGGCGAAATCGTCGGATTGTTAGGTCCGAATGGCGCCGGAAAAACCACTTCGTTCTACATGATCGTCGGATTGGTCAAGCCGAATTCGGGCAACATCTGGCTCGACGACATGGAAATCACCGACTTCCCGATGTACAAACGCGCGCAATACGGCATCGGTTATCTGGCGCAGGAAGCGTCGGTGTTCCGCAAATTGAGTATCGAAGACAATATTTTGAGCGTACTCCAACTCACCAAACTTTCGAAGGAAGAACAGGAAGCCAAAATGGAATCGCTGATCGACGAGTTCGGTTTGCAGCACATCCGCACGAACCGCGGCGATTTGCTTTCCGGTGGTGAACGCCGACGTACGGAAATCGCGCGGGCATTGGCCACCGACCCGAAATTCATCCTTTTGGACGAACCTTTCGCGGGCGTCGATCCGGTTGCCGTAGAAGACATCCAACGCATTGTCGCCCAACTCAAGAACAAAAACATCGGTATCCTGATCACCGACCACAACGTTCAGGAAACGCTCGCCATTACTGATAAAACATACCTGATGTTCGAAGGCGGCATCCTCAAAGCAGGAATTCCCGAAGAACTCGTCGAAGACGAAATGGTGCGCCGCGTCTACCTCGGACAGAATTTCGAATTGCGCAAAAAGAAACTTGAATTTTAATTCAAATGGAAACACAACAGGAAAAACAATGGCGTGAAGATCCAAACAACTGGGTTTGGGGCATGTTTTATTTCAATCCCGAGGACAAACGGCTGGTTCCGCCAAAACGCATCTAATGGATGGGCTGGACGGTTAATTTCGCGAGTCCGAAATCAATTGTGTTTATGTTTGCTTTGATTGGTGCTGCTTTGGCGATGGGGTATTTTTTCCGGAAATAGAATCCGTACTTCAATTTCTAACACGATTTTCACCAACTCCACAGATTATGTCTCCTGCAACTGTCTTGGTTGTTTATTTTTAGTTGATCGTCAAATAATTGAGCTGCTTGGGCGTCCCATTGTAGATATTGATGTCGACATTGCCCGGAATTCCGTCCACGCTCGCACTTTCGGTGAACTGCCAGAACAGCCAATCGTCTTTGATGTCTTCCACAAAGAAATTGTAATTGGCAATCCAAAACGTGTAATCGCTGAATTCGTCCTTTAGGAAATCGTCGTAATAATTTTCGCCCGTATAAATGATCGGGCGCACTTTATAATGCTTGTCGACCCTTTCGAGCCAACGCCTCAATCCTTTTTTAAGACTGTCGAGCGGTTGGTTTTTGGGCAATTTTTCGATGTCGAGCACGGGCGGCAAATCGCCACTTCTGAGTTTGACCGTTTTGATGAAATTCTCGGCCTGCTCCAAAGAATTTTCGTTGGGACGGTAATAATGGTAAGCGCCGCGGATCATCCCCTTCTTTTTGGCTTGATTCCAATTGTCTTTGAAACAGCCATCGACGACATCTTTTCCGGCCGTCGCGCGGACGAAAACGAATTGCAGCAGAAACGTATTCTCGACATATTGCACTTTGTCCCAGTCGATTTCGCCCTGGTATTGCGACACGTCGAAACCGATGACTTTGTCTTCGTACTTGCTCAACAATTGGTAATTGCGAACGTCGCTGAGTCGTTTTTCCTCGGCGGTTTTGGGTTTGAGGGTTTTGTGTGATTTGAATCCGAGGTAATACGACAATCCGTCGCGGTAGTGGAAGATCACGCCGATAAAGAAGACCGCAAACAAACTCCCGATCAGGATTTTAAGCCGTCCGCCGCTCCAAAATCCCGATTGCTTTCGTGACCTTGTAGGCTTGCGCATGCCTGCGTTTCTTTTGACCGGACGTTTTCTCATACTGGGAAAACTATTTTTTGAGGAATTTATTATTGATGACCGACATCAGCACGTAGATCACGATGACCAATGGGATTCCGAGTTCACGCAACGCCACGAGCAAGAACAATGCAATCGCGAGAAACACAACCTGAAGCGCGTTCTTCTTGAAACTGAAATCTTTGATCTTGAGTGAAAAAAGCGGGATTTCGGCATTCAGGATATAAGCGCTGAACAACGTAATGGCAAGTAAAATGCCATGATCGGTCAGTATTTCAAGGATGAAGAAACTGTCGGTGGTATTCTTGACCAACGGCAAACTCATGATGAACAACGCATTCGCTGGCGTCGGCAAACCGATGAACGAATCGGTCTGGCGCGTGTCGATGTTGAAATTGGCCAATCGGTAACACGAACCCAGCGTAATCAAAAATCCCAGAAACGGAATCCATTCGAAATCCCAGCCCGAGCCGCTTTTCATCAACTGGTACATGACCAGTCCGGGTGTGACGCCGCTCGTGACCATGTCGGCCAACGAATCGAGCTGCAATCCCAATTCGCTCGAAACCTTGAAGATCCGTGCGAAAAATCCGTCGAAAAAGTCCAGAAAAATGCCAAGCGCGACAAACAAAAACGCCCATTCAAATTGCCCGCCGAACGCAAAGACGACAGCTATACAACCGCAAAAAAGATTGCCTAACGTAATGAGATTCGGGACGTGCTTTTTGAAATTCATGGGCCAATTTTTGAAAAACAAATTTAATACAATAACTTCAAGAGATACGCGTTTTTTAGTAGACTTTTTCCAAGGCTGCGTTTCTTTTGCGCAATCTCGCAAATAAGCCCGGAAAAATTTATATTTTTGGCAGGATTTAAACGAACCCTGTTGGTAAAACCATAACCTTGTGAGTAAAAAAATTGCGTTGCTTTGTTTCCTTTTGATGTTTGCCTGCGGCTATTCCCAAGCCGTCAGGAAATATTCGAATGAATTCATGAACATCGGTGTAGACGCCGCTGCGCTTGGGATGGCGAATGCCGTGACCGCAAGTTCGATGGATGTCAATTCGGGTTATTGGAACCCGGCCGGACTCGTGAATCTCGAAGACAAACAGGTCGCTTTGATGCACGCGAGTTATTTCGCCAACATCGCGGCTTACGATTATGCAGCGTTTGCCACACCGATCGACCAATACAGCGCCTGGGGAATTTCGGCGATCCGTTTTGGTGTAGATGACATTTTGAACACGACCGAACTCATCGACGAACAAGGCAATATCGACTACAACCGCATCAGCAAATTCTCGACGGCCGATTACGGTTTTACGGTTTCGTATGCGCGGCGGCTGCAGGTTCCGGGTTGGCAATACGGCATCAATGCCAAAGTCATCCGACGCATTATCGGCGATTTCGCGAATTCGTGGGGATTCGGCATCGATGCGGCGATCCAGTTTGAACGCAACGACTGGAAATACGGACTGATGCTGCGCGACATCACGACGACCTACAACATCTGGAACATCAACGAGGAAGAATACGAAAAGATCAAGAATGCGGTCCCGGGCGAAAACCAGGAATTGCCCGAAAGCACCGAGATCACGATGCCCAAAGCGCAACTCGGAATTGCCAAGAAATTCGAATTCCACTACGATTATACGTTGCTCGCAGCCGTCAACCTCAACATGGAATTTACCAAAACAAACGATATTGTCGCGACCGATTTCGTCTCAATCGCGCCAGCCATAGGGTTTGAAGGCGGTTACACCGATTTGGTTTTCCTGCGCGCGGGTTTTGGAAATTTTCAGAACATTACGCAAATCGACGGTTCGGGGAAACTCAGTTTTCAGCCCAACATCGGACTCGGATTCAAATACAAAGGCATCCAGATCGATTATGCGTTGACCGATTTGGGCAACCAAAGTGCCGCACTCTACTCCAACATTTTTTCACTTAAAGTGGATTTAGGAATTTTCAGGTAATGGAATTGCTCAGGAAACCACTCGTCCTTTCTGCGATCTCGGGATTATTGCTCGCGTTGAGTTGGCCGACGTACGGTTTTCCATTGTTCATTTTCTTCGCATTTGTCCCGTTGTTCTTCGTCGAACACAACCTCCGCTCGACGGGCAGGAAAGTCAAACTTAAAGTCTGGGCCAACGCCTACCTCACTTTTTTACTGTGGAACCTGATCACGACGTGGTGGCTTTTTTACGCTTCTGCGGTCGGGATGCTGTTTGCCGTTCTGGTCAATTCGCTGCTGATGAGTGTGCTGTTTGTGCTGTACCACGTGGTTTCCAAGCGGATGCCGCGCATTTGGGCGCTCGTTTTCTTCATTTGCCTGTGGATCAGCTTTGAGAAATTCCACCTCGATTGGGATTTTTCGTGGCCTTGGCTCAACCTTGGGAACGTATTGGCCGATTATCCGCAATGGATCCAATGGTATGAATACACAGGAACTTTTGGCGGCTCGCTGTGGATTTTGGCCGTGAATGCGTTTGTTTTTCATGCGGCGATGAAAGTGGACGTGCATTCGTCCAAGAACATCTTGCGTTCGGTTTTCCCCAAATTCGCTGTTTTTATTGCGCTGCCGATTGTGGTTTCGCTTTGGATTTACAAAACCTACGAGATCAAAGGCCAAACCAAGGAAGTCGTCGTTTTGCAGCCCAATGTCGATCCGTACACCGAAAAATACGACACGCCCAACATCGCCATCACCAAAGGTTTGCTCGAACAGGCCGATGCTGTCGTGACGCCCCAAACCGAATACCTGATCGCGCCCGAAACGGTTTTAGCCGAAAGCGCGCCATTCGACAATTTCTATTACTCGCCGGGCAGGATGCTGATGAAAGATTACCTGTCGAAACACCCGAAGGCCGAATTGCTTTGGGGCATCGACACGTATACTTTCGTGCTTGATCCGAAAAATGTCACGCCTTCGTCCAACCAATACCGGCCGGGCGTTTGGGTCAATTTTTACAATGCCGCGTTGTTCTTGAACCACAAGGAAAGTTCCCAGAAATATTACAAATCGAAGCTCGTCGTCGGGATTGAAAATTTGCCTTACAAAGCCGTACTCGAACCGCTTTTGGGGAATTTCATGCTCGATCTGGGCGGAACGATTTCGACCAAAACCATCCAGCAGGAACGCACGCCGTTCCTTTCCGATGACGGAACGAAAGTCGCACCGATCATCTGCTACGAATCGGTTTACGGCGAGTACGTCACGGGATTTGTGAAAAATGGTGCCGGATTCCTGGCCATCATCACCAATGATGCATGGTGGAACGAAACGCAAGGCCACAAACAACATTTGACGTTTGCGTCATTGCGCGCGATTGAAACGCGTCGCGACATCGCCCGTAGTGCCAACACTGGGATTTCGGGTTTCATCAATCAGAAAGGTGACATTGTGAGCCGTACGAGATATGGCGAAAAAACGGCTTTGCTCGGACACGTCCACCTCAACCAAAAACTGACTTTCTACGTGCAATATGGCGATTACATCGCACGGATCTGCACGGGATTATTGGCCATCCTACTGGCCATCGTCCTCCTTAAAAACAGAAAAATAAAATACTGATTATTGTCCGCGGTAAAACAAGATCGTGCTGAACGTCTTGAAAACGATGTTGATGTCGAGGAAAATGCTGCGGTGCTTGATGTAATACAGGTCGTATTGCAGTTTGATCAGGCTGTCATCGATCGTTTCCCCATACGAATAATTGACCTGCGCCCAACCTGTCAATCCGGGTTTGATGACGTGGCGCGTTTCGTAAAACGGCATCACTTCTGCAATTTCATTGACAAAAACCGGACGTTCGGGTCTTGGCCCGATGACACCCATATCGCCTTTGAGGATGTTGATGAACTGCGGGAATTCGTCAATCCTCGTCTTGCGTAAAAACTTCCCGAATGCGGTAATCCTAGAGTCGTTGATCGTCGTAAAAACAGCGCCGTCCTTTTCGGCATTTTTGACCATCGTGCGGAATTTGAGGATCTTGAAAACCTCGCCATTCTGCCCGATCCGATCCTGCGTGTAAAACAGACGGCCGCGGTTTCCGAGCAGATTGCCAATCAATATCAGCGGGAATAAACCGATCGTAACGGCAATTCCGGCGAGCGAAATGAGGATTTCAAGGATGCGCACCACCAAAAGATACAAATGGTTCTGGTTGCTGCGGCTGAACGGAAAATAGCGGTAAAAATCGCGCGCCACATATTGCACGGGAATGCGTTGCGTGATGTTTTCATACACTTGCGTGTACTCGCGGATGATGTAGCCTTTTTCGAGCAGGTGAATGAGTTGGTTGTACAGATTGACGGTGATCCCGTCGGTTTTTTGCGAGGCGATGACGACTTCGGAAACAGAATTCCCGACGACAAAATTCTCGAGATTGTCGATGTCGATCTGCTGCACGAAATCCTTGATCGCGTCGGCGTTGCCGATGTCGGAATTGACATAACCCATCACTTTATAATGCGGATCGACGCTTTCAAGTCCCGAAATCAATTCTTCCGCCTGGTCCTTGTCACAAATCAAAATGACTTTTTTGATGAATCGGCTCGAGGCCAAAAAGTGCACGTAAATGAGTCGCCAAGTGAGCAGCGAAAAGGTAATCGCCAGGAAGAAATACAGGATCTGCAAACGGTTTGACGGCAACTCGGGCGTGTAAATCGGTGTCAGTAAATAAATCAAAACCGTCGTGGAGGCGGTCAAAATCGTACTCTTGGTAATTTGAAACTGGTTGCTCGCAACCTGAAGGTTGTACATTTCAAAAACAGTCCCGATGATGTTGATGTAAATCCCCAAAACAATCACCCAATAGAAATTGGTCGCCGAAAAATCAAAATAAACAAAATTGAAAAAGATATCGCCCACAATGAAGAGTCCGAGCAGCACAAAAAGTACATCGAAAATGCGCAGCAGGATTTTCCTTTCTGAAATTTCGAAATGTATTTTCTTGTGATTGACCATTTAAGCGCACGGTGATTGAAGGCGCAATTTAGTGAATAAAGCAAAAACTTTGAAATCTTATTTCAAAATTTCAAGCCATTGTGCGGCAACTTTCACCTGATCAAATTCGCGTGTGAGATTGTACGCATTTTGCACCAATTTTCGGGTCAACTGTTCATTTTCAACCAAATTAACTACGCAATCTGCCATCTTTTCAACATCGCCGTCATTGACAAGCAAGGCCGTCTGGTGATCGTCGAGCAAAAAAGGCAAACCGCCTACATTGGTGGAAACCACCGGAAGTCCGAGCGCCATCGCCTCGAGGACGCTGACCGGCATGTTGTCGTGGTGCGTCGTGTTGATGAAAATATCATACTGTTCAGACAATCTAATCCATTCTGCCTTGGGCAAACGCCCTGTAAATTGCACTTCCAAATCGCGTTGCTGTGCCATTTTCCGCATCTTTTCGAGATTGCCGTCTTTGTCGGGGCCAACCATACAGAGTGTGGCGTCCCGAAAAACCTTTTTGACCTCAGCCAAGACCTGAAGCGCCATTTCGGGATTGTAAATGGACGCGAACGAGCGCACCCAAAGCAATTTCGGGGCAACGGAGGTGCGTCTTTTAAATGAATATTCGGCTATTGGGATCGCATTCGGAATCAACTTCATCTGACCAAAACCAGCGCGCTGAAACGCATCGAACAAATAACCCGACGGCGCAACATTTACAAACGAATGGGCAAAAATCAAATGGCACAAACGGGGATTATTGGCAAGTCTTTTCGGCAGTTCGCCACCGTGCAATATCGGAATGTATTTCACCCGCAACAGCCGGCACAGCTGGCTTACAACAAATGCGTACCAAAAATTAGAAGTGCTGTATGTATCGATCAAGACATATTTCGACTGACGCGCAAAACGCAACGTCATGCCAATCATATCGAGCAATCGCAGCGGTTTGCTTTGTTTTGAAGACGCATAATGCACGTTAAAACCTTCGCGCTCGAGCATCGGTCCAAGCGTTTCGATGGCGGTCGTATTGCTGCCATGAATGGAAAGTTTATTCCCGACGTACAGCAGGCTCTTCATGCTTGTAAATTTTGAGTACCGACAACGCGTAGATAAAGGCCGGGGCGGCCAATCGCATTGCGGCGTGATTGATGGTCAGTATCCAGAAGCACAAACAGCACAGCAGGTAAATGTGCATGCGGTTGTCGAGGTACAGGAACAGCGGCGTGAACAATAGGATGACCAGTGCCATAATTCCCATCGCGCCATGTTCAGAAAGCATGCGTGTGATTTCATTGTGCGAAAGGATGACCATGCCTTCTTTTTCGGAACGGAGTTCGGCACCACGCGCCACGCCGACCCCGAATATCGGGTTGTCGAGGAAAAACTTGATTTCGGAAGCCATGATGTTTTCACGTCCCGAGAGCCGGCTTTCCTTGACACGTCCGGCGGCATCCTGGTTGGCGTACCGTTTATTGATCATTCCGCCGGTTTCGTTGGCCGAATAAATCCAAATCCCGACAAAAAGTATACAGATCAACGCGCTGAGCATGTGCAGTTGCGACCGGCCCCTGGTATTGAGTTTTCCGTAGATCACCACCAAAAAAATCGTCATCATGCAAAGTGCCGTGATGACGCCGCCGCGTGAAAAAGTCACGAGCCCGCGGTAGCCGATGTTCATAAAGACAATCAGGTTGATGGCAAAAAGCAGTTTCGATTTGGAATACAACAGCAGTCGGATGAAAAAGATAAACATTCCCAATCCGAGGACGGTAGACACCTGGTTCGGTCCAAATCCGCCCGAGGTCTCAAAGCTCGAGGATGTTCCGGTAATGACGTCCCTTACACTTGGCGTAAAGAAAATCAGGTAAACCGTCATCCCGATGATGGGCAATCCCATCAATATCAATACGTTGTTGAGCTGCTCTATCGTCACGCGGCGGTTGTACATGTACAGTGAGGAAATGCCGAGGCAAAGCGGCCCCGAAATGTTGAATGAGATCGATTTCCGCAATTCGGCATCGAAGTCCAACACCTGCGTCGAAATGACGATACTCGGGATCAGCAGGACCAAAAAGATCCAATACGGTATGGCATGTTTTGAAAATCCCTTGTAATACATGCCCATCAGGATGAAAAAGATCACGCCGTACTTCGAGAATTCATACACCGGATTTCCTTCGGTCATGCGCAGCAACACCTCGCTTCCTACGATATAGGCGCACACATACAAGACCTCGTTGTTCTCGTTGCGCGTTTTGGACACATAGTACAATCCCGTGAAAATGATGACGTAGCCGTAGATTTTGGAAATGAATGGCACATAGAAAACGATGCCACCGATCGCAACGTGCACCAATACCCAAAACAAGTAACTTCTAGATTTTGCCTCCATGTTATATTTTTTCAATCCATCCGAGGTACTGCTTCACGATGGCTTCTTCAGAATGGTGTAAATGGATCGTTTCGTGCAGCGCATTTCCAAAACGCATGCGCAATGCCGGATCTTCAACCAATTGAACCAATGCATCATAAAACGACTGTACATTGTTCGGTTCGGTTACAAAACCATTGTTGCCATCGGATACAATCGTCGGAATTTCTCCCACGCCCGTCATGACCACCGGTTTGCTGTACAATCCCAATTCGAGCAAAGATACGGGCAAACCTTCCGATTTGGATGTGAGCACCGCAATATCCGATTGCGCGATGACATTCACCGTGTCGTTTCGGCTGCCGTAAACGTAAACCTGCCGCAGATTTTCTGTCGCAATAATCTCCTGCACTTTGCGCGAATAATCATCTTCAAAATCTTTTCCAACGAGGTGAAAACTCCAATCGGGATGCGATCTGGAAAGTTTTTTGGCGACTTCCAACAGCAGGAAATGGTTCTTCTGCTCGCGCAAATTGGCCAGGCAAAGGATCCGTTTCCCCGATTCGCCTTTCAGACGGGTAGGTGCCGACGCGTCATTTTCCTCGACCGTAAAATTGGGCAGGTAAATCACGTGCTTGCAATACAGCGTTTTCAAAGCCCAATCCCGAAGCTGGTAATTGACTGAAATGATGCCGCTGAAAAAGCGCGACGCCAGTTTGAGCGGGATCCATTTCTGGGTGTGCAAAAACTCGCTGAGCCCGTTGTGGTCGTGCCATACGATGCGTAGTTTCGGCATCGTCAGCTTCACGAGCAACGCGATAAAATAGGAACTGCTGTGCGGATGGAGCCATTGCACCTGGTTTTTCTTGCAGTAATTGCGCAGTCTCAGGATTGCCCCAAAATCGATTGTTCCGCGGCGATTGAGAAAAAGATAATGCACCTTCGCACCTACTTTCTGCTGCAATCCGCCCTCTTTTCGCGTGGCCACCAATCCCGAAAAGGCGATTTTTTCCGACAGTGCATTGGCATAATTGACCGCCATCCTTTCGGCACCGCCAATTTCGAGCGAATCTACAATCTGGACAATTCTCATGCGTTCAGTAAGGCTTTTATCTGATTTTCGAACAAATCTAAAGTATATTCCCTAGACCATTCCATACTTTTTGAAATTTTATGCCGATACGCTTCGGGATTTTCGAGGATGGCATTTACCGCTTCGAAATCGGATGCGGCGTCCATCGTCAAAAGCAATCCGCGGCGGTTGTGGTCGAGCATGTACGGCACGCACGAAACACCCGATGCGATTGGAAAGCAACCCCAAAACATGGCTTCTGCGACAACTTTGGGCCAACCTTCGCTTTGGGACGGCAACACTAAGAAATGTGCCGATTGGTACGCTTTCCTGACGGTTTCCTCGCGCTGGTTGCCGTGAAGTTTTACAAATCCCGAAAGGTTGTGATCGCCGATGTAGGCTTCCATTTTTTGGCGTTCGATGCCTTCTCCGTAAAAATCAAGCAATACAGTACGCCCGGACTCGCGCAGTTTTTGAACCAGTTGAATGGCATACATCGGCCGTTTCCCCGGACTCAAAGTCCCAACGAAAAGGAACTGAATATTTGACGTAAGCATGCGCAAAGGCGTCTCAATCTTGTCGGCTTCGTTGTAAGTCGCCGTAAAAAAAGACCTGATGTTTTTGGTGCTGTTTGGCCACTGCCCGTAAACGAGCACCTGCATGTTTTTGGTCAAAAACGGACTCGAAAGAATTGTACGTTGCCATTTGTAACTCCACGGTTGCTTGGCGTTCGGATCCCAATTCCCGGCATATTTGGCCGTTTTGGGTTTGTTCGGAAACAAAATCTGAATGAAGCATCCGATCAATCCCATATTTCCGGGACAGCGCAAATGGATGTGGTCGGCCTGCTGCATGGCGCGGAAAATCTGCCACGAGATTTTCGGGAGCAGGAACAGGCTTTTGAGGATACCCGCCATACCCAACAAGTTGAAGCGGGCCACTTCCCGAAAAGAAATCTTACCGTGGACATATGCCATATCGATCGGATCGTTTGCAAACGGTTCCAACGGCGCGACAATGATCACTTCTTCCACATATTTGAACCACACGTTCATTTCACGCACATAGGGCGCATAAGCGTAATAATCCGCGCCTAATTTGCTGTGCGGAACATGGGTGATCACTGCAAATTTCAAGGTTTGTGGTTTTGTGCGATTTGCAGGATTCGGGCGATGTAATTCATAGGATGCAGGAATTCATTGCTCCACAACAGATTTTGCTGGCCCATCTGGAGGTATCTTTTATCGGAAAGCAAATAATCGATCTTGTCGGGAAGTTCCGTAAAACTGCTCCTGCCCGACAATTCGAGGTAATTTTTATCGTGCTCGAAATTCTCAATGACAACATGGAACGGTGTCGAAATCAACGCTTTCCCAAACATCAGGTATTCGCTTACTTTCCAGCCCGGCGTGTCCTTTAGCCCTTCGTCGGCTATCCCGATGTCGCTGTTGCGCAACGCATCGAAATACGCTTTCTTGGAAGTCTGCTTGAGGTCGAGCAACAAATCGGGCGCCATCTTCTCTGAAAATTTCTCGGGATAAATGCCGACCGAAACGTTCGAAAAATGCTTCCTGATGATGCGACAGGCGTTGATCCTGAATTCATTCTGCAGGTTCCTGCGCTCCTTTTCGGCCGCATCTTCGTTGTTGTCGGGATTCCACAAACGCGTCTGGAAAATAATGCGTCCGCCGTTGTCTGTTGGCCTGGCCGGCAATTTCCGGACATCGGCGGCATCGTGTGAAAGGTTCGTGAATACATTGAAAAAATCCAAAGCCCGCGTCAATTCGATCCGGTTTTTTTTATTCCTGAGGTCGGAAAGGTCGAATTTCCAGAGCATTTTCAAGGCCTTATACGTGTAATTCGCCTGGAAATTCAACGGATAAACATTCGCGTTGAAATCCTCGGGCAGCAACGATCGCTTGAAATACAAATCGTAATTTTTCGGATCGGTCAAAAACAACCGGTCATCCGAATAATCGAAAAAGAATTGCTGTCCATTGACCTGAAACACCGCGCCATTTTCCTTAATAACCGGATTGAGCGCCACCTCAAAGCCAAAATCATGCTTTTCGCAATGGTACAGGGCCGCGTAGAGCAACATGTTGTAATGTGATTTCCAGTAGGGTATTTCAATCTTGATTTTCATCAGCGACTTGCATTTCGATGCGTAAAGATATTATTAATCCTGAAAAAACAAGGCTTTACAAATTCCGGTAAAATTCGATATTGCATCCGACGATGTGTTCGAGCCCATATTTGCTGCGCGCCGCGGCCGCACCTTTCTGCTGCATTTGGGCCACTTCTGCTTTGTGCGCGAGCGCCCAGATGATTTTTTGCGCAATGCTGTCGGGATCGTATGGATCGCACAACAATCCGGTTTCGCCATCCACAATCGTTTCCGGGCCGGGGCCGAGTTTGGAAAACACCACCGTTTTTTCCATCACCATCGCTTCCGGGGCGACCAATCCCTGCGTTTCCATGTGCGACGGAAAAACGCACACTTCCGCCTCGGCATATTTCTTCGGAATCTCAAGATGGGAAACCGTACCGCGGAAATGGATCGAATCGGCAGCGGTACCAATCTTTGGGATCTCCTTGTCGCGAAGCAAGCCGATGTAGGAATTGCCATTCGGGAAAAACCAATCGCGGCCGTAAATTTCAAGTGTGGCTTCGGGAAAGGCAAGTTTGACTTTGGGGAACGCCTGGATCAATTGCCGCACACCTTTCTTTTCACAAACGGTTCCGGCAAATACGAGTCGGCCAGGAACGACGGGAACTTCCAGCGGACGGAACAGTTTGGTATCGATCGGGTAACTGATCAGCGTCACTTTTTTGTTGTGATAGCTCAGGTATTTGGCCGTGTGCGACTTTACGTAATCGGAAACCGCCACGAACGCATCGGCTTTGCCAAACGACCTTTTTTCCTGAAAACCTTTCCACGGATTGATGCCGCGGTTTTCGGCCTCACTGAAGAAATGATGGCCGCCATGCAAACGGATGACGTATTGGATGCCTTTGATTTTATGGAGGAAAGCGAGTCCGAGTTCGGCCGTTTCGACAACGTCAATCGGATCTTTCGAATGGATTTCTGCAATTTTGCGGTTGATCCTGCTTTGGTTGATCCACCACGAAAGGCCTTTGATGACCGTCTTTTTGAGGCGGTACACCCAAACGCCGTGCTCTTCCGTGAATTCATTTTCAGCCGTGTAATTGATGCCGACGACACTCACGCGGAAACCGTTTTTGACCAGTTCGCCCGTGATGGTTTTGACGAAACTGCCGATTCCACCATGCGGATAACCCGGTTTAGGATATTCATGTAAGACAAAACAAACGTGCATCGGCGGTGCTTTTGGATCAGATTTGGTTTGTAAATTTCGACAATTATCTCATTTACAAGCTGTTTTATTCGAATATTTTGTTGTCGAATAATGCTGCAATTTAGGAAACTTTTTCGTGAGTTTTCCGATTAGCCCAATAACGCTTTTCGGATGTTTTGGGAAGCATTTTGGTAATCGCCCAAAACCTTCGATTTCCAGGCTTCCATGGCTGGGTTTTCCGTACTTGAAAGTGCCGATTGGATCGTTGGGACGATCACCTCTTTTGCATTGAGCCAAAACACGGCCTTTTTATTTTCCATGCTGCGGAAATGCTGGAATTTATAAATCGTATCCATCGAATAATCGGGATCGGTTTTGTGGATCTGATCGTAATTGACGAACACACACGGCTTGTCGTACATCGCAAAATCAAAAGCCATCGTCGACCCGACATTGATGACGACATCGGCGTAAAATGCCGTACTGGCAAGCAATTTCACATCTTCATACGATGGGAAAGCCGTCGTCCATCCGGCCGATTTTTTGAAATACCACGCAGGCGGCGCGACTTTGATCAACTGCCCGAATTGTGCCAAAACGGTATCGAAACGGTCTGAAAAATCGACCGGGCATCTGCGAAACAGGATTTGGTATTCATTTTCCAATCCCGAATGGACCAGCGCCTCGGCGATGTCGCTCAGGTAGTTCGGGTCGTCGGGTGAGGTTTTTTCATCGTCGCCAGAATAGCAGATGATTTTTTTTGTGTTGTCTAAACCAAACCTTTCAAAAAAAACTGCTTTCTCGATCAGATTATTGTTGTCGGCATAAAATTCGAACTGCGGCGTACCCGTGACTGCAATCTGGGTTTCGCGAATTTCCGGATAATATTGCTGCAATTCGTCTTTCATGTACTGAGACCACACCAAATATTGGTCGCTACGTACCGCCATTCTTGCTTTCGGCAAATTGTCCCACGAATAAATCACGGTCGATGTGGGGATGCCCAAATCGGTCGCCGCTGCAAAAATCGTCGCTACTTTGAGTCCGCGTTGGTGTGAGCAAAAAACTTTTGCAGGCGCCGTTTCCTCCAAAATCGACTTGACCGAACGGTAAAACGGATTCTGTCTGATGGCTTTCTGATATTGGTCCTCGAGTTTCAGGATTTGATTGTAATTGTTCACGCGACGGGCCGCCCACTCGACCATTTTGTAAAAAACGCGCTTCGAGAATGTCTTTTGCTTCCAGTTCCAATACGTCAAAATCGTACTATTGTTGGTAATCCTCGCATTGAAATACAGCCGCGACAAGCAAATGAGTTCGCGCAGGTATTTCTCCCTGACGCTTTCGCGGTAATCGGGAATCAAGACATCGTTTCCGATTGGCCTGAATTGGCGCAACAGGTCAATGGTTTCCGGATCAAAATTGTGGAAAAGCACCAAATCATCCTTGGCTGCGTCAAAGACCTTGGGATAAAGGTAATTTCGGATGCCTACGCCATCGGGAAAAACGACAAGCAATTTGTTTTGCATTTTCAGATGTCTCTAAACTGTTTTTGGTGATTGAGGTTCCAAATATCGGATTTTTCGAGCGATTCGAGAAACAACTGCGCACTATTTCCATTGCCGAAATCATCCTGCGAAGGTTGCACGAGGTGCGTATCGATTTGATTCAGCGCTTCACGTATGCCCGCGCTGTCATAATCCACGTTGAGAATATCAGCGTGAACCGCGCGGTTTTGCTGGCGTGTGCCGATGTTGATGATCGGAAGTCCATAATAAGGCGCCTCGCGAATCCCGGCGCTGCTGTTGCCGATGATGAACTGCGCATTCTTGAGCAACGTCAGGAAATATTCGAAACGCAAAGAAGGGAAAATCCGAAAACGCGAATGCCCTTTGAGTTTTTCATAGGCTTGCAGGATGGCGTTGCTGCCGAGGTCGTTGTTCGGATAAATGACCACATAATTGTGATTGTCCTCAAGCAAATTCTGCACAAAAATATCGGCATACTGCTGCATGTGGCTGGCCTCGGTCGTCACCGGATGGAACATCGCCACGGCATATTTTTCAAACGGAATGTCGTAATAATTCTTGGCGGTCTGCAAATCGGGCAGGTTGTCAGAAAACATGATGTCGACATCGGGCGAACCGATCGTAAACACCGATTCGGCCAATTCTCCCATCTGGATCAAACGGTTCTTGGCCTGCTCGTTCGATACAAAATGCACATGGCTCATCTTGCTCGTCGAATGCCGGATCAGTTCGTCGATCGTCCCCGAAATCTCGCCGCCTTCGATGTGCGAAACGAGGATGTTGTTGAGCGAACCGACAATCGCTCCGGCCAAAGCTTCCACGCGGTCACCATGGATCACGATCATGTCGGGCGTGCATTCCTTGACGTAAGCCGACAAACCTTCGATGGTTTTGGCCAACGTCAGATCCATCGTGGTTTCGTGGGTATGGTTAGAGAAATTGCGCACATTGGTAAATTGGCAACGTTCGATTTCAATGACCGTATAACCGTACTCCTGCTGCAGGTGCATGCCTGTAACAAACACAAAAACCTCAAAGCCGGCATGCTGCTCGAGTATGCCGATGAGCGATTTTATTTTACCGAAATCGGCGCGCGTACCGGTAAGGAATAGGATTTTTTTCACGTCTTTTTGAATGCTACTATTATTTCAGAAACGGGAAATCACACCGATTGCCCGTTTTCAATATCGTTAAAAGTCAGTTGCTCGTCGTTTTCGATGTCGCGCGTCGCCGCCCTGCCGAGGATGTTGTCGAATTTCTCGGCCAATATCTGTCCGGTTCCGGGACGTTTCACCCAAATGTTCGCTTTCGTAAACGGCTCGCCTTTTTTGATCGGGGCAATCGTACAAACGGTGGCAAACGCAAAATCGATCGTCACTTGTTCTTCATCGGCCGGTTTTTTGGAACCGCCGCGCATCTGGGACATTTCGGCGCTGCTTACAATCAATTCGCGGCACGCCTGTTCGTCCATACTGCAAACGATGTCGGGTCCGGTGCGCTGCATGTGGTCGGTAAAATGGCGTTCAAGGATGCTTCCGCCCAGAGCCACGGCACCGAGGCACGCATTGTTGTTGAGCGTATGGTCGCTGAGTCCGAAAACCTTGTCCGGGAAGGCTTCGTGCATTTCCATCATCGCACCGAAACGCACGAGATGGATCGGCGTCGGATACAAATTGGTCGTGTGCAGCAACGCCACAGGAACGTCGTATTTGTCAAAAATCGCCACGGCCTTTCGGATGCTTTCGACCGTATTCATGCCCGTGCTCAGGATGACCGGCTTGCCAAAAGACGCGATGTGCTCGAGCAACGGGTAATTGTTGCATTCGCCCGAACCGATCTTGTATGCCGGAATGTCGAATTTGCGCAACCGCTGGGCAGCGGCACGTGAAAACGGCGTCGAGATGAAAATCATGCCTTTGCTTTCGACATAATTCTTGAGTTCGAGTTCGTCGGCCTCGTCGAGTGCACAACGTTCCATGATTTCATAGATCGAAACGTCGGCGTTTCCGGGAATGACTTTTTTGGCGGCACCGCTCATTTCGTCTGCAACGATGTGGGTTTGGTGTTTGACGACTTCGACTCCGGCGCGGTGTGCGGCATCGACCATTTCTTTGGCCGTTTGAAGCGAACCTTCGTGGTTGATCCCGATTTCGGCGATGACCAATGGCGGAAAATCAGCCCCGATTTTCCGGTTTCCGATTGTTATGAATGGTTTTCCCATAGCTTATAAATATTTTCTGTATCTTCTCTTAATGTATGATTTGGATTTTTCCCAGAACCATTGCCATTTCTGGCGCAAGTCCGGATTCGTGAAAATCAATTGTCCGCCGCCGCCGAAACGATCTGATGGAAACGGCCCGTATGCCGGATTTTTTCTGGCCGAAAGCACATTGGCATGCAAACAATTCTTAAAAATCCGCTGGATTTCATGCAGTTGCGTTTCGCGGTAACCTTCGACATAAATGATGGTCTTGTCGTGGCAGAAATTGGCGATGCCGGCCAGCTGTTCATCCGATCCGTCGATGATGATCAGGTCGAATTGAGTGGAATCTGGCACTTCTGAAATCTCACGGTGCCATTCGATCGCGGCATAATGTCCGACGTTTTTGGACAGCGATTCGAGGCAATACGCATTCGCTTCGGTTCCGACGTATTTGATTTTGATTTGGTTTTGCACGGCATATTGCGTCACCGTATCGGCAATCGACCCGATGCCCAAGCCCACTTCCAAAACCGATTTGATCCCAAAATTATCGATGAGCCTCAAAATCGTGATCAGCGCAAACTGGCTCGCGATGTGCGCGTTGCCTTCTACAAAAGCAAATTTCCTGTAATTCTGTTTGGCAAATGCAACTGCGTTCATTTAAAGTCCTGGGTAATGAGATAGGCGGCGTAATCGAAATCCTGCTGCGTATCAATATCGACATCGGCAAAAATATGGTTTACAATCATTGGATGCGCGTTTTCGTCCAAAATTTTATCGGCTAAAATCAGGTCCGGCCGACTGATGTACAGCAGCCCGTTTTCAAAATACAACGGCTCGAGATCCTGGCTGCGCTGGCCGATTTCGTAATTGAACGGAATGAATTTCGCGGCGGCAATTTTCCCGAATTTCTGTTCGTTTCGCGTCACCGTAAAAAGGCTTTTCGCATCCGATTTTGAAAAAATTTCAAACGCCTCACGCAGTAAATTTTGCGGCCGCAGCGGATTTGTCGGTTGCAAAAGCACAACCGCATCAACCGAATCGGAAATGGTTTCCAGGACGTGTTTCAACGCCGAAACCGTGGGTTCAAAATCGGTCGAAAGTGCCGCCGGCCGGTCGATAACCTTGGCGCCATAGTGCAAAGCGACCTCCTTGATTTCGGCATCATCGGTCGTCACGTAAATGTCGTTGATGATTTCGGGATGGGCTTGGGCAAACAAGATGCTGTGCGCCAAAAGCGGCCATTGACCAAGCATTTGGATGTTTTTTCCAGGCAGTCTTTTGGAACCGCCGCGCGCCGGAATGATTGCGATTGTCTTTCCCATCAGGTTTCGAGGTTGCGTTGGGCTTCGGTAATGATGTTGTTCATGCCGAGGCGCCATTGTTCGGCGGTGTATAGAGCATTCGGAGTCGGGTATTTTGGGGATTTGCCGTCGATAAAATCCTTCATCGCAGCGGTCCATTCTGAAATAAAATGCGGATTTTCGATCAATTTGCCCAGCTTTCCATGCTGTAAGACTTCGGGAACACCGCCTAAATTGGACGCCATGCAATAGCAACCGCAATGCATCGCTTCGATCAGGCTCATGCCAAAACCTTCCTGGCAAAGCGTCGAGAACAGAAATGCATCGGCCGATTGGTAATATTTCGGCAGTTCGTCGTTCGGGACGCTGCCCATGAATTGCACGCCAGGCTGCGGATAACGGTTGGGTGCGCCGATGACGAGCAGCAACATGTTGTCATTTTTATAAATGCGTTTCCACGCGTCGAGTATCAGGTGAAGGCCTTTTTTGGGGCGGTCGTGCGAACACCACAGAAAAATCGTTTGCCCTTTCAATCCGAGTTCTTCGCGCAAAGCCGCTTTGTCTGTTGCGGCAAGCGGATAGAATTTTTTGTGATCAATACCGTTGTGAAGGATTGAAAATCGCGCCGGCAGCACATGCGTTTGATTTTTGAATTCGAGGTACGAAGCGTGCGTAAGCAAAACCATCTCGTCGGTTTTTTCATAAAAAGCAATGTGGGCAGCCGAATTCCCAAAAGGCGGAAAACCGTGGTAAAAAAACTGCACGTAACATTGTTTGCGCAAACCGTTTTCGTCGAGAAATTGCTGTACAGCCTTGGCCATGCCCAGATTGTCGATGATCTGGATGATGTATTTTTCGTTGGGCTTGATCAGTTTGGAGAGCGCGGCGGTGAATTCGGCAAAACGTTTTTTGGTGATTTTTTGGCGCAATTGGGCAAATGTTCCGGGTTTGGAGACAAACTCATATTGGATGCCTTCAAAAAAAGAATCGGGCTTTTCGCAAACGATGGTGTCGACTTGATTCTGGCCCGAAAGATAATTTTTATACATCGTCGTCCAACTGCCGATGTGCGAATACGGCAAAGGGAATTGCGATAATAGGATTACTTTGGCCATGCTTGCGGATTTCGAGTAAAACTAAATAAAATTTGTCGAAAATCGGAATTTTTCTTAGCGCAGGTCTAATGTTTTCTGATAGATCAAACGATAGCCTTTTTGGAAATACCAAATGAGCCAAAGCCCGGCAATGAACTGGATTTTAGGCGTCCAATCCATTTCAGCCGAACGGACCTGACGGATTAAAATTTGCAAATCACGACGCGCATAATCGCGCTGTTTCAAGCGCACAATCTGCGAATAAATCGTCGCTTTCCGAAAGATGGTGTAATTCATCAATGCGTTGGCCTGAGGCGTATCGAATGCCGTGTTTTTGCTTTTGAGGTAATGGTACACTTTATCGAAATAATCGAATTGCGACTGGAAACTGTCGGCGTTCCCGCCCGAAAGATTGTCGATGCTTTGGTGTCCGCGGCGCACAAAAAACAACGTTTCTGTGAGGTATGTGAATTTCGCACCTGCCACAAGCATCCTGAAATTGAAATCGGTTTCGTGTGCGTTGTGCAGCGTTTCGTCAAAAATTGATTTCCCGTTCAGGAAGTCGCGTCGCCACAGCGGTGCGGGCGTCAGGAAAAACAATTCACCGATGATAAAATTGTACAACGCATTGTCATCATCCGTTTTTTCGGGATTGAAATCTTCGGAGGCATCACTTGCCGTTTGCGTAAATATCTTGGAAAAAGCGGCGCAAAAATCGAGTTCTGGCCGACTTTCCAGCACAGCGACCGATTTCAGCAGAAAATCTTCATGCATCAAATCGTCGCTGTCGAACCATTTGACATACACGCCCTTGCTTTTCGCAAAACCGTAATTGCGGCAACCGTTTGCGCCTTTGGTTTGGCTTTCGGGGCGAATGAAATATTGGAAACGCGGATCAGAATCGGTGTAGCTTTTCAGGAGCATTTCAGTACCGTCGCTGCTTCCGTCATCAACGACGATGCATTCCCAATGCGGATAGCGCTGGGCTTTGATGCTGTCCAGCGTTTGCCCGATCAGGCCCGCCCGATTGTAGGTCGGAATAATCACCGATACCAATTGTTCCATAATTGTTTGCTACTCGTAACTGAACGAACGGATGATCAGCCGGATGAAATCGATATACCCCGACGGATACCGTTCGCGCACGTAAAAATAAGACAACTTGAAGAACATCGCTATCTTTTTTTTGTCGACACTGTAAGATTTGGAGCCTTTTTGCAGCAAAATCCTGCGTTGGGAAGCCGTAAAATGGTGTTTCTTTTCAGTCAGCAGATAAGTATAGAATGCAAAAGTCGCGGCGTTTTTTTGCGCAAAACCTTTACGCGTCCCTGAAATGCTTTCTTCGCTGACGCGGACTTGCACGATCGCATCATTGATCGCATGCACCGGCCCAAAATCGGAGAAATCCAAAACGGCGACGAGGTCGGAATACCATGCGAGCGGAAAATCCTTGAATCCGTGCACCGAAATCTGCCTGGTCGAAAAGACGTATTCGCTCATAGAGCTGCGCGATTTGCGGAAAATAAAATCGACGGAGGTTTCGCCGTCCGGATGCGTGTAAACATCGGTTGTGATTTTTCCATCCGAATCGATGATTTGCGTCGCGTACCGCAACACTTTTGCATTCGGAGTCGACGCGATTTTCTCGTGGAATTTTTGGACGGCATTGTCGCCCAAAACATCGTCGTCGCCCAAAACCATGAGGTAATCCTGGTTATCGGTCAGCGCGACACAACGTTCCCATTGCTTGACGAGTGACTTTCCACCCAAATTATTGTCGAATTTATGGTACTCGAAATCGAATTTGCCTTCGAATTTTGAAAGTAAATCCTGTGGATTTTCGGGACTTGCGTCATCTCCTATGTACACCTTGAACGCTTTGCTGGTTTGATTGGCCAGCGATTCGAGCGTCGCTTCAAAAAAAGTGAGCCTGTAATAAGGGATGACAATCGCGAGCGTCATTTGAGCATTCGTTTGAAGAAACGCGCGGGCGATAACAGGAAGTGCCCGATGCGGTAGGAAGTGCTGCTCACATATTTGTGCGCAACCGCGCCATCCATAATGGTCGAGCCGTCGAAAATCGATTGCTGCTGTTTGGCAAAATCGTTGTCGGAGGCCAATGCAATCAAGTACAATGGATGGATTTCTGGATATTCGACCTGATCGAAATTACCCGAATACACCGCTGTCATTTCCGATTCACGGTCGTCGCAAATCAACGAAATCCCGTTGATGTACGTCTGGCTGAGCAACTGGACCTGGTTGAAATAACCCGAGACGAGATCAGCGAATTCTTTTTTGTACAATTCCTTGACGTGGAATTTATTCTGGAAATTGCGCTTGTCCGAATAATACAATTTATCGGGCGTGGAAAGCAACATCAATCCGCCCGGCCTTAAAACGCGGCGCACTTCAACCATCATTTCGTGGTGCCTTTCGTGGTGTTCGAGCGTTTCGAAACTCACGACCACGTCGACACTTTGGTCCTCGAGCGGAATCGCATCGGCGCTGCCCACGCTGAACGACAGATTATTCCTTTGGTATTTGCTTTTCGCATTGGCGATCGTGCCCGCATCGATATCGACGCCATAGGCAAAAGCCGCATTCTTGCTGAGCAGATTGGTGCCGTAGCCTTCGCCGCTCGCAATATCGAGCACGGTTTTATTGGCCGTATACGTCGCCGCAATCGCATAACGGTGCAAGTGATCGATCGTATCCCTGTTCTGGATAAAGGTTTCCAGTCTTTCGCCGGTCCAATTTTTAGCTTTCATGCGGTAAATTTAGGTTTATACTTTTTTCCATCTGAGGTCGGGTCTCACGACGCCCGGAAATCTCCCGGTGTAGAGTCCGCGTACCGAATCGCCGCGCATCTCATCCACCACCGTAAACGACACCAGGTCCATTTCGTGGAACAGCACGTCGAACGGTTTGTATTTCATGATGGCAAAACTCATTTCATAGCTGCCTTCGGCCAGCAGGTTGCCTGGAATTTCCATCGCAACCGAATGCAGTCCTTTTTTGGGTGAAGTCTCGAGCCATCCGGCATCGCGGTCGTGCGAACTGAAAACGTGCACGCCCTGATCGCTGAACAGGTTGAGTCCGTGCGTGAAAAACTGGTTTTCCATGAGCACTTCATACGTGAAAACGACTTTGATCGTCTTGGTGATGTCGAAAAACCCGGTCACTTTGCCTTCTTCATCGAGCAATCTCACTTCGCGCAGCTTGACTTCTTCACAACCCGGCGCTTTGGCAAGGTCGTCAAAATGTCTTTCTGCGTTTTCGCCGACGGCATTTTTGAGGTAGGCTTCGATCACCGATTCGGCATCGCCCGTCATCTGCACCATGCCTTTGTTGATCAGGATTCCTTTGGAACAAAGCCTGCTCACGGCCGACATGTTGTGGCTTACGAACAATACGGTCCTGCCCTCGCCTGTTGAAATGTCCTGCATTTTTCCGAGGCATTTCTTCTGGAATTCGGCATCGCCAACGGCCAAAACTTCGTCAACGATCAGGATTTCACTTTCAAGGTGCGCGGCGACGGCAAAAGCCAGGCGCACATACATCCCGCTGCTGTAGCGCTTTACGGGCGTATCGATGTAGCGTTCGACGCCTGAAAATTCGATAATCTCGTCGAGTTTTCTTTTGATTTCATTTTTACGCATGCCCAGGATCGCGCCGTTCAGAAAGATATTTTCGCGTCCGGTGAGTTCGGGATGGAAGCCAGTGCCGACTTCCAGCAGGCTCGCGATGCGGCCTTTTACTTTGATGTTTCCGTCGGTTGGGTTGGTCACGCGCGAAAGCAACTTGAGGAGCGTACTTTTTCCGGCGCCGTTTTTCCCGATGATCCCGACGGCATCGCCTTGGTGGATGTCGAAATTGATGTCGCGCAACGACCAAACGATGTCGCTTTCGCCTTTGACGCTGCGGTCGTTGGTTTCACCGATTTTGAGGAACGGATCTTCCTTGCCGCGTATTTTGGTAATCCAGAAACGCTCGAGGTCACGCGAAATGGTCCCGGTGCCGATTTGCCCGATCTGATATGCCTTTGACAGGTGTTCTACTTTGATAACCGTTTCGCCCATTATATCGTGTCTACAAAATTCTTTTCGGTTTTATTGAAAATGACAATTCCGACGAAAACCACCACTACGGTTACGATTGCCGAATAGCCGACGCTCCAAAGTGTGAATTCGCCTTTGCCTAAAAACGCATAGCGGAATGCTTCGATGATGCCCGTCATCGGGTTGAGTTCGATGATGTGCTTGTATTCTTTGGGCGCGGCGCTGAGCGGATAAATCACGGTCGTTCCGTACATCAGCAATTGCACGCCGAAAGTCACGAGGAAAGTCAAATCGCGGTATCTTGTGGTCATGGCCGTAATGATGAGTCCGGCGCCAAGTCCGAGCAAAGCCATCAAGATCACCAAAACCGGAAAGAACAAAATTGCCGTGGTGACATGAAAATCGGCACCTTGAATTCCGAAATAAATCATCACGATGATCAACAAAACCAATTGTACGCCGAAACGCACGAGATTGCTCACGACAATACTGAGCGGCATGATCAACCGTGGAAAATAAACCTTCCCGAAAATATTGGCATTGTCCTTAAAAACGGTGCTGGTTTTGGTGAGGCATTCGGAGAAATAATTCCATGCTGTGATGCCGCAAAGGTAAAAAAGATATTGCGGAAGCCCGTCTGTACTGATGCCGGCGAGATTCCCGAACACAAACGCAAAAACAATCGTCGTAAAAATCGGCTGAATAAAAAACCACAGCGGCCCCAGAATCGTTTGCTTGTAAAAGCTCACAAAATCCCTTTTGACGAACATGAATAAAAGGTCGCGGTAGCGCCAGAGGTCGGCAAATTTGAGGTCAAAAAGCGAAGAATGCCCTTTGATGACCAAATCCCAATCCTGGTGCTGATTGTTTTCGTCCATTCTTAAATTTAATTTCAGCGAATTTGTTATGAAAAGCCAATGCTTTAGCGCGCAAATATAGTAATTTAACTCATGCTGTAAAACTTATTGGCGCTGTTGCGCGCATAAATTTCGGTTTCTGTAAATAATAATATTTCCGTTTGAAATGTGCATTTATTCTGTAATTTTGCTGTTCATCCAAAACGAAAAAAGTTGCTGCACTTCCTGAACAGAAAGCCTTACCTCAAAGACCTGATTCCGGATCGCCATGTCGATTTCCATTCGCACCTTTTACCCGGGATTGACGATGGCGCCAAGACTTTCGACGACACGCTCCAACTCATTGCCGCGATGCGCGAACTGCGTTTCGAACAAATGGTCACGACGCCGCATGTGATGAAAAATGTTTGGGACAATACCGAGGAAGGCATCCTCAAGAAATTATCGGAAACCGAAGCGGCCTTGCAGCAGAACGGCATCAACCTCACGTTCAATGCCGCCGCCGAATACCTGTTGGACGGCAATTTCACCGAACTGTTCCAAAACCGCCAATTGCTTACGATCAAGGACAATTATGTTTTGGTTGAAATGTCTTACATCAATCCGCCCATCCAATTGTATGACATTCTTTTCGATTTGCAGGTGGCGGGTTACAAGCCGATTTTGGCGCATCCGGAACGCTATGTGTTCTACCATTCGAAATTTTCGGAGTATGAAAAACTCAAGCATGCGGGTTGTTTGTTCCAGATCAACTTGTTGTCGGTCATCGGTTATTATGGGTCGGATGTTGCCGAGGCCGCCAAAAAACTGCTCAGGAAAGGCATGATCGATTTTGCGGGTTCCGACATACACCACAAGCACCACGTCAGTGGATTTTCGAGAAGATTGGTCTTGAATGAAGTCGAACCGATCAGGGAAGCGCTCGCGAACAATCAGATTTTCCGCCGGTAGTGTTTTACCGCAAAGGCGCAAAGTTTTCGCAAAGCACACAAAGCTTTGCAAACTTTGCGAAGATCTTAGTGTACTTTGCGGCTAAGTGATTTATTTCTTCTTGAAGATCTTCCTGTACCAAGGTTCTTTTTCCTCGTCCTTGCTGTAGCCGTAACCGTAGCCGTAACCGTAACCATAGCCGTAGCCGTAACCATACGACGAGCTTTTCTTCCACAGCGTATCGTTGAGCACGATCGCCATATTGGGCAATTTCTTCTCGCGGTAGAACGTTTCGGCGAGTTTGATCAGGCGCTTGTCGAGGTAGTTCGCGCGCATCACATAAATGAAGGCGTCGGCGTTTTTGGCGATCAGGAGCGTATCGGTGACCACGCTGACCGGCGCGGTATCGACGATGATGTATTCGAATTCGGCCTTGAGCTGCTCGAAAAGCAAGTCGATTTTCTGGTTCATCAGCAACTCGACCGGATTGGGTGGAATGACACCCGACGGCAACACATAAAGGTTCTCGTAATCGGGCAACTTGACGATGTATTCGTGGATGTCTTTGTCTTTTTGCGAGATAAAGTTCGTCAGGCCTTTCGATGGCACCTTGACGTATTTATCGATCTTGGGGTTGCGGATGTCCAATCCGATCAGCAACACTTTCTTGTTCGACAACGCAATGGTCGTGGCCAGATTGACAGCGACGAACGTTTTTCCTTCTTTTGGCAAGGTCGAGGTCACGAAAATGGTTTTCGCCCTTTTCTCGGTCACGCCGCTGAGCATGAATTCGAGGTTGGTTCGTACGATCCGGATCGCTTCCGCCGAACTCGAACGGCTGTTGGTGTTGATGATTTCCTCGTTGGTCTCCGATTTCGGGATGTCGCCCAGGAACGGAATCGTGACCTTGGATTCGACATCGTGTCTCGATTTGATTTTGGTATCGAGCATTTCGAGGATGTAAATGATCAGGAACGGGATCAACAATCCGAGCGCAAATGCCACAAGGTAAACGATGTTTTTCTTAGGCGAGACGGGTATTTCGGCCGACATCGCATCGTCGATCACCTTCGCATTGGCTGGCGTCACCGCAAGTGAAATCGCAATTTCCTCGCGCTTCTGCATCAGGTACAGATACAACGCTTCCTTGATTTGCTGCTGCCTGCCGATGACGCGGTATTCCCTTTCCTGGCGCGGAATCTGCGAAATCTTGCCCGTGTTCATGCTGCTTTGTTTCTGCAGATCATTCCTGCGGATGTTGAGCGTATTGAGCAAGGTGTTCAAACTGACCTCGATGTTGCCTTTCATCTCCTCGATTTTTCCGTCGAGGTTGATGACCGCAGGGTTTTTAACCGTACCGGTTTTGATGTAGCGGCCGCGTTCGAGCACCATCGCGTTGTGTTCGCTAATGAGGGTACTCGTGTTGCCATCCGTCGGCATAATGTTGACCGGGACCAGATCGCCTTTCTTGATGTTCTTCATGTATTCGATGAGCGACTCGGCAATCCTGATCTGGGTTTCGGTTTCGATGAGCGATTTTTCGAATTGTGCCGAATTTTGCAGATACAATCCGGCTTCCGAAACGATATCGGTGACTTTATTCGATTGTTTGAAACCGGCGGCTTCGCGTTCCACATCGCCCAATTCACGCGAAATGAGCTTGAGGCGTTCCTCGATGAATTTTTCGGTGTTTTGGGAAATGAAATTCTTGTCGGCGATCGCATCCTCGTTGTAAATCTGAACGATCGCATTGAGTAAATCTTCGGCTTTTTTCTTGACCGGATCGACCAAGGTAAGTTCGACGACACTTGTGTTCTTGCCCATCGGCGCAATCGACAAATTGTTCTTGTATTGCTGCGCGACATCCGAAAGCCGGCTGAAATGGATGTTGATCACAAAATCCTTATCGGCCAATTTTTTAATGTGATTCCTGCGCACAATCATCTTGCAATGCTGGAGCCCGATGACTTGGCCGTAATTGAATTTCCCGAAGCTTCTCTCGCCCGAATCGAACATTTCGAATTCATTGGGCGAAACCGATTTGAGGATGTACGATTTCTTCTTTTTATAGAAATAGTCGTCGGTGGCGTAGACTTCGCACGTGATCGGTTTGTCTTTGTAGATTTCGATTGCCTTGACGCGGCCTTCGGTATAATAGGTGATATTGAGGTTCAATCTTTTGATCGCATTCTCGATAATCGTGTACGATTTGATGACTTCGAGCTCGTTGTCTACATTGTTCTTGACGCCTTTCATCAAACCCAGATCCTCAAAAGCCGACAACTCCGACTGCATGCTTCCTTTGCGCTCATCGCGAACAAGGATGATCGTCGAGGCTTTGTACAACGGGACGCTGTAACGCAAATAAATTCCGGCGACGATCAGGAAAAACAGGATGCTCATGAAAAACCATTTCCAGTGTACGAGGTATTTGTCTACCTGTTCGCGGATGTTGAGATTTTCGTCGGTCGTTTCTTTTTGTAAAGACGGGTGGGATTCCATTCAAATAGTGTTAAGATTACCTGTTGACCAGTATGACAGTGAGCGTGACCAGTAACGACAGTGAAGAAATGATCACATACGCGTTCGGGCCGATTACTGACGAATTGATCTTGGTTTGGTTCGGTTCCACATACACCACATCGTTCTGTGTCAGGTAATAGAAAGGGGAATTGACAAAATCGGGTTTGGTCAGATCGACGCGGTTGTAGGTTTTCTTACCGTCTTTTTCGCGGATCACCAAAACATTATTTCTTCGGCCGTAAATGGTCATGTCCTGTGCCTGGCCCAACGCTTCGAGGATCGTAACCCTTTCCCCGATGATATTGAACGACCCGGCTTTGTTGACTTCTCCCAAAACGGAAACCTTGAAGTTGGCGATGCTCAAATTGACGATCGGTTTTTGCACATATTCCGAAATCATGGCAACCATCTTGATGTTGGCTTCAGTGCGCGTGAGTCCGGCGAGTTTGACCTTGCCCAGAATCGGATAATCGATGTAGCCCGAATTGTCGATCAGGTACGTTTTGAGTCCGCGGTAATCGCTGTCGTTGCTCTGGATTTCAGGCAAGTTGAACGGTGCCGCAATCTCCGGACTGTCGGTGCTCACGGTAATACTCAAAAGGTCGTCGGGTTGTAAAACGGTTTCATAAGACCTGGCTTCACCTTGGGCTTTTTCAATGTCGTGAAGGTAGGCGATATCATTTCTGGAAGCACACGATAAAATGAAAAAAGGCAGTAAAAACAACAGTAAATTATTTTTCAAACAAAGTCTCATATTCGGGTTTTAGGTTGCAAAGATATCATTTTTAGGGTAGGATCGGGCAAAGCATTGTGCCGCTAGGAAACTTTCTTGCCGGAATCAATGTCCAAAGTCTCAAAAATCGAATTCATACTCTTGAATTCCGGTACGATCTTTTTCATCTTGATCACGATTTCCTGATTGCTGATGCCGTCAAACGAAGTCACCAAATCCATGATCGACAAAAGAGCCGATTCGTAATCGTCACAAATGTCCTCGGCAATCATGATCTGTTCGTTGTGTGTCGCCAATGTTTTGGAGGTATCGTTGAGCAATTCCTCATACAATTTTTCACCCGGACGCAGTCCGATGATCTTGATCTCGATTTCCTTATCGGGCGTAAAACCCGCCAGTCGGATCATCTTTTTCGCCAGGTCGATGATTTTGACCGGCTCGCCCATATCAAAAATGAAGATTTCGCCGCCTTTGCCCATGGCGCCCGCTTCGAGCACGAGCTGGCACGCTTCGGGAATCGTCATGAAATACCGGATGATTTCAGGATGCGTGATCGTAATCGGGCCGCCATCTTCAATCTGTTTGGTGAACAACGGCACGATCGAACCGTTCGAACCCAATACATTTCCGAAACGCGTCGTGATGAATTTCGTCACTTCTTTTTTCTGATTCCTGCGTTTTTCATGCAACGTCTGGATGTATTTCTCGGCAATCCTTTTGCTCGCGCCCATGACGCTGCTTGGGTTGACGGCTTTATCGGTCGAAACCATTACAAAACGTTCGACATGGTATTTGACGGCCAGGTCAGACAGGTGTTTTGTCCCGATAACGTTCGTATACACGGCCTGCGACGGATTGTCTTCCATCAACGGCACATGCTTGTAAGCCGCGGCATGGTACACCACATCGGGTTTGTATTCGTTGAAAATGCGATCCATGAGCGCCTTGTTGCGGATATCGGCCAATATGGAAGTCATCGCGATATTTTTATTAGTGTCCTTGATTTCGAGCCCGAGGTTGTGCAACGGCGTTTCCGCCTGATCCAAAAGCAAAATGTGCTGCGGCTGGAAACCGATGACCTGGCGCGTGATCTCGCTTCCGATCGAACCGGCAGCGCCCGTGATCAATATCGTTTTGCCCTTGAGTTGAGACGAAATCGAATTGGTGTCGAGCACGATCGGCTTGCGCCCCAATAAATCCTCGATATCGAAATTCTTGAGGTTGGTCGAGATCTGCTGTTGGTCTTCCCAGTCGCTGATCAGTGGCACGGTAAAAACCTTGTAGTTGTATTCGAGGCATTCTTCGACGAGTGCGACGGTTTCTTCTCGGCTCAGGCTTTTTTCGGCGATGATGAGCGCATTGGCTTTCATCGAACGCAGGATCACATGGATTTTCTTGCTGTAATTGAGGATCGGCAAATTGAGGATGCTTTTCCCGGTGCGCGTTTGGTTGAATTTATCGACAAAACCCACAACGCGAAAACGTTTCGGAGTCTCTGTACGCAAGGCATTGGCCACCGAAATCGCATTGGCATCGGCACCAAAAATAACCACGGTGATCAGTTTTTTCTTGTCTTCGAAATACATGTATTGTTCGAAGAAAAATTTGACCATGATGCGGAACAGGAACAGCAACAGGAACGAAATCACATAACTGATGAACAATCCCGTCGTCAGGAAAAACTGGTGGTCGTAAAAGAAAGTAGACGTGTAATTGATGACAAGCATCACAAAATAAGCGGTCGTTGTCGAAACCAACAATTTTACTCCGTCGATAAAAGTAGAGTGTCGGATAATTCCTGCGTAAGTGCGGTACACCGAAAAGCAGATGGCGTTGACCAAAACGATTGCGGCAATGCGCACTTCTGCGCGGAGCGGGCTGATGAAAGTGACGCTGAGGCTGATGACGATCAATTTGGCGACGAGTACCGCGATCAGGACAATAAAGACGTCGATAGAGAAAATGATCCAGCGCGGCAAATAGCCGAGGTTGCGGAATCTTTTCGCTAAAACCGATTTTCTGATGATGTCAAAAATTGAATCCGTCATTTTTGTTGGTTACATTTCTTAAATCGCGCGCGTTCAACCTTCAAATCTAAGCATTTTAAGATTTCCATAACATTTGTAAAGCGCTTTTTTTCAGAAAAACTTACTAAAAACGGCTCTTATCCGATTTCTATCGTTTTCGCTGAGATTCGAACCCGACGGCAAACACAGTCCGTTCTCAAAAAGCCGCTCGCTCACCGAACCGCCATAATACGGATATTGCTCGAATATCGGCTGCAAATGCATCGGTTTCCACAGCGGACGGCTTTCAATATTATCGGCTTCCAGCGCCAGGCGCAAGTCTTCGCGCGTTTTGCCGTTGGTTTTCGCCGGATCGATCGCAATCGCGCTGAGCCAGTGGTTTGAAAAATAATCGGAATTGGGTTCGTTCAAAACCGTCACACCGTCGATGTCCTTGAAAAAATCATTGTAAAAATCATGCATGCCACGACGCAACGCGATGTGTTTGTCGAGCACCTGCATCTGTCCGCGCCCGATTCCGGCGCAAATATTACTCAAACGGTAATTGTACCCGATTTGGCTGTGCTGGTAATGCGGCGCATTGTCGCGCGCCTGTGTGGCAAGGAAAACCGCTTGGTCTTTGGTTGCTTTGTCTTTCAGTACAATCGCTCCGCCGCCTGAAGTCGTAATGATTTTGTTGCCATTGAACGACAGCGCGCCGATGCTTCCAAACGTTCCGCATTTCTGGCCTTTGTAGGTGCTTCCCAAAGCTTCGGCACTGTCTTCGAGCAGCGGGATATCGTATTGTTCGGCGATTTTTACGATTTCGTCGACCTTGAACGGCATACCGTACAAATGCACGCCGATGATCGCTTTCGGTTTCTTGCCTTTGGCGATGCGTTCTTTGATCGCTTCTTCCAATGATTTCGGGCAGATGTTCCAGGTTTCGGGTTCGCTGTCGACGAAAACGGGCGTCGCTCCCTGGTACAAGATCGGGTTGGCCGATGCCGAAAACGTAAAACTCTGGCAAATCACTTCATCGCCTGCTTTCACATCGAGCATGATCAATCCGAGGTGGATTGCCGCCGTTCCTGAGCTCAGTGCGCCCACATGCATTCCGCCGCCAATAAAATTTTCAAGATCCTGTTCGAAGCCGGCCACATTCGGACCCAAAGGCGCGACCCAGTTCGTATCAAATGCTTCCTGTACAAATTGCTGTTCGTTTCCGCCCATGTGTGGCGATGAAAGCCAGATTTTGGTATTGCTCATTATGCCTCGTATTTGAAAAAAATATTCGGTGTCCTTTTGGATGTGTATGCTGAAAAACTGGGGATGACGTCGAGCCGGTCGTTGTAAATCGTGTAGCCGTGCCCGTAAAAGAAATCGAAAATCTTGTCTGCGTCTGCCTGGATTTCAATCATCAGGTTCGGTTTGGCTTTTTCAATCGTCGATTTAAACCCTTGCACGACGTTCCATTCGAAACCTTCCACATCAATTTTGACGAAATCCGGAAAACGCGTCGCGCCCTCGAAATAACTGTCGAGCGTAACCACATCGACGATTTCGGTGATGATTTCAGCGTGGCTTTCGGCCGATTTTTCACGGCTCGTGATGAACCCTTCAAACTCGGGGACAAACGAATTGTTCTGTCCTGAAATCGGATCGATGTAAAACGTCAGTTGCTCATTGACATCGCCCGCGCCTTTTTTGACGACTGATACGATTTGGCCCAGATCGCCCAAAAACTTGATGTTCTTCTCGAGGTATTTCGCATTCTTGTCGCTGGGTTCGAAAACGTCAACCTTGCCGTTTTTGCCCACCAAATCAGCATACAACGTCGAAAAATAGCCGATGTGTGCGCCGATTTCCAAAGCATAATTCCCAGGTTTGATCCAAGATTGGAAAATCTTGACCGTATTCGCCTCGCGATTCGCGCCGTGGTACCAATAACCCTTGTGGTTGTAGGTGTTGAGCATGAATTTACGCTTGGTGTAATGGTGCTTGATTGTCGTATCGAAAGCCGTCGCCTTGACGATCTTGAGTATGGTTGTTCTTAATAGTCCCATTTATTGGTGGTTTATGATGCCTCTGAGTTCAGACAGATCGTGAATTTTTATCGTCGGTAAATATAGCATTTCTTTGTTAAAATCTTGGGTATGGATGTTTTCGCCGCTGTCGAGCAGGCAAACCGTCGTCCAGCCAAGCGCATTGGGCGCGATAAAATCCTTCGAAACATTGTCGCTGATGTAAAAATGTTGCTTCGTATCGAATTGCGAAAACACTTCAAAATTGTGCCTGTCGGGTTTGGTCGAGCCGAATTCTTCCGAAATGACAATCAAATCAAATAAATGTTCGATGTCGAGCGCGCGGATTTTATTGCGTTGCGTAACCGAAAACCCGTCGGTGATCAATCCGAGGTAATGCCCGTCGTTCTTGAGTTCGATGAGCAAATCGCGGTTCTGCGAAATCGGATCGAAATTCGGCACGTGGTTTCTGTAAAAATCCTTGAGCTGTTCCTTGACTGCGTGTTCGTACCGGTTTTCGAGATGCCCGAAAACATCTTGCTTGTCTTTGTACCAACCGAACATGTCGTGAAACAACTGCGGATCGTCCTTGTCCAACTGCTGCGCAATCGCCGCAAAAGCCGATTTGAGGTAGTCGATTTCCTTGACGAGCGTGTCGTCGAGATCGAACACAAGCGTTTTCTTTTCCATCAATGCGAATAATTATGAACCAGCACTTCGTCGTCGTAGCGCAGCATCATGAGGTTTTCTTCCCAATTTTCGTACACGGGAATGTTGCGTTCACCGAGCAGGTATTCCTGGATGATCCATTTCGGAAAGTTGCCGCCAGCGAGGTAACTGAGCGGATAACCACCGCCAAACCTTGGGTTGATTTCAATACCGAAAATGCCTTCGCTTTCCTTGTTGACAAAAACCTGGAACGTGATGCAACCGCGGAAACCTTGCACATACGACATCTTTTTCCAGATTTCATGGATGAATTTGGTCTTTTTGGTCACGGCTTTGTTGACTTCGCCGTCGCGGACTTCGATGCGTTTGCGTGGAATGAAACATTTGAGCTCGCTTTTGCGGTCGTAGTACAAATCGATCGTGTATTCGGTGTGGTGCCTGTGGTCGAGGTATTCGAGGAACATCAGTTTCTCGTTCGAAAAATGGTAATCCGTGAGTTCCGATTGTTCCTTGATGATGAAATTATCGACGCTGCGGCTGCCATCGATCGGTTTCAGGTACAGCGGCAAAGTGTAATCCTGCTTGTCGAATTCACGCGCGACCTGAATGCCATATTTTTCAAAAAACTGGTGCGTCTTGCGCTTGTCGCGGAAAACCTTCATGATTTCATGGTCGGAAATCACGATGTCGATGTTGTTCATGCGGAACAAATCGATGCTTTCCGACAGCGCGAGCAATTCGGTGTCGATCGTCGGCACAATCAGTTTGATGTCGTAATCGAGTGCCAAACGGAGCAAATCCTGGATGTAACCCGGTTCGGAAACGCGCGGTACCCGAAAAAAATCATCGGCAACCATACACGCCGACGACAATTCGGGGTTCGCATCCGAGGCGATGACTTTACCTTCAGGAAAAACCTTGCGCAGTTCGTCCTTGAAAAACCGTACGAGCGAAACGCGCCTTCCGGCCGATGTGATGAGAATATTGTTCATTAGTTGTATCCGTTAAAAGGTTCGGTCATCTGGGCGTTTTCGGGATTGATTCCCTCCGATTTGATGACTTTTTGAATGGTTTTGAATATTATCTTACAGTCCAATACAAAGCTGATGTGGTCGACATACCACACGTCGTACGCGAATTTTTTGTCCCACGAAATCGCATTTCGGCCGTTCACTTGCGCCCAGCCGGTAATGCCGGGTCTCACTTCATGCCGGCGGTTCTGGAAATCATTGTACAAATGCAGATAGCCCGTCAGTAAAGGCCTCGGCCCGATCAGGCTCATGTCGCCTTTGACTACGTTGACGAGTTGTGGAATCTCATCGAGCGACGTTTTGCGCACAAACGCACCGATTTTCGTGAGCCGCAATTCGTCCGAAAGCAACTTTCCGTCGGCGTCTTTCTTGTCGTTCATCGTCTTGAATTTGACGATCTTGAAAATCTTGCCTTTTTTGCCCGGACGCATCTGGAAAAAGAACGGTTTTCCGTCGTTGGCAAAATACAAAAACACCATGACTGTCAGCAAAACCGGCGACAGCAGCAGCAATCCGAGCAATGCGCCGAAGAAGTCAATCATCCGTTTGAAAAAATGCCTATACATGGGCCCCGAGTTTTTGGTATTCGTGCAGGATCGCTTCCCAGACAAGCTTTTGCTGGTAGCGTGAAACGATCATTTCGCGTGAATTTTTCTGCAGTGAAATGTATACATTTTTATCAGATGTTAACATTGTCATTGCGTTAAATATCGCCTTTTCGTCTTTGGCCGGAATAATCAATCCGTTTGTATTTTCGCGTATGATTTCGTTGCAGCCATTGATATCGGTCACGATCGACGGCAATCCCATCGCGCCGGCCTGCATCACGACATTCGGGAAACCTTCGCGGTAACTCGGGAAAACCAATGCGTCGGAAATGGCGAAATACGGTCGGATGTCGTTTTGCCAGCCGACAGAAATGATATTCGGATTTGCCGAAATTGCATGGACCGTTTCAGGCAACAATGGGTCGAGTTCAGGTTCCATCGGACCGACGAGCAGCAGTTTGATGTGCGGTTTTTGTGCCGATAATTTTTGAAACGCGGCGATCAGTTCGTTGATGCCTTTGTCGCCCACAAGCCTTCCGACAAAAATATAGGTGAAATCTTCCGGAATGATTTTGAGTTCGCTTTTGAGCGTTTGCTTCTGTTCCTCCGAATACAAATCGGGATTGAAATAGGCGGTGTCGACGCCATTAACATTGCCGTTTGCGATGATATCCAGTGGCTTTTTTGTAATTCCGTAGCGGATCAGATCGTTCTTTACGCCTTGTCCTTCGGGATAAATATGGGTAGCACATTCGCACAAAAACCGGTCGAGCACAATCAGGATTTTTTGCATGATCCCGTTTCTGGAAGGAAAAATCAATCCCGTAAACGTGTGGATCCTGATCGGAACACGCGCCAAATACGCCGCCGTCATGCTCAACAATCCCGCTTTTGGCGTCATCGAATGCACGATATCCGGTTTTTCTTTCTTGAAAAAAACATACAACCGATACAGCGAAACCAAATCCTTGAGCAGACTGATTGGGCGCTGCATCGGAATGGAATGCACGCGTACGCCTTCACGTTGGCGCACATTTTCGAGATGTTCGTCGGCACCGGTAACCGCAATCACTTCAAAATACTGGTTCAAGAAACGCAATTGCCCTTTGACCAAAATGTCCATGGAACTGGCGACGGTCGATGTCCTGATGATTTTTCGCATATCAAACACTAAAGGCGATGTAGCTCGCGCTGGATTTTTCCCGTTCGATGATTTTCCCGGGATTGCCGATGACGGTGCAGCCTGCGGGAACATCAAAATTGACGAAGGCGTTGGGCGCGATCAGTACGTCGTCGCCAATGTGGATTCCGCCTGCGACGACTGCGTTGGTTTGGATGCTGACATTGTCGCCGATTGTGGGCACGCCTGCATTTTTCCCATCGGCCTGACCGATCGTAACGCCGTGATAGATGTTGAAATTTTTTCCGATGACCGTGAGCGGATGGATGACGATGTGTCCGAAATGAACGATGCGCAATCCCCTGTCGATCTTGGTTTGCTCGGGAATCTGGATGCCCGTCCTGAGCATGCATTGGCGCATCAGGATTTTCCAGAAAATGCGCGAAATGGGATTCGAGGCGCGTTGCGTTTTGCGGAACAGGAAAATGTACCGGAATGACGGCGTGAAGAAAAAATAACGCAGCAACACGCTGAATTTTCGTTGCCCTTCATACCGAAATAAATCGTCGTAAATTACACTCATGCGATTGGTTTAAAGATATTTGAACAGTCCTTTGGCGATCCTGAGCAAGGCAAAATGCCGGAGAAAAACGATTCGGAACCACTCTTTTTTACGGTCGAAAATAACATGATCCGCAAAGAAAAGCCGTTCTTTCTGCAACCTGTTTTTTAAGAGGACTGTGTCGGCGAACGCAAAATTCCTTTTGAGCAATTGGTAAAATAAGGTTGCGGTGAGGAATGCCAGTTTTTGTTCGAAATAGGCAACGGACTGCTGCGGACTGTTGGCTCCGACTTCCCGCCTGTAAAATTCGTTTATTTTTTTGATTACCAAAACAATATCTTCCTGCATTTTGAGGTGCTTGGCGCGATCGGCATTTCTGGTGATCGATTCCGGATTTTGCAGGAATTGTACAGAGATGGAACCGATGGCCGCGACTTTTTTGGCCTTGAACAGCGCACGCGTGTTGAATTCATAATCCTCGATGTATAATTTTTCGAGAAACAGCAATTGGTTCTGCATCAAAAAATCGCGGCTGTACAGCTTGTTGCACGCCGAATCGAGGTAGCGGTATTTTTGGTAATAATCGACGCCGTTCAAAATTTCGTTTGAATCGATCGACTTGGTATACGCAATCGAGCGGTCGGGATTGACGCCTTGCGCGCCGAATTCGAGAATTTCGATTTGCTGGCGTTCGGCTTCGCGGATCAGGTGATTGACCGTGTGGGGCAAATACCAATCGTCGGCATCCAAAAACAATAGATATTTTCCGGTTGCATTTAAAATGCCGGTATTCCTGGCGCCGCCGAGTCCTTTGTTGGCTTGCGAAATGACGCGGATGTGGCGGTGTTTTTTTACAAATTCATTGACGATGGCCACGCTGTCATCAGGCGATTCATCATCGACGACGATAATCTCATACTGATTTTGGTCGAAATCATTGTGCAACACCGATTCGATGGCCCGCGCCACATATTTCTCGACATTGTATACCGGTATGATCACGGAAAGTTGCATCAGGCGGAAGGTAAAATGACGTTAAGTATGTAACTCAAAAGGAAATAGGCCAAAATAACTTGTCCGATCCGCAGGTGCTGGTTGTTGAAAAACTTCATTTTTAGCAACGGATAAATGACGACGACGCCCAGTAAAAACCACGAAAGGAACGCAAAACGGTTCGAGAAGTTGGCGCGGATGACCAAAACCCAGATCGTATTGGCGAATAAATACATGTTGTAAAACCGGATGTAATCAGGATCGCTAAACTGCTTTCGGATGATAAAATAATAACCCACAGCCACACCGATCGCGCTGTAAATTAGGAAATCCCAACGAAAACCGATATTCAATACAATGTCTTCCATCATATCGTCATCGACGAGGTAACTGTCCAATCGGCTGTCCTGCAACAATCCGATACCCGAAAACAGCGTTTCGAAAAACGATCCGAGCGCGAGCGAAAGCGGGATCGCAACGAGCCACGCCCTGATGTAATGCTTCGAATTGGTGTAATAGGTCGTCAGAAAATAAGCCGCAATCGGAATCACCATCGATTTGTGGAACGAAACCGCGAGGAACATCCATCCCAACCGGTTCAAAATTCGATTTCTTGAAATACCGACCAAGAAAAACGAGGTGGCGATGCCGTTTCGGATTCCGTTCGTTCCGTAAGCCCAGAACGACATCGAAATCACAAGCATAAAAAAACCATAGAACCAATATTCCTTGAATATTTTCTTTGCAAAAATGAACAGCGGAACGACATACAAAATCGCACACACCACAAAGAAATTCTCAACCGTCATGATGCCCGAACAAAATTTCATTAAATATTCGAAAAGCCAGTCTTTGTCCTTTTCGAGATTGACGGGTTCGCCGAGCGCATATTGTTCGAAATAATTCGCATAATTGCGCATGTCGCCGAAATATTTCCCGCTGATGGGGCGCAATCCGATGAAAAGGATCACAAATACAACGATCCACCAATATTTGAGGTGGTTGGGCGAAACCGCCACATTTTCGAGTTTGGTATTGGAGCTGTTCAAAAACAGGAATACCGTCACGACCAATAAGATGTTGTAAAAAAATGGCGTGTATTGTTCTGCGGTGATTAACGATTCCATACTACAAATGTTGGTTTATAGAATCGCACAAAATTTTCGTAAAACGCACCGTCGAAGGATTGTCGAGGTGGTTGCCGTCGTATGTGCCGAAGTTTCCCGCCCCGAAACGGAAATACGCAGCGCGGTGCTTGTTTGCGACCATTTCAATTTGCGGATCAAAATCTGGCCAGAAACGATTTTCAATCGCAAGCACTTCCGCATCGACAGGCATCCTGACGAGATATACTTTTCCGTAACGCGACAAAAAAGCGACCGTGCTGTCGAGGCTTGCCATGCGGTATTTCGAAGTGTTCCACCTATCGGCCTTGTATTTGAAATCCTGGAGCAGACCGGCTTTCCATTTCTTCAAGATCAATTTGTCGTTCGGAAGCTGCTGTTCGAGCCATCCGTCCCGATGCGTTTTTGTGATGCGACGGAAAATCGCCTTGAAATGGAAATATCTGAAATTGCGGTATACATATTCCAAATTCGGATTTCGATCCACGCATTCCATGTTGTGCGGCGGCATGTCGGTTTCAAAAAAGCGGCCGTTCTTGGGATCGTCCATTTCGCGTTCGGCCAAAATCCAAGGCGAAACGTTCAGGATGAAAATGCCATTTTTCGTATTGGGATCAAGTTTTCGCTCAATGCTTTTCAGATACGCCGGCCCGTAAGCAATCTGCCCGAGCGTAAAACTGTAGTTGTAGATGGGCTTTTCAAAACGACTGTCGAGATTTTGGTTGAGAATCGCCGGCAAAATACCCTGCATGCTTCTCGAATCGCCAAGGATCATCGAATGTTGTTTGGGCGTCGTGAATTTGACGTAAAAATAATCGGTATAACCGCCGTAACGCGACAATACAAAAATGAAAAGGCCGCCAAAAAGCAACAGGAAAATCACACATTTGATGACAAACTTTTTCATTTAGAATTGGAAATAGATGAATGAATCCGAACTCGCGCCGAAAAATACGATCAGCAAAATCACGGCCATATAAATCGCCCAACGCACGGGTGTATTTTTGCACCAATCGAGGTTGAGTCCGTATTGTTTCTTGCGGTTGAACCACTCGACGACGAGCAGGATAAAGACAAAGATAAACGGTTTGAGGTCGACTTGCGGCATTCCGAAACTGCTTGGGTCGAAAATCCGCGTGATGTAAACCCAGGCTTCGCCCACACTCGGCGAGCGGAAAAATATCCACGCCAGTGTCGTCGCGCTGAAAGTCACGATAATCTGCAAAATTTCCTTGATACTCGGAAAGATACTGTGCTGCGCCACGATGTCGGTGTTTTTGCGGTTGAGCCCGAAAATGACGAGCGGCATGATGTACAACGCATTGAGCGCGCCCCAAATGATGAACGTCCAATTGGCGCCGTGCCAAAATCCGCTCACGACGAAAATGATGACCGTATTGCGGATCTGCATCCAAAGCCCGCCCTTGCTCCCACCCAGCGGAATGTACAAATAATCGCGGAACCAGGTCGACAGTGAAATGTGCCACCTGCGCCAGAATTCGGCAATGTCGCGCGAGAAATACGGAAACGCAAAATTGCGCAACAATTCGATTCCGAAAAGCCTGGCCGTTCCAAGCGCAATATTCGAATAGCCTGAAAAATCGCCGTAAATCTGAAAGGCAAACATGATCGCGCCTACGACAAGCGAACCTGAAGTCATGGAATCCTTGTCGGAAAAAACCTGATTGGCGACGACCGCACAATTATCGGCCACGACAATTTTCATGAACAATCCCCACAGGATTTGCCGCAAACCGTCGGCGGCTTTGCTGTAGCTGAAACTGCGTTTGGATTGGATTTGCGGCAACAAATGCGTCGCGCGTTCAATCGGGCCGGCCACGAGCAAAGGGAAAAAGCTCACAAAAACGGCGTAGTCGATGAAATTGCGTTCGGGTTTGATCCGGTTTTTATAAATGTCGATCACGTACGAAAGTCCGTGGAACGTGTAAAATGAAATCCCAACCGGGAGGATCACTTGCAGCGTTTCGGGATGTACGTTCAGGCCGAAACCCGAAAGCATATCGGCAAAAGAATCCGCAAAAAAATTGTAATATTTGAAAACGCCCAGAAACCCAAGGTTGATCCCGACGCACAGCCAGAACCAGAATTTCCTTGAATGTTGGCTTTTGCTGGCGTGCATCTGCAATCCGCAAAAAAAGTCGAGCGATGTCGAGAACACGAGCAGAAACAAAAAACGGTAATCCCAAAAAGCGTAAAAAAAGTAACTCGCAACGAGCAGCAGCACATTCTGGTAACGGATGTTGCCGCGGCCCACAAACCAGTAGAGCGCAAAAACGACCGGCAGAAAGAGCAAGTAGTCGAACGAGTTAAATACCATCTTTTACGTTGTTTTGAATTAATTGCCGCCATTGTTCCATAACGGCCTGTTGCGAAAAACGCGCTACCGAAACCTGTGCCTGTTTGCCCATCGACCCGCGCAGATCCGCATCGGAAAGCAACTTTTCGAGGTTTTTTACAAATGCACTTTCATCGTCGTACGGCACGAGGATCCCATCTTTTCCGTCGCTTACGATATTGCGCGGTCCGGTAGGGCAATCATACGAAATAATTGGCAAACCGCAAGCCTGCGCTTCGAGCAAAACCATCGGAAAACATTCGTTGGCCGACGTCATTGCGTAGATGGCAGCGTTTTGCATTTCTGCGTGTATCTGATCGGTTGCGGCAAGAAGGTGCGTATTTTCCTCAATATTGAGTGCTGCAATCTGGCGTTGCAATGCCCCGCGCATGTCGGGATCGCCGTCGCCGAAAATCTTGAGTTGCCAATCGGGGAAAGTTTTGGCGAGTCGGCTCCAGATCGCAATCAGTTTGTCGAATTGCTTGACGGGCGCAATCCTGCCTGCGGCGATGATTGTTTTTTGTTTGGCCGTTATCGGTCCAGGTTTGAACGTTGTAAAATTTGGGATGACGACGACGGTATTGTGCTTTGGGAAAAACGGTTTCTCATCCTTGTTTAAAACCACAATCGCAGCATATTTTTCGTAGGTCTTTTCCAATTTGGCATGCAAACCCATCGGCTCGTAACTGTACCGCGAAAAATGAAACTCCCTGAATTTTGGAATCTTTTTGTGCAAATACGGCAGGAAATACTGATCGGGCGAATAGCTCACCGATGTGATGACATCCGGTTTGATCTGGCCAATCGCCTTCCGCAATTTGAAGAAATGACGTGCGACCTTAACGAGATTGACCGCGCTGAAATAACTCTTGCCGCGTTCGTAATTGATTTGCAAATCGTGCCAATGCAACTCGGGATGCAGATCGTAAACCGCCTTGTTCCCATGCTGCTCAGACGTGATCAGGTGCACTTCGTAATGGAAATGCGAAATGAGGTAATTGATCTTTTGCGACAGGATGCGTTCCGCGCCGCCGTGCAAATAGAGCTGGTCCATGAGAAAAACCACTTTCATCGCTGTCCTTTTAAAAGCCTGATGAGCGGTTGGATGTTTCCGGCACCGAAAATTTTCATCACTTTCAGTTTGAGGACGTTGCGCCATTTGTCTTTCATCGGCACCCATGATTTGGCGAAATGGTGGATGCAGTACGAGTTTTTCGTGAGTTCTATATTTCCCGTCACATAACTTTTCGGACAGAAATAATCGTTCGGATAAAACGAAACATAGCCTTCGATGTGCTGGAATGTATTGTTCATGACGAAACCTTTCTGCAGCATCATTTCAGTAATGATCACCGTGTTGGACGTCGTTTCGAGGCTGCCATCGGCATTCACAAAAGGCCGGTTGTCGTAATACGCGAGCAATTCGCGAACCCAAGCGCCGTTTTTCTCGCTCGCCATGATTCCCGTCGGGACAAAATCGTCGTTCTCGAATCCCGAAAAAGCGGCCAGGTGCAGAAAATCATCGAGCGGTTTGAGGGCTTCGACATCGGTGTCCATGTAGACGCCGCCCATCTGGTCGAGCGCATACAAACGGCACACATCCGAAATGAACGCAAACTTGCGGTTTTCCAAAGCCTGTTGGGCGAAGATAAAATCTGCGAGCGGAAAATTATTTTCGTTCCATTCGATGATTTCGTATTCGGGCAGGAATTTTTTCCACGACTCGAGGCATTTCACAGCCAAAGGTGGTAAAGGATTGCCGCCAAACCAGCAGTAATGGATGATTTTCGGGATCATTGCAGTTTCTGTTTAATAAAATCGATGATGCGTGCGTTGGCTTTTCCGTCACCGTACGGGTTGTGCGCTTTCGACATTTGTTCGTAAACCGAAATGTCGTTGAGCAACGCAAATGTTTCGCGCGCGATTTTTTCGGCATCGGTACCGACGAGTTTGACCGTTCCGGCTTCGAGCGCTTCGGGCCTTTCGGTCGTTTCACGCATCACGAGAACCGGTTTTCCGAGCGATGGCGCTTCTTCCTGTACGCCGCCCGAATCGGTAATGATCAGATACGATTGCTTCATCATCCACACAAAAGACGGATAATCGAGCGGATCGATCAGGTGGATATTTCGATGATTCGCAAGCAAACCCATCACCGGTTGCTGCACATTCGGATTCAAATGCACCGGATAAACGATTTCGGTATCCGAGTTTTCGGCGATGTTGGCCAATGCCTTGCAGATGTTCAAAAATCCGTCCCCGAAATTCTCACGGCGGTGGCCGGTCACCAAAATGACTTTCTTCGAAAAATCGATTTTAGATTCGAGTTCGCCGATTTTAGGATTCGAAAAATTGTCTTCGAGCTTGTTGACCGTCCACAAAAGTGAATCGATCACGGTATTACCCGTCACGGCAATCGCTTCGGGCTTGATGTGTTCGCTCAATAAATTCTGCTCCGAAACCAATGTCGGCGCAAAATGGTAATCGGCAATGCGCGCGGTGACCTGACGGTTCAATTCTTCGGGAAATGGCGCGTATTTGTTGTACGTGCGCAAACCCGCCTCGACATGTCCGGTTTTGATGCCGCGGTGGAATGCCGCCCACGCACAGATACTAGATGTTGTCGTATCGCCGTGAACCAACACCAAATCGGGTTTGGCTTGTTCGAAAACGGCGTCCATTTTGAGAAAAATCCTGCTGCTGAGTTCGTTGAGCGACTGGTTCGGTTTCATGATATCGAGGTCGTAATCGGGTACGATCTCAAAAAAATCCAACACCTGATCGAGCATTTCCCGGTGTTGCGCCGTCACGCAAACCTCCACTTCAAAATGCGTTTGCTTGAGACTGTGCACAAGCGAGCACATCTTGATGGCTTCTGGACGGGTTCCGAAACAAACGAGTATTTTTTGCTGCATAATTTATCTGTTGCCTGTGGTGAACAGGTATATTTTGGGTGAAAGTTTCTTGAGCATCATGCCAAAAAAGAGACAAACCAATATCACCGAGGTAAATGAAACCACATAAAACACCAGAGCCATCGGTTTGCTTGGCTCGAAAAATTTGACCAATGCCTCTTTCAGGTATAAGATCGGTATCCCGTGCATGGCATAAATGATAAAGCCGTAGGAGAATACGCTGTGCTGCTGAAAATGGAACCGATCATCAAAATAATCGTACAAAGACCAAACGGAAATGACCCCGATTGCCGTGGCGACATTTGAAATCAAACGGATCGGCCACGTTTTGACATCGATGTTGTTGATGTCGAACCAGATCAACAGTGCGCAAATTCCCAAAAAAACAATCATCGACAAAATCTGCATACCCACATTAAGGCGATATTTCAGGCCATTTTTATGGATCGCGAGATAAATCCCGATCGTGTAATACACCAACATGTGGAACCTGTAAATGTAGATTTCCAAGACTTCAATCCCCAAATAAAACAAGGAAAGCAAAAAGAAAACCGCCGGCACGGCCAATTTGAATTTCTTTACAAGCCAGTACAACAAAGGCGTGATCATTACATACAGCAACAATTCGCGCAAAAACCACAACGGGTAATTGATCGGTTCGATGTATAAATTCCAGAATTGTTGCCACAACGTCATTTTCTGCAATGGTGTCGAAAAGAAAGAAGACAATTGTGGTATCAATTGTAAAATAAAGATCACCGCAAACCAAAACGTACACCAAAACAAATACGGAATCCCCAGCGTTTTGAATCGTTTACCTATCTTTTCCTTGAAAGTATTCGGTGTGTCGTTTACGCCCGGCGCAATGCTCAGGAAAAACAGATAACCCGAAATAAAGAAGAACAACGGAATGACGACTTTCACCAATCGAAATGAAATGAAATTCTCGATGAACCAAACGATGTTGTTGCCATTTGGGTCGTAGTTGATGTTGACCGAATGCACCACTACCACATGGAGCATGAGTAAAAATGAAATAGTTGCTATTTTGATACTCAGTTTCTTATCCATTTGCGATAAATGTCTTACATTTTTGTTTGAGTGGTTCGGCCAACACGTGGTGTTTTTCGAGATTTTTGACTGTTGTATTTTTGTTGACTTTGCCTTCGAGCCCGAAATTGGACGTCCATTTCCCGGTCTTGCTGTCTACGTCGATCCGGTTGAACAAATCGAGGATGCCGTCAAATCGGCACGAATCGACAAAACTGTCGAAACCGTTCACGAAAATCACGGGCGTTCCCATAGCGAGGCACGGCAAAGCACAGTGAATTCTGGACGTGATGACCAATTTGGCTTTGGCGTATTTGTGCAGAATTTCCTCTGCCATGGCAAATTTTTGGGCATCGGTGTATGTTCCGGCAGGCGGCTCCTGGTTGATGTGGTGCGCCGATTGGAGCAAATCGGCGTCGATGAAATTCCGGATGTGCTTGTCTTTTTCACCGAGCTTGAACACCTTTCCATTCTGGATGCTTCTCAGGAATACTTTCGGATGGTAGGTCACTTTTTCCCATGTCGGGTAACTGTACAACGGATCGACGATGTAAATGTCATCGCCGCGTTCAGAATCGGCTACTTTATACGAATCGAGCGTCAACGTCAGGCAGCCCGTAAAATAAGCGTCGATGCCTTTCGCCCGCAGCGTATCGGCTGAAAACTGGTCGCGACAGCCAATCGGTTCGTGCTTTTTGAGATACGCAATCCCTTTTTCAGAAAGCATGTAAGGCGCCGCGGTATTGTTGATGTGGAACGAGACGAACAACGGATCGATGTCGTCCGACGGCACCCAATTGTGGATGTTGTGCGTAAACCAGCCGTTCATGATCAATTGGATCTTTTCGCCGCGGTATTCGCCGAGCCTTTCGCGGTTCAGCAACGCATCCACCTGCGGCAGGAACTGTTTGGCCGCCAGGCTTTGGATGTTGTCGCCAACGTTGAAAAATTTCTTGTTTTCGTCGTATGTCAGTAAACCGTGCAACATAGTTATAGTTTTCTTCTGATGGTGAGATAGGCATGAAACAGCTTTGGAAATTTGCTGATGATCACGTATTTCATGTTTTTGATTCCCTGTCGTTTGCCTGCATTTTTGTTGATGATCTGATCGAGCGGCAATGCGGCAAAGGTATCAATATTATTCTTTTCGGAGGCTTTATCTTTGATCACAAATGGATTTTCGGAAGTTCGCGCTTTTTCCTGCAAACACCGCCATTCATAAGCCACGCCGGTCGTCATCGTACTATTGGCTCCGAAATTCTTCGTTATCAAATCGTAAAAATTCGGCGGAACATCAAAACCGTAATCGTTTGGATTTTCACCACAAAGGATAATTCCGAGCATCGTGCGCTGGCATTTGGCGCAAACGCTGCAATTGTAACCCGTGCGCCATTCGGAATAGCACACGCGCAATTTGACGTGGTGTCCTGTTTTTTGGGCGAAATCGACGATGTTTTCGATTTTTTCGGTGCGCCGCAAATGGAAACCGTCGTGGATGACTTTGGTGTTGGCCCATTTGACCATTTCATCGGTCTCGGAAGTCGAGCCCCAGCCGAAACTGACCTCGCCCGTATTGGAGGAAGCGATTAAGATCGTGCGGATGCCGTTCAAATAACTCAAAGGCGCAATCAATCCGATCAGCGCCATGCCATGCTGGATCTTGCCCCACCAGCCGACATTGACGAGCAGGTCGACTTCATACGTATAAAAACTCCTGAGATTGGAGGTGACGTAACTGAGTTTGTCGTTACTCACGATTTTTTCTTCGGCATTGAAGCGTTTGAAATCGTTCCAACGCTTGGTATCGGGGATTTCGATATCGGCGCCCAGTACCGAAACCAGGAATGGATCGGCGTCGAGGTTGCGCGTCAGGGATTCGAAGGAATCGAGGCCGCCGCTGAATAAAAGCGCGGTATTGTCATCCGAAAATTCATTCGAAACGAGACGCTTGACGTGCAGTTTGACGTCTTTTTTGATATCGGGAAAATGTTTCGAGAATTCGTCTTTTAAGTTTTGAAGCGAATCGTAGAATGTGGCGTCGAGTTCGTCTACATGAACGTCAAAGCCCACGAACCAGGCGATCGGCATCACGTTCGCTAATAACGGAATGATTGCAATCGACAACGGCACCCGACTCACATCGCGGTCGTAATGCACAAAATAGGGTTCCTTTTTTTGGAAATATTTCGAAAGTGAAGCGCTTACCGTATAGTCGTAATCGATCCGTTTCCCGTCGTCAGAAAATGAGGTATTGTTGAGTTCGAACATATTATTTTTTTCTCAAAAAAGCGGGCATGAAACCTTTTATCGTAGCGGTCTCGTCGGCATTCATCCCAAATTTATAGGTCAGGATGCCGAAAACGCCAGTGAAAAGGAAAATCTTGATGATCAGGTTCGCCCAGTTGTGTCCCGGAATCCAATCGATCACATAACCCAACGCCAAAATTACAATAAATACCGGTAACAAACGGTGCAGCAACGCCGCAAAAAAGCGTCCGATATCGAGGTGCATGACTTTTTGGTAGTAAAAATTCATGATGATCTGGCTCAGGATCCAGCCGCCCGTCGAGCCGCAAATGAGTCCGAGGAAACCGAAACGCGGCAACAAATAGGCCCCGATAGCCGTTCCGAGCACAATCAGCGAAATGTAAGTGATGGCTTTGAAACGGAATTTTTTGCGTGCCTCGAGCATCGAATTGGCAAACGACTGCACGAGCGGCAACGTGTAGGAAAACATGATGATCACCGCAATCATCCACGATGGCGCATACGTATCGCCAACCCAAAGCTGGACGAATTGTCGGCCGTACAATAAAAATCCGCCCAAAATCGGCAGCAGGCTGATCAATGAAAAGCGTCCGATCTTGATCATCATCGTGGTCAGTTCATCGCGCGAAGCTTCAAGCACCGTCATTTGTGTGGCACGCGGCAGAAATACACCTGAAATCGCAGTCGAAAAAGCGCCGTAATACGTTCCCAATGTAATCCCGACGCCGTAAATCGCAACGGCCGTCGTAATCGCATTGGGGATATTCCGCATTTCAGGAACCGGAACCATGCCGAGGATAATCTGGCCGCTTTGCCATTGGAATTGGCCGACCATCGCAAAGATGAAAATCCAGATCGAATACGAGAAGATTTCCGTGACCAGAGGCATTTCGAAACGGTGCAAACGGAAACTGACTTTGAGATTCCGGAAGACGTAATACGCGCCAAGCCCAATGACGACGATGTTCAACACGGTATCGAGCATCACGATCGCCACCGAATCGCCGCCCATAAACAACAAACCCACCACGAGCACCGAACGTGACAAATATTTGATGATGTTGAGCGTCCTCGGAAAAACAAACTTTTCATAAGCCGAACAGATTGCCGTAAACGCGCCGCCCGGAAGTGTAATGGCCAGGTTGAAAATCAGGATCGCAAACATCAATTTGGCCTTGCCCATCTGGTCGGGTGTGAGTTTGTTGAAAATCGACTCGAGGTTGAAATACATGACGAGTCCGCACACGACAATAATCGCCGAGATCACGGTATAAATGAGCATCGTCGTCGCGAGGAAATTCTCTTCGCCTTTGCGGTCATTGAGCGCCTTGTATTTGGCCACAAACCGCACGATCGTATTGCTGAGGCCCAAATCGAGTACGCTGATGTAACCGATGAGCGCGCCGATGAGCATGTACAAACCGTATTCGGCGTCGCCCAGCATCCGGATCATAAACGGCGTCAGCACGAGCCCGATGCCATTGGTCAGGATGATGGTGATGTAGGATAAAAAAGCGCCTTTTTTGAGTTGGCTCATGCGGGTTTCAAATTTTAAATTTTAAATTTTAGATTTTAAATTCCTGCTGGCCGATTGCGTATCGGTGCAGATGTCAACATTCAACATTTAAAATTTAGCATTTAAAATCCTATTTATATTGCTTGTCGTAATAGTCCAGATAAGCGCCGGATGTGACACTTTTGAGCCAATCTTCATTCGACAAATACCAATCGATTGTTTTTTCAAGCCCTTGCTCGAACGTCACCGATGGTTTCCAGCCGAGTTCGCGGTTGATTTTCGTCGCATCGATCGCATAGCGCAGATCATGACCCGGACGGTCTTTGACATGCGTGATCAATTGAGCCGAAGTTCCCGGATCTCTGCCCAGTTTTTCATCCATGATGCGGCAAAGCAATTTCACCAGGTCGATGTTCTGCCATTCGTTGAAACCGCCAATGTTGTACGTTTCGTGGTTTTTGCCTTCGTGGAAAACCAGATCGATCGCGCGCGCATGATCTTCTACAAAAAGCCAGTCGCGGGTGTATTTTCCGTCGCCGTAAACCGGCAAGGATTTGTGGTTGATGATGTTGTTGATGAACAGCGGAATCAATTTTTCAGGGAAGTGATTCGGACCGTAATTGTTCGAGCAATTCGTAATCACATAAGGCAGTCCGTAGGTTTCGCCATACGCCCGGACGAAATGATCGGAACTTGCCTTGGAAGCGGAATACGGTGAATTCGGGTCGTAGGCCGTCGTTTCGGTAAACAAACCTTCGGCGCCGAGGGTTCCGTAAACCTCATCGGTCGAGATGTGGTAGAACCGTTTTCCGTCGGAATTTTCGTTCCAGATTTTGCGCGCGGCATTCAATAGATTCATCGTCCCGATCACGTTCGTCTTGACGAAAGCCAGCGGATCTTCAATCGAACGGTCGACATGCGATTCAGCCGCGAGATGGATCACGCCGTCAAATTGATATTCGTCGAACAATGCATTGATGAAATCCGCATCGACGATATCGCCTTTGACGAAATGGTAATTCGGCGCCTGGTCGATATCGGCTATATTTTCCAGATTGCCCGCATAGGTGAGCCAATCGAGATTGTAAATCTGGTACCCGGGATAATTGTTCACAAAGCGTCTCACTACATGCGATCCGATAAATCCCGCGCCTCCTGTGATCAGAATTTTTTTCATGCTATTATGGGCTATAAATTGCCGTCTACGTTATGGGTGAGTACGCCTTTTACGTCGTACAAGATTGATTTTTCGTTGCGCAGTTGGTCGATGTCGAGATCCAGGAATTCTTTGTGCGCCACGCTCAACACAATCGAATCGAACGTTTCCGTCGGTAAAACATTGGTCGTCACCAAACCGTATTCGTGCATGACCTCGGCCGGATTCGCCCATGGATCATAGATGGTCACGTTGGTTTCGTAATCCTTGAGCGCACGGATGACGTCTACGATTTTGGTGTTGCGCACGTCGGGACAGTTTTCCTTGAACGTAAATCCGAGCAGCAAAATACGCGAACCGTTCACCTTGATGCTCTTCTTGATCATCAGTTTGACGACCTGCGACGCGACGTATTCGCCCATCGAATCGTTGAGTCGGCGTCCGGCCAGGATGATTTCGGGATGATAACCCGCTTCCTGGGCCTTTTGCGCGAGGTAATACGGATCGACGCCAATGCAATGTCCGCCCACCAAACCCGGCTTGAATTTCAAAAAATTCCATTTCGTACCGGCGGCTTCGAGTACGGCATGCGTGTCGATTCCGAGGATGTTGAAGATTTTCGCGAGTTCGTTGACAAACGCAATGTTGATGTCGCGCTGGGAATTCTCGATCACTTTGGCCGCCTCTGCGACTTTGATCGAAGGCGCGAGATGCGTTCCGGCTGTGATGACCGATTTGTATAGATCATCCACTTTTCGCCCGATTTCAGGTGTAGAGCCCGCCGTGATTTTCAATATTTTTTCAACCGTATGCTCCTTGTCGCCCGGATTGATGCGTTCGGGAGAATAGCCGACGAAGAAATCGACGTTGAATTTCAATCCCGAGACTTGCTCCAAAACGGGCACGCATTCGTCTTCGGTCACGCCCGGATAAACCGTCGATTCATAAATGACGATGTCGCCTTTCTGGAGTACTTTCCCGACCGTTTCGCTCGATTTGTACAAAGGCGTCAAATCGGGGCGGTTGTTTTTGTCGACCGGCGTTGGCACCGTCACGATGTAATAATTGCAATTGCGGATGTCGTCCAGGTTGTGGCTGCAGAACAAACCGATTTCGGAAGAAGCCGATTTTTTGAGTACGGCCTGAAGATCCGAATCGCTCACTTCAAGCGTCGAATCGGTTCCCGACTGGAGTTCGCCAATCCTTTTCTGGTTGATGTCGAATCCCGTAACCGGATACCGGGTCGCAAAAAGCCGTGCCAGTGGCAGTCCTACATATCCGAGCCCGATGATTGCAATGTTGGTGTTCATACTTTAAAAATTACGAGCCGATCGATTGGTAAATAAACCCGATTTCGCGCAATTTGGCTTCGTTGAGCAAATTCCGTCCGTCGAAAATGAACGCCGGTTTTTGCATGTTGTCGTAAATTTGCTGCCAGTCGTAAGCGGTGAATTCGTCCCATTCGGTCATGACTGCAATCGCGTGCGCATTGTGGCATGCTTCATACGGGTTTTCGAAAACCGTTACGTTCCTGCGGTTCTTTTCGCTGTTCCTGGTTTGCAGGTAATCGAGATCGGCATACACCTGATCGGCATCGACTTTGGGATCGAAAACCGCAATTTTCGCCTGTTCGTTGACGAGGTCGTCGGCAATGTAAATCGCTGCCGATTCGCGCGTGTCGTTCGTATCTTTCTTGAAAGCCCAACCCAAAAACGCGATTTTCTTATCGGCGACGGTGTTGTATAAAGTAGACACGATGTTGTTGCCGAACCTTCTTTTCTGGTGGTCGTTCATTATGATGACCTGTTCCCAATAATTGGCGACTTCCGTGAGTCCGAACGACTTCGAGATGTAAACGAGATTCAAGATGTCTTTCTGGAAACACGAACCTCCGAAACCGACGGAAGCCTTCAGGAATTTCGGGCCGATGCGGCTGTCCATTCCGATCGCACGTGCGACTTCGTTGACATTGGCACCTGTTTTTTCACACAATTCGGAAATCGCATTGATCGAAGAAACGCGCTGCGCGAGAAACGCATTAGCCGTCAGTTTAGACAATTCGGATGACCAGACATTGGTCGTTAAAATCTTGTCGCGCGGCACCCAATTCGAATAAATATCGACCAGCGTATTGATCGCTTTCTGGCCTTCTTCGGTCGTATCGCCACCGATCAGGACGCGATCGGGATTGATCAAATCCTGCACGGCCGTTCCTTCTGCAAGGAATTCTGGGTTGGATAAAATCTGGAATTGCACGCCGTTTCCGGTGTGGTTCAGGATGCTTTTGATCGCTTCGGCGGTGCGCACGGGCAACGTCGATTTTTCGACAACGATCTTGTCGTCTTTGGCGATTCGCGCAATTTGGCGTGCACAAAGTTCGATGTATTTGAGGTCGGCGGCCATTCCTTTTCCGGAACCGTACGTCTTGGTGGGCGTATTGACCGAGATGAAAATCACTTGCGCTTCGTGGATCGCCTTTTCCACCTCAGTAGAAAAAAACAGGTTGCGCCCCCTTGCTTCGCCCACGATTTCGGCCAATCCAGGCTCGTAAATTGGGATGTTGTTGATGTCTTTGTCGTTCCAGGAAGCGATTCTTTCTTCGTTGAGATCGACCACCGTGACTTCTATATCTGGGCATTTTTGTGCGATGACGGCCATCGTCGGACCTCCGACATAACCCGCGCCAATGCAGCAAATTTTAGTAATTTTCATACTGTTGTGTTCTGTATTATTATTTTTCGTGCCTACTTGAGGTTGCTCCAATACCATTTTACTGCTTCTTTTAGTCCTTCTTTTATTGAAAATTGCGGGTCGTAACCCAACAACGTTTTTGCTTTGGCTATGCTGGCCGACGAATGCGGGATGTCGCCCACACGATTGGGTCCGTGAACCACGGGAACTTCCGCAATCTCTGGATCGTATTCCGAGAGGTACGTCTTGAGATACGCCACGAGATTGTTGAGCGTATTGCGGTCGCCGTAGGCCGTATTGTAAACCGTGTTGATCGCTTGCGGATTTTGGGTCGACATCGCGAGTTCGTTCATCAGAATCACATTGTCGATGTACGTGAAATCGCGCGAATAATTGCCGTCGCCGTTGATCACGGGGCTTTCGTGCTTCATGAGTTGCAGGACGAATTTGGGGATGACGGCCGCATACGCGCCATTCGGGTCCTGTTTTCTTCCGAATACGTTGAAATAACGCAGTCCGATCGTTTCCATTCCGTAGGTCTTGCTGAAAATATCGGCGTACAATTCGTTGACGTATTTCGTAATCGCATAAGGCGAAAGCGGTTTGCCAATCGCATCTTCCACTTTGGGCAGGCTTTCAGAATCGCCATAAGTGGACGAACTCGCGGCATAAATGAACCGTTTCACTTTCGCATCGCGGCTGGCCAGCAACATGTTCAGGAAACCCGAAACATTGACGTCGTTGCTCGCAATCGGATCATCGATCGAACGCGGTACCGAGCCCAGTGCCGCCTGGTGCAACACATAATCTACACTCGAAACGGCCTTTTGACAATCGGAAAGGTTGCGGATGTCGCCTTCAATCAGTGTAAAATTGGGATGGCCCATCACATCCGACAGGTTGTGGCGGTAACCCGTCGAAAAATTATCGAGACAAATAACCTGATGCCCTTTCGACAAAAAGTGCTCGCAAAGGTTGGAACCAATGAATCCCGCGCCTCCTGTGATCAGTATTTTATAGGTTTCTGCCATCAATTATTTCCTTGAGAAAAGCGATTTTATTTTATCGAGAAACGTAACCGGCTTGTCTTCTTCGTGGTAACCGGCGCCATAACTGCTGCCGTAACCGTAGTTGTAACCGTAGCCGTAACCATAGCCGTAGCCGTAGCCGGTTCCGTATTTCGCCTTGTTCTCATAACCGTTGAACACGATGCTGATGTTGTTGAGCTCACCGCGTTTCTGGCGGTTGTTGAGCAACGTCACCATGTCTTTCTTGGTGTAATTCTGGCGCATGATGTACAGCGTCACATCGGCGTATTCGGCGAGTTCGATCGCATCGGAAACCAATCCCACCGGCGGCGTATCGAGAATGATGTAATCGTATTTTTCCTTGAGTTCGCGCATCATGTTTTTCATGCTGTCGCCGATGATGAGTTCGGATGGATTGGGCGGAATCGGGCCCGATGTGATCACGTCGAGGAACGGAATGTGCGTCGGCTGGATGATTTCATCCATCGTTTTCTGTCCGATCAGGTAATTGACCACACCGATGTCGTTTGAGATATTGAAATCGTCGAAAATCTTCGGCTTGCGCAAATCGAGCCCGACGATGATCGTTTTCTTTTCGCTCAAGGCAAACACCGTCGCGATGTTGAGCGAACAGAACGTTTTGCCTTCACCCGAAATCGACGACGTGAGCATCAGCGTTTTGGAGCCTTCGATTTCCTGCTTCTTGTACAAAAACTGCAATGACGAACGGATCGCACGGAACGATTCGGATAAAGCCGATTTGGGTTTTTCAAAAACAGCCAGGTTCGTTTTGGTGTGCTTGATTCCGACCACGCCGATCAGCGGAATTTTGGTCAGTTTGCTGATGTCTTCCGTATTCAGGATCGCATTTTCGACAAAGAAGATGGCGAAAACAGCCAAAAGCGGAATCAACAATCCCAAAAAGAACGCAAGGATGTAGTTGATGCTCGTGTTCGGGCCGACGAGTCCGCCGCCGATATCCTTGGCCGGATCGATGAAATGAATGTCGGACAAGTTGGCCGCCTTGACGATTTCGGCTTCGCTCCTTTTCTGCAGGAACGTATTGTAAATGTTGTCGCTGAGGTCGTATTTGCGCAGGATCTTGAGGTATTCCTGCTTGTCTTCGGGCAATTGGCGGATGTCGCCTTCCACTTTTCCAATCTTATTGTTGACCAGCGAAAGGTCGTATTGCAAAGACGTGCTGGCCGAACCGATGTTCTCGAGCAAAACGCGTTTCACGGCTTCCATCTGGCTGTCGAATTCCTTGAAAATCTTTTCGCTTTTGACCGAATAGGCCAACTCCGACCGCTGGATCGAAAGCGCAATCAATTTGGAAACGTTCGAAACGATGTTCGGATCCTGGATCCCGGCCACCGTTGGCGCGGGCAATCTCGAATAATCGACGCTGTTCCTGAGGTATGATTTAAGCGAATTGTAATAGGCGATTTTGCGCAGGATTTCGTCTTTCTTGACATCGTAATCGAGCAACTGGCTCGTGATCGCCGAACCGTCCTGCTCGAGCTCGACAATATTCTTATTGCGGTTGAACGATTTGAGCTCGTCCCCGGTTTCCTTGAGCTGCTGCCCCATCGAAACGAGTGTGCTGTCGATGAATTCGATCGTATTGGTCGCGAACTGGTTCTTGCGGTCGAGCGCATCCTTGATGAGCACTTTTACGGTCGTATTGAGGTAATCGACCATGCGTTTCTTGTTCGGCCCTTGCATCGTCAGGTTCAGGATCGAACCTGCTTTGGGATCGATGGCGACCTTGATGAGCTGGTAATCGGAAACGACGGCGTCGAATTCGTTGAACTTGACGAAATATTCCTTGTCTTTATAGAATCCGGGATTGTCGTTGATTTCGAGCGTCCAGTTCAGGAACGGCAACTTGACCGGCTGGCCCACTTTGTATTTTTGCGAAAACTTGCCTTGTACGACCGAAGTCTTGCTTTTGGAATTGTCGCTGTATTGCAGCAACGGTACGCTCCCGTTCTCGAAATTGATGAAAATCTCATAATCGGTGTTGCTCAGGAATTTGATTCCGATCAGCGTATTCTGAAGCTGTCCTTTCTTCTTGTCGATGTTGAGATGAAACGGAATTTCGCCATACACATCAAGGTAATTGTATTTGCCTTTTTGCAGGTAGTCGACGTAAAACTCGAGTTGCGACACGACGGCTTCGTTGTGCGAGCGCGATTTGATCGTGTTCGAAATGCTCTGCACCTGATCGGAAGTCCCGCCCCAGTTAAAAACGAGGCTGGTCGTTGACGTAAAAAACGGGTTGTTCTCTTCCTTGACCGAAACGGTGGTTTCCATCTGGTAGATTTTCTGCTTGCGGATGTTGACCTGGTAGGCGATCGTAAAAGCCACGACAAGGCTCACGAGGAACCATTTCCAGTAACTTACGATTTTGATCAGGAACCCTTTAAAATCAAAACTGTTGTTTCCGCCTTCGAAAAAAGAAAAATCCTTGGTATCGATCATGTTCTATCTGCTTAAGAGTAAAAGGGTCGTTGTGATTAAGGTTAGTACCGAAAGTATCGTTCCGAGCGATTCGATTCCCGTACGGCCGGTTCCCCATGATTTTTGCGGCAGCGGCTTGATGTAAATGTAATCGTTGGATTGGATGTAATAATACGGCGACTGCATGGCTTTCACGTCGGTCAAATCGATGTCGTGCATTTCGGTGCCGTGCGGAAATTGCCGGATGACGGTCACGTGATGGCGGTCGCCCGTAACCGTGATATCGCCCGCATTGGCAATCGCTTCAAGGATGTTGACGCGCTCCTGGTACAGGATTTTGGAACCCGGTGCCGCGACTTCCCCATTGATCGTATAGCGCAATCCCGAAAGTTTGACGGTCACGAAAATATTGGCTTCCTTGTTGAAATATTCCTCGAGCAATTTCTTTTCGACGATTTGCCGAACCTCATCAACCGTATAACCGATGACGTTGACATCGCCCAAAATCGGCATCCTGATGTTGCCGTGGTCGTCTACGATAAAACCGTCAAAATAAAGCGATTGCTCACTTTGCGCGCCCTGGGAACGTTCGACAGGCGTAAAAATCGTCACGAGTTTCGGATCGATGGCCTTGATCGTGATGATGAGAATGTCGTTGGGCTGCAGCCTGTAAGGTTTGGCCACGACGGGATTTATATTGCTGATGGTATCGTTCTTATCTTTCTTTTGCAGGTATACGAGGTCTTTGGTAGGCACGCACGAAGCAAAGAAAAGTCCCGCAACCACCAATAAAATAAGTATCGTTTTGTTCATTTTTGACAAAAAATTTAGCAAACAAAGATAGTTTTTCATTTATAAATACAAAAAAGAACGCCGTTAAATTGAATTAATTGTTTTTGAACGAATTCTCAAACGGAATCCGTTGTAAAATGCTGCGTCCCAAAGTGACTTCGTCGGCATATTCGAGTTCGTCGCCCACGGCAATCCCGCGTGCAATCGCCGACACGAGCACTTCGCAATCCTTGATTTGTTTGTAGATGAAGAAATTCGTCGTATCGCCTTCCATTGTTGAGCTCAGCGCGAAAATCAGTTCCTGGACCTGACCTCCTTTTACCTTGTCGACCAGTGACGCAATCGTAAGCTGGCTCGGGCCTACGCCATCGATCGGAGAAATCTTGCCGCCGAGCACGTGGTAGATTCCGCGAAACTGGCGCGTGTTTTCGATCGCCATGACATCGCGCACATCTTCCACAACGCAAATTACACCGTGGTTGCGCGACGCATTCGAGCAGATTTCACACGTTTCGGTATCGGAAATGTTGTGGCAGCTTCTGCAGAATTGGATTTGTTCGCGCATGCCCACGAGCGCCTCCGACAAAAATGCGGTTTGTTCTTTGGGCTGGCGCAGCAAATGCAGCACGAGCCGAAGCGCCGTCCGCTTCCCGATTCCGGGCAATTGTGCCATTTCGTGCACGGCTTTTTCGAGCAGTTTTGATGAGAATTCCATGGCGCAAATGTAATGAATTGTCGAATGTCAAATGTCGAACATCGAACGAGATTGACGTTTGCATGTACGAATGGAAACCGATTTCGGATTTTGCTCATAACATTGTAAACAAATAACCCAATCCACAAATAACCACTTCAACAATTTTGATTATTTTGCTTTCGTAAAATCCACACCATGACCTCAACCGCCATTCTCATATTAATAGTCATTTACTTCGGAATCCTGTTTGTGATTTCGCATGTCGTGAGCAAAAAGAACTCCGGCAACGACGCGTTTTTCAAAGCCAATAAGAATTCGAAATGGTACCTCGTCGCGTTCGGGATGATCGGGACGGCGCTTTCGGGCGTGACTTTTATTTCGGTTCCGGGGCAAGTGGGTTCGCCCGATATCCAGTTCAAATATTTCCAATTCGTACTCGGGAACGCGATCGGTTTCCTGCTGATCGCCAAGGTTTTGCTGCCGTTGTATTACCGCATGAACCTGACGTCGATTTACGGTTACATCGAACAGCGGCTCGGGCATGTCTCGTATAAAACGGCGGCCTCGATTTTCCTGATCAGCCGTACGATCGGGTCGGCGGCGCGTTTGTATCTGGTGGTTTTGGTGTTGCAGCGTTATGTTTTTGACGATTTCGGCGTGCCGTTTTGGGTCACGGTGATGGGTTCGCTCGCGCTGATTTTCGCGTATACGTACCGTGGCGGACTCAAAACGATCATCATCACCGATACTTTGCAGACTTTATTTCTGGTTTCTTCGGTCATCTTTACGATTTTCTTCATTTGCGACAGCCTCGATTACAGCATCCCGCAAGCGTTCGACGCGGTCAAGGACAGCAATTATTCGAAGATATTTTTCTACGAGGATTGGATCAAGAGCAATTATTGGATCAAGCAGATCTTGGGCGGAATCTTCGTCACGATTGCGATGGTCGGACTCGATCAGGATTTGATGCAGAAGAACCTGAGCTGTAAGAATATCGGCGAGGCGCAAAAAAACATGTTCACTTTTACCGGAATTTTTGTCGTCATCAATTTGTTTTTCCTGAGCGTTGGCGCGCTTTTGTATTTGTATGCCAACAAAAACGGCATCGACATCCCGATGGTCGACGGCAAGCCGCGAACCGATTTGCTGTTCCCTGAAATCGCATTCAAGCATCTGAGCCTCGTTCCGGCGATCGTGTTCCTGCTCGGGCTCACGGCGGCGACTTTCGCCACGACCGATTCAGCGCTCACGGCGCTCACGACTTCGTTTTGCGTCGATTTCCTCGGAATGGACAAAGCCGAGAATGCGCAGAATAAAAATATGGTGCGGACGCGCCATTTCGTCCACATCGGGTTCTCGTTGCTGATGTTCCTGGTGATTTTGACGATTTATCTGCTCAACAGCGATTCGGTCGTGAGCCTTATTTTCAAGGTCGCGGCTTATACTTACGGGCCATTGCTGGGTTTGTATGCGTTTGGATTGTTCGTGAAAACGAAAACCGTCAAGGAAAATTTCGTGCCTTTGATCTGTATTCTCGCGCCTGCGATTACGTTTTTGATCAGTTCGTATGCGACGGAATTGTTCGGCGATTACCAGTTTGCGGAAGAGTTGATCATCGTCAACGGCGGATTGACGTTCCTCGGATTGTTGCTGATCAGCAAACCGGCACTAGGACAAACGCGGTTTTAAGGCAAATCCCTAGCCCTGATCGCGGCAGTATCCTTTTGCGGCCGAGCGCAGCGAGGCCGTAAAAGATAAAGCCAAGAGCAGGTTCCCGGCTCCTAATAATTCCCCACGCCCAACATCACGAGCGTGCAACTCACTTCCATCCCGATACTGTTGGCGCGCAGCAATTGGTACAATTCGGGATTTTCAGTTCCGGGATTGAAAATGACGCGTTTGGGCTGCAACCCGATGATGTAGTTGTAGTATTCGCGCTGGCGCTGCGGATTGAGGTACAGCGTGACCGTATCGACATTGGTGAACGGCACTTGCTTGGTTTGGATCTTGACGCCGGCGACTTCGGCTTCCTTGAGTCCGACCGCAACGACCGGATGCCCGAAAGTAGTCAAACGATTGATGGCCATAAACGAATAGCGCGCAGGATTGGCCGATGCGCCGAGGACGAGTGTTTTCTTTTTCATAATGCAAAAGTAGTTATTTAAAATTACTACCTTTAGGTGTAAAGTTGTCTTAATTTCTTGATAAAAGTGAAAATATTCTTCGGATATGTTCATCCCGAATTGACATTAAGTTTACTTGCACCGCGTCCCTTAAGTCTAATTTTGCACCAAAAACTATGGAACTTTTCATTTATCTGTTTGCCGCGTTATTTTCTGTCTTGAATCCGATTGGAACCGTACCGATATTCGTCGGGCTCACGCAGGACGACGACAAAAAAGAACGTTCGCGCATTTCACTGTGGACGGCGATCGATGTCGCACTCATTTTACTCATCTCGTTTTTCATCGGGCAATACGTGCTCACGTTTTTCGGCATCAGCATTGACGCACTCCGGATTGCGGGCGGGATGATCATCGTGGGCTCGGGATTTTCGCTTTTGTCGGGAAAATTCAAGAAGACGCGCGGGATCAACAAATCGGTCGAAAGCGAAATCCAAAACCGCAACGACATCGCCCTCACGCCACTCGCCATGCCGATGCTCGCCGGCCCGGGTTCGATTTCGCTGCTCATCGCTTTTTACCAGGAACACCATTCTACGGAGGAAATCATCATTTCGAGTATTGCGATTCTGGCCGTTGCCTTGGTCATTTTCATCATTTTGAGAAGCGCACATTATTTGGCCAAAATCCTTGGCGGATCGGGGATTGTGGCGATTTCGAGGATTGTGGGCTTTATCGTCATTGCGATCGGGATCCAGTATATTGTAAGCGCGATCATCAGCATCATCAAAACCAACCTGATGTAAATTTGGTTCGAATTTGTGATTTGTTTAAAGACGTGCTGCCGAAAGTCTCGCTACCTTTAAATAAAAAATGAGAATTCTGCTCACCGGCGCAAACGGTTATGTTGGCAAGCGGCTTTTGCCCGAATTGCTGAACCTCAACCACGACATCGTTTGTTGCGTTCGCGATCAAAACCGCCTCGGGCTCGACGAAGCCACGCGTTCCAAAATTTCGATTTGGGAAGTGGATTTTTTGGACGAAGCCAATTTCGAAAAACTTCCACAACAAATTGATGTCGCCTATTACCTGATCCATTCGATGCGTTCTTCAACCGATGATTTCGACAAACTCGAAGCCCAATCGGCCCGGAATTTCAACACTTACATGAAAGCGATCGGTGTGAAGCAGGTCATTTATCTGAGCGGCATCATCAACGACACCGATTTGTCCAAACACCTGCAATCGCGCAGCAATGTGGAGGAAATCCTATACAAAGGCCAATTCAACCTGACGGTTTTGCGCGCCGGGATCATTGTCGGTTCCGGAAGTTCGTCGTTTGAAATCATCCGCGACCTGTGCGAAAAACTACCTTTCATGATCACGCCCAAATGGGTGCTGACCAAAACCCAACCGATTGCGATCCGCGACGTGATGCAATTCCTGATCGGCGTGATGTTGCGTGCCGAATGTTACAACGATTCGTTCGATATCGGCGGTTCGGATGTGCTGACCTACAAACAGATGCTGCAGGGTTATGCCCAAACGCGCGGTATCAAATTGTGGATTGTGACGGTTCCGGTGATGACGCCCAAATTGTCTTCGTATTGGTTGTATTTCGTGACGTCGACATCCTACAAGCTCGCGACGAACCTGGTCGACAGCATGCGGATGGAAGTTGTCGCCAAAGACCAAAGATTGCAGAAAATCCTGGGCATCCAGCCGATTTCTTATGTCGAAGCGATTCGGCTCGCCTTCATCAAAATAGAACAGAATCTGGTCATCTCGAGCTGGAAAGACAGCTTGTCGAGCAGCCGCAGCAGCGACGATCTTTCGGGTTACATCCAGGTCCCGACGTTTGGCTGTCTCAAAGATGCGAAGTCATTCCGCGTCGAAAATCCCGAAAAGGCACTCGACAATATTTTCTCGATCGGTGGCGCGAAAGGTTGGTATTACGGCAATTGGATGTGGCAGATCCGCGGTGAAATGGACAGGGTTTTTGGCGGCGTCGGACTGCGGCGCGGGCGTACGCATCCGACGAATATTTATTCAGGTGACTCGCTCGATTTTTGGCGCGTCCTGCTTGCAAGCCGTCAAGAGCGAAGATTGCTGCTGTTTGCCGAAATGAAACTGCCCGGCGAAGCATGGCTCGAATTCAGGATCGATGAAGACAATGTGTTGCACCAAATCGCCACTTTCCGCCCGAAAGGACTTTGGGGACGTTTGTATTGGTACCTGCTGGTCCCGTTCCATTATTTTATTTTCGGCGGCATGATCAAAAAACTCGCGCTGCAATAAAAAAAGCCTCCCGTTTCCAAGAGGCTTTCAACTCAAAATATAGATAGAAACATTAACTTCTTTTAATTAAAAAAGAATTCCTTTACTTATTGCAAAACGATTTTGCGTGTTGCAGTGTAGTCTCCTGTTTGGAATTTAAGGACGTAAACGCCATTGTTCAAAGTGCCCAAATCGATCTGCTGGTTGAAGAACCCTGCATTGGCGCCCAACGTTTGCTCGTATACTTTTGCACCGGTGATGCTGTAAACGCTCACGGTATTTTTGTCGCCGTTGGTAGCCAAATCATACACGATGTTGATTTTCTTGTCTGCCGACGGGTTCGGATACACCCCAAACGAGTTGTTGTTTCCAAAAGTTTCCGTACCCAGCAAGCCCGTTACATTTTCGTAATTGAAAGAGATGTTGCCCGTGCCGCTTCCGGCAAATGAAGCGAAAACCAAGCGGTAAATGTCGTCATTGGCCGTTTTCACATAAAAAGCCTTGTCGGTTGAGATCGTGTAGGTAAACGTCCCCATGTTGAAAGTTTTCCAGTCGTAACCGATCGTGTTGATGTCCCCGACGTAAGTCAACGCCGGTGCAGGCGAAGGCATTCCTGTTGGCTCCGTATTTTCGGCAACTTCAACGTTTGGCGCGTGAAAAACACCCGTTACATCCTGCCACATCGAACCGTCCCCGAAGTAATCGGTCTTGTATTTGGTGAACGTCAAATCCCAATCGGCAGACGCCGGTTCTGCCGCGACAGCCGCGTTGTTTTCCAAAGAATAATAGTTGAATTGGTTGGTCGGATTCGCCGAATTGGGCAAAACCACTTGCTGGTCGGCACTCCAGGCCGTTCCGCTCCAGGTCGCATACGTAAACGTATAGCCGCCGAAATAATCGTCGATCTTGAATTTTCGGAACGTACCGTTGGCGTATTTCAACACAAAAACAACGGCTCCTGTCACGTGGTGGTTCCCCGGGTTGTATTCGCCCCAGCCGTACGTCGCCGAACCATTGTCGACCGCACCCAGATCCCACTGCGTTTCGCTGTTGTAGAGACGCGTCCAGTTGCCGATTTGCGTCACGTCGATCGTTGCCCAATCGGCAATGTTGGCCGAAGCCTCATACACTTCAATGTTTCTCGCATCGTTGACGCGTGTGGCAAAAGCGAACGCGTTCGTTCTCAAAAAAGCCAGATCCCACGACGCGTGCGGATAGGTATTCGTCGCCTGATTCGACAGTTTAAAATATACCTGGTTCGCATAGCTCGGTCCCATGGTCACCGAGGCATTCACCACTTGTGCCTGCGCCGCAAATCCACACAAAATCGCTGTTAGTAAAAGTAATCCTCTTTTCATGATTGTAAATATTTAGATAGTTATTGTAATAATTTGTATTCGAATTTTGGAAAACCGCGTACGCCGCCCTGATTGACGAAAGCCAGCATACGGATTTTGTAATAATTGCCGTCGAAATCCTTGAGGATGTAATAGCGATCGGTGAAGGCCGTACTGTTGAATACGTCGCGCCATTCGGCTCCGATTACGCGCTGGTCGTCCACGAAACTGGCATCGTTAACATCGGCCAAAGCATAATTTGCATACGGTTTGAACGAAGTATTGACGCGATACGCCTTGATTCCGGCCTTGAGATTGTTGACCACAAAATCGGAATAGCCGTAAGAACCCGCGCCCGCAATTTCATTGGTAAACACAGTGAAGTTCAAATCCCACTTGCTTTTCTCGGGCTCGACATTGACGATGCTGCTGGTATTGAAACTGAAAAATGCAAAATTAAAAGCCGCATTTTTCGAAATCGTCACTTCCTGGTGCGTCGTGCTGGCCAGGTCGGCATATTGCAAAATATAATCGCCGCCGTTCCTTAAAATCCTGATTTTTTTCCAGCCGCGCGGATCTCCGGCAATGGCGACGCTTCCGACATTTGGAATGGCAGTGCCGACTTCATACCCGAGGTTCACGAGGTATACTTTGTTGTCATCGGCATTGATTGCAATTTCATCGATGGCCGTTTGCGTGATGCCGCCAACCGGCGAATCGACATAATTCGTGTTTTCGGGATCGAATGTCCCAACGGCAACTTCATTCTGCAACGAAGCCACGCTGGCCGGAGTCACCGCATCAATGTTGGTCACGTCCAGATTCCTGGCCGCCATATAAACCGATCCGTTGAGTACGACGCGGAAATTCTCGCCGCCGTAAAAACCCAAATCCCAGCTGTCGCGGCGCACACTCGTCATCAATTCGGTGCTCAGGTCGATGTAGATCTGGTCGCCTTGGTTCGGCCCGCCGATTTCGGGAAGCAACGAAGTCCCGAGCGAGCGTTCAAACGAAATCAACGACGTCTTATAACCCTGGATCGCAGTCGCGCCGGTGTAATTGATCTGGACGATTTCGAGCAAAACCGATTTGTCGTCCGAATCGAAAGGAAAAATGAGGTTCTTGAACGCAAACGTCACTTCGGTTTGCCCGGCCGAAAACGGGATTTCCATGATGCCGTCGGTCGCTTCGGGAAACGTCGTGAAATCGACATCGTATTGTGCGTTTTGCGCATTGACGCGAATTTGGACCGTTCCGCCCGATTTCGCATTTTCAGAAAAGACGAGCTTCATTTGCTTTTCACCTTGGATCTGTGAAAAATCATACGATGTCTTTTCAAAGGCCGCGACGAAAGGCTGCGACAAATCGGTTTCATCGCTGTCGCACGAAGCCAGCAGGATGATGCTTAAAACCAGGAAGTAAAATTTCATTTTCATACTTAGTAATTGAACTTGTACAATAATTTGAGGAAGTACGACCTTCCATAACCCATGATATCGGTAGAGGCCGGTGCGTTGTGCACGCCGCCTTGGCTGGCTGTTGTCCTGACATCGGTTACGTCGAGCAGATTGCGCGCCCCTACGGTGACCTCGAAGTTGTTGCTGAACAGCGATTTCTTGACAGATGCGTCGATCATGCTGTAATCTTCCTGTTTGCCTTTGACGTAAATGACATCGGTTCCTTCATAAACCCCGACGAACTGATACTGCGGCCCGTTGTATTTGGCGAAAACCGAAAACACGGTGGCCCATTTCGGAATCAGGTAAGACGCATTGGCATTGGCCTGCACGCCGTACAAATAGTCGTCGTTGTTGTAGGCTTCGTCGCTGTTGATCACCATTGAAATTCCGGAGCATGTGATTCCGGCGCCAACCGTCAGGTTGTTGTAGGCCGCAGTCGACGCAAACGACGTTCCCCAAGTGCGGAACAAATCGATGTTTTCATACTTGTAAGCCAATGGCGTTGGATTGACGATGACGAGTTCGATGCGGTCCTTGACATCCATGTACCAAACCGAAAACTTGTTCTTGACCTGCAACCCGGAAGCATTTGCGAACGTTTTATTGAGGTGCACGAAAGCAGAAATGCCTTGCTCGGGTTTCAAATTTTCGTTGCCCTGCACATTGTGGTTGACGTCTACGAAAAACGTGTACAACTCATCGTAAGAAGGCAATTTTGGAGACGTTCCGACGACAGTGCGCAATTCGTATCCGTTATCGAAAGCGTATTTGGCGCTCAATGAAAGTGCGGCCTGCGCATCAAATTTTGAGGAAAACAATCCCCTGATCCCGGGCCTTACCGAGAACTTTTTGGTCACGTTGATTTCCGATGAAGCGAAAACATCATACGAACCCAAGGTGCGTTTGATGCTGCTGCGCTGCATTTCCCCGGCGATCGATTGCGAATAGCCTTCGATCTGGCTGGCTTCATAACCTGCCTGGAAATCGAGCGTTTCATTGTCCAGGAAATTCGAGAAATTCCCTTTGGAATACAATCCGTCCTGCGATTCGTAATTGAATTTTTCCCGATCGAATTTCTCATCGGCGCGGATGCGGTAATTGTACGATTCGATTTCCCTTTTCTGCTGCTGAAACGAAAGCGACACATCATAATTCATCAGGCTTTCAAACCGGCCGGTGGCGTTCAGGTTGTGGAAAAAACGCTGGGTGCCGTACATGCGGTCGCGCGCCGTCGGGTCGCTGGTTTCGGTTGCGGGATTGTAATTGGGGATGACCACGCTGTTGTAGCGTTCTACATCTTCGGCAAAATATTCGAATTTGTAGAAGATGCGGTGGTTGTTCAGGTTGTACGCCAACAGCGACTTGGCCGTGAGTTGCTTCTTCGGATTCCAGTCGTAGCCGCGCAGGCTGTCGTTCTCGAAGTATTTCTCGCCTTTCTTGTCGTTGAAGAAACCTTTGAAATCATTCACGGTCAGCACCGCATTGGCATACCATCGGCTGTTGAAATTGTGCCCGATCTTAACCGACTGGATGTGGCGGCCTTGATCCGAAACGTTGTATTCGTCGCTGATCGTTTCCTCCTGGATGTAAGGCGTGATTTCCCATTTGTATTTCGAGCCTTTTTTGGTGATGATGTTGATGATCCCAGAAACGGCATTGGCGCCATATTCTACGCCCATCGAGCCTTCGACGATTTCGATCTGCTCGATGTCGTCGAGGTTGATTTGCGTGAGATCGGTGTTGTTCCCGAGGCTTTCGTCATTGATGATCGGAATGTTATCGACAAGGATCTTGAAATAATCGCCGCCCAATCCGAACAACGATACGCCCGATTTGCCCGAATCCCGGTTGGGTGTGATGTTGATGTTGAGCGTTTGATTGAGTACGTCCGCAAGGTTATTTCCGGCCTGGCGATCGATATCGGCACGTGAAATGACCGTAACCTGATACACCGATTTGCGCACGGATTGCGCATTGTATTGTCCGGTAATGACCACTTCATCGAGAGGCTTCGCTTTTGTAATCGTATCGTTTTGTGCCGAGGCGGATGCTGCGGCGGTAAGGAAAATGGCGTGTATGAAATGGCGTAATCTCATGGTCTAGGCTTCTTTAAATTGCAACGTACTTTTATCGACCACGATTGGCTTCCATTTTTCATACGAAGCAATGAGAAACCAAATGTTGATGAGCAACAAGGCCATCGTCAAGAGCAATTCGCCGGTTTCTTGCGTTTCGAGAAACAAGTGGAATGAAAAAATATTGAGTGTCAGTGGCAATGCGATGATGGCGCCGAGCATCCAGAAAACCTGGCTCAGGATCAGTGCGCCGGCGAGCAGTTCAGCAAAGCCCAGAAACTGCCAAAAATAGTTGGTTTGCTTCATTCCGAAAATGTAATTCTTGATCATGAGAATGTCGGTATTCGGGGCTATTTCTTCTCCGGCCTTTACTTGTTCGATGATTGAATTGGGCTGTGGAATGGGTTTTTGGAATTTCTGAATGCCACCGTAAAAAAGCATGCCACCTAAAAACAGCTTGAGTATAATGTGGAAGATTTTAAGGGAGAGCTTGGAAGTAATGGTCGCGTTCATCTCTTTATTTAGACTAATTACAAATAATTTTTTGCAAATATATCTATTATTTTTAATTGTTCTAAATAAAAATATTATTTTTGCAGAAGAATTTTAATCACACAATCTCGAATGAAAAAAGCATTATTTTCAGCTTTCGTTATGCTCATCGCAATCAACGCAATAGCTCAGGACAAGAAAAAAGAAGACGTCAAAGCCATCAAATCAATGTGCGGCTGTTATGAGGTGAAGTTCAATTTCGCCGAAACTTTCCAGCGCACCAAGGATGAAAAGTACGTGCCCTCCAAACCCAAATACGATTACGGGCTCGAATGGGTAGAATTGGTGGAAGACCAACCCAACAAGATCGTCATGCAACATCTATTGATTGTGAGCGACACGATGATCGTGAAACACTGGAGACAGGATTGGGAATTCGAGAACACACGTTTCTACAACTTCTTCAAGAACACGAGCTGGAAATACAAAACATTGACACCGGCACAAGTCAAAGGCCAATGGACGCAGCGTGTGTATCAGGTAGATGACAGTCCGCGTTACGAAGGTTCGGCGACATGGGTCCACTACGACGGCCGTCATTATTGGGAAAACACCACCGACGCGCCATTGCCAAGAAGGGAGCACACGATCCGCAAGGATTACAACGTTTTGCAACGCACCAACGTACATGAAATCACCAAAGACGGCTGGATCCACGATCAGGACAACGTGAAGATCGTTCGCGACGATACCGGGAAAGATACCGTTCTGGCGCAAGAAAAAGGCCACGACGTATACACCAAAGTAGCCGATTCGAAATGTGTGGCCGCACAGAAATACTGGGCGACCAACAAAAATCTGTGGAAAAACGTACGCGACAAATGGGCGACCGTTTTCGCAAGAAACAAAGACCTCAACCTCGAGGCAACCGTAGACAAGCAACCGCTTTACATGCATTTGTTCGAATTGAAGCCTACGGCCACCAAAGCAGAATCGGATAAGATCATCGATTCGTTCGTCAAAAATTAAGCTTTTGTTTCATACGGAAAATCCCGAACGCCAAAAGGTTTTCGGGATTTTTTATGTTTATCTGTAGGGAAGCAATTCTTTCTTATCGCTAGGGTAAAAAACTTATTCTTTCGGCAAAAAGATCTCCGCCATCATGCACCGCGCACTTCCGCCGCCGCAAGCTTCGATCGTATCAAGGCTCGAACTCAAGATCGTCGCGTGTTTCTCGAGTTTTGAAATCTGGTCTTTGGTCAGGCATTCGTGTGCCGCAGTGCTCATTACCAGGTAACGTTTGTCGTCGGTGCCGCGCACTTCGAGCATGTTGCCTGCAAAATTATCGACCTGGTCTTCGGTGATCAGGATGATTTCCTTTTTGTCTTCCTTGAGATTGTCCAATACGTGTTTGCGCTCCTTTTTGTCATCGATGCAATCGGCGCAGATGACCGCAAAAGTCTCACCGAGGCACATCATCACATTCGTATGGTAAATCAATTTGCGCTCGCCGTCAACGGTTTGGAACGCCTCAAAAACGACAGGCGCCAAATCGAAATCCTCGCAGAATTCAATAAACAATTCTTCATCGGCGCGCGGCGACAACGCACAATACGCCTTGCCATTGGCGCGATCGAGCAACAAACTTCCGGTCCCTTCGAGGAAATAACCGTCGGTTTCGGCTTCGGTGTAATCGATGATGTTTTCGATCTGAAAGCCTTTGTCCTCAAGGATATCGAGGATTTCCTCGCGGCGTTCCTTCCTCCTGTTTTCGGCAAACATCGGGTACAAAGCCACATCGGCATTTTCATGGAACGACACCCAGTTGTTCGGAAAAATCGAATCGGGCGCGTCGAGTTCCTTCAGATCATCCACAACGGTGACATCAACGCCCACCATGCGCAGCTTCTGCACAAAAGTGTCGAATTCTTCCTGCGCCTTGGCGTTGACGGTTTCAGGCGAAAGCCCGTCGATGACTTTCTGGTAATAATTGTTCACGGCCGTCTGTTCGTTCATGCGGAACGCGATGGGACGGATCATCAGTATGGAATTGGTGGTTTGTTTCATTGCATTTCAATATTCGTTATTCAACATTCATCATTCATCATTTTTAATTCGAAGTTTGAATGATGATCAACGAACAACGAATTTTGAACGGTCGCCCGCGTGAGGGATTGTAGCAAAGTGCCATGCACTGCGAAAAGCCCGACCCGTAGGGGCACGCCCAGAGTTTAATCCCTAATCAACGGCAAAGTTGAACACCGCAGCAATCCTTCCTGCTTCGCGATTTCGGCATACGGAATCTCTTCGACCGTAAAACCGTTTCCGCGCAGCCAATGGTTGAGTCTTGTGAAATTCTTTTCGGAAACCACGACATCCGGCGCGATCGAAAACACATTCGAATTCATGTTGTACATCTCGTCGCGCGTGATCTGGAACAGGTTGTCGATCCCGAATATATCGACCAATTGCTGGTATTCTTTCTCATCGCGGAAACCGCCTTTGTAAATGATCCCTTTGTCAATCCCGACCGGCTGGAAACAGCAATCGAGGTGCAATGCGTTGTCGCGCGCGTCTTCCCACGATTTGACGAGGTCGAATGTGAGGACTTTTTTGTGCGGGAACAAATCCTTGATGTAATCGATGCCGGCCTTGTTGGTACGCGCCGTTTTGACCTGGCTGTAATCGTCGCCCAGATAGGTCCCGATGAAAATGTATTCGTTGTGCAGGATCACGTCGCCGCCTTCGATGTGGATTTTTTCCTTGTCGGCGATGCGTTTGAATTTGGCCGGATCAACCTGGTCGATCACGTATTGGATCGCCGGGAATTCTTTGTCGCGCTCGGGTAAAATCCCGGCTTCAATGATGATGTCGTCGATGACAAAAGCAATGTCGCGCGTGAAAATCTGGTTTTCATTTGGAACCAGTTCGGGGCGGTAGACCTTGACATCGTATTTTTGAAAAACCTGGTTGAACGCTTCCATTTCGGCGACCATATCGGCTTCCTTCGGATACGTTCCGGCAACAATGTGCTCTAAGGATTTTGGGTCGTACGCCACACTCGCGTCGGGTGTCGGGCCATTGCTGACGGCCGTTCCGAGCACGACGGCGCGCAGCCTTGAGGTTTCATTTTTTACGTTAAGGGATAGCATAGAAATTGTTTTATCGGCTGTTGCTGTTGCGCCCGCCGTCGGCAAATATAACAAAAGGAGGCCAAATCCGAAAACGATATAGCCGTTACCTTTGGGTTAATTTGAAATGGAAAAAGCCTCCTGTTTCGAGAAGGCTTTTCAGATTAATTTATCGTTGTTTGATATTATTCTACAATGAATTTATGGATTTTACGATGGCCGTCGGCCGTAATACCCAACAAATAAACGCCTTGCGACAACGAGCCAACCGGAATTACATAATCGCCCGTGAGCGCCGCTTTTTGAACCGACCAAAGGATTCTTCCGTTCAGGTCTGTGATTTGTACCGACGCCGATTCGATCCCGTTTCCTTTGTTCAAGATGTGCAGGTTGTCGGAAGCCGGATTCGGATAGATCGCAAACCGGCTTTCAAAACCCGAAAGTCCTAAAGTCGTCACGTTGACTTCACCGCGGTACGGTTTCATATTGGGTTTGGTCAGGGTCACTTTGAGTACGCTTTCGGAAGTCAGCACCGGAATCGTTGCTGCCAATTGCCCTTCGTAAATCATCCCTGTCGTCAGGATAATGTTGTCCTGTACGATAGACACCAACGCGCCTTCGGTTTCGGAAGCAATCGCCAAATCGCCGCCGGCCAATGAAATGGCAGGTGCATGTGTGGCGAGAATGTCGGTGGTGGCCCTATCCCTGAAAATGGTCGACGCATCACCGAAAAATACCCAGGTTTGCATCACTTCCTGGGCGGTGTTGCTTTGGTTGTAGGTTTCGAGCATGCTCACCTGGCCGTTGTAAAACAAGCCGCCAAGCGACGTCTTGATGTTTTCGGAATTGCTGCGGATGATCAGTTCGGCCATCTCGTCCTGCGTTTGCATCGGTTCGGCCCAAGCCATCAGGATCGAGGAACCGCAGCTCGCAATCGCGCCAGCCGGCGTGCCGCTGTTGACCGAATTCAGGAACACCTCGCAAAGCGAAGTGCCGGCCGTAAAGGTTCCGTTGTTGCACGCTACGGAAACCACAAACGGGTATTTGCCGTTATTGGTCAGGTTATTGACCGCGGAATTGGTGTAGTTTCCGGTCGAAACACCTTCGTTCCAGCCGTGGCCGGTGTAATTGAACAATCCGACGCCTGCATTGACTGCGGCAGAAATGGAAGTGGCGGACGGACTGCCATCGGCGTCGTTTTCGCCATGCGAGCCGTCGAAAAATTCATAGACGTTGTTGTATCCGTAGTCCGTCAGTTTTTGTCCGATGTTGCGCAGGTGCTGCCAATCGGGTTCACCGTCATCGCCATAGCCGTCGCCTTCGTCCGATCCGATACCCAGAGCGTTGGTCATCCATTCGCCCGCGAGCGGATTGGTTTCGTATTCGAGCGTACGGCCCACCATGGTTTGCACTTCCGAAACGGTTCCGGAAAAACGGCCAACGAGCAGTTCGGGATACAGGTCTGTTCCGTCCATTTGACCGTAGTAGCTGTCGCTCCACAATTCTTCGGAGCCTGACATCCCGTAAGTATGCGCGGGCAAATTCTGGTGGTCGCCCACGAGTTGGACGTACACGAGATTCATATTGGCGAGATAGGTATTTTTGATGTAATTCTGGATGGATGCAGGTGTGGTTCCCGTTTCGGCCAACGTGGCAACGGTCACTTTGATGCCTTTTTCATTTTTCCAATTGATGAACGGCTGTAAGGCAGAAATGTAAGCCTGTGGTGCAATGACCAACATTTCGCCATCATCAGCGAGCGGCGTGTAAGCCGTCGCATTGAGGTAATGGTTGCGGTACATCGATTCGAAAACAGTGCTTTTTTCAGAATTGGCCGTCAATTTTTCGTTGATCCCTGTTTCCGCTGCGTTGGTCGAAACGGTAACCGTGATGTTCTTGTAGATGCGCAATTGGCGCGTAACCGGATTGTATTGGTACGGGTAATACGTGACTGTAATTCCGCGTGTATTCCTGAAAACATACGGACTTCCGGCTTTGGCCAGTTCGCCCGGAAAAAAAGCATTGTTGTTGTATGCCGCCCCGAAATGGAACGGGACATCGGCGGGATTGACATTTCTTTTGAGGCTTCCTTTCGAAGGCAGGATGTTGACATTGCTGAATTCGGCATACGAATCGTAGCTGACACTGATGGAAACATTTCCGGTGTTCGGAATCTGGAGCGATTCGGAAACCATCGGCAATTCGGGCGCATCTTTGTCGAGCATGAGCACGGCATCCAATGCCTTGAAATCTTCATAAGCATTGCCCGCGACAATTTTCTGTGACGGAACATAAGCCGGTGTGGTATTTTTGATCACCAGTTGCGATGGATTGGCAGAAACAAGTTTCATTTCCTGCGCGGTCAATTTGAGTGAAAACAACAAAATTAAACCGAATAGCGCGTATTTTTTGGTCATGGCCGATTTTTTAAAATTGCTTAAAAATACTAAAAAAAGAAATACAATACACAAAATCAAACAGTTAGCCATCTGTTTTTTTATCATAAAAAAAGCCCCGCAAATACGGGGCTTTTCAGCGTTAATTCTTGACGAATTTGGTTTGGAGTATTTTTCCCTCATCGGATTCTACCGTAACGAGATAGATTCCCGCCGTGAATCCGCTTACATCGATTTCTTCAATGTTACTTTGCAGAGAACGGTTCAGGACTTTTTTTCCCTCGATTGAAGTGATCACGATTGACTTGAGGCCAGGTGCACACGCAACCGTAATTTTATCGGACGACGGATTTGGGAAAATTGTGATTTTTTCAGTGCCGTCCCTGCCCGAAATTGCACCATCTTTGGCCGTGACGCCTCCATCATCGAAATCCTTGTACGTATATCCCGAGGCGCATGGAGCGATGTAGGCCGAAAACTGCGATGTGAATTCAGATTCAAAACCAGGATTCAACTCTATGAAATTTACCGCGTGGTAAACAACGCCATTATTGGGCAAATTGTCCCCGAAGTTGACTTTGTTGGTTGCCCTGATCCAATCGGAAGCACCAATGTGCTTGAGGTCATTGGTCATCGAATTGTCGAGGTCATTGGTTGGGGAAAAGAGCGTAATCACATCGGGCAGCACCGTAATATTCAACTTCACCTCACATTCAAGTGCCTGTCCGGCCGTTGGCGTAAAGGTATACAACGTGGTGCCTGCAACATCGGTATCTATAGTGGCAGGACTCCAAGTTCCTGTATTTGTGCCGATTGTAGCGGGCAACGCACCGGGCGTACTGTTCAGACAGAATGGTCCGATTTCGGGAACCGGAATAACCCTGAGGGCATAATAAAGCCAGGCATGCGTAAGTCCGCCAGTCACTGTGTATTCGATTTTGAATTCCTTTAACGGTCGTGAACATTCCCAAAGAACCGTACCGGGCGATCCAACCGCTGTCACAGAAGACGTCGTCACCGAAGCTGATGCGGTAGCGTCATCGAAATCAGCACCATCGATTGAAAACGAATCGTCATAGCCTCCGCCAAATGTGGGGCTCCAATTGATATCGCGCACCTCAAATCGGGTAACCACAACCTGCTCGGGGAAAGTAAAAGTCAAATCCCGCGACGGCGCTGAAGTCAATGACCCGATTGTCTGAAAGATAGTACTGCCAAACGGCGCACTCATATTGGTTCCGGTGCGAAAGTTTATATCGAATCCGGCTCCGGTTGCTTCTGCCTTTACTACCAGTGAATTATAGGTGCCCGTAACTTCATCTGTATTGTTGGGACTGTTGTCCCAAATCACATTCACTTGTGCAAACACGCCTTGCGTAAGACTCAAGCAAGCCGCGAAAAGCAGGTATTTTATTCTTGGTTTATAACTATTTTCCATGTCGTTGCGTTTAGTGTTGTTTCAGTTCCAATAAGGCTTTAACCTGCGCCTTCAATTGCTCGATTTCAAGTCCTTGTTTTTGAAGTTGCGTATTTTGTCCCTTGAGGGTTTTGTCTTGTTCGATGATGTACAAAGTCAACTCTTCGATTTTGCCCATCTGTTTGGCCTGCATTTCACCGAGATCCAATCCGTTCTTGGCTAATTCTTCAGCCGATTCGATTCCGGGAAGGTGCTGGTTTGCTTTCACAAAGCTGTCCACTTCGCCCAAAGGCATCAATCGATAATCTTTGGCAAACACATAATCGGCCCAATTGATGCCGCCGCTGACAGCTACTTTTATTTTCTCGGTCAGGATGCCTCCTTCAACCAGCAATCGGTAGTGGCTGTCGCTTGGCGTAGACGCAAGAATGGGGAAATTATTGGTCGTGTTTCCGATGTAAACCCTACCCGTTCCAACTGTACCGTCAACAAAATTGCTTGCAGAAGTATCAAAAAAGAGGTTGTTATCGCCCATAGTCACAGTCCTGAGCCCGCTGCCCGGCCCTGAACCAGGCGTTACGATGGCGTGGTCGCTGGTGTAAATGCTCAAATCATCGGTGACAATCGAAGCCAGCGTTTGCAGTATGACATCGCCATTAGGGTCAACGGTCAAGAATTTGTGATTCGTATTGGCAGTAGCATTATTGCCTTCTTTAAGATTGGTGAATTGCAGCCCGGATGTTCCGCTTGGTCCCGTTGTGAAACTATTAACGATCAGGCGTGAATTGCCGTCGAAATCGGCATTGACCTTAAAGATTTTCTTATCGAGTTCGCCGTAAACCAGTGGTGTCGTAGCAATATCGGTATTGCTTATGATCAGTTTTCTATCGGTATTGGTTGGCAATCCTTTCCCTGCGTGATTTCCAAGAAAGATGTTTCCGATACCATTCACATTATCATAACCTGCGGCATTACCGACAAAGACATTACTTTTCCCTGCGTTAGTAGCCTGTCCTGCCTGATGGCCGATCGCGGTATTGTATTCTCCAGTCACAGATAAAGCCGTTCCTTTTAAAGTTTCAAAACCAACGCCAACATTGTATTTTCCGGTCGTATTGTTTTGCAGGCTTGAAACCCCGATTGAAACGTTCAAATTTCCTGAAGTTGTTCTATTCAACGCATTCGTACCTATGGCTACATTATTGCTTCCGGTAATACTGGTGACCGGCGACAAAGTACCAACTCCAAACGCAGTATTGGTCGCACTTAGCTGTCCCGCTTTGATTTTATTTCTTCTGAACACAAGATCTTGGTCATCTGAAGTCCCTAGATAATTGCTTAAGGGATCGCTCGTATGATTGACAACCAGTGATGGCGTTGTATTTGCATTGCCCAATAATTTCCAATCGTCGTTTGGATTGGCCATTGTCGCATCATTCACTAAAATGACATCCCCGGCATTATTGACACTCAACACGCCCGTTCCCGGATTCGGAACCACAGTCGACCCGTTATTCAAATTGGCAAACTGCAAGCCCGATATATTGGCTCCCGAACTCGTAATGCGTACCCTCGCATTGGCAGCGGTGACGTTAAATCCCAATTGGCGATTATTGAATTCCCCATAAATAAGCGGATTGTCACTGGCGGAATTGTGGATGTACAGCCTGTCTGAAAAAGTATTGCCTGTCGTCGGGCCAGCGGAATTGCCCAAAAAAATATTTCGATCGCCATTTTGCAAATTACCCCCAGATAACGCCCCTACAGAAGTATTGCTGTCGCCCAAACTATTTCCGATTGCAAAACGACCTATCGCGACATTTGCACTGCCCTCTTCATTATTGATCAAGGCCGTCCTGCCAATGGCCGTATTGTTCATGCCGGTTAGATTATTGTCCATTGCTGCCGCCCCGACAGCAGTGTTGTCTGAGCCACCCTGATTGAATCGGAGCGCCCTGTGCCCAAAACCCACATTGTAATCACCGGTAAAACCATTGATCCAGTTTTGTGGCGATAAGCTAGACGCGCCTACCAAAGTGTTTTTATCTCCCGGAACTGTTAAAGTGGTTGGCGCGAGTTCCACCAAGTTTTGCGTGTTTCCGGCATAAGTTGCGAAAATCACCATAAGCAAATTAAAGATTCTGTTTGTTTTCATAATACATTATTTAAAATTAATTTTTAATGAATTTTTCTGAGAATTGACCGATACTTGATGCAACATCCATCACGTAAATGCCCGATTCAAAACCACTGACATCAATTTCGGCCTCTGGGTTATCGATGTTGGCGTCGAAAACGACTTTCCCATCGATCGAAATGATCCTGACGCGGTTCAAGATAGCATTGACTGCTTCCACTTTGATTAACGTGCTGGCAGGATTCGGGTGAATCCTTAAATATTTGATCGCATCCCAGACTGCAGGATTGTGGGGATTGCCCTTGCTTTCGGAAAAAGTTTGCTGCTGATTGACCGGCGCCGGCTTATACGGATAAAGGCCGTCGCAGCCGGCAACGAATGCAGCAAATTCGGTCGCAAAATCGGCTTCAAATCCCGCATTCAATTCGACGAAATCGCCCGCATGATAAACCGCACGGGCACTTGCATTGATCAGGTTGGTGGCAGATATCGTCTGCCCGGCTTGGTTGTTTGCTGTTCCTCCGGCAACATTATTGCCCGGAGAAACCAATGTTAATGTAGCAGGGCACAGTATGAAATTACACGGATTTCCACATACCCAGCCGGAATTCCCTCCCGTGTTGGTCAATGTAATCGTCGTAAAGGGCAATGTCGAATCGACTGTCAGGGTTACATCCCCAAAAATATTGGTCCCTGGCGTGCCTGCCAAATTACACGTTAGGACATTGCCTGCGACAGCTACGCCGCAAGGATTGGCTATGCTCAACGTCCCGCCTCCATCAATTGTAATTGCGCCTACATCGGTGGCGAATGTCGCATTTACCGCGCTGTAAGATATCGTGGCGCTCATCACCGCCGGACTGAACGTATAGGTGACAATCCCGGTTGTGCCAGCACCCGTCCAAAATCCCGGGCCCGTAAATGCGGCATTGGGCACACATACGGTTGTGGAACTCGGTACTGGGTAAGGCGGAATATTATTACTACCGCCAATGGTGATGTTGATACCATTGTTCAGGCAAGTTGTCTGGCAAAGACACTGCGTTCCCACCAGCATCAGAAACAGCAACGAGATGCCCCGAAATTTTCCATTAATAAATATGAAACTTGTCATGATTAAAATTTTTAAGGTTAAAATCACTTCGCTTGTTCCAGCAGGGTTTTCATTTGCGCCTTGAGCACATCGATCTCCTGATTTCTTGTCTCGAGCGCATTGATTTGCTGGTTCTGCTTTTCGATCGTCTTATTCTGGTTGATCAGGTGCAACGTCAGTTCCTCGATTTTTTCCATCTGCTTGCGTTGCATGTCGGCCAGATCCAATCCGCTTTGTTGCAATTCTTCGGATGATTCGATGCCCGGCAAATGCTTGTTGGCTTTGACAAACGACTCGACTTCTTTGAGTGGCATCAATCGGTAATCGTCGGCGAAAACATAGTCGGCCCAATTAAGAGTACCGCTGACCGCCACTTTCACTTTTTCGGTCAGGATGCCGCCTTCCACCAAGAGCCTGTAATGGCTGTCGCTGGGCGTCGCTGCGAGAACGGGAAAGTTGTTGGGAGTACTGCCGATGTAGATCCTGCCCGTCCCAACTGTACCGTCAACAAAATCGCTCAAAGAAGTATCGAAAAACAGATTGTTGTCGCCCATTGTTACCGTTCTGAGACCGCTTCCCGGACCAGAAACAGGTTCAATAGCATGATCACTGGTATAGATGCTCAAGTCATCGGTGACGCTTGAAGCCAAGGTTTCGAGCACTACATTCCCGTTGGAATCCACGGTCAAAAATTTGTTCGTGGTATTGGCGGCAGCATTGTTGGTATCGGTCAAATTGGTGAATTTTAATCCCGAGGTACCATTGACACCAGTTGTAGCGCTGGTAATTTCAACCCTGGAACTGCTATTGAAATCTGCGTTTACCTTGAATATCTTGTTATCGAGTTCGCCATATATGAGCGGACTGGCAGCAGAAGCATCGGTATTGGTGATGAGTAGCTTATTGCTCCAACTTGAAGACACATTCCTACCAGCCCTGTTTCCTATGAAAATATTATTGGAACCTGTAGTATTGCTGTATCCGGCATTATTGCCGATGAAAACATTGGTATTTCCAGTTGTGGTAGCTTGGCCAGCCTGGTATCCCACAGCCGTATTGTTATCTGCCGCAGCGTTGTTAAGCGAGGCCAATGCCTGCACGCCTACAGCAGTATTGAAATCACCTGACGTATTTAAATTCAATGCCTTCTGCCCAATGGCGGTATTGGTCGCCCCAAACAGTCCAGCCTTTTCGGCTTGACTCTTAAGCGCAAGCGGTATTCCACTGGCATTGGTCGTGCCCAAAAAACTTCCCGAAGCGGGATCGTTCCCCGCGAGTTTCCAATCATCGTTCGGAGTGGCGCTTGTGGCGTCATTGACGAGGATTACATCACCATTGCTGTTGAGGCTCAGCACGCCCGTACCCGGATTGCTTACCGGTGTATTGCCAGAATTCAAATTGGTAAACTTCAATCCGGACGCATTGCCCGACTCGGCTGTGATTTCCACTTTATTGGTCGGCGTCGTCGTTCCGATACCCATGCGTCCTTGCACAATCATCCCATTGGTCAACGTACCGGTTGCGCCTGTATAAGTGGCATCGCCCACAGCCATGTTCCCGCGAACGTCGAGTCCGTGCAACGGGATGACATTGTTTCCGAGATTGATTCCAGTTGCGTTGCCTACATTGTAATACCTGTGTGCACCGTCTCCGTCTGCTAAAACAACCGTATTGGACACATCCGTTGAAGCGGCCACAGGCCCCACAAATGTATTGGCGCTTCCCGTAGCGATTCCGCTACCACTCACCTGTCCTAAAAAAGTGTTTCGATTCCCAGTAGTCACCCCTGGACCTGAGGCATCGCCAAAAAAAGCATTCGACTGGCCTGTGGTCAAATTTAATCCTGTTTGGAAACCGACGGCAACGTTGCTGTTACTATTGCACCTTAACAATGAAGAAGTTCCGATGGCAATATTATTCCCACCGTTATGCGGCACATTATCTCCCATTGCCCTGCCTCCGATAGCGACATTATTAGAGCCGGTGTTTAAGATCATCGCCTCAAAACCCAAAACGCAATTACCGGTTGTAGTCGTGCCGCCCGACAATGCTCCCGCACCTACAACCGAGTTTCTAAATCCAGTTGTGTTGGCATTTCCGGCAGATGCGCCTACAAAAACGTTGTGATTCCCTTCGTTGATTACAGCACTGCCTGTCGAATTGGCTCCTGCTGCGGTACCCACAAAAACATTCGCGAAAGGGCTGCCGGTGTTACCCAGAGCAGTACCCGCAAGCGATCCGAACACCGTATTCCAAGCTCCTGGTGTTGACGTAGACGGTGTGTTGTAAATGATGTTGTTCGCAGTTTGTGCATGCAGCGATGCCGCGCCAAAAAGCAACAGCATCAACATTTGTTTGGTTGTTTTCATAATAGATTATTTAAAGATTAATATTAGCGTAAGCAATAAGAATCTGTGAAGGCAAGTGTCGAAGCACAAGAATTCATCAAATAATCTGGCGAAATGTAATTCTGGATATTTACCCGAGTAGGGATTCGTATAAATATGGGGTTGTGTGGTGGATTAAAAGTAATGTAATTTTCTTACCGTTCATCGACTTTAACAAGCATCAAATTGTTAAAATTTAAAAAGCCCCGTAAATACAGGGCTTTATAAACTATTCTAACTAAGCTATTTATCTTTTGTCCATCGCGACAAACTCGCGTAACGGATGACCGGTGTAGATTTGTCTTGGTCTTCCGATTGGCTCTTTGTTGATGCGCATTTCTTTCCATTGTGCAATCCAGCCTGGCAAACGGCCAATGGCAAACATTACGGTGAACATTTCAGTCGGGATGCCCAACGCGCGGTAGATAATTCCGGAGTAGAAATCGACGTTCGGATACAATTTTCTCGATACGAAATAATCATCGACCAAAGCCGATTCTTCGAGTTTCTTCGCAATTGCCAATACCGGATCGTTGACGCCTAAAGTTGACAATACTTCATCGGCCGCTTTTTTGATGATCTTGGCGCGTGGGTCGAAATTCTTGTACACGCGGTGTCCGAATCCCATCAAACGGAACGGATCTTCCTTGTCTTTCGCTTTTGCCAAATATTTATCGGCATCGCCACCATTCTTCTGGATTTCCTCAAGCATTTCCAAAACCGCCTGGTTCGCACCGCCGTGCAGCGGGCCCCAAAGTGCAGAAACGCCTGCAGAAATCGAAGCAAACAAACCTGCGTGTGAAGAACCTACCATTCTCACGGTTGAAGTCGAACAGTTCTGCTCGTGGTCGGCATGCAGGATAAACAATTTATCGAGTGCATTGATGACGGTTGGATCGGCTTTGTAAGGCCCCGTTGGCAACGCAAACATAAGGTCCATGAAATTCTCCACATAACCTTTCGTATTGTTGTAATAATTGAGCGGATAGCCCATCATCTTGCGGTACGTCCAGGTCGCGATCACAAGGAATTTCCCCATCGTCTTGCAAATGGCCTCATACAATTCCTTTTCATTGTCGACGTTGACGACTTTCGGGTTGAATGCAGTTAACGCGCTGGTCAATGACGACAACACGCCCATCGGATGCGCCGTTTTCGGGAAACCGTCAATGATATTTTTCATTTCCTCGTTGACGAGGGTGTATTTTCTGATGTCATTCTCAAACTGCTCCAATTGCTGCTTGGTCGGCAATTCACCAAAGATGACGAGATACGAAACTTCGAGGAAATCGGCTTTGTCGGCCAAATCTTCGATCGAATAGCCGCGGTAACGCAGAATTCCTTCTTCTCCATCCAGGAACGTGATGTCGCTTTTGCAAACACCTGAATTTTTATAACCCGGATCCATCGTAATGGCCAGGGACATATCGCGTAATTTACTAATATCGATACCGACTTCATTTTCGCTCCCGACAATTACCGGAAGTTCGTACTTCTTTCCATCGAGTTCTAATATTGCTGTTTTTGACATAATTATTGGCTAGTTTAGTCTTGAAATAATAATTTAACAAATCTATGGAATTTAAGACGAATTAAAAAAAGAATATGGCAATGAAATCGTTAATTTTTCTATAAATGACGTCCCATTTCAATGCATAAAAAAACCTGCGGTTGATTGCAGGTTTTGTATTTGAAATGAATTATTTTTTGAGCAGCTTTTGGATTTTGGTTCCTGTCTCGGTGGTAATCTTGAGGTAATAAATTCCCGAACCGTAGCCCGACAAGTCAACATAAAATTGTTTGTCTTCCAACGCATTGGATTCGAGAATCCTTCCGTTGGCATCGGTGATTTGAATCTGCCGCATCGTGCTTTGGGTTTGGATTTTCACAAAATCGCTGGCCGGATTTGGAAATACCGCAACGCCATCGGAATTTGTAAACTGCTGATTACCAAGTATACAATTAACCACCGGAATGTCAATCGTCGGGTAACTGTAATCCAACATGGCATTCACGCCGTCAATTTCATCGGCATCGGCGCAAACCTGCAAACCGGGATTATTGCCCCAGCCGTCGCACCACATGATTCCAACCATCGTATTGTGCTGCCTGCCGTTTTGGATGTTGAGCGAAACCATATTGTTGGCATGGCAACCCAAATCATAGAATTGCGGATTGGTGTGAAAATCCAATTCCGCCAATTGATTGAACGCGCAATTGACTGATTCGAGTTTGGGCAAACCCGTGATATCGAGTGCCGTCAACTGATTGCTTTCCACCTTGAGTATCCTCAAATTGTCCATGCCCAGGACGTTGATACTGGTCAGTGCATTGTAACCCAAATCGGCCACCCACAAATTCGCATTGCCCGTGAAATCAACTTGGGCGAGTTGGTTGTCGGTCGCGGAAAGCCAAATCAGGCTCGTAAAATATTCGATTCCGCCGAGATTGGAAAGTCCTTTAAGATCGAGATCAAGGTACGTAATCATGGCCGCCTCGCTCACCTGGATTTCGCCATCGCCATTGGTGTCTACCGCAGTCCATTCTCCAAAATGAACCCCGTCAAAGCCTGTAGAGGCCAAATAATCTGTTGTCGCAATATCGACCAATGCAGCCTTGAGGTTCGGATCGGCAAAATCGATATTTTGCGCCGTGGCTCCAACACAAATGAGCGACAATAACAGTATCCGTTTTTTCATGCTACTTTTTGATTAATTTTTCGGTTTTGGTTCCTTTTTCAGTATTCACCTTGAGGTAATAGATGCCCGACGCATAACCCGAAATATCGATCTTTTTTTCGGCATTGTCGATGCTGGCCGACAAAATCCTGCCATTCCCATCAAATAATTGTACCGATTGGATGGCCGAATCCGACTGGATGTTGACTGTGTTTCCGGCAGGATTCGGGTAAATATTGACCGAATGATCTGCAGCGAAACCCTGCGTTCCCAGAAGCTGGAACACCGTAGTGGCCGTATGGGTCGCAACGGGAAAATTGTAATCGAAGAAAATATCGGCTTTGTTGGTCACGACCGCATTGACGGCAAGCGTGTTCTTGGTTTTGATCTTAAAGATGACATGGCCGTGTTCGCTGGCACCAAGGTTGATGCTTTCAAAAACAAATTCCACTTTGTTGCCGTTGATCCTGACTTGGACCGCATGCGAAGCCGACTCCATCTGGAAACTCGACAGATCGAATTTGGCCGTATCGATCATGTCTTTTACCACCACATTTTCGGCGGCGGCCGTTCCGGTATTCTCGAAATTGATGATGTAGTGCAGGTAATTTCCGATTTGGGAAGGATTGACCGTTTCGCCTTCAAGGCAATACTTGTCGTTCGGATCGAAAGAACCCACAACAATCTGGCGCAACGGCGCAATGTTATCGGCCGGAGTTTCATCGGGCGTCAGGCTTGAAGTGATGCTGGCCGAAAAATCGAGTACGTCATTGATGTTGACCGCCGGAATTTCCATCGGGCCATTGAGGTTGAGCGTAACCGAGATACTTCGGCTTTCGAACGGTACCAGATCGAAATAATTGAAAGCAAGATTTCCCAAAGTTATAGCGTCTGGAGCCGCAGAAGCCACTTCAAAATCGAGCCTGCTGTCGTCAAATCCAAAGTTGATCTGGCCTGAAACCGTCTGATTGCCTTTGTTCCTGTATATGATTTCGTAATGCGAATCGAAACCCGGCCTGGCTGGATCTATCGGCGCGAGAATCACTTCCACATCGGGATGGATTCCGTTAGCCGAAAGGCAAAAATCGACTGTTTGCACCGACCCATCGATTGCCGGAAAATTAACGGCAGAACTCGCTGGCGTCACATTGAAATAGGCCGGATTTTCGAAAGTTGGCGTCAGCGTAACATTGTTGGTCTGTACAAAAAAAGTATAATTTCCTGTCGCGTTGGTAAATGCGGCGCCATTTGGTGTAGGCGCGGCAATTCCAATACGAATATAGTTGGCATTTTCATCTGCGGCAGAGCAACCATTGTTATCGGTATCCATGCGAACCGTTCCCGTCACAGTATTATAGATGCCTCCGGGAGAAAACGAGCAATAGGAATTGACAACCGTATTGAACATTCCATTTGAACTGAGCGATTGTTGTAAAGCCGGGATTTGCGATTCGTCGGCGCAGATGAACACCAGATTCGGATTACCCGAGACATCAATAAATTCGTTGCTTCCGTTTTTGGCAAACACGGCATTCAATTGATTTCCCCAGACGTTAGCTGACTCGAGTGCCGGGCAATCGGATAAATCTAAAGTAACCAATTGGTTGTGGAACGCATTCAAAATATACAATCCGGTACAACCCGAAAGATTTATCTCTGTCAATGCATTATCGTTCAAATAAAGCGCATATAACGACGGACATCCGGATAAATTAAGGCTCGTAAGCACACCGTTGATTGCATTGATAGCATATAAATACTCGTGGTTGGACAAATCCAATGAAGCAATCTGATTATTATTCATCATGATGGAAACCAATTGCGGACAGGTCGAGAAATCCAAATTCGTCAATTCATTGTCCTCGCAATGAAAATTCTTCAGATGAGGCAGATTTTGCAGGTTGATCGATGCCAGATCGTTTCGGTCGCAAGACACATTTTCGAGATTCCCAAGTCCGCTCAAATCAAGTGTGGTAAATAAATTTTCCTCGCAGAACAAGAATTGCAGGTTATTTAACCCACCCAAATTCAGCGTGGTCAAACTATTTACGCGACAGTAAAGCTCTTTTAAGTTGGTCAATGTTGTGACCGCTAAAGTTGTCAATTGATTGTCTGCGCAATTTAAACTCATCAAATGGTTCAGGCCAGATACGTTGAGCGAAGTTAAACCACTGTAATAACAACTCAGCTGCTCCAAATTAATCAAAGAAGTGGCGTTCAAAGTGCCGAGCGGATTCACGGAACAATCGAGTTTTTTCAAATTGCCCAACGCCGACATATCGATTCCCGTAAGTTGGTTGTAATCGCAAATCAAGGTTTCCAAAACAACAAGACCGGTTAAATTCAAACTTGAAATACTGTTCTGGCTGCAATTCAAAATCTTTAATCCAGGCGTGACTGAAACATCCAATGTTTGTATCTCATTGCCCGGACAATACAGTTTCTTAAGATTCCCAAATCCGGAAAGCCCTGTAACATTTGCAATCTCGGCACTGCCAATATTGAGGGAATCGACGGCCATGGCTTCGGCAAGCTGGATATTCCCGTCGTTGTTTGCGTCAATTTTGATGTAGCCGCCCATTCCGTAAGCGATCGTATTTTCGGTGCTGGATTCGAGCAATCTGGCCTTAAAATTGGCGTCCGGAATATTGACGATCTGCGCACTGGCAACAGTTGAAATCAGGATCAAAAGAAGTAGTAGTTTATTCATAATTGTTTGGTTTGTGCTAAAGTAGCTAAATTTCGGAGATACCGCACGCAACTCCACCAAACAAAGAACCCGACGCTAGGCCGGGTTATATTTTCGTGTCTCAAAATTATTTCTTGATCTTAAACGCTTTCAATCCAGGAAAGTAAGCCGTGCTGCCCAATTCCTCCTCAATCCTGAGCAACTGGTTGTACTTGGCCATACGGTCGGAGCGCGATGCCGAACCGGTCTTGATTTGTCCGCAGTTCAACGCCACGGCCAAATCGGCGATCGTGTTGTCTTCGGTTTCGCCTGAACGGTGCGACATTACGGATGTGTATCCGGCATTGTGTGCCATGTTTACGGCGGCAATCGTTTCGGTCAGCGTCCCGATCTGGTTGACTTTAATCAAAATTGAATTGGCGATGCCCAAATCGATTCCTTTGGCCAGACGCTCCACATTGGTCACATACAAATCGTCTCCGACCAATTGTACTTTGTCGCCGATCCTGTCGGTCAAATATTTCCAGCCATCCCAGTCGTCTTCGTACATGCCGTCTTCAATCGAAATGATTGGGTATTTGGATGCGAGATCGGCCAGGTAATCGGCTTGTTCTTCCGAAGTCCTGATTTTTCCGTTCGGCCCTTCGAATTTGGAATAATCGTATTTTCCGTTGACATAGAATTCAGATGCGGCACAATCGAGCGCAATCATGATTTCGTCCCCGAATTTGTATCCGGCCATTTCGACCGCTTTCTTGATCGTATCGAGCGCGTCTTCGGTTCCGCCGGCGAGGTTGGGCGCAAATCCGCCTTCATCGCCCACAGCCGTCGACAGGCCGCGGTCGTGCAATACTTTTTTGAGGTTGTGGAAAATCTCGGTCCCCATTTGCAAGGCCTGTGTGAAGGTCTTCGCTTTTACGGGCATGATCATGAATTCCTGGAACGCGATCGGCGCGTCGGAATGCGAACCGCCATTGATGATGTTCATCATCGGCAACGGAAGCGTATTTCCCGAAACACCGCCCACATAACGGTACAATGGCAATCCGAGTTCGTTTGCCGCTGCTTTGGCTACGGCCAGTGAAACACCAAGGATCGCGTTGGCGCCCATGTTTCCTTTGTTGTGCGTACCGTCGAGTTCGATCATTTTCTGGTCGATCAGGTTTTGTTCGAAAACCGAAGTCCCGAGCAATTCCTCAGCAAGGTGCGTATTGACATTCTTGACCGCTTTCAAAACACCTTTGCCCATGAAGGCTTTTCCACCGTCGCGCAATTCAACCGCTTCGTGCTCGCCCGTTGACGCTCCGGATGGAACGGCAGCGCGCCCGAGTATGCCATTTTCGGTGACGACATCGACTTCTATCGTAGGGTTACCGCGCGAATCGAAAATTTGTCTTGCGTGGATTTTGATGATAATGCTCATGTTGCTATTGTTTATTTGTTAATAGTAGAATCAATTTTTTCCGAAATTAAAAAATATCTGTGTGGCAGAAAAGCACATCGGCAATAAATTGGGAAAACTTATAAACGCAAACGATTTAGTTTGCCGCGCTTTTGATGTTATCGATGAATTGGTCAAAAAGATACGATGCATCGTGCGGACCCGGGCTCGCTTCGGGATGGTACTGCACCGAGAAGCAATTCTTCGATTTCATGCGCATGCCTGCGACGGTCTGGTCGTTGATGTGCAAATGCGTGATTTCGAAATCGGGGTTGTTTTCGAGGTCTTTTTTGCTCACGGCGAATCCGTGGTTCTGGGAGGTGATTTCGCCTTTTCCGGTCAGTACGTTTTCTACGGGATGGTTGATGCCACGGTGTCCATTGAACATTTTATACGTCGGAATTCCGTTGGCCAAAGCCAAAATCTGGTGGCCGAGACAAATCCCGAAAACGGGATCGTTGTTCTTGAGGATTTCCTTTGCCGCTTCTTGCGCGAGCAACAGCGGTTCTGGATCGCCGGGGCCATTCGAAAGGAAATAACCATCGGGATGGAACGCTTTCATCGTTTCATAATTCGTGTCGTATGGAAATACCATGATGTAGCAGTCGCGTTTGGCCAGGTTGCGAAGAATGTTCTTCTTGATGCCGAGATCGAGTGCGGCAATTTTATAGGTTGCCGTTGGTTCGCCGATGAAATACGGTTCTTTGGTCGAGACTTTGGAAGCGAGTTCCAAACCTTCCATGTCAGGAACGTTTTGAAGCAAGGTTTTGAGTTCTTCGATTGATTTCCCGTCGGTGGAAATGACGGCGTTCATTGCACCGTTGTCGCGGATGTAGCTCACAAGCGCTCGGGTGTCGACGTCGGAGATGCAGATCAGGTTTTGTTTTTCGAAATAATCGTACAGGCTTCCGGAGGCATTGTCGCGCGAATAGTTGAAACTGAAATTCTTGCAGACGAGCCCGGAAATCATGATTTTATCGGCTTCGATGTCAATGTTATTGACGCCATAGTTGCCGATGTGTGCGTTGGTCGCGACCATGATCTGGCCGTAATAGGACGGATCGGTGAAGATTTCCTGGTAGCCGGTCATTCCGGTGTTGAAGCAGACTTCGCCGAAGGTGGTTCCGGAAATCCCGATGGATTTGCCGTGGAAAATGGTGCCGTCACTTAGGAGTAAGATGGCGGGTTGTCGTGTGTTGTATTTCATTCGTCGTAGTTATAGTTTGTTGTGACTTTAGCGTCCGGTAGTTGGGTGCAAATTTAGGCATTTTTTGCAATGAATTCAAATCGAATGGCAGAGAAGTTTGCATGTGGCACCACCAACGGAAATTGAAATAAAAAAGGCAGACCCAATAGGCCAGCCTTTTTTTTTAAAACCAAACTCTTAGTTAGATTCTCGGGTAAATCATCGGATTGGCACGATGCCGGGGCACCGTACAAAAAATATCGACGACCTTTTCAACCGATGTCTGTTCTCCGTTTGAATCCGTCACCGTCAACTTGACGTTGTAGCTGCCGCATTTAGGATACAGGTGGTTTGGCGCCGCCTCGGTGGAGGTAGTCCCGTCGCCTAGATCCCAAAGAAAGGACTTGGCATTCTGCGAGGTATTGATCAGGTTCAGGTAGGTACCTTCCTTGATGATTTCGTCGGGATTGGTCAATTTGAAGTCGGCCACTGCGGCCGAGGGCTCTGTTTGTGTGGCATTCTGTTGCGTCAAATCGTCATCAACATTGCAGCTGCATAGCAACAGCCCGGCTCCAACAGTAAAAAGCATCTTTTTCATACTCAAATAAGGTTAAATTAATAAAACGAGATAGGGGCATAGTCAAGTTTTAAAGGTAACCGGCGTTTGAATACCGTGCAAAGATAGCATTCATCAAATAACTCCATTTCATTTAACAGTCATTAACTACTTATAACTGAAATTTAAGCGCTTTATTGCCTTGAAACCCAAAAGAAATGTGAAGATTTAAATCCATCGCAAAAAAAAAGGACAAACTTTTAGTTTGTCCTTGATCTTATTTGAAGTTGAAAGATTATGCGTCTTTCTTTTCTTCGTTTTCGTCTGAAGCTTCTGAAGCGTCAGTTGATTCTTCAACTTGTGGCGTTTCAACTTCTCCAACTGGAGTTTGCTCCGCCTGTTCGCTAACGCTCGGGTCAACAACCGGAGCTTCTTCCACTGCTGGAACTTCTGCTGTTGGCTCTTCCACTTGGGCCTCTTCAACCGCTGGAGCTGGAGTGGCTTTAGCAACAGGAGCAGTAGTTGCGCCTTTTGCTTTTCCGCCACGACGGCTTTTCGCTTTTTTCTCTTCTTTTTTACCGCCATTGTAGATTTCGTTGAAATCTACGAGTTCGATCATCGCCATGTCAGCGTTGTCTCCCAAACGGTTTCCTACTTTAATGATGCGCGTGTATCCACCCGGACGGTCGCCCACTTTGGCAGCTACGTCACGGAACAAGTCGGTCACAGCGTATTTGCTTCTCAAGTAAGCGAAAACGATACGACGGTTGTGCGTAGTGTCATCTTTAGATTTTGTAATCAGCGGTTCAACGAATTGTTTCAACGCTTTTGCTTTAGCGACAGTCGTGTTGATGCGCTTGTGCTCGATCAGTGAGCAAGCCATATTCGCGAGCATGGCTTTTCTGTGGCCCGTTTGTCTGCTTAAGTGGTTATTCTTTTTTCCGTGTCTCATGACGTGTTTTTTAAATCTTCATCTTGCTCGATCCGCTTTGGAGAGCAAAATATGAAGCGATTTATTCTTTATCTAATTTGTATTTGGACAAGTCCATTCCGAAAGTAAGGTTTTTCACAGCCACGAGCTCATCGAGTTCAGTGAGTGATTTCTTACCGAAGTTGCGGAATTTCATCAAGTCGTTTTTGTTGAAAGATACCAAATCTCCCAAGGTGTCTACTTCAGCAGCTTTCAAACAGTTCAAGGCGCGAACGGACAAATCCATATCAACGAGTTTTGTTTTGAGCAATTGACGCATGTGCAAAGACTCTTCATCGTAAGATTCTGTCTGTGCGATTTCATCCGCCTCGAGCGTGATTCTTTCGTCAGAGAACAACATGAAGTGGTGGATCAAAACTTTGGCAGCTTCGGTAAGGGCGTCTTTTGGATTGATCGATCCGTCGGTCTTGATTTCAAAAACGAGTTTTTCGTAATCTGTTTTTTGCTCTACACGGAAGTTTTCGATGGCGTATTTCACGTTCTTTACCGGAGTAAAGATGGAATCCGTGAAAATCGTACCGATGGCCGCATTTTGTTTTTTGTTCTCTTCAGCAGGAACATAACCGCGTCCTTTTTCGATAGTGAGCTCCATGTTCAATTTCACTTTGCTATCGAGATTGCAGATCACCAATTCCGGGTTCAGAACCTGGAAACCAGAAATGAATTTTTGGAAGTCGCCCGCAGTTAATTGATCTTTACCAGTAACGGAAATCGTTACCGATTCATTGTCAACGTCTTCAATCTGGCGCTTGAAACGAACTTGTTTCAAGTTAAGGATGATTTCAGTAACATCTTCAACTACACCAGAAATAGTGGAAAACTCGTGGTCTACACCTTCGATTTTCACAGATGTAATTGCATAACCTTCCAAAGCGGAAAGCAAAACTCTTCTAAGTGCATTACCAACGGTCAATCCGTATCCTGGTTCCAAAGGGCGAAATTCAAATTTGCCTTCGAAATCAGTAGAATCGATCATGATAACTTTATCGGGTTTCTGAAAATTAAATATTGCCATAATTTCGACTAAGTCAATTATTATTTGTTGTACAATTCGACGATCAGTTGTTCTTTGATGTTTTCAGGAATTTGCAATCTTGCAGGAACCGAAACGAAAGTACCTTCTTTCAAATCGTTGTTCCAAGTAATCCATTCGTAAACACGTGAAGAATTTGACAATGAACGCTCGATTGCTTCCACTGATTTTGATTTTTCACGAACCGCAACTTTGTCGCCTGGTTTTAGGTGGTAAGAAGGAATATTTACATTTTCACCATTTACAGTGATGTGACGGTGAGAAACGATTTGACGCGCCGCACGACGAGAAGGAGCGATACCCATTCTGTATACAACGTTATCCAAACGAGCCTCGCACAATTGGAGCAAAACTTCACCTGTTACACCACGTGCAGCAGATGCTTTTTCGAACAATCCACGGAATTGTTTTTCAAGGATTCCGTAAGAGTATTTCGCTTTTTGCTTTTCCATCAATTGTACTGCGTACTCTGATTTCTTACCTCTTTTTTTTGCCATCCCGTGTTGTCCGGGTGGGTAATTTCTTTTATCGAAGGCTTTGTCGTCTCCGAAGATCGCCTCGCCGAATTTACGGGCGATTCTTGTACTAGGACCAGTATATCTTGCCATTGCTAATTGTTTTGGGTCAGAGATTATGAATTCAGGTCAAATCCTTCGATAATCTGATTCTGTCCCGGGTTATACTTAATTATTATAAATTTTGAATTCTAAATTTTAAATTGTCAACTCCAATTATTAATTGTTAATTGCCAATTATCAATTACACTCTACGTCTTTTTGGAGGACGACATCCGTTGTGCGGCATTGGTGTAACGTCGATGATCTCGGTTACTTCGATACCTGAATTGTGTACCGAACGGATCGCAGACTCACGTCCGTTACCTGGTCCTTTTACATACACTTTCACTTTTTTCAGTCCTGCTTCCAATGCTACTTTGCTGCAATCTTCAGCAGCCATCTGAGCAGCATATGGCGTGTTCTTTTTAGAACCACGGAAACCCATTTTACCGGCAGAAGACCATGAAATCACTTCACCTTTCTTGTTGGTCAACGAGATGATGATGTTGTTGAAAGTCGCACTAATATGAGCTTCACCTGTAGACTCAACGATAACTTTACGTTTTTTTGCTGTTGCTTTAGCCATATTATTTATTATTTAGTTGCTTTTTTCTTGTTAGCAACAGTTTTACGCTTACCTTTTCTGGTTCTTGAATTGTTCTTGGTTCTTTGGCCCCTCAATGGCAATCCAGATCTGTGACGGATTCCCCTGTAGCAACCGATGTCCATCAAACGCTTGATGTGCAAAGATGTTTCAGAACGCAATTCTCCTTCAATCTTGTAATATCCAACCGCATCACGGATTGCTCCGATCTGGTCGTCATTCCAGTCTTGAACTTTGATGTCTTCGCTTACTTCAGCTTTAGCCAAAATATCGCTTGCACGGCTTTTACCAATTCCGAAGATGTAGGTCAAAGCGATAACTCCTCTTTTGTTTTTCGGGATGTCTACCCCTGCTATTCTTGCCATAATTATCCTTGTCTCTGTTTAAATCTAGGATTCTTTTTGTTGATTACGTATAATCTGCCTTTTCTGCGAACGATGACGCATTCGGCACTTCTCTTCTTTACTGATGCTCTTACTTTCATCTGAATGGTTTTAATTGTTTTTCAGCGGTCAGATGGAATTCGCCCAAGGGCTCATTTCATGGTAATGCTTTTAATATCTATAAGTAATTCTTGCTTTGGATAAATCGTAAGGACTCATTTCCAGTTTCACTTTGTCGCCCGGGAGCAACTTGATGTAATGCATGCGCATTTTTCCGGAGATGTGAGCAATTACGATGTGCCCGTTTTCTAATTCTACACGAAACATTGCATTTGACAATGCTTCAATTATTGATCCGTCTTGTTCTATTGCTGATTGTTTTGCCATAAATTAAGCTACCGCTTTTCTGTTTTTACCGCTTTTCATCAAACCGTCGTAATGTTTGTTCAATAGGTAAGAGTTAATTTGTTGGATGGTATCGATAGCGACACCTACCATAATGATTAACGAAGTACCTCCGAAAAACATCGCCCAGGATTGTTGAACACCAAAACTTACCACAATAGCTGGGAACACAGCGATCAGTGCAAGGAATAATGAACCTGGGAAAGTAATTAAAGACATGATATGATCTAAGAAATCGGAAGTTTCAACACCCGGACGTACGCCTGGGATGAATCCGCCGCTTCTTTTCAGATCGTCTGCCATTTTGTTGGTCGGAACCGTAATCGCCGTGTAGAAATAAGTAAACACGATGATCAAAGTTGCGAATACAAAGTTGTACCAGAATCCGAACATGTTACTGAATGCACCGGCAATCGACTGTGAAGCCTCCGATTGTGACAAACCTGCCAAAGCGGCCGGGATGAACATAATGGCCTGTGCAAAGATGATTGGCATAACCCCGGAAGCATTGAGCTTCAAAGGAATCCACTGTCTGTTTCCACCCATCATATCTTGTTCAAAATCGCCAGTTGTCGTACGGCGGGCGTACTGTACCGGAATCTTTCTGACAGCCATAACGAGAAGGACACAGGCAACGATGACCAATAACCAAACGATCACTTCGATAACCAATAACATTAGTCCACCATTGTTGTTTGTCATGGTAGAAGTAATTTCCTGGATGAATGCCTGCGGCAAACGGGCCAAGATTCCGACCATGATCAACAAGGAGATACCGTTTCCGATTCCTTTATCTGTAATTTTCTCTCCCAACCACATGGCGAAAATGGTACCAGTCGTGAGGATAAGAACTGAAGAAAATAAGAATGCAAACGAATTGACATCCAATAAGAATGCGTTCGCCGGCAAGGTTCTGTTCAGGTTGTAAATGTAACCCGGACCTTGCACCAATGTAATGGCGATGGTTAACCAACGAGTGATCTGGTTGATTTTCTTTCTACCGCTTTCGCCGTCTTTCTGCAATTTCTGCAGGTAAGGGATTGCAATACCCATCAACTGCACCACGATCGACGCAGAGATGTAAGGCATGATTCCCAATGCAAAAACGGAAGCTTTGGAGAAAGCCCCACCTGTAAACATGTCGAGGATTGAACCAATACCGTCTTTCGTCTGGCCAGCAAGGCTAGTCAATTGTGTCGCATCGACACCTGGAAGGGTTACGTGCGCACCGAAACGATAAACGAGTAAAAGACCTAAAGTGAATAGAATTCTGTTTTTCAGTTCTTCTATTTTCCACACATTAGCGAATGATTCAAAAAATTTCTTCATATACAGGAAAAATTATAATGTTACCGCTTCACCTCCAGCTGCTTCGATAGCCGCTTTTGCCGTTGCTGTAAATTTGTGAGCAGTTACCTTCAGTTTTGCTTTCAATTCGCCACGTCCTAAAATCTTAACGATTTCATTTTTAGTCGCCAAGCGGTTCGTTACGAATACTGTCATATCGACAGCACCATCTTTCACCATTCCGTTGTCTACGAGCAACTGAAGCGTATCAAGGTTAACACCTTCGTATTCTTTACGATTGATGTTTTTGAAACCAAACTTAGGCACACGTCTTTGAAGTGGCATTTGCCCTCCTTCAAAACCAATCTTTTTAGAATAACCCGAACGAGATTTCGCTCCTTTGTGGCCTCTTGCGGAAGTCCCACCTTTACCGGAACCTTCTCCACGGCCTAATCTTTTATTCTGATTGTGCGTCGAACCTTCAGCAGGTTGTAAATTACTTAAATTCATAACCGTTATTTGTTATTTAACTTCCTCAACGGAAACTAAGTGTTTAACTTTATTGATCATCCCAAGGATAGCAGGATTTGACTCATGCTCTACAGTTTGTCCCATTTTACGGAGACCCAAAGCCTCAAGTCCACGTTTTTGTGTCAATGGACAGTTGATTTTGCTTCTAACTTGTTTTACTAATAATTTTGCCATGATTTCCTGTGATTATCCTTTAAAAACTTTCTCTAACGACACACCTCTTTGTTTTGCAACTGTGTGCGCGCTTCTCATTTGCAGTAAAGCATCGAAAGTTGCTTTTACCACGTTGTGAGGGTTTGATGATCCTTGTGATTTTGACAATACGTCGTGGATTCCTACTGATTCGAGAACTGAACGAACAGCTCCACCAGCAATTACTCCTGTACCATGTGATGCAGGCATCAAGAATACACGCGCTCCGCCAAATTTTCCTTTTTGTTCGTGTGGAACAGATTGTCCGCTCAAAGGAATTTTCACCAAGTTTTTCTTAGCATCTTCCACCGCTTTTGCGATTGCTTCAGAAACATCTTTCGATTTTCCCAATCCGTGACCAACTACACCGTTCTCATCACCTACAACAACAATAGCCGAAAAGCCGAAAGCCCTACCACCTTTTGTTACTTTGGTTACACGATTTACACTTACCAGACGGTCTTTCAATTCGAGTCCGCTTGGTTTTACTGCTTCTATATTTCTACTTTTAGACATATGATTAGAATTTAAGACCTGCAGCTCTTGCGCCTTCGGCTAATGATTTAATACGACCGTGGTACAAGTATCCGCCTCTGTCGAAGCTTACTGTTTCGATTCCTGCTTTCAAAGCTTTCTCACCGATCAGTTTTCCTACCGCATTGGCAACTTCAACGTTTGTTCCTTTGGCATCTACACCTTTTTCTCTCGAAGAAGCTGCGAGTAAAGTCACTCCGTTTACGTCGTCAATAAGCTGCGCGTAGATCTCTTTGTTACTTCTGAATACAGAAAGTCTCGGTGTAGCGGCAGTACCGCTGACGATCTTTCTGATCCTGAATTTAATTCTCTGTCTTCTCTCAGTTTTTGTTAATGACATAACTTTATTTTTAAGCTGATTTACCTGCTTTTCTTCTTAATACTTCTCCTACGAATTTAACTCCTTTTCCTTTGTATGGTTCAGGACGACGGAATCCGCGGATTTTCGCTGCAACAGCACCCAACAATTGTTTGTCGAATGAAGTTAACTTTACAATTGGGTTCTTTCCTTTTTCAGAAATCGTTTCGAGTTTAACCTCTGCAGCGACTTCTAAAATGATGTTGTGAGAGAATCCAAGAGCCAAATCTAGTTTTTGTCCTTGGTTTGAAGCTCTGTAACCTACTCCAACCAATTCTAATTCTTTAGTGAAACCTTCTGATACACCCACAATCATATTGTTGATCAGTGCTCTGTACAATCCGTGTTTTGCTCTTTGATCTTTATGATCTGAAGGACGCTCCAATGTGATGACGCCTTCTTCAATTTTTACAGTGATATCGCTGTATTCCTGTGTTAATTGACCTAATTTTCCTTTAACTGTAATAATGTTGTCGTTTACTTCAACAGTTACACCAGCAGGAATCGAAATTGGATTTTTACCTATTCTTGACATGTCTGACTGTTTTTAGTATACGTAACAAATTACTTCACCACCAACATTGAGTTGTTTGGCTTGTTTTCCTGTCATCAAACCTTTTGATGTAGAAACGATTGCGATACCCAATCCGTTGAGGATTCTTGGCAGTTTATCAGCACCTGCGTACTTACGCAAACCTGGTTTACTAATTCTTTGGATATCTTTGATTACCGGCTCTTTAGTATCTTTATCATACTTCAAAGCGATTTTGATAGTACCTTGAACGGCATTATCTTCAAATTTGTAACTCAAGATATAACCCTGATCAAATAAGATCTTGGTAATCTCTTTCTTCAGATTAGATGCTGGGATCTCAACGACTTTGTGGTTTGCGGCCACGGCGTTTCTAACCCTTGTCAAATAATCCGCAATTGGATCTGTGTACATATAATTAAAATTGCGGTTTTGGTATTCGTACCGGTCTTTCCGGCAGAACCTGAAACCATTAAAACTCTTAGTTAATTAATCAATAGATAGTTGTCCGTTCCCGGCAAAAATCCGGCAAACTTACAACTATCTATCGACATAACAAAATTGATTTTTACCAGCTGGCTTTTTTAACGCCCGGGATCAATCCGCTGTTGGCCATTTCACGGAACGTAACACGTGAAATTCCGAACTGGCGCATATAACCTCTTGGTCTTCCAGTCAGTTTGCAACGGTTGTGCATTCTGACAGGTGAAGCGTTTTTCGGCAACTTTTGCAAGCCTACGTAATCTCCAGCTTCCAATAAAGCTTTCCTTTTCTCAGCGTATTTTGCTACCGTTTTTTCTCTTTTCACCTCGCGGGCTTTCATTGATTCTTTAGCCATGTCTTAGTTCTTTTTAAATGGTAAACCTAATTCAGCCAATAATGACTTTGCTTCTTGATCTGTACTTGCAGTTGTCACGAAAGTGATGTCCATTCCGGAAATCTTGTTCACCTTATCGATGTCGATTTCAGGGAAGATGATTTGCTCGGTAACACCAAGGTTGTAGTTTCCACGACCGTCAAAACCAGTGGCTTTGATTCCGTTGAAATCACGAACACGCGGCAAAGCCGAAGTGATCAAACGATCCAAAAACTCATACATTCTTTCGCCACGCAAAGTGACTTTGGCACCGATCGGCATTCCTTTTCTCAATTTGAACGACGCAACGTCTTTCTTAGAGATGGTAGAAACGGCTTTCTGTCCGGTGATTTTCGTCATTTCGTCTACAGCGTAGTCGATCAATTTCTTGTCAGATACGGCTGCACCAACGCCACGGCTCAAAACGATTTTCTCCAATTTTGGAACCTGCATTACGTTTTTGTATCCGAATTCTTCTTTAAGAGCAGACACAACGCGGTCTTTGTACTCTTGTTTCAATCTAGGTGTATATGCCATGACTATAATACTTGATTAGATTTTTTTGCAAATCTTACTTTCTTATCTCCTTCGATCCTGGTTCCAACACGTGTTGCAGTTTTCGATTTTGGATCGATCAACGACAGGTTGGAAATGTGGATAGGAGCTTCTTTCTTAACGATTCCGCCTTGTGGATTTTTAGCGCTAGGCTTGGTGTGTTTCGACACCATGTTGATCCCTTCGACAACCGCTTTGTTTTTCTCTTTGTAAACACGCACTACTTTACCTTCGGAACCTTTGTGGTCTCCGGCGATAACTTTTACCGTGTCTCCTGATTTTATTTTCAGCTTTATCATCTTGCTAATAATTAAAGCACCTCAGGCGCTAATGATACAATTTTCATGAATTGTTTTTCACGCAATTCTCTTGCTACCGGACCAAAAACACGTGTTCCTCTCATTTCGCCAGCCGCGTTCAAAAGAACACAAGCGTTATCGTCGAAACGGATGTAAGAACCATCGGCTCTTCTCACTTCTTTTTTGGTACGTACAACCACTGCAGTAGAAACCGCTCCTTTTTTCACGTTACCGTTTGGAGTCGCGTCTTTAATTGATACTACAATTTTATCCCCGACAGAGGCGTAACGACGTTTCGTTCCACCCAAAACACGGATGGTCAAAACTTCTTTTGCCCCTGTGTTGTCTGCTACTTTTAATCTTGATTCCTGTTGTACCATAATTATTTAGCTCTTTCAATGATTTCAACTAATCTCCAGCATTTGGTTTTTGACAAGGGACGTGTCTCAGAGATACGTACGGTGTCACCGATGTTGCAGTCGTTTGTTTCGTCGTGTGCGTGATACTTTTTAGTCTTCAACACGAACTTACCGTATAACGGGTGTTTTACTTTCGTAGTTTGCGCCACAACGATAGACTTGTCCATCTTGTTTGACGTCACAACACCAATTCTTTCTTTTCTTAAATTTCTTTTTTCTTCCATTTTGCAGAATACAATTATTGGATTTCTCTTTTGCTGATTTCAGTTGCCAATCTTGCTACAGTTCTACGAACCGTTCTGATCTGCAAAGGATTCTCGATTGGAGAAATCGCATGCGCCATTTGAAGGTCGCTGTACGTTTTCTTGGTCTGAGTCAATTTTTCCTGCAATTCTGCTACGGAAAGATCTTTAATTTCTTTTTGTTTCATCTTGATATGAATTAAGCTTCGAAATCTCTAGCGACGATGAATTTGGTTTTCACAGGAAGTTTTTGGGCTGCAAGACGCAAAGCCTCTTTAGCAACTGACAAAGGAACTCCTCCTACTTCAAACATAATTCTTCCTGGTTTAACAACAGCTGCCCAATATTCAACGGCACCTTTACCTTTACCCATACGTACCTCAAGAGGCTTTTTGGTGATCGGCTTGTCTGGAAAAATTTTAATCCAAAGCTGACCTTCCCTTTTCATGTAACGGGTTGCAGCAATACGCGCAGCCTCGATTTGACGTGAAGTAAGGAACATCCCATCTTCGTGTACAGATTTGATTCCGAACATTCCGTTAGAAAGTTCATGCCCTCTGTTGGCATTCCCTTTCATTTTACCTTTCTGTACCTTACGGTATTTTGTTCTTTTAGGCTGTAACATTTTCTTTTCTTTTTAAAAAATTACTTTCTTTTACGGTCTCCGCCCGGTCGATCTCCGCCCGGTTTTCTGTCTTTGTTGAAAGGCTTGCGGTCTCCTCTTGGAGAATCGCCACCTTTACCACCACCACCTTGGCCAGACTGTTTTTTGTCCATACCTACCAGTGGAGAAAGATCTCTCTTACCGTAAACTTCACCTTTCATGATCCATACTTTGATACCCATACGACCGTAAGTCGTGTGTGCTTCAGCCAAAGCGTAATCGATGTCGGCTCTGAAAGTTGACAAAGGAATACGTCCTTCTTTGAATCCCTCTGAACGCGCCATCTCAGCACCATTCAAACGACCAGAGATCAAGACTTTGATGCCTTCTGCGTTCATACGCATCGAGGCAGCGATAGCCATTTTGATTGCTCTTCTGTAAGAAATACGGCTTTCGATCTGACGGGCGATGCTTGACGCAACTAGAAACGCATCGAGTTCAGGTCTTTTGATTTCAAAGATGTTGATTTGAACTTCTTTGTCGGTGATCTTCTTCAATTCCTCTTTCAACTTGTCTACCTCTTGGCCACCTTTTCCGATAATGATACCAGGACGGGCAGTAGTGATAGTAACGGTTACAAGTTTCAAAGTTCTCTCGATGATCACTTTTGATACACTAGCTTTTGATAAACGAGCGTGGATGTACTTTCTGATTTTGTAGTCTTCGGCGATTTTGTCACCGTAGTCATTTCCACCATACCAGTTAGAATCCCAACCTCTGATGATCCCAAGTCTATTCCCAATTGGATTTGTCTTTTGTCCCATCTTAATTAATTTGCTTGTGTGTTATCTAATTGTCCCAATACGATTGTAACGTGGTTGGAACGTTTTCTAATTCTGTGTGCTCTTCCTTGTGGCGCAGGACGAAGTCTTTTCAACATCATTCCTCCGTCTACACGGATTTCTTTTACGATCAAGCCTGCTTCTGCAACGTTTCCGTCTGCGTTTTTCTGCTCCCAGTTATTGATAGCCGATAACAACAGTTTCTCCAATTTGCGTGAAGCTTCTTTAGTGCTGAACCTTAAGATGTTCAACGCTCTTTCTACCTTCTGACCTCTTACCAAGTCTGCTACTAAGCGCATTTTTCTAGGTGAAGTAGGGCAGTTATTCAACTTTGCGAAAGCGATCTGCTTGTTAGCTTCTTTGATGCCTTCGGCTCTTTCTCTTTTACGAACTCCCATTGCTTCTTATTTTTTACCTTTGTTTTTAGCTCCAGCGTGACCACGGAATGATCTAGTTGGCGAAAATTCTCCTAATTTATGACCTACCATGTTTTCTGTTACGTAAACAGGTACGAATTGACGGCCATTGTGTACAGCGATCGTCTGTCCAACGAAATCAGGAGTAATCATCGATGCGCGAGACCATGTCTTTACTACACCTTTATTACCACCGTCAATGTTGTCCTGAACTTTCTTCTCTAATTTATAATGAACGTAAGGTCCTTTTTTTAATGAACGTGCCATATCTTATTATTTCTTTCTGCGTTCTACAATGTACTTATTGCTCGGGTTCTGCTTAGAACGGGTTCTGTATCCTTTAGCCGGCAATCCTTTTCTTGAACGTGGATGACCTCCTGATGAACGTCCTTCACCACCACCCATTGGGTGATCGACAGGGTTCATGGCAACTGGTCTAGTTCTAGGACGTCTGCCCAACCATCTTGTTCTACCTGCTTTACCAGACACGATCAATTGGTGGTCTGAGTTGGAAACCGCCCCGATCGTAGCCGAACAAGTCAACAAGATCAATCTTGTTTCTCCAGAAGGCATTTTGATCGTTGCATATTTTCCGTCACGGGCCATCAATTGCGCGAATGTTCCAGCCGAACGAGCGATAACCGCTCCTTGCCCTGGACGCAATTCGATACAAGAAATTACAGTTCCGAGTGGAATCTTGCTCAAAGGCAAAGTATTACCGATTTCCGGCTGCGCGTCTTCACCAGAAACGAGTTTCTGACCGACCTGCAATCCATTTTGAGCAATAATGTACGTTTTCTCACCATCGGCGTAAGCCAACAAAGCGATGAACGCAGTTCTGTTAGGATCATACTCGATTGATTTCACCGTGGCAGGGATTCCCGCTTTGGTTCTTTTGAAATCGATGATACGATACCTTTGTTTGTGACCACCGCCTGTGTAACGCATGGTCATTTTTCCTTGACTATTTCTACCGCCTGAGTTTTTTATCGGTGCGATCAATGAACGCTCCGGCTTATCAGTTGTAATAGCGTCAAAACTATTCACAACTCTAAATCGCTGACCCGGGGTAATAGGTTTTAATTTTCTAACTGACATGATGCTGCCTTATTTTAGATGCTGTTATAAAAATCTATTGTTTCTCCTTCTTGTACTTGAACGATGGCTTTCTTGTAGCTATTCGTCTTTCCGCTGATCAAACCACTTTTAGTGTATTTGGTACTTCTGTCCGGACGTACATTCATTGTATTGATTGCAGTAACAGTTACGCCATAAGCAGCTTCTACAGCTTTCTTAATTTGCACTTTGTTTGCTTTTTTGTCTACAACGAATCCGAAACGGTTAGAAATTTCACTTTGCTTGGTTACTTTTTCAGTTACTATAGGCTTAATTATGATACTCATGTCCTATTTATTTGCTTAAATTTTCTTCAATTCCTTCTAAAGAACTCTCCAAAAGCACCAAATTATTCGCGTTTAAAATTGCGTAAGTACTTAATTCTGAGTTAGTTACAACCGAAGATGCCTTCAAATTGCGTGAGGACAAATATACATTTTTATTTGTATCGCCCAACACGATTAAAGATTTTTTGTTTTCTAACCCCAATGCTTTCAAAACATTAATGAAATTTTTGGTGTTAGGCGTTTCAAAATTGAAGTCTTCAACGATGATAATATTCGACTCTTTTGCTTTGATTGAGAAAGCAGATTTACGGGCCAAACGCTTCAGGTTTTTGTTCAATTTGAAAGAGTAGCTTCTCGGACGTGGGCCGAAAACTGTACCTCCACCTTTAAACAAAGGGTTCTTCGCAGAACCTGCACGAGCCGTACCGGTTCCTTTTTGTTTTTTGATCTTACGAGTAGATCCTGCTACTTCGGCACGCTCTTTTGCTTTGTGCGTCCCTTGTCTTTGGTTTGCCAAATACTGTTTTACATCTAAGTAAACTGCGTGGTTATTTGGCTCAATTCCAAATACGTCGTCAGAAAGCTGTACTTTTCTTCCAGTTTCTTCTCCGCTGATATTTAAAACTTTTACTTCCATTACTTCTGAATGATTACGTAAGCGTTAGTATGACCCGGAACCGCCCCTTTAACCAAAATGAGGTTTTTGTCGGCGATCACTTTTAACACTTTTAAGTTCTGAACTTTAACATTATCTCCACCCATTCTTCCCGCCATACGCATTCCTTTGAATACGCGTGATGGATAAGAGGATGCTCCTACTGAACCTGGCGCTCTCAAACGGTTGTGCTGACCATGTGTCGCTTGTCCAACACCACCAAAACCGTGACGTTTCACAACACCTTGAAAACCTTTACCTTTTGATGTACCTTGCACATCCACAAATTCTCCTTCAGTAAAGACAGCAACTGTCAATACATCACCTAATTTGTACTCGTTCTCAAATTGGAGTTCAACGACTTTTTTCTTAGCAACAGTTCCCGCTTTCTTAAAGTGACCGATGGCCGCTTTTGTGGAATGTTTTTCAGTTTTGTCATCGAAACCAAGTTGCAACGCTTCATACCCGTCAACCTCGTTGGTTCTGACTTGGGTAACGACGCATGGGCCAGCTTCGATTACGGTACAAGGAATGTTTTTCCCGTTCTCGTCGAAAATACTGGTCATGCCGATCTTTCTACCAATTAACCCAGACATAATTATTAATTATTGATTATTAAAAAAATTCTTTTTTAGTTGCCTTTAGACATAAGTATAAAGCATCGGAACGAAAATCCCGATACTTTATACCAAATCTTAAGCGTTTACTTATACTTTGATTTCAACCTCTACTCCGCTTGGCAATTCCAGTTTCATCAACGCATCGATGGTTTTGGATGAAGAAGAATAGATGTCGATCAATCTTTTGTAGGACATCACTTCGAACTGCTCACGTGCTTTTTTGTTTACGTGTGGTGAACGCAAAACGGTGAACAATTTTTTGTGTGTTGGCAAAGGAATTGGGCCAGTTACTACCGCTCCAGTGCTTTTTACTGTTTTTACGATCTTCTCTGACGATTTGTCAACGAGCATGTGATCGTAAGATTTCAATTTTATTCTGATTTTTTGACTCATCTTTTAAAATATTAAGCGGTTCCTTTTGCTTTTTTGATTACAGCTTCTGAAATGTTCGAAGGCGTCTCGGCGTAGTGTGAAAATTCCATCGTTGAAGTCGCACGGCCTGAAGACAATGTTCTCAATGTGGTTACATATCCGAACATTTCAGACAATGGCACATCAGCCTTGATGGTTTTTGCACCGTTACGGTCGCCCATGTCATTCACCTGTCCGCGACGACGGTTGATATCACCTACGATATCTCCCATGTTCTCTTCTGGTGTAATAACCTCCATTTTCATGATCGGCTCCAAGATGATTGCTCCGGCAGCTTTCGCTACTTCTTTGTAACCCATTTTGGCAGCCAATTCAAATGACAACGCATCAGAATCGACCGGGTGGAAAGACCCATCCAATAAAGTCACTTTCAAACTATCGACTTGGTAACCAGCCAAAGGACCTGTTTTCATTGCTTCACGGAAACCTTTCTCTACAGAAGGAATGTATTCTTTAGGAACGTTACCACCTTTAACAGCGTTAACGAACTGCAAGCCTACAGGCACTTTACCGTCTACTTCATCAGCCGGCTCGAGCAAGAATACGATATCACCGAATTTACCACGACCACCTGATTGTTTTTTGTATGTTTCTCTGTGCTGGGCAGATTTTGTGAAAGCTTCTTTGTATTCTACCTGAGGCTCCCCTTGGTTGACCTCTACTTTGAATTCACGTTTCATACGATCGACCAAGATATCGAGGTGAAGCTCACCCATACCTGAAATGATCGTTTGACCCGAAGCTTCGTCTGTACGGACGGTAAACGTTGGATCTTCTTCAGCCAATTTGGCCAAAGCCATACCCATTTTATCGACGTCAGCCTTGGTTTTAGGCTCGATCGCGATACCGATTACCGGCGCAGGGAATTTCATTGATTCAAGGATAATCGGGTGTTTTTCATCACACAAAGTATCACCTGTTTTGATGTCTTTAAATCCGACAGCCGCACCAATATCACCAGCCTCGATATAATCGATCGGGTTTTGCTTGTTGGCGTGCATTTGGTAGATACGCGAAATACGCTCTTTGTTACCTGAACGGGTGTTCAAGACATAAGAACCTGCATCCAAACGACCTGAATAAGCACGGAAGAAAGCGAGACGACCTACGAATGGATCGGTTGCAATCTTAAATGCCAAAGCAGCGAAAGGCTCTTTAACATCTGGCTTACGCAAGATTTTGGTTTGGTCTTCCTCGAGCAAATCAGCATCATCAGGATCGATTCCTACGATACCTTCTTTGTCCATTGGGGAAGGCAAATATTTACAAACCGCATCGAGCATGAATTGAACGCCTTTGTTTTTGAAAGAAGATCCTGCAATCATCGGGATGATCGCCATGTCCATAGTTGCAGCCCTTAAAGCGTTGTTGATTTCTTCTTCCGTGATAGACTCTGGATCTTCCATGTATTTATCAAGCAAGTTTTCATCGTAATCAGCAACCGCTTCGATAAGGATGTCTCTGTATTCTTTCACTTCCGCAACCATATCCTCAGGGATCGGCACGATATCGAAAGTAGCGCCCAAAGTCTCATCATGCCATACGATAGCCTGATTTTTAACTAAGTCAACCACACCTTTGAAGTCGATTTCATCACCGATTGGCAATGTGATCGCCACGGCGTTTGATTTCAACATATCGCGAACCTGTTGGCAAACACCCAAGAAGTTCGAACCCTGACGGTCCATCTTGTTGACGAAGCCCATACGCGGAACGCGGTACTGATCCGCCAATCTCCAGTTGGTTTCTGATTGTGGCTCCACACCATCAACCGCAGAAAACAAGAACACCAATCCGTCGAGTACACGCAATGAACGGTTTACCTCTACGGTAAAATCCACGTGTCCCGGGGTATCGATAATGTTGAAGTGATAAGGGATTGATTCTGGCAAAACTTTACCTTGCTCAGTCGGAAAATTCCACTCGCAAGTTGTAGCAGCCGAAGTGATCGTGATACCACGCTCTTGCTCCTGCGCCATCCAGTCCATCGTTGCAGCACCATCGTGCACCTCACCGATTTTGTGTGATTTACCAGTATAAAAAAGGATACGCTCAGTCGTTGTCGTTTTACCGGCATCAATGTGAGCAGCAATTCCAATATTTCTTGTGTATTTTAAATCTCTAGCCATTTCTTATGATTAAAATCTAAAGTGAGAGAATGCTTTGTTTGCTTCGGCCATTTTGTGAGTATCCATTCTCTTCTTAACAGCAGCACCTTCTTCTTTAGCAGCAGCTAAAACTTCAGAAGCCAGTTTAGAGGCCATCGATTTCTCATTTCTTCTACGAGCGTAAAGGATCATCCATTTCATTGCCATGGAGATTTTACGGTCTGGGCGAATTTGCATCGGGATCTGGAAGGTTGCACCACCAACACGACGGCTACGTACTTCTACGTGCGGCATTACATTGGTCAATGCATCTTTCCAGATTTCTAGTGCTGATTTTTCAGCATCTTGCTTTTTCGATTCTACGATATCGATCGCATCATAAAATACTTTAAAAGCTGTTGATTTTTTACCGTCCCACATCAAGTTGTTCACGAAACGGGTTACCAGCTGGTCATTAAACCTCGGATCTGGTAAAAGGGGTCTTTTTTTGGCCGCTCTTTTTCTCATGTCTTTTTCTTAAAAGTTTTTAAATTACTTTTTCGCTTCTTTAGGGCGTTTTGCACCGTATTTAGATCTTCTTTGCGTTCTTCCTGCAACACCTGACGTATCAAGCGCTCCACGAACGATGTGGTATCTAACTCCCGGCAAATCTTTTACCCTTCCGCCCCTAACTAATACTATCGAGTGCTCTTGTAGGTTGTGTCCTTCACCTGGGATGTAAGCGTTTACCTCATTACCGTTTGTCAAACGTACACGCGCTACTTTACGCATCGCTGAGTTTGGCTTTTTAGGTGTAGTGGTGTAAACACGTGTACAAACGCCACGTCTTTGAGGACATGAATCCAAAGCAACCGATTTACTCTTCTTAGTTATCTGGGTTCTTCCAGTTCTTACTAATTGTTGAATTGTTGGCATAATTAATACTAAAAAATTTATTATGTTTTAATTTCCCGCTTTTTACGGGGTTGCAAATGTAGCAATAATTTTTAATGAAACAAATCTTAAAACATTAATTTTCAACTGAATTATTCAACAGATATGAAACGGCCAATTTTTGCGTTACTTTTATCAAAATTTAATTGCTTTTGAAAAAGATTGTCTTGCTGCTGTTGCTGGTTTGTTGTGGAAAAAATATTTCCGCACAGAATTTATACTTGAAAATTTCAGGCAAATCAGACACTGAAACAAGCACAATCGATTCCATCGGCTACAACACAAAACACATCAACGCCAAATCCATTACAGACGAAGTCAATGCCATTACCGGAAAACTATCGCGCATGGGTTTTATCGCGCAGGAAATCGAAAGCAATGAAAAAACAAACGATTCGACTTTTCTTTTTCGTTTGCGCCTCGGGGAAAAGACGCGCGCGCTACACCTATATATAGGAGAAAATTCTGAAATAAGATTGATTGCCTTTCCGGACCAGAAAAAAGACACCGTCGTTTTGCCTTACAACGAAGTCGAAAGTTTCCTGAACGCCACTTTGGCCCGATTGGAAAAACGCGGTTACGCTTTGGCAAAACTCCAACTGAACAACGTCAAAAACAAAGACAATCACCTCGAGGCCGAATTGAAATACACGCTCAGCACGCAACGCCAACTCAACGACATCGTCATCAACGGCTACACCAAATTTCCGGAAGGACACAAACAGCAGATTCGCAGGATGTACCGGAACAAGACTTTCAACCAGGAAAACCTCAAGAAGGTTTATTCGGATTTTGAGAAATTCCGTTTCGTCAAGCAACTCAAATACCCCGAAATCCTGTTCGAGAAAGATTCGACCAAGATTTACGTGTATCTCGAAAAAGCCAAATCGAATACTTTTGACGGCTTCATCGGATTCTCAAATGGCGAAGACAAAAAAATAAAACTCAACGGCTATGTCGATTTGATCCTGAACAATATTTTGAACACCGGGGAAACTTTTACGCTGTATTGGAAAAGCGACGGCAATGACCAGAAGACCTTCAATGCCGCGATTGAACTGCCTTATATTTTCAAAAGCCCGTTTGGCCTCAAGGCGCAACTCAACATTTTCAAACAAGACAGTACTTTTCAGAATACGCGAACGGCGATCGATCTGGGGTATTTTTTCAACTACAATACGCGATTGTATTTGGGCTACCAATCGACCGAATCGAGCGACATCCAAAATCTCAATCTGTCCAGCCTGAGCGATTTCAAAAATTCATTCGTGACGGCCAATTTCGAATTTCTCGATTTCAAGACCGACGACTTCCTTTTTCCCGAAAAAACGAAGGTGAATTTAAAGGCCGGGATCGGTTCGCGCAACTCAAAATTTAACAATAATGACCAGTTTTTCGTTAACCTCGAGTTAAAGCACAATCTGTACCTGAACGAGAAGAACCACATCAACGTTAAGACGCACAATTTCTATTTGAACAGCGACGATTATATCGTGAATGAATTGCACCGGTTCGGCGGCATCAATTCCATACGCGGATTCAATGAAAATAGCTTACAGGCCAACCTTTTTACCTCAATCCTCACCGAATACCGCTACGCAATGACGCCGGGCATTTACGCGCATACAATCATTGATTACGGCTATTATCAGGACAGGACCTCAGACAACAGTGGAAGCCTTCTCGGACTTGGGTTCGGATTCGGTTTATTGACCAAAAACGGGCTTTTCAATATTGTGTATGCAAACGGAAGCACAAAAGATCAGGCAATCAAATTATCCAATTCGATTGTTCATATCAGTTTCAAAACCAATTTTTAAACTTTTTTTTAAAAAAATTGTGAAAAAAAGTACCATGAAGATTAGGAAACTTAACAATAAATTTGGACTTTTGGGGTAACTAATTCAAAATAATTAAAAATGAAACTAAAGTTCAATGGATTTTTAGCGCTTCTTTTAGTGCTAATAACGCAAATGACATTTGCGCAGGACATTACGGTGAACGGTGTTGTGCAGGACCCGACAGGACTGCCGATTCCAGGAGCAAATGTTCTCGTTAAAGGCACCACGAATGGTGTTCAGACAGATTTTGACGGGAAATTTCAAATCAAAGCTGCCCCGGGCCAGGTCCTCGTATTCAGTTACCTGGGAATGAAAACGCTGGAGCGCCCTGCTTCTGCGAACATGACCGTTAAGCTTGCTGATGATTCAGTGCAGCTTGAAGGTGTTGTCGTTACCGCTTTCGGTATTAAAAGACAAAAAAGGGAATTGGGGTATGCCACTGCTTCGGTAAACTCTAAAGACCTTACCGAGGTGACCAACACCAATGCGTTCGAATCCTTATCTGGTAAAATTGCAGGGGTTGACATTACGGCTCCGGCACAGGTAGGCGCTTCGTCAAAGGTGATCATCAGGGGTATCAGTTCCCTTAACAATCAAAGTCCTTTGTACATTGTTGACGGTACTCCAATCAACAACGCCGCTGGTAGCGTCACTGGAAACACAAGAAGTTTCGATTCAGGTAACGGTATCGCCGATGTTGACCCGAACAACATCGAAAGCATGACGGTCCTTAAAGGTGCAGCGGCTTCGGCTTTGTACGGATCGAGAGCCGCTCAGGGGGTTATCATCATCACAACCAAATCGGCTAAAAACAAACAGAAATTATCAGTTGAACTCAGCAACTCTACAGACTTCTCAGAAATCTCAAGAGTACCACACTTGCAAAACCAATTTGGCCAGGGATGGGCAGGTTCTTCTTTCTCTAACTGGGCAAGCCAGCCTCAAAACGTCGTCAGTAATGAAAATGGTTCATGGGGGCCAGCTTTCAACGGCGAAGTTCGTGCGTGGGGATCTATCATAAATGATACGCAACAACAAATCAAGCCTTACGTTGGACTTGAAAACAACATCAAAGACTTCTACGAAACTGGAAGAACATACACCAATAACGTCAGGGTTTTTGGCGGCGGTGAGAATTCCAATTTCTCTCTCAACTTCACAGACGTGAATTCTGATGGTATCATCCCAACAGAAGCTGATGCTTACAACAGAAAAACTTTGGGAATCAATGCAGGCATGAACACTGATAAACTCAGCGTTAAAACCAGTCTCAATTACGTGAGAAAAGAGCAAAATGCCGTAAATACAGGTCAAGGTAATGATGCTGGAGAAGGTAATACACTCATCCAGGAGATGTTGCAAGTTCCAAGAGACATCAGTGTAACGGATTTACAGGATTACACCAACAATCCTTTCAACACACCAAGTAACTTTTATACCCCTTACGCTACCAACCCATACTTTGTCATCAATGAGAACAAAACGACTGTGGATGGAAACCGTTTCTATGGCAATATAAACTTGTCTTACAATTTCAACAAGCATTTGTCCCTGAGCTATCAGGCGGGTGGTGATTACAGAATGGAAAAAATCAAATCTTACGGAGCCGTTAGCAATTATGATCCGGGATCTCCTAATGATGCCGCTGGTACTCCAACTGTAGGTGGTGTTACAGAACGTTCTAACGAGTATGTAGAATTCGATACCAACTTGATTTTGAACTACAACCACGAGATTGGAAAAGATTTCAACGTAAATGGTTTGTTGGGTTTCAACTCCAACGAAAGAAAAACCGATCAATTGATTGCTTCTATCACCAATCTTGACATTCCGAACTATTACGAATTGTCAAATTCATCTGTGAAGCCTCAAGTGATTCAGAACAATATCATGCAAAGAAGTTTCAGTGTATTCGGTTCATTGGAAGCATCATGGAGAAACCGCATTTTCCTTACCGTAACAGGTAGAAATGACTGGACTTCAACTTTGCCACAAAATTCAAACTCATACTTCTATCCATCTGCAAGTTTGAGCGGAATTGTTTTGGACACACCAGATTATTTCTTGAAACTGCGCGGTGGTTATGCGAAACTTGCGAATGACACTGGCGCTTACCAAACGGTCTCTTCATTGATTCCAGGAAGTGCTTTCTTAGGCTTCGGATTCATCAACTTACCTATTGGCGGCGTCAATGGATATGAGTATTCTGGAAATTTAGGAAATTTAAACCTTGAACCTGAAATCGTAAAAGAATTTGAAGTTGGTTTTGAAACCAATTTGTTCAACAAAAGGGTCAACCTTGACGCTTCATACTACGATAAAAAAACAGAAGGTCTATTGTTCCAAAGACCGATTGCTCCTTCCACAGGATATTTAACCCAAACGGCAAACTTGCTTGACTTGACTAACAAAGGAGTCGAATTGGTATTGAACGTTGTGCCGGTAAGAACAGAAAACTGGAACTGGGATTTTACTACAACATTCACTAAAAACGAATCTGAAGTTACTTCGATCGAAGGTGATGTAAACAAACTTCAATTGGCTTTGAACTATGCTGTAAGCTGGAATGCTGTCGTAGGTCAACCATTGGGTGTTTTCATGACTACTGTTCCATTGCAAAATGCACAAGGGCAATACGTTGTTGATCCTGCAACAGGTTTCTACAAAGTAACTGCTGATGAGCAAGAAATCGGAAACTCACAAAGAGATTTCGTTATGGGCTTAAAAAACAAAGTGTCTTATAAAAACCTTTCATTTACTTTCAATTTAGACTGGAAAGAAGGCGGAGAAATGTATTCTTACACCAAAAGATTGTCACACTTCGTAGGTAACGGTATCGAAACCACTTACAATGACAGGAACCCTTTTATCATTCCAAACTCTGTAGTTGAAGTGGTAGATGTCGACGGAAACGTAACCGGATACGAAGAAAACACCACTCCTATCGGATTTGCTTCTGTTACTGATTACTGGAATCCACAAAACAACCCAGGTATTGAAAAAGGTCACGTTATCGATAAAACGTTTGTTCGATTGAGAGATGTTGCTTTAACTTACACATTCCCTTCTGAATCTGTAAAAAGATTAGGATTGACAAACGCTTCATTTACTGTATACGGTAAAAACTTGGCAATGTGGACTCCGGATGAAAACCCATACATCGATCCAGAATTATCAACTTTTGGTGTAGGTTTACAGAGTGAGGTAGGAGAATTTGGAACCAACCCATCACAAAGATCTTTTGGTGCCAGCCTTAAATTAACATTCTAAAAAGAAAAAAATGAAAAAGTTTATAATAAGTATTTTAGTTTTATCAACTGCACTTACAAGCTGCAGTACTGATTTAGACATTAACAGAGACCCGGATAACCTCGACCCTGCTGATGCTCCATTATCAGCACAATTACCTGCTGGTATCGCAGGGCTTGCAGGATCTGAAGGCGCGCCATTGGCCATCATCGGAGGATTTTGGGCTCAGTATTACACACAAAGTAATGCTGCCAACCAGTACAAAGACATCGACAATTACGGTATCGGGACCATCGACTACAATTATGCTTGGGACGGTATGTATGATGCTTTAGGCGATATCAGAAACGTAAAAAGAAAAGCATTGGCAGAAGGCAATTGGAACTACTACCTCATTGCAACTGTAATGGAAGTACAGGGTTCACAAATCCTAACCGATTTTTACGGCGACATTCCTTACCAGGATGCCAATAATCAAGAAATTCTTGAGCCTACTTTCAATACAGGCCAACAAGTTTACGACCTGATGATTGCTGATTTGAACGACGCTCTTTCAAGAGATTTGTCGACATCTGTAGGTACCCTTCCTGGAAATGATGATTTTGTTTTCCGTGGAAATATGGAAAATTGGACCAAATTTGCCAATACCTTGAAACTAAAAGTGTTCATGAGACAAACAGAAAGTTCAAGATCGGCTATTGCTGACGCTGGAATTACTGCATTGTTGGCTTCAGGAGTTGAATTCCTTGATGTAGACGCTGGTATGATCGAAAATGCTGATGGGCAACCATTATTTACAGATGCGATCAACCAAAGTAACCCTTTGTTTGAATTTAACAACAGAAGGTTGAATTCTGCTACCAACATTAGAATGAGCAGAACGCTTTCTTCTTATTTAATTGACAATACAGATCCAAGAAGAGCAGCATACTATCTTCCAGGAAATGCTCTTAACCAGGGAGATTACAGCAATCTTGTTGGTGCTGGTACAATTGCCGTGGTTGATTTACATCCTACAACTCCAGTTTACTTCCTGAGTCTTGAAGAAAGCCTTTTATTACAAGCAGAGGCTGTTGAAAGATACGGTCTTGGAAGCGGAAAAGCATTTTACGATGCAGCCGTTACTACAAACTTTGACAAGTATGGCCTTGATGGATCAGGATTTGTTGCAGCAGGCGGAGCTTATGAATATCCAGCAGCAGGTACGTTTGCACAAAAACTTGAAGCAATCATTACCCAAAAATGGATTTCGTCTTTCCCTGGAAATGGCTTTGAAGCATTCTTCGAGAAAAACCGTACCGGATATCCTTTGACTTCAGCAGTTCCACAGTCAAGTGGTTCATACATCCCTGGACAAATTACATATTCTGTCAATGGTTCAACAGGTGGTTTATTTCCAAAAAGAATCGTTTACCCGATTAGCGAAAGAAATGCAAATCCAAACGCACCGAACTTAATACCTATAACGACCCCAGTTTGGTGGGCTCAAAACTAAAAAATATGAAAAAGATAATCATAACATCATTAATCATCGCGGGAGCTTTCTTTACCTCTTGCGACGACAGTTCAACTACTGGAAATGTTTCCAAAGTGACCAATTACCCCGTTATTACGGTAACTGGAGATGATCCTTACTTCGTTCCACTGGGAACGGAATATACTGATCCAGGAGCAGTAGCAATGGCTGGTGACACAGAAATCCCAGTGATTACAACGGCGGTTGGAAAATACAGGGGCGAAAGCACCCTCAACACCAACGTCGCCGACGAATATGTTGTAACCTACAGTGCCGAAAATTCTGATGGATTTTTTGGTACTGCCCAAAGAACTGTAATTGTTTACAAAACTGGAGATTTGGTAACCAGCATCGAAGGCGTATACCGCTCAACAACCAGAAGGAATGGGAGTTTATTGCCCGCTTCTCAAGGTAGCTCTGTCGATCAGGAATACATTTACATCTGGAAAAACGGAGACGGAACTTATGGCGTATCTGACGCATTCGGTGGATGGTATTCAATTGGAAGAAAAATCGGCGTAACTTCTGCCACTCAAGGCGGATTAATCGCTGGTGATATTCCAACCAATACCTTTACTTTCCCTGGAAACCCATTGGGCAATCAATATTTTGGCGGTGTAGCGAATATCACTGATGTACAGGTCAATCCTGTAGACAAAACCGTTATATTGACAACGACTTGGGTTGCACCAGGTAATCCTCCAACAAATTACACTTTCGTTTCAACACTTACACAAGTTCAACTCTAATATGATAACAATGAATAAGATGAAAAATAATTTTATTAAAGTACTTTTTAGTATTTTCTTAATCACTTCATTAGCATCATGTGATGAAGGTGGAGATCCCAGCAGGGAAGAAATTGGAGGAACTACGACAGGTCAATGGGCCGGAGACTGGTTCGTTACCCTCAGAGATTCTGACGGAAATCCAATTCCAGGTGTGGATGACAATGTAATACACCACACCTACAATACTTCCGCAAATGACAATACCATGTGGTTTGCCGATGAGCAGCACGGTTATTACATCAAAGCCAAAATCGTAATGAACGTTGCCACGGGTCAGTTTTACGCTACCGATGTGACCAACTTCGACGATGGTGGAGCCAATGACACTACTGTAACCATTACTGATGGTCAAATCATCAAAAACGGTGGTCTTTCTAAAGCTGGACACGTAGTCGATAAAATCGTATGCAGAATTCATTACAGCTACGATGCAGATGGCTATGACATCCTTTACGAAGGTCATAAAAGAACCGGTTTCTTCGAAGACGAATACTAAGAATCGTCTGTAAATAATAAAAACCACCAGTTAACGCTGGTGGTTTTTTTATATCTTTGCGCCATGGAAAAAGAACACCAAATATTCGGGATACGCGCCATCATAGAGGCTATACAGTCAGGCGCCGCCATCGACAAAGTCTTCATTCAGAAAGAAGTCTCGGGCGAACTCATGAAAGATCTCATGAAGGTCATGAAACGCGCCAACGTCAATTTCTCTTATGTTCCTGTCGAAAAACTAAACCGACTCACACCCAACAATCACCAAGGTGCAGTCGCTTCCATCTCGCCCATCGCTTTCTACGATATTGAAAATCTAATCGCAACCGTAACCGATTCGGGCAAAATGCCACTGTTCCTGATCCTCGACCAATTGTCGGATGCGCGCAATTTCGGCGCCATCATCCGAACGGCCGAATGCACAGGCGTAAACGGCATCATCGTCCAAAAAGCAGGCTCAGCGCCCGTCAATGGCGATACCGTAAAAACTTCCGCGGGCGCCGTATTCAACATCCCCATCTGCAAAGTCGAACACATCAAGGACGCAATCTTCTTTCTCCAGGGCTCAGGCATCAAAACCGTTGCCGCCACCGAAAAGACTGAAACCAGCATCTACGACATCAATTTCAACGAACCCGTCGCCATCATTATGGGCAGCGAAGACCGCGGCATCAATCCGTCCGTACTCAAGATCGTTGATGAAAAAGCCAAATTACCCATGTTCGGCACCATCGGATCACTCAATGTTTCCGTGGCCTGCGGCGCATTTTTATACGAAACCGTTCGTCAGCGCAGTTAATTTTTCAGGAGCAATTCCCGCTTTCGCCCATATCTTTTTTGTTCATCCTTCACAAAAAAGGATATTTGGCTCTATCGGGGCTAGGGTTTCCCGTCCGCCTCGTCTTTCGGGACAAAGAAATAGGTGATCTGCACCGGTTGATGCGAAGTCGAAGTTTCCTGCAATATTTCAGGCTCTGGTTCCGGCGGCGGCAAATTCACAAAATTCCCATTTTCATCAAACCGTTCCAGGAACTTATCCCCTTGCGGATTGAAATCGGGTTTTTCCCATTCATACCTGATCGGTCGTTGGTAATCCGAGGTCTTGAACGCAACGGCAAACGCAAAACCCGTTAGGAGTCCGGCCAAATGCCCTTCCCACGACATGTCCTTTTCAATGCCCGGAAAAATATACCAAATCGTACTGCCGTAAATCAAAATTACCGAAAGCGACAAAGCCACAAGCCTGTAATGCTTCGTCCGAATTCCCTTAAAGAAGATAAAGCTCGTGAGCACATAAATCAATCCGCTTGCGCCAATGTGGTGCGATTCACGTCCGATAATCCATGTCAGCAATCCCGAAAGCAAAATCCCATAACCAATCACCATCATCGATTGATCGCGATAGAAATACCGCAGCGCCGCCAGTAAAATGAATATCGGAATCGAGTTATTGTACAAATGCTCCAGATTGCCATGAATAAACGGACTCAAAACAATACCACGCAAACCTTCGAGCGTACGCGGAAGAATTCCCCAATCGGCCGCATCAAGGTTGAATTTAATGTCTGCATAAAAAGCCAGCCACATCGTCAGCACAAAAACAAAGGGCAACAGGATTACTGATGGCGAAAATTTAAACTGATCGTCGTTCATATTACTTGGTTTAGTTTCACTTCGTTCGCCTTAAGGCTCGGATGGGCACCCGGCTATCAAATATACCTCCAAAGGATTTTTAATGCTATTTTGTCAGTTGCCGATTCCTAAAATTACATTAATTCCAATTTCAAAAAATCCAAAAAACACGTATTTTTACCAAATGGAAGCACCTTTAGCAGAACGGATCCGCCCGCAACACCTCGAAGATTACATCAGCCAATTGCACCTCGTGGGACCAAACGGTTCCCTGACACAGCAAATCCAAAAGGGAATTGTCCCGTCGCTCATTTTTTGGGGACCGCCCGGAACCGGAAAAACCACGCTCGCACAGATCATCGCGCAGGAGTCCAAACGGCCATTCTATATTTTGAGCGCGATCAATTCAGGTGTCAAGGACATCCGCGACGTGATCGACAAAGCCAAACAAACCGGCGGATTGTTCACCTCCAAAAACCCGATTTTGTTCATCGATGAGATCCACCGTTTCAGCAAATCCCAGCAAGATTCACTATTGGCCGCCGTCGAAAAAGGCTGGATCACGCTCATTGGCGCCACTACCGAAAACCCGAGTTTTGAAGTCATCCCCGCGTTACTGTCGCGTTGTCAGGTTTACGTCCTCAATGCGTTTTCCAAAGACGATCTGATTGCATTGCTCGAACGCGCCATGAAAACCGACGTCATTCTGCGCGACAAAAAAATAAAATTAAAGGAAACCGAGGCGTTGCTGCGGCTTTCGGGCGGCGATGGAAGAAAGCTATTGAATATTTTCGAACTCGTCGTAAATGCATCCGCTGAAGGTCAAATTACCATCACCAATGAAAAAGTACTGGGCATCGTCCAGCAGAATACGGTGCTGTATGACAAAACCGGCGAACAACATTACGACATCGTTTCGGCATTCATCAAATCGATGCGCGGCAGCGACCCCAATGGTGCCGTCTATTGGCTCGCCCGAATGATCGAAGGCGGTGAAGACGTCAAATTCATTGCGCGCCGCATGTTGATTCTGGCCAGCGAAGACATCGGCAACGCCAACCCAACTGCATTGATCATGGCCAACAATACTTTCCAGGCCGTATCGATCATCGGTTATCCTGAAAGCCGGATCATCCTGAGCCAATGCGCCGTCTATCTGGCCACGTCGCCAAAAAGCAACGCGACCTACGAAGCCATCGGAAAGGCACAGCAATTGGTCAAGCAAACCGGTGATTTGCCGGTTCCCATCCATCTGCGCAATGCGCCAACAAAATTGATGAAAGAACTCGGCTATGGCGACGAATACAAATATGCGCACAGTTACGACAATAATTTCGCCGATCAGGAATTCCTTCCGGATGCGATCGTCAATACGCCGCTGTATGTTCCGGGAAACAATTCAAGGGAAAACGGGACGCGTGAATTTTTGAAGAACCGCTGGAAAAACAAATACGGTTATTAGAATTTAACCGCAACTGGCTCTGAAATGAGTTTGTTGTCGCTGTAATATTCGAAAAACCAATTGCCTTTGTCTTGGCGCAGAATGCCTTTGAACATTTCTTTTTCGGCAATGAAAACGGCGGGCGAATTGGTATTGTAGATTTTCATGACCACTTTGGGCGAACTGTCGACCAATTGGAATCCGTTGGCTATCGGCTGCGCAAAAAGCGCATTGTTTGAGGACGCCTGAGTTGACGAAACCGGAACGATCTCTTTCTTGATCGAAGAACCATCATTGGTCGTTTTGACTACTTCGCGCTCCACGCTTGTAATCGATCCGTTGTATTTGTAACCCAGCGCATCGAATGATTTAGACGCATCGCGGATCGCCTCATGGTATCCGATTTTCCAATCCTTGCTCCTGCTTTTGCCTTCCGCCGAGGTAAACAGCACATTGTTCCTGCAATCCTTGAGCACAATCGTCAACTTCATATTGGTAATCGTGTTGTTTTCAAGCACGTCGACATACAATTTGTTGCAATTGAAATTGAGCACTTCATCAGGCATCTGATCGGTATCCATGTAAGCGACGAAACCGTATTTTTCCAACAGTGATTTCGTGAGCGTATTGAGGCCGTAAGCATTCACTTCCTTATTAAAACTGAACCGCGACGGGACAAGCACATATTTGTAATCGTTCACGCTTTGCGCGAAAGTTGCGATCGAAATCAATAAAACCAACAGGGTCGTAATTTTCTTCATATTACAGGTATTTTTTCAATTGTGATAAATGGCTGACTTGTTTGATGTGTTCTTCAATCTCAAGCGCGGTTTCGCTAAATAAAATCGCATCGAGCCCCGAATTCAATGCACCGCGGACATCGGCATCGATGCAATCGCCAATCATGATGCTCGATTCTTTTTGGGCATTGGCCAATTGCAGGGCATATTCAAAAATAAGCGGATTGGGCTTTTTGGCGCCGGCCATTTCCGAATTGGTGATCGTTTCAAAATAATGTCCGATTTTGGCGCCGGCAATCTTTCGCGTCTGCACTTCAGAAAAGCCGTTGGTGATGATGTGCAGCCGGTACTTGGGTTTGAGGTATTCGAGCAGTTCAATCGTGCCGTCAAAAAGGTGGTTGTTGAGCGGCAGATGCGAAATATAATCTTCCGAAATCACATCGATCGCCGCCGAATCAATCGGATGATCCATCAAATCGAAAGCTTCCTTGAACCGGCCATAACGCAATTCGTCGCGCGTGATCTTCTCATCGCGGTACCAATTCCAGTATTTGAGATTGATCGGTACATAATGCAACAGAAAAGTGTCGAGGCTGGCCGTAATTTTGTGCTTTTCGAAAATGGCCGCAAACGCCATAGCCGAATTCTTCTCGAAATCCCAAAGCGTATGGTCGAGGTCAAAAAACACATCGGTAATGGTTATTCTCATGCGGTAAAAATACATTTTTGAATGTTACCAAAATCACAAAAAACGACACTTTTTACAGTATTCCCTCGTCGGCAAAACTGAACCAAGCCGTTTCGGTGACGATCACGTGGTCGAGCACCTTGATGTCGAGATGTTCGCCCGCCAGTTTGAGTTTTCTTGTAATTGCCTTGTCGGATTCGCTTGCGACCAAAGTTCCCGACGGATGGTTGTGGCACAAGATAATCCCGGTTGCCCCGATTTCGATCGCCGTCTTAAACACAAGCCGAACATCGACAACCGTTCCTGTGATTCCGCCTTTGCTGAGTTGATTTTTGGCTATGACTTTGTTCGAATTGTTCAGGTAAACAACCCAAAATTCCTCATGTGGCAACTCGCCAATAATCGGCTGCATCAACTCAAAGATACTTTTGCTCGAAGCGATTTTGGAAAGTTCGTTGATCACTTCTGCCTTTCTGCGCCGCGCAAGTTCCATCGCTGCGACAATCGCAATGGCTTTGGCCTCGCCGATTCCTTTGAAAGTGATCAGTTGCGCGACCGGCCATTTGCCGAGCGCATTGAGGTTGTTCCCGGCCGCCGATAAAATCCTTTGGCTCAGGCCAACGGCGGTTTCATTACGGCTTCCCGAACCGATCAGGATTGCAATGAGTTCGGCGTCGCTTAAGGCAGTTTTGCCTTTGAGCAGCAATTTCTCGCGCGGTCGGTCATCTTCCGACCAATGGCGGATGGGAAATGAAGTGTGTTCAGACATCGCATGTACATTTTTAATGGGCGTATAATTTTGAATCGGAAAATAGCGTTATCGCTTGATAACCAAACGCTAATTTATGAAGTCTCTTCTGATGTTGCTGGCATTTTTTCTGTACAATTCACCTGCCGAGAAAGATTTTTACACGAAACTTTCGGATGCAGCGATTGCACTGACCTCGAATAAAGTCGCTTATGATTCGCGGTATTATTCGATTCCATATCCGAATGGCGATGTGCCGAAAGACAAAGGCGTTTGCACCGATGTGGTGATCCGGGCCTACCGCAAGCTCGGGATCGATTTGCAAAAGGAAGTGCACGAAGACATGTCCAGGAATTTCAAATTGTATCCCAAAATCTGGAAACTCAAAACGACCGACAGCAACATCGACCACCGGCGCGTGCCGAATTTGCAGGTGTTCTTCACGCGATTTGGCAAGAAATTACCCGTTACCGAAAATGCCTCCGATTACAAGACAGGCGATTTGGTCACGTGGATGATCAATGGAAAACTGCCGCACATCGGGATCGTCACGGCGCGCCAATCGATCGATCGACGACCGATGATCGTACACAATGTGGGCGCGGGACAGGTTTTGGAAGATTGTTTGTTTTCCTGGGAAATTACGGGGCATTACCGTTATAAAAAGTAAACCGCGAAGCATGCAAAGTTTACGCAAAGTTCACAGAGAAAACTCCTTCTTCTTTGCGAAAAACTTTGAGCACTTTGCGGTAAAATTTAGATCAAAGTTTTGATCTCGTCGAAATTGAGTCCGCCGTAATTGCCCGAACTCATGAGCAGCAACGCAATCTTTTCCGTATCGAACTTGAGGTGGAACAAATATTCCTTGAACGCCGCCGGATTCGTATAAATGATCAGGTCTTCGCGGTTGAACGCCTTGCCGATCTGATCGGCCGACACTTCGTCGAGCTGCTTGATCTTGACCGCATCGGGCGAATAAAAAACAACCGCCACATCGGCATGGTCTAGCGCGCCTTCGTATTCTTTGAGGAATTCGGGATTGAGGCTCGAATAGGTATGCAACTCGAGGCACGCGATCAGTTTGCGGTCGGGATATTGTTCCTTGACGGCTTTGGTCGTGGCCGAAACTTTGCTCGGCGAATGCGCAAAATCTTTGTAGGCGACGTTGTTTTCGTTTTCGGCAATTTTCTCGAGCCGTTTGGAAGCGCCTTTGAAACTCGCGATCGCTTCGTAGAAATCGGCTTCATCGACACCCATGTTCTGGCAGATCCATTTGGCGCCGGCGAGGTTGTTCAGGTTGTGAGCGCCGAACACTTCGATCGGCATGTCGCCTTCGGGCGTTTCGAGCATCGTCACGCCGTTTTTGACGGAATAATTGGGTGTGTGATACGGAATTTTCCGGATCGGATTCGTCGCGGCTTCAGCGACGCGCTTGACTTCAGGATCGTTTTCATTGTAAACCAGAATACCGCCGTTAGTGATCAGTTTGATGAATATTTCGAATTGTTCGACGTAATGGTCATACGTTGGGAATACATTGATGTGGTCCCATGCGATTCCGGAAATCAGTGCGATGTTGGGTTGGTACAGGTGAAATTTCGGACGGCGGTCGGTAGGTGACGACAAATATTCGTCGCCTTCGAGCACGATAAAATCGTTGTCTTCCGTAAGGTGCACCATCGTGTCGAAGCCTTCGAGTTGCGCGCCCACCATATAATCGACTTCGATTCCGTGGAAATGCATCACGTGCAAAATCATCGAAGTGATCGTCGTCTTTCCGTGCGAACCGCCAATGACGACGCGGGTCTTGTTTTTCGATTGCTCGTATAAAAATTCGGGGTAAGAATAGATTTTGAGCCCGAGTTGCTGCGCTTTGAGCAATTCCGGATTATCCGCTTTGGCGTGCATTCCGAGAATCACCGCTTCGATATCGGAAGTGATTTTTTCCGGAAACCAACCCATTTCAGCCGGCAGCAATCCTTTCTTTTCCAGGCGCGTCTTGGAAGGCTCGAAAATCGCGTCATCGCTTCCGGTGACTTTGTATCCTTTATTGTGCAATGCCAACGCGAGGTTGTGCATGGCGCTTCCGCCGATGGCGATGAAATGTGTACGCATTTATTTGTTGATGTGTTTAATCGTTAAACTGTTAACCGGACTAGCCTTTTGTTTTATTGTACTCGTCCCAGACCGCTTTGGCTTTTTCGGGCTGGTGCATTTTATTTTTATAAAGATCGGCCAGTTTTTGGCTGCTTGTCTTGGAATTTCCCGCTTCGATGGCTTTGCGGTAATATTTTTCGGCGGCAGCAAAGCGCTCGAAATATTCGGCGATGCGGCCTTTCGACAGATAGCCGTCTACGGGAGACAATTGCTCGAGTTCGTTGGCGTAACGGGTTGCTTTCTTTTCGCTTCCGCCGGCAATTCCGGGCAGTTGCAGGTACAATTCGACCAATGCCCAGCGTGCTTCGATGTGCTTCGGATTGTTGGCAATCGCCCTTTCAAAAGCCGATTCGATGTCATTAATCATCGTCAGGGCACGCAACCTATTGGCGTCTTTGGCCATCATAGCCAATGCGCCTCCGTATTTGTATTGGTAGTTGGCGTTTCTGGAATCCACTCTTTTCAATTTTTCGTAAAAAGAAACTGCGGCTTCCCATTTTTGCAGATGACTGTTGATGTCCCCCAAATATTCAACCGATTTGTAATGTTTCGGATTTTGCTTCAGGTCGCTTTCAAAAAGCAATCGCGCTTCCGGAAATTTTTGGTTGGCGAACAGTTTTTCCGCTTTCTCAAAATCAGTTTGCGAAAGGGAAACGAGCGGCCAAAAAAACAACACCAGAAAAATGGATTTCATAATTGCGATTGAATGTCCAAAAGTAACAAAAAAACGATTAGTTATTTGGACGTCAAATGAATTTCGGTACAAAAAAATCCGTTGAAACGCCGTAAAAAACCGATGAAAATCGTCAGAAAAAAGCGACGGGAAAGCCCGTGAATAAAGGATTCATCGTTTTTTGTATCGTTTTTTTAAGAAAACCTGTCATTAATCGATTTTTGAGGTTCGTTGTCTGAAAAATTAGAGCGACGCGCAGATTAGAAATAAATTTGCCCTTGGATATATGCAAAGGCTAAAGCTATGAAACACAAATACTTTTCACTCTCGACCGGTTTTTTCTTCATGAAACAACTAAAAATAAACAGCTTGTTTTTTACAATACTGTTTGTACTTGCTACAGGTTTTCTGTCGGCACAAACCCAAGGACCTAATTATCCTGATATTGGGACTAGCGTTGCAGGTATCGGTACCAATAACTGGACAAACCCGACAAGAATTATTGCCGATGATACGCAATATGCCACTTCCACGCTTAGTCCAGGTCAAAGCACCCGATATTTGCAAGGAACCGATTATGATTTTGCAATTCCAGGAACGGCAATCATTACTGGTATCGGTGTTTCCATCATGCGTGAAAGTGATGCCAATGGGGGCGGAAACAGCATCAATGACGTAACTGTCCGTCTAGTAAAAGGCGGTGTAATTGTCGGTTCCAACTATGCTTTGGCAACGGACTGGCCAACGACCATGACGCTTGCCAACTATGGCGGTGCCGGAAATCTTTGGGGAACTACTTGGACGCCAGCGGAAATCAATGCTGCTAATTTCGGGGCCGTCCTTTCGGTATCCACACAGGCGACTTCCTCTAACAGAACTGCTTCTGTCGATTTCATAAGAATTACGGTATATTATACGTTACCGCCAACAATAACAAATTTCAATCCCAACAATGCCTGTAGTGGCACAACGCCATCAGTAATTATCACAGGTACAAACTTAACAGGCGCTACCGCAGTTAACTTCAACGGCACAGCCGCAACATTTACTGTAAATAGTGCAACACAAATTACAGCCACGCTTCCTGCTTTGGCAACTACTGGCACAATCAGTGTAACCACGCCGTCAGGCACAACTAACAGCGCGGCACCATTTACCGTGAATCCTTTGCCAACAGTTGCAGGAATTACCGGAACATTGTTAGTTTGCCCGGCTTCTACAACCACATTATCCAATGCAACTCCTGGCGGTATTTGGTCGAGCGGAAATCCCGGACGAGCAACCGTTAACGGTTTAGGAGTAGTGACTGGGGTAAGCCCCGGCAATGTTGTCATCAGCTATACCGTTACAAGTGGCGGATGCAGCACAACAGTTACGGAAACCGTTAATGTTTTATCGCCAACGGCGGTTTCAGGACCGGCATCGGTGTGTATTGCCAATACGATCCAGATGTTGCCTTCTTCTGGCGGAACATGGGTCAGCAACAATCCAACTGTCGCTTCAATCGATACCAATACAGGAATCGTTACCGGATTATCGTCTGGCACGTCTACTTTCACCTTTACCAATTCGACGACCAATTGTTCTTCAACGACGGCTTTAGTGACTGTGAATGCAGCACCATCTGTGACTTTACATCCGTCGCCGCAATCGGTTTGTTCGGGAAATTCGGCCGTTTTCAGCATTAGCGCCACAGGAACAGGATTGACTTACCAATGGTTTAAGGGCGCTGCGTTGCTTTCCAATGGTGGAAATATTTCAGGCGCGACTACCAATACGCTCACCATCAACCCTGTTGCATTGGGAGATGCTGCCACCGATTATTATTGTGTGGTTAGCGGAACCTGTTCGCCTGCCGCTCCTTCCAACATGGCAGCGCTGACGGTCACCGAAAGGGTCATCATTACCAGCCAACCCATCGTGAGCCAATCGCTTTGCACAGGCAATACAGCCAATTTTTCGGTTGCTGCAACCGGCGCCGGATTGACCTATCAATGGTACAATGGCGCAACGATTTTGGCCGACGGCGGCTTTATTTCAGGCGCCACCGCATCAACGCTGACCATCACCAATCTCACCACGGCGGAAGCTTCGGCCAATTACCACTGCGTCGTGAGCGGAACCAGTCCGTGCAATCCTGTTACTTCAAACAACAGCAACCTCATCGTCAATAACGGCCCGGCAATTACAGTTCAACCTGCCGTGACGCAAACCGTCTGTGTGGGCGCTTCGGTAAGTTTTGCCATCACTGCAACAGGCGGCAGCTTGATTTACCAATGGTACAAGGGCGCTACGCTTTTGGCCAATGGCGGAAGCATCAGCGGGGTGACCACACCAACGCTTACAATCAATCCGACTGTGTCGGCTGATTCAGCTGCCGATTATCACTGTGTCGTGAGCAATGGCTGCGTGATCGCTGCTGTTTCGGATAATGCAGCGCTTATCGCCAATGAAAAACCGTTCATCAGCTCGTATACTACAGCGGCTTGCAGCGAAGATGCGTTTATCGTATTGCCGGCAACCGGAGTTCCGACAGCAGGCACGATCGTTCCTTCGGGCACAACTTATTCCTGGTCGGCACCGACGGTAACCGGCGGATTGACCGGCGGAAGTGCTCAAACAGCGCAAGCTGCCATCAGTCAGACTTTAATCAATCCGACCAATACCGCACAAACGGCAACGTATACGGTAACGCCAACATCCGGAACTTCTGGAAACTGCGTGGGATCTAGCTTTACAGTACAGGTTACCGTCAATCCATTGCCATTTGTAAACAACCTTTCGACGAGCATTTGCAGCGGCGAAAACCTGGTCATTACACCAACGAATGGCGGCGGAAATGTTATTCCAGTTGGAACGACTTATACCTGGAGCGCACCTGTTGTAACGGGCGGAATGACCGGCGGAAGCGGCGGCATCAACCAGACTTCATTCAACGCTACACTTATCAATCCGACCAATAGCGTACAAACGGCCAATTACAGCGTTACGGCAACCTCGGGAGCTTGCGCCGGAAGCGTTTTTTCAATCGCCATTACAGTGAACCCAAAACCGACCGTAGCGGGAGATATTGCCACGCAGACGATTTGTTCGGGTACGGCCATTGCGCCGATTACGATCAGCAATCCAAACGGCTTGGCCGGAACCGTTAATTACAGTTGGACGAGAAACAATACGGCCAATATTACAGGTTTGCCGGCAACTGCCAGCGGATCACCCATCAGCGGCATACTTACCAATACGACCAATACACAACAAACAACTACCTTCACGCTTTATGCGACTTCAGATGAAAGCTGTGTGTCGACGCCGGTTACCGTAAGCGTGACCGTTAATCCGGTTCCGACAGTGGCCGCAACACCAGCGACACAAAGCATTTGTTCCGGAAACAACATCACCACCATCAACTTCACCAATCCGAACAATGTTACCGGAACGGTCTACAGTTGGACGCGCGACAATACGGTCAATGTGACGGGAATTGCAGCAAGCGGCAATGGTACAAATATCGCCGGAGCGTTGACCAACACGACATTGGTACAGCAAACAGTAATCTTTACCATATCTGCAACAACCAGCGGCTGCGGTACCAACACCACTACGGTAAACGTCATCGTCAATCCGCGACCAGATGTTGCTGCTGCACCGGCTACGCAAACGGTATGCGCCGGATTGCCTATTACCAATATCATCCTTACCAATCCGAATGCGTTGCCAAGCACCACTTTCAGCTGGACCAGAAACAATACTGTGAATACGCCGGGCATTGCTGCCAGCGGTACATCGGCGACTATTTTTGGAACCTTGACCAATCCGACAGGTATAGACCAAACGACAACGTTTACGATTGTTTCGACGCGTTTGGGTTGTGCATCAACCGCTGTAACGGTAGACGTGATTGTACGTCCGGCTCCGTTGACTGTCGCTACACCGGCAGCCCAGAGCGTTTGTACAGGATCTTTGGCAAGTATCGTTTTCAGCACGAGCAACAATCTTGCGGGAACCACCTTCAACTGGACCCGTGACAATGCAAGCGTGGCAGGAATACCAGCCAGCGGAAGCGGCGACATCAGCGGTACGGTGACCAACAGCACAAGCGTCAACCAAACGACAACGATTACGATAACCGCAACGGCTCCAAACGGCTGTACCAAGATCACAACAGCAACATTGACGGTCTATCCACTCATGTCGACACCTGGCATCGAAGATTCCCAAGTGGTTTGTGCAGGTTCAAGACCTACGACATTTTTCATTACGACTCCGGTAACCGGAGGTTCAGGGACTTATCTTTACCAATGGCAAAGCAGTACCGTTGGTGCAACTGGCCCATGGACGAATGTTGGCGCCAATATTCCGACCTACCAGCCACCGACAACAAACGGCACAACACCAAATACCTGGTACCAAGTATTGATAACCAGCTGCGGAAATACGGTAACCAGTAATGCGGTTTCAGTTATTGTAGCGAACAATTCGAACTTTTCGTTTACACTGGACGGTGGCGCAGGCACTTTCTGCCCGGGTGCGGCATTCAATCCGCAAATTGGATCATTGCATGGTTCGGGCGCTTATTTGCGTTATTCGTGGATTGCGGATCCAGCCTATATATCACCTTCCACTGGCGGCCCTATTGGAAATACCGGTTGTTTCTTTGGAATTTGCGCTTCGACAGCAACTTTGCCCTTGACCACGATCAATAATACCAACGGGAACATTACCACGACAATTTCATTGACACCGAATATTTATGATGCCGATACCAATGCTTTCATTTGTTCACTGTCCCCGCAAACGGCCACAATAACGATTCGCCCAAGACCGACGGTTACGCCAACTGTACCAAATCCTCTGATTTGTAGCGGCACAAGCGCGGGTATTAGCGTCACTTCAAACGTTACGGCTACATCGCAAACGAGTTACAGCTGGACCAGAAGCATAAATGCCAACGTTACGAGTTCACAGGCGACCGGTAACTCCGGAACAGTCGCCATTGGAAACTCCTACACTATTCCTGACGTGCTCACCAATAATAGTGCAGTCAATCAAAATGTAACCTATACTATTACCCCTACATCTCTTCCGGGAGGTTGTGCCGGAACGCCCAATACGATTACAATTACAGTTTCTCCGCAATTGACGCCGGGTACCGTTGGCTCAAACCAAACAATGTGTAACGGCGGCGACCCTGTTGCATTTACCGAAATTACGGCAGCCGTGGGCGGCGGAACTTTGACTTTCCAATGGCAATTCAGCACAACGAGTGCTACCGGCCCTTGGAGCGATATTGCCGGAGCAACCGGAACGACTTACGATGCGGCGCCAATCACACAAACCACCTGGTTCAGACGGGTGGTGACTTCGACGATCAGCGGCCTGACTTGTTCGGTGGGCAATACGACACCGATTCAGGTCACCTACAACAACATCAACCCCGGTACTGCTACTGGCAATCAGACGATTTGCAGCGGTGGCGATCCGTCCAATCTAGCCAGTACGGCTTTGGCAACCGGAAGCGGCACGATTTCTTACCAATGGCAAAGCAACACGACCGGATGCGGCGGCTCTTTTACCAATATTGGCGGCGCAACTGCGGCCAGTTATGATCCACCGGCTGGTTTATTGACAACGACTTACTACCGAAGAGCGGCCAATTCTACCGTCGGCGGATTTCCATGTACCGATTATACGGCCTGTATTGCGGTTAACGTAAATACCGTTACCGGCGGAACAGTAGGATCGGATGAGACGCTTTGCGGCAACAACCCTTCGGCATTCACGGTGATTACTCCGGCAACTGGAGCAGGAGTACTTTCTTACCAATGGCAAAGCAATACGACCGGATGCGGTGGTACGTTTGCCAACATCAGCGGTGCCAATGCGGCGACTTATGATGCGCCAGCCGGATTGTTGGTGACCACTTATTACCGTAGGATTACGACTTCAACATTGAATGCCATCGCCTGTACAGCGTTGAGCAATTGCATTACCGTAACGGCCAACAGCGTATCGGCGGGTGCCATCGGTGCCAACCGTACGGTTTGCATCGGCGGTGATCCTGCAGCATTTACGAGTACGGCACCGGGAGCCGGAGCGGGTTTGACCTATCAATGGCAGATCAGCACCGTGAGCGGAACCGGGCCGTGGACCGATATTCCTAGCGCCAATGCGGATACGTATGACGCGCCGGGCCCAATCAATGTGGTGACTTATTTCAGACGTTTGGCCATCGCTACCGTTAACAGCACCACTTGCAGCGCGGCATCAAGCTTTGTGACCGTTTTCATCAACAATGCAACGCCATCGACGATAGCAGGCGATCAGGCGGTTTGTGGCCAAGATCCTGTCGCTTTTACGGTAACGACTCCGGCAACCTTTATGGGTACGCCTTCTTACCAATGGCAATCGAGTACGATCGGATGCGGCACGGGCTGGGCAAACATCATTGGAGCCACTGCTGCGACTTATGACCCGCCGGTAATTTCACAAACGACCTATTACCGCGTAATCGCCACTTCAACATTGAACAGTACCCCGTGTTCGGCCACCAGCAACTGTGTAACGGTGACGAGCAATGCCAAAACATGGAATGGTTTAATCAGCACCGATTGGAATACGCCAGGCAACTGGACTCCGAATGGCGTGCCGACCAACGCAAGTTGCGTAGTCGTACCCAATACAATCAACAAACCTTCAGTGCTCGGAGCGGGTTATGATGCTTATGCGTACTCGCTGACTATTTTGGCTGGCGGTAACCTGGACGTATTTACGAACAACAGCATTACCGTTACCGACCTTGTGAATGTCAACCCGAGTGGTGGATTTACGATCGAAAACAACGCAAGTTTGGTGCAGATCAACAACGTGGCCAACATCGGATTCATCAACATGCAACGCACCACGCAACCGATGTACCGTTACGATTACACCTATTGGGGCTCGCCGGTAACACTGGCTTCAGGCTTTACGTTGGGCAACCTGTCTCCGACCACATTATTCGATAAATATTTCAGTTGGAATCCGACCAATGGCGGCGGAAACGGCAACTGGGTTTTGGAAAATACAGGCACCGTGATGAATCCGAACAAAGGGTACATCGTTCGCGCACCACAGACTTATTCGACCATTCCGACCGCAACACAGCCGTATACTGCCAATTTCATCGGAGTGCCGAACAATGGAAACATCAACGTTCCAATCGTAATCGGTACGATGGCGCCGGGATTGTTCAACGACAAGCTCAACCTGCTCGGAAATCCATATCCGTCAGGAGTAGACGCCGACGCGTTCCTGAATCATCCAGGCAATGCGGCCTTGATCGACGGAACGATTTATTTCTGGACACACCATTCGCCTCCAACCGTGGCCTATCCAAATCCGTTCTACGGCAATTACACTTACAATTACACCGCCGGGGATTATGCGACTTATACACCGGCAATGGGTGGCGTGGGCACTGTTCCTTCAGGTTATGGCGGCCCGGCTCCTAACGGCTACATCGCCGCCGGACAAGGATTCTTCGTGAAAGGTTTGGCCAATGGAAACGCTGTCTTTACCAATGCCATGCGCGACAAAGACAACAACAGCGATTTCTTCAGGATGTCTTCCAGCGAAAAGCACCGCGTATGGCTCAACTTGGCCAATCAGCAAGGCGGTTTCAGCCAAACGATGGTAGGTTATACCGAAGGCGCGACGACGGGTTATGACCGCGGTTATGATGGAAGTTCGTTCGGAGGCAATTTCGTTTCGTTCTATTCTGTCCTTCCGGATGCGCAAACCGTAACGATTCAAGGGCGGCCAATGCCATTTGACCAGAATGACGAAGTGCCTTTAGGTTACAATGCCATTGCGGCCAATACCTATACGATCGGTATCGATCATTTTGACGGATTGTTCGATTCACAGAATGTCTACCTCGAAGACAAGCTGCTCAATGTTATCCACGACCTCAAATTGAGCGCCTACAGCTTCACTTCTGAAATAGGAAGGTTCAACGACCGTTTCGTGTTGCGCTACACCGATGCGACATTGGGCGTGACCAGACCTGATGTGCCAATTGGAGTCGTTGCTATTATTAGCAATGAAAAACTGATGGTTCAGGCTTCAGAAAACATCAAACAAATCCAGGTTTTCGACCTGACCGGAAAATTGATCAGGACCTACAACCCGGATGTAATGTCCAAAAACTTCGAATCCGATTTTATTTTTGCGGAAGGAATCTATCTTGCGAAAATCAAACTCGAAAGTGATGCTGTTGCCGATGCTAAATTGATAAACAACAGATAAATACCTTCACTTATTAACAGTCAAAGCCTCTTTTTACTTACTAAAAATGGGCTTTATCGTTTAAATGCAGCTTTTTATCCACAATTTATTTTTTTTATAATAAATATTCATACTTTTCAAGGCTAATATTCCAAGATTTTAAATCTAATCTTGAGTATACCACATTTTTTTTACAAAAAAGCTGAGATATGAATAAAAACTATTTTTCATTACGCAAATGCCTGCCATTATTATTCCTACTTTTTGTGGCAAATACGGCATTTTCCCAAATCGTATTGACTTATAACGCTGCAAGTCCGGGCACTGGACAATGGACTTGCCCGGCTGGAGTAACCACCATCCAAATAGAAACCTGGGGCGGCGGAGGCGGAGGCGGAAACGCCCGATCACTCAATGGAAACGGCGGCGGCGGTGGCGGTGGCGGTGGCTACACGACTGCTTCAATTCCCGTTACACCTGGAACAACTTATTATTATACTATTGGCGCGGGCGGTATCGGTGCATTGGCTACCGGTCCGATAGCAACGGCTGGTGGCAGAAGTTGCCTTTCCACTGCAATCAATTGCGGTGGCACAATTTTATCTTCCGCTAATGGCGGAGCATTCGGCGTATCTGCTATTCTTCCAACTGGTCCAGTTTCTGGCGCCGGTGGTGCCGGTGGCACTGGTACTTTCAATGGTGGGAATGGTGGAAACGGTGTCGGCGCAACCAACGCGACCGGTGGCGGTGGCGGTGGCGGTGGCGGTGCGAGTACAGCTGGAGCTGGCGGAAATGGCATTGGAAAAACGTTCGGTGCAGGCGCGGCAGTAGGCGGCGGAAACGGAGGCAGCGGCGCACAAGGACTTGCCGGAACTGCTGGTCTAGTTATTGGCGGCGGTGGCTCAGGCGGACATCGTACTGCTGGTGTAAACCGCGATGGCGGTGCCGGAGCTACGGGACAAGTGCGGATTACCTACCCAACACCTCCCTGTTTTGCACCCAGTCAAGCGACAGCATTTGTGGTAGGAACACCAACAACGACAACCATTCCTGCCAGTTTTTCTGGAACAGCAAACGGATATCTTATTGTACGATCTTTAACGAATACACCGCCATCCCAACCCGTAAACGGCACGACTTATTCTGCAGGAAATGTAGCGACATTGGGCGCTGCGTTTACATTTGTGCAAAGTGGCGCTTCCAATTCATTTACCAGCACGGGGCTTACGGGCAATACCAGATATTATTATTTTGTCTATGCATTTTCAAACTTGCTTTGTACAAGCGGACCTGTTTACACAACCGGAGGGCCACTAATCGGCAACGGGATCACTTGTCCGAATATTCCAAATACGGTTACTACTTCTGGCATCGGTACCAGCGCGTTTACGTTAAACTGGACAGCGCCAACGGGTGGTTCAGCCAGCGCAATTACCTATTCCATCCAAGTGACCACCGATCCGACTTATACGGCGAACGTTACGGGTTCCCCTTTTAGCGTTTCGGCACCGACAACTACGCTTAATGTTACAGGGCTCAGTACCACAACCACTTATTACTACCGTATATTGGCCAGCAACGGATGCCCGAGCGCATATGTTTCTTCGAGCGCAACAACCGTCGGAAGCTATTGTGCCGCTACCTCAACAGGTTCTATCCGTTACATCAATGGCTTCGTTACTTTGGGCGGACAGCTCGATATCACCAACAACAACTCTGGTTTTTCACCGACGGGTTATGGCAATTTTACCGCCATGAGTGCGAGCGATAACGCCGGACTAAACGTTAATTTTTCTGCCACCTTCGCGGGCTCTTCATCCTTTGACACTTTTGGCTTTGCCATTTGGGTCGATTGGAACAATGATGCCGATTTTGCGGATGCCGGTGAACAGGTATTCAACACCGCTGCTTATGTGGCAAGTGCGGCAGGCAGTTTTAATATTCCGATTGCTACGCCAAGCGGCGGATACCGTATGAGGATCCGGGCCGATTATTTGGCTACAAGCCCGCTCGCATGCGGATCCATTACTTCTGGCGAAACCGAAGATTACACGCTCCTTGTAGCACCACCGTTGCCCTGTTCGGCCAATCCGAGCAATTTATCGGCTAACATTATTACAGTGAACAGCGTAACGTTGAGCTGGACGCAGGGATCACCTACTCCGGCCAATGGTTATCAATATTATTACTCGACTACCAGTACCAACCCGATCGCATCCACAACGCCTTCGGGAAGTGTACCGATCAACACCACAGCCGTGACCATTTCGCCACTTACGGCAGGCGTACGTTATTATTATTGGGTGCGTTCCAATTGTGGCGGCGGACTAGGTCAAGGAACCTGGATGGGGCCGCAGAGTTTCATCATTCCAACTTGCGGCATCGGAAACAGTACGGGAACAACGACTTTGGGATGCCATAATGTGGTTTCTGGCGGACTCGGACTCAACGGTGCCGATCCAGTCGCACTCAATTGTGCCAGCGGAAGCTGTACAACACTCGAGGCCACATACCTCAATGTAGCCGAACCGACAAACTACACTGTGAGTTCGATTACCTACGCGCCACCTTACCAATTCAACTGCCTCAAAAATCCAGTGAGCGTTAACAATGACGACGTATGGTCGCCTGTCGTGAACCTTCCTTTTAACTTTTGCTTTTATGGGAATAATTACAGCCAATGCGTGATCAGTTCCAATGGCGCGATCAGTTTCGACTTGGTCAATAACATTCCTGGCGGTTATTCCAACTGGGAAATCCTGAACAATCTCCCGAACACCAACATGTTTAGGAATGCGATTTTCGGTGTATACCATGATATCGATCCACGTGTGGGCGGTGAAGTCGGATGGGAATTGATTACGCTCAATAGCGGTTGCCGTGCACTCGTAGCCGCCTGGAACAATATTCCGATGTACAACCCATTGGGCAACTCACCGTCATGCAACTCTATATTGTATACCGGAATGATGGTATTGTATGAGAACACAAACGTTATTGATGTGTATGTACAAACCAAAAATACGTGTGGTCCGTGGAACGGCGGTAACGCTGTAATCGGGATACAAAATGCAGCAGGCACAGCCGCGGTGGTTCCCCCCAACCGCAATTCGCTCGACACCAATTGGAATGTAACCAACGAAGCTTGGCGATTTACACCATCGGGCACTTCTACTTCATCCATCAAATGGTACCAAGGTTCCGGAACGGCGGGCCCAATTGTCGGCAACACCAATACCGTAAGTGTTTGTCCGGGCGCAACGACCGTTTACACCGCCGAGGTAACTTACAACTTATGTGGCGGAAGAACAATTGTTTTTACCGATGAAACTACCGTTAACGTCAACAGCAACAAAAGCTGGAATGGATCGGTCAGTACCGATTGGAGCAACGCATCCAACTGGACACCCAGCGGCGTCCCTACCAACCTGCAATGCGTTGTTATCCCGACAGCGCCAAGAAATTGCATCGTTTCAGGAGCCGCCTACAATGCCTATTGCCACAACATTACCGTTCAAAATGGCGGTGTGCTGCAAGTTGATCCAACCAACAACAATATCACGGTTACCGATGCGGTCAACGTCAATACCGGCGGTCAATTCCGTATTATGAATACGGGCGGATTGGTCCAAATCAACAATGTTCCCAATGCAGGAACCATCAACATGACGCGGATTACCCCGCCCATGTACCGGTACGATTACACTTATTGGGGCTCGCCGGTTACATTGGCTTCCGGATACACTTTGGGAATGCTTTCTCCTGATACGCTGCCCGACAAGTATTACAGTTGGACGCCCTATGTAGGTGCCAGTTTCGGAACCTGGTTTCAGGAAAGTTCCGTTACGATCATGGATCCGCGAAAGGGATACATCATCAGGGCACCGCAAACTTATTCGATGAGCCCGGCAACGAAAGTTCCTTATACCGCTTTGTTTACGGGCGTACCGAACAACGGCAACATCAATGCTCCGATATTGTATGGAACGTTGGGCGGGCCGACTTACAACGACCAATACAATTTGTTGGCCAACCCATATCCGTCATCGATCAGCGCGGCTTCGTTCCTGAATCTGGCCAATAATGCCAGTTTAATCGACGGAACGATTTATTTCTGGACACACAATTCGGCCATCGCTGCTGCGTATCCGGATCCGTTCTACAATGATTTTGTCTACAACTACACCGCGTCCGATTATGCGTCGTGGAATAAAGTCGGCGGTGTTGGAACGGCAGCCTCATCGGGCGGAACTGTCCCGAACGGCTTCATCGGCGCGGGCCAATCGTTCTTTGTCAGGAGCTTGAATGTCACAGGGAACGCCATTTTCAACAACAGTATGCGTTCTGCCGCCTATAGCAATTCGCAGTTTTTCAGGCCAGGTGCAAACAACGCCGGGCAAACGATACACGAAAATGAAAACGAACAAGATTTCGAAAAACACCGCCTGTGGCTCAACATGATGAATCCGGGAAGTTTCAGCCAAATCCTTGTCGCGTATGCCGAAGGCGCCACCAATGAATGGGAAAGAGGCTATGATGGCATCCGTTTCGAGCATTTGGAATCGAATTCGCTCTATTCCGTTGTGGCCGACGAACCGCTTGTGATTCAGGCCAGGGCTTTGCCGTTTGATGAGAACGATCAGGTACCGCTCGGATACAACTCGTTGCTGGGCAGCCAATACACGATCCGCATCGATCATTATGACGGTGATTTTGAATCCCGAAACATTTTCCTTGAGGATAAACTGCTCAATGTGATCCACGATTTAAAGCAAAGTCCGTACACGTTCACGACGGAAGCGGGCCATTTCGAAGACCGTCTTGTTTTGCGTTACACCAATTCGACATTGAGCAACAGCGGTTTCAGCGCTTCCAATCTTTCGGCCTTCATCGACCAGCGGAAATTGTACGCTTCGGCAACCGAGAATATCGTCAGCATCGATGTGTATGAAGTCAACGGAAAATTGGTCAAATCCTACCAACCCCCGGCAAAAGCCAAATCGTTTGAAGATGATTTCACGTTCGCACAAGGCATTTACTTTGCCAAGATAAAACTCGAGAACGGTTCGGTAGCCACGCAAAAGCTCATGAACAGATAAAAGATCTTATTCCAATATTAAAAAATCCGTCTCATGAGGCGGATTTTTTTTGTCAATACAAGAAACCCCGTATCATGAAAACACTACTCGCCTTACTGCTATTTTCTGTCTCATTGTTGGCCCAGCACACAAGGATTCAATTCAAAAGAATAATTATCCGGCGGCTACAGCAGGCGCACTCGGTGAGCGTACTTGCCAAGGAATCGGCGACCGCATTGTAAGGATCGGCCGGAAGCAACGGCGTGGTAATCATCACGACCAAATATGCCGTCGAGGAATTGGCACAGGTGAAAATGCGCAAAAATTTATCGGAAACTGCATTTTACTTTCCGCATCTGCAAACCGATAAAAAAGGCCGGCTCAGTTTCGGTTTAACCGCACCCGAAGCGCCCACGCAATGCAAAATGCGTTTGTTCGCCCACGATAAAAATGCCGTAAGCGGAACCCTGACCTAAACTACTGCCACACAAAAAGACCTGAGGCTGCTTCCCAATTTCGGCGTGTTTTCAGTGAGAGAGACACGATTCTGATCACGGCGAAATCGCGAATGCAACCGATAAACCGCTGGTCGGAATTGCATCGCTGCAGTTTTTCGACGCCGTTACGATGCAAAATGAGACGTGCACGATCGTAAACTTTACATTCCCATTGCCGGCAACACGCCTGTGACGTGGAGAATCGTGATTCCGGAAGGCATTAAAGAATAGCCGCGAAACGCGAGGCCAACCCAAAAAAAATCCGACCCAGTTTCCCGGATCAGATTTTTATTGATATTGTAAAAATTATTTCGCGATGGTCATCTCGTCAACGATGTGTTTCGCGCCCGAGAATTTGTCGATTACCCAAAGCACATAACGTATGTCTACGTTGATGGTTCGCTGCAAATCCTTGTCGAAAATCACGTCTCCGGCCATCGCCTCGATGTTTCCGTCGAATGCGATACCGATGAGTTCGCCTTTTCCGTTCAATACCGGCGATCCAGAGTTTCCTCCTGTGATGTCGTTATCGGTAAGGAAATTCACGTGCATCGAGCCGTCTTTATCGGCATATTGTCCGAAATCCTTGGCTTTGCTCATTTCGATCACTTTGGTCGGCATGTCGAACTCGGCATCGCCTTTTTTGTATTTCTTCACCATGCCTTCCATGGTTGTGTAGTTGTTGATTTTTGCATCATTGCGTTTGTCAGCAGGCAAAGCGCGTACTTTTCCGTAAGTCAGACGCAAAGTCGAATTGGCATCCGGGTAAGAGATCGCGTTCAATTTCGATTCCCTCAAACCTTCCACCAAACTGCGGAATGCCTTCCCAAAATCGTTGTCCAATTGCGTCTGCTCTTCCGATTTCTTGCGGAAATGCGTTACGATGTCGTTCGACATCACATACAATGGATCGGTTGCAATCGCTTCCGGTTTTGGGTTTTTCATGAAAGCTTCAAGTGATTCTTTCGAAGTAAAGATACTTTTTGAAGTCGCATCGTTCACCCATGCTGTGAAGTCGCCGCCGTTTTTGGCCTTGGCTTCGGCAACCATTGGAGCCAGTCCGTATTCGGCCCCTTTTGCAGCATATAAATTGAGTTGTGCCGTGAAGATGTCTTTTTCGGCCGGGGCATAAAATTCACCATAGAAACCTTCGATCTGTTCGTTGATTTTAGGCAACATCTCAGCTCTTTTCGCATCGTTCTCTTTGTAATAAGCGATCAACGCGTTACCCAAAGTTTGCGGCATCTGACCGTAAGCACCCGTACGCATCATTTGCACCACATAGTTGTCGTGGCGCGCCTTGATGTTGGTTTTGCTGTAGAAATTATTGATTGTCGATACGACGTTTCCATATTTCTCTTTGTTCTCGGCTTTGTTGGCCCAAGTGTTGAATTTCGCTTCCTGCGCGGCTTTGGTTTTGGCCGTACCGTGTTTGGTCAATGCATCGATCATTCCCTGGCGATTCTTCCAGTAGTTGGCGGTTGACGCGTATTTTGAAGCATACATGAGGTTGACTTTCTCATCCTTGTTCATGTATTTTTTCATGTTGTCCATTCCCGTCTTTGCGCCTTCAACCCATGCAGGATAAGCGTATTTGACGTTTTGGTCGATTCCGCTCGCCGGCATCCAACGGTTGGTTCTTCCCGGATAACCCAAAATCATCGCAAAATCATTCTCCTTCACGCCTTTCGTGCTCACTGGCAAGTGGTGTTTCGGATGCAAAGGCACATTGGCTTCTGAATAATCGGCTGGATTTCCGTCTTTATCGGCATACACGCGGAACATCGAGAAATCACCCGTATGACGCGGCCATTCCCAGTTGTCGGTATCGCCACCGAATTTTCCGATGCTTTCCGGCGGAGTTCCCACCAAACGCACATCCTTAAAATCCTGGTATACGAAATAATAATATTCATTCCCTTGGAAGAACGGGCGCACCGAAACGGTATATTTTCCGTTTTCATTGTTTTCTTTTTCGATCAAAGCCATTTCCTGTTGGATCGCTTTGCTTCTTTCGGCTTCGGTCATTTTATCGTTGACTTTCGACAGGATTCTTTTCGAGACATCGTCCATTCTGACGAAAAAACGCACGAACAATGATTTCGGCTTCATTTCCGATTTGCGGTCGGCGGCCCAGAAACCATTCTTGAGGTAATTTTTTTCTTCAGTCGACAATTCAGCAATCGCATCATAACCGCAGTGGTGGTTCGTCAAAACCAATCCGTCTTTGGAGATCATCTCGGCCGTACAACCGCCATTGAACTGAACGATCGCGTCTTTCAAACTGTGGTGGTTGATGCTGTAGATTTCCTCTGCAGTCAACTGCAATCCCATTTTCTGCATGTCGCGGTGGTTGAGCCTTTCGATAAACATCAGGAACCACATCCCTTCGTCGGCCTTCACGCTCATTGGCAAGAGCATGATTCCTGCAATCAGGAAAAAAATAATTTTTTTCATAAATCTCGATTTGTAATTAGTTAATACGCGTTACTAGTCTTTTGAAGTATTGTTTTGTTACATCAAGTTGACAATTAACGTCGTTTTCGGATGCGCGAATATAATTGATTTTTGGCACTAGACGAAATCGTTGTAGTGGATTTTAACTTTTTTGGCGCCACGGGCGGGCTGTTCGCTTTTATCTTTTTACCCTTTGGGATAAAAAGGATAACCGCTGCCATCCCTGGCGCGGTCTTTCGTTTGAAAGAAGGCATAGATTTTATTTGCGTTTTCGCTGCCGCAGACACGAGCCCAAAGGGCGAACTGTACGAGCCGCAAATAAAATAACCAATTCCTTGAGCGAAGCTTCGGTATCAAAGTCTAAACGTAAAAAACAACGAAGATTTGGGCGGCAGCGAACAGTAAAAGAATTTTAAAACATGTTCTTTACGAAACGGTCCGAGCGACCGCTCAAACCCTAGCCCGGATTGCAACGGAAATCCTTTTAAAATTTGTGCAGCGCAGCGGAGAAAATTTTAAAAGATTGAAGTGGAAAGCCGGAAACAGCTCCTAATTCAACATAGCCCAAAGTTTATCCTTCAACTCCACCAAACCTTGCTGCGCCACCGACGAGATAAACATGTATTTCAGTCCCTTGAATTCCTTGTCGAGTTGTTTTTTCAGCTCGGCTTTGAGTTCGTCGTCGAGCATATCCGATTTGGAAATCACGATCATGCGCTCTTTGTCTAAAATCTCGGGATTGTAGCGGCGCAATTCATCGATCAGGATTTCGTATTCTTTCCTGATGTCGTCGGCATCGGCCGGAATCAGGAACAACAGTATCGAATTGCGCTCGATGTGGCGCAAAAAGTAATGTCCCAGCCCTTTGCCTTCGGCCGCACCTTCAATAATCCCCGGAATATCGGCGATCACAAACGATTGGTAATCGCGGTAGGCGACGATTCCGAGGTTCGGTTTCAAGGTCGTAAACGGATAATCGGCGATTTTGGGTTTGGCAGATGTGAGCACCGAAAGCAACGTCGATTTCCCCGCATTCGGAAAACCAACCAAGCCAACGTCGGCCAAAACTTTGAGTTCGAGCACCATGTCCATTTCTTCGGGCGGCAAACCGGGTTGCGCATAACGCGGCGTCTGGTTGGTCGAGCTCCTGAAATGCCAGTTCCCGAGTCCGCCTTTACCACCTTTGGCCACGATTCTTTTCTCGCCGTCTTCGGTGATCTCGAATAAGATTTCGTTGGTGTCTTTGTCGCGAACGACCGTTCCGAGCGGCACTTCGATGAATTTGTCTTCGCCGTCGGCTCCGGTTGAACGGTCGCCTCCGCCGTCGCCGCCATGTCCGGCCTTGACGTGTTTGGCGAATTTGAGGTGGAACAATGTCCACAATCCTTTGTTCCCAACGAGGTACACGTGACCGCCACGGCCGCCGTCGCCACCGTCAGGCCCGCCTTTTTCGATGAATTTTTCGCGGTGCAAATGGGTTGAACCTTTTCCTCCTTTTCCGGAAGAAACGTATATTTTAACGTAGTCTACAAAATTGCCTTCTGTCATTATCTTGCTGTATTCATTCTAACGTCAGATTTTAAAAATACCTGACAGCCACTGGCTGTCCTCCTTTTAATTTCACCCGAGCGCTGGCGAACTGGTGAAGCAAATCTTCTGTCATTGTTTCTTTATTCTTTGAGCGATCGTACAATCACCTTATCTATCTTCACACCGTCCATGTCGATCACTTCGAGTTCAAAATTCTGCCAAACGAGTTTCTCGCCTTCTTTCGGAATGTGCGACAATTCGGTCATCAGGAGCCCGCTTACGGTATTGACCTCATAATCATTGATGAGTTCGTCGAGTTCGAAATACGTCAGGAAGTCATGCAGCGAATAATGTCCGTCTACCAACCAGCTTCCGTCTTCGCGTTCGACGAGTTTGAAATCGTCTTTGTAAAATTCGGAGGCATCGCCCACGAGCGCCTCGAGGATGTCGTTCAACGTAATGATGCCGTGAAACACGCCATATTCATCCGAAACAAACGCGTAATGGATGCCGCTTTTCTTAAAATTTTCGAGTGCTTTGTAAGCCGTCGTGTGTTCGATGATGAACGGCGCGTCGGTCATGATCTTGTCGAGACTGAAATTTTCCTCGCTGAAATGTGCGAAAATATTCTTGAGGTTCACCACGCCCACAATATCGTCGTGGTTGTCTTTGTATACCGGATAAATCGAGTGCAATTCCTTGAGCATGAGATCGCGGACGGTCTCCTTATCGGCTTCGAGCGGCAGGAACACCACCGATTTGCGGTGCGTCATGAGCGAATTGACTTTTCGGTCACCGATGTGGAACACACGCTCTACGATGTCCTGCTCTATTTCCTGGATTTCGCCGCCTTCGGTGCCTTCTTTAATGATCGCCTTGATTTCTTCTTCGGTGACTTTTCCGTCGGCCGAAGGTTTGATCATGAAGATTTTGAGCAGCGCCTCGGTCGAAATCGTGAGCAGCCAGATGAATGGCGCGGTCACGATCGAAACCCACTTCATTGGAATGGCGACCGATTTGGCGATTTTTTCGGGATAGTTGAGCCCGATTCTTTTGGGCAACAATTCACCCAGAACCAAAGAGAAAAACGTCAAGACTACAACGACCACACCAACCGCAATCGAGTCAGCATAAGGTTTCAACGAAACAAAACCTTCAAAAAAAGTTTGCACGTCGGTGGTGATCTTATCTCCGGAGAAGATACCCGTCAGGATTCCGATCAACGTGATCCCGATTTGGACCGTCGAAAGGAATTTGTTCGGCGAATTGGCCAAATCGAGCGCAGTCTTGGCGGCGGCGCTTCCTTTTTTGGCGGCATTTTCGAGACGGTTCTTGCGTGCTGAAATCAGTGCGATTTCCGACATCGAGAAAACCCCGTTCAAAATGATGAGGAATAATATGATTAGAATTTCCATAGTTGTTGTTTTGGATATGCCCTAGCCCGGATTGCAGCGGTATCCTTTTATGGAGCGCAGCGCAATAAAAGATACAAGCGTAAAGCCGGAATAGCTCCTATAAATTATCGATGACTTTACTGAGTCTTTGGGTAATTTCCTGAATCGAACCGATCCCGTTGACTGCGTGAAACTTGCCTTGTTTGGTATAAAACTCCATCAATGGAGCGGTTTTTTCGTTGTATTCCTGGTAGCGGTTGCGGATTTTTTCTTCGTCCTGATCGTCGGCGCGACCGCTGGTTTTGCCGCGTTCGAGCAAGCGTTGCACGAGAATCTCGTCGTCGGCTTCGAGTGCGATCGTGGCGGTATTTTCCGAATTTTTGTCGGTTAAAATTTTATCGAGCGCTTCTGCTTGCGCAATCGTTCTTGGGTAGCCGTCGAACAGAAAACCTTTGGCGTTTGGGTTGTTATCGACTGCATCTTTGAGCATCTTCGTCGTGATTTGGTCTGGAACGAGATCGCCGCGGTCGATGATTGCTTTGGCCATTTTGCCGAGTTCCGTCCCGCTTTTGATGTTGTGGCGGAAAATGTCGCCGGTCGACAAATGCACCAAATTGTATTTTTCTTTTAAAAATTCTGCCTGCGTTCCTTTTCCTGCGCCGGGCTTGCCGAATAAAACGATGTTAATCATTTTGAGTTATAAGTTATGAATTAGGAGTTTATGAGTTGGTTAATCCGCCAGTTGATAAACTTCGGGCAAATTGCGTCCGAGACCGTCGTAATCGAGACCGTAGCCGACGATGAATTTATTCGGGATGCGAATGCCGACGTAATCGATCTTGATGTCTTTTTGATACGCTTCGGGTTTGAAAAACAGCGTGGCGATCTTGAAATGCTTGACGTTTTGTTTTTTGAACAGCGACTTGAGTTCCTCGATCGTATTTCCGGTATCGATGATGTCTTCGATGATGACGACGCTTCTGCCGGTCAGGTCCTGGTTGAGGCCTATGAGTTGCTTGACTTCGTTTGTGGATTCGGTTCCTTCGTAAGACGCCATTTTGATGAAGCTCACTTCACACGGATGGCTGTAATGTTTCATGAAATCGGAAACGACCATGAAGGCACCGTTTAGGATTCCGACAAAAATGGGTGTTTCATCTGCGAAATCGGCTTCGACATGGTGTGCCATTTCGGCAATCGCAAATTCAATTTCCTGCGCCGAGATGAACGGAACAAACTGTTTATCGTGTAGTTGTATCACTGTTTTCCCTTTAGAAATAAGTTGCAAATATAGGTATTTATAATCGGGTTGCCGACAACATAAATTTAGTAATTGGTATTTTTTAATTGTGTTAAATCTGTTTTAATATTCGCGCTGCGATTTGAGCCGGCGTTTTTAATTGCCTAATTTTAGTGGAAAACACAACACAATCGCTATGAACATTTCAACATTACTCACACTTTCAGCGGCCATCCTCTTTACTTCGTGCAACGGCCAAGTCAAAAAATCTGAAAAAGAAGCGTTGGCCAAACAACCGCAAACCACTGTAAAAACAGCCATTGGCGATTTGACTTTGCCACCGCCTTTCGCTTCCGAATCGACCACCAAAAGAAGCAGCATGGTCGATTGGAACGGCAAGATGCCAAAGGCTCCGCAAGGTTTTACTGTTTCCAAATTCGCCGGTGATTTCGACGGTTGCCGCCAGATTTACCAGGCACCGAACAACGATATTTTCGTGTCGGAATCTTACGGCGACAAGATCGCGGTGTTTCGCGACAAGGACAATGACGGCAAATACGAGACGCGCGAGGTATTTTTGAAAGGGCTCAACAAACCGTTCGGCGTACTCGTGCTCAACAATTATTTTTACGTCGCCAATACCGACGGTTTGTACCGGTATCCGTACAACAACGAACTCAAGTTGGCTTCCAAAGGCCAAAAAATCCTCGAACTTCCAGCCGGCGGCTACAACAACCACTGGACGCGGAATATCCTGGCGAGCAAAGACGGTTCGAAAATTTACGTCACCGTTGGATCGGGTAGCAATGTCGGCGAAAACGGCATGGAAAACGAAGTGCGCCGTGCCTGCATCCTCGAAATCAATCCCGATGGAACGGGCGAAAAGATTTACGCAAGCGGACTCAGGAATCCGGTCGGAATGGATTGGAACCCTACCAATGGCGAACTCTGGACCGCCGTCAATGAACGCGATGGCCTTGGCGACGACCTCGTTCCCGATTACGTTACAAGTGTCAGGAAAGACGGCTTTTACGGCTGGCCATACGCCTATTTCGGCAATCATCCCGATCCGAGGATGAAAGGCCAGGGCAAGGATCTGGCAGCCAAAACCATTGTCCCCGATGTTCCGGTGGGTTCGCATACGGCTTCGTTGAGCGTGGCTTTTTACACCAAAGACGCATTTCCGAATTCTTATAAAAACGGCGTTTTCGTGGGCCAACACGGCTCTTGGAACCGCGCCAATATTTCAGGTTACAAAGTGGTTTTCATCCCTTTTAAAGACGGAAAACCATCGGGCCAGCCACAGGATTTCCTGACCGGATTTGTTGCCAACGCCAATAATGCCGAGGTTTACGGCCGACCGGTTGGCGTGGCCGTATTGAACGACGGTTCGCTTTTGGTGTCCGACGACGGCAGCGATACCATCTGGAAAGTAACCGCAAACAAATAACCGATGAACAAAATCGTCTGGCTGTTTTGTTTTTTTTGGATGCCAATCGCCGTGGCACAAACCGTCAAACCCGATTCGATTGCCAAAGCTTCACCGCTTCAAGAAGTCCGCATCAGTTCGCTGCATCTGAACGACAGCCTGATCAATGCGCCTGCGTCGATCGGGATTTTATCGCCATCGGATTTGCAGCGCAACAACCATACGGACCTATCGACTTCCATCAATACGATCCCGGGCGTATTCATGCAATCTTCGAATTGGACGACCAATCGGATTTCGATACGCGGAATCGGTGCGCGAACGCCTTACGGAACCAATAAAATCCGCGCATTCTACGGCAACATTCCGCTCACTTCGGGCGACAGCGAAACGACCATTGAGGACATCGACACCGAGAACATCAACCAGATCGAAATCATCAAAGGCCCGCTTTCTACGCTTTACGGCGCGGGTTTGGGCGGCGCAATCCTGATCCGTCCGAAGATTTTGGAAAAGACGGGAAGCACGGCTTCGGTAAGTACGGTTTATGGTTCGTTTGGCCTGATCAAAAACAGCGTCAACTACAATTTAAATACAAGATCGGCAAGCCTCAATCTCGGCTACCACAAACTCGAAACCGACGGCTGGCGCAACAACAGTGCTTACAATCGTGAAGGCGTGACATTGGCCGGCGAATTGTTCCGAAAGGAAAAAAGCAAGCTGACTTATTTCGGGAATTATACCTGGCTCAAGGCATTTATCCCGAGTTCGATCGACCGCAAAACATTCGATGAGAATCCCAAAGCGGCAGCGCCAACCTGGGCGGCTTCCCAAGGTTACAAGCAATACGAATCGGTTTTGGGCGGCTTGGATTATGAGTGGAAACTCTTTCGGAATTTCGGCAACAACACGTCGGTTTTTGTGAATTACAAAGACAATTACGAACCGCGCCCGTTTGATATTTTGGGGCAATACACACTGGCTTATGGCGCACGGACACAATTTTCGGGAGATTTCGATATTGGAAAAGTAGACGCGAGATTTCATTTTGGCGTTGAATATTTCCGCGATGATTATGCGGGACGGACGGCACAAAATTTATACGCCGACAACAATGGCGATGGCTCGCTCGAAGGAAATTGGCTCACAGCGACGCAGCAGAACCGTGAATTCGTCAATGCTTTTGCGCAATTGCGTTTGGTATTGTCCAAAAAATGGGAATTCCAAACCGGACTCAACGTCAACCGAACGCGGTTCGAATTGGACAATTATTTTCCAGCCGAAACCGCTTCCGCAGAAAATTACCGTTACGACGCGATTTGGTCGCCGCAGGCTTCGGTGCTTTTCAAACCTGATACTTCCAAAACGATTTATTTTTCGGCCAGCCGCGGCTTTTCGTTGCCCAGTGTCGAGGAAACGCTTACGGCAAACGGCACTGTCAATTCGCAGATCAAACCTGAAAACGGGTTCAATTGTGAAATCGGCGGCAAGTTTTATTTCCTGAACCGTACATTGTACACTGAAATCACCGCTTATCGCATGCAGATTCACGATTTGCTCGTGGCCCAGCGCGTCGGCGACGACCAATATATAGGTGTGAATGCAGGCGAAACATTGCATCAGGGCGTCGAGTTCTTGGCGCAATACCGTTGGGATATCGCAACAAATCTATTGCTTGAGCCTTATATTTCGGCGTCGTTGGGCGATTATAAATTTGAACGATTCGAAGATCGCGGCAACGATTATTCAGGCAAGGCTTTGACGGGCGTTCCGAAGAACAAGGCCAATGCTGGTTTGACGTTTAAGATCTCAGGTTGGTATTTTTCGGGCGATTTTTTGTTTGTCGATGCGATTCCGCTCAATGATGCGAATGCTGCTTTTGCCGATTCGTATCGGTTGGCAAATCTCAAAACGGGTTGGCGCTTCACTATTTTCGAAAACCTCAATGCCCATATTGCGGCGGGCGTGAACAATGTTTTTGATGAAAAGTACGCTTCTTTGGTTTTGCCCAATGCGACTGCTTTCGGGAATGCGCAGCCGCGGTATTTTTATCCGGGCTTGCCGGTGAATTATTATGGGAATGTGGCGTTGTCGTATGCTTTCTAAATTAACGTCTGTTCATCCTGAAAATCAATTGATTGCAATCAGTTTTTTTCAATTAATAATCAGGTTTTCGTGTTTTTTATTAAATTTTATTTAACATTTAATTACATTGTATAATAATTCTGTAACAAACCCGGCAATTGTTATAACATCTCGCGGCATCTTCACCATAGTTTTGTACTATAAAACTTAATCAAAAATTAGAAACTATGAAAAAAATGAGATTGATTGCCTGCGCACTTGCTATTGCAAGTTTTGGATTTACAGTAACATCGTGCGACGATGATGAAGATCCGGTTTACTATCCAACCGATTTGGGAATTGCAGGAACATACAACCTGACTGCAGTGAATACAGGGAATCCAACCGACTTTAACGAGGACGGAACTGAAAATGAAAACCAGATCCTCGAATCCAGTTGTTACACCGGCAGCCGAATTATCCTGAATGCCGATGGCACTTTTGTGTATGACATCAGACAAATTCTGGTTGATACCGGTTCTGGAAGCTCTGCCTGCGACGATTATACCGTTTTGGGAACATGGGTTCTTGAAGGTGGTACCGGAACGAGCGCCGTCCTTACTTTAAATTATGAGGATGAAAATGGCGATGACATTGAAGCAACCGTCAATAAAACCGGCGGTCAGTTGCAAATTTATTCACTCATCGCGCAATATCCTGACAGGAATGCAGAAGGTGGTGCCTATTATGCAATTGGCGAACTTGAATTGTTGTTCACCAAACAATAATCGATAAAAATTTAGTTCGTAAAGCCCGGTTTGTTCCGGGCTTTTTTTATTTTTATGGACCAGCTGAAATGTCATGAACCAAGCGCTTTATCAAAGCATTGCTAAAAGCACGGCGCATCGTCCGAGCCGCGATTATCACGCAGCATTGATTTTTGAGGATCCTGCATTGATCGGTGATTTGATCGGTTTGGCATTCGACACCGAAGACATGAACCACCACAAAGCGTGTTGGATATTGGAACTGGTGCTGGAAAAAAATACCGATTGGCTCAAGGTTTATCTGGATCGGTTTTGTGAAGCGTTGCCCAAATTCAGGCATGACGGTGCGGTGCGTTCGGTTTCCAAAATCTGTATGTTTGCCGCAGTCCAACACCTCAAAACGAAACAATTGTTGTCGGAAACGCATTTGAAAAGCATCACCGAAGCGTGTTTCGACTGGCTGATCGGCGACGCCAAAGTAGCTTCTAAAGCCTACGCAATGCGCGCGCTTTGGCAAACTGGAAAGCTCGAACCGTGGATTTATCCCGAATTGGAAATCGTATTGGAAATGGGGTACGTCCAACATTCAGCGGCCTATCAGGCAGCGTCCAAAGAAATCCTAAAAAAAATCAAAGTGTTAAAATGACGCAAATGGATTGGGTTTTTACCGATATTTGGAAAAAATTGAAAAACTATGAAGCTAATTAAACGAACCTTTGCCTTTCTTGCCGTGGCATCGACATTGATTTCTTGCGGTGACGACGACAAAAAAAACAACATCATCATTCCTGGTCCGCCAATTGGTGTAGAAGTGAAATATGAAGTGTCGGTTACTGCCGACATGATTACGAAAATCAGTTATCGCATGGGAGACGGTACGACTTTTTTCGGCCAACTCGACCCTGACGGTTCTCCGTTACTTTGGGAAGAATCGCTCGTGGCATTGTACACCAACATGCCTGAAACGGCTTTTCTGGAAGTCAAATGCCGCAATACCAGCGGTACGGTCAAAACGGTCACTTTGAATTTTTACCGCGGTGAAGAACTTGTTGAGACGATTACGAGTCCGGTCGCACCAGCAGATGCCGATGATCAAATTGAAGACGACATCGTCACAACAACGTTAACCAAGACTTTCGACGAATAAAAAAAGCCGCTCAATGAGCGGCTTTTTCTGTATTATGTGCCCCAGACTGGACTCGAACCAGCACACCCGAAGGCGCTGCGACCTGAACACAGTGCGTCTACCAATTTCGCCACTGGGGCATTTCAGGAGCACAAAACTACTATTATTTTTTGGAAAACAAATAGTCGGTTTTAAAATTAATTTTTGGCTCCTGGTATCTGCAACCGCTATTTTTCAAGTTGTGCCTTGAGATTATTGAGGCTTTCCTGCATGTCATTGCCAAGCATCTTTTCGAAATTCAGGAACAGCATCATAATGTTCATCGGATATTTCATTGCGCTGCTGAACGCCCATACGACTATGGTTGAGCCGTTGCCGTCCGTTTCGGTTCGCATCGTCGCATCGGCTTTGCCTTCGAAAGGCTTTTCAAAACGGATCTCGTGGTCGATGCGTTCGCCTTCCGCGATCGCGACGATTTCCTGCTCGCCTTTCCCGACGTTTTTCACATCGCTGTCCCACGCATACACAAACCCGACAGTCCCATCGGCACCACGCCTTTGACGGCGCGAATTCGGATCAAGCATGACCCATTTGCTGTAATGCTCCGAGTTTCCAATCAATTTCACATAATCAAACACTTGTTGTTTCGGCCGGTTGATCGTGATTTTTCGCTCGATGACGTACGCTTTTTTCACAAATAACGCCGCAACCAACACCAGCACAATCAATCCGACGATGCTGGCCAAAATATAAATGACTATACTCATAATGCGTTATTTGGCGGCAAATACTGCGGTGTAATGGCTTCTGTAGGCGTAAATCAAAAAGAGATTCGCCAATAAAACGCCCGCCGCAATCGGCAATTGTTCGGGTGCCATAAAAGCATGGACGCAGAAGATATTCACCGAAACCGGCAGTATGACCAAATTGGCCAACGGCACGAAAAAACCGGTCACAAAAGCCAGTCCGCAGATCAATTCGAGCGCCTTGACCAGATTCATCAGATAACCCGAAGCTGCCAAGCCTTCGTTAAACGTTTTCAATGGACCGTCGGGTATTGGAGGCGGCGTCGGCATAAAAAAGAAATAAGTGATCGATGCGAAAAGAAGCATCAGTCCCAATAAAATCCGTACAATAATGGTTGCGATTCTCATATTTAAAAGGGTTGGTTACAGTTGGTTTGGTGTTAGGAAATTAGATCGAAATCGACAATTCCTCAATCTTTTCGAGCGCTTTGTCCCACGCGGCCGACATCATATCGATCCAATCCTCGCCCATATCGACTTCTATCTGAAGCGTGGTTACGCCATTTTCCTCAGAAAGATAATAATTTTCGCGCGATCCGTTCATGGCTTTTCCCATTTCGCTGTCGAGATCGTCTTGGCCATTTTTGACTTCGCCGTGGTAAACCATTTCAACTTTGTCGTACGGCTGCTTGGTTTTGATGGTGCCCACGATGCCATTGCTGTCATTGTCAAGAAAGCGCACTTTATGCCCTTCGATCCAATCGGTTTCGGCGTGCGAGCCTTCCATAAATTCGGCCATCCAGATGCGGTTGTATGCATCTTCGAGCAGGACGTTCCACACTTTTTCTTTGGGTGCGTTGATGTGTTTTGTTTTTTGTATCGTTTTCATATTGTTTATTTTTAATCTTCATATTTCATTGCGGCATAACCCAGTAATCTTCTCCATAAAACCAATTGCCCGATGATATTGGCTTCGCGGTAAACGTCAAACGAAAGCAATTCGAAATGCGTCATTTTCATGCCTTCCATCTCGAAAATACTGTCTGCTTTTTCTGCCGATAAATTGACGAGAATGTCACGCAAAATGGGAGTAATCCGTTTCCAGTCGGCCACAAAATCAGCCAACGGCGGATATTCCTGTCCGTCCTTGATTCCCTGACGGTTGCGGAACAATTCATCGTGTCGCTGTTCCATTTTGGTTCCGAACCAACCGGCGAGTTCAAATCGTTCCTGCAACATGCTTCCGGCGAGCCAGGCGATGTGATTGGCCGATGTGCCGAGTCGGTTTTGCGCATCGGCTTCCGATATTCCATCGAGAACTTTCGCATAAAAATCGGTGTGCATATCATACAAAGCCACAAGTCCGTACATGCGGCTGTCTTTTACATTGATCGTTTTTTCCATAGTATTTGTATTAAATTTCAATTTCGGATTAAAAACACAAAATACCGTTCTCAAACCTGAAGATAAAATTACAAAATTCTTAGCATCCAAGATTGTGTAAAACAGTCAATTGTGTGGGTAGATTGCGACAGATTTTTTTTGCTGTTTTTATACAAACACAAAAGATCAGAAAAAACTATCTTTGCCCCAACAACAACACCGCAATGAATTATTTCTCCTCCGATTTCAAACTCGGCATCCTGGGCGGCGGACAGCTCGGCAAGATGCTGTTGGCTGAAACCCGCAAATTCGACATCCAAACGTATGTCCTCGATCCGAGCAGCGAAGCGCCATGCCGGATCGCGTGCAACGAATTCTTCCAGGGCAGCCTGACCGATTTTGATACGGTGTATGATTTCGGGAAAAAAGTCGATGTGCTGACTTTCGAAATCGAACTCGTCAATGTCGAAGCGCTCGAAAAACTCGAAGCCGAAGGACTCCGGATTTATCCGTCGCCCAAGACGTTGCGCCAAATCCAGCACAAAGGCCGGCAAAAGGATTTTTACACACAAAATAATATTCCGACCGCGCCGTACCAACGTTTTTCAAGCATGGCCGATCTCAAGAAAAGCACCAGCCCGTTTCCTTTTGTGTGGAAAAGCGCCGAATTCGGTTACGACGGCAATGGCGTAAAAGTAGTACGCACCTGGAACGATCTCGACGGTTTGCCCGATGGCGAATGCATCGCCGAATCGATGATCCCGTTCAAGAACGAATTGGCCGTGATCGTCGCGCGCAATGTCTCGGGTGAAATTGCAACGTATCCGGTGGTCGAAATGGAATTCCATCCCGAAGCGAACCAGGTCGAATATGTCATCTGTCCCGCGCGGATTGATCAAGCCGTCGCCGAAAAAGCACGAAAAATCGCTTTGACCGTTTCCGAGAAATTCAACCATGTAGGATTGCTCGCCGTGGAAATGTTCCAGACGCACAACGACGAAATCCTCGTCAATGAAGTCGCGCCACGCCCGCACAATTCCGGACACCACACCATTGAAGCGAGCTACACGTCGCAGTTCGAAAACCATTTGCGCGCGATCCTCGATTTGCCGCTTGGAAATACCGCTAGCAAAGTCGCCGGAATAATGGTAAATTTGGTCGGGGCCGAAGGTTTTTCCGGAAATGTCGTGTACGAGAATATTGAGCAAATCATGTCGATTGATGGCGTCACGCCGCACATTTACGGCAAGCGCGAAACAAGACCGTTCAGAAAGATGGGACATGTAACGATCGTCAATGAAGATATGGCCCAGGCGCGCAAAATCGCCGAGGAAGTGAAGAACACGATTCGGGTGATTTCGCGTTAAGGATGGAAGTGGAAATCCTTTTTTTGAAGGATTCGCCGGAGCGATAGCGAAGGTAAATCTCTTTAAAAAAAGATTGCAACGGACAGCCTGGCCGCAGGCAACGCCCAAAAAACCAATTAAACGATTAAACCACAAATATGAAAGTAGGAATCATAATGGGAAGCATTTCCGACATGCCCGTCATGAAGGAAGCCATCGAAATACTCGAGCAATTTGGGATCGAGACCGAAACCGACATCGTATCGGCGCACCGCACGCCCGAAAAACTGTTCGATTACAGCAAGAACGCGCATTTGCGCGGAATTTCGGTGATCATTGCCGGAGCCGGTGGCGCAGCGCATTTGCCTGGAATGGTGGCGTCGATGTCGCCGTTGCCTGTGATTGGCGTGCCCGTGAAGTCGAGCAATTCGATTGATGGTTGGGACAGTATCCTGTCGATCCTGCAAATGCCGGGCGGCGTTCCCGTTGCGACAGTGGCGCTCAACGGTGCGAAAAACGCGGGAATCCTTGCCGCGCAAATCATTGGCAGCCACGATAAAGTTACGCTCGACAAAATCGTCGCATACAAGGAAGGTTTGAAAGCGGCGGTGAATCAGTCTTCGGAGAGTTTAAAGAAATAAGTTTTCTTTTTTTTACCATTAGGAATTAATGTTCATTAAGACTTCATGCAATTTAATTCCTTAATGGTTCAATTTTTAAATCACAATTCAATTTTTACATTTTTTTAGGAGCATGTTCCTGCTGTTCGCTCTATCTTTATTGCCATAAAAATGTCAATAAAGGATGCCGCTGCCATCAGGGCTAGGCTCCGTCTTAAAAAATCATGAGTATACTTACCACAAAATTCGCCACCAAACACGATACCGCGCCGTTTTCAAAAATCAGCAATGAAGATTTCCTTCCGGCTTTTACCGAAGGCATCGCGCTGGCCAAAAAAGAAATCGCCCAGATCGCAAACAATCCCGAAACCCCGACATTCGAAAACACGATCGAGGCCTTGTCGTTCAGCGGCAATGTTTTAGACCGCGTATCGACTATTTTCTTCAACCTGCATTCGGCTGAAACCAACGACGAGATCCAGAAAATCGCGCAGGAAGTTTCGCCGATGTTGTCTGAATTGAGCAACGACATCCGCCTCAATCCCGAATTGTTTGCGCGCGTCAAAGCGGTTTACGACAACAAAGCCAATCTCGACCTGACACCCGAACAATCGACGTTGCTCGACAAGAAATACAAAGGTTTCGCCCGAAACGGTGCGAATTTGCCCGACGACAAAAAAGAAAAACTGCGCGAAATCGACAAGGAATTGTCAAAGCTGGCCCTCGAATTCGGCGAGAATGTGTTGGAAGAAACGCATGATTTCGAACTGCACATTACAGCTGAAAAAGACTTGGCCGGTTTGCCCGAAGGCATTGTCGAAGCCGCAAAGGAAGAAGCCAAAACGCGTGAAAAGGACGGCTGGGTTTTCACTTTGGATTATCCAAGCTACATTCCGTTTGTGACGTATTCGGAAAACCGCGAACTGCGCAAGAAAATGGCGGTTGCCAATGGCGCGAAAGCGTTCCGCGGCAACGAACGCGACAACCGCGAAATCGTTTTGCAGATTGCCAAATTGCGTTTTGACCGCGCCAGATTGCTCGGTTACGACACGCATGCGCATTTTGTCCTGGAAGAACGCATGGCCGAAAATCCGGCGAAAGTCAAATCTTTTTTACAGGATTTGCTCGAAAAGGCCAAACCCGCGGCGCAGCGTGAATTTGCCGAACTCGAACAATTCGCCAAGGATCTCGACGGCATCGACCGTTTGGAAAAATGGGACGGCGCGTATTATTCGGAGCAATTGAAACAGCAGTTGTTCAATCTCGATGATGAAAAACTAAAGCCGTATTTCAAGCTTGAAAATGTGTTGAACGGCGCGTTTACGGTCGCGAATAAATTATTCGGACTCACCTTCAACGAAATCAACGACATCGACAAATACCACGAAGACGTGATGACGTATGAAGTCAAAGACTTGAGCGGCCATCTTGTTTCTGTTTTCTATGCCGATTTCTTTCCGAGAAAAGGCAAACGCAACGGCGCGTGGATGACTTCGTTCAAATCGCAATACATCATCGGAGAAAATAACGAAAGGCCGCATGTTTCGATCGTGTGCAATTTCACCAAGCCGACCGAAACCAAACCGTCATTGTTGACTTTTAATGAAGTGACGACTTTGTTCCATGAATTTGGTCACGCTTTGCACGGCATGTTGGCCAATACGACGTATCCGAACCTTTCGGGAACGAGCGTCTACTGGGATTTCGTCGAATTGCCGAGCCAGATTTTTGAGAATTGGTGTTACGAGCCCGAAGCCTTGGCCTTGTTCGCGCACCATTACCAGACGGGCGAAATCATCCCGACCGAATACATCCAGAAAATCAAGGAAAGCGCGAGTTTCCAGGAAGGCATGGCGACGATGCGACAGCTCAGTTTTGGATTGCTCGATATGGGTTGGCACGGTCAGGATCCGACCGGCATTTTAGACCTGAAAGCATTTGAAGACGAACAATTCGCATCGACGAAACTGTATCCCGATGTCAAGGAAAACGCGATGAGTACGGCATTTTCGCATATTTTTCAAGGCGGGTATTCTTCCGGGTATTACAGCTACAAATGGGCCGAGGTTTTGGATGCCGACGCGTTTGAATATTTTCAGGAAAACGGCATTTTCAATACGGAAATCGCCACCAGATTCAAGGAAAACATCTTGTCGAAAGGCGGCACGGAACATCCGATGGTATTGTACAAACGCTTCCGCGGAAAAGAGCCGAAGCCCGATGCTTTGCTCAAGCGCGCGGGATTACTTTGATTGGATGCATTCGGGGTTGTTCTTCAACCGGACATTATTGAAGCGGATGGTTTTGTAATTGCCTGAAAGATTTTTGTTGTAGGTCAGGTACAAATTGTATTTGCCTTCCTTGACTTTGTTGTAGTGCATCGCTTCAAGTTCGGCATACAGACTGTCTTTCTTGTAGTCAATTTTGGGTGATTTGAATTGGGATTTGATTGGAAATTTCGCTTTTGAAGTGCTTTCTTCGTCTGCCGCGATAAATACGATATCGTCCGAAACAGATGGCCCGGCAAGAATGGTCGACAGGAACTTTCCATCGGATTTGTACTTTTCAATCGATTTGAGCGAGAGCGCATTTCCGTTGGCATCAAAGCGCCACAGGCTGTAATGCTTGCCATCTTTCTCAATGAATTTGCAAACCGTTTGTTGCGCATCGGGAACAATCTTTCCGAAAAAGAACGTGTTGTAATAAAAGCCGTTCGCGTAGCCGTTGTTGAGAATGTATTTCTGGGTCAGATCGTCCTGGAATTTCGAAGGCGTCGTCGTGATGTAGATGACATTGTCCCCAAAAACATATAGGTGCTCGATTTCTACAATCTTGGTATTGAAGTTGAATCCCGTTAATGAGGCAGACTTCTTATCATTCAATGTTTTGCGTTGGATCGAATCGGTGATTTGAATCGAGTCGTTGGTTTTCAAGATCGCCTTGAGGACGAAAGCTTCTTGATCGGGACCAACGCCGACACTTAATTTCAACAGTTTGCGCGTGTAATACTGGTGGTCGCCTTTCAATGGGATTTCCTGAACACCATGACTGGGAAGATTGGTGTAGTGAAAAGTACGGCCACAGCCTACCACACAACAAATAACTGCCAAAAGAATATACTTTTTCATGCCATCAGTTGATTAAAATGTTGCTTGTCTTGTAAAAATAAGATGGCTCGATTGCAGGATACGATTTTTCCTTGACAAGGTGGAATGCGTTGTAGACGATCCAGTGGATCATGTGCTGGCCGTCATATTGGGTCGAATTGTAATGCGTTGCGTTGAGCCCGAATCCCTTGTCCACGTTCGCCAAACCAAAACTCCAACGGCTCTTGTTGTAATCGCTTTGCGTTTGATCGTCATAATACACATAAGAAAGATTCATCTCGTTGCTCAGTTCGAACGCATTGAGCGTGAAACCCGTAAACTTATGGTAGCTGGCCTCGAACTGATTGACCGCAGTATACAAAGGAGCATGGTACGAAAGTACGCCGCCACCGGTGTAATAGCGGTCTTTGCCATCGCCCAATCCCATGATGCCGAACGGCGTACCGTCATTGTAATACGAAAGCTGGATGGGTTCATACGGATGCAAATTCAAAAATCCGACGCGCTGCATTTCGCGCCCCGCCGCAAAAATGATATTGGTTCCCAACGACAACGAATTGCCATACGGATTTTGCAAGGCCGGATTGACGAAATCGGCAAAATAGTACAGCGGCACATTGCGGTATTGCAGCAAATCGGCATACTTCCGCTGAAAATGATTGCGTACGCCGCCCGTAACCGTAAAGGCGAAAATCACATCGAAAGAGGTGACCGTTTTGTTGTTTTTGCCTTTCCTGCTTCCGATGCCGCCGTTGTAAAGCTGCATTTCGGTATGGAACGTTGGGTAAATCCCTTCGTAAATCCACTCGCTGCCGATTCCTGCATTGGCAGACAGCCTGAAATAAAAAGGCGGGCTGTTCTTTTTGAGCCCGATTTCCAATTTTCCTTTGAATGAAAAGCCATACTGGAAATTATTATTGCCGAAAGTTTCGCGCTGCTGCGCACGAGCGATAGTTGCCCACAACAGCAACAAAGCAATTTTTAGATAGTTTCGCATTGATTTACAGAAAGATAAAAATCAAATTTAACAAAAAATATTTTACAGCATTGATATTCGACCCGAATAAAAACAATAAATTAAAAATATCTTTCATTTTTTATTGAAAGTTTGATAACTTTCTTTACCTTTGGTTCATGGAATTCAACGAAGCAAAAAACAAATTCATTCAGACTTGGGGCGCGTTGGGCTCCCAATGGGGCATCAACAAAACTATGGCGCAAATCCACGCCCTGTTGATGATTGCTCCCGAGGCCGTTTCGATGGAAGACATTATGGCCGAACTCCAGATTTCACGTGGCAACGCCAGCATGAATTTGCGCGCCCTGATGGATTGGGGAATCGTTTACAAAGAATACAAGCAAGGCGAACGACGCGAATTTTTCACCGCCGAAAAAGACCTCGACGAACTCGCCGTCAAGATCGCCCGTGAACGCAGCAAACGCGAGATCAAGCCGGCCTTGAAGGTCTTGAAGGAAGTTTCTTCGATTTCAGCCGATGGTTCACAAGCGCAAAAGCACTTTACCAAACAAACCAACAAGTTGTACGATTTCGTACTCCAAGCCGACAACATGCTCGAAAAAGCGACCGAGATGAAAGACAACTGGCTCGGTCAATTGTTCCTCAAAATCATGCGGTAAAAAAATTTAAAAAAATGTTTCATTTTTTTCTGAAAGTTTAAAATAATAAGAATCATGAATTTCAATATCATTGGCTATGCGGCTTACTTACTGTTTACGGTTTTCATCATCGTCCGCGTCGGGAAAATCTGTTACGACAATGGCAATGTTTTCGTCGCGCAACTCATTCCGGATCATGCCGATTTGTGCCATAAGATCAATCAAGTGTTGCTCGTCGGGTACGATCTGATCAACATCGGCTACTGCGCGATTACGATCATCGGTTGGCAAAAAATCGACGGTTTGCAGGTGCTCGTCGAAATCGTGACATTCCGCGCGGCACTCATCATCAGCTTCATCGCGCTCATGCATTACTTCAATATTTTCATCATCACCAAGTATGTTCACAAATTAATTCACTAAATATTTAACTCATGGAAACTTCAAAAATTTTAATCGGTTATGCTTTTTATCTGCCCATCGCTTTAGCGCTCACGTTTTATGTGTCACGCACGCTTTTCAGGAACAGCAAGGTCTACATGCTCGATATTTTCAAGGGCCGCGAAGAAATCGCCGTGTCGACCAACAAACTTTTCGAGACCGGATTTTACCTGCTCAACCTGGGCTGGGCGCTCATGATCCTCGAGATCGACCTCGGCAGCGACAGCTACCAAAACCTGATCGAGGAACTCAGTTACAAGATCGGCGGATTTTCCATCTACCTTGGCGTGATGCTTTTCATCAACCTGTATTTCTTTTTCAGGGGCAAACGCAAAGCCAAAGAAGCCCAACAAATTGCAGTAACCAACGCTTAACTTTTACCCATGAACAAATTAGTCATCGCCGCCGGAACCGGTTTTCTCGGACAAGTGCTCGTCAATTATTTCAAAAATACCGTGGAAAATATCGTCATCCTGACCCGTGGAAAATCGGCTTACCGCGACGGCGTCAAATACGTCAACTGGAACGCGACGACTTTTACGGGTTGGGAAAGCGAACTCGAAGGTGCCGACGTCCTGATCAACCTCGCCGGAAAATCGGTCGATTGCCGCTACACCGACGCCAATAAAAAGGAAATCCTCGACTCGCGCGTCAACAGCACATCGGTATTGAATCTGGCCGTGCAGATGTGTAAAAAACCGCCCAAACATTGGCTCAATTCTTCAACGGCCACGATTTACAGACATTCGGTCGACCAGCAAATGGACGAATACACAGGCGAAATCGGCGATGACTTTTCAATGAACATTGCCAAGGCTTGGGAGCAAACGTTCTTCGAAATCGATACGCCGCGCACCAAGAAAACGGCGTTGCGCACATCGATCGTCATCGGCAAAAAAGGCGGTGCTTTCCTGCCGTTGCGCAATCTGACGAAAATGGGATTCGGCGGCAAACAAGGCAGCGGCAAGCAATTCGTGAGCTGGATCCATGAACTGGATTTTGCACGCGCCGTCGATTTCATCATCCGAAAAGAACTTGTCGGCGTTGTCAATGTGGTCGCGCCGCAGCCGGTGAGCAATCAAGATTTCATGGCGCAATTGCGAAGCGCTTTGCAAATTCCGGTCGGCCTTGCGATCACGAAACCGATGCTGCAATTTGGCGCCAAAGTCATCGGCACGGAAACCGAACTCGTACTCAAAAGCCGCAATGCAATCCCGAAACGGTTGCTCGAAAACGGTTTTGCGTTTACTTTTACCGAACCGTTGGATGCTTTCAAAAACCTCATCAAATGACCGAAATTATTATCCAAACAAAAATCCACGCGCCGATTGAAACGGTTTTCAACCTGTCGACCGACATCGACGTACACCAGCAATCGGTTGCGAAAACACGGGAAATTGCGATTGCCGGCGTGACGTCTGGAAAGATTAAAATGGGTGAAACCGTGACGTGGAAAGGCAGGCATTTCGGCATCATGCTCCTGCACCAAAGCAAGATCACGGCATTTGAATTCCCTTATTATTTTGTCGATGAGATGCAAAAAGGCTGCTTCCAATCGTTCCGCCACCAGCATTATTTCGAACACGAAAATGGAACAACCACCATGACCGACAGATTGCGTTATGAAACGCCGTATGGGGTTTTCGGAAAACTGTTCGATTGGCTGCTGCTCGAAAGACACCTGACGCAATTCCTGGTCGGGCGCAACCGATTTATTCAAAAATGCGCCTTGCAATCCATCTAAAAAACCAACAAATGCAACTCCAAACACTATTGAACCAACTCGAAAGTAAAATTCCTTTTTTGCTTAAAATCGCAAAGATTGTACTTTACGCATCCGCAGCAATGAGTGTGTTGACGGTATTGTTAGTCGTCATTTCTTACGTTAATTATTCTTGGGCCTTTGTTGATGCGAATTGGTTCAACCATTTGCATTTGGCCGTTGGGTACGCTACTTTCTATGTGATTTTTTTCGGTTCTTTTCCGGCATCGGTTGCCGTAATCGTACTGTACTTTTTGTATAGATTCAGGTACCGTTCCACGCTTAAAGTCAACATCCATTTTAGGCTGATGTTGCTCAATGTGTTCATTTTATTGGCCTTTTACCTGCTTGTCGTTTTTGTGTTTTAGAACCTAGTTAGGTCAACGCGAGCAAAAACAACCACATCACGATCGGAATGCTTTCTGCCCAAAAAGACGTGTAATACCGCGAACGGCGCTCGTTGGCAAAATACAAAAAGCCGCTCGTGACAAAAATCACCATCACATTTACAGCAAAACGGGGCGTACTTTCATGCATCTGAAACAATTCAAGCAGCAAAAAAACAATCAGTAAAAAGACGCCCAGGCGCTTGGTATTTCTGATTCCGATTTGCTGCGGAACCGTCTTGAGGTGCGGATCGTCCCAAGCCAGGTCGATGATCTCGAAAATGAACAACAGCACGACGACAAGTAGGAATCGTTTGATGGCAATCAGGTAAAAATCGGATGTGAAATCCATTCCGGCATCGAGCACAGGCAACACCACCGTTACGCCCGTCCAGCAAATCGAAACAATGTAGATTTTGAGTCCGGACCAACTCCGCGCATTCGTCCGGTTCGGAAAAAATGGCAACGTGTACAAAGCCGTAACCAAAAAGCAAACGCCAGAAACGATCTGCGTGATCAATTGCAGCTTCAAAAAGCAAAAAGACGCGCCCACAAACGCCAAGGCACTGACTGCGATAAAGAGTCGGAGCCGCATTTGCATCTTCGGTTTAACTTGGTTCAGTTCGGCTCCGCCTCGTGTTCCTGATCTGGCCAAGGCGTCGTATTTGACGAAATTATACCCGACGACCGTCCCGAAAAAACCAAAACCCGCCAGGTAAGGATTCGGCAGCAAATGAAACAAGAGTTCGGTGATTCGGATAAAGGCGTAAACGGCCAATGCAACATGCAGGCTGCTTTGCAAATAAAAATCGAAAATACGCTTCAAAATGCCCATTCCGTAAAATTAATCAATCTGTTAATAAGAACCGATTTCTGTTCACAAAATCACAAAAATTGCTGTTAAAAATGCCGATGCATTTGAGATTAATCTCTAATTTTACGCCACTTAAAAAACACAACTTTTATTTGATGAAAACAGATGCTTTTGCTTTAAGACACATCGGTCCGCGTGAGAATGATTTGCCACGAATGCTCCAAACGATAGGAACAGATTCGATCAATCAGTTAATTTACGAAACGCTACCCGATGATATCCGTCTCAAGTCGCCGCTTCACCTCGATCCGGCCATGACCGAATACGAATACCTGAACCATATTGCCAAACTCGGAAACAAAAATAAGGTCTTCCAAACCTACATCGGATTGGGCTATCATGCGGCAATCGTGCCTGCGGTGATCCAACGAAACGTACTCGAAAATCCGGGTTGGTACACGGCCTATACGCCTTACCAGGCCGAAATCGCTCAAGGCAGATTGGAAGCGATCCTCAATTTCCAAACCATGGTCATCGAATTGACCGGAATGGAAATCGCCAACGCGTCCCTGCTCGACGAAGGTACCGCTGCCGCAGAAGCGATGGCGTTGCTGTTCGACGTCAGAAGCCGCGACCAGAAAAAAAATAACGTCAACAAGTTCTTCGTTTCGGAAGAAATCTTGCCGCAGACTTTATCGATCCTCGAAACGCGTTCCACGCCAATCGGTGTCGAATTGGTCGTTGGAAACCACGAAACGTTCGATTTCTCGACTGGATTCTTCGGTGCGATGCTGCAATATCCGGGCAAACACGGACAGGTTTACGATTACGCCGGTTTCATCGCCAAGGCAAAAGCCAACGAAATCAAAACCGCTGTCGGCGCAGATATCCTGAGCCTCGTCAAACTCGTTTCTCCAGGAGAAATAGGCGCCGATGTCGCGTTCGGGACGACACAGCGTTTCGGAATCCCGCTCGGTTACGGCGGCCCGCACGCGGCCTATTTCGCAACCAAGGAAGATTACAAACGCAGCATGCCGGGAAGAATCATCGGCGTCACGATCGACACGAACGGCAACCGCGCGTTGCGCATGGCATTGCAGACCCGCGAACAACACATCAAACGCGACAAAGCGACTTCAAATATTTGTACGGCCCAAGTACTTTTGGCTGTGATGGCCGGAATGTATGCCGTGTATCATGGCCCGAAAGGCTTGCAATACATTGCCAATAAAGTCCATGCTTCGGCGGCGACTTTGGCCAATGCGCTCGAAAAACTCGGATTGTACCAAATCAACACGGCTTATTTCGACACGATTACCGTAAAAGCCGACGCCGCGAAAGTGAAAGCGATTGCAGAAAAGAACGAAGTCAATTTCTATTATCCGGATGCTGAAACGGTTTCGATCGCTTTGAATGAAACGGTTTCGATCGCCGATTTGAATGCCATCGCCAACATCTTCGCCGCAGCCACCGGAAAGTCGGCCGATAAGATCGAAAGCCTTTCCGACGCGGTTCAAATCCCACAAAATCTGGAAAGATCTTCGACGTTCCTGACGCACGATGTCTTCAACAAATACCATTCTGAAACGGCCTTGATGCGTTACATCAAAATGCTCGAGAGAAAAGATCTGGCGCTCAACCATTCGATGATTTCGCTCGGTTCGTGTACGATGAAACTCAACGCCGCAGCCGAAATGTTGCCTTTGAGTATGGCGAATTGGAACAACATCCACCCGTTTGCCCCGCTCGATCAGGCGCAAGGTTACCAGGAAATGCTCCAAAAATTAGAGCAGCAATTGAACGTCGTGACTGGTTTTGCCGGAACGACTTTACAACCGAACTCGGGCGCGCAAGGCGAATACGCCGGCCTCATGGTCATCCGCGCGTATCACATGTCACGCGGCGATCACCATAGAAACATTGCGTTGATTCCGGCTTCGGCGCACGGAACCAATCCGGCTTCGGCAGCCATGGCGGGCATGGAAATCATCGTGACCAAAACCCTCGAAAACGGAAACATCGATGTGGACGATTTGCGCGAAAAAGCCATCCTGCACAAAGACAACCTTTCGTGCCTGATGGTGACGTATCCATCGACACACGGCGTTTACGAAGCATCGATTATCGAAGTGACGAAACTGATCCACGATAACGGCGGACAGGTTTATATGGACGGTGCGAACATGAACGCGCAAGTCGGCTTGACCAATCCGGCAACGATCGGCGCCGACGTTTGCCACCTCAACTTGCACAAAACATTCGCGATTCCGCACGGCGGCGGCGGACCTGGCGTTGGACCGATTTGTGTCGCTCCGCATCTCGTTCCGTTCCTGCCTACGAATCCGGTCATTCCGACCGGCGGCGACCATGCGATCACGGCCATTTCTGCGGCTCCTTGGGGCTCGGCATTGGTGTGCCTGATTTCGTACGGATACATCACGATGCTTGGCGCAGAAGGCTTGACCAATGCCACCAAAGCGGCGATCCTGAATGCCAATTACATCAAGGAAAGACTGGCCGGACATTACGATACGCTGTACACGGGCGAAATGGGACGCGCGGCGCATGAGATGATCCTCGAATGCCGTCCGTTCAAGCAAAAAGGAATCGAAGTGACCGACATCGCCAAACGCTTGATGGATTACGGTTTCCACGCACCGACGGTTTCTTTCCCGGTTGCCGGAACATTGATGATCGAGCCGACCGAAAGCGAAAACCTCGAAGAACTCGACCGTTTCTGCGACGCGATGATTTCCATCAGAAAAGAAATCGAAGCGGCCCACATCGACGACAAAAACAACGTGCTCAAAAATTCGCCGCATACTTTGGCGATGGTCACTGCCGATGTTTGGAATTTTCCTTATACAAGGGAACAGGCGGCGTTTCCACTCGATTATATTTCGGAGAATAAATTCTGGCCGACCGTCAGAAGAGCCGACGATGCCTATGGCGACCGCAACCTCATTTGCAGCTGCGCGCCGATTGAAGCCTACATGGAAAACTAATACCGAATGTCCCGTGAAATGCGGGACATTTTTTTTATGACCGACATCCAAACCCGCGCCGATCTCGAATTGCTGATGGAACGTTTCTATGCCAAATTGCTGGCCGACGATTCCGTCAACTACATTTTCACCGATGTGGCGCAAATTGACCTCGAAAGACATTTGCCGCACATTGTCGATTTTTGGGAGCAGACGCTTTTGCATTCGGGAATTTACCGCAAGAATGTGCTGCAGATTCACCTCGACCTCGACGCAAAAGAACGTTTGACCAAAAAACATTTTGAAACCTGGCTTTTCCATTTCAACACCACTGTAAACGAGTATTTTACAGGCAATATCAGCGAACTGATCAAAACGCGGGCACTTTCCATTGCGACCGTGATGCAAATCAAATTGCAATAAACATGCGCCTTTTTTACACTATTGTTATTTTTTTAAATCGGAAATCGGGAAATTCATAATTATATGCACGCATAGTAACTTTTCCGTCCGAGACACGAATATATTATTTAAATTTACCTGATTTATTTCCCCAACGATGACTGTAAAGATAACCGGAATAGGTAGCTATATTCCAGAAGTGAGCGTTTCCAACCTCGAGTTCGACAAGCATGTTTTCCTGAATGAAGACGGGACTCCGTTTGCCGCAAGCAATGAAGTCATCGCCGAAAAATTCAAAAGCATCACCGGTATTTCAGAAAGGCGCTATGCCTGCAACAACCTTGTCACTTCCGATCTGGGTTTTCTGGCCTCCGAACGTGCGATCCAAAACGCCGGCATCGATCCCGAGAAAATAGACTACATCATCTTCGCGCACAACTTTGGCGATGTGCGCCACAACACGATCCAATCGGATATGGTGCCCAGTTTGGCCACGCGCGTCAAACACAGGCTGCAGATCAAAAATCCCAAATGCGTGGCTTATGACGTGCTTTTCGGTTGCCCGGGCTGGATTGAAGGCGTACTCCAGGCCAATGCGTTCATCAAAGCCGGAATGGCCAAATGCTGCCTCGTCATCGGCGCTGAAACCCTGTCGCGCGTAGTCGACGTGCACGACCGCGACAGCATGATCTATTCGGATGGCGCAGGGGCTTCGATCATCGAAATATCCGAAGACAATACCCAGGGAATCCTCGCCCACGCGAGCGCGACCTATGCGTATGAGGAAGCCAATTACCTGTTTTTCGGCAATTCGTTCAACAAGGACAAAGACCCCGATGTGCGCTACATCAAGATGCACGGCCGCAAAATCTACGAATTCGCGCTGAGCCAGGTGCCGCAAGCGATGAAAGATTGCCTCGACGACAGCGGCGTTGCCATTGGCGACATCAAAAAAATCCTGATCCACCAGGCCAACGAAAAAATGGACGAAGCGATCATCCACCGTTTCTACAAATTATACGGCCAGACGCCGCCCGAAAACATCATGCCGATGAGCATCAATTTCCTGGGCAACAGCAGCGTGGCGACCGTCCCGACGTTGTACGATTTGTTGCTGCAGGGCAAAATCGACAACCACGAGATCCACAAAGGCGACGTGATCATGTTCGCGTCGGTTGGTGCCGGAATGAACGTGAATGCGTTTGTGTACCGCTATTGATTTTTTGGGAGCTGCTTCCTGCTGTTTGTTTTCACTGAACGCCGCCGAAAAATAAAAAACTAAGTGAAGTAATTACAATTCGGGCCAGGTATTCTCGATCTATCAAAATTCTCCATTCAATGGCATTTAAAATACCTGACAGCCACTGGCTGCCCTCTTAATATCAAATCATCAGGGCTAGGGAAACTTCCATGCAACAAATACTTTGTTATCTTTGCGAAAACTTTACGCATTTGCGGTTAAACCATGTACGAAAAAACATTCCCCAACAAACGATTCAAACACACGCTCGAATTCCTGCAAAAGCACCTTTCGGCTTCCGAAGCGATCCTGGATCTGGGCGTAGAAAATCCGTTTTCGGACATCATGAAAGCACACGGTTTTTCGGTCACGAATACGACCGGCGAAGATCTGGATGAAAACCAGGACGCGCTCAGAATCTCGAGTGCCGACGCCGTGACTGCATTTGAAATTTTCGAGCATTTGCTCAATCCATACACCATCTTAAAGCAAATCCAATCGGACAAATTGTTCATTTCCATCCCAATGCGTTTGTGGTTTTCGCCCGCCTACCGCAGCAAAACCGACCCATGGGACCGCCATTACCACGAATTCGAAGATTGGCAACTCGACTGGCTGCTGGAAAAAACCGGCTGGAAAATCATCGCGCGAGAGAAGTGGACCAATCCGGTGAAACAATTCGGTATCCGGCCTTTGTTGCGTCAATTCACGAATCGGTATTACATCGTTTACGCCGAGAAAATCAAATAAATGAATTATTCCATTGTCATTCCGGCACACAACGAATCGGCTTTCATCAAGCTCACGTTGGATTCTTTGGCCGCACAAACCCTCTTGCCTGCAAAAGTGGTGGTCGTGGATGACAATTCCACCGACAATACTTCAGAAATCGTGACTGCTTTTGCGAGCGGACATCCGTGGGTTTCGTTGGTTCAAAACACTTCCGAAGCGGTCCATTTGCCCGGAAGCAAAGTCATTCGCGCCTTCCAGAAAGGGTTCGAAACGCTCGATCAAAATTACGACATCATCGTCAAGCTCGACGCCGATTTGATTTTGCCCGGTGATTATTTCGAAACGATCTTGTCTGCTTTTGAGAAAGACGACACAACCGGGATGGCCGGCGGATTTGCCTACATCGAACAAAACGGACATTGGATTCTCGAAAACCTGACCGACAAAGACCACATTCGTGGCGCGTTTAAAGCGTACCGGAAAGATTGCTTCGAACAGATCGGCGGACTCCAACCGGCCATGGGTTGGGATACGGTCGACGAATTGCTTTCCAAATTCTATGGCTGGAAAGTCGTCACGATTCCCGAACTGCAGGTCAAACACCTCAAACCGACGGGCGCCAATTACAACCAGGCGGCACGTTACAAACAAGGCGAAGCGTTTTATGCGCTCGGTTACGGGTTTTGGATCACGGCCATCGCGTCGGCGAAACTGGCGGTGATGAAGAAAAAACCGTTGTTGTTTTTGGATTATATGAAAGGGTTTTGGAAAGCGAAAAGTGCGAAAAAGGAAATGCTCGTCTCGAAAGAGCAGGCGCAATTCATCCGCGATTACCGACTGCGGAAAATGCGGCAGAAATTGTTTTAGATTGCCGCGCTGAAAGAACAAAGACCAATGCGTTGCAAGACCGCTGCGCTGCAAGAAACAAGACCCGGAGACGCCGTTGTTTGCGTGAGGGATTGCAGTGGAAATCATTTTGAATTTGGCGAGGCACGAGACAAATCAAAATATTGAAACGAAAAGCCCGACGGCGCATTCCCAAACTTTTGGCTTTAGAAAATCTTCTTGCGCCGGCACGCCCTAAAAAATTCCCAAAAACTCCAAACTCATAACTTATAACTCATAACTTATAACTATTTTAGCGTATATTTTAAAAACATGATGCTCATTCGTTATTTATCGCAGATTGGCAGGTACTTTCTGATGTGGAAAGAGATTTTCAACAAGCCTACCAAATGGTCTGTGATGAAAGGGTTGATTCTCAAGGAAATCGACGACCTTATTATTGACTCGCTCGGCATTGTCGCGTTCATTTCGTTCTTTGTAGGCGGCGTTGTGGCAATCCAGACGGCGCTCAATTTGACCAATCCCTTGATTCCTAAAACCTTGATCGGATTTGCTACGCGCCAATCGGTTATTTTAGAGTTTGCCCCCACTTTTATATCCATCGTCATGGCCGGAAAAATGGGTTCGTTCATTACGTCAAGTATCGGAACCATGCGTGTCACCGAGCAAATCGATGCTTTGGAAGTCATGGGAATCAACAGCGTCAATTATTTGGTCTTTCCAAAATTGATTGCCTCGATGCTGTATCCGTTCGTGATTGGCATCAGTATGTTCCTGGGCATTTTGGGCGGATGGATCGCAGCGGTTTACGGTGGCTTTGGTGCGAGTTCCGACTTTGTTGCCGGCATCCAGAATGAGTTTATCCCGTTCCACATTTTCTATGCGTTCTTCAAGACATTTCTGTTCGGGTTGTTGTTGGCGACAATCCCGTCATTCCATGGTTATTACATGAAAGGCGGCGCTTTAGAGGTGGGTAAAGCCAGTACGGTTTCATTCGTGTGGACATCGGTGACCATCATTTTGGTAAATTATATCTTAACCCAATTACTGCTGACCTAATGATCGAAATAAAAAATTTAGAGAAATCTTTTGGAGAAAGCAAAGTTCTAAAGGGAATTTCGACGGTTTTTGAAACCGCAAAGACAAACCTGATCATCGGGCAATCGGGTTCGGGAAAAACAGTTTTGCTCAAAACGTTGTTGGGTATCCACAAACCCGATACAGGCATTGTCCAATATGATGGCCGCCGTTATTGGGAAATGACCGAAGACGAAAAACGCGAACTGCGCACTGAAATCGGCATGGTATTTCAAGGCGGCGCATTGTTCGATTCGATGACGGTAGAACAGAACGTAGGTTTTCCGCTCCGCATGTTTACCCATAAATCAAAATCGGAAATCGCCGACCGCGTCAATGTCGTCCTAAAACGCGTCAACCTGATCGATGCCAATCATAAATTGCCTTCTGAAATCTCGGGCGGAATGCAGAAAAGGGTGGCGATTGCGCGCGCAATCGTCAACAATCCGAAGTATTTGTTTTGCGACGAACCCAACTCGGGACTCGATCCGAACACCTCCATCCTGATCGACAACCTGATCAAGGAAATCACTGAAGAGTACAACATCACGACCGTCATCAACACGCATGACATGAACTCGGTCATGGAAATTGGCGAAAACATCATTTTTCTCAAAAATGGCCTGCTCGAATGGCAAGGCACCAAAGAAGAAATTTTCCGCGCGCAAAACCCGGCGGTGATTGATTTTGTGTATTCGTCGAATTTGTTCAAGAAAGTCCGCGAGGCGATGCTGAAAGAATAATTTATTCTTTATTTTTTATTATCATTATTTATTGGGCGTGCCGGCGGAATTACTTCAACTATTTAAGTTTTGCCGCCGCCGTCAGGCTGTACGCTGCAATATTTTAATTTAAGCTCGTGCCTCGCCAAAATCAAAATGATTTGCTTCGCCAGTTCGGCCTTTGGCCTCGGGTCCGCTTCCATCCTTCACACATTCTTCAGAAATTGTTCGACAAAATCTTTCAGCGAAGCAGTCTTGGCTCTTGCAGCGAAGCGGTCTTTCCTCTATTTCGTCACATAAACCCAACCCGTTCGCTCATCGCCCGTTTTGGTTTTGATGTAATAAAAATACGTCGCATCGGGCAATTCATGCCCGTTGAAATCCTGGCCGTGCCATTGGTTCGTATAATCGTCCTGCTCGAAAACCATGCGCCCGTACCGGTTGTAAATCTTGAATTTCAAAACGTCGAAACCCGTCAGATCAAGCGTTTCATTGTCGCCGTCATTATTGGGTGATATGCCACCCGGGATCGCGCAAAGCGTATTGACCACATCGACCGTTTTGGTTGTCTCGCAACCGTCAGACGTTACGGTCACGGTATAAATTCCTTTGGCGCCGCCGGTGATCGTAATCGGATTCGTGCTGGCCACATAATTGTTCGGGCCCGTCCAGCTGTAAGTCGCCGTATTCGCATCGAATGAATTGCCAACCGGAATCACAGTCGCCTTGTACACATTTCCGCTGCATCCCGCCGCAATCGTAAAATCGGGCGACGGAATCACTTCAACGGTGACCGTCGCGGCCGGCGATTGGCAATTGCCGATGTGCGCCGCAACAGAATACGATCCGCCGTTGATGGCAGTCGCGTTGGCTACAACCGGATTTTGCTCGGAAGAAACAAAACCATTCGGGCCCGTCCAGGAATAACTCGCACCCGGAATCGTTGTCGCAGTCAATTCGATGTTGCCTGAACTGCAAACCGGCGTTACCGATGCCGCTACAGGCGTATTCGGAACCGGATTGTATTGGATCGTTACGATGGCTTCGTCGCTTGTGGCGCAAAGTCCGTCGACCGTATATCTGAATGTATAGGTGCCATACGGAATTCCGACGGGCAACCAACTGTGCCCGATTTGCATGCCGCTGTTCGTGATTTCCTGCCAATATCCGGCCGTACTGAAATTGCCCGTTAGCAGCGAAAACAAATCGATCGGCCCGGAACTGCCGCACAAATCGAAAGTCACGTCATTGCCCGCAATCGGTGTGCTGCCCGAAGGCGGAATCGTGTAGGAAATGGTCTGGTCGGTACAAAGTCCGGGTTGCGCAGAAAAAATCCGCACAAAATAAGTCCCCGAATTCGCGCCTGAGGCAAACGGTGTAAAATTCAACGTATTGGTCGTACTTAAAATCACATTCGGGTTGCTGCCGTTCCACCATTGGAAACTCAGGAAGTCGAACCCCTGAACCGACAATTGCCCGTTCTGCCCGTCACACAAAACGCTTTGCGCAATGGCTGGCGGCGGAATCGATCCGTAATCGAACAACCGGTTGACGATGTTCTGGCAAACGTCGCGCACCTGGAAATTGTAGATGCCCGGCGTCAATCCTGCAAAAACGTTCGACGAGCCGTTGTTGACGAAAAACGGCTGGCCGTCTTTGGTCGTGATGTAATACGAAAGCGGTGCAATCCCCGTGGCCGAGATCAGCACCTGCCCCGGGGTCGAGGCGCACGGCAAAATATTGGCATCGACGATTTGCGGGCCGCCCGTAAAAATAAAATTCTTGATTTCGTTGACACAAACGGCTACCTGGGTGCCATTTCCAAAAATCTTATGCGCCCGGATCACGCGGAAAGTCCCGATCGAAGCGATGTTGAGATTCAACGCTTGGTTGTTCAGGACGTAAGAAGTCTGCGGATCGGGTAAGGCGCCGTCGAGGTAATGCACGCCCGTAATCGGATGCATCCATTGCCCGACGACAGGGTCAAATTTCTGCAGCCAATACGTATGCGCGGCGGTTTCATTGACCGAATAATCGACGAAAATATTGAACGAGCCGCAATTTTCATCCACATCAACTGTGTTTGTCAGTATCGCATAACCCGGCATATCAATCATAATGTTGCGTTCGCCACATTCGTCCTTGAGAAAAATACTGTAAATCCCTTGCGGCAGGCCATTCATGTAAAGCATGCCGTCACCTGCGATGTTGGACGAAACGTCGTAAGGCAAAGGCTGGTTAAAGCCGGCGGGCGCGCCATTGATGATCACTTGAACCAGGTTGGTCGATTGCACGTTGAGCCTGATCGAAGTATAGCCCTCGTCGCAACCCCTGATGTAACTGATCAAAACCGGCTGCAACCCTGAAGGCGGAATCGTAATTTCGTATTCATATGTATCGCCGCAAAGGCTCACGACGGTAAACACATACGTTCCGGCCGGCAGTTGCGCCATCACGAAATGGCCGTCGGTGATGTTGAACGAAACGTCATATGGCAACGCATGATTGAAAGCGGCTGGCGCGGCTGTAATAATAACCGCAGCAACCGGCGAACCGTTTTGTCCCGGCATGCTGATTTGCCCGAAGCCGCAACTTTGCGGCAACATGGTGTAGCCCGGCTCGACATCTTCTGCGAGTTCGATGCTCGATTGCGAAGAATTGCCGCAGGCATCGGTAAGCTGGATGGTGTAATTGCCAATTGGGATTTCATTCTGCTGGTTCGAAACATACAAGAATGGGATGTCTGCAAAAGGCCCAGGATGCGCACTGTTGAACAGCAACGGATTGAAACCCGGTGGCGTCGAAATAAATTGGACCGTGAACGGACGCACAAAATTGCAGGCTTCGATTTTGAGGTTGCGCGCACAAAGGTCGGCCGCGGAAGACAAGATGACAGCCATCCGTTCATTGATTACATTGGCCAAACTGGTCGTGACGTAGCCGCAATTGTCTGTAAACACCACATCAATCGTATAAAGTTGGTTGTTGTAGAAAGGCAAATTCATCGTGTATTCCTGTGAAATGGCACCGCCGTCGGGAATCGTCTGCGAAAACACAACTGCCGGTCCTGTTGGCGGATGCACCGTATATTGGATCGTAACCGGATACGAAATGCTTCCATTCAAAGCGGTCATTGTATGCGCCAATTGAATTGTGTTGCAATCGATCAGCGGACATTGGATGGGATGAAGCGCCTGCAATTGAAACGCGCTCGGCGGATTGACCAACGTAAAGGTTTGGACCACTGCATCGCCACACGCATCGTGTACGCGGACCACATATACGCCCACAGGCAGGTTCGTGAAAATATTCGATGGCTGTTCAGGCCTGATCACCGGACCAGAAAGGATTTCATACGAAACAGCGGTTCCCTGGTTGACCTCAACCGTGATGATTCCGCTGTTGCAGACGCTGCTGCCTGAAAGGAAATAGGTCAGCGGCACGACAAGGTCATTGATGGTAGTGTCCTGCTGTTCGAAATTAGATTCGCTTCCCAACGTTTGCGTGGCGACGACGCGGTAATTTCCGGCGGCCAGTCCGTTAAGGAACAAAGCCGATGTGGTTGCAACCGGCGTTACGGTATTGGGCAACAAATACACGGCAAAAAAGATGGTCGAATTTGGTGTGGCGTTGCCGATCTGGAAGTTCAGTTTTCCATTTCCGGTACAGGTTTCATCGGTAGGCGTGACTGTTAAGGTAAAATCGGTGAGTTGTGCCGAAAGTATTTGGCTGGCAAAAAAACAAACCAGCACCGCTAATTTTTTCAATGATTGAATCGCATTCATAAGTTATTTGGTTACATAGACCCAGCCTGTTTTTTCTTCGCCAGTGCCGAGTCGGATATAGTAATAATAAGTAGCATCAGGAAGGATGTGGTCGTTGAAATCCTGGCCGTACCATTGGTTGGTGTAATCGTCCTGTTCAAAAACCATGCGCCCGTAACGGTTGAATATCTTGAACTTGATCACATCAAATCCCGTCAGGTCGAACACATCGTTGAAGCCGTCATGGTTGGGGGAAATCCCTGCCGGAATCTCACATCTGGTACCCGAAACGGCAATCGATTTGGTCACTTCGCAATCGGCATTGTGCGCCACGGTAACCGAATATTGTCCGCCCGGCAAACCCGTAATCGCAACCGGGTTGTCGCTGCTCGTGAAGTTTTGCGGCCCCGACCAGCTGTACGTCACCAGATCCGGATCAAAACCACCTGCAATGGGAACAGCCGCCAATTGGTAAGCTCCGCCGTTGCAAGATTGCACCAAATCGAAATCGGAAGAACTGTTGATCGTCACCTGCGCAGTCGCCGTAGCGGTACAGTCGTTGACATTGATGGCCAGTGTATACAACCCGCTGTTGATCGGCATACTGTTGGCGATTGTCGGATTCTGCAAATCGGAAACGAAATTGTTCGGGCCCGTCCAATGATAGGAGGCGTCGAGAATATTGTTGGCCGCAAACTGGATCGTTCCGCCGCTGCACGATTCCTGATCGACCGTAATGGCCGGAATTGGTGCCGCGCCGCGGAAATCGATCGTCACGGTCGCCTCATCAAATTCTGCACAGAAACCGTTGACACGGTATTTGAAAATATACGTTCCCTGGGTCAGGCCAATCGGCAACCACGTATGGCCGTTGAGGAATCCGCTCGCGGTGGTTTCCGTCCAATACCCGTTGGTGTCGAAAGGCGCGCCGAGCAATCCATTCAGATCGATCGCCGTACTTCCGCCGCACAAGGTAACTGCCCCATCCTGTCCGGCATTGGGCGTAAAACCCGGCAATATCGTATAAGAGAGCGTGACGTCTATACACGAAAGCGCACTCGGTGAAAAAATACGTACAAAATAAGTCCCGGCCGATGCGGTTTGCGAAAACGGACTGAAATAAAGCGCATTGCTCGTACTTAAGATCGTGCCCGGGTTGTTGCCGTTCCACCATTGGTAATTGAGGTACGAAACCGCCTGAACCGATAGGAATCCCGTTTGTCCGTTGCACAAATTATTGGGCAGGATCTGCGGTTCCGACAACGAGACGATGTCGAACAGCCTGTTGGCAATGTTGCCGCATTCGTCTTCCACCTGGAAATTGTAGACGCCGCTCGTCAAGCCTGAAAAAATATTGAGCGTACCGTTTTCGATCAGGAAGGGCAGGCCGTCTTTTTCGGTGATGCGGTACGTGAGCGGATTCGTATCCCCGGCGATGATGATGACCTGTGAATTGCCGTTCGAACACGGAATGCTGTAGGCCGAAGAGATTTTCAATTGCCCCGAGAAGTCGAATTCATTGAGCACATCCCAGCAAAAACGCCAGCCGCCTGTTCCATTGTTGTAGACCTGGCTGCGTCTGGCAACCCTGAAATGTCCAAATGTCGCGATGTTGTAATTGATGGTTTGATTTTGTAGTGCGTAAGCATTGGGTGCGTCGGGTGGCAGGCCGGCGGGTTGTACTACGCCTGTAAACGGATGCCCCCATTGGTTGGTCAGCGGATTGTATTTTTGAAGCCAGAACGTCTGCGCGAAAATATCGGCAGGCCCGAAATCGACACGCAAATCAAACGAGCCGCAATTTCCCAGCAACTCCACTTCATTCTTGACCATGTGGTATCCGATGATCGTTCTTGTGAAAGTATGCTCAACGCCGCACGCATCCTTGGTGTAAAAAGTATAGACGCCTTCGGGAAGGGTATTCATGCTCCAGCTTCCGGTCAGGTAAATATTGAAGGACACATCGTGTGGCAGCGCAAACGGATAAGCGGCCGGGGCAGCCGTAATCATCACCTGCTGGAAAACCAAATTGGGACACGTCAGCACGACCGCACCATAACCCGGCTCACAACCTGACAAAGTCCGGAAGAAAGGCAAATCCTGCGAAACATTGAGCGGAACCGTAACATTGACGGTATACACATTCCCACAAATATCGGTGACCTGAAGCACGTAATCGCCATACATGAGTCCGGGTATTTCACATTTCTGCTCCTCGCCCAGCACAATATACTGCGACGCATCATAAGGCAAGGGATGTGCAAATCCAATCGGTGCCGACGTAATGATGACCGATTGCAACTTCGTGCCATACAGCAATTCGAGTTTGAGCTGGCCCGTATTCGTCGCGCATCCGAAAATATTCGAGCCTTCCGCCTGAATTTCGGGTGCCAATACGATCGGGTGGAATGTAAACAACGCGCCGCAAACAAGCACGCCATTGATCGTGTATTCCCCTACCGGCAAATCGATCAAAAGATAGCCGTCGTTGATGTAATCCGCAAGATCGAACGGCAACGGATGCCCGAAACCCGGCGGCGCCTCGATAATCTCGGCCGTAGCCACCAATGCACCCGCATCGCCCGGAATCTTGATTTGCCCGTGACGCGGACAAACCGGCGTAAGTTCGTAAGACGTCGAACAGGCCACCAATACGACATCGCCGTTGAAGATATTTCCGCACGCATCTGTAACGACCACATTGTACAACCCGTCGGGCATGGAATGTTCGTCAGTTGATTCATATAAAATCGGATTGATCTGGAACGGGCCCGGATGCGTTGGGTTGTGATTGACCGGATCGAAACCAGGCGGACCCGAAACGAAATTGACCGTGTAAGGCGGCATTCCATGGCAAATCCGTATGAATAGGTTGTTTTGTCCGACTTCAGAAAATCCCTCGAGCTCGACGGTATATTCCTCAAAGATTTCGTTGCCAGTATTCACAAACGTGTGTCCGCACGCATCGGTCACGGCAATTTCATAGGTGTAATGTTCGCCGGTATAAAACGGAATCTGCGACGTGATGATCTGCTCAACCGAATCGCCAGAATTGATCGTTTGCGTAATGATAACCGGGGGCGCATTTTGGGGCGGATGAACCGTAATGGTCACCTGCAACGGGTAAGCGATCGTCATTCCGGGATGGTTGATCGTATCGGTGGCTATCGTAAAAGTGGCGCTGGTCGTATCGCAATCGATCACTTCGCACCGAAGCGTAAATGCCGAAACCGACATGAACGTATCGCCCTGCAACGTGTAAGTCTGCACCAAAGCATCGCCACACGTATCGGTCACGCGGATGTTGTAAGTCCCAACCGGAAGTCCGGTAAAAGTATTCGAAGCCTGCGGCGGCACGATTTGCGGCCCCGAAATGATTTCATACGAAGATACATTTCCCTGTGCATTCACCGTAATACTCCCGTTGAGGCAATTCCCGGGAATGCCCGTTACGGTATAGCTGAGCGGCGTCACATTGTTGACGATCGTCACATTCTGCTGTTGCGAATTGCTCAGGTTGCCCAAAGACTGCGTCGCCACGACGAGGTAATTTCCCGAGGTGAGCCCGGTGATCGAATTCGCCGAAAGCGTCGCAATGGGCGTCACCGTATCGGGAAGCAGGAACACCGAATAAATCATCGTCGCCCCTGTAGTCGTACCGCTTGTGGTAAAACCGATGGCGCCGTTTCCGGTACAGGTTTCGGGTGTGGCAGCGACTGTCAGGGTAAAGTCGGTCAGTTGGGAAAACGCAGACTGGCCCAGTATCAAAACTGTCGTCAATAGAAATCGCTTGAATAGTTTTTTGCTCATTTGTTTGTCTGGTCGTATAAGCCCAGCCTGTTTTTCGTTGTGCAGTAAACAGTCTGAGGCAGTAATAAAAAGTTGCGTCGGGAACGGTATTTCCCTGCGCCAAAGCCGATTGACCTAAAAGCAAAAAGAAGACAGTCAAAGAAGCCGCTGCCCTTGAAAAGTAATGTTTGTGTCATAGGCCAAATGCGCATTTCGAACTGTCGAATTTAGACAATTTTTCTGACACTAAAACAGTTGAATGATTATCCGACCCTACTTTAACATAAAAAAAAGCGGAAATCAAGACTTCCGCTTTTATCTCATTTATTATTCGCTGATTTTTATGTTAAATGTCCTGCGCCAAAGCCGTGATGCGCTTGATGTCCTGTTCCTTGCTTTTCGGATAGATGAGCAGGATGTCTTCTTTGTCGACAATAATAAAATCATCGAGACCGTCAATGATGATCATCTTTTTGGCATCGCTGCGGATGATGTTGTTGTGCGCGTTCTCGAGGATCACCTTGGCATTAACGACCGCATTGTTCTGTTCGTCTTTGTCGAGTTTTTCATGCAAGGATCCCCACGTGCCGAGGTCGTTCCAGTCGAATGTCGCAGGCAAGACATACACGTTTTTGGCATTTTCCATCACGGCATAATCGATCGAGATGTTTTCGGCCAACGCGTAATTGTCGTTGATAAAACCCACCTCATCGGCCGTATTGTAACTGTCGATTCCCTTACGGAACAATGCGTCCATTTGCGGCTGGAAAGTCGAAAACGCGTCGGTGATGGTTTTGGCGCTCCAGATAAAAATCCCGCCGTTCCACAGGAAATTGCCGCTCGCCAAAAATGCCTTGGCCGTTTCATAATCGGGTTTTTCGCGGAATTGGTTGACTTTCTTGATCCGGTTTGTCGTGTCGCTTTTATCGAATTCGATGTAACCGAAACCGGTGTTTGGGAACGTCGGTTGGATGCCGAGCGTCATCAGCGCATTTTCGTTCGAACAAAAATCAAAGCACGCCTGAAGGTTTTGGGCAAACTCATTTTCATCCTCGATCCAGTGATCGCTTGGCGCGACAACCATTACGGCATCGGGATTCTGCTTTTGGATCTTGAGCGACGCATACAAAATACACGGCGCGGTGTTGCGCATCGCCGGCTCGAGCAAAACCTGTTCGGGCTTTACCATCGGCAATTGGTCGAGGACAATCTGGTTGTATCTTTCGTTGGTCAGGATCAGGATGTTTTCGGGCGGGATGAGTTTAGACAATCGGCTGAACGTTTTCTGGATCAGTGTTTGCCCCGCGCCGAGCATGTCGTGGAATTGTTTCGGGAAATCGGCGGTGCTTACCGGCCAGAATCTCGAGCCCACGCCGCCTGCCATGAGTATGGCGTAATAATTCTTATTCATCTTGTTGCTAAATTTGGTACTAATTCTACTTCGGCATTCGGGTTGAACAGGTACATCCTGCCCGAACTCACTTCGACGCATTCATACCGTTTGGTACGCAGTGCGCCTTTCTTGAAAATCCGTCCGTTGTGTATCCTGAACACACTTCCGTAAGGGATTTCAAAGATATAATTTTTATCGTTTTGTTGGTCGTACTGTTTGAGTGCCAACGACAAGGTCGCATCGGTATCGCTGCTGGCCGCCGGATTCTTGAAATGCCGCGCGAGCAAAGGCAATAATCCTGACGGAAAAATCTCCGGCCGGATGAACGGCACCATCAATCTCTGGAACGTGTATTTCCATTCGGTGCCGTGCGGTTTGACGTTGCGCCCGAATTTCTCAAATGCGACGAGATGCGAAATCTCATGCACGAGCGTAATCAGGAAACGGTATTTGTTCAAATTGGCGTTGACCGTGATCTCGTGCTTGCCGCCCAAACCTTTGCGGTAATCACCATGCCGCGTGACGCGTTCGTTGACGATCTTGAGGTGCACTTCATGGGCAACGATCAATTCGAAAACGGGCTTTACGGCGTGTTCGGGCAGGTATCTGGAGAGCGTTTCGTTCAAGGAATTATGAGTTATGAATTATAAGTTATGGGTTTTATTGGAAGTGATAATGATGCTTCTGATGATTCTCAATACCTCTTGGGTTGGCTGATGTATAATTTTGAAATCTTGTTCCGAAATATATTTTGTTTCCAGTAATAATTCTAACCAATACATACTTTCGTCACATTCTTTTTGCGCGATGGACAGTTTGTGTATGAAATCGGCTTTGCTTTGTGCATTGACTGCTTCGCGAACATTGGCGCCCACGGAAGTAATGGATCGCAAAAATTGTTTACTCATCACATATTCCTTCTTGTCCGAAATTAATCTTTTATAAAATTCGACGCCTAATGCTGCCAATTTAAAAGTCTTCTCTCTAACGATGCTTTCACTCATAACTCATAACTTATAACTTATAATTCATAACTCACGGAGTCGTCGAGGAAACCTGCAATACTTTCCCGTTGTAATATTGATGCCCGTTCAGCGTAAAATCAAAAATATAATTGGCCATGTCTTTGGGCTGGATCGCCGCCTGGTAACCCGGAAAAGCTTCGGCGAGCATTTCCGTCTGTACCGAACCGAGTGCCAAAACATTGAACGCAATGCCCTGCTCGCGGTATTCCTCGGCCAGCAATTCCGACAGCGTAATCACCGCGCCCTTGCTCGAACTGTAAGCCGACAATCCGGCGAATTTGACACTGCCTTGGATGCCGCCCATCGAACTGATCGTCACGACATGGCTGCCTTTCTGTAAATACGGAAGGCACATCCGCGTCAGCGCCGCCACAGCAAAAACATTGACACTGTATACCTTCTCGAATTCCTCGACGGATGTTTGCGCAAACGGCTTGAGCAGCAAACTTCCGGCGTTGTGGATGACCGCATCGATATGCGTCCAGGAAGCCAGGAAATTTTCGACCTGTAACAGATCTTGCGGCTGCGCCAAATCGACTGCGAGACAGCTGATGTTCGGGTGTTGCAGCAATTCAGGCGGTGTTTTCCGCGAAAGCGCCAAAACCTGATGCCCGGCGTCGGCAAACTGCAAGGCGAGTTCATAACCGATCCCGCGGCTCGTTCCTGTGATGATGATGTTTTTCATGCGCGTATTTTTCCACGTAAAAATAGCATATAAAACAAAAAGCACCCCAAACCAGAGGTGCTTTTCTACCAAAAATTACAAAAAAACTATTACCTTAACTACATGATCCAATACAGGACCGAACCCAGGAACAGGTATACGAAAAAGAAAATGATTTCAATTTTGTACATGACGAGGAATGTCCGGAGCATCTGCATGGCAATTGTTTGTGGTTACAATTCTGATGTAAAAAAAATACAATTTAAAATGCTGCCCCTAAAAATGTTATAAGTGCGACGCTTGACTTATTAAGTGTGCGCTTTTTTCGCGACGGGCAGCTTTGGTTGCGGGTAAGTGATGGCGTTTTGACGTTCGGTATATTTTTTTAAGTTTACTTTTATCTTTTTAAAATCGGTTCGGTGAAGAAAATCTATGCGTTGTTGTTGCTGTTTTTTGCGCTTTCGGCGGTGTCGCAAACGCCGCATGCGATCAATTACGGCATTTCGGAAGGCTTGCCGTCCAACAACGTCTATTACGTTTTTCAGGATTCCGACAATTATTTGTGGTTTGCCACCGATGTGGGCGTTGTCCAATACAACGGCCGCGAATTCGTGCATTTCAATACCGACGACGGCCTGCCCGACAACGAAGTATTCCAGATTTACCAGGATTCGAAACGCCGCATCTGGTTTGTCACGCTCAACGGCAAGTTGGGTTTTTACTGGAACCACAAATTCTACAATGAAAAAAATACGCCGTGGCTCAGGAACAGCATCCTGACCAATGTATTGATCGATGCCCATGATGACGGCCAAGGCAACGTTTTCATCACCGACCGGCTTTCGGGGATTTACAAGCTCGACGCCAGAAACAGGCCATCCGAAATTGCGCTTTTCAAATACAAATCGGCTACGGGTCTAGTACACGTCTTGCAGGTTTTTTCTTCCGCCGAAAACGAAACACAATTGCTGACGGCCAATGGCATTTATGCGCTGGACGGCCGGCCGATTTTAAAATTCCCGAAAAACCTCATCTCGACAATGTCTACCCGCAACTGCGCACACGAAGGCAATGTCTATTTCAATTCCGGGAACAGCATTTACCGCTATGAGGCCGGAAAATTGGAGCAATTGTTTTCGTTGCCGATAGATCCGATGATGATTATTTCGGTCAATGCCGAAACGAAAGACATCTTTTGGATTGGCACGCGCGACGGCTTGTTCCGTGTCGAGAAAAAACAGAATGGCTACGTGTACCGTAAATTTTTCGACACCCTTTCGGTCAGCAGCTGGACCGCCGACACCGAAGGGAATTATTGGGCCACCACGCTCGAGGCAGGCGTATTTATGATTCCGAATTTAAATGTTTCCATCATCGACAACCTCAGGAACAATAAAATAACGGTGTTGTCAAAAGACGGCAAGAATACGCTTTGGGCGGGCTCTTCTGATATTGATTATTACCATTTCGAAAAAGGCAAAGCGACCACTTTTGAAGTTTCGATACGCGGAAAAAACATGATCAAGGACATCCTGCATTCGAATTCGGAAACTTTTGTCATCGGAAACAAAGGCGTCGCCATCAACACAAACGGAAAGCAAAAATTAATACCCATCGGCCAAAACACATTACTTTTTGACAAACGAGGCTATTATTGGATTGGCGCCACCGTTGTCGCCAAATTGTGCGCGAAAGATTACAAAACGATCAATGCTCTCAAACTTTCGAAGCTGTACCAATCTACACTCAAATTGCAAAAAAGAACCAATAAGATGGTGCTTGGAAAAGGCGACGACATTTGGATCGGGACCAATTTCGGACTGTACAAATATTCCCCAAAAGATTCGATCCAGAATTACACGGTCAAGCTCAACGACATCAATTCGAGCATCGAGGATCTGTATTTCGATGCAGGCAAAAACCGGCTCATCGTAGCGACCAATTCGATGGGCGTCGTGATCCTCGAAAACGAAAAGATCACGGGCCGCGTGAGCAAACGCGACAACCTGTCGAACAATACGTGCCGCACGATTTGCCGCGCGGGCGAAAATTCGTATTGGATCGGCACCAACACCGGCCTCGATCGGATTTCAAAACGCGATGGAAGGTTTGTAGTTGAGAATTTCAATTCGGCCATCGGTCTCGAAAATGGAAAAATCAACGACATCACGGCCATCAACGATACGCTGTACCTGGCCACCGACAAAGGCATCGTGCGGTTCAATCCGTTCCAGATCGAGCGGCGCAAAACCAAGCCGGTGATCCATCTGACCGATTTCAAGGTCAATTCGAAAAGCATTCCTTTCGGGCAAACCGTGACGCTCAATAGCGACGAAAATGAACTGACGGTCGCTTTCGACGGCATCAGTTTCATCGAAAACGACAAGATCAAATACCACTACCTGCTCGAAGGCACTGACGACAAATGGTACGTCACGACCAACAACCAAATCAATTACAAAGCACTCGCTCCGGGCGATTACACGTTCAAGGTTTACATGACCGATTCGCTCAACAACCACAGCGACACGGCGCAGATTCGTTTTTTCATCAACAAGCCGTTCTGGAAAACGATTCCGTTCATTGCGGCTTTTTTGCTCGTCAGTTTGGCGCTTTTGTTTTACATCTGGAAACTGCGGCTCGGCAAGCTCGAGGAAAAATTCAACCTCGAAAAGAAAGCGATCCAGGCCGAACGCGACAAAGCCAATCTTGAGAAGGAAATGATCGAACTCGAACAGAAAGCGCTGCGGCTGCAGATGAATCCGCATTTTATTTTCAACGCGCTCAACACGATCAAGGGCTATTATGCCGAAGGAAACGACGTCAAGGCGAGCGATTACATCTCTAAATTTTCGAAACTGCTGCGGCTTTTGCTCGAGAATACCGAACAGCTGATCCCGCTTTCGAAAGAGATCGAGATGCTGCAATTGTATGTCGCGCTCACGCAAATCCGCTACAAGAATAAATTTGATTTTGAGATCAAAACCGATTCCGGCCTCCATACCGATGACGTGGCCATTCCGACATTATTGTTGCAGCCGATGGTTGAAAATGCCATCATCCACGGACTCGCGCCGAAAAAGGACAAAGGTTTGCTGCAGATCGAATTTCATCAATCCGGTGACCAACTCGTGTGCATCGTTACCGACAACGGCATCGGACGCAAGGCTTCGCACAAACCGAACAGCGACCACATTTCCAAAGCGACCGAAATCACCACCGAAAGGATTGCGCTCTTGCAAAGCGAAACCGCCGTTTCGGATATCGAAATCACCGATCTTTTGGGCGACAACGGCCAAGCGGCGGGAACCAAAGTCACCATTTCTATCCCACTAACTTCCATCTGGTAAATGAAAACACTGATTATAGAAGACGAAGAACAAGCGATTTCTGCACTCAAGGCGGAAATCCGTTACCATTGCCCCGAACTCGAAATCATCGGCGTGGCGCAATCCGTAAAGGACGGCATCGAGAAAATCAGGATGCTCGCACCCGAGTTGGTTTTCCTCGACATCCAGCTTTCCGACGGTCTCGGTTTTGAGATCCTCGAGGCGCTCAAGGAACAGCGTTTCGGCGTGATCTTTACGACGGCTTACAGCCAGTATGCGATCCGGGCGATTAAATTCAGCGCGCTCGATTATTTGCTCAAACCGATTGACGGCAACGAACTCCAATCGGCGGTCCAGAAATTGCAGAAAATGAATTCGGGCGAACAGCACCAAAAAATGGAAATGTTCATCCAGAACCAGATGCATTTTGCGAAGAAGAAAATTGCGCTGCCGACGTCTGACGGGATTTCGATTTTCGAACTCGAATCGATCATCCGCTGCTCGTCTGAAGGCAATTACACGTGTGTTTATTTTACGTCCGGCAAGAAAATGCTGTTTGCCAAAACGCTGAAGGAATTTGAGGAATTGCTCGGGCAATCGGGATTTGAACGCGTGCACCATTCGCACATCATCAACCTCAACCATTTGACGAGCTATACCAATCGCGACGGCGGTTATGTGATCCTATCCGACAAAAGTACGGTTCCGGTTTCGCAGCGAAAGAAAGCGCAATTGCTGTCGATCCTGAATAATTTCAACGGCTGACGCGGTGGTATTTCCGGTAATATAATAGGGATTGGTATAACGCCAAAATAAGGAACACAACCGGAAACGCATACGGCATGTATTTCGACAATGAATCACTGCTGCGGCCGGCATAATCGAGTCCGACCGATATCAAGACAATGCCGCCAAACGAACCCATCAAAGTCCCGATCAGGTAAAAAAACTTGCGGTTGCCATACGTCGTCACGTAATTGTTGTTGATGACATACAGGTTCCACGCGACCCAAAACGGCAGCTGCATGAAATTGGTCCCGTTCAAGATGAGTCCGATGACAAACGGCGAATGGTCGAAATATTTACGGAAGAAAACGTCTTCCGGGCCGTCGATCTTGACGAAAAACAAAATCGCCAGCGCGAGCATGAACAGGATCGAAAAAATCTCTATGCCGCGGATCAGTTTCTTTTTAGACGCGAGCTTGTCGGCAAAAACCAACGTGCTGTAAATTACAAACGCCTCGACGAAAATCACACCGAAAACATACGGCAAAAGTGCCGTCCAGCCTTTGTACGAAAAGATTTCATAGCCCGCAATATTGAGGTAGCCCAGCGGAACCGAGCCCGCAAAACTGACTACAAATCCGACGAATGTATTTTTGAGTTTTCCCATCAGAAATGCAAAATTTTATTGGATTGTTCCAAATGCAATTTGTACTCGTGCATCCCGATTTTGTGCGGCAGATACGGCGCGCCCAGTTTGTGGTTGGCCACGCTGATCTCATACATGTACCTGATGTGCCGCGACAATTCCTTCCATGCGAAAAAAATCGAATGCCCCGGATCGTAAATGTGCGTCGGTTCGCTTGCGGCGCCATTGAGTTCGACGATGGAGAAATTTTCGCCGCGTTCGAGTTCGTCCAAAGTGTTGTACATCAAATCCAGTCTCCCGAAATAAAATCCCGGAACTTGCACGCAGATGTCGTCGATCACTTTCGTCAATTTTGGCGTAATCCAAGCGCTGCCGTCGACGAATTTCGCGCCGCGCGCATGGTTGCCATACGGAACGAGGTTGATCTTCTCGCCCATCTTTGGAATGTCTTGCAATGTTTTGCCGTATTCGCGTTGCAATGCCTTGAGTTGCAGTTCGTGGCGCGGATCTTTTTTGATCAGGGTTTCGATCGTTGATGTCCCGTCGCCGGTGACAATCAGGAATTCCTTGGCGACAATTCCGGTGATCCTTCCGTTTTTTTCGTGTGGATAACGCACGTAAAAAATCCCGATTTCGTTCGGATGCGCAATCAGATCCTGGACCACATAATCGAAATCGGCTTTGTCGTGATAGGTTTTCAATTGCGAGACACGGTCGATCTTTTGTACGGCCGAACCGCGCAAACCGATGTCTGGCTTGGCAATCAGCGGATATTGGATTCGGGAATCTTCGATTATTTTCAAGACCTTTTCGAATGGGATTTTCTTTTCGACGAATTCCGTTTTCGGGTAAAATTGCGTCGGGATCAGATCATAGATCGCCTTTTTCGACTCATTGAGGAAACCGCCGTTCTTGATCCCCGGATTGCACGCATTGAAGAAAAAAATCGTCCCCGACCTGAGCGCATAAAACGCCCATTGAAAGTAAATCGGAACATACAAAACACCGAACGGCCAGTATTCCCAATGCGTCAGTTTATGGAAGAATAATCTCAAATTTATACGATTAGGAACGCGTTCGCGAATTCATTTTTGCCGAGCAGGTCGTGGTGCAATAAATGTACTTGATTATTTTCAATTACCGTTTGCGTGATACTCAGCGTTTTAAGGAAACCGCGGTCCATGACGAGACCGTTTTGGTGGTTGGCGTCTTCGGTGTAGCGGTGAAAATTGAACATCTCGGATTCGTTCACATTGGGTTTGGTCTCGAGGAATTGCCCGAACCATTGCGCCCTGGTTTCGCGGATGTTTTGCGGATACAAAGTCGCCGACGACCAGATGTAATTGTGCTTCGGATCCAATTCGACCGATTCTTTTTCGGAACCGTTCCAACGCAATTGATGCAGTTTTTGCTGTTCATACGACACCAAGGTAAACGGTTCGATATTGTCCAGATCGATCGTTTGCCAGGTCGAAATCGGCGAATCCGAACCGATCAAATCCAAGACGATGAGTCCGCGGCTTTTGCGGTACGGCGGCTTCCAATCGTGTTTTTCTGAAGCACCGTTGAGCAGCACGATCACATTCGCATTTTCAGCGACGGCAAACCATGTTCCGCCCGCTTTCGGATCTTTTGGAAAAAAGACGTTCCTGGTTCCGACTTTATAATTGCGTGGCTCGAGCGACGGCCTTTCGACGAGTTCGTCGCGGTTCGAAGTCAGGATGATTTTGCCGTTGGAATTGACGAAACTTACTGTGCACATTGATTGCGGTATTCGATGGTAGAACGTGCGACGCCGAAATTGTCATCGATCGAAATGTGCGCGCATTGGAGCAAAGCCACTTTAATCAACGCCTGATGGTGGATGCAATGTTCAAGGTTGTACAACAGTTCGCGCGTGTAATTGCTTTCGATGTTGATTTCGTTCCCGTCGATGAATTGCTGCAGGCGAATTATTTTATCCGGCCGGCCGAGGTTGGTCTTGATTTCGGTCATTTTTTGGGACGCAAATCCCGTACTCGTCTGGATCAGGATGTTGCGCCCGCGGTTGTCGTAATTGACCAGACCCGAATCGTAGTGGTCTTCGAGGCATTGGAACATTTCAATAATGTGCCGCGTGTGTTCGCCGATCGTGGCGTTGCTGAGTTCGGAACAACGGTTGGTATATTCCTCGTCCGAAAGCTGCGCGAGCAATGCGATCAATTCGTCGAGGCTGTGGTGAATGGCTTGTATAAGCATGTTTAGATTTTAAGTTTTAATAAATCCGGAATCTTGCTTTTGTTCCGATAGACGAGGATTGCGCAACACAAAAACACAATCAAAGCCAGGATAAAAAGCAGTCCGCCGTCATTTTTCAATGTGATGCCGAGTACAAAAACGTGTGCAGCGATCGCTCCCGAAATAATGCCCAACCCCATCATGGCGCCCAAAAGCGTCGTGCGTGGAATGAGGATGAGGATTGCCGCGACGAGTTCACCGATTCCCGAAGATATCCTTCCGAAAGGCTCCATGCCCAACGTCGAAAAAATATAAACCGATTCTTCGCTTCCTGTAAATTTAAAGAATAAAGTCTGTAATAAAATCACCGCCGCTACAATTCTTAGGCTCCAATCGAAAATAATTGACTTTCTCATGAGCGATCAGTTGGTGGTTTTCTTCCACGTGGCATCGGCTTTCTTCTTCAAATTGGCTTCGTCCTTGTTCCAGTCTTTGAGCGTGTTGTTGAAAAACGCGTTGTAGAACAGGTACAATTTTCCGTCGGTGATCTTGAACGTTTCGGGATTGATTTCCACTTTCTCACCGTAACTTCCCATCGCGAACGCACACCAGCCGCCGTATTGCGGTTCGTATGCGGCCGGATTTTTCGCAAACAATTCCTTGTCGGCTGCATTGGCGAAATAATACACGACGCCTTCATACGCACTTGAAAATTCCTTTTCCCCTTTCACGGCTTTGCCCTGTTTGAAATAAGCCACCGGATCATATCCCTGAATGGCAACTTTGCTCTCGAGGTTGAAATTCGCCGTACGTTTGGCTGCGCTTTGTGCGACGACCGCCAAATGCATCAACGCCGCGGCCGCTAAAAATAAAATACGTTTGTTCATCTTTTTTGGATTTAAATGTTGGAACAAAACTAGAACAGGCGTGAAAAAGCTTTTGTCGGCTACTTTACATTTCGGGTCAAAAATTCAAAAAGCGGTGACATCCGGAATAAAAATCTGCTTGCGGTTGTATTTCAAAAGCCCCGAAGTTTCCATCTCGTTGAGCAGTTGCGTGGCGGTTTGGCGCGACGTGCAGATGATTTGTGCAATGTCGGTTTGCGTGAGGTAATTGTCGAGCGTGATGGCATTCCCGTCAGGTTTGCCTTCGCGCTGGGCCCAATCCTTCAGGAATTGGCACAACCTGGTTTTGGCGTCTTTCGAAACGAGGTTGGCGTAATTGTTCCGGATGCGCTTCATCTTGCGCCCGACGAATTTGGTATACGAAACCGCGAGATTCGGGTTGCGCAACAACAGATCTTCAAAATCCGACAGCAGGAAACTGCAGATCGACACTTCGTCGGTCAGCGCTTGGGCATATTCGTTCGAATTTTTATCGGGATCAAGGTCGAGTTCGCCGAATAAATCTCCTTTCTGGATGATGTCCTTGATCGTTTCATTTCCGTCGGCATCGACCGAAACGATCTTGATGTTGCCTTTCTTGAGCAGAAAAATACGCGGCACATCTGAAGCAGAAAAATACAATATCTCGCCTTTCTTCGCCTTCTTGAAACCAACGATGATGCACAATTGCCGGATCTGGCTGAAACTCAACGCGCGGAAAAGCTTGTGGTCGCGCAGGTACCAATATTTGAGTTCGTCGTACATTTTCGTTTCAGATTTCAGTTTAAAAGTAGTGAAAATGGGTCGATTTCTACATTTTTGCGCACACATTCCACACATTTCCCCAATTTTATTTTTGTATCGCAAAAAGGCCAAAACATTGCAAACCTTTATTCACACAAGGATTTGAGCCTATTGATTCGTGCCTTTTGTCTTTGGCACGTTTATTTCAAATGACTTTGCATCAACGATAAAATAATACCGGTCAATAACCAAACCGTAACGATATAAAAGAAGCATAGTTAAGTTAAATTGGGTAATGGAGATTTATTCTTCACAAGGAAGGAGGCATTTTTGTCTCCTTTTTTGTTTTTATATTAACACATTCATCGCTTTAAAAATGTTAAATTTGTAGTTGCCAATTTACAAATTGCTGATGAGTTCCAAAATCCTGGTTATAGACGACGACACTTCTTTCTGCATCATGCTCAAGACTTTTTTGCAGAAAAAAGGCTACGATGTGACCAATGCGTTCAACGCAAGTGAAGCGACCGAACTGATCAAAAACAATACTTATGACGTCGTTTTAACCGACATCCGTTTGCCCGACAGCGACGGAATCGAAATCCTCAAATGCATCAAGCAAACTTCTTTCGCGACGCATGTGATCCTGATGACGGGCTACACCGATATCAAAACGGCTGTCAATGCCATGAAGATCGGCGCGTTCGATTATGTCGGAAAACCGATCAATCCCGACGAAATCCTGTACACGATTGAACAGGCACTGCGCAAAAAAGACGAAAAACAACCCGCATCGGTCAAAAAGGAAACCACTTCCACAACACCCATCGCCAACACATTCGTGACCGGCATCAGCTCGCATTCCGATCAATTGCACGAATACATCAGCCTTGTCGCGCCCACGAGCATGTCAGTTCTGATTATCGGCGACAGCGGAACGGGCAAGGAATACATCGCACATTCCATCCACAAGCAAAGCAAACGCAAGGACAAGCCTTTTGTCGCGGTCGATTGCGGTGCGATCCCGAAAGAACTGGCTTCGAGCGAATTCTTCGGGCACATCAAAGGTTCGTTTACGGGAGCGGTCAACGACAAGACCGGCCATTTCGAGGCGGCCAATGGCGGAACGATTTTTCTCGATGAAGTGGGCAACCTGTCTTACGACGTGCAGATCCAATTGCTGCGCGCGCTTCAGGAACGCAAGGTCAAGCCCGTTGGAAGCAACCATGAAATTAAAGTCGACATTCGCGTGATTGCAGCAACAAATGAAGATTTGGCCGAAGCCGTCAAACGCGGTGATTTCCGTGAAGATTTGTACCACAGGCTCAACGAATTCTCGATCGCCGTTCCGAAATTGTCGGACAGAAAACACGATATTCTGATTTTTGCGAACCATTTCCTGGCACAGGCCAACGACGATCTCGAGAAAGACATCCAGGGTTTCAGCAGCGAAGTGACCGATTTGTTCCTGACCTACGACTGGCCCGGGAATTTGCGCGAGATGAAGAACATCATCAAGCGTTCGGTGTTGCTGACCAAATCGAATCTCGTTTCGATCGAGGTGCTGCCACCCGAAATGCTTGTGGACACGAAATCCCAAAATGATTTCAATTACACCAAAGGCAACGAGGAAGACGCGATCCGCAACGCACTAGAAAAAGCGAATTTCAACAAAAGCAAGGCGGCCAAATTATTGGACATCGACCGCAAAACGCTGTACAACAAACTCAAATTGTACAACATCGATTTGTAAAAATCACCTTTTTACTGCACTTCCAAACGCAATTTCACCGACAGGATTTCAATGCGTTCGCAAATGCCATCGGCGTAAGCGGTCATTTGTTCGCGGTCGAAATCGAGTGTCTTCTCCTCGATCGGCAACAATAAATCGGCAATCGAATACACTTCCATCTGCCGCAGCATCGGAATCATTTTGTGGGCGATGTCGGCCATTTTTTGTCGGTCCATCTCTGAAGACGCGGCTTTCAGAACCTCACAATTCTCTTTCGTGCTGTCGATAAAATTGGTGATGATCATGCGCAAAGCGTTCGGATCGTTTTGCGTGAACTGGTTCAGGCTGTCGAGGTTGAACAGCTTGCCGTCGGTTTTACTGGCCGAAACTGAAATGCGGACCGCGGGTTTTTCATTGCGGAAAATGGCTTTCATCTGCAACAGCAAATCTTCGAGTTGCAACGGTTTGGGATGAAAAGTCGTAAAGCCATGGCTCAAAAAATCCTCCGGATCCAGGTCGCGTTTGCCCGAAAGTGCGATTACCGGAATCGATGCGATCTCGGGGTTGTTGTTGTTTCGGATGATGCGCACGAGTTCGAAACCATCGATCTGCGGCATTTGGATGTCGGATAAAACCAGGTCGAATTTTTCGTTTTCCAATACTGTTTTTACTTTGGAAGAATCGTTCAACGTGGTAATTTCTGTCGGATAATTGGCGAAGATTTCTTTCATGAGCGACAATTGCGTCGCGTCGTCGTCGACAATCAGGATTTTTTTGTCTTGCAGGAAACGGGTGTCGATTTGCCATTGCTGAACCGGATTTCTATCCGTTTTCACTTCTGAACGTACCGCCGGAATCGCAATCGTAAAAATCGAGCCCTGCCCTTCTTCGCTTTCGAGCGAAATGTCGCCGCCCAGCAATTCCAGCATCCGTTTGGCGATCGTCAGGCCCAGACCGGTACCGCCGAATTTCTTTTCGATGCCCGAATGCGCCTGCGTAAATTCCTTGAAAACGGCGTCCTGCTCGCTTTTGGCAATCCCGATTCCGGTATCGATGACCGAAACGATGATGCTGCCTGTTTCGATTTTAGCGATCACTTCCACCGAGCCTTGTTGCGTAAATTTGATCGCATTCGAAATCAGGTTCGTCAAAATCTGCTTGATGCGGTACGGGTCGGAAATGAAGTTGGCGTTGAGTTCGTCCTCGACATCACAACGCAACTCGATATTTTTGTTGAGCGCGTTTTGTTCGAGCGGCTGGCAGATATTTTCAATCAGGTCCTTGAAATTGAAAGCGACTTTCTCGATCGCAATCTTGTTGTTTTCAAGTTTGGAGAAATCGAGCAGATCGTTGACGAGCTTCAGGATGTAATGCGACGAATGCCGGATGCTGTCGAGGTATTGCGCCTGTTTCGGATTGATGTCGGTTTTTTTGAGCAGGTCGGAAAAACCGATTACGCTGCCGAGCGGCGTCTGCAAATCGTGCGTCACCGTTGCCAGCAACATCGTTTTGCTGCGCAGCAAATCTTCCTTTTCGTCGTTGAGCGTTTCGAGCTGTTGGCGGTAATTCTGGTTTTTGGTCAGATCGCGCAAGATGATCGCGGCGAAAACGATCAGCAGCAGGAAGGTCGCGGCGCCGATCCATGCGATGACTTCAATCGTGTTGTTGATGGCGGCTTTGGAATCGTTGATTTTGGCGTAGGATTTCTGCAGGATCTCTTTTTCGAGCGACGACAGGACGATGCGCAACTGATCGGAAATGATGCGGTTTTCATCCTGCAATTTTTGCTCTTTCTTGAACAATTGGTACTTCATTTTATTGTCGCGGATGATGACCTGCGTGAGCATTTTCTCGATCGCCGACGTGAGCTGTTCGTTTGAAACCGGCAGCTTGCTGAGCGAATCCATCTGGCGTTTGGTAAGTACCGAATTGAGGAATTTGCGCATCTGCGTGTTGTTCTGGAATTGAAGCGGCTTGACGCGTCGGTTCAGTGAATCCTTGACCTTGGTGATCTGGCCTACGGCGCGGTCGAACGTATTCTGCTCGTCGTATTGCTTGCGGAACTGGATGATTTCGTCGATGCTCCTGCGTTTGCGCTGCAACAGGTTCTGGATGGTGTCGAGTTTGCCGAGTTGTGCCGGTTCGCTTTGTTTTTTGATCGCTTCGATCTGGCCGTTGACGCTGTCGAGGATTTTGTTGTATTCGTTGTAATCCTTGGCAGAACCCGTCAGGATTGAATTGCGGCCGACGCTTTCGGAAGCGTACAAATTCGCGATCGCGCTGCTGAGCCGGATGATTTTCTTGTTTTCGGCGTTGATGTCTTTTTCGGGGATGGCGATGCGCAGGATTTCGGAATAGACGAACCACACGGAAACCGCCGCGATGGCGAACAGCAATAAATAACCGATGATAACTTTTCCTTTTGTGGACTTGGGCTGCCTCATACTATAAAGGTAGGATTTTTTGTTGATTTGTCATTTCGATCGTAGGGAGAAATCTCCTATTATTGCGCTTCGCGTGAGATTTCTCCTTCGTCGAAATGACAAACTATTCGGGCTCGGGTTTGCGCGAAGGATTGAAGTGGCAAGCCCACAGCGCAGCGAGGACTTGAAACGGAAAAGCCTGACCCTTGGGGGGCGCCCAAAAAAAATCCCGACCACAAAGCGATCGGGATTTTATCTATGATTTGAATTTCTATTCGCTCAAAATGCTTCTCGAAATCACGATTTTCTGGATTTCGGAAGTGCCTTCGTAGATCTGGGTGATTTTTGCATCGCGCATCATGCGTTCTACGTGGTATTCGGAAACGTAGCCGTTGCCGCCGTGTATTTGTACGGCTTCGATCGTCGTATCCATCGCGACCTGCGACGCATACAACTTGGCCATCGCACCCGATTGCGAGATGTCCATTCCCATGTCTTTTTCGTAAGCCGCCTTCATGCACAGCAACCTGGCCGCGGTGATGTGCGTGGCCATATCGGCCAATTTGAACGCGATCGCCTGGTGTTTGGAGATTTCCTTGCCGAACGCTTTTCTTTCTTTCGAATATTTCAATGCGAGTTCGTAAGCACCCGTTGCGATTCCCAAAGCCTGCGAAGCGATTCCGATGCGGCCGCCGTTGAGTACGCCCATCGCGAAATTGAATCCGAAACCTTCGGCGCCGATGCGGTTTTCTTTCGGAACCTTCACATCATTAAACATCAAGGAATGCGTGTCGCTGCCGCGGATGCCCATCTTTTTTTCTTTGGGCCCGATGTCGAAACCAGCCCAGCCTTTCTCGACGATAAACGCGTTGATGCCTTTGTGTCCTTTTTCGATATCGGTTTGTGCGATGACGATATATGTCGACGCCGTGGCGCCGTTGGTGATCCAGTTTTTGGTTCCGTTGAGCAAATAATGATCGCCTTTGTCGATGGCGGTGGTTTTTTGCGAAGTCGCGTCGGATCCCGCTTCCGGCTCCGACAAACAGAATGCGCCGATCACATCGCCTTTGGCCAGCGGCACGAGGTATTTCATCTTTTGTTCTTCGGTGCAATATTTTTCGAGTCCGGCGCAAACGAGTGAATTGTTGACCGACATCACGACTGCCGCCGATGCATCCACTTTTGCAATTTCAGTCATCGCGAGTACATACGAAATGCTGTCGAGCCCTGATCCGCCATATTTCGGATCGACCATCATACCCAAAAAGCCCAGTTCGGCCATCATCTTTACTTGTTCGGTCGGGAACTTGGAATGTTCGTCGCGTTCGATGACGCCCGGCAACAATTCGGCCTGTGCGAAGTCGCGCGCAGCCTGTTGGATCATTAGGTGTTCTTCGGTAAGATTGAAATCCATATTGAAGTTTTTTGTGTGAAAATGTGCGCAAATATAAATTTTTAATTGCGAAATTCTGAATTTTGATTCTTATTTTTGGGCAATGTCTCAAGAAAACTATAACGTTATCGGAGTTATGTCGGGTACATCACTCGACGGCGTCGATTTGGCGCACTTATTTTTTACCCTTTCAAATGGCAAATGGCAGTTTGAAATTATTGAATGTGAAACGGTTGCATATTCGGATGAATGGGTTTCGACGCTCAAAAATGCGGTTGGATTTTCAACTTCCGAATTGGAAAAACTCAATACAGATTACACCCGATTGCTTGCGGAAATTATCGCCGGTTTCATACAAAAAAACAGGCTTGAAAACATTGACGCCGTTTGTTCGCATGGCCACACGATTTTGCACCAGCCGCAAAACGGATTCACGTTGCAGATTGGAAATTTGCCCGAAATCGCGACGCTGATCGGCCAAAAAGTCGTCTGTGATTTCCGCGTGCAGGATGTGGAATTGGGCGGACAAGGCGCGCCGTTGGTACCGATTGGCGATCGGATTTTGTTTGCCGATTTCGATTATTGGCTCAATTTGGGCGGATTTTCGAATGTGTCGTTTGAAGAAAATGGAAAGCGCATTGCGTTTGATATTTCTGCAGTGAATACGGTACTCAATTTTTACGCAAACCAACTCGGATTCGACTACGACGATAAAGGAACTATTTCCAGATCCGGAAAATGGAATGCTGATTTGATGGCGGAATTGAACGCATTGGATTTCTATCAAAAACCGTATCCGAAATCACTTGGATTCGAATCGGTACGCGAAATTATTTTGCCTTTGATCGACCGATCTGACATTTCAATTGCAGACAAAATGCGCACGTTTACCGAACACGTTGCGGTTCAAATCGCATTGGCATTGCCCAAAAAATCAGGGCGGTTATTGATTACGGGCGGCGGCGCCTACAACGATTTCCTGATTCAAGAAATCCAATCAAATTTACCCGAAATGCAAATGATCATTCCCGAAAAGAAAATCCTCGAATTCAAGGAAGCGTTGATTTTCGGATTGCTTGGCGTGTTGAAATTAAGGGACGAAATCAACGTACTTTCCAGCGTAACGGGCGCCAGATACGACCACAGTTCGGGTCGTATTTTTAACTAACAATTGTTAGACAAACACCATTCAAATTGTATCTTTGCGCGACTTAAACCAACAACTACAATGAAAGCATTACTGCAACAATTCGAAAATAAAGCGCCTGAAATCGTCTTCAACTGGAAAGATGCCGAAACCGAAGCCGAAGGCTGGACAGTCATCAATTCGCTTCGCGGCGGGGCTGCCGGCGGCGGAACGCGCATGCGGAAAGGACTCGACATGAACGAAGTATTGTCGCTTGCCAAAACGATGGAAGTCAAATTTTCGGTTTCGGGGCCTGCGATTGGCGGCGCGAAATCGGGCATCAATTTCGACCCGAACGACCCGAGAAAGGAAGGTGTGCTCAAACGTTGGTACAAAGCCGTGTCGCCTCTGCTCAAAAGCTATTACGGAACCGGCGGCGATCTCAACGTCGACGAAATCCACGAAGTGATCCCGATGACCGAGGAATGTGGCGTGTGGCATCCGCAGGAAGGCGTGTTCAATGGCCATTTCCGCCCGACGGAAGCCGACAAGATCAACCGCATCGGGCAATTGCGCCAAGGCGTCGTGAAAGTCATTGAAAATCCGTTTTTCTCTCCGGATGTTTCGCGAAAATATACGATCGCCGACATGATTACGGGATACGGCGTGGCCGAAGCGGTGCGCCATTATTACAACACGTACGGCGGATCGGTCAGTGGGAAGAAAGCGATTGTGCAGGGCTTTGGAAACGTAGGTTCGGCGGCGGCTTTCTATCTGGCAGAAATGGGTGCGAAAATCGTCGGGATCATCGATCGTGACGGCGGACTCATCAATGAAAACGGCTTCAGTTTCGAGGAAATCCGCAATTTGTTCCTCAATAAAAATGGCAACCAATTGGTGGCCGACAACATGATTCCGTTTGAAGAGATCAACCAGAAAATCTGGACGATGGGTGCTGAAATCTTTACACCGTGTGCGGCTTCGAGATTGGTTACGAAAGACCAGGCCGAGGCGATGATTGCGTCGGGACTCGAAGTGATTTCGTGTGGCGCGAACGTTCCGTTTGCCGACAAGGAAATCTTTTTCGGACCGATCATGGAAGACATCGACCACAAAGTGAGCCTGATTCCGGATTTCATCTCGAATTGCGGCATGGCGCGTGTTTTCGCCTATTTCATGGAAAAAAAAGTGCAGATGACCGATGAGGCGATTTTCTTGGATACGTCGGAAACGATCAAAAACGCGATTGTAAAAGCGCATGCGAAAAATCCGGCCAAGACCAACATCAGTGTGACCGCTTTTGAGATTGCGTTAAAACAGTTGGTTTAAACAATTTATTTTGCTTATTTTCGTTTGAGGAAATAGGTTTAAACACTCGAACCATGACATTTACCCAAATCGAGAACAGGAAACAATCGCTTACGGCAACCACGGCCATTTTCTTGCTTTTGTTCCTGATGCTTTACTTTTTGAAATCGACCAATACGATTGAACTGCTCGACCTTGAAGGTGGCGGCGGTGGCGGTGATGTGGCCGTTAATTTTGGTGACAGTGACTTTGGATCCGGAAAAGATTATGCTTCGTTGGAACCGGTGAAGTCGGCCCCAAAACAAGTCAAGACCGTCCAGGCAGCCGAAAAGGAAATCGTCGTCAGCGAAAGTGACGATGCGCCGGTGATCGCCAATGTCAAGAAACCGACCGAAAAACCCAAAAAAATAGAAGAAACCAAGCCGGTTGAAAAACCAGTCCCGAAACCTTCGAAATCCACTTCGGATGCATTGGCGAATATCCTCAACGGCACCAATTCTGGCGGCGACGGAAACGACAAAGTCGCCGGAAACAAAGGCAAATCTTATGGCGATCCGAATGCAACCGGTTACAATGGCGGCGGCGGATCGGGCACGGGAAGCGGCGGCGGAAACGGTTCTGGGCAAGGACTTGGCACCGGAAGCGGTTACGGCAACGGAAATGGTGGCGGACGTGGCAACGGAAACGGCAACTACCAGCTCGCCGGACGCAAATTCCTATCGACGCCCAACCCGCAATATACTTGTGATGAGGAAGGAACCGTGGTCGTCCAGATTACGGTAGACCGCAGCGGAAAAGTCATCAACGCCCAAGCCGGAATCCGCGGAACGACCAATGCGGCCAAATGCTTGCTCGACCAGGCGAAAATCGCAGCGATGAATACCAAAATCAACCCGAGCGATGATGCGCCAGACAAGCAGGTGGGCAAAATCATCTACAGTTTCAAACTCACCGGAAACTAATTCCCTTTACAATGACGTATGCCGAAACGGTCAATTGGATGTTTGCACAGCTTCCGATGTACCAACAGCAAGGCGCGAGCGCGTACAAGAAAGACCTGGCCAATACGGTCTTGCTGTGCGACCATCTCGGTAATCCCGAGCGCAAACTCAAATGCATCCATGTGGCGGGAACGAACGGCAAAGGTTCGACGTCGCACCTGCTCGCTTCGGTTTTGCAGGAAGCCGGATACAAAACCGGATTGTATACTTCGCCGCACCTGAAGGACTTTCGCGAACGGATTAAAATTGATGGGATCGACATTTCCGAAGACTTTGTCGTGGATTTCATTGCGCAAAACCAGGCTTTTTTTGAAGCCAACTCACTCAGTTTTTTTGAAATGACGGTGGGTTTGGCGTTTGATTATTTCGACACACAAAACGTAGATATTGCAGTGATTGAAGTGGGATTGGGCGGTCGTTTGGATTCGACCAATATCATTACGCCGCTGGTTTCCGTGATCACCAACATCGGTTTGGACCACACCCAATTTCTGGGCGACACCTTGGAACTGATTGCAGCCGAAAAAGCCGGCATCATTAAACCGAATATTCCAGTTGTGATTGGCGAATACACTGCTGAAACCAAACCTGTTTTTGAAACGATTGCCAATCAAAACCAGGCGCGCATTTATTTTGCGTCCGAAACCGTTGCCGAGGATTATCCATCGGCGTTGAAAGGCAATTACCAATTTCACAATAAGAAAACGGTTTTCCAGGCCGTGCGGGTTCTGCAACAACAGGGCGAATTTCAAATATCCGAGCAGAATATTCAAGATGGTTTTTTGAATGTAATCCGAAATACGGGGCTTTTGGGAAGATGGCAACAATTGTCGGAAAATCCTAAAGTGATCGCCGACACGGCACACAATAAAGACGGGCTTGTCCTGACGCTTGCCCAAGTTGCCGAAACTTCTTACGACCAATTGCACATCGTTCTAGGCGTCGTGAACGACAAAGACCTCGACGAAATTTTACCGTTGTTCCCGAAAAAAGCGCAATACTATTTTTGCAAACCCGATTTGCCACGCGGGTTGGATGCTACGATTTTATCGGAAAGCGCCAACCGGTTTGGACTGCATGGAACGGTACACAATTCTGTTTCAGAAGCTTACCGGAATGCTTTGCAGCGCGCCACAAAAAACGATTTTATCTATGTGGGCGGAAGCACTTTTGTCGTGGCAGAAATTTTATAAAAAAACAGCGATTTGTTTGCAGATATAAAAAACTGGCTTATATTTGCACTCGCAAACGCGTTCACTGAACTCCGCTGAAAAGTGAAAGTTAGGTGAAGTAATCAGGGCGATTAGCTCAGTTGGTTCAGAGCATCTGGTTTACACCCAGAGGGTCGGGGGTTCGAATCCCTCATCGCCCACAAAAAGTCGAAACGAGAGTTTCGACTTTTTTATTTCCGCAGAGCGTCGAAAGTTCACTTTCGTAAGCATTGCGGAAATAAAAAAGCAAAACCGCCTCGCGGTTTTGACTTTTGTGGCAGGCTTCCCTAAAATGGGATCAGCGCAGCTAATCCCAAATCCTTCCTTCCATAATTCTAAATTAAGAGTTTGAAAAGCAGTTTCAACTTAGTCATACTTCAATTAAAACAGCGCAGCTAATCCCAAATTCTTCATTCGAAAAATTTTAGAATTAAGATTTGGAAAGTAATTGTAACTTTTGTCAGGCTTCAATTTAAATAGCGCAGCTAATCCCAAACTTAGAATATCTCATCACGCCTCTTTCGTCGAGTTACTTGAGTTTTTCTTACGTCTGCGTTAGGGATTACTTCACTAACTTAATATTTTCATTAGGTGTTCAGTGAATGCTTCGCATTTGAAGCCGACGCGAGCGAAGCAAAAAGGCGAAGCAAATCCTTTTTCAATGACGAAGAAAATTGAAAAGATTGCAGCGGAAAGCCCGGCGCGACGCAGGAAGAAACGCCCCCATTAATTACAAAAACTCCAACACCCTTTCGAGCGCCATGCCGCGCGAGCCTTTGATCAGGATCATGTGGTTGCTGACATGCTGCTGTTTCAGGGCTTCAGCAAGTTCGTCGAACGTTTCAAAGAACCTGAAATTGGGGTGGTCGTTGCGGTAGGCGTAAAAATCTTTTCCGATGAACCAGCAAAGTGTTCGGGCATTTTGCTTCACCGAATCGACAATGGCCTTGTGTTCGCCCGCACTTTCCGATCCGAGCTCGAACATGTCGCCCAGAATCATCAATTTATTGGGTTTGTCCAGCTGCACAAAATTTTCAATAGCGACCGCCATGCTGCTTGGATTCGCGTTGTAGGCATCGAGGATGATCTCGTTGTCTCCTTTGGCAAGCAATTGCGACCGGTTGTTTTCGGGAATGTAGCTTTCAATGGCTTTTTTGATGGCGGCTTCGGGCACTTCGAAATATTGGCCGATGGTGATGGCAGCATTGATGTTGTTGGCATTGTACAGCCCGATAAGGTGCGATTGGATGGAATTTCCGGCATAGTCGATTCGAACGAACGGATTGGCACTGACCGCAGTGATGTTGACATTGGCGGTTTCTTTCTGGAGTCCGAACGTGAACCTTTTCATCGTTTCGGTTTTGTGCGCCTGGATGGGATCTTCGAGGTTTACGAAAACCATTTTGTCGTTTTGTAAAAGATGGTCGTACATTTCGCTTTTACCTTTGATGACGCCCTCCACACCGCCGAAACCTTCGAGATGTGCCTTACCGAAATTGGTGATGTAGCCGAAATCAGGCTCGGCAATTTCGCACAGGAATTCGATTTCCTTTTGGTGGTTGGCACCCATTTCCACGATACCGATTTGCGTTTCGCTGTTGAACGATAGCAAGGTCAGCGGTACGCCGATGTGGTTGTTGAGATTGCCGACGGTAGCTCCGGTTTTGAATTTTTGAGACAGCACCCTATTGATCAATTCCTTGGTCGTGGTTTTTCCGTTGCTTCCGGTCAGGCCGATGATGGGCAATTGAAGGAAATGGCGGTGGTATTTGGCCAATTCCTGCAATGCAGCAAGACTGTCGCGAACGAGAATCGTTCTTTCGTCAATGTGACAATCAGGATTGTCGATGATTACGTAGGACGCGCCTTTGTGGAGCGCTTCTTTGGCAAACGTATTGGCGTCGAACCGTTCGCCTTTGATGGCCACGAAAAGCGATTGCGGGGCAATCTTTCTGGTGTCGATCGAAACCGACTGGCATTGAAGGAATAAACTGTGAATGTATGGGATATCCATTGGAAAACGTTTAAAAAATAAAAGCCCTATGAAAGGGCTTTTATTGGAATATCGTGAAAATTAATTTCTTGGTCTTTTCTTTTTGTCGGCCTTAGGACCTACTCTTGACATCGCACAACGGAAACCGATGTAATCTGTCGCCATATCCTGCGGGAAGTATCTTCTTTGTGCAGGATCGAGCCAGTAAGCGCGGTCTCTCCAAGAACCACCTTTGTACACACGAACATTGTCGTTTACGAGTGTCGTCCTTTTCGCAGACTTGTCGTATTTTCTGACCATGCCACCCAAACTGTCGGTAGTCACGTTGTGAACCGGTGAATCGTACATTCTGTGCGCTTCTTTTGTTTTAGGGTTTTCTTCTTCTTCCGAACCACCGAATTTGAAATAACGTGTCGATTGTTTGTCACCATCACGGTAGTTCCTGTTGTCCGATTTGTCGAAGTTTTGTCTCAAATATGTTTCTTTTTCGTCAACCGGAACCTGTGAGATTTCTCCAGGAAAGTTTCTTGCGATGATTCTACCGTTAGAAAGCGTATCGAAAACTTGCGTTTCAGCGGTTACGATTTCTGCTTTTCCATCTTCACCGATTTTGTTTTTGGTGTAAACGTTACCCCTATAGTAGTTGAAGTCACTTGCTTCATCATCTACGATCGGACGGTAAACGTCGGCAACCCATTCGGCCACGTTTCCAGCCATGTCATACAAACCGAAGTCGTTTGGCGGATACGATTTTACTTTATTGGTGATATCGGCACCGTCATCAGACCATCCTGCGATTCCACCGTAATCTCCTTTTCCTTGCTTGAAGTTGGCCAATTGGTCACCTCTTACTTGTCTTTTTCCTGAACGCGTGTAGCTACCTGACCATGGATATTTCTTTTGTCCTTTGTAGATGTTGTACTCCCGTTGGCCTACATCGGCAGCAGCAGCATATTCCCACTCTGCTTCGGTTGGCAGTCTGTATTCTGGTAAAATCAAACCAGAAGACCTTTGCGCGTACACATTTTTAGCTTCTTTAACGTTACCGTCTTTATCGGCTTTGCCTGGTTTGGCTTTTGAATTCCTTCTTCCTTTCAAAACGATTTCTTCGTCACCACCCAATGTTTTGGTCGGCGCAGCAAGATACGTTTCAGTGCTGAAAGTTTTATCTGCGCTTACGGCAGTGATTTTAGCATCTTTCTTAAGGTAACCTTGTTGTTCGAGTGTGTTTTCGTTGACACGGTCTGTTCTCCATTTGCTGAATTCAACAGCCTGGATCCAGTTTACACCAACCACCGGATAGCTTGCATAAGCCGGGTGACGCAGGTAATTATTGGTCATCGTTTCATTGTAACCCAAACGGTTTCTCCACACGAGTGTATCGGGTGAAGCACCTTCGTAGATATTCTTATAGTTTTCCTGATCTGGTGGAAATACGGTTTTGAGCCAATCAAGGTACTCCATGTACATGAGGTTGGTCACCTCAGTTTCATCCATGTAGAACGATTGTACGTGTTGCTGATTTGGCGAGTTGTTCCAGTCGTGCATCACGTCATCCTGAACTTTACCCATCGTAAATGTACCGCCTTCAACCATCACCAATCCTGGCCCGGTTGCCTGCTTCTTGAAATTAGAAGCGTATTGGAAACCACCTTTTTTGTCGTTGATTTTCCAACCTGTAGCAGTTGACGAATTTTTCGAGCTCTTGCCTTTACTACAACCTGTAGTCAAACCAAGTACTATTACTAGTGATAGCAACAGTTTAACAGCCATAATTTTGTTTACTTTCATACTTTTAGTAGGTAATAAATTTCGTGGCGCAATATAACAATTAACCTTTACATTGCAACAACTTTTTTAAATAATATTAAAATCGCCCTTTGTTTTCAATGAATTCTTTGAGCAACAACGCAAATTTAAAATAAATATTATATAAGTATTAACTGAAATAAATTATTTTTACTTCCCCGTAATAATTCGGGTTTAAAGCCGTTAGTTATATCTGATGAAAAAAACTTTAACATTCTTTTTGGTGCTCTTTGGCTGTGTGACTTACGCGCAACAATCGGGTAATGTAACGATCGATTGGACTGACAAACAGCAAGCCGTATTCGGTGAACGCACGATCAACATTCCGCAATTCAATCCCGAAAACCTGGATTACAGCGCGGCCAAAAAGGAAATTCTTTTCAAACTCAACATTCCGCTTACTTCCAAAATCGACGAAAATTCGCTGCAGATCACCAATGTCGTATACGAACCCATAGCCGTTTCGCAATTGGGAGACATCTCTGCAGCCGCCATCCCAACGAAAATCACCGCCAAAATCAACAACCAGCAGGCACGCGACGTTCTTTCTGCACTGCTTACCGTCGCTCCTATTATTAAGGACGGCAGCGGTTATAAGAAAATCAAGTCGTTTGCGTATTCTTTTAACGCAAGTGCGGCAAGGGTCAATCTGCCGAATACGCCCAACATGATTACCAATTCAGTGCTCGCGAGCGGCGAATGGTATCGGTTCTATGTCGTGAAATCAGGCGTTTACCTGATCAATAAAATTTTCCTGCAGCAAATCGGCATCAATGCCAATGTGATCGATCCGCGAAAAATCAAGATCTACGGCAACGGCGGAAGAATGGCCCCGCTGGCCAACAACATCCCTTATCCTTCGGATTTAACCGAAAATGCCATCCAGGTCGCAGGCGAAAGCGACGGCTTTTTCAACGACAATGATTATGTGATTTTTTACGCAGAAGGCGTAGACAACTGGAATGAGGAAAGTCAGACGTCTAACAATTTATATTCAGACAAGTCCTATTATTACATCAACATCCAGGGCGCCGACGGCAAACGCATCCAACCGATGCCACAGCCCACCGGCACCGGAACGCCGGTCACCGCTTTTGACGATACGCAATACCACGAACTCGACCTTGTAAACATCGCACGCCTCGGCCGCCGTTGGTTCGGGGAAGAATTCGATGTGACCAATGAGCAGCAGTTTACGTTCAACATCCCAAATGTCGTTACGGCCGAACCAGCCAACATCTCCGTTTACACCGGAGGCGTCGCGCCGGCCGCCACCACCTTTAAAGTCGACGTCAACAACCAACTCGCCGGAAACATGACGCTTCCCGCCATCGGAGATGAAAGACAGGCTACTTATGCGACGTTGTCGGCTGCTTTTCCCGCATCGGAAAACGTAACGGTAAAACTGACTTACAGCAACAACGGCGTGCCCAATTCAAAAGGCTATCTCGATTACATCGCCATCAAAACGAAAAGGAACCTTAAAGGATACGGCAAGCAATTTCGCTTTCAATACGACTTGTCGGCTTCGAGCATGAATGTCGGCGAATACCAGCTGACGAGTGCGGCCAATATCAATCAGGTTTGGGACATTACCGATATTTACGATGTAACCAAAGTTGAAAATACCGGACAGGCCAATTTTAGCTTCAAGGCGCAATTTGGCGAACTGCGCAAATACATCGCGGTCGATTTGGGGGATTTGTACGTTCCGTTGTTTGAGGCGCAGACGCGCGTGGCCAATCAGGATCTGAAAGGGAAGATTTTCCTGAACGGGCAAGGCCAACTCCAGGATGTCGATTACATCATCGTGTCGCCCACTATCTTTACGCCGCAAGCGGAACGACTGGCCAATTTCCACCGCAATTATTCCGGACTCAACGTGAAAGTGGTTTCGCTCGAAAGCATTTACCAGGAATTCGGTTCGGGCAAACAGGACATTGCCGCGGTCCGCAATTTTATCAAATACGTCTATTTCAACGCGCCCAACGGCAACAAGATCAAATACCTCAATTTATTCGGCGACGCTTCTTACGACTTCAAGAACCGGGTGTCGGTTTTTGCGAATTGGGTACCGATCTACCACGCTTTGCACAGTTACACGACCGACCGCGAATCGTTCTGCTCGGATGATTTCTTCGCACTTATGGACGACAACGAAGGTTATCTTGACCCGCCCACAGGCCAGCAGGGCAAAGCCGATATTGCCGTCGGAAGAATGATTGCCAGTTCGAACCAACAGGCCGACGAACTCGTAAATAAGGTCATGGATTATTACGACCTCCAATCTTATGGCAACTGGCGCAACAATTATGTTTGCATCGCCGACGATCCCAGCACGAGTTCATCGGGCGACAACCAACTCCAATACCGCCAAAATAAACTGGCCGACCGGATTGCGCTCGAAAAACCATTCATCAACGTAAGCAAAATACTCACCGATTCTTACGAACAACTGACCGCTTCGGGCGGTGCGCGTTATCCGAAAGCGCGTCAGGATATTTTCAATGCTTTCGAGAAAGGCGCCTTGGTTTTCAATTACCTCGGGCACGGCGGCGAAGATGGATTGGCACAGGAGCGCATCTATGAAAAAACCGACGGGCAAACGCTCAACAACCGCTACAAATATCCTTTGTTCATTACCATCACGTGTGAATTCTCTCGATTCGACAACCCGTTCAGGCCAACTGCAGGCGAATACACCTACCTCAATCCGAGGGGCGGCGCAATCTCCATGATCACTACCGTCAGGGCGATTTTACAGGGAACCGGACAGTCGTTCAACGACATTTTATCACAATATTTGTTTTCATACGGCTCGAACGAATATGTTTCGATTGCCGAGGCGTTGCGTTTGGCCAAGAATGCCACGACACAGCAAACGAATATCGTTTTTTACCTTGGTGATCCGGCGTTGATGCTGGCCATCCCAAGACCCAGCATCCGATTGACCGAAGTAAACGACGTACCGATCACCGGAGCCATTGATGTTTTCAAGGCACTTTCTTACGTCAAACTCGAAGGCGAGATCGTGGATGAAGCCAACAATCCGCTGCCCTCTTACAATGGCGAATTGGCGGTACAAATTTTCGACAAACAGATCGCAAGGACTACCAGGGGAAATGATGGCGTTGAGGCCATTACCGACAGCGGACCTGCCCCGACCATGCCATTCACCACTTTGGGAGAAACGATTTTCAGGGGAAATGCCAGTGTGGCCAACGGGCGTTTTGAGTTTGGATTCGTCGTACCGAAAGACATCATGATGAATGTAGACAATGGCCGCGCGAGCTTTTACGGAAAAAGGAACCAGGTGCTGCTCGACAAGACGGGTTATGACACGACGATTAAAGTGGGCGACATCAATTTGAACGCGCCGGCCGACAATATTGGCCCGACCGTTAAATTGTACATGAACGACCAGACGTTTGTTTCGGGCGGGATCACGAATGAATCCCCGTTGTTCCTCGCCTTCCTGGAAGATGAGAACGGCATCAACACGGCCAGCGGCATCGGACACGACATCGTGGCCATTCTCGACGGCGACGAAAGCAATCCGTACAAACTCAACGATTATTACGAAACCGAACTCGACAATTACAAGAAAGGCAAACTCAAATATCCTTTCCGAAACCTTGCGCTCGGATTGCATACGATCAAGTTCATGGCCTGGGACGTTTACAACAATTTGGTCACGGCTGAAATCCAGTTTATTGTCGTAGGCGATGATTCGATCACGATCAGCAACGTACTCAATTATCCGAATCCGTTCGTCAATTACACCCAATTCTGGTTCACGCACAACAAACCGTTCGAACCGCTCGAAGTGCAGGTCCAGGTGCTGACCATTACCGGAAAAGTGGTGTGGACCAAAAACCAAACCGTCACCACCGACGGCTTCCTTTCCCGCGAAATCACGTGGGACGGAAAAGATGATTTTGGCGACAAGGTCGGCAAGGGCGTCTATGTTTACAAGCTCACCGTAAAGTCGATGGTCACCAACACCAGGACGCATAAATTCGAGAAACTTGTAATCCTTTAATAAAATACTATATTTGTCAAATTATTTAAAAATTCAGAATGAAAAAAATTGCAGTATTACTTCTTTGTTTATTCGCCGTACAGCTCACAAAAGCACAGGAAGACGGTAACCGCGTCATCACGACCGGCGTTCCTTTCTTGCTGATTTCGGCCGATGCACGTTCGGCCAGTTTGGGTGACCAAGGTGTTGCGACGTCGCCAGATGCTTTTTCCCAACAGTACAATCCGGCAAAATATGCATTCGCCCCGGACAAATTCGGTGGGGCCGTTAGCTACACGCCGTACCTTACCGATATCGTCAACGACATTTCATTGGCGCAGCTCAATTTCTACAACCGTTTCAACGACAGGATGGCTTTCGCTGCGAGTTTGCGTTATTTCGGACTCGGTGAAATCGAATTGCGCAAGACGTATGAAGAAACGCCGCGTATCGTCAAACCAAACGAATTGGCGCTCGACGTATCGTATTCCTTGAAATTGAGCGATTATTTTGCGATGGCAGTTGCCGGACGCTACATCCGTTCAAGCCTTAAAATTCCAGATGAAACGGGCGATGCCAAACCGGCCAGCTCTTTTGCCGTGGACATTGCGGGTTATTTTCAGTCGGAAGAAATCGCTTTCAGTGAATTCAACGGAAAATACAAACTCGGTTTCAACTTCCAGAATCTGGGTCCGAAAATCAGCTATGCAAGCGACGACAACGACGACAATTCGAACTTCCTTCCGGCCAACATGAAACTCGGTGGCGCGTTCGATTTCATACTCGACGATTACAACAAAGTTTCCGTGAGCCTTGAGGTCAACAAATTGCTGGTGCCGACGCCACAGGAAATCAATTATGTCGATTTGGACGGCGATGGCGAAATCAGCGATACCGAAAGGGCTGCCGCGAGAAACCAAAACATCCAGGATTACCAAAGCATCGGCTGGACATCGGGCATCTTCAAATCTTTCGGCGATGCGCCTGACGGTTTCAGCGAAGAATTGAAAGAATTCACATACGCTGTCGGTGCCGAATACATGTACCAGGAATCATTCGGTTTCCGCCTAGGCTATTTCAACGAAAGCCCGATCAAAGGCGCGAGAAGGTTCTTCTCACTCGGAGCCGGTTTCAAATACAACATCGTCAAAGTGGATGTTTCTTACTTGTTCTCAGCCTCAAAAGTCAAAAACCCACTCGAAAATACGTTGCGTTTCTCACTGAGTTTTGCGTTCGGTGACAAATACGATGAATATTAGAATCATTTAATTTAAAAATAAAGAATCCAAATTTCAACCGTGAGATTTGGATTTTTTTTCCCTTGTAACCAAATGAACGAAATTACAATCAAAACGACGTTTTCGGTTTTTGAAAACACGGGCGAATTGCCAGCCGACATTCAGGACTTGATGAACCAAGCGGTCGGGATTCGCAAAAAAGCGTATGCCCCTTATTCCAATTTCCGAGTGGGCGCTGCATTGCTACTCGACAATGGCACGATCGTATTGGGTTCGAACCAGGAAAACGCGGCGTATCCGTCCGGACTTTGCGCGGAACGCACCGCCATCTTTTACGCCGGCGCGAATTATCCCGAGGCGAAGATTGTCAAAATGGCGATTTCGGCGGCTTCAGACACCAATCCGACGTTGGCTCCCATTCCGCCATGTGGCGCGTGCAGGCAATCCATCGCCGAATACGAATTCAAACAGGATTACCCGATCGAAATTTATTTTATGGGCGAAACGGGCAGCATTTACAAGTCGGATTCGCTCAAAAATTTATTGCCGTTGACATTCGACAAGAACTTCTTGTAAAATTGTCTAATTTTTAAATTTTACCGTTTTTATTTCCGCATAAGAATCGCTACTTTTGCTTGTCGCAGAATGTAGTGTGAGGAAACTATTTTGCGTTGTATAAACAATAACATTTAGCTGAAAATTAACACCAAATGAAAGAAGTAACAAAAGAAGTTTATTTGAAGTGGTATGAAGACATGCTGCTTTGGAGAAAATTTGAAGACAAGCTGGCTGCACTTTACATACAACAAAAAGTTAGAGGATTTCTTCACTTATACAACGGCCAGGAAGCCGTTCTCGCAGGCGCTTTGCACGCGATGGATTTATCCAAAGACAAAATGATCACCGCCTACAGAAATCACGTCCAGCCGATTGGTATGGGCGTAGATCCCAAAGCGGTCATGGCCGAACTGCTCGGAAAAGTAACCGGAACGTCCAAAGGTATGGGCGGATCGATGCACATCTTTTCGAAAGAGAAAGGTTTTTACGGCGGACACGGAATCGTTGGGGCGCAAATCCCAGTCGGTGCCGGAATCGCTTTTGCAGATAAATATTTCGGACGCGATGGCGTAACGTTGACGTACTTCGGAGACGGAGCAGCGCGTCAGGGTTCGCTTCATGAAGCGTTCAACATGGCGATGCTGTGGAAACTTCCGGTCGTGTTCATCGTCGAGAACAACGGCTATGCGATGGGAACATCTGTGGAAAGAACTGCAAACCACACCGACATCTGGAAACTCGGCTTGGGCTATGAAATGCCATGCGGACCAGTGGACGGAATGAATCCCGTGAAGGTTGCCGAAGCAATGGACGAAGCGATCGAACGCGCGCGTCGTGGCGACGGACCGACTTTCCTCGAAATGAAAACGTACCGTTACCGCGGCCATTCGATGTCGGATGCGCAATTGTACCGCACGAAAGAAGAAGTCGAAGAATACAAAAAAATCGACCCGATCACGCAAGTGCTCGACATCATCAAGGAAAACAATTATGCGACCGAAGCTGAAATTGAAGCAATGGACGAGCGCGTCAAAAACCTCGTGGAAGAATGCGAGAAATTCGCAGAAGAATCTCCTTTCCCGGACGCACAGCAATTGTACGACGTCGTTTACGAACAAGAAAATTATCCATTTTTACCTCACAGACTATAATCGATTATGGCAACAGTAGTAACCATGCCGCGACTCAGCGACACCATGACGGAAGGAACGGTAGCCACCTGGCTTAAAAAAGTGGGCGACAAAATTAGCGAAGGCGATATCCTCGCTGAAATTGAAACAGACAAAGCAACTATGGAATTCGAATCTTTCAATTCCGGAACGCTATTGCACATTGGAATCAACGTTGGCGAAACCGCTCCGGTAGATTCGCTTTTGGCCATCATCGGCAACGAAGGCGAAGATATTTCTGAGCTGATTAAGGGCGGCGCTGCTCCAGCAAAATCTGGAGAAAATAAAGAAGAAACTCCGACAGAAGAAGCAAAAACTGAAGATAAAAAAGAAGAAGCGCCTCAATCAGAAGAGAAAGTGGAAGAGAAAACTGCCGCGCCTGCCGCAACTTCCGAATTGCCAAAAGGCGTTGTCGTCGTGACCATGCCGCGCCTGAGCGATACCATGACCGACGGAACCGTAGCCAAATGGCTCAAGAAAGTTGGCGATAAAATTTCCGAGGGCGACATTTTAGCCGAAATCGAAACGGATAAAGCGACGATGGAATTCGAATCATTCAACGCCGGAACGTTACTCAAAATCGGCATCAATGAAGGCGAAACCGCTCCGGTGGATTCTTTGCTGGCGATCATCGGGCCTGAAGGCACGGATGTTTCGGGAATTGACGGGGCTCCAAAAACTGTTGATGCTCCAAAAACAGAAGCAAAGTCTGACGCAAAATCGGAAGAGACAAAAACTGCCGATACAAAAGAAGAAGAGACGGTCAATGTCGTTTCCGACGGAAAAAGAATTTTCATTTCTCCATTGGCCAAGAAGATCGCCGAGGAGAAAGGCATCAATATTTCACAAGTGAAAGGTTCGGGTGAAAACGGCCGCATCGTAAAATCCGATATCGAAAACTTCACGCCTGCCTCCGCGCAAGCACAACCAGCACCACAAACTGCTGCGACAGAAACTCCTAAAACGGAAGCTGCCGCTGCGCCGGTCCGTCCATTTGTTCCTGCCGGAGAAGAACTTTCGGAAGAACACAAAAATTCGCAAATGCGCAAAACGATTGCACGCCGTTTGGCCGAATCGAAATTTACCGCACCACATTATTACTTGACAATTGAAGTCGCGATGGACGATGCGATGAAATCACGCGCCGTCATCAACAGCATCCCAGACACCAAAGTTTCGTTTAACGACATGGTCATCAAGGCGTGTGCAATGGCACTCAAAAAACACCCGCAGGTCAATTCGCAGTGGAAAGACGATGTGACGGTGATCAACCACCACGTTCATATTGGCGTGGCTGTTGCCGTTGAAGACGGACTTTTGGTTCCGGTACTCAAATTCGCCGATCAAATGGGATTGACGCAAATTGGCGCTGCCGTAAAAGACTACGCCGGAAAAGCGAGAAGCAAAAAACTACAGCCATCTGAAATGGAAGGTTCGACGTTTACGGTTTCAAATTTGGGAATGTTTGGCATTACCGAATTCACGTCGATCATCAACCAACCGAATTCGGCCATCCTATCCGTAGGGGCAATCATCGAAAAACCGGTGGTCAGAAACGGACAAATCGTTGTTGGCAATACGATGAAAGTGACTTTGGCGTGCGACCACAGAACGGTCGATGGCGCTACTGGCGCGCAATTCCTACAAACTTTGAGACAGTTTCTTGAAAATCCGGTAACCATGCTCGCATAATGAAAAAAGCACTTGTCGTTATTTGCACGTTGTTTTTGATCGGTTGCTCATCGGACGATGAAAAGCGACTCAGCGACGGCATGTGGAATGGACGCGGTGGTATTTATTGCGAAGCCAACGGTTTGAAGATGCAACCCAACGGCGGTTTGTTCAGTGACGATTCCGACTGTACTTTTGACAGTTATTACGATGAAGTCTTGAACCAATCGGTTCCCGTGTTGCACATCGGGTTCAGTCAAACCGTCAATGGCAAATTTATGGCGGTGGACATGTTCGCGAAACTCGGCGATTCAACGCCAACAGATGATTTGGGCGGCAAGACTTTTCCGTTGACGTCTGAAAGTTTCGATAACAGCTATGCGACTTTCACCATTGATGATTTCGACAATCTGTTCCGCACCAATACCGAAGTCAATGGCGAATTGCGGATCACGTTCCACAACAGGGAATTGCATTTCTTGGTCGGATTTTTCCAATACGATTGCGTCGATAATGAGGGCAATGTCATCGCTGTGCGCAACGGAAAATTCGACATGAGTTATTAAAATACACTTTGAAAATAGTACTGGATCCCATCTTAAAATTTAAGGTGGGATTTTTTTATGATTTTGTTACCAAAACGACTTGCGTGTTTTTTGTAAATTAGAAATAAAACGACACGCTATGGCAACAAAAATTTTAACTACCGTCTTTTTAGAAGAATTGCGCCGTGAAGTGGCATCGACGCGCAAATGTCTCGAACACCTCACTGATGAAACCTTAGATTTCAAACCACACGAAACATCAATGGAAATGCGGTATTTGGCGCTATTGGTCGCAGAAATTCCGTTGTGGATCCATTTCATGATCAAGGATGGCGAACTTGATTTTGCGACTTATCCGCGATTCGAATTCAAAAACACCAAAGAGCTGCTCGCGCATTTTGAAGATTGCCTCAAAAAAGCCGAAACCGCTTTGGAAAATGCCGACGATTCGATACTCGAAAATAAATTCACGCTCAAACGCGACGGCAAGGAATTGTATGCGGCTCCGCTCAAAATTGATATTCCGACGACACTGAACCATTGGGTGCACCATCGCGGACAATTGACGGTTTACATGCGCATGAATGCAATTAAAGTTCCATCCATTTATGGGCCTTCCGGCGATGACAAAGACTTTAATGCGTAATCCAAACAAAACCCATCACGAATTTTCAGGATGGGTTTTTCTTTTTAACTTAGACGCAAATATCCAAACATGAAGAATTTGTTTTTGCTGATTTTTGCCGTTGCGATTTCAGCCTGCCAACACAAAGAAACCACCGTTGAAACGGTAACAAAAACGACAACTACAAAAGACGAGCACACCTTTGCCAAACCCGCCGAGGCCGTTGTAAAACACCTCGATCTGGACATCACAGTGGATTTTGACACGCAGACGATTTCAGGAAAAGCGACCTGGACAATCGACAACATCAGCAAAGGAAACGAGATCATCTTCGACGAGAATACGCTGGAAATTGCCAAAGTGACTTTGGGTGACGATGAAAAAACAACTGCATTTTCTTTGGGCGACGAAGTCGAATTCCACGGAAAACCGCTTAAGATTACGATCGAGCCCACGACAACCAAAGTCAACATTTACTACAAGACCACCAAAGATGCGGTCGCTTTGCAATGGCTCAAACCCGAGCAAACCGCCGATAAGAAATACCCGTTCCTGTTTTCGCAAGGCGAAAGTATATGGTCGAGGACCTGGATTCCGTGTCAGGATTCACCCGGCATCCGCTTTACTTACAATGCCAAAGTCACGGTTCCGAAAGATTTGATGGCCGTCATGAGCGCCGTCAATCCGCAGCAAAGGAACGATACCGGAACCTATACTTTTAAGCAAGACAAACCGATTCCGTCCTATTTGATGGCGATTGCCGTCGGCGACTTGAAATTCAAACCGATAGACAAACGCACCGGTGTTTATGCCGAACCGTCGCTGATCGACAAAGCCGCGTGGGAATTCGGTGAACTTGGCGATATGGTTTATGCCGCCGAAAAGTTGTTCGGGCCGTATCGCTGGGGCAGATATGACGTTCTGGTGTTGCCGCCGAGTTTTCCGTATGGCGGAATGGAAAATCCAAACCTGACGTTCCTGACACCCGGCGTCATTGCAGGCGACCGTTCGCTGACGAGTTTATTGGCGCACGAACTCGGACACAGCTGGAGCGGAAATCTGGTTACAAACGCCACTTGGGACGATGTTTGGCTCAACGAAGGATTTACGACTTATGTCGAACACCGAATCGGCGAAGCTTTATTTGGTGTAAAGGAAGCGAAGATGCAGGATGTTTTGAGCCGGAAAGTGCTCTCGGATAACATGGCCGATTATGGCGCAAACAATCCGTCCACACAGCTCAAAGTCGATGTCACTGGCAAAAATCCAGACGAATCGCTGAGCGACATTCCTTACGAAAAAGGGTATGCTTTTTTACAGACTGTGGAAAACGCCGTCGGACGCGAAAAATTTGACACTTTCATTACCGAATATTTCAACAGCCATGCGTTCCAATCGATCACGACGGAAGATTTCCTCAAATACTTCAACGAACACCTGATCAAAGGCGATAAAGTCTTGGCCGACAAAATTAAAGCGGAACAATGGATTTACAAACCGGATGTCCCATCGAACATCACCACACCCGTTTCAGCGGATTTCAATGCGATCGATCAAATCCAAAAAAATTGGAGAAAAACCGGCGTCACGGGTTTGGGCGCCAAAATCAAATCGACCAATGAGAAACAACATTTCATCGATTACCTTCCAAATGATCTGACCGCCGCAGAAATGACGTCGATCGACACCGAATTCAATTTCACCAAAGGCGGTAATTTTGTCATCAAACGCCAATGGTTTGTCCAAGCTTTGAAGCACCAATACAAACCCGCTTATCCCGCGATCGAACAATTCCTGATTGCCACGAGCAGGACCGGTTCGCTCCAAACGCTGTACAAAGAGATGGTCAAAACGCCCCAAGGAAAAATCTGGGCGAAACAAATTTTCGAAAAAGCAAGACCCGGATACCATCTGACAACCGTGCAAGATTTGCAGAAAACATTAAATTAATCTGCTTTTCTTTTGTAGCCGATTTTTTTGGGCGTGCCGGCGCTATAATTTCTGCAGTTTTCCTGATGTGCATCCAAGCGCCGTCGGGCTGTGCGCTGCACCCGAGCCGCAGGCGAACTGACCGAAGGTAATCTTTTATTCCATTTCATTGCATAAAAGGATTTGCGCTTCCATCCCACACGCGTGACCGACAGGCGTGACTTCC